>OCAD01000009.1_pt1 | contig 216132 bp, 147 predicted proteins | sample 1538261 | NCBI WGS metagenome assembly OCAD01 (sample SAMEA2580261, study PRJEB22360) | human gut metagenome | biome: human gut; feature: human-associated habitat; material: faeces | place: Denmark | collected 2008/2010
GAAGTTAAGCCTTGTCACGCCGATGGTACTGCGTCACAGTGGGAGAGTAGGTAGCCGCCGTTTTGATTGAAGCCTCCGGACTTGAAGAAGTTCCGGAGGCTTTTTTTTGTATACGCACGTGTGAAATGTGACCTCTACCGTTTTTTCCCCGTGGGTGTGGGTACGTTTCCCACAGAACTGTCCGGAAGGCTCCGCCTTGTCTTTTCTCCGGCAGGGGCAGGTCCGGAAACCCTCACCGGGTACTTATGCCTTGGAATAGGGACTGGAAATAGAACAGGCAGGTCTGAAGGCCTGCCCTGATAGAGAACCGGGAGATGATTATAGAGTCTTTATGCAAGCTATCAGTTTGTCGACATCTTCTTCTGTTGTATCGAAAGAGGTAACAAGTCTCATTTCTCCTATGGTTTCGTTCCAAAAGTAGAAATGATAATATTCTTGTAGCTTATCTTCTTTTTCACGCGGCATGATGAAGAATAATTGGTTGCTCTCCACTGTTTGGGTAAACTTTATATCAGGCATTGTGGAAAGTTTCTTGTACAAGCGTTGCGCCATTGCGTTGGCATGTTGTGCGCATGTTAACCATAGGTTATCTTCAAGGAAGGCTGTGAACTGGCAAGAGATATAACGCATTTTGCTGGCCAATTGGCAAGATTGTTTTCTGGCATAACGTGCTTCCTTTATCAAATCCTGATTGAAAATCACTACACATTCGGCTCCCATCAGTCCGTTCTTTGTTCCTCCCAAAGTCAATGTGTCAACTCCGCAAGCTCCTGATATATCATCAAGACTCATTCCCAATGCTGCCGCGGCATTAGAGATACGGGCACCGTCCATATGCACAAACAGTCCATGCCGGTGTGCAAATTCTGTCAATGTGCATATTTCTTCTGGTTTATAAATTGTTCCTAATTCACTACATTGACTTAGGTAAATTGCTCCGGGCTGAGAATGGTGTTCTATACCAAAGTTAACCATAAATGGTTTTAGTAATTCCGGAGTCAGTTTGCCATCCGGAGTAGGAATTGTGCGCATGAAACAGCCAGTCGCTTTACTGGGGGCACCACATTCATCTACAGCAATGTGAGCTGTGTCGGCACAGAAGATAATATGGTAAGGACGGGTCATTATTTGCAGCGCCATAGTATTACTGCCTGTGCCATTAAAAACAAACAGTGCTTCACATGGACGTGAAAATTGTTCTTTCACTTTGTGGGCGGCTTCTTCTGTCCATGGATCATCTCCATAGCCAAGTGCATGTCCGTTATTGGCCTTCATTAACGCTTCCATGATGCGGGGATGTACACTTGAATTATTGTCAGATGCAAAACTTCTCATATTCTTTTTCTATTTTACAATTTATTTGTAAAGGTAGGAGCTTTTTCAACAAAATGCAATGAAACGTCATTGAAATAAATACGCAAAAGGAGTATCATGCAGATGTATTATACATGTAATGCTTTTATCTGATCTTTGCCATCGGAAAAATAACAAGGTAAAAGTATGATGAAAGCTCAGATGAAAGGCATTAGCCTTATGATAATTCTCTTGATGTTGGTATTGACCGTACAGGCGGCTGCTTTGAGAGGAACTGTAACAGATAAAGCGACTAAAGAGCCACTTATTGGTGCTGCTGTACAGTTAAGTGGTACAAATACAGGAACTATTACTGATGTGGATGGTAATTTCGAACTTGCAGGATTAAGAAATGGAACGTACAAGCTTATTATATCTTATGTGTCTTATTGTACACAGACTGTTGAGGTTACAATAAACGGTATGTTCGAAATAAAAGTAGAACTAGAACAGGATAATCAACAATTAGGAGAAGTTGTGGTTGTAGCGGATGCTAAAAAGAATACGGAGAATGCTATTATTACCCAACAACGTACTAGCTTGGTTATGCAAACGGGAGTTTCTGCCCAGCAGATTACCAAGACGCAAGATAAAGATGCTTCGGAAGTGATTCGCCGTGTACCGGGTATCAGTATAATTGAGGAGAAATTCGTTATGGTACGTGGGCTTTCACAACGGTATAATAATGTGTGGATTAATAATAGTGCCGTACCTAGTTCTGAAGCCGATGCGCGTGCTTTCTCTTTCGATATTATTCCATCGTCGCAGTTGGATAATATGTTGGTAGTGAAATCGCCTGCACCGGAATATCCTGCTGATTTCAGTGGTGGTTTTATTTTAGTGAATACCAAAGATGTTCCTAGCAGTAATCTGTTTACTATTTCGGTTGGAACTAGTTTAAATGATCAGACTCATTTTAAAAAGTTTCTGTATAATAAAGGAAGTGGCACAGATTTTCTAGGTTTCGATAATGGCTTTCGTAGCTTGAAAGGTGGAATCAATGCTGTGCTTAGTCCGATGAACAATGGCTATGATTTATTAAATAATGGGTTAAATAATGACTGGACCGTTAAAGATCGTAGGCCCTTGGCAGATCTTAGCCTGAATATGAATTTCAGCCGTCGCTGGGTGGATAGTAGCGGACGTACTTTGGCTATATTAGGAACAGTGAACTATAGCAATAGCTATAGGACATATCTGGATATGGATAACAATTTGTTTGGTGCTTATGATATGACTCACGATTGTTCTAATTATTTACGTAAAAGTATAGATGACCAATATAATCATAGTGTTCGTATAGGAACTATGCTGAATTTTACTTATATACCTGCCAGTGGTAACAGTCGCTATGAGTTTAAGAATATTTTTAATCAATTAGGGAAAGACCGCTATACTTACCGTAAGGGAACAGATGCACAAAGTGATTATGAAGAGAGTGCGGAATATTATTATCAGAGTCGTACCACTTATAATGGTCAATTTACGGGGAAGCATACATTGGGTAATACCGATAAGTTGGATTGGAGTGCTGGATATTCTTATGCCAATCGGAATATGCCGGACCGCCGTCGATATACTACCGTACTCAATGAGGAGACCAATCAGTTGGAAGTAGAGAACTTGAATGAGATTAATCGGGAGTTTTCCCGATTGGATGAACATATTTTGTCGGCTAACATCAATTATCAGCACGATTTCTCTTTCGGGATTTTTACTCCTAGCCTGAAGGTTGGAGCTTACACGGAGCATCGTGCTCGTGAATATAATACCCGTTTTTTTATCTATAGTTGGAAAAATGGTTTGCCGGGTGCTTATAAAGTAATGAATGTCCCTAATGAATTATTACAAGAGAAGAATTATGGGGAGAATGGACTTTATTTATTGGAACAAGTGGATTGGCGCAATAATTACGAAGGCAATAATCTCTTGAGTGCTGGTTATGTAGGGGGTAATCTTCCGTTGGGCAAATTGAATGTATACGCAGGAGTTCGTTTTGAATATAATAGAATGGAGTTGGTTAGCCATACACAGAAAAACGAGGAAAGCCCCACTAGTGTGTTTTACACGTATGATGACTTTTTCCCGTCTGTAAATGCGGCTTATCGTTTGAATGATAAGCATCAGTTCCGTTTATCTTATGGACGTACTGTGAATCGTCCGGAATTTCGGGAGGTTTCTTCTTCTGTATATTATGATTTTGATCTTGCCAGCAATGTACAAGGTAATTATAATTTAAAGCCTGCTTATATTGATAATTTAGATTTTGGTTATGAGTTTTATCCCAGCAGTGGAGAGCTGATTTCTGTTTCTCTTTTCTATAAAAGGTTTAAGAATCCTATTGAATGGACTTATACTGTATCCGGAGGTACAGACCTTATCTATTCGTATGTCAATGCCAAAGGAGCGGATAATTATGGAGTAGAAGTGGATATACGCAAAAATCTGGATTTTATAGGTATGCGTAATTTTAGTCTTAGTCTGAACGGGGCTTTAATTAAAAGTAAAGTGAAATTTGAGCCGGGAGCCAAAGAGAAGGACCGTCCGATGCAAGGTCAATCTCCATATTTGATTAATGCCGGTTTCTTCTATCAACATGCCGATAGCGGATGGAATGCTGCATTGCTTTATAACCGTATCGGTAAACGTATTATTGGTGTAGGCCGTAGTTTGGGAACCGCAGACAATGAAGTCAGAGTACCCGATTCTTATGAAATGCCCCGTAATGCAGTAGATTTAAGTGTTTCGAAAAAAATTGGTAATCTGGAAATAAAGGTTGCTGTACGCGATTTGTTGGCGGAGAAAGTTTCTTTCAAGCAATTTGAAGAAACTAGACATGGAAAAGTGGAGCAAATTACTCGTCAATACAAATCAGGGCGTAATTTCAATTTGAACATTAACTATACGTTTTAAAATAGAATGAATCTTTCATTATTAACCAATAAACAAATGGAAATGAGAACTGACAAGTTTATGATTTACGTATTCTCAGCAATAATGCTGGGGGGAATGGTTGCTTGTAGCAGTGATGATCCGGAAACTGATACAGGAAACGGTAATGGCAACGGTGGAAATGCCGAAGCTCCTTATGTATGGGGGGCTGAGGGGGCTATTAAAACATGTGACCACTTGTTATTTGATGATGATAAAACAGAGAATGCCAAAGGTACCGTGATAGGAAATGGAGATCAGGAGTTTATTTTTAAGGGTACACAGACTTTGTCCAAAGGAACTTACCTGATGAAAGGATGGATTTATGTGGGAACTGGGTCGGTATTGACCATCGAACCGGGGACTGTTATCAAAGGGGATAAAGATACACAGGCTGCCTTGATTGTAGAACCGGGCGGCAAACTAATAGCCGAGGGTACTAAAGACGCTCCGATTGTTTTTACCTCTGAACAGCCTAAAGGCCAGCGTAAACCGGGAGATTGGGGGGGATTGATTATTTGTGGTAATGCCAAGAATAATCAGGGAGTGTTGAACCAGCAGATTGAAGGAGGTCCACGTACTAAACATGGAGGAAATGATGATGCTGACAATTCAGGTATATTGAGATATGTACGTGTGGAATTTGCTGGTTATCCTTTTCAGAAAGATAAGGAAATTAATGGTATAACTTTTGGATCTGTAGGTAGTGGAACTACCATTGATCATTTACAGGTTTCATATTCCAATGACGACTCTTACGAATGGTTTGGAGGTAATGTAAATTGTAAATATCTAGTGGCTTATAATGGATGGGACGATGAGTTTGATACAGATAATGGCTTCTCCGGTAAGGTCCAATATTGTCTTTCAATCCGTGATCCGAGAATCGCAGATACTTCTCAGTCTAATGGTTTTGAGTCGGATAATTGTGGAGACGCCTCATTGATAGAACCCTATACGACAGCCGTATTTAGTAATGTCACTTTTATCGGACCGTTGGGGCGTGATGCCAACTTTGTTAATAATGAGAGCTATATTACGGGCGGTAGCTTCAATCCTAATAATGGTTCAGCTTTAGGCAAGTTTCAGTCTGCTATGCAGATCCGGCGTTCCAGTCGTTTGAATTGCTTTAATTCAGTAGCTGTAGGGTATCCTGTCGGTTTAATTATTGATGGTGAGAAAGGTAATACAGTTGAGATGGCGAAGGCAGGAAACATAAAGTTGGAGAATATTTGGTTTGCAGGTATGACGGTGGTCGGTTCTGATGCTAACAAAGTATATGATGATGTGCTTTATGATGCCGTGAACAAGCAAATCATTGATGCTGGACAAGAGTCTTATTCTTCTACTTTTTTCAAGACTCAGAAAGGAAATAAAGTATTGACTGATGTCAATGAGTTGAAATTCAAGGACGGGCGTAATATCGGTGTTAATTATATGCCGGATGCAGATAGCCCTGTGTTGACAGCCGCTTCATTTAATGACGCACTGTTGAGCAGCGGTTTTGAGACAGTAGAATATATCGGAGCGTTTGGAACAGATGATAATTGGTTGGATGGCTGGACTAATTTCGATCCTAATAATACAGACTACTAATACACCTTTGAATATACACACATAGCTGTTAATTTTAGGGGATTCTATGCGGTAAAGTCATAGAATTCCCTTATTTTTGTATCCAAACCTAGAAACTATTAATTAATACACCTATGTATCCATTTAAATTTAACCCCATTCTGAAATCCACCATTTGGGGTGGAGAAAAGATTATCCCGTTCAAACATCTGAATATTGAACAGCCTCAGGTTGGCGAAAGTTGGGAAATTTCTAATGTCCCAGGCGATGAGTCTGTTGTTGCTAATGGAACTGAAGCCGGCAAAAATTTGAGCCAGTTGGTAAAAGAATATAAAGGTTCTTTGGTAGGAGATAGTAATTATCAGCGTTTTGGCGATAATTTTCCCTTGTTGATCAAATTCATTGATGCTTGTGACGATCTCTCTATACAAGTGCATCCAGATGATGAACTGGCAAAGAAGCGTCATAATTCGATGGGCAAGACCGAAATGTGGTATGTTATTGACAATGCCGGGGGGAAAGCACATCTGCGTTCGGGATTAAGTAAAAAAATTACTCCCGATGAATATGCTGCAATGATTGCTGATAATACTATTTGTGATGCATTGGCTGATTATGCCGTACAACCGGGTGATGTGTTTTTCTTGCCTGCAGGACGTATCCATAGTATTGGAGCCGGATGCTTTATTGCTGAGATTCAGCAGACCTCGAATGTGACTTATCGAATTTATGATTTCAATCGTAAGGATAAAAATGGCAATACTCGTGAGTTGCATACAGAATTGTCAAAAGATGCCATAGATTATTCTGTAGAAGAGGATTATCGTACTCATTATACTCCGAAACAGAATGAATCTGTCGAGTTGGTTACCTGTCCGTATTTCACTACTTCTGTTTATGATTTGACTGAAAATATGACGATAGATTATAGTGAACTTGATTCATTTGTAATTTATATTTGCATGGAAGGTACATGTACGGTAACTGATGGGGATGGTAACTCATTGGAATTGCAAGCCGGTGAATCTATCCTTTTCCCTGCCACAACAAAAGAGGTGAAAGTGACTGTGGAAGGTCATGTTAAGTTCTTGGAAACTTATGTATAAAGATTCGTTTTGTTTTTGATAAAATAAACTGCTGCTTTCATTGTATGTATTGGAAACAGCAGTTTATTTTATTAAAAACAATGTTTCCTGTTTAAAAGGTAAACTTTAGGCATACAGGCTTATTGGTTTTTATTGTTTTGCCTGTGTCTTTCAGTAGCCCTGTTTGGGAATCTCTTTCAAATACTTGTATGGAGTTGCTGTCTCTGCAGGCCACCAACAGGTATCGTCCGTTCCGGCTGATAATAAAATTACGTGGATGGATACCAGTAAGCTGATAACCTGTCTTTGTTAATGTTCCTTCTTCCTGATTTATGGAGAAAATAGCGATACCGTCTGCTTTTAAGCGGTTGGATGCATACAGAAATTTTCCATCAGGTGAAATGTGAATATCTCCGCTACCTTTGGCACCCACTGTGTCAGCTTCTATATATTGTATGGTGTTTAATTTTCCTTTGTCGTAAGAGAAAGCTATAACTTTTCCTGAGATTTCATTAATCAAATAAGCGAATTTTTGGTTCGGATGGAAACAAATGTGGCGTGGTCCTGATCCTGATTCTACTTTTATATTAAATTCTTCGGATTCATTCAGCAAGGAATGGGATACACCATCAGTTACATTCTCACTAACAGGAAATACATGAATCTGGTCTGTACCTAAATCACTGGCAAGTAGATATTTATGGTCTGGAGTGAATTCTATACAATGTAAATGTGGCTGTGTTTGTCTCTCTTTGTCAAGACTATTTCCTGTAAAGGAAATAAGGCGTGTTTCGGATTTTAATTTGCCGTCTTTATCTAGTGGGAAAACGGTAATACTACCTCCCATATAATTTGCTGTCAAGACAAATTTTTCCGACGGGCTGAGAGTTATATAACAAGGTGCACCGCCGTCAGTGGGTTGAGAATTAAGCAAAGTTAGTCTCTTTTGTTCTTTATCGAATTTGATGGCATTGGCGGTAGAACTTTTTCCGGAATCCTCCCCTACAGCATATATTCTTTCTCCATCAGCCGACGGGATGAGGAAAGATGGGTTGGATATTCCTTTTATTCCGCTGATATATTGTGAGTTGCCATTTTGTTCATCAAAGTTATAAACCTTGATACCTTCTTCCTCCGGAGTTGCATAACTGCCTACCAACATATACATCATATTCGGATTTTCTTCAACTGTAATTGCTTCCGTTTGTTTCTTGGGAGAGGGTATACAGCCTCCCAGTATCATACTGCTCATACACAATACCATTAATTTTTTGTTCATATTGTCTGATCTGTTAGGATTAGAAAAATTATTTTCAAAGATACATTGTTCTCATTAAAATGCGCTAAATAAATGAATAAATAATTGGATATTAACAGAAGTGTGTGTATATTTGTAATCTCTTTATGAGTTACCAGTACGGGGTTGACTGGATTTGACAGCGTGGCTAAGTGGTATGTAAGCATGCAGTGCGTGGTTGATTGGCACTATAATCCCAGTTTTCAAAATTTTATCTGGCAACGAAAATTATGCTCTTGCTGCTTAATCGAATCATAGTAGATTAGCTTTATTTCTGCCAAAGTGGTGGAAACGAGACATCACTCAAAAGCTCTTGTTCCGAAGCGTTTGATCAAGTGGTGCAGTAAAATCGGGAATAGTTAGAGATCCGCCTCGTGTCTCTTACGAAAATTTAGAGGATAAGGTATAAGTTGGTGGCTTCGGTCCTGCTTATACTCGAAAATTTAGGCGAAGATAAGCATGTAGAAAGCGTATGGCTTCCTCGTTTGGACGAGGGTTCGACTCCCTCCAGCTCCACGAATGGATTTGAAAACCGCTGATTTTCAGCGGTTTTTCTTTTGTGAAAATCAGATACTCCCCCTTTTACTCCCCCTGTCTTTTATATTCATTTAACCTGTTCCTGTTAAATACCATAAAAAATGAACTTATTTCTTGATTAGATTGGGACTTGATACTTTTATTACTGTGTGTAGATTACTTGTTTCATAAACGAAAAGAGGAACCATACGTAATCCATTGTATAGTTCCTCCTAAATACTATGTAAAAAGTTTATATTATAGTTTTTCAATCTCTTCTTTAGACAATCCTGTAGCTCCAATAATTAATTCCATTGCAGTTCCTGATGACTTTAGATAACGGGCGACTTCGATAGCTTTCTTTCTTTCTCCTTCTTCAATCCCTTCCGCCCTTCCTTCTTCACGTTCAGTATTGATATTATCACGAAGGATTACAATATTATCCAAGTGACGGTAGTAAGCGGCAAGTTCATCTTTAGTCATACTATCCAACTTTAATCTCTCACGAGCCTCCTCAAGACCGGGAGCTGTGGCAGTGGAAGGTATTTCTCCAGTGTTAAGATAGTAGATCCATTCTTCCAGGGGACTTTTTGCTACCTGATTAAAACCGTTCACTTTCAGGATATAATATTCAGGATATAGCTGACTTACCGTATCCACCTTGAATGTCTGTTTCTGGAACGGGGTGAGTTCAAGAAGATCATTAGTGTGGATACCCCTGAATTCCGTCTTTCCATGATAAACGAAGTCCCTGCCATGTCCTAGGGAGAAGTAGACTATATTGACGCTGTATACTTTACGGACCTTGTCATAGCTCTCCCCTCTGTTGATATATTCAGTGACCAGCTTGGAAGTACCGAACAACATACGCTGGAAGTAGGCATATTCATTATTGTTCTGCACCTCTATCAATACCAGCTCCCCCTTGGAGTTCTCGGCAAGCATATCCACACGGTTATACTTGTCATATTCGTCCTCCTGATTGCTCTCGCTCTCAAGAAGCCTCTGGATAATGATCTTCTCACCCAGTAACGTGGTGAGCAGGCCTTCAAGGACACTGAAGTTTGCCTTGTTCCTGAGCAGACGTTTCATCGCCCAGTCAAAACGGATTATCTGGTTTTTATTATTGCTGTTCATAATGGTCTGATATATGGGTTACTACAAAGATAGGCAAAAAACTCAAGACCTCCAAAATAATATGGATTATAGTGAAAAAGCAGCTATTCTCCACGAACCACTGCTTTTATTGCGTCAATTTATTCAACTATAAGGGAAATCTATTTTAGAACAATCTTTTGATATATTCTGTTCAATGACTCAGTGTCCAGTTCGTCTATGCTTATTATATATAATGCATCCGTCACATACACTTCTTTCTCTCCGAGAAATATGTATGCGGCATCAAAGTACCAGTTCTTACCTCTCACCCTCATGTCTATTCTGATATCGTTTTGTATCTCACAGACTTTTCTTATAGCCTCAGTCAGTTCTGTTCTCTCCATACAATGCTCCTTTATCCGGATATAACAGAGCGCCCGGATTTTTGTTTGCGGACCTTTCATTTATATATCAAAAGTATGGCCGTTCATTCCTCCCTCCTGAAACCTTCCAAACCCTTATATATGAGAAAATAGCTTGGAGCATTATTCAGCACCATTAGAATTAAGGTGCGTCAGCTTCAAGCGTTATAAAAAGTAATTTTCCGGGTTAAATCTAATTTCAGATGATGGTTAGAACTTTAATTCGAGGGATAGCAACGGTACGAGTAGTTTTCACAGCTTTAGTCTTGATTACCCAAAGTATGCAGTCTATCGGAAAGTCAAGTCAGATCGAGGAGGTTTGATGACGGCTTTTCTTTTTTTCTTCCCCTTTCTTGAATCCTTCAAAGCCTTATATGTGAGAATAATATATAAGAGAATAGAAACGTAATAACAAACAATTGAAAATTAGAGAAATGGGAAATTTGGTAAAAGCATTGAAGATCGCCGCAAATGTAGCGGAGATCATCGTGGCAGGCTCCGTATTGATCGAGCTTGCCGAGAAGTATGGTGGCAGATTGGGAAAGAAAAAATCCGCCACGGGTAAAGTCGCTACAGATACTGTGGCGGCTGAAAACTAACATAACGTCTTGAACAGTGGATTATGATAAAGGTCAGGACGTAATAATAACAATCCTTGAAGTTACTACATCAATACTCAAGGGAATTAAGAAGCTAAGAAGTTTATTTATAAAAGCAAAGAAATAAACCTCTTGGCTTTTTTTCGTTTATCGGATTTTATTAACAACTAAAAAATAACAAAGAGTATGGAAACAATGACTAATGAACTTACTGTCATTCCAAGAACAATCGGAATGATGGGTGGAATGGGTATGCTTAAACCTGAATTTATCGAAGACGCAGTAATCGTATCGGAAGAGGAACAGGAGGAGCATCCAAATTTTATTGAAAGTAACACTTCGGGTATTACGCTTGAAGAACTTGAAAGGAACTGTATCGTACCCAGCTTCAGTGACAACCAGCTTACCATCAGCCACCAGACATTCATACACCGGATCGAGGATGCTGCAAGGAGCTATTTTACAGGTGAGAACTTTGGAAATACCGAGATCAGAGTGTCCCACAAAATCCTGGGCAGAGTGCCAAGTGCATTGACCAAAAGGAAGGAGGAGCTTAAACCTGAGGACGAGACCATCTATTATCAACGTATGGCTTTCTGTTTTCATATCAGAACAATGAGCAGAATGATGAACGGAGAGGAAGTACATCTTTGCATAGGTGGGGTACGTAGTTTAAACGAGGAGAATCTATACAACCGAAAATCACCTGAGAAATTCAAGATATTCATAGGTTGGCGTGTGCGTGTATGTTCAAATCTAATGCTGACCAATGACGGACTGACCGGACGGCTGGAAGTGATGAGTGACACTGATATTTACAATTCGGCGCTACGGTTATTCCAGGACTTCAACCCGGAACACAATTTGAGACTACTTGAAAACCTGGGAAGAACGAAGATTTCACAAGAACAGTTCTGTCAGATTATAGGCAGATTGAGATTGTACCAAGTCTTGCCTGCATCACAACTTAGAGAACTGCCAAAGGTGATTTTAGGTGACTCAAATATCAATGCGGCAACCAAAAACTACGTGGATAATCCTAATTTCGGATTACGTGGCAGAGAAAACATATCTTGCTGGGATTTGATGCAACTCCTTAATGATGCGGCTAAACAATCCTATATTGATAAATTCTTGGAGAGGAACCAGAACTGCACTGATTTTGCGGTTGGTATCCAGAAAGCATTGAACGGTGAGGATACTGAGAATTATGGCTGGTTCCTGAGTTAGACCGGAAAATAAATTAACTCACAAGGGAGAAAGATCTGAAATAACAAACATGGTCTTTCTCCCTTTTTTTGTTGAACCCTTTTAAAAATAAATAACATGAGCAGATTGGATATACTTAAAGCCTCCCTGGAAAAGAAGCAGGCTAAATTTAATAGAAAACTGAATGAGCACTTTTCCGATGTGAAGAGTGCCAATGGACAACCCCTTAACGACAAGAGAAACGGATATTCAACGATGAAGCGTTGGGACAGGCAGAATGACACTCTTTCTAGAATGCAGAAAGAGATTGAAAAGACTCAGACAGCGATTGAACGGGAAGAAGGCAGAATAAGATGTATTGACCGTAACAGAAGTTCAATGCCCGAAGAAATTCAAAAGCTTATCAGTGACGGTACTTTAAAACAATGGGGCAGATATCCCCATATCATGTTTGTGGAAGGTGTGGATAAAGCACGTATCATATGGGATGACAGGAAGAAAGTGGTGATGCACAAGTTTGTAAGCTCCATTACTGATACAGAGCAGAGAAGGAAGTTTGCCCGGGTGTATAACTCACTCAATGCGTCAATAAATGAATAGACAGGAAAACAAGGAAAAAAATAGCAGAAAGACATTATGGAAAGACAAGAATTGGAAAACAGCAGGGAGTTCAAGGCTGCAAAAGAACTTGAACATGCCCTGAACGATTATGGGTGGAATGAAAAGAGGTTCGCTTCGGTGGTTACTACATTCCACAGGACCCTACAACAGACTTTATTCAGAAGTATGGTTGAAGTGATTAAGATTATGGGAAGTGAAGGTTACGGATATGACCTGAGAAACAAGTATTCCCATGAGATATGTAAGAAGATAGTGGAATCCGGAGTCTTGGATGACAAAAGGATACCATTCATCTGAAACGGTTGAGACATACCGAAATTAATATTCCGGGGAGGGGTATTTCCGATTAAAAGGAAGTATCCCTCCTTTTTTATTTACCGACAATTTAAAATTCAGAAGATTATGTTATACTATGATTTTTATGGTTACGAAAGGTTCAAGGCCTGTTTCGGACTTGAAAAAAGAGATAACGGTACAGTGGTAAGAAAGAACAGGATACTGCTGAACCATCTGAAGAATCCTGCACTGCTCCGGTATTGCAGGGAACATAACGATTATGCCTTGTTACATATATATGATATGGCTGACCTACAGAAAAAAGTAATGGATGCTGTCATTGAATCAGGAAAAGGTGATAAAAAGCTGCCTTATAGGGTGGAACTGATAGGCAAGACATACCACTCTTCCAGATATCAGACTGACGAAAGCAAGGGTGTATGTGAGGATCTGGATAAAAGTTCAGTCCGCTATATAAATGTTGAACGTAGCCGGGTCTTCAAGATGAGGGCCGGAAAATTCATGAGAGAGCTTATCCTTGAGACAGAGATAGGAAAGTTGCTCTCTCCAAGTGTCGTAAACTGGATTGCAGGAGATGTTTTCACTCAGCAATGGTGTACTTATACACATGGGAAATCACCTGATATGGAACTACATATAAACAATGAGTTCTGGAAGATATATGATAGTGATTATTGCAAGGGTAATTTTGGTTCATGTATGGTGGACGAAGACCGGACCTCATTCTATCGTGATTCTGTAAAAGCCAAGGCTGCTTACATAACAGACAAAACAGGATTGGTTGTAGCAAGATCCATTCTATTTACTGACGTTACGGATCAGGATGGCAATAAATGGAGGCTGCTTGAAAGGCAATACTCTTCAGGAGGTGATGACGTGTTGAAACGGTTACTGATTGACAAACTCATTCAAGGTGATTACATAGACGGTTATAAAATCGTGGGTGCATCCTGTCATGAAGCTAACGCATTTGTAGATATTCATGGGAACTCATTATCCGACAAGAAGTTTGAGATTGACTGTGATCTGGAACTGGAAGACACGCTTTCTTATCAGGATTCTTTCAAATGGTACAATTATAACCTGAATAAAGCCTATAACTACGAAAACTCACACTTTTCATATAACCTTGACACCACAGACTTGAACTTATATGGTGATACTGACGACGATGATGACGATCGGGAATGGGATGATTACCACCAATACTATTGTGATGATACAAGACTCTGCTACCGGAACGGAAGGGAGATTCGGGTAGACGTTGAAAACCTGGATGATTTTATATGGATAGAATCAACACAGGAATACCACCATGAAAACGATTGTGTCTGCTGTGATGAATGTGGAACATATATCCTGTTGGATGATGCCATGTGCTCGGAAGTGACGGAGGAATATTATTGCTGTAAGGACTGTATGGAGAAAGCGGAAAATGAGTTCAAGCGGGAGAACTGGCATTACTCCGAATATGATGATGAATGGTATGAGGATTACACCGACATTACCCGGATCAATATCTGGAATGAACCGGAAGGTATCTATGAGAATAAAAGCATCGGTACGGATACATTATGCCGGCTATTGAGAAATGAGGAAGCATGGGAGTTTGACAATGAGGTGTTCGACAGGATAAATCCAAGTACCAACCTTCCATACGGCTATAAACTTAAAAAAGAGATAAATCATGAATATACAATTATTGAAGCGGCTGTATAGTATCTACAGCCCGAGTGGGAAGGAACAGAAGATGGTAAAGTTCCTCTGTTCCTATATAAGACAGCTTCCCGGAAATATATCCGTGTCAAAGGATAAGTTCGGGAACCTGTATGTGGTAAAGGGAAAAGCGGAAGTTTACCCTTGCTTAGTGAGCCATATCGACCAGGTTTCACACTGCAAACATTCAAAGGATTTCAAGGTGGTGGAAACAAGGGAAGTCATATTCGGTTATTCCTCAAAGAACAGGAGGTTTGAGAATTTGGGAGCCGATGACAAGAACGGGGTATTCATCTGTCTTGAATGCCTGAAGAAATATGATGCTGTTAAAGTCGTGTTTTTCAGGGAGGAGGAAACAGGCTGCAAAGGAAGTTCTGAGGCGGTGATGTCTTTCTTCGATGATGTAAGGTTTGTTATCCAGCCTGACAGAAAGGGTGATTCGGACCTGATTACAAGTATAGGATATGCCGGCTTGTGTTCCGATAAGTTTATGGAAGCCCTTGAACCTGAAAAATGGGGTTACATGGAGGAGAACGGGTTGATGACCGATATCCTGACCTTGAAAGAGAACGGACTTGGGGTTTCCTGTATCAACGTTTCATGCGGTTACTACAATGCCCACACCGATGAAGAAATCACAGTAAAGAAAGACCTGACGAAGAGCCTGATGTTTATAGAACATATCATAGAGGACTGTACCGATGTATATTCCCATGTTCAGGATGATCCATATTTCAGTCCCTATGAGTTTGAGGATGAGATTTATGACATACTGAATAACGATCCAAACCTTACTCCCGAAGACCTTCATTACATGTATTCCACCAATTTTCCACATTTCGGATTGGAGGATTATAGAAAGATATGTGAAGATTATCGGATGTTCTGGTATGAGGATGAAGAAGATAGGAACTTAAAAACTTTGGATTATGGAAAGAGATAAGAACTACGATTGGGAACTGGCTAAGTATATCTGGTCAATCCTGAAATCCAATCTCCCTGTCCTTATGTCTTGGGGAGTTGAGATTGAGACTGTAAAAGTAATAACATGTGGTCTTGAATTCAGGGTCAACGGATTCAAGCATATCGGAAAAGTTCAGATTGTATTGAATGAGGGCACTGACCTGTTTGAAGTCTGTCTGATTGGTGAAGATGGAGAAATCAGGAAAAAGAGAGAGGACATCTACTTTGACATGCTTGTTTCTGTGGTGGATGAACTTGTGGAGAAAACCGATGATTATGAAAAGAGAATTTCTGATACATATAATATTATAAAGTATTAGCGGTTCTCTGAAAAATCGGGAAATGTGATAACTGGCTTTCTGTGGGAGAGTAGAATTTATAGGAACTCGAAATCTCATGGAAAGCCTTTTTTTATGTATTAATGTAAATGGTTCCATAGATTAGACGTCCATCTAAGCAGTGGAACTATTGTTAAAAAACGAATGACAATGAAGGATGAAAACCAATATGTGGCTTATCTCCGGGTAAGCACTCAGAAACAAGGATACTCAGGATTGGGACTTGAGGCACAGAGGGAGATAATACAGAAATATCTCTGTGATAAAACTCCGGTTGCTGAATATATTGAAATTGAATCGGGCCGGAAAAAAGAAAGACCCAAACTTAAGGAAGCGTTGTCGTCATGTAGAAAAGACGGTGCAACTTTAATTGTGGCTAAACTGGATAGACTGGCAAGGTCTGTTTCATTCCTATCCAACCTGTTAGAAAGTGATGTGGAAATAGTCTTTTGCGACTTCCCACAGGCTAATAAAATGGTACTGCATATTATTTCGGCTATATCCCAGTACGAAGCAGAATTGATAGCAGCCAGAACGAAGGCGTCATTACAGGCTAAGAAAAGCAGGGGATTCAAACTTGGTAATCCTGAACACCTGATGGATAGACATGAGCAAGCCATCCAAAACAGTATCAGGACTTGCAAGGATAAGGCTGACAATAACCCCAACAACAAAAGAGCGGTTGCCATGCTCAGAACCCTAACTAAAGAAGAACATACCTTGCAAGAGATGACGGATATTTTGAACAAGGAGGGATTCGTTACTTCTCAGGGATGTAGTTTCTCTAAATCAACGGTATATAAACTGATTAAAAGGTATAACTTAAAAGAGGATTAAAATTATGGAACCAAGGTATGTACTGATTTTAGATTTTTGTATCGGTTGCTTGAATATCATAAAGCTGACGGACGAAGAACTAAGAGAATCAGAGAATTACGAGGATTTTGAGGATTTTCTTTCTACCATTGAAGAGAAATACGGATTCAGGCTAAATAATTGCCAGTGGATGGTTACAGAAAATCTGGACATCTATTGCTATCAGAATGGAGAAGAGACAACCCCCAATCTGTTATAGTCAAATTAAGAAGAGAAACTGAGGTGATACTTGGTTTCTTTTTTTCTTTCTTCGGGTTGGTCGGAGACAAGAGTATGAAACGCAAGTGGAATGTATAACATAACTGTAAGACAAAGTGTTATAAAAAAGTGTGCAAATCAGGTACAAATGCTTAAAGAATAAGTGTTTTGTCAGTTTTTTACAAAAGATTACAATAGACCCTTAATTTCAATTCATTTTATTGATTTAATAATACTATCTGTTTTTGAAGCATTATCAGCATTAGGCAGTTTGAAATATATAGGAATTGTGCATCTAACTTTTACGGGTACCCCATCTTGTGTACCCGGTTTATATTTAGGCATAATTGATACAATCCGTAGTGCTTCTTTATCTAAAGAGGGTGATATGCTTTTTAGTATTTTAGGTTGTGTTACTGAACCGTTTTCATCTATAACAACTCCAACCATAACTCTTCCTTGTATTTCTTTTTCTAGGGCATCACTTGGATATTTCAAATTATCATAGATAAAATCAAATAAGGCTTTAAGTCCATTAGGAAATTCTGGCATAACTTCTACCACTAGATAAATATCTGTTTCTTCATTTTCTTCTGGCAAATATTTAATAGGAACTCTTGCCGTATCATAATATGCATGAATAGTTTCTTCATTCGGTACATCAATTAGTTTTGCTGTTTGAATACTATCAAAGTCCATTATTTTACTTTTGGAAAATTTACTAGTACAGCCAAAGATAAGACAGCTGGATAATATAAGATGCAATATTCTGATTTTCATAAGTATAAAGTATTAAACAATACGTTGCTAATAAGATTTTCAAATATACGAAAAATCATTATTAATACTAGCGTAAATATGAACTATAAATCAATTCAGTTTTTTCTATAGTTCTGTATTTATTTTGATTTTTTCGAAAGTTCTTTGTTCATCACGTACCCGACATAGTTCCCGGTGTACTTTTATTTGCGAATATACACAAAAAGTGCCATTCATACCTTTGCGGTTGTATTGGTCGGCGTATGTTCTGTCTTAACTTCTCGAATTCTTCCTTGAACTATTCAGCAATAGGCTTTCGGGCAATTAAAAAAAATAATCTCATCCCGTCCGTAGGGCTTTTCAGCACTTGAAACCCTGCCTTTTTGGTCGTGAATTTTCATCTGTGTATGCTTCAGCGGTTTACCTCTCATCGAAATCAGTAAGAAGGTTTCAAGACCGGAGAAGAGGCTGAGTTTTATTTATTTATAATATAAAGTGGAAGCTAAACTATTAGTATTATTGGAGGGAATAATAGATTCTAGTTTGTAATTTATGGATTATTCAGATGTTTTATTCTTTTCTTTCCCTGCCTCAAAGGAAAAAGAGGGGAAAAGGAGGGGAAATGGGGGAAAAGGGGGTGGAAAAGTCTATTTTTCATAACTTTTTTCAATTCTAGTTATCCCAAAATCAGTAAAAAATTAGGTTTTAGGGGTTCCGCTTTCCCCTTTCCCCCCTTCTCTCTCTTGAGGACGGGAAGAAGATGACAATGAACTAAAATCCATTAATTGTTCATATTAGCTGTTAGGTTCAATAGTAGGCAAGGTTTGATGTAAAAATTCATATTTTGGCTTATTTGATAAAATGAATGATATAAATGAAATAATGTTCGGTCAGTTTTTTATTTATTCCTGATTATATTGAATGATAAACAGAGTAATATATGCTTCTTCCTTACTGCCAACCCAATTTCTGATAATGATGAAGCAATTTGAATAAGTGGAATGAATTATTATCGGTTGTAGTCAGAAAAATAAATGTGATATAGGTTGCTGAAAGTATGGTTGATATTTAAGAACGAAAATCAATCCTTTAATGTTTCCTGATTTTAATCCACTCTGTAATAATTATGTATCCAGGCTGATATGAAATAAAATGATCACCGAATGCCACATGGAGAATTATTGCAGTGAGGATTGTGTTTTGATATTCTGCCTGTTATTGATATTCTAGTTCGGAACAAGATCTATAGTTATAATTTTCTGGTGTCATGAACAGCCGGTTGGGTAAATAGTGAGAATGAATTACTATCTTTGTCTCCCGTTATGGTTACAGTCGGAGATATGAATGAACTTATGTCGGCTTTTGGGATGAAGGCTGACAGTATAACAGTTTCTGACAGGGTTGTCGGAAATTCATTGTTGATAGCCGGAAGGATTCAGAACGGGCTTTTTCCTGAGGTTGTTCTTGAAAGGATTGCTTCTTTCGGAGGTATATGTAAAGTGTCTGTCGGTGAAGGTGTTGTGATAGATATGGATAAGGAGATTGCTGAAAAGACGGTTGGTATACTTTCCTGCCTGGAGAAACGGGATATAGAACTTGATATTGAGGAAGTGGGGAAAAGAAAGATCAACCTGTATTATGGCGGTTGATCTTCTTGGTTCTGTTTTGGGTTTGGTTAGAGAATGTGACAGATTGATTTATGGGTTATCAGAATCATAAAAAGTCTTGTTCATACTTTTTTTCCCTTTGAGGCAGGGAAGAAGAAAACAATGGACCAGGATCTACAATAGGTTTTAATGAATATGTCAGTTCCTCTTTCAGACTGATTGGTATAGAATCCATGTCTTGATTTTCCTGGTCTGGTTTGATGATATTAATAGCCGGCTAATATTTTGTTTGTCGATAAATAGGTATAGTTCGAATTCTGATAATAATTGGATAAGTAGAATGAATAATGTGATGATTTTATGTTGGCTTTTTGGGGGATAGTTGATAACGTTGTGGTTCTTATATGTTTTTTAGTGAGGAAGTTGTGACAGGGAAACGGCTGAAAATTAATTGTAAATGTTTCCTGATGTCCGATAAATATTAGGTCTGGTCTATAATAAATTTGTTTTTTATTGATAGGGTAAAATAATCACCGGCCGAAGTATGGATAATGAAGTGAAGATTGATCCTTTATGTTTGTATGATGTTTGGTTGGATATGGCTCTGATATTCAATTATCTATTCTGACTTCCAAAGAATTCTAGTATTCTAATAGATATAACAGAAAAGAAGAAAAAAAGGTAACTGTAATTGTCTTTTGGAAAATCTTGGAATTACAGGTTAAGGGGTTTGCTGGAGGCGGAAGTATGGAACGTAAGTGGAATGTATGACATAACTGTAAGACAAAGTGTTATAAAAAAGTGTGCAAATCAGGTACAAATGCTTAAAGAATAAGTGTTTTGTCAGTTTTTTTATAACATCCCTTCGGGTTATGTACCAAAACTCATACTTCGTATTAGGCTTCTGTCTCTGACTAACCCCAGTAAAATAAAGTGAAAGGTTACTGTAGACGAACCGGATGAAAGCTCAAAATAAGATCAGAGAGAAAACAGCTGGCTTTATCCGATTATACAGATAAGATACTATCAGATACATGTTTTTTATTTAATAATATTAGTAAGTATCATATATAATGTATAGTTTTGTATATGACAAAATAAGTAATAATGTTTTATGCTGTACCTTGATATATACCTGATTGTTTGTTTTTATATCATGTAGATTATTTGATATGTTGGTACATTATAGTCTGAGAAGATAGTGATGTACATTTTAGATGAATGTTCAATGTTATGACCTCATATATTATTGGAAGGTTTATATTAATCTTAATTTGTAAGTACATTATGGTTTGTGAAAATAGTAATGTAAGTTTTGTGTTTTTCATCTTAAAACAGGTTTAAGTTATACACTTGTATCTGTATATTGTGGTTTGTGAAAATAGCAGTATGTTCTTTGTTTTTTCAATGGAAGCTGGTACTTGCTGCCATACTTCCTGTTGTTTCATTAGAATCAGATTTAAAGTTATATGCACTATTGTTTGTGATAAATGGTAGTGCATTTTTATGACTGATGAAATAAGATGATTGTCGGTCGGAGTAGTTATTTGGATGATAATGCCCTGTTTATTATTGACCATGGACGAAAATGAATAGATATAATCCTGATATTCAATTAAAACCTCTTACTGTCCAAAAAATCCGAGGTCTTATGTATAGGTATAGTAAAAAAAGGTAACTCTACTTGTTCTCTTTGGGATTCAGGGTATTATCGGTTTTAGGGGTAAGTCGGAGACAAGAGTATGGAACGAAGTGAAATGTAGTACATAACTGAAAGACAGAGTGGAATAAAAAAGTGTGCAAATCATGTACAAAAGCTTAAAGAATAAGCATTTATGTAGATAAATTATTCCATCCCTTCGGGTTATGTACCATACTCATACTTCGTCTGTACTTCCGTCTTCGACTTAACCCGAATCAAATTTGTTATAAAGAGTAAGAGAATGTGGAAGAGTTGCGATACTGTTCATTTACCAGTCATCACATTAATATTCCAGCCGTTGATTTATATTTGTTGATGTTCAAGTCTTTTTTGTTGGTTGTAGCAGTCAGGAATTGGTTTGTAGCTTTCTTCTTCTCAGTCATAGTTCGGATAGATTTGATATTTTATTGTTCTGTTATCTTCTCTTTCCCCTACCTCAAGAAAAAGAAGAGCGGTAATGTCGGGGAAATGGGTCGGAAATAATGTTTTTATATAGCTTTTTCAATTTTATCTATTCAAAAATTAATCAAAACATAGGTCTTGTAATTTCCCCGTCTCGCTTCCGCTCCTTTTCCTCTTGAGGGTGGAAAGAGAGAAGGAAACAATGATAACTAATGAATCAAAGTCAGATTAGGATTGCTGGATACTTTGATAATTCTGTCTGGATTTGATGCTGTTATTGTTATCTAGGGAGTATTGGAAGGTAATTACTTGTTTCTGGCTGATAAGTTGTTTTGTTTGGGATTCTATTATTTTCAATATAAACTTTCCATTTATATAGGAGAAAGATATACTGGATAAATTATCTTCCGGTTTTTGGTAATGTGTATTGAGTAATGAAATGATATATGATGAATTTGAGAAAGAATGGAACAGTATCAGTATTCATCATATCAATAACTGGAAATTAAAAAGGTTACTCTACTTATTTTTTGGGGGAATCAGGGTATTATTGGTTTACGGTGAGAGTTTGAAGTGGTTTAGGAGTTGTTTTTACCCCAATGAGCCACTTCTTTTATGCCAGTTTAAATTCCTTACCACCAGATTCCAGTTTTCCCTCACGTGCCAGCCATCCTAATCCGAGATATAATGATTGTCCGGAAAGTTTAGTCAGGCTCAATAATTCTTTTTCTGTCAATGCTTCCTCTGATCCGTTAAGTGTGTTCCAGATCTTACCCGCACTGGTTCCTACAATATCAGGAGTAATGATTTCTACAGGTGATTTTGTGGTTGTCTTCTTTGTTGTAGTCTTTTTAGTTGTTGCTGTTTTCTTAGCTGTTGTTTTCTTAGTTGTTGCCATTGTAATATGTTTTGGTTTTGTTTTTTCATGACAAAGATATAACAGTTCCCATGAAAAAGCAATTATATGTTTGGCTTTATTGATCGGGAAATGGTGGTGATCAAGTCTGTCTCTGGTTTTGGCACCTTATATATATATAAATAAGTATGGTGAAAGAGAAAGGGTTGGGAAAGTTATTGATGATTAAAGGGTATGGAAAATAATGGGATCTGACTTCTTAGTTGTTTAAGTATTACGTCAGCGTCATATAATCCTTTCTGTAAAAAGCACTGAAAGCCTTATCAATGAAGAAACAATACTCATAAGAAGAGTGTCTGATATTCATGGTTATAAATCTGATTTGAGGACACTTTTCTTTTATTCTTTCTCCTTTCCAAATCGCTAAAACGCTATTCTCGCCAGCTCAAATCCTTACTTCTGAAATATAAATCGCATTTAATGTTTATCGATTTTATAAGTAGGATATTAGGAGCTGAAAAAGTTTCTGTTTCTAATCGCTTGGAAAATGATGCTGAGCCAAGTGTTATCGTGAAAAAAGACAGCAACAAGACAATCACCAAACCTATCCCTGAGAAATACAGAAAAGACGTAGCATTACTCCAGAGCAAATATGGGGATGCTTTTAAAACCGGATTCTGCATTACTATTACACTTCAAGAGGCTTTATCAATCATGCCGAGAGAAAGAAGAAGAATTGATTCATACAGAGGATTGCAATCTTATCTTAAAAAGGATTGGAATATCACGTTAACCATTAAATCTCAAAAAACTAAATCTAAAGAACTATGAAGAACTATTTTATAGCAAATGGGGAAATACTCAATACAAATATGAGTATTGAAGAAATAGAATCACGAGTACAGGAATCACTGGACGAATATACTTCCGGACTGGTACAGTTCAGAATCAAGGAAATTAGCGAGAAGGAGGTCAGGATGTTCTTTATCAGGGACTTTCGTTGCAATCCCAATAAATTGATAGTCTATGATTCAGATATGGCTTTGATTACAGGAATGGAAATCGGAGCATTTCAAAGGATGGAAGTTGGAGGCTACCCCTTATTGTTTCCACTTAATTTTGCCGGGAAGAACTTCTATACAGATATAACGGCATTCATCAGGTTCTATAAGTTTCTGTTGTTTATGGAGATGGGACAGAAGGTAGAGCATATCGGCCTGAGAACTTATTCGGATAGGATTTTAATGCAAATCATATTCTAGAAAGTATGAATGTCTTGGTAGCATGTGAAGAAAGTCAGGCCGTTTGTCTGGCTTTCAGAAGATTGGGTCATAAGGCTTTCAGTTGTGACCTTCAGGAATGCAGTGGTGGATATCCGGAGTATCATTTTAAGGGGGATATGTTTGATGTAATAGCCAATAGAGGTGGAACTTTGGAAAATGGCACTAAATACTTTCTTGACGGTAATTGGGATTTGGTTATAGCCCATCCACCTTGTACTTTTCTTGCTGTTTCGGGGGCAAAGTGGTATTATCATCCTGACGATAAGAACCTTCCTATAGAACAGAGAAGACCACACCCCAAGTTTCCAGATAGAGCAAAAGACCGTGAAGATGCTGTTCAGTTCTTCATGGATGTTTCAAAGATAGGAGTGAATAAACTGGCTATAGAAAATCCGGTTGGTATCATGAGCAGCCGATGGAGAAAACCCGACCAGATCGTAGAACCTTGGCAGTTTGGTCATGAAGCTAGTAAGAAGACCTGTCTATGGTTGAAAAACTTACCTTTCCTGGTTCCGACAAATGTAGTAGGGAAAGGTGAGGTCTATGTTTCAAAGAGCGGAAACAAATCCCCTAAGTGGTTCACTGATATATTCTTCTCGGGTGTATTGCCTGAAGAAAGAAGAAAACTGAGGAGTAAGACCTTTCCTGGGATAGCAGATGCGATGGCTCTACAATGGGGAGGCAGGATTATAGCAGTGTAGAGAATATTTTGATGATATAATTGTGGGATACCTAGGGAAAACGCCATAACTTCCATTGTTCCCCCGAAAAATTAAGGATCGGCAAAGAAACCTGGTGCTGGTTGGATCAGGAATCTACAGGTGGATGCGGATTATAAGAGGGTGGTGGTGAAACTGGTATATTAGTAAGAATTCATATATGTATTACAGGGAAGTATTGTACGTAATGTATGGTGCTTCTCTTCTTTTGTTGGTGAGGGATTTCGGAGATTCATCGGATTATGTTATCTTTGCAATATAGTACAGATTTTTTCTATATACCAATCCGTCAGGCTATGAAGTGTGATGGAAGTTTTGTTATTGTTATTAATTTATCCATCAGTCTGCTTTATTCACAGGCTGGTGGATTTTTTGTTCTGAATTCCCAAAGATCCAAGTATCTAGGGGATAAAAAGCAACAATCCCCGACTTTCACAAGCCGGGGATCGCAATTATAAATTTAAAGTTTTTCTATTATATCTAAGTATTTCTCTCACCAGAGAAACAACTTATTCTTGATTCAATGATTACTTACGGGGAGCAACTGTCATATCCAATGTGATAACGACATCGTGTCCGTAAGAATCCTTACAGTTGACAATCAATGTAGAAGGAACATTCTCTTTCGGGTTAGAACCAAGATCAATCTTAATCGGAGTGAACTTCAAGTCTTTGCTTACAGAGAAATAATCTTCTTTCTGAGTTGCATTAGAAATCAATTTAGCACTTTCAACACTCAAGCTATTTGCATATACTTTACTCAACAAAGTAGAGAATGTACCATCAATAGCATTCTTACCAAAGACGAATGCGTTGTAAGCTGCTGTTTCTGTTGGGGTACCTTGTGCATTAACCGGATTACCATAAGTCAATGTAGTTGATAATGGATTTGCTAACCAATTTCCATTTTCATCTTTCTTATTGTAATTTCCACCAAGCTGAGCACGAGTAGCCCAATTCCAAGTGTGAACGTCCTTTTTATAGAAGCAGCAGTAAACTGTCTTGAAGCTATCTTTAGATTGTTTATAATCAATAACCTTACCATCAGCATCTTTTGTTTCAGTAGAGATCTTACCGTAGTTGTAAGAAACAATAGTAGCATGTTCTGTTTTGTTGTCTACATAAGCTGCTGTAACTTTAACTTCTTCGTTACCCTTAGCAAGTACAGTTTCTTTCTTGCCATCGTTGTTAGTATCATCAGCAGATTCAGCGAATGTAACTTCATAGTTTGTTGCATTATTCTTATCACCGAAGTTGATCAAGTTCTCAATAGGCATTACACCATAAGTTGCATAAACACCATCTGTTGCATCCCATGATGGTACCAATTGACCGTTTTGCAAGTCAGAAGCAATCATGTAGCAGTTATAAATACCATTAATAACTTGCTTGTCTTTCAGTGAATAACCTTCAGGCATACCTTCTGGTAATACTTTAGTCATGGAAACATTCAAGGTAGCGACAACAAATCCTGTTTGATTCTTGATAGTCAATGTACCGTTGTAAGCCTTATTGTCCACATAATCCAACCAATCTGAACAAGCAGGAGTAGCCACTACAGATGTAGCTTCTTCAAACTTAATACCTGCTACAGTATTCTTATTATCGTTTGTATTAGTTGAGAACAATATTTCATTATTCTTATAAATTGCGATATTGAAGATTGCTGTTGTATGTTCTTTTGCACACTTGTCTGTAGACCAAGTAAATGAATGAGCACCTGTAATCTTACTCAATGACAGAGCTGTCTTAGAAGAAGAAACTTTATTAGGAGCAGTGATGCCGGCAACAACTTTGGTAGCTGTTGTATTCCAATCTTCACCAGCTTTGCCAATTTGTACATAGAATGCACGACCATCAGGGTCAACCAGTTTGCCATCTCTGTTCACAGCCCAAACACGGAAACCAATGATATCGTTGATTTCCTTATCATAATCAACCTTGATAGTGGTTGAAGTACCCGGAACAACTTTATCAAGACCAGTATAATCATACTCACCCCAAACATTGATCTCAGAGTTCAAGGACTGAACTGCATTCTGCTTATCCAAAGTGACATAAATAGCCTTGATTTCAGAAGGAGCTTCAATGTCTTTATATCCGGCATTGATATTGTCTGCCAATTCAATTTTGATCTCGTTGCCTTGAACAGCCAGCAGAACTTTTTCCTCAGAGCGGTCATCATTCTTTAGTGTACTATAACCCCAGCTAGTAGTGGCATTAGTCTTGTTAGGAGCGATAACATCTGCCTTGGCACCGTTTTTCCAAATCAGTTCTTGGTATTCAATATTGTCAGAAGTTGTCAAACTATTACCTGTTTTTCCATATACACGGTTGTTGATGCTGGTTATAGGAGTTCCGTCAACAAAGAAATCCAGACTTGCTTTAGGAGTATAAATATCTTTTTCAATGCTCAAGTCGAAAGAGGATGTTGCGAATCTAGTCGGAGCGGAAGAAAGAGTGTTGTTAACCTGTACAGCAAACAACTTATAGTTTCCTTTTGCAGCTTCTTTTGAAGGATCTACCAAAGTTGCAGCGTTGAAAGCATCCTTGTTATATTTGTCCAATTGAACTGTTACTTTCCACAAGCCAGTTTCAGAAACGCCACGACTTAACAAACCATCATATTTTTCTACTTTGTTAACTACAATAAAGTCGTTCAAGTTCTCTCCCTTACTGTTAACCAATGAAATCATTTCAGGTTTCAATACAGCGTTGCTTGGAGTCACACGAACCACAAACTCATCAGTAGTTTGTTCCTGATCGCCTTTTTTGAATTCAATGGCACCTGTTACATCTTTCAAGAATGTAAAATCTTTTTCAACAATAGCAGACGCGAATTTTAGAACAGCAGCTTCTTCATTGTATTGACCATTGTCCGCACTGTAAGAATCAACCAGCTCCACGCTAGTCACAATAGAAGTGATTTCTCCTACAATTTCTTCAACTTTTTTGGTAGCTTCCTCAACTTTTTTAGCCATCTTTTCCAGTTCAGCCTTGTTCTCACCCAAACCGTCAGCGACTAATTTTTCTAATTCAGCCTTTGCTGCGTTAACTTCAGCCTGAGCTGCCTTGATTGCTTCTTCTTTTGCAGCAGCGACAGCTTTATCGGCAGCGGCTTTTGCAGCAGCAGCTTCATCACCAGCGGCTTTTGCGGCAGCTTCAGCAGCAGTCGCTTTGGAAATAGCATCACTCGCATCTTTAGCAGCAGTATTCAAAGCGGCTTGTAAAGTAGCGATTTGAGAACTCATATCCTCCTTTGTCGCTAATTTGTCAATTTGTTCCTGTAAATTGTCGATGTCGTCGTCATAGTCTTTACAGGATGTGAATGTTCCTGTCGAAGAAACCATCAAGGCTCCGAACAGGACTGCACTTAAAAACTTTTTGTTCATAATAAAAATTTTAAATTTATAAATTTAAAAACTAAAAATTGGTTTTCATTTATGCTATAAAAGGACTTAATTATTTTCTCCAAACTCTTCCTCCACACCGTTCCGTCTTACATATTCCACAGGTCTGCATCCCACCATTTTCCTGAAAGCACTGTAGAACGCACTCTTTGAGGCGAATCCACATCGTTCCGGAATATCCTTCATCAGACACTTTCCGTTTCTCAACAACTCCTTGGCGTACTCGACCCTGTAGCTGTTTATCAACTCTTTCAAGTTACATCCGAAATACCTGTTCACCACATTGGACATATAGGTCTGGTTCGTTCCGACAAGAGCACTCAGCTTATCCAGTGAGAGTGAGGTATCCAAGAACACCATCCTTATCTCCATCTGATAGAGAAGTGACCTGTAGATCTCGAAGTCTATCTTTCTTCCTTCCATTCCCTTACGCACAAAATCCTCCTCCCATTGCTTCCTGACAGCCTTTGAGAGAAGTTGTTTCTGTCTCTCCGAAGTGGTGCTTCTGTTTCTGCGTCTTAAAAATAGATATTCCATCCGCTCTCATCTTTACTCCGTAACCTTGTCGGTTATACGGTATTTCGGTGCAAATATACATCTTTAATTGAAATATTGTGCATTTTTCCTATAAAAAAAATTAGATTCCTGTAAAAACTGTACTTTTTGAGTGTCAGGACTGCATTTGTGTGAACTCAGGTTAATCCGATTATACCTTATTTAATATATAGGAATGGGATAAAGACGAAGTGTTCAGCCAAAGATACGGAAAACATGTAGTAGCTTTTAGTAAGGATATATTTGCTTTATTCATCTGTTATGCTTATATTTGTTGTTCTAAAAACAATCAAGATATTTGTGTTTTATCTGAATCGGATAGCGTTCCGATATCCATATTAGACAAACGATAGTAGTCTTATGTACCTGTCTGTGAGGATCGGTACATTTTATTCTTATACAATAAGCAACAACAGATCACACACCACAAATAAAGAGAAAGGCTTATCACACCTCTCTCTTCAATTTAACCCACTACAAGCAGAATTCCTTCTTTAATCTTTGTACAGTGCTGACGCTTACTACCTCAAGTTTGGATATTATTTTTACAGGATAATTTTTCCCAAGAAGTTTGAGTATCCCTGAATATTGCTCAGCTTTCTTCTCCTTTAGTTTACAATATCCCGTTTTTCTCCCTACTTTTCCACCTTGCCATTATTATATACTGTTCTTTCTCTGATTGTAGACGGAAGCTGATATTCTTCCTCTCCATAGCAGCCACAGTACTCAAAGATAGTCAGAAATGGATTTTTTGTTAATACGGATAAATAGTATGTTTTGATAGCGGATAAGATGCTTGTGTGAGCCTGGAAAAAGGAAATAAGTAAGATTATATCTGTAAAGCCGGTTGATTATCATAGTCTGAAAGTATATTGGGACTGAAAAGATATGGTTTCTTTTTTATATGGAGAAATGTTACAAGGATAGAATGTAACAGATAATATTCTATGTTGGTTTATTCATGAATTGCTTCTTAAAAAATGCTCTCAAATGGAAAAATTAAAAAAATGTTTTGGTACAGTTGTTTTTTATGTAAAATAAATGTATGTTTGAAGCGTTCATTAAAATGAACAAAGAGTTATAAACAAAAAGCGTTTAGCTGGTTCTGTATAAGTGAAAAGTCGAAATTTCCCGGGAAGTACCAAGAACAGCCATACGTTCAGCCTGCAATATTTGGCGGGGGCGTTTCCTGTTTGTACCAAGGGCTTCGGCTTCCGCACTTATAGACGAGGTTAATGCCCTTCCGCTTTTAATTCAGATGGGTTTGCACATAGGGCACAAGCCTGTATATAAAGACATATGATAAAAATGAACAAGTGCAAATCCCGTTCTTATCTGAAGGGTATTATCAAACATTGGAACTCCACCGAAAAGAAATTTCCAATACAAGGCTGATATGTAGGCTTCCACCATTGTCTATGTATCATCGGATAACGATTTCCTTTTTGGGGATCGGTTGTCTTTTATATCCTTTTATCAAGGTACTTCTGTCGGGTTATTATTAATTGAATATAAATATTTAAATGTAAGACGTATGGACAAAAGAATCGTAGGTGTCAATGCCGGTAATGTATGGCACGTCCTTAATGAAGTGAAAAGAATATCAATCCCCGAACTTGCCAGAAAATTGAATCTTAGTGTTGAGAGCACTGCATTGGCTGTCGGATGGCTGGCCCGTGAGAACAAGGTTTGCATACACCGGGTAAACGGATTGATAGAGGTATATGATGAAAGCCATTTTGGTTTTACATTTGGATAAGTGTATGTATTGTTATGGAGGGAAATTGGGGCTGGTAAAATGTTCCGGTTTCCTTCTGTTTTTATTTGGTAATGAATGGATAATATCGTTTTCAAGGGTAAGTCAGCGACGGGAGTTCATACGAAGTATGAGTATGGTACATAACCCGAAGGGATGTTATAAAAAAACTGACAAAACACTTATTCTTTAAGCATTTGTACCTGATTTGCACACTTTTTTATAACACTTTGTCTTACAGTTATGTCATACATTCCACTTACGTTTCATACTTCCGGCCCTGCCAAACTCCTGATAATAACTTGGTCTGTCAGGAAAAGAAATGTTTTGGAACAGGATATCGGGAAATAAGAATCAAATACCCTTCAAATTTCGGATAATATCTTTATCTTTAGAGAAAGTTTTCATGAATCAACAGGTATCACAAGTATTATAGGTGTATGGAAACAGGGATGCTATATGTTTTAGTATGTTGTCTTTTTCTGATTGGTTGCAATGGAAAAAGTAATAAAGAGAGTCACGCTGGTGTTACTGACACGGTCTTTGATGCAATATCTCCTGTAGATAATGAAACGGACAGTCTGATAAAACTTGAGGGAGAGAATTTATGGAAAGAGGCGAACAGGTATAAGGCTTCCATAACCGATACCACTTTCCTTAGGACAAGAGGGATAATGTCCTATGCCGCAATAGATATGTATACAGGAGAAGGGCTCAACAAGAACTACGCCTTTAACCAGATTGTTTATCTGAAAGCGTTGGATAGAGCCAGGAAGTTTCTTACTGTAGCGGATGACAGACTGAAATTCAATGTCAAATCCGGTAAAGAAATTCATATTTCAGAAGATTTATATCTGTTCATATCCGATTTGTTCAACGAATGGAATAAATGGCTGGAATCGGGCAGTCATGAAATATTGAAAGATGAACAGGGACTCTATACTGTATTGCCTAAAGAATACAATCGGACTCAACCCATAATAGTTGAAGAGGGTCCCAAACAAGATCCGAAAGACACAGGAGCCATCGAAATTGAATATATTCCTCCTGTGGATGCCGCTCCTCCTGCAAAGAATACGAGGCTCGTAAAATGGGGACATTTGATAGATGATACGGAAGGAGTGGTCAAGGCTTCTTTTGACAGGCATAACAACCGGATAAACCGTGAAAAAAGTGAGGATATCATGGTAAATGATATCAGTATTTCCGAAAGCAAGGTTTATATTTCCATTGTCAGTTCCAATTATAATCTGATATATAAAGGTGAGGCTGATTTCTATCTGGAGGACAAACAGAAGAAATTACATAAGATTCCCGGTAAAGACGTGGATAAGGAGTCTGTCGCGCTGCATCTTGAAAAAGGGAAGACTGCCGAGATAAGTGTTGATTTCCCTGATAGCTGCCAACCGGGTGATTATCTTTTGAAAATCAGGGTATATAATAAGAACGAGGAATGTTATTATACAATCCATCAATGGTTTGAAGCCTATACCTCTCATCAGGTTTCATCCAGGGACAAACCTATTCCTATAGGACCTGCACGGTCTTCGGACTATAAGGTACTTTCAGACGAGGATGATATATTTGATGTTGTTCGGAATATGCCTGAATTTCCCGGTGGTATGCCTGGACTGATGGAGTTTATAAGACAGAATATCCGATATCCACAAGCTGCAAGACAAAGCAGACTGGAAGGCAGGGTTATTGTACAGGTTGTCATAGACAAGGATGGAAGTGTGATACAGCCCAGGATTCTCCGTAGCATCAATCCTGTACTGAGTGCTGATGCCGCTTTATGTGAGGAAGCATTACGTATCGTTTCAATAATGCCTAAGTGGAAACCCGGTAGCCAGCATGGAGTAAATGTGAAAGTAAGGTTCACGTTCCCGATAGGATTTGCATCTCCCACTGATTGAAGATTGAAGGGAATTATCCGCAGAGCATAACCGTTAACTTTTGCCAGGCAGCCGCAGCCATTTCAGACAGGATCAGGCAAATGTTTATGATAGTGTAAAAGCTGTCTGTTTCCATTTCATTACTTGTGGAATACATAATGGAAAAATTGAAGCTGATATTTTGTGAAATCGGGGAAAAATATTAATAATCAAAATAGCCAATACCCCCATGATGGAGTTGTATAATTTTCAACTTGACATCACATTGTAAAATAATAGATAATTCGTTGAAAAACAATGTTTTTATCTAGCTATTAACCTTTTTAACTGCATATTATCAACTAAAAAGAAAATATATATTTAGAAAGAGCTATATAGTAACAATTATGCCTGTTCATAAAAAAACTTCCCAAGCAATAGTCTGACAAATATTACCGGAATAAAATCGTCATCCTTCCTCAACATATCGGATAGAATATGCATATTGTCGAATTTACGGAAATAATATCCGATCTTTCCAATGTAACTCATATATATTTTTACTTCAGTGTCAGTCTGTTCCAATTTTGTTATTTTATGCACAAAAGTAAGAAAAACATTCCGGACATAAAAACTGTGATGTGCCATAGCCTGCTTTTCTTTTGTTAACAGTAGCTCTTTTGTATAATTTTACTTTGAATTGAAGATGACAAAATAGGAGATCGGTTAACAGGACTCTTATTGAGATGAATTGAATAAAAAGTCTGTTTATCTCTATTTTAATTTCTTAACATTTCACTAGTCTGTTTCATTTTGCAGGTTGGTGTTTTTTTTGTTCTTCCTGCTGATATTCTTATTTTCATTTTTAATAACTTTGCCATGTTCAAAATTATACAATGAAAATAAGGCAGATAAAAGACAATGATCCGGAACTTTACGGTCTGATAGTTCCTTTGGTTATGAATCCGAAAGTATTAAAGAGTAACAACAATTATCCTTTCAAGAATTTCTCGGGAACAGTATGGTATATTGCTATGGAAGATAGTGATGTTTCCGGTTTTATGCCTTTGAGGAAGAACAATACCGGTTTTCATATAGATAATTATTATATAAGAGATAATGATCCGGATACGATAGACGGACTGCTGGATTCAATAACTGAGGATATTTCTGCTGATGTGATTCTGACTGCTCTTGTACATAAACGTCATATAAATGATTTCCGGCGTAACCATTTTAATACGATCAAGGAACTGACCAACTATGATATGATGCAGTATTCCCTTGTATAATGTTGAATGTCAACGCAAATTACAATATATATGGCGAAGAATGGCTGTAATAGGTTGTTCCTTTGTTTTTTATATCATAATTTTATTCATATATCTGTTATCAAAAACAAGTTTTCCTATTTTTTATACGCTTTTATTGCAGGATAATTAAAATACTCTTATCTTTGTACCCGTGAATAATTAAAACATCTATAAATTTGAAGAAATCAATTCTTTGTATATAATTTCTAGATGTGTCTTAACTAGCTGAAATACAAGAATATACTAGTATTTCAGAGCCCCAAAGGAATGTCTGTCAGTGAAAAAATGTGTTGGTTTGCAATGCGGGCCACCTACAGTCGAGAACTGGATATCAAGTATAAATTGGATTTGAAAGGAATCAATAGTTTTATTCCTATGCGTTATGAAGTCCGTATGGATGGAAAGCATAAGAAGCGTGAGTTGGTTCCGGTCATTCATAACCTTATTTTTGTCCATGCTACCCAGACCGACTTACAGGAAATTAAGAGTAAAATCTCTTATTTGCAGTATATGACAGATTCCCGTAGTGGTGAGAAGATCATAGTTCCTGATGAGCAGATGAAGAATTTTATAGCGGTTGCAGGTACTTATAGTGAGCATCTTTTATATTTTAATCCCGGTGAGATAAATTTGGCGAAGGGAACAAAAGTCAGGATCACAGGAGGACAGTTTGAGGGATATGAGGGAGTTTTTGTGAAAGTGAAGGGAAGTAGGGACCGGAGAGTGGTTATCAGCTTGCAGGGTATACTGGCTCTTGCAATGGCTACTCTTTCTCCTGATCTTATAGAAGTAATTGAGGAACCGAAGAAAAGAAATCATGACTAAGGCTTTACCGGCAGGAATCAGGCTTCAGATGCTGATAAAGGATCATCATAAGGATATCTTGGAGAGGGAGAGGGACAACGGGAAGTTCATCCACCTTTATAATATAGGTACATACTGGGTGGCTTTTGAGAGATCAGCCTTTCGAGTGGATAATATCTTTCAGAGGTGTGAGATCAGTCTGTTCATGGTTCCCGGTTATCCTGAATATGTTGTGATGGTTTCTGTTCCACATGATGAGGCTAATGATTATTTCAAGAGACATATTATTTATCACGACAAACCTGATTATAAGGTTCTGTCTATTTCTCCGGATACTTTTATAAAAAATTATCACAGGTGGCATATTCAGGCTGTGAAAAAAGTGCTGTGATTTTTTTGTAAATTCTGGAATGGAAGCAGTTATGATAAAATGTTTGCTAAGAATATGAATCGATCCTTCTTATTTTGAGATAAAAATTAAGTTAAGATTTAAATTGGGATACATTTTTTCTTTTCCTATTTTTTAATAAACAAAATTTTTAATACGTTAAATGTAAGACTTGTCTTAGGGAGTAATGGGCATTAAAAAAAATTTTGCATATAGTAGTTTATTGACAGTGTCTAGCTTTTTATTTCCAATGTTGACATATCCATACGTTTCACGGGTGTTAGGGGTAACTAATATTGGGATTTGTAATTTTATTGATTCTATTATTAATTATTTTATTTTGTTCTCCAGTATGGGAATCAATGTGGTGGGGATTCGTGAAATAGCCAAGGCTAAGGGGGATGTACTAAGATTGTCGAAAGTTTTTAGTGCTTTATGGATTTTGATGGCCTGTATGACATCGTTGATGTTGCTATGCTTATTGATGGTTACTATTTTTGTTCCTCAATTAAATGAATATGCATCATTAATGATGATAGGCGCATGTAAGCTTATTGCTAACTTATTTCTGATAGAATGGTTTTACAGAGGAATTGAGGAATTCAAATACATCACCTATCGTTCACTACTGGTAAAGATTATATATGTAGCGTGTATATTTCTTTTCATACATCATCCGGCAGATTATTCTATATATTATATTTTGTCTGTCTTGCTTATTGTTCTTAATGCCTTCTTTAATATATTTTATAGCCGTAAATTCATTCGTTTTATATGGGATAAAAATGTATTGGATGAATATAAGCGTTCTTTTTTTATTTTAGGGATATATGCAATGCTTACTTCTATGTATACATCCTTCAATGTGACTTTTTTAGGATTTGTCACCAATGTAACCGAAGTAGGATATTATACAACGGCAACTAAATTACATGGCATTATTTTGGCTTTTTTTACAGCGTTTACAGGAGTAATGTTGCCTCGGATGAGTGCATTGGTGGCAGAAAACCGAATAGATGAAGTGAAACGTCTGATTAATAAATCATTTGATTTGTTGTTTATGATCTCTGTTCCTTTGATTGTATTTTCCATTTATTTTGCTCCCGAAATTATTTATCTGATATCAGGTAATGGGTATGAGGGAGCAATTACACCTATGCGTATGGTGATGCCATTGGTGTTAATTATCGGTATGGAGCAAATATTAATAGTTCAGTTATTGATGCCTTTAAAAAAAGATCATTCCATTTTAATAAATTCTATTATAGGAGCTTGTGTTGGGATGGTGGCCAATGTGCTATTGGTACCTACATGGGCAGCAAAAGGTTCTGCTATTGTTTGGGTTTTGGCAGAAGTGGCGGTATTGCTGTCAGCATCTTATTTTTTGCGGAAGCAAATAGATAGTTTGTATGTTATCGGTAAGAAATTATTATTGGCATTATTTCAATCGCTTCCTTATGTATTAGTATGTTGGTTTGTAACTTGTGTTGAAGATAATATTGGTATCGTATTGTTTTATACATTTTTGGGTTTTCTCTTGATCTTTTATTTAGAAAATTTTGAATTTGTATCAATAAAAATAGATGCTATAAAAAAGAAATAAAATATGCTAGCTCTTCTATTTTGATTAAAGTAATAATGATAAATATAATCACTAAGTATTTATACACTAAAGTATCCTTTAAAGAAGAATGTTCCAATTTGAGTGTATTCATGGTACTATAAATCTATGTAATATTTGCAATGGTATAATATTATGAATGAAGATCTTTTTATTTTAATGTTGAATATAACTCTTTATGTTACAACTTTTTTATTCCTTTTACGATATAAAATATGGAATATTGGTGTCTTAGTATGGACTCTGTTCACAATATCTCATATAGGTTCATTTTTCTATTATTTTATTTTAGTGGACTTGGGTTTTGAACTTGGTCATATACGAATTGCTCCCTTTTTATATCTTTATAGTTGTATTTTATTATGTTTGTATCCTTTTCTTAAGTATGGAAGAATAAAAAAAATTACTACGGTTGGGAATGACAATTTTCTAATTCTTCTTTCTTATTTTATTATAATTCTGTCCATAGAACCTTTTTTGGAGAACATTGTATTATTATTTTCAAATACTCAAACTACAGATTTTGCAGATTTATATAGATCAATGCGTAATGAAGAATTGTCAATATATTCAAACATAGGGGCTAGATTAAATCAGTGGAGTATCTATTTTAGACTACCCTCAACTTTTCTTTTTTTTTATTTTTTTTCTAAAGGAAGAAAAATAGTGACAATAGGATTAGGGATTGTTCTGATTAATTATTTGATAAGTGGAATAAATAGTGGAACACGAGGTATAATAATTATCATGGGAATTCTATATATATGTTGTTTTTTCATGATGGTTAACCTATTTTCGAAAAAGCAAATAAAGTGTATAAGAAGAGTAGGTGCTATATTTTCTATATTGTTTTTAGTGTTTTTTTCAATAATAACACTTTCTAGGTATAATGTAAGCAATCAAGACAAGACGATGGTGGGCTCTCTTTTATTATACTCTTCAGAAGGCCCTATCAAATTTAATAATGAAATGTATTATGGAGAACACAATACAAAAGGAGATGTGAATTTATGTTTTTTCAAAAGCCTTATAGGTTTGAAAACATATACAACGTTCAAAGAACGTGATGAATATTATTTGAATAAAAATGGAAGGAGAGTGGAGGTTTTTTATACATATATTGGAGATTTTGTTTCGGACTTTGGTCTAATAGGAGGATTGTTCGTTTGTCTTTTGTTGTTTATAAGTTGCTTAAAGATCTTAAGATCAAAAAATATATTTATAGGTAATTTCCTGTTTTTACTATTTGTAGTGCATTTATATGCTATAGGTTTTGCTTCAAATGTATATAGAGGTTTTTATTTTCAAAAGGGAATAGGAATTATGCTCATCTTGATCCTTATTATGTATTTTAATAGGTATATGCACGAATGCCGAAAGAAAAAACAGTCAAGGGTAATTATTTCGAAATTATAATGGATATTTTTTCAAAAAACTATATTTTATGAATACAAGCAATACTCCTAAAATTTTGTATGCTAATCCTGTATTTTTGGATTATCGTTTACCTTTTTATAAATATTTAAACGAATTGTTTCAAGGTAACTTTTATATTTTGTACTCTGTAAACCGATATCATAGGCCTGGGTTTGAACATTTACTTTTTAAAATTCAGGATGTGATGGGAAATAATGCTATACCTTATGAAGGAGAACTTGTTTATGATACATTCACGAAAAAGATCAATGAGTTTGCGCCTGAACAAGGTGGTAAAAAAATACCTATAGCGAAAGGACTTTTTTCTTTAATAAGAGAGCAAAAAGCAGATATTATAATATCTGAAGGTTTTTTTCAATGGACTCCTTTATTGGTCCTTTATACTTTTTTTACAAGAAAACCATTATATATAGGTTATGAGCGCACTATGCATACGGAAAGAAATGCAGGGTGGATCAAAGTATTACACCGAAAATTGACAGATTATTTTGTAACTGGATATTTAGTAAATGGTTCAGAAACTGTAAAGTATCTAAAGTCTATTGGAGTAAATGATGAAAAGATACATATTGGAGGAATGAATGCAGATAGTGAGGGATTGGTTTCTGCTATTGCTCAAATGACGGATAAGGATAAAAAGAAATTAAAAAGAGAGTATCAACAAACGCAAGGCTTGCTTTTTTTATTTTCGGGGCAAATGGTTGATAGAAAAGGAGTTAAGTACCTTCTTCAGGCATGGATTGAGCATGTGAAATCATATCCTGATGATAACCTTATCTTATTGGGTGATGGTTATCTTTATGATAGCTTAAGATTGCAATATGGAAATATATCTAGTATTCATTTATTAGGAAAAGTAAATTATACACAAGTTTACAAATATTATTCTATTGCGGATGTTTTTATAATGCCAACAATTGAGGATAATTGGAGTCTGGTCGTTCCTGAAGCTATGGCTTGTGGATTGCCTGTTGCTACATCTATATATAATGGATGTTATCCTGAATTGGTAAATAAAAATTTAAACGGAATGGTTTTTGATACATTTAATATGCATACAATTATTGATACCTTGGCTTTTTTTCATAAACATGATTTAAAAGCAATGGGAGAGGAATCAAAAAAAATAGAAGCTAACTTTAGTGCAAAACAATGTGCGCAACGAGTGTATGAGGCAGTTATGAAAGGATTAAAATAATAGAAATATATTTTATTTAGTTCTTATTATATTGTGAAGTATGAAAGAGATAGAACTTAAAGAGCTGAGAGAAATAGAAATACATATATTGGATTTTGTTTCAAATTTTTGTGAAGATGTAGGATTGACATATTTTTTATGCGGTGGAACTTTGCTGGGGGCCGTGCGTCATAAAGGTTTTATTCCTTGGGATGATGATATTGATATAATGATGCCTCGTCCTGATTATGAACGTTTTTTAACAGAATTCCCTGAACATGAATATTTAAAAGTCATGTGCCATAGAAGAGACAAACATTATCCGTTTGCTTTTGCAACAGTTGGGGATAGTAGAACATGGAAGTATGAAAAAAACCTTAGAAAAAAGTATACAAAAGAGCTATGCGTAAATGTAGATGTTTTTCCTATAGATGGACTACCTGATTGTCCAAAGGAAATAAAACGATTCTATTCTGCAATTTCTTTAAAAGGAAAAATCTTACAAAGTGCTACATATAAATTGGGTAAGGGAAAGACCTTATTGTCTACAATGATGAAAAATATAAGTATATTATTATTTCGAGCTACAGAAATTGTTGGAATTAATTCGTCACAGAAAATATTGTTAAAATGGAATTTATTGGCTTCAACATTTGATTTTAATTCTGCCCATATTGTTGGTATTACTGCTATTTCCCATTATGGGATAAAGGAAGCAAATAATAAGGCAATATATTCTGATAAAATAAAAGTAGAGTTTGAAGGAAAACTTTATAATGCTCCAGTGGGATACGATACTTATTTATCACAACTCTATGGGAAATATTATATGGATATTCCATCAAAAGATAAACAATTTTCACATCATATATCTAAATGTTATTGGAAATGAAAACTATAGCTGTAATTTTGGCAGGAGGCAAAGGCTCTAGATTAGGGAAAGATTTACCTAAACAATTTCAAAAAGTTGCTGGTAAAAAAATAATAGAACATACAATTGAGGTTTTTGAACGGAATTTGAATATTGATGAAATAGCTATTGTTGTTAAAGAGGAATTTATAAGTGAAGTTGAAAAGATTGTGATTGAGAATCAATATATAAAAGTAAAAAAGATTTTACATGGAGGGAAGGAACGTTATGATTCGAGTTTATCAGCAATTGATGCGTATGATTCAAATGATATAAATTTATTGTTTCATGATGCTGTCCGTCCTTTGGTTAATGACCGTATTATTAATGATTGTATTGAAGCACTGAAAACATATAACGCTGTAGATGTAGCGATAAATGCAACAGATACCATTATTCAGCTTAATAATCACAATTGTATACATAAAATTCCACCGCGTAATGAATTACGTTGTGGTCAGACCCCACAATGTTTTAAACGTGGTGTCATAAAAAAAGCGTATGATTTGGCTTTGCAAGATCCTGAATTTCATACGACAGATGATTGTGGGGTTGTATGTAAATACTTGCCTAATGAACCTATTTATGTAGTGCAAGGCGAGGTGTTTAATATGAAGGTTACTTATGTTGAAGATTTATTTTTATTGGATAAATTGTTTCAATTAAAAACTATACAGAATGATAATCACAAACTTGATTCTGAGGTAAATAAGACATTGCCTAATAAAGTTATGGTTGTGTTTGGAGGTAGTTATGGTATAGGCGAAGAAGTGGTAAAATTAGGACGTAATTTAGGAGCTGTTGTCTATTCGTTTAGTCGGTCACAAAATAATTTGGATGTGACAGATGCAAATCAAATATGTTCTGTTTTGAAGGAAATAAAAGAAAGAAATGGCCGTATTGATTATGTTATATGTACTGCTGGATTATTGGTTAAAGAACCACTTAATGGAATGAAGTATGAAGTGATTCAGAAAAGTATTGCCGTTAATTATTTGGGAGTTATCAACGTAGCAAAAGAAGCTTTTGAGTATTTGAAAGAAACTAGTGGGTCTTTGCTTTTTTATACAAGCAGTAGTTATACTAAGGGGCGTATGATGTATAGTATTTATTCATCTACCAAAGCAGCAATTGTTAATTTAGTACAGGCTTTAAGTGAGGAATGGATGGGATTTGGAATTCGTGTAAATTGCATTAATCCAGAGCGTACACAAACTCCAATGAGGGTGAAAAATTTTGGTATAGAGCCTAAAAATACTTTGTTGGATCCAAAGTCAGTTGCAATAGCTTCTATTAATACCTTAGTTTCAGAGTTGACAGGAGAAGTTATTGATGTGAGAAGAATATAATTTGTAATGAAAGTTTCAGTTTGTTTAGCAAGCTATAATGGAGGGGATTGGATAAAAAGACAGATTGATTCCATATTAAATCAAGAGTTTAAATATCATTTAAATGTGGATTTGGAGCTGATTATTTCAGATGATGGTTCAACAGATAATTCATTAAAAGAAATAAGTCAAATAAAAGATGACCGAATTATAATAATTCATCATAAAGGAAAACAACATAAGTTTTATAAAAGTATCTTTGCTGCTACTGAAAATTTTGAGAATGCTTTAATGTATGCTACAGGAGAATATATTTTTCTTTCGGATCAAGATGATATTTGGTATCCTAATCGTATAGATATGCAGTTAAATACTTTAGAGAGTTTTGATTGTAGTGCTTGCTCTTTTGTTTTCATTGACGAAAATGATTGTATAATAGGTGCTCATCCCAATGACAATCATTCTTTTATTCATATGTGTAGAAATTTTGGATTATATGGTTTTAGTATGGCTTTTAGACGTCCTTTGTTAGAACGTATCTTACCTATTCCTACTGTTCCACAGCATGATATGTTTATTGGATTATTAGCAAAAAAAATGGGACAATTATATATACAACAAGATGTGTTGTGTGCTCATCGTATTCATAGATATAATGTCTCAGATACGGGATTTAGTGTTCCTATTATTGTTAAATTTTGGTATAGGTTGAAGATGATATTATGGGTGCTTTGGCGGGCTAGATGATTTGATGATTTGATGATTTTAGAAATATAATTTTTTAGATGAAATCTAGAGTTCTTTTTATTCTTCATCTTCCACCTCCTATACATGGTGCAGCCATGATGGGGAAATATATTCAGGAAAGTGAGTTGATAAACTCTTCTTTCGATTGTTATTGCGTAAATCTAGCTACAGCAGGCAATTTGGCTGATATCGGGCACGTAAGTTTAAAAAAGCTGTTGAAGTATTTATTTCTTCTAAAGCGTATTTTCCATATTGTAAGAGAAATTCGTCCCGAGTTGGTTTATATCACTCCGAATTCCGGAGGAAAAGTTTTCTTCAAAGATTTTATTGTAGTGCGGATGCTGAAAAGCATGGGATGTAATGTTATAGTTCATTATCATAATAAAGGCGTTTCGGTTTATCAGAATAAATGGTTGTATAATTTTCTTTACAAATATTTTTTCAGTAATCTGAAAGTAATTTTGTTAGCAGAGCATCTTTATAAGGATATAATCGAGTATGTAAAATGGGAAGATGTGTATATTTGTCCGAATGGTATACCAAACTTACGTGAAGGAGAATTAGAAGCAAGACGGAATAACAAAGTTCCTTATCTACTTTTTCTTTCTAATCTATTGATAAATAAAGGGGTATTTGTATTACTTGATGCGTTGAGAATATTGAAAGAAAAAGGATATCTTTTTAATTGTCTGTATGTAGGTGGAGAAACAGCAGAGATAAATGCCATGCAATTTGCTGTAGAAGTGGAAAGGCGAAAATTAAATGATAAGGTTGCTTATGTCGGTCGAAAAGTAGGAGAAGAAAAAAATACTTTTTTTCAGCAAGCAGATATGTTTATTCTTCCAACAATGAATGAGTGTTTCCCTTTGGTCATTTTAGAAGCTATGGAATATAAATTGCCAGTCATCTCAACCAATGAAGGCGGCATCCCCGATATTGTGAAAGATGGAGAAAATGGCTTGATTTGTGAAAAGCAGAATCCATATTCGTTGGCTGATTGTATTGCGAAGTTGTTGGATGATGAGGAATTAAGAGTTAAAATGGGAAATGCCGGTTATGATAAATTCTGTCGTGAATTTACTCTACAACGATTTGAGAACAGGATGCTGGGTATATTATCTCAAAATCTTCCCCAAAAGGAGAAAGAAAACTAATTTTTAAAGGTAGAACTACAATATCCATGTTATTGAAGTTAAAAAACTTACCCTTGTTGGAAAGCCATCAAGGGCTGACCATTTTGCCTTCCGGTAAACTCCTGATCAACACTATCAACGCTCATTCTTACAACACTGCCCAAAAAGACAAACTTTTTGCTGAGGCTTTGCAACGGGGGAATGTACTAATCCCAGATGGAGCAAGTATTGTTAAGGCATGTCGTTGGTTGGATGCAAGGTCTAAACCTACAGAACGTATTACTGGCTGGGATCTGTTTGAGTTTGAGATGAACAGGCTAAATACCATTGGAGGAAAATGTTTTTTTATGGGAAGCAGTGAAAAAGTATTGGCCTTGGTAAAACAGCGGGTGAGAGTGGATTATCCCAATATTGAAGTGGAAACTTATTCTCCGCCATATAAGTTGGAATTCAGTTCGGAAGAAAATAATGCTATCATATCTGCCATTAATAAAGCTGATCCAGATTTACTTTGGATAGGAATGACCGCTCCCAAGCAGGAAAAATGGATATACATACATTGGAATGAATTACAAATTCATTGTCATTGTGGAACGATTGGGGCTGTTTTTGATTTTTATGCAGGAACTGTGAAGCGTGCTCCCCTTTGGTGGCAGAAACATTCTTTGGAATGGTGCTATAGGCTATTGAAAGAACCCCGCCGGATGTGGAAACGCTATATTATCGGCAATCTGTTGTTTATATGGAATATATATAAAGAGTAGCTTTGAAAAGAATTTTATTGTTCGCTTTTTGGTGTTGTATTTCATTGTTGGTTGACGCTCAGGCATTGATGGGAACTACCGGTTTGCTTTATGCTCCTACAGCTAATATGCAGCGTGACAAGACTTTCTTGTTCGGTGGAAACTATTTGAATACTCATCCGCTATCCACCCATTTTCATAGCAATGAGGTGGGATATACTTTCAATTATTACCTTAATGTTACGATCTTTCCTTGGTTGGAAGTTGCGTATATCTGTACGTTGGTACATGCGGACCATGGTTCTGCTTATTTTCCGGAACAGTCCTGGGGAAAATTCACGAATCAGGACCGGGCTTTTAGTGTACGTTTACGTTTATGGAAGGAAGGCTGGTGGAGAGAGTGGACACCGCAAATAGTACTTGGCCTGGATGATCCAACGTCTCATGCCGATCATGGTGGCGGTGAGCTGGTAACAGGTAATACAAGTGGTTCCAATAATTATGCAACCCGTTATTATCTGGCCGTAACAAAACATTTAAACTTTCGGAACACAGGTGAGTTGGGTATTCATGCTGCATTTGTATATGGTAATGCAAAAGGTCTTGAACATTATAAACGTCCGTCTTTGGGTGCTAACTTTCGTTTCCAATTACCAGGTGACCAATTCCTGACTAAAGCTGTCAACAATCTTAATCTGATGGCTGAATATGATTCCCGTACTGTTAATTGTGGTTTTGAATACAGTTTCTGGAAAGATTATATAAATGCAGTGGTAGAACTTAATAGGTGTCGTTATTTTTCCGGTGGGTTAGTGTTCAAGGTGTATCTGAAATAAGAATAGTTATAGTAAGGTATCATCAAAATCAGATATTTTTTCAGAATAAAGTGATATCGGATTTGTTGTCTCTAAAAATGTCTTAATTTTGTATTTCCAGTTGATTATGATATGAAAAATAGTATAGTCTTGTATATTATTACTTTCGGTCTGTGAGAGATAGAAAATGATTTTTTCTTTTGATTTCTTATTCATCATGCAAAGCATCGCAAGTTAATCCCAGAGAATGGCTTACCGATATAATTGCCAGGTTGCCATATTACACAAGGGATAAGGGAAAAGAGCTAAAGAGTTACTACCCAATTATTGGAAACTGAGAAACTCCAAAGAAATCTAACAATACTCTAATGAAAAACATATTATAAACAGAGAATCGCTATAAACTTATTAGATGTATATAGCGATTCTATAATTGATACGGGTATTTTATCGGGAGCTTACAATTCATTAGGTAGAATCAGTTTTATTTTCTTCCGTACTCCACTGCCATAACGGTATTCCTCCAACTGTTTCTGGCATAATGAAGATTCAGTAAAACCGGATTGAGTGATTAACCGTTCTCTACCTTCAAGCACCCAGTTCATAATTCCGGGTAACTCTGTAGAAACAATCTTCTCAGCCAGTTTCGGATCCACTTCCAATTTGGGTATCTGGACTTTGAAGGGAACGATAAGAAACCTCCTGAAATATCCATTGGACTTGTCGTTGGTTTTCGGCAGCTCGTTCAGACAAAAAAGCATTTTGGCGTAATCGGTAAGTGTTGCCACATCCTTATATAGTTGTCTGGTACTGATAGGTTCTCCACTGGCGATACGTTTGAAAATATCCCCCGAGAAAGCGTTTGGGGCTACATCAGAGCAGGTATTCAACAGTTTCCCGGATAAATTTGCCCTGCTTCTGTCTCCGTTTTCTCCACACATATCCGATAGAGACTCATGGGAAATGTTCTCCTTGCCTAAAAGAGCCTCGACAATATCAACGAACACCGATTTCCCATTTTTTCCTGAACCATAGAGAAACAGACACTTCTCCAGTTTCAATGGGGTAAAGATCCAGCCTATATACTCAGCCAGAACCTTTTGAGCGTCCTTGTCCGGTAATACTCTGTCCAGGTACTTCATAAACATCTGACACGTCGCATTTGGGTTATAGGGGTAAGGGAGAACATACCTGAAATAATCCGAATACTGATGTTGTACCAGTCTTCCGGTTTTAAGATTAAGCGTACCGTTCTGAAAGTTGATTTTCTCCTTGTCCTGCTCTACCGCCAATCCCATCACCGTATATGGAAACTGCTTGAACAATCCTTCCACCACTTCCCTTTGTGATGCCTCTACCATATTATTTGTCATTTTCCCCAAAGCTTCCCTGAGAAATATCTTCAGGTCAAAATCATCTATACTGACCCAATACTTTCCGGTGTAGGAATAAACACGCTGGTCCCTGAAAGTTTGAAAAGGATGGCCGGTCTTGATTGCCACTTTTTGTATCTCGTAGCATACTTCGGCATTTGTTCCCCTCTTGTTGTTTGAAGCAGTCGGTTGGGGAATGGCATTGATTATATCCCCCAATAATTTTTTGTAATCCATAATCTTAAATTTTTCTATATTTACTACCAATTTTACCTTTACCATCAACCCACTTATAGGCGTTCCTTATTTCACGTTTCAACTCTTCTTCCGGGAAATCCGGTTCTATGAACTTTCTCAGATTGACATAAGCCGCACTCTCTGAAAATCCCCATTCAGCCAATTCCCTTGCTCTGTTGAAGGCTGAATCATGTCTTTGACCTGGTGTCATCGGGTATTTATAGAATCCACCTTCCAGAAAATTTATGATTTTAGCTGCTTCACCGGGTGAACAGACCATGTATTTAGGACTTATAGGATCGTGATTACCTGTATTCGTTGGTTGAGGAGTGCTTTTTCTTATAGTCCATACCTTGCTGTTCCGGTTCACATAAAGATCAGGGTCACTGCTGAGATAACAAGCTCTGGATATTCCTTTACAACAGTCATCCCAGAACGGAGAGCTATAATATTCCTTCAAAGCGTCAAGGTATTCGTTATGACTGGTGTTATCTATATTATTGGCAACACGGACAATAACCTTATAACCTCTACCGGAAGGAGAAAGGAATGCAGCATAGGTATAAGGATCATTAACCAGCATATTCCAGACATTAACCATTTCTTGAACCGGAATCTTATCGAAATCAACTACTACAAGACCTGAAGGAGCAATAAGAGCATCATTACAGAATCTTCCGAATGTTCCGGCAAAAAGACAGATAGGTAACTTTCCCTTAAGTTTGGAATACTTTGAATGGTCAGTATCATAGAAGGATCTCATGGCATCAATCTCAGGTTTCAGTTTTTCCTGTTTAATCATATCGAATACCAGATCAATATCCACATGGTTGGGAGGATATTCCATGACTCTGAATGATTTTATACCGGTCAGAGGATTTGTATATTCCTGACTATAAGGTTTCTGTTTGAAGATTGTTACTTCAATCATAATTTCTAAATTTTAATTGTTCGTTAATATTTCATTTAATCTTTCTTCTTCCCGTCCTCAAGAGAGAGAAGGGGGGAAAGGGGAAAGCGGAACCTCTAAAACCTATTTTTTTACTGATTTTGGAATGGATGAAATTGAAAAAAGTTATAAAAAATAGGCTTTTCCACCCCCTTTTCCCCCATTTCCCCTCCTTTTCCCCTTTGAGGCAGGGAAAGAAAAGTAATCTAATCACAAAGTGGGGAAAGTCTAATCATGGAACTGTTTATACCTATCTTCACCCCCTTCTTGTTGTCTTCTTCCACCACATAGCCCTCACTTTTCAGTTTCATCTTGAAGTTTTCCCTGGTCTCGGCTTTCTGGTTATTATCCCTGCAATATTCCCGATAATTGTTGAATAGAGGAGTCAGACCTATCTTGTTGTCATTATCAGGAACACACATCTTGGCACTCAGGAACATGACCACTGTATCCGTATCCTCCTTGTATGCCTGCTCCAAATTTTCAAGGGTGGAGGACTTGCTGAGTTTTTTTCCATTCCTGATAAATCTTCCCAGACCTTCGATAGCCCAGATGAGAATACCGGACAATTCACTTTTCAATTTTTTAGCCAGATCAGGGTCAGCCTTACTCTTGTCTATCTTCACATCGAAAGGAATAATCAGTAACCTCCTCCTGAATCCGAAAGACGTATCACTACTATAAGGCATGGAGTTACAGTTGAAAGCCAATCTTGCATAGTCCTTTAAAATCTCCGGTTCCTTATATAATCTTCTGGCTTCAACGGGTTCCCCACTCGTCAGTTGCTTGAAGATACCGTTGGCGAATATCTTGCCGTTGAAGTCGCTGCTGTAGTTCAGAAGCTTGTTCCTGATCATTGCCCTGCTGTATCCTTTATCATCACATAAGGAGTTTATGTTGTAGGAGCAGACATTATCCTCGCCAAGCAGGGCCATCACAATCTCGAAGAACACGCTCTTGCCATTGAATCCTGAACCTACACAACACAATGCCTTCTCCAGTTTGATGAAGGGATTGAGACAGCAACCGACAAACTCCTGCAATACTTCCTGAACATCTTTGGCTGGCAATACTTCATCCAGAAACTTATGAAACATGGGACACATCGCTTTGGGGTCATACTCATAAGGAAGGACATAGAAGAAATAGTCATCAGCCGAATGCTCCTGTTCCCTCACGCTTCCATCATGACCAATCACAAGGGTCGTATTAGTCAGATTGATTTTAACCACACCCTTATCCCGTTCTGTCTGCCTGTAAAGTGAGTAGCAGGCCTGTTCATGGACCTTGTTCGCTATCCTCACATTTCTGGCTGTATATTTGTCGGCTCCCATTTTCTGGAAAGCCTTGCCTAGGAAATGTTTCAGGTCAAGCTCGTTTATCGGTTCCCAGAACATCTTGTTATACAGATAGCACGTTTTTCCCTCATTGATCACCAGGCCATATCCCAATTGTCCAGCTACTTCCCTCACTTTCTCGACAACAAGGACGGATTTGTTCTCATCAGTGATCTGTATGGAATAGATCTTCTCCTGAAAGAGTTTTTTCACATCAGGATCTGTCTCTTTTTCCAGTCTCCGGTACAGTCCACCGGCATAAATCTCCTTGAAATCCGTTTTCGGAATATTATCAAGGATCTCTTTAAGAATTTCATTTAAAGTCATTTTTTATGTTTTATGATGAAGCCCTATCCCATAAATGGGTTCAGGCTTTATCGGTTAATTACTCAATCAAGGTTTTATCTTTCTTGGAGTCGGATAAGCGTGGTATTCTTTTCCGTCCAAAAGACACCCGTTTTCTTTAGCACTACGTTTCACTCCGTCAGCACTCCAAGTACCCCACTGCTTAAAAAAGAAAGCTGTACCTGTGGAAGCGTCACATTGGGATTTAATATTCAGAATCCAGTCCTTTTCCACTTTTCTGGCTCTGTTTCCCGATTCTCCACCAACGATAACCCAGTCAATATCAGACAAGTCAAGTGTTCCCAGGTCTTCCAGCAGAGGCTCACAACTGAGGAACCGTACCGGAGCATCCAGTTTCTTCAGGTAATCAATACGGCCTTTCATCTTCTGATTCTCGACTGTAACACCGAGCCAGACATTTTCAGGAATAGTATGAACTGAAAAATACTCATACATCCTCTCTGCCCGTTTTGTCAAAATCTGGAATGTATGCTGTGGACATTTAGTGATAACTTCCATTACTTTGTCGATGAAATCAAACGGAATATCCTTATGGAATAAATCTCCCATACTTACCACAAACACAAGCTTGTTCCCTTTCCATTCAAATGGCTCGTTTAAACATTCAGGATGGATAGTCGGGATAAAGCCATTCTGATATTTGGCCTGTCCCATAGCTTTCAGACGTTCGGCCATCATTCTTGCGTAACAATTCTTACATCCATCACTGATCGGATCACAACCCGCTGTAACGTTCCATGTGGTTGTAGTCCATGAGATTTTGCTGTTATTACTCATTGTTTCTTATTGTTTTTAAATTCAATACTATTATCCCTCTGTCCCTCAGTTTCTTATATCCTACACCCGGGATGTTTTTAGGCATAGAAGGGGCTGTAATAGAAATTTTCATTTTTTCCATTATCCTAAAATTTTTAATTATGTTATTGCTTGTTCTCTTCAAATCCACAGACCGTTTCCAATTTCATAACCTCTCTTTGGAAACCATGATGAAAACGGTCTTGTGGAAAGTGGATATCTTCCGGTTCGCCTAGTCTGTTGAAACCACCAAGTTACCGGAAATATCATACAGTTCGATACTGTGTCCCAGTTCTTTCTCGATATGTTGCTTCAGTGTTTTCGGATTGATACCCGATGAGTCGGCATGGAATCTGATATTTTCCCGACATCCCCTGAAAGCGTTTGTCGCAATACTGCCTACATAAAACGAAATATGAATATCAGTCAGTGACTTGCATCCTTCAAATGCTGCCTCACCGATATCCGGATCTATGGGGAGGGTAACTTCCTTCAGGTTTATACATCCCTTGAACAGGTTTGCCGATACTGTACCCGCATCATCAGGAAGTATCACCTTTTCGACATGCCGGTCCATATAAAAGGCACCGGGAAACAAGCCCGTCCCACTTTTTGACAAGTCAATCTCTGTTTTCTTGCAATACATCCGTTTTTGGAATGTATTTTTGTTCCCTTTTAAATGTTTCATAATCATTTTTTTATCTTGGTTGGAATTATTGTCAATGGGAGGGAGAATCTGGTATTCTCCCTCTGTTGGTTGAAAATCACCATTCTGTGTTCCAAAGACGATTATCAAGTTCTTTTTTCATGTCATCCGTCAATTCTTCTCCTTGATATTTGATTTGATCTGTAAATCTGTTAAATACGTAGAATTTACAGTATTTATATCCGAAAGCTAATCCTTCGGAAAACAACCATCTCACTTCTCCGGAGCATTTTGAAATATAACCGGTACAAGAGAGAATACTAAAGAAGAGGTCCTCTCCGTATTTGGTAGAATCCGAAAAACATTCAAGAAACGGCCTGGTAAAGAATGCAAGTTGGAGTTCATCGGCGTTATCCGGATGAATCCATCCTATAGTCATGTCATCACCGCCATCTTCAAGAACAAATTCTTTTGTCAGGGAAACAATTATTCTCATTTCCACCCTATACTTATAGATATAGACTGTATAGCCGTCTCCCCAGTCGAAAGCATAGAAATCGTCACAATGTGAATCCATATCTGAATGGTCAGTATCAGAATGCTCTTGGTAGAAAAGAGTATTTTTCTTGATTATCCGATCTATTGTATACATAATATGATCCCAATTACTGACAAATTCTTCCACTACTTCACCCAGGCAACTATATTCTTTCCGGCCGGGGATAGGTAAACTATCAGCTTCGAAAATATTATTACTATTTAAATCCGAAGACGGTTTGTTGTTTTCAAAGTATAATCTCAACATGATATTCTTTTTTTTATGTTATTTACTGCTATCCTTTTGTTTTCAAAGCCTTTACATTCTACACCAAGGATATTTTTAAGCATAGAAAGGGCTGTAATGGGAATTTTTAGTCTTTCCATTATCCTAAATTTTAATTAAACTTCAATTGTGATAAAGTAAGCCGGGCCCGTGCTTGCTTTATATTAGAATTTTACATATCTGCCGGGAATAGTTTCAATGTTTATTTCCTCATCCTTGAGAGCAGATTGTAACAGAGCATACCAGAGGTTCAGATCATTGCTAATAACGACCAGTTTCTTTTCCAGATCGTTATCCAGTGCAGTTACGAGATCACCGTTCCCATCCACTACAGACACCCCACGTACCAGATAATCACTGACCGTAGTAACATGGATAATAACATCTCCAACAGGGCACATCAACTGGCATTGTAACTTGTTGATGATTCCGGTATCAAGTTTTGGTTTTTGAGGGAGACAGATACTATATCCATTCTCCTTAAATTGTTTTAATGTTTTCATCTTCTGAGCATTGTTTTATGAAATCCCCACCACCTCTCACATGATGGGGAGTTGTCATGTTACAATGTGATATAACGTTTTTCCAGAATCTCGTGAATAACCTGTTCCTTAGTTTTTCCATCCTTCGCTTTGGCATCCATCAGTTGGCTGCATTCACGTGAGTTCAGACCGGAGTAAAGTCTTACCAACTTTTCTGATTCGGCCTTTTTGTCCTTGCTTGCAGAGAATTTTTTGGCGTTAAAGTTCCAAACCGATGTTCCTTTCACAATAGGTTTTACTTTTTCTTCAGAACTGAAGGCCAGCATCACAGCATTGTATACCGGTCCTGTTTTTTCCAGAATATCGGTGTTGCTGATTTCTGCTGGTGTCTTACCGTTGAAAATGTTTTCCATATCACGCTTCACGATCTCTTTTCCGATTGTTGCATATCCAGCGGCCTTGGCAGTTAGTCCGTCAGCTATCTTTTTCTTGTATTCCACGAGTACCGGTAATTGGGTTGTTGCTAGAACGTCATTGGCAAACTCCTTTGTTTTCGTTGGAACATTATACATGTTTATATTACGATATGCCTGACGGAAAATTTCCGCATTCTCATACTTCTTGTAAATGAAGTTATAATCAAAAGGATGGTAGCCAGGAGTCTTTTTTGCTTTTTCCAATGCAATGAGAAATCCCCGGAAACGGTTGTTCCCTTCAACTATGGTGTAACTACAGGAAGCATCCTCTGGAGTCTTTATTTCATCTCCTGTCAGAAAATTTGCTTGTGGATACCCTGCTTCCATTACAATGCTTGAGTCTGTGATAACGGCAGGAACTTGCATTCCTGTGCTTTCACAACTTTTCAACTTGTTTTCAATCTGCTTCTTGTCTTTGCGGTTTGAAGTGATGTTGTTTAGTTTTAGATTTTCAATTCCAATCTCATTCATGTGGTAAACCACTCCTTCTTTTAATTCAATTTTTTTCATTTCCGTTTTAATTTGTTTTTTGGATTCTTTTTGTCTTGTTTCCTTGCTAGCTTCCCCAGATCCTGCTCCGGTTTCTTTTATATCACATGCACCATTGTCATTTATTGGTACAGGTGTTTTCTTGTCAGTCTTCAAAACTGGTTGTTCTGGATCACCGATAGAGGTTTCTTTTTCGTTTATGCTGCTACAGTTACTATCAGGCGTAGCAATACCCTGAGGTTTCATACCATTATTAATACTCTCCATTCCCGTTGCTTGAACGGTTGCCTGCTCTGTCTGTTTAGCCATAGCATTTTCTAAATTAGAAATCATAATAATCAATTTTTATTGTTATACTTCGATTGATTGTATTTCCCTTTTTGGTTACTCACCCGTAAAAGTTCCAGTACACCATATACATCAAAGAATACGGATTTCCCATCTTGAAATGTTACGGTGTCAAGCAACCCTTTGGCTTTCCATCTGCTGACTGTGCTCAATGAAACTTTCAAGGTCGCAGCCAGAGATTTCAACCCTGTAACAAATCTTGGCAGCCCTAAATAATCACGGTCATCCTCTTCTTTGTCACTACATGTTAACTTACACTTTTGAAGAAAATTTTCTAAATTTTCATCGGTTAGAACTACTACTTTTCCTGATAGGAGTTCTTGGATTGTTTTTATTACTTCCATTATTTTTATTTAGTTGATAATACTATCGTTGAATTCAACGGTGCAAAGTTTTATAAAAAAAACCATACGCAAAAATACGTATGGCTTTAATTAATAGTTGATTAGAGCGTTTTTCTTCTAATCTAATCTGACGCTAGTTCTGTTCTAATTCTGTTCTAATCTAAATAGCTACTACTTTTTGGTTTTACTATTTTTAGCAAGGTTAATACAATCGTTGATTGCTGTTATGGAGAGTTCTCCTAGTCGTTCCTCACACTTAGGGATTGATAAATTTGAAAGTGACAAGTAGCTTTCTAAGTGTTTATACTCCCCACGGATTTTTACCATGAATACTCTATGTATTGAAATCCATGTACCGCTGGCAATATTCTTATATAATTGTTTAAAAAAATATTTTAGGCTATATATTGATCCTTTCCATCTAATATTATATCCCCTAGGTGGCTTAGGAGTAGCCTTCCCTAAAAAGTATGCCAATGAATTTTTATCATCTACATCTATAAATTTTAATTTGGACTCCAACAATCCAACTAAAATGTTTAACCTGGTGTCATCAAATCCTTCAGGTATATCTAATTGGTATAATCCTTTCGGTTCTTCTGAACTACTATTATTTTCGGCAGGTTTTAATTCAAGAGAACTTGTTAAAGGTTTGATTTGCTCATTTGCCGGAATCTGTTTTTGGTCGCAGTAGGATTTGTACTTTTCTTGAAAATATTTTAAGGTTTCTTTATTTTGTTCCAAGACCAGTAAACGTGCGAGCAGTCTTTTCTCTTCAAGACCAAATTCTCCGTGAAGACCATCGAATATTGTGTCTGCATAATGTCCTTCAACTAACCCATAATGCCAGTAATATAATAAGGAAACGAAAAATTGTTTTTGTTGACTTAATGGGATTCTAATGACTAATGAATAAAAAAGATTTCTTTTCAGTGTCTCAGTATCCATTTCCTTCTCCATTTTCCAAGTTTTATATTGCAGTACAATATCCTCTTGGGCAAAATAGTTTTTTAAAATGAAATCTATGGATTCCCAAACACTGTCACTGAAACTTTTGTGAAAATTCCTTTGAATCGAAAGTTTGGTTTTCTCTGAAATATCTTTACTGGCTTCTTCATACACATTGGAAACTATTTCCTTTTTGACAATATTACTTATAATTTTATTTATGAATACAAATTTGCTTTCAATTCCCCTCTTCTGTAATAAATCTGTATTATAGAAGTGCATACAATAATATATAAAAAGAATTTTTTTGTAATCTGTTTCTGAAATCTGAAATTTATTTGTGCTACTTCTCCTAAATAGATTATATATATCTTCTTTTGAATCAATTAACTTATTAGCTATAAGCATTTCACATACAGAATATGTAATACCTGTACATAATAAATAAGCATCCATCTTCTGTACATTCTCTTCGGAATATATAGGTATCCATCCTTTTTTATATACTTGATTAAATTCGTCTTTGATGATTTTCCTATCTTTTCTTTCTTTCATCCATTGCAGTAAGAAAGGCAACAAAATTTTCTCTTCTTTACTTTGAGGTTTTCTGTCTTGTGGATGTTTTTTGATGAAATAATAAAAATTGTCAAAGAATTTTTTAATCAAGTCTCGATAGAATTTATCTTCGTTGTTCATCATCTTAAAAATTTGAATTTATTAAAAAAGCAGTATCTTAAAATTAGATACTGCCCCAAATATAATAAATCCTTTTGTTAAGCTATAGTCTTCACATACTCAAAAAGTTGTTTTAGCTGTTCCGAAGTCATTTTTTCCATACTTTCTATGATTCCCGATTTGTATTGATGGGTATTCCATTTCTCCATCTGCATCTTCTGTGTTTCATCAGCCACTTCGATATAAGGCTTCATACTTTCATAATCGGAATGACCGGTACAACTCATTACTACGCTAGCCGGAATGCCAAGAGCCAAGGAACAACATACAAAAGTTCTTCTTGCATCGTGGCAGCTGATCTGTTCCCAGAACTTATAGGTATCCTCATGTCTGGTATTACCCTTGAAATAAACCTGGGATATTTCGCGATCCAGTTCGGCGAGTTTGGCGGCTTCTTTCAAATAATCATTTAATTTTTGATTGCTTGGAACAGGAAATATAGTATCACCTTTATACCAGGAATATTTCTCAATAATTTGCTGGGCATGTTCATTCAAAGCGATATGCAGTTTGTCATCGGTCTTTTCAGTACAGAAATCCAGGTATCCATCCACTAGGTTGACTGGTTTGAGTGCGGCCAGATCCGAATATCTGAGTGAGGTGAAGGCCATGAAGCAAAACATGTCCCTAGCTTTTGACAAGTGCTCCTTCTCTTTGGGATATTCATAGTGGAAGAAATGCATCAGTTCCTTATATTTTAAAAAGGTGACAGCTTTCGGTATAACTTTTAACTTAGGCTTGAACTCCAGTACACCGGGTTGTATTACATAGCCATTTCTGGAAACCCAACGGAGAAATGATTTTAGCATTTTAAATTGTTTTACAATGGTGCGATTACAATAATTGTTTTTAATGTACCAGTTCATTAGCTGAACCATTTTATCCTTATTCAGCGTGTCCAGTTCTATTTTAGGATCATAGCCTGTTAATTGATGCCACATTTGTTCATATTTATATTGTGCATTTTGACTCCAATTTCCTTCTTGTGGGCGAAGTCGTAAAAAATCAGAAAATATATCTTTTAATGTTTTGTTTTCATCTTCTTGTATAACTTCTACTTCTTTTGTTCTTCCTAATTTCTCATTCACCAACTCTTTCAGGTCAGTTGTCGTTGGTATTTTGGAATGAAGATCATATTTAGCAAACACTTCTTCGATGCAGACCAGGAAACTACGGATTGCATTGTTAATCTCACGGGCATAAACAATCTTCCCACCGATTTTATGGGTCGTATTACTTTTTACCAATTGTTTGTCACTATCCCATTTTAGAGGATCAATTGTATAACCGATAGAGAAACCGACCTCATTCTTCTTACTGTTCCATCTTACCCGGATCATTACCTGCCCATTCTTCATAACATAGGCTCTTGTACTAAAATTTGTCTTTTTCATACGTTTTACTTAATTTACTGCGAATCTAAAGAGAAGATTTTAAAGGGAAAATAGGCTGACATCACGTGAATATACATGATAGTAGAAACTAGTTTTCCTTGTTCTATCCACTTAATTTCAAGAGCGAAGATACGAAGACTGATTAGGGGGAGTAACCTCCTTTAACTACTCCCCCGATTTCTAAGAGTATATGATATTGGTTGAAGTTATAAAGTAGATGATATCCTGTTATAATGTTGATTATTAGTGTTTTGTGATTTCTTTAAGAATCAGATAATATCATTCAGAGACTGCCTCCAGCTCCACAAACTAAGAGTAATTCGTCCTTGGGTTTCCATAATCCAAGGACGAATTATTTTTTAGAAGAGTAATGTATGTAGCTTACTCATGTTTCTTTTCTGATTTGTGTAGAATACATTTTCTCTCTTTTTCTAAAGAAATTCTTGTTTTTCCATAAAAGACGCTTGTTTAAAGATGAATGCTATTTTATTGTTTAATGACTAATTCTATTACATAATCTATGTCATCAGGTACTTGAGGCAGTTTTATAAATATGCCGTCTTTCTCCTGTTTGAAAGAAAGTGGAGTTTTGGAAATGAACTGTATTGCTTTCTTTACTTTTGCCTTCAGAGGTATATAAAGTGCATCATCCTGCAAATCTAGTATATGGATGAATAAACGGTCACCTTTGCGAGTTGATACCCCCCATGTATGAGGAACTACATCACCACCACGGGTTCCATAAATCGTTTCTCCATATTGATTCATCCATTTACCCACCTGTTTTAGATGTTCTACAGCTGTAGCAGGTAATTCTCCGTTGGGTTGAGGTCCAATATTCATTAGCAAATTTGCATTTTTTCCAGCTGCCTTAACCAAATAGTGTATCAATTCTTTAGGGGATTTGTAATTTTGGTCTTCAATTCTGTAGCCCCACATTCCGTTCATTGTTTCACAAGTTTCTAAAGGGAGTTCACTTATTCCTTGTCCTGCTGAAAAACCGGCTTTGTTTTCACCGGGCAAATCACGTTCGAACATTTGGAAATCTTCTCCTGCATAAGGAGTTCGGTGATGATTGTTACCTATTAGACAGGATGGTTGCAGTTTATGAATTAATGCGTATTGTTCTTCCAGTTGCCAATTGAAGTTGGTAGGTTGATCCCAAATACCATCAAACCAAATGGCACCGACAGGACCATAGTTAGTCAAAAGTTCGGTCAGCTGTTTATTCATAAACTTGTAGTAACTTGCCCAGTTTCCATGTCCTTTGGGACGTCCTGTTCCATGTCCGGTGTTTCCTTCCGGATAGTCGTCACGAAACCAGTCCAAATGTGAATAATAAAAATGGAGTTTGATGCCTTGTTTTTGACATTCTTCTGCCAGTTCTTTTAGTATGTCTCGTTTGAAAGGGGTGGCATCTACGATATTAAAATCGGATTCTTTTGTATCAAACATTGAGAAACTGTCATGGTGTCTACTGGTAATACAGATATATTTGGCTCCGGAGGTTTTGATGGCAGAAACCCATTCGGCAGCATCGAAGCGCGAAGGATAGAATCCGGATGCCAGTTTGGCGTATTCATTACGGTTGATGTTGTGAGTGTTCATATACCATTCTCCTTGGGCGGTCATACTGTAAATGCCCCAATGAAGGAATATACCGAATTTATTATCTTGAAATTCCTGCCGTGCTTTTATATTTTCAGGAGTAGGTGTATAAATTTGATTGGAGGTTTGTGCGAAGGCTGAAGTTCCCGCCATCAATAACAAGGCTGCGCCTAATTTGATTTTTTGTGCTAATTTGTTTCTCATTGTTATTATAAATTTGTTTTGCGAAATATAGTTATACTCTTGGAATATTTAAAGCATTTTTTGAAAAATGTTGCACTGCGAATTGAATTTTAATGGATTCTAACTGGGGGTATGTAAAGAGTCTTTTTTGTTTATAAGGTATAAAAAGATGTTTTCTATTGTTTGGAAATTAATCATTCTATACCTTTGTGAAAGTAATATTGAATTTTATATGAGAGTAAAAGAAATTCCTATACTGCTTTTGACCGGTTATCTGGGCAGTGGAAAAACGACATTAGTGAACCATATTCTTTCTAATAAACGTGGTATTAAGTTTGCGGTTATTGTCAATGATATCGGTGAGGTGAATATTGATGCCGACCTCATACAGAGGGGGGGGATTGTAGGAAAGAAAGACGAAAGCTTGGTAGCACTTCAGAACGGTTGTATCTGTTGTACTTTAAAGATGGATTTGGTGGAGCAGATAGATGATATTATGAAGCAGGAGCGTTTTGATTACATTGTGATTGAGGCAAGTGGGGTTTGTGAACCAGCTCCTATCGCACAGACTATTTGTTCTATTTCAAGTATGGGGAATACGTACGGGGGATGTCGTTTGGATTGTATTGTGACTGTGGTAGATGCCTTGCGTCTGCAAAGTGAGTTTTCTTGTGGCAACGATTTGACCTGTAAGGGTATTGACGAAGAGGATATTGAAAATTTGATTATCCAACAGATTGAATTTTGTAATGTTGTATTGTTGAATAAGGCCTCGGAAGTGAAACGTGACGAATTGGAACGTATCAAACAGATTATCCGTACATTACAACCTGCAGCTGAAATAATAGAATGTGATTATGCTAATGCAGATTTGGATAAGATAATCTATACTGAAGCATTTGACTTTGAACGTACTGCCACTTCTGCCGGTTGGATACGTGGAATAGAGAGTGCCCTTACGGAAGAGCAGAAAAAAGAAGCGGAGGAGCATGAGCATCATCATCACGATGAGGAGCATGCACACCATCATCATCATGAAGGTAGTGAAGTGGATGAATATGGCATCAGTACTTTTGTGTATTATCGTCGTCCGGCTTTTGATATCCATAAATTTGATCGTTTTGTATCCACCCAGTGGAGTCGTAATATTATTCGAGCAAAAGGAGTCTGTTATTTCAGCAATAATCGTGATATGTCTTTTCTTTTTGAACAGGCCGGTGTGCAGAAAAAGTTGAAGGAAGCCGGTTTATGGTATGCTACGGCACCTGAAGAAGAACTGATAGAGGTAATACGTCAGGAGCCGGGCTTATTGCGGGATTGGGATGATAAATATGGAGATCGTATGCAGAAAATAGTTTTTATCGGGCGACATCTTGATAAAGAAGAGTTGATACGTGAACTTGATGAGTGTCTGGAATAGGTTCTCAAAAGAGGATATAATCTTTGGTATGATGGCATCTCATTATACCAAAGATTTTTTATCTTATTTTCTTACCTTATTTCCATTGATATACAGTTCTTTCAGTACTACATCCTTAGCTCCGGTAATTAAATTTCCCTTTTTCTCTACATTATTGAAACGGCTGTTTGTTACATGGATGTCTTCAATATTGACACGGTCGTCATATCCGGTAATCAAGACTCCGTACTTACTTTTTTCACTGGTAACATTATCCAGATATACATGGCGTACTACAGGTGGGAAATTTCTGTCACATTTTTCACGGTTTTCATATTGCAGGTTGATTTTCAAAACGGTTTCGCGACATTCACCTACTTCTACATTACGCACATAAATATTTTCAATGACACCACCACGGCAGTTGTTGGTTTTGATGCGGATGACACGTTCCAGGTTCGGGCTGTCCATTTTGCAGTTTTCAACAAACAGGTTCTTATATCCTCCCGAAATCTCACTGCCTACAACTACACCACCGTGTCCGTCTTTCATTTCGCAATTGCGTACAATGATATTTTCACTTGGTACATTCCATTTCCGTCCGTCGGCATTCCGTCCGCTTTTAATGGCAATGCAGTCGTCTCCAGTATCGAATATACAGTTTTCAATTAATACGTTCTTACTTGATTCCGGATCGCAGCCATCGCTATTGGGACCGTGACTGGAAACTTTAACCCCACGCACTGTTAGACTTTCACAAAATAAAGGATGGATAACCCAAAACGGAGAATTTTTCAATGTTACATTTTCTATTAAAATAGTGTTGCAACGATATAGATTGATAAGTTGGGGACGTAAACCGTCTTCAAAAGTCATTTGGCGCTTATCTATCGGGGCAAATGTTTCGGCGTACATCAGTAATTTGTCTCTGCCGCCATTTTTTTGAGCTGTCATCCCTTCCTTCCAGCCATAGTGTGGAGCACCACACATACTCCACCAGTTATCATTACTGGCCTGTCCGTCTATAATACCTTTACCGGTAATGCCTATGTTGCTTTCACCATAAGCATAAATTAATGGATGCAAATTGTAACAGTCTACTCCTTCCCAACGAGTGAGTACGGTTGGAGTATATAGATATTTCTCTGAAGAAAATTTTAGATAGGCACCTTCTTCCAAATGCAGATTTACATTACTTTTCAGTGTGATAGGACCTGTTAGAAATTCTCCGGGTGGAACTAATACAGTTCCTCCACCTGTCTGGCTGCATGTGAGGATAGCTAGATTGATTGCTTCATGGCAGAGTATTTCACCATTATTTCCTTCTTTGGCACCGAAATCTTTAATGTTGTACACACGATCGGGAAAAGAAGTCTTTTTGATTTGTTTTTCTATTTGCTCACTTTCTTTCCAAATCTCTTGTGGTATTTGTGCATGAGCAAGTCCAAAATATGCACATATACAAAGTACACTAACTAACTTTTTTACCATATCTTTGATGTTTAATAATTAATAATTTCATAGTTACCAAAAAATATCTACGATGCAATATTAAAGCATATAATTAGAAAATAAGTGGATTAATTGCCCATTATTGTGTAAATTCTAATAATAGAGGAATAACTGCTGCTACATTTTTATATTATTTGTATATTCGTACCTTAATAATCTGATATTATGAAATACATCACTTGTATATATTGATATCTGTTGGGGAATTCTTGTCGTGATAGGAGGTAGTATTTCTACTACCAAAGATAGTCTTCTGAATATTATAAGATATACAAGCGCAGGATTCCATTAATTCTTCTAGTCTGAAAAAATAATTTAGTGAACTACCTGTAAAGTATGGAGTAGATCAATTGAACTATGAAAATTACCGTTTGGAAACTAAGAACAGGAGTTTTTTAGTAATTAGACTTTTTATGGTACTTGTATTGGTGAAATTACCAAAAGGGGAAATGTTTATCTCCACCAATGAATTGCATTTGTCGCTAGTGATAGAGAGCCTGTTTGATAATACTAATAAATTTACAGATTCTGGATCTGTAACTCTTAAGATAAAGTTGGATAAGGCACAAAGTAAGTTACGAATTGAAGTAACCGATACCGGCTGGGGCATTCCTCCCGAAGAACGGGAGGAAATATTTCTGTGTTTGTCTGTATAACTTAGTGTGTGCCTTCTTCAATGTCACGCTTTCGTTTCAATGCTTCCAGGAAATAATAGTCTGCATAATTTAAAGGTACATCTATTTCTGTGCCATGAGGAATACTGCCCACTGAATGCATTAATAAAAAGTTACCATTTTTTCCAAGAGATGCCAGATAGTTTGGTGAGGCTAGAGAGGCCATAATACTGTCTGCATAGTTCTTATAACTGTTTGCATCAGGCACATCCATTGTACTAATTTCATAAAGTGCAGAAGCTATACAAGAAGCACTTGAAGCGTCTCGTGGTTCATTGGGAATATTGGGAGCATCCATATCCCAATAAGGAATCAAGTCTTTGGGAAGCCGGGGATGTGTTTTCATAAATTGGAAAGTCTTCAATGCCTGATTCAGATACTTTTTATCATGAGTTTCCCGGTAACACACAGTGTAACCATAAATCGCCCATGCTTGTCCACGACTCCAAGTCGATTCGTCTGCATATCCTTGGGCTGTTTGTCTATGCCGTACCATGCCGTCTGCCAAACTATAATCTATTACATGATAACAACTTCCGTTTGTACGGAAATGCTCTTTCAAAGTGCGGTCTGCATGGTTCACTGCTATATGATAAAAGGTGGAATCACCAGATAATTTAGTTGCTTCAAATAGTAACTCTAAATTCATCATATTATCTATTATGACCGGACATTCCCAACCGCGTTCCGATTGCCAGCCGCGGGTCACATCCCATGATTGGATAATTCCTGGCTTTTCACGGAAACGAGTAGCTAATGAACGTGCAGCTTCTATCATGACTTCTTTGTATTTGGGTACTTTAGTTGTTCGCCATCCATTGCCGAAACTACAATTTATCATGAAACCTACATCATGGTGCCAAGTCAGTTTTTTGGCTTCTTCTATGGCCGAAGTGTATTTATCAGCTAATGATAAGAGAGTAGTGTCGCCACTTAACTCATATAGATACCACACTGACCCAGGGAAAAAACCACTTCGCCAGTCGGCGTAGTCACAATAATAAATGGTACTGTCAGTTTTCAATGTAACGGGGTTTGTAAATTTCTCTGATTTTTCTATAATTTGTATTTCATTCCCGATTTGTGCACGTGCAAATGCTACATTTTTTTCTATAAAGGAATCTGTTCTGGCGGATTGTTTATTTTTCTCTGTGCAAGATCCCCATAAAGTAGAGCAAGCGAGTATTGTAATATAGAGGACTTTCTTCATAGTACTTATTTTTTTATAATTTGCTACGAAGATAATGATAAATTTGTTGAAGAGAAACTTTAAGGTATTCTTTTACTTTGGAAACAGATTGATTCTGCCTCCAAAGTAAAAGAATATTGATCATAGAAATATAATAATCATTTCAGTTATTATTCTTCTTTTTGTAACTGAACTTTTATAGTATTGCTGTATCACTTAATAGTTGATATACCCCACTTATAATTCCTAAAACGAATATGCCGGCTACACATACCAACAGACTGATGCGCATCGGAGTTGCTGTACGAAAATTGCCGATAGGGTCTTCATTAGGTGTGATGAACATGGCTTTTACAATCAATAAGTAATAATACAATGAAATGATTGTATTGACCAATGCGATAAATACAATAAGATAATATCCGCTATGGAATGCTGCCATGAATACAAAGAACTTACTGAAGAATCCGGCAAATGGCGGGATACCTGCCAATGAGAAAAGAGCAAGTGTCATGACCATAGTTAGTTTGGGGTTGGTCTTATAAAGTCCGTTATAATCTTCGCGCTCTATTTTACCGTGGGTATGTTGCTCAATGGTACTGATGACACCGAATACGGCGAGATTGGCGGCAATGTATACTACTATATAATATACTAGGGATGCCATGCCCTGCGGAGTTCCAGCCAGTACAGCCAACATTATGTAGCCGGCTTGTGAAATACTACTGAAGGCCATAAAGCGTTTCAGGTTGTTTTGGCGGATGGCGAACAGATTGGCTATAGTGATGGTGGCTACAATGATAATACATAGTATTTCACTCCATTGTTCAGTCATTGGTCCGAATACTTTCATTAAAATAATCATTAAAGCAAAAGCAGCTGCACCTTTTGAAATAACGGATAGGTAGGCGCTTACTGTAGTCGGTGCACCTTGATAAGTATCTGCTGTCCACAGATGAAAAGGTACCAAGCTTAACTTGAAGGCCAGTCCGGAGAAGAAAAATACTAGTGCAAGAACTTGTAATGGAGTTCCTGTCAATCCGGCAGGGATATCTTCAAAATATAAAGTACCTGCTGTCCCATAAATCATAGAAATACCATAGAGGAAAATACCGCTGGAGAATAAAGCCGAAAGAATGAATTTAGCTCCGGCTTCGGCACTATGTCCTTTATATTTATCGAAAGCTACGAGACAAGCCATAGGAACGGTTGCCAATTCCAATCCAAGGAAGAATAGCAGGAAGTGCCCTGCGCTTACCATGAAATACATACCCAGCAAGGTACTGAGGGTAAGGATGTAGAATTCGCCTTGTTTATGGCGGGTGTCTTCACGTTTTAGCCAAGTGTCTGCTTGTAGGAACACCAGTATGGTACCTATGGTAAGGATGCTTTTTAGAACAGACGCCATAGGGGTTGAGTGGTACATGCCGCCAAATAAAGTCACCTCTTCCGGCCATAGGTTTGCTAAGAGTTGAATGGTCAGCAGGATACATGCCATGGGGCGTAACCAGTGACGTTGTGTTGCCGGTAAAAATAAATCTAACAGAAACATCAGAATAAAAACGGCTGTCAGACTCAGTTCGGCATGCATATGGAGTATTGCAGTTATGTCCATCATTGCTATTTTTTAATTTTTAATTCTCAAATTTTAATTTAATAATTGACTTATGATTGGTTCTACACTGTTACTGATCAGATCGCTTATCCAGAATGGAGCCATTCCTAAACCTGCTACACAGGCGATGAGGCAGATAACGGCTACTCGTTCATCCCAGGTTGCGTCTGTGAGTTTCAGATGTTCGGGATTCAAAACTTTGCCATAAAGAATTTTACCTACTACACGCAGGATATAGACTGCGGTAATGACGATACTTGTTGTTGCCACTAGGGTACATACGCGATGGAATGTATCATCATTTTGGAAAGAACCTACAAAGACCGTCATTTCAGCAACAAAACCACTTAGTCCCGGAAGTCCCAAGTTAGCAAGACCGGCAATAACATAACCTACAGCCAGAAAAGGCATAATCTTCATTAAACCTCCCATTAATCGGACATCACGGGTGTGGGTACGTCCGTATATCATACCAATAAGGGCGAAGAACAAAGCGGTCATTAATCCGTGACTCAACATTTGGAGAATAGCACCCGTACAACTGGTGCGTGTCATCATCAGCAGGGCAAAGAGCACTAATCCGCAGTGGGATACGGAGGAATAGGCATTGATATATTTTAAGTCGGTTTGTACCACAGCACTGAATGCACCGTAAACTACAGAAATAGTGGTCAATATCAGGAATACATCTCCCCACATGGCTGCACCTTCAGGCATCAGGTACATAGCAACACGGAAGCATCCGTAACCTCCTAGTTTCATCAATACTCCAGCGTGAAGCATAGAAACAGCAGTCGGTGCAGAAGCATGACCATCGGGACTCCATGTATGGAAAGGGAACAAAGCTCCTAAGACTCCGAACCCCAAGAAGATAAGCGGGAAGAAGATGCGTTGCATTTCATGAGGTATATGCAGTTTGGCGATTTCCAGCAAGTTCATAGTTTCACCGCCTGCACCATAAAAAATACCGAGAATTCCGATCAGTAGAAATGCAGAACCACCCATTAACATTAATGTAAGTTTCATGGCGGCGTATTCTTTACGTCCGCTTCCCCATACACCGATGAGCAGATACATTGGAATTAAGGCTACTTCATAAAACATGAACATGGTGAACAGGTCTGTTGAAACGAAGAATCCGAATACCCCTACACTCAATAGAGTGAACCACATGAAATATTCTTTTGTCAATGGTTGTAACTTCCACGATGCAAAAGTACCGGTGAATACAATAATGGAACTAAGCAGCAACATTGCTACTGATATACCGTCTACTCCTACTGAGTAGCATATATGGAGCGGTGCATACCAAACTGTGCTGGCTGTGAACAGCATCTCTCCTGTAGCACCGGCTTGGCGTAGTTCGATATAATCAATGGTGAGGTAAACGGATAATGCCAATAATATGGAAGATCCGACAACCATCACTCCGCGAACTTGATTGACGCTGCGCGAAGCCCAAAGGCTCGCGAGCATCAACAAGGGAACTATAATGAAAAAACTTAGTATGTTCATCTTTTTAAATTAAAAATTAAAAAATGGCCATGCGGCGGATTTTTTATTATTCATTAAATTAATAGTATCAGCGTCAATATCAATGCACCTGCAAGGAACCAAATACTGTACTGCTGTACGTTTCCACTTTGCATGTCACGTATTTCATCGGCGGTAGCATGAGTACTCCACGCAGTGAAGTTAAAGAATTGATCGATAACGTGCCGGTCCCACCAGGCTATCGGAGTACTGATGCACCGGAAGATGATTTTCTTGGTTACGAACAACCATATCTCATCCATATAGAAACGGTGGTAAGCTGCTGTGTGCAAACGTGGGAATGTGCGCGCCAGATAGTTGGCTACGGGTTGTCTCTTACCTGCATACATCCATGTAGCTAAAGTGATGGATGCTATAGCAATAATGATACTTGTAGCAGCTATCTGCATATCCAGATGAATGGTATAGGCTTCTCCGTTACTACTGATCAGATTGCCGAAAGGTATGAATCCGGCAATACAGGTGATAGCGGCTAAAAACATCAGCGGGAATGTCATGGTAAGTGGAGCCTCATGCGGAGTATGTGCATCAGGTCCGGATTCGTGGGAGTGTCCTTTCCATTCTCCATTCCAGAAAATACAATAATAAAGGCGGAACATATAAAATGCTGTCATGGCGGCAATGCCTGTCATTATCCATCCCATAACAGGACTGAATTGGAAGCAGGCAGTCAGAATTTCGTCTTTAGAGAAAAAACCTGAGAATGGCCAGATACCCGAGATAGCCAGACAAGCAATCAGGAATGTCCAGTGGGTGACGGGCATGAATTTATGAAGTCCTCCCATGGCGCTCATCTCGTTACTGTGTACGGCATGAATGATACATCCGGCTCCTAAGAACAGCAATGCCTTGAACATGGCATGTGTGAACAGGTGGAACATGGATGCCATGTAGCCTAGTCCTCCTTCATGAGGATTCATGGAAGTACAAACGCCTAATGCAACAATCATAAATCCAATTTGAGATATAGTGGAGAAGGCGAGCACACGTTTGATATCGCTTTGTGCACACGCCACACTAGCGGCGTAGAATGCAGTGAACGCACCGATATAAGCTATCCAGTGCAGCACTTCGGGCGCATATCCTATAAACAACGGGAACATACGGGCTACCAGATATACACCGGCTACTACCATGGTAGCAGCATGGATTAATGCACTGACAGGAGTAGGACCTTCCATAGCATCCGGTAACCAGATGTGCAATGGAAACATCGCACTTTTACCGGCACCACCGATAAACATTAGCCCCAAGGCCAATGGTATCATACTTCCGGCAACTGCAAGTACCTGAAGTTGGGGGGTGAACGAGAATGTTTCGGCATAATAGCCGTAAATCAAGATACCGATCAGAAAGCCTAAATCAGCGAAACGGGTAACAATAAATGCTTTTTTACTGGCAGCAATCGCTTCTTTCTTGGTGTAATAAAAGCCGATAAGTAGATAAGAAGAAACACCTACCAGTTCCCAAAAGACATACATCTGGAAAATATTAGTTGCTACTACGAGTCCCAACATGGACATGGTAAACAGGCTAAGAAATGCGTAGTAACGTTGAAAGCCTTTTTCACCTTTCATATATCCGAATGAATAGATATGTACCATCAGACTGACGGTGGAAATAACGACTAGCATCATAACTGAAATAGGGTCAAGCATGATTCCCATGTCAATATGCAGGTTCGTTGTGAAAGGTAACCATTCAAAATTATAAGGTGTGAGAGTAGGATAGACGCCTTCTGCCGTACGCCCTCCTGCAAAATAATTGAAGGCAGTGAGGTAGGAAAGCAACGTCACCCCTGCCAGTGAAACGGTGCCGATGGTTCCTGCCAATCCGTTCTTCATACGCATACCTGCCAGCCCCAGTATCAGGAAACTGAGGAAAGGTAGGATAAGGATTAGTATTGTATGTTCCATAATTAGTTTTTCATTTCATTTAAGTTCTTCACTTGGATATTGCGTACATTGCGGTAGATATTGATAATGATAGCAATAGCTACTGCTGTTTCAGCCGCACTCACGCCGATAGCGAACAGGGCGAAAAAAAAGCCTTCCAGTTCTTCGGGAAAAAGGTATCGGTTGAATACGGCGAAGTTGATGTCTACCGAATTCAGTATCAGTTCCACACTGATGAGCATGGCCAATAAATTGCGGCGGGTGAAGAAACCATAGATTCCCGCAAACATCATAAAGGTGGAAACCACCAGATAATATTCCATGTGTACCATAAGTTCTATCTTTTTCTAGCAATTAGGATTCCTCCTACGATGCAAGCGAGTAATAACACGCTGATTACTTCGAAAGGAAGGATATATTGATATTTTTCCATGCCCATCAGTGCATGACCGATCGTGCGTACATCCAGTTCACCATGAACAAAATGAGAGGGCAAGAATTCGTTCTTCAGCATGACGAACAGACAGATAGCCAGTCCTGCTATAGTAGAAATAGCTCCGGCCACCATCTTTCCATTTTTTAATCTCTCTGCTTTGTCTCCCTGTGAAGAGGTCAATAAGATACTAAATACATAAAGCACTGTTATACCACCAGCGTAAATCAGTAATTGTACAGCTCCCAAGAATGAGTAGTTGAGTTGGAAGTAAATACCTGCTGTACCAAATAAAACGAACAGCAGATAAGTTGCTGCACGCAAGATACGTGAGGTCGTGACTGCCAATACCGAACAGACAGCGATAAACAACGCCAGTACAATGAATACAATTAGTTGTAGTGTCATAATATCGTTTGTTTTTTATTTTTTGTTCAGAGTGAGAACTAGTTTGCTGCGGTCGAATACAGCATTTTCGAATTCTGTATCGAACCGAATGGCATCGTGTGGACAAGCGTTCACACAAAGTTGACAGAACATACAGGCTCCCAGGTCGTACTCATACTTTACCAATATTTTCTTTTTCTTGCCTGTTTCTTCGTTGGTCACAGATTCGCTGGTAATGGTGATTGTATCATTGGGGCAAGCCATCTGGCAAAGTCCGCAAGCAATACATTTGTTATTACCATTCTCATCAACCGGCATGATAAGCCGTCCTCGGAAACGGGGCGATATTTTTAATGTGGCACGGTTTTCGGGATATTGTTCAGTGACTTTAGGAGTGAAGAACTCTCGTCCTGTCACTTTCATGCCGGTAAGTAATGTACCGATGCCATGAAGCAGCCCTTTTATATAGGAATGTTTTTCTTCTTTCATCAGAAATGTAATTTAAATACAACAATAATTACCATCAACAACAGGTTGCACAAACCTATTGGAACCAAGTACTTCCATTCCAGCGTTAGAATTTGGTCAATACGCAGACGGGGAAATGTCCATTTGATCCACATTAGTAACCATACTACAAAGAATGACTTGCCAAAGAACCAAATAAATCCGGGTATATAATCCATGATGGCATTGAATCCGTCTAGCCCAGGAATATGTAGCGGCATCCATCCTCCCAGGAAGATGGTTGTGGCTACTGCGGCGATGATAAACAAGTTTACAAATTCTGCCACATAGAACAGACCGAAGTGCATACCGGAATATTCGGTATGATATCCCGCAGTCAGTTCACTTTCTGCTTCAGGCAAGTCAAACGGGCCGCGGTTGACTTCTGCATTTCCGGCTATCAGATAAATGATAAAAGCGATCAATGCAGGTATATGTCCTTTAAAAAGGAACCAGCCGTCAGCTTGGCGTTCTACAATTTCGCTTAGTTGCATGGTATCTGTTAAGATTACAATGGTAAGGATGCTTAATCCTACAGATAATTCATAACTAATCATTTGAGCGCCACTTCGCATGGCTCCGATTAATGAATATTTGTTATTGGAACTCCAACCTGCCAGCAAAATACCTACCACGCCGATACTGGATGCTGCCAATAAGAAGAAAATACCTACATTGAAATCAAGGACCTCCATGCCCTTGTTGATGGGTAGGCAACTGAAAGCCATGATAGAGGCGAGGATAACAATGTAAGGTGCCAAATTGTACAGGAACTTGTCAGCATGCCGGATGGTGATAATTTCCTTGATCAACATCTTGAATACATCGGCAAACACCTGTATGGTACCTTGGGGACCTACACGCATTGGCCCCAAGCGGCATTGGAAAGCGGCGCACACTTTACGTTCCATGAAAATCATAATGATAGCAATAACTGCATATGCCAACATGATACATACGCCAATTACTATACATTCTATGAGCACTGCCAGTTCTTCAGGCATAAATGACGTGAGCAGTGAGTGTACCCATTGGGTGACTATACTAAAATCGAACATAATTTAATAATGTGTCAATTTGCTAATTTGCCAATAGGCAAACTTGTAATTATTTAATTTGTTAATTCTCAGTCTGATAAATAGTGCATTCTCCAAATTGTATATTGAAGAATCGGCACATTATTATCGGTCAATATCCGGTACTACATAATCCACCGTTCCACCAATAGCAATTAAGTCGGCAATTTTTGCGTTGCGGCACATAGTTTCCATTGCTGATACTAAAGGCAAACCGGTAGCGCGGAATTTCATGCGGTAAGGAAATTTGTCTCCACGACTTTCCAGATAAACACCGAACTCTCCGCGAGAACCTTCCACTGCGGCATAATAATTCCCTTCGGGCACACGTATAATCGGTTTCATCTTTTCCTGATAGTTCCCTTCAGGAATATTGTCTATCAGTTGCTCAATGATATCCATACTTTCCAGTATTTCCTCCATACGGACCATATAACGTGCAAAGCAGTCACCTTCAGTGTGGACAATCTCTTTAAAATCTACCTTGCCATACATCGCATAGGGATGACGCTTGCGGACATCGCATGCCCAACCGCTGGCGCGTCCTGTACCTCCTGTCGCTCCGAAAGAGATGGCATCTTCCCGTGAAAGAACTCCCACACCTTTCAAACGTTCTTGGGCAATGACATTTCCGGTGAATACTTCATGGTATTCTTTTAGCATCGGACGCAGATAAGCAATGAATTCTTTTACTTTCTGTACAAAGTCCGGAGCGATATCAGCTTGTACCCCTCCAATGGTGTTATAATTCTGTATCAAACGTCCTCCGGTAGTTGCTTCGAAGATATCCAATATCTTCTCACGATCACGGAATCCATAGAAGAATGCGGTCAAGGCACCCATATCCATACAGAGACAGGAGAAGAAAAGCAAGTGAGAATCTATACGTTGCAATTCGTCCATAATGGTACGAATGTATTGTACCCGTTCGCTTACTTCTACGCCCATTGCCTGTTCAATGCACATACAGAGAGCATGGCGGTTTTGGTGCGCACCTAAATAATCCAAACGGTCGGTCAGGGCCAAGGTTTGGGGATAGGTAAGACTTTCGCACATTTTTTCGATACCTCGATGGATGTATCCGCAGTGCACATCCAGTTTTTTGATAATCTCGCCTTCCAGTGAAACACGAAAACGAAGTACACCGTGGGTTGCCGGATGCTGAGGACCTATGTTAATGATATATTCGTCCTCATCAAAAATGGTTTCGCGTTTTTCTATTACACTGCCATCATGTTGTACTTCTATATATTGTGTCGTGTCTACAGGTTCCTCATTGGTCATACGGAGTGGGTTGAGGCTTTCATCGTAGTCCTTACGCAATGGATAGCCTACCCAGTCATCACGCAGGAACAAACGGCGCATATCAGGATGTCCTATAAAGCGGATACCATAATAGTCGTACACTTCGCGTTCATTGAATTCAGCACCTTTCCAAATATCACTTACACTAGGAAGTTCCGGCTTTTCTCGGTTGGTTGTGCGAGTGCTGACCACTATATTTTCTCTTGTATTCGTATCTTCCAGATGATAGACTACACCTAGTCCTTCTTCGCCCCAGTCCATTCCGGTAAGGCTGCGTAGAAAATCCATATGTTTACCCTGCCGCAATTTCAGCATTTCTTCATGTAGCTTTTCGGCAGGTATTTCTATTCTTTCACTCATGCTTGTTCGGGATTTTGTGGTTCATTTTCTTTGCGGTTCACTCCGCCGAAGAATTTTTCCAGTTTTACTTTACGTTGCAATTGTATCATGCCGTACAACAAGGCTTCAGGTCGGGGCGGACATCCGGGAATATATACGTCAACGGGAAGAATTTTGTCTACTCCGTTCAATACGTGATATGATTTTTTAAAAGGACCGCCGCTAATGGCGCATCCGCCTACTGCAATGACGTATTTAGGATCCGCCATCTGGTCATACAAACGTTTTAGTACCGGAGCCATCTTGTGTGTGATAGTTCCTGCTACCATGATCATATCTGCCTGGCGCGGACTGGCACGGGCTACTTCAAACCCGAAGCGGGCGAAATCATACCGGGCAGCACCCACTGCCATAAACTCGATTCCACAACAACTGGTTGCAAATGTAAGCGGCCACAACGAATTGCTGCGTCCCCAGTTGATAAGGTCATCCAAACAGCCCACCAGTACTTTGGTACCGCCTTCATTGAGCTGCTTGACCATGTTTTCCAAATACTCATTGTCTTTGAAGTCTTCATAAGGAATAGACTTTATGGTTGGTTTCTTTACTTCCATTCCAACGCTCCTTTCTTCCAGGCATATGCCAGACCTAAAACTAATATAACTAAAAAGAAAAGGATGCTAAACAGACCGTACACTCCTAGGTCTTGTACCACTACAGCCCAGGGAAATAAAAATACTGTTTCCACATCGAACATCAGGAAGAGGATAGCAAATAGATAATAACCTACTTTGAATTGCATCCACGACCGTCCCCGCGTAGGAATACCACATTCGTAAGCTTCTCCCTTTTGTGAGTTGTATGAACGGGGAGAAATGGCACGGGCAATTCCCAATGCTACGGCAACTAATGCGATTGCCGTCAGGATAACGACAACTAATAATGTAAAATACATATCTAAACTTTTTTTGATTAGACAAACGGATAGAAAAATTTTCCTTATAAGACGTTTGTTATAAGGATTTCTACTCAGCAAAATGCTGAAAAAAGATTAAAAATTAAATGATGATCCGCCGGAGTGCATAGATATAATAATCTACTGCATCAGTGTAAAGCGAATGAAAAGTGTGGCAAACTATATGGTTTGTTTGTAGCTCCTGCTTTTTTAGTTCGTTCAATGCTGCTAAAATGCGGACTATACATTTGAACTTTGATGTGGAAGGGTTGTCAAGTGATATGGCTATTTGTGGCATATCTGCAAAATTATTGGTAAACAGGAAGTCCACTGTTCTTTTGCAGGGGTCTTGTTGTTGCTGGTAACAAGAGGTCTGTGGGGGTAAATCTGTTGTCTCAACCGTATGATAATCCTGACCTACTGTTATCGTAAACAGTAGAAATAATAGGATATATACAATGTATCTCAACATATTATTCATCTTGTTACCCTTTAAATGAGGGTGCAAAGATAGCCAATATTTGAAGCTTCATTGAGATTTTTTGAATTATTTATGTATAAAAATGGTTATAGGACGTAAATGTCAATGCTTTTTCCAAAAACTCGGCATGAAGAGCAGAAGTACGGTAAATAATTCCAAACGCCCTATCAGCATCAATATTGCACTTATCCATTTTGCTGCATCCGGCAACCCGCTCCATGAATAGGAAGGGCCGCATTTTCCAATACCTGGTCCTACATTGCCCAAACTGGAAATGACTACGCTATAAGCTTCTTCAAACCCTACTCCAAACAGCATAAGAACCAGCCATCCAATAAAAATAATAGCCATATATAGAAAAATGAATGCAAGTACTGCTGACTTGGTTGTTGATGAAATAACTTGGCGGTTGATACGTACAGGAAGTATAGCATTGGGATGAATGATATGTTTGAATTCATTTTTAGAAACACGGCTCATAATGGCTATGCGTATACATTTTATTCCTCCTGTGGTGGATCCGGCACAAGCTCCAAACAGCATGATGATGCACATTAATGTCCAAAGTACAGGTACCCAGGTCATATAATCTGCAGAAATGAATCCGGTAGTGGTTTGTAAGGAAACAACCTGAAATATGGCTTTACGGAAAGATTCTTCAATACTGAACGGACTGGTGAAAATAAGAGTGACGGTAGTGAAAAGGGTAAAAAATCCCACAGTTCCCAAATACCAGTGGAGTTCTGTATTTTGGAATAAGCGTTTGAAATTTCCTTTTAAGAACAGTAGATATAGTAAGGTGAAATTGATACCTGCCAAAAACATGAATAGCGTAATTATATATTCTATGTAAGGAGAGTTGAAGGCGGCAATGCTATTTTGTTTGGTTGAATATCCTCCTGTGGCGGTAGTAGTCAGAGAATGACATACACTGTCGAAAAAGTTCATGCCTCCAGCAACCAGCAGGATAATCTCTGTAATGGTCAGCCCCAAATAGATAGTCCAAATCCATTTGGCCGTAACTCCAATACGCGGATGTACTTTATCATGGGTGGGACCGGTGGCTTCCGCTGCAAATAATTGTACACTGCCTACTCCGAAAATCGGTAATACGGCAATAGTAAAAAAGACAATTCCTAATCCTCCGATCCATTGTGTCATACTTCGCCAGAACAAAAGCCCGTGTGGCAATGACTCTATATTGTCCAAAATACTTGCTCCGGTGGTGGTGAATCCTGACATGGTTTCAAAAAAAGCATCCGTTATAGTGGGAATATATCCGCTTAGATAGAATGGAAGCATACCGAATAAAGAAAAAAATACCCAGGCAAGGGTTACAATAACGTATCCATCGCGGCGGCTGATTCTCTTTTCTGCATTTTTCCCTGCTAAAGCGGCTATGCTACCTGCTCCGGCTGTTATTGCGGCAGAATATAGGAAAGCTGAAATATCTGATTCATTATAATAGACAGCGAGAAACGAGCATAGAATAAGAAACCCCGCTTCGATGAAGAATAACGCCCCCATAATCCGGGCTATCATTTTTGCATTTATCATCAATTGAAGAATTTTTCTATTTTCTTAATCATCATACCTAGACAGAATACTACGACATGGTCGTTAGGTTGGATGACGGTATTACCTGTCACCAGTATCCCTTCACCGTTGCGAATCAGTCCGCCAATGGTGGCACCTTTGGGAAGGCCGGCATCTTTGACAGCGCATTTGGTTATACGTGAACCGTTTTTAACCGTAAATTCGGCTACATCAGCATTGGCAAAAGTCAGACATTTTACGTTGGAAACATCTGCATCCAGCATCATTTGATAGATATGGCTGGCGGCAATCATTTTTTTATTGATAACCGTACCGATATCCAGGCTTTCTGCCATGCTGATATAATCGATATTTTCTACTTCTGCCACAGTTTTGGTTACTCCCATACGTTTGGCGGCAAGACAAGCCAGAATGTTTGTTTCAGAATTGTCCGTCAGAGCGACAAATGCTTCCGTGTTTTTTAACCCTTCTTCCATGAGCAGATCCATATCCCGTCCATCTCCGTTGATAATCATTACTTTGTCATCTACCACTTCGGTCAGCCGGTTACATCTGTTGATGTCATTTTCAATAATCTTGACCTGCATGTAATCCGGTACATATTGTGTGGTGCGAACAGCTATGCGGCTGCCGCCCATAATCATTACATTGCGTACATCGGGATAATTTTCTTTTCCTGTAATCTTGCGGATATAGGGAATGTATTTCTTTGTTGTTGTGAAATAAACAATATCATGCAGTTTGATAACATCATCTCCCCGGGGGATGATTGTTTCATTTCCCCGTTTGATAGCTACAATGTGGAATGGAATATTACGTCCTCCCAGTTCATGAAGAGGAACGTTCAGAATTTCTGCCGTTTCGCGCATTTTGGTACCTATCAAGACCAATGCACCACCGCAAAATTCCCACCATTGGCGTATCCAGCTCATTTTGATGGCATCTACTATATCTTTGGCGGCCAGCATTTCCGGATAAATCAGTGAGTGTACTCCTAGTTGGGAAAAGAATTCTTTATGTTTAGGAAGTAAATATTCGTAATTGTCAATCCGGGCTACAGTCTTTTTTGCCCCCATATTGGTAGCCAACATACAGGCCGTCATATTGCGGCTTTCTTCCGGCATGACCCCGATAAATAAATCCGCGCCTGCCACTCCTGCATTCTTAAGGCCGGAAATGGAGGTGGGGGATGCATTGACAGTCATTAAATCGAAGTTGGAATCAAGTTTGCTCAACTTTTCTTCGTTTTCATCCATCAAAATGATGTCTTGCTTTTCATCCGATAATAATTTCGCCAGATGGGTGCCTACTGCTCCTGCTCCTGCAATAATGATTTTCATTGTTCGTCTCTCTTAGAATGATATCAAAACTTTGTAAATACCTTCTTCGTCCATGCCGCAAATATGATATAGTTCTTTTACTGAACCATGCTGGACAAATTGATCCGGTAGTCCGATACGTTTTATTTGCGGATTATACTCATTGTCTGCCATAAATTCCAGTATGGCACTGCCCATTCCACCTTTTAGCACACCGTCTTCAACGGTGACCACTTGCTTGAATCTCTTGCCTATTTCGTGTAACATACTTTCATCTAACGGCTTTAAGAAACGCAAATCATAGTGAGCAATGCTTTTTCCTGTTTCCTGTTCGGCATGTGTGATAGCCTTTTCTGCTTGAACGCCAATGGGCCCCAGCGTAATGACCGCTATGTCTTTTCCTTCTTTCAATTTTCTTCCTTTTCCTATCTCAATCTCTTGCATTGGACATTTCCAGTCTACCAATGAACCTCTTCCACGTGGATAACGGATGACAAAAGGACCTTTGTCAGGTAGCTGGGCGGTATACATCAAACAACGCAGTTCATGTTCGTTGTAAGGGGAGGCCACAATGAGATTGGGTATCGGTCTCATATAAGCCAGATCGAATGCTCCGTGATGAGTAGGACCGTCTTCTCCTACCAATCCAGCGCGGTCCAGGCACAATACTACATTGAGTTTTTGTATCGCTATATCGTGAATCACATTGTCATAGGCACGTTGCATGAAAGACGAATAGATATTGCAGAAAGGCAATAGACCATCTTTTGCCATTCCTCCTGAAAAGGTAACGGCATGTCCTTCGGCAATTCCCACATCAAAACCTCTTTCGGGCATGGCTTTCATTAATATGTTCATAGAGCACCCTGAGGGCATTGCGGGAGTGACTCCTACGATTTTATCATTTGTTTGGGCCAGTTCCAATAGGGTATTTCCAAAAACATCCTGAAACAAAGGGGGCATTCCTTTGGTATCGACAACGATACGCTCTCCGGTTTCCTTGTCGAATATGCCCGGAGCATGCCAGATGGTGGCAGCTTTTTCTGCCGGACCGAAACCTTTTCCTTTGGTGGTATGTATATGGAGCAGTTTAGGTCCTTGCATATCTTTAATCTCTTTTAATACACGTGCCAAATTGTTGACATCGTGTCCATCAATAGGCCCGAAATAACGGATATTCATGCCTTCAAATACGTTTTGCTGTTGTACCAGCATGGATTTCAGGCTGTTGTTAAATCGTATCAGGCTTTTCCGGCGTTCTTCGTTCAGGATACCCCATCGATGGAACATTTGTGATATTTTATAGCGTATCCGGTTGTATCCTTCAGACATTTGCAGGTTCAACAGATATTGTTTCATGCCTCCTACACTACGGTCTATAGCCATGTTGTTGTCATTCAGGATAATCAGAAGGTTATTAGGAGTTGCCGAGGCATTGTTCAGCCCTTCGAAAGCCAGCCCTCCACTCATGGAACCGTCACCAATTACAGCAACGACATGCCGGTTATTCTCTCCGTGCTTTTTGGCTGCTACAGCCATACCTAAAGCTGCGGAAATAGAATTTGACGCATGCCCGCAAGTAAATGTGTCATATTCACTTTCGGATGGAGAAGGAAAAGGACGTATGCCATTCAGTTTACGGTTGGTACAGAACGCATCCCGGCGTCCGGTTAAAATTTTATGCCCGTAAGCTTGATGCCCTACATCCCATACAATGCGGTCATAGGGTGTGTTGAATACATAATGTAAGGCGACGGTCAGTTCTATTACGCCCAAACTGGAACCGAAATGCCCCGGATTACATGAGAGCTCATCTATAATCTTTTGCCTTAGCTCTTTACACACTTCGGGCAGTTTGTCTGCGCTTAAATGGCGCAAATCATCCGGAGTATCTATGCTTTGCAGTAAGTTATATAAATTATCCTGTTCCATTCCTATGATATGATAAATATCGTGCAAAAATAGCATAAATATGTGTATTATGATTACATTTGCCCTTAAATTTTAAAAGCTTTCCTTATCGTATGAATTTCAGAACGCAAGTAGAATTACCTAAAAGGGAAACAGAAATCCGGCATTCGGACCGAATCATGCTATTTGGTTCTTGTTTTGCAGAAAACATCGGAAATTTGTTGTTGGCAAATAAGTTCCGTTGTGATGTAAATCCTTTTGGAATCCTCTATAATCCTTTATCCATAGTGGAAGCTCTTTGGCAAATCCTATCCCATCAAACATATACGGAAGAGGATTTGTTCTATGCCGGAGGCTGTTGGCACAGTTGGATGCATCATAGCGTTTTTTCAGCCTCTACGGCAGCATCTTGTTTGTCTTCTATAAATACGCGGCTGGAACAGGCTTCAGCCGGACTTCCTCAGCTTGATTGGCTGGTTATTACTTGGGGGACTGCATTTGCTTATTGGCTGAAGGAAAGGACCATGGTGGTAGGAAATTGCCACAAACAGCCCGACAGCCTTTTTACCCGACAACTTCTTACGGTAGAGGAAATTGTCACTGAATGGGAATGTGTGTTGGTGGAATTGAGAAAAGTAAATCCGTTCTTGAAGATACTTTTCACTGTCAGCCCCATACGGCATAGCAAAGATGGTATGCATGGTAATCAGATAAGTAAGTCCACTTTGCTTCTTGCGGTGGATGAATTATGCCGCCGCTGGTCTGATTGTTACTATTTCCCTTCTTATGAAATCATGATGGATGAACTTCGTGATTATCGTTTTTATGCAGATGACATGTTGCATCCTTCTCCTGTTGCTGTATCTTATTTATGGGAATGTTTTACAGAATGTTATTTTAGTAAAGAAACGGATAGAATAATGAAAGAGTGGGAGGATATCCGGAAGGCTTTAGCTCACAAACCGTTTAATGCCCAATCTGAAACATATCGCAAATTTTTAACTCAAATAGTGTTAAAGATAGAGCGACTTAAAGAAAAGTTCCCGTATTTTGACCTTCAAAAAGAATTAGAACAATGTCAAGCTCGATTGAAAATATAGAAAAAGTTCTGGGAGCAAAGCGGTTTGGGGACCGTAGTGCACAGATTGATTGGATTTTAACTGATAGCCGTTCATTGTGCTTTCCGGAAGAAACATTATTTTTTGCTTTAAAAACCAAACGGAATGACGGGCATAAATATCTTCCGGAATTGTATGAACGTGGAGTCCGTAATTTTGTAGTGGGCGAATTGCCGGCCGATATGAAATCTTTTCAAGATGCGAATTTCCTGCAGTTGGCCAATCCTCTGAAAGGATTACAGAAATTGGCGGAAAAGCATCGGGAGCAGTTTCAGATTCCGGTTATAGGAATTACAGGCAGCAATGGAAAAACCATTGTGAAGGAATGGTTGTATCAATTGCTGAGCCCGGACCGTGTGGTAACCCGTTCGCCACGTAGCTATAATTCACAGATAGGTGTGCCACTTTCGGTATGGTTGATGAATGAACGCACTGAGTTGGCTATTTTTGAAGCGGGTATTTCCGAAATGGGGGAAATGGAGGCGTTGCAGACTATCATTAAACCTACTGTGGGGATTTTGACTAATATTGGTGGTGCGCACCAAGAGAACTTTTTCTCTTTACAGGATAAATGTATGGAGAAGCTTACTTTGTTCAAAGACTGTGACGTCATCATTTATGATGGCGATAACGAACTGATCAGTTCGTGTGTGGCAAAATCTCTTTTTACCTCGCGTGAGATTGCTTGGTCGAAAAAGGACAATGAACGTCCGTTGTTTATTGAGTCCATTCAAAAAGGGGCACATGCTACCACTATTAAATACCGTTATCTGGGGATGCCGAATGAATTTAGTATTCCTTTTATAGATGACGCTTCTATTGAGAATTCGCTGCATTGTCTGGCTGTGGCTTTGTATATGATGGTTTCCCCTGAACAAATAACCGAGCGCATGGCGCGTTTGGAACAGATTGCTATGCGTCTGGAGGTAAAAGAAGGCAAGAATGGCTGTGTGTTGATCAATGATAGTTATAATTCGGATTTGGCTTCTTTGGATATTGCTCTTGACTTTATGTCGCGTCGTTCTGATGATAAAGGAAAAAAACGGACACTTATCCTCTCGGATATGCTTGAAACAGGACAGAGCGGCAAACTGCTTTATCGTCAGGTAGCCGAATTGGTACATAGCCGGGGAGTAGAGAAGATTATCGGGGTAGGAGAGGAAATTCGGACTGCTGCTGCCCGTTTTGAGATAGAAAAGTATTTTTTCCGTACTACAGAAGAACTGTTGGAGTCGGATTTGCTGGCTGGGCTGCGTAATGAGGTGATTTTGGTAAAAGGTTCGCGGGCTTTTCATTTTGACCGGATTTCAGATCGTTTGGAACTGAAAGTGCATGAAACCATTTTGGAGATCAATTTGAATGCTTTGGTTGATAACTTGAATTATTATCGCAGCAAACTGAAACCGGAAACAAAAATGGTATGTATGGTGAAGGCTTCTGCATACGGTGCCGGTTCATACGAGATAGCTAAGACACTGCAAGATCATCGTGTGGATTACTTGGCGGTAGCTGTAGCTGATGAAGGTTCGGATCTGAGGAAAGCGGGAATTACCTGTTCCATTATGATTATGAATCCTGAGTTGACAGCATTCAAGACCATGTTTGATTATAAATTGGAACCCGAGGTTTACAGTTTCCATTTATTGAATGAACTGATTAAAGCTGCCGAAAAAGAAGGGGTAACGAATTTCCCCATTCATATTAAATTGGATACGGGAATGCACCGTTTGGGTTTTGCACCCGAAGAGATTCCGGAACTGATAGACCGTCTGAAGAAACAGACAGCTGTTATTCCACGTTCTGTATTCTCCCATTTGGTAGGCAGTGACGGGGCTCAGTTTGATTCGTTTACGCGCAGACAGATAGAAATGTTTGAAGCTGCTTCTGAATGTTTGCAGGAGGCTTTTCAGCATAAGATATTGCGTCATATCTGTAATACAGCCGGGATAGAACGTTATCCGGGTGCTCAGTTCGATATGGTGCGTTTGGGAATCGGTCTTTATGGAATTGATCCGTTTACCAATCAGATCATCCATAATGTAAGTACATTAAAAACCACTATTCTTCAGATTCATGAGGTTCCTAAGGAGGAAACAGTGGGGTATAGTCGTAAAGGACATTTGGAAAGGGATTCCCGCATTGCCGCTATTCCTATCGGCTATGCCGACGGGCTGAACCGACGTTTGGGAAATGGACATGCCTACTGTTTGGTGAATGGGCAGAAAGCGCCATACGTGGGTAATATCTGTATGGATGTATGCATGATTGATGTGACGGATATTGATTGTAAGGAAGGGGATAAAGCTATCATTTTCGGAGATGATTTACCGGTCACTGTCCTGTCAGAGATTCTGGAAACTATTCCATACGAGATCTTGACCAGTGTGTCTAATAGGGTAAAACGAGTTTATTACCAGAATTAACGAAAAAAAGAACGAAAGAAAAAGACCTGAAAAGGATGAACATACGTTACTTTTGCGTATCTTTAGGAAGTTACTAAAAATAGATAGCTATGAAACGTATATTCTTCCTTTTGTTATGTCTTTGTTTCTCGGTGTTGTCATTTGCCCAGAGAACGAATGAGACCAAGCAGTTGACCAAACAGGACTCTTTGCGTTTGCAGCAACTATTGAGCGGTCAAGTAGAAATTGTGATAGATGATGAAACACAGAAAGAGATTGACAGATTGTTCAATCCCGAAAAGTGGAAAATGAAATCAACTCCCTTCCCTAAAAAAAACATGAAGTTTGAAACGGAACTTCCTCGTTATTATATCTCTCAAATGGATACAATAGATGGTAGAGGGTATATCAGGTTATTGCCGTACGGACCGTTTGAAACTCCGGAAGAGGAACAAATTTATGTAGAGATTCCTATCAACAAAGAGTTGTTGGCAGGCTATGATCCTCGTTTGGAACCTGCGCCGGCAGGCAAATTTACTCCTAGCGCTTTGATGGTGGGGGCGGGTATCAGTGCTACGTTTGATGCCGATAAGCTGCTGGGAATCATTTTCAGTAAGAAAATGCGTGCAAAAGCCCGTAATGCCAAAGAGGCTGATGCCTGGAAGAGTTATTGAACTATTAAGTAAAGAAACGAATGCCGGATATATGTGGAATACACCGGGATCTTGTGAATTTCATGTTGAAAAAACAGGAGCCACGTTTGGATAGTGCCAGCCGTGGCTCGTGATTAGATATTGTTGAATTTGATTTATTCAACTGCTGATCTTATTTTATATTATTTATACTTACCTTTTTCCAAATGAAATTGTCAATCATTTCTTTGTCGCATTCCCCGTTTTTAGCTTTAATGTTCAGGTTTTCGAATGTAAAGTTAGTAAGTTGATATTGATCAGACTTTTCTACGCTGAAGAAATTATCGCATTTAAAATCAATGTTTCTCATTGTCACATGGTTTGAGTAAGAAACGGGAATGTCTTTTCTGTCTTTCAGGTCGAAGAATTGTGTCCAAGGCTTGATATACAGAAAATGGTCTGCATCTCCGGTGATATCCTCCACCAGAATATATTCATATTGTTGAGGAGTGTCCGGCCGCATCTTTAACCATAACAAACGATTGGCATTGGTGATGTGGATGCGTCGCAAGATAATATTGCGATTGTGGATGGATTCGCTTCCACAAGTGAGGGCTCCGTGGCAGAAGCCGTAGGTACAATCTTCGATGATGATGTTGGAATTTCCTCCATTGTTCGGGTCTTGGTCTGCCCAGGGACCTTTGCCGCCTTTTAAGGCTATGGCGTCATCATTGACAGACATATAGCAGTTCTTCACCAGTACATTGCTGCATACATCAATATCAATGGCATCCGTACTTGGAGCCTTTACCGGTTTCTCCGGTGAGAAAATATAGAGGTTCAGTAATTTTATGTGATTGCATTTATAAAGATGGGTAGTCCAAAAGGGAGAGTTGATGAGGCGTACTCCTGAGAGTTGGACGTTATTGCTATGGGAGATATGAACCAGCCGGGGACGTAATTCATCCATATTGGTACATTGGGGATTGACTTTTCGACGAAGCCAGAATGATTTCCAGTATCTTAATCCGTTGCCATCAATCGTGCCTTTTCCGGATAACGTAAAACCGTCCACTTTGTCGGCATTGACCAACGCCGCGAAATATTTCAAGCTTTGCCCTTCCATGCGGGTATCTATGATGGGGAAGTTGCTGATATCATCACTTCCCTTCAACACAGCTCCTTCCTCCAGATGCAGGTGTGTTTTGGGTTTGAAGAACAGCGCTCCGCTTAAATAGGTTCCTTTGGGAATGACGATAACTCCGCCGCCATTTTGTGCGGCAGCATCAATGGCAGATTGGATTTTCTCTGTTTGTAACAGGGTGCTGTCATTGATGACACCGTAATCTGTCAGAATGTATTTCTTGCCTAATGTGTTTATATCTACTATCTTACTGTCCTTAAACCAATCGGATACAGGCGTGCCGTCCGGAAATTTTTCTTGTGCCAAAGACGGAAGGCATAGAAAGGCGGCACATACAAAAGTTATTAATTTCATGATTCTGCTATTAAATTAATCACTATTCACTTGTTTATTGTCGGAAATCAAACATCAAATTCAGATGTAACCCTTCGTCTCCCGATTTGATACGGATATTACCCGGCTGGCTGTTCGGCCCTTGTTGCTCGATGGGTTTAAAGGAGCAAATAGCCGGGATGTCCAGCAGGAAGGATATATCTCCATCAGGGAATTTGGGCATGGTGTCTTTTACGCGTCCTTTCGGTTCTTCGGGAGTGAACACATGGAAGAAGATACCGTCATTCCGGGAATAAACGGTGAACGGTGTCGTGTCACTTTCCAAAGTGGCCCAATACATATTGGCATGATATCCTTTGAATTCCGGATAAACCAGATTTTCAAAACTTTCTCCGGTGATGGTATTGTTGTACTCTTTGTGCCATACTCCATAGTTCGTTCCCGGAATCCGGTTTTTCCAGACACGGTACGGGCCACGGCCCATCCATTTCATGCCGGAGCAATTCTTTTCAGGATAAGAGAAAGTCAGACCGAGATTGAATACTTTGGAGTCCATGAACGCGTCATCAAATCCACCTCCGCCGGAAGCCCGGTTCAGCAGAATGGCATCCATATAGAGTAATCCTTTGTCCGTAAGACGCCATACGATGGAGTCGGCGGCACCTTTGTACTTGGCACAGTAAACAGCTCCCTCGTTGCTGTTGCGGACATAACTCAATGTTGGCTCGTAGCGCATTTTCATGCCCACTGCCACAGGACCGTCTTTGAATGGAACTTCTGTTCCTCCTGATGTGATACGGCTGATCATGCCGGTAGCCGGATCAAAAGTGACGGTTACACGGTCGCTTTTCAGTTCGATGGAGGTAGCGGTTTGAGTGGCGGTGGCCGGTTGTACCGCTTCCGGGGTCATCGGAGTCTGCGCCATTTTATGATCAAAGTATTGTTTTGCCAGCCGGATAGGATAAGTCCAGTTACAGATACTTTTCCCCTCTTTGTCAAATGCCTCTAACTCCAGTACATCACCTTCCCGGAAAGAAGCAGGAAGAGTGAAGCGGGCTTTTCCGGTTTCACCCGGTGTGATGGCAGGCAGTTGTACATGGCCTTCTGCGATAACTTTACCGCTTTCCATGGCATTTTTCAAAGGTGTTTCGCAAGTACGTATTTTGTAAGTCATGCGACATTTGTCCAGGTTAGTATACGTATATTCATTAGTAACCAGGAAGCTGCCGTCAAAGTGGTCGGTAATCAGCAGGGGTTTTAACTGGATGGGCGACCATTGTGCGCGGATAGCATAGTAACTTCCTTCTTTTTCTCTATGCGGACCAACTACCCCGTCAGGAGCATTGGATTTATCAGAATCCAATATGCCTCCTTTATCAGAACGTTTGGGGGCTTCGTCGCAGAATACCCAGATAAAGCCTCCGGCAAACAGAGGGTTCGTGCACCAACGATCCCAAAAGTCACGTAGTCCGGCACCGCCTCCCTGATCGTACATGGCATGCATGAATTCGGTAGGCATAAATACTTTATAGCCGTTGGTAAAACGTGCCACTCCGGTCAGATAAGTGGGATAATGGTGGGTGTCCAGATCATTGAAATCGGCCCAAGGGTGTACCATGTGGCGTTTCTGTAATTTATCGTATTTGGCGAATAAAGGATCCAGATTATAATTCCATCCTCCTTCGTTGCCATTACTCCAAATAATGATGGACGGATGGTTTACATCGCGTTCTATCATTTCTTTGACTAACTTAGGACCTACTTTTGAATCGTATCCGTTTTGCCATCCTGCCAGTTCGTCCATATAGACAATTCCTAATGAATCACACATATCCAGGAAATGTTCATCAGGCGGATAATGTGAACGGACCGCATTCATATTCATCTCTTTTACCAGCAAGGCATCCTGACGGCTCATAGCCGCACTGGTAGCACGACCTCCATCTACGGAAAAAGAATGGCGGTTGACACCTTTCACCACTAGTTTGGTTCCATTCAGATAAACTCCGTCTTGTGGAAAGAACTCAATGGTGCGGAAACCTATCCGCGTTTCACGGCTTTGCACCGTTTTCCCTTCGGGGTCTTTCAGTTCCAGTCTGGCTACGTACAGATTGGGGTCCTCTGTAGACCAAGGCTGGATGTTCATCCAGTTCCCTTCTACCAATTGTTCCTTGTTCGAATCCTTAATCTGATGAGAAACGGTAGGTTTGTGTCCTTGAGTGTACATTTCTTTTCCATCCTTTAATGAACGGACGGAAACAGACAATTCATATCCTTTGGCATCCCCTTCCATTTCTATTGCCGCTTGCAATTTTCCATGCTGATCGGCGTTCAGAACAAAATGTCGCATGTGGACTGCCGGGACAACTTCCAGCCATACGGGTCTGTAAATACCACCATACAGCCACCAGTCGGCTTTACGTTCGGCTGCATTGATGGATTTGTTGGCTGATTCTTTGGCTATCTTTACTTCAAGCAGGTTCTTTTTGCCGGGCTTCAATAAATCGGTGATATCATAACTGAAGCGGTAGAATCCTCCCTGGTGCATTTCGCCTGCGGGTTTTCCATTGATGAAAACTTCCGTGTCGGTCATCACTCCGTCAAAGAATATTTTTATCCGCTCACCGGGAGTTGTTGCCGGAGATTCAAATTTATATCGGTAAATACCCGTTTCGTCGCTTGGCCTTTCACCTTTTATAGTATACCAACGACCGTAAGTATATTCTCCGAATCCTTGCAGTTCCCAGTTGCAGGGTACTTCGATCTTTTTCCATTTCCCACTGTTTTGTCCTCCCGAACAAAAGAACTCCCAAGTCTTGGTGTTGTCAATACCGGTTCCCGATAAATAGATACGTTCGGGGTGCGGAGCTTGTGCCTGCACAGTTGGTCCACTCCACAGGGCAGCTATTGCTAAAGCCGCCAGTTTGGTCCATTTGTTTTTCATAATACCATTGAATACTGTTTTCATGATACAAAAATAAGGCGGGATAACCCGCCTTACAATGGAAAATCATACATTATGATGAAAAATGATACAATTCTAGGGGATTATAGTTGCGGAAGTGGGTGTGATAAGTGTGATTATTTAGGAGAAAGATTGGAACGCAAATGACGCGAATGACACAAATAAAGCCCCCTCACTACATAGAGGCAAAACCTACCGAAAGGTTAAATTTGTGTCATTTGCGTCATTTGCGTTCCAAATCAGACCGATATTTAGTTACTTTATTTCTATCCTCATGGGAGATTCCTTTTTATACTCAACCTTTTCCTGATTGGCATTGATGTTCTTGAAAACAATGTTTCCGGATCTTTCCCCTTCCACATTCACCATGATCTCTCCGGCGGGGAGTTTGAAATGTATATCCTCGAACAGGATGTCTTTTCCATCCAATATGTGAATGTCATTATGCTGTGCTTCTATCGTCAGCTTCCGCATCGTAAATCCGGTGGCATCATTCAGGGCGCCGATTAATTTCTTGCATTTGATCTCTCCATTTTCCACCACTACCTGGTTGAAAGGTATTTCGGGAATACCATTGGCGGTAAAGAACTGGTCGGCTGATTCTACAATGAAATCTTTGATCAGGATATTCTTTACATCAGGCGTCAGCCGGTTTACTTTTCTTGCCGGATAGCGTGCGGCCAGTTCGCCCATATAATAAGCACTGCCCAACAAATCCCAGGTAAAGGCTTTTCCTACATTGATCATGCGCAGTCTCTCATAGTACGTGTTGTCACTGCCTCCTCCACGGTTGCGTCGTGTCTTGAAACGGATGCCGGTACGGGTTCCGTCGAATACACAATCGTGTACATACAGATTCTTGATCACTCCGGCTGTTTCACTACCACAAGTTATCCCGCCATGTCCATGCTGGGCCAGCGAGTAGCGGATAACTACATTTTCTGTAGGTTTGCCTACACGTAATCCGTCTTCTGCTCTGCCGGCTTTCAGGGTAAAGCAATCATCACCACAGTTCAACGTGCAGTATTCAATCAGTACGTTTTTACAAGATTCTATGTCAATGCCGTCTCCGCTGGGCACCTTGGTGGAGTTGACGGTAATGCCTCTTATAATTACATTCTCGCAATAAATGGGTACCACATTCCACAAGGTACTTCGTTCCATCGCGATCCCTTCTATTAATACATTGGTACAGTTGATAGGAGAGATTGTTTTAGGACGATAGAAAGTCCTGCCTTCCATACCGTCATAGATACGTTGTTCTATAGGCATGTCCCACGGAACATCTTTTTCTACCACTGAAGCACCGTTAGGACGTTTTCTGATTTCAGCATCCATAGGTGGTCCGTAGATGGTTCCTTCTCCCGTAATGGCGATGTTGTTTTCCCCATTGGCGTAAATAAAGGCGGCCGGCCCCATTATTTCTACCCCTTCATGGCGTGTGAAAACCGCCGGCAGATAATCTTCCGCGCAACCGGAAAACTCTATTTCGGCTCCTTTGGCTAAATGCAGATTGACATTGCTTTTCAGTACAATACGGGCCGATTTCCATTTTCCCTCAGGAATGACGACTGTTCCTCCTCCTTGTTTGCTGACTTCGGCAATCGTCCGGTTCACTACATCCGTAATAGGGGCATCTTCTGTCATTCCTTTGTCTTTCATATTGACGATGAAATCAGGGAAAACGGGACGCTTCAGTTGAGGCATATTGAAATAGGGATTCTTGATCGGAACGATATTCCGGGGCATGGCTTGTGCACCGACTTCATTTAAATAGGGGATAGCCGGTTTCAGTTCTGCTGTCAGTTTATCCAATACTTCCGGATTCGAGTTTGCTTGTATTGTTCTGATGTTATGAAGACTTGTGTCGCTTCGGACAGTATATAAAGATTCCCCATTGGTAATTTCATTGATATGGGATGGGGTATAGTTTTTTTGATTATCAGTTTGGATATTTGTATTTTCTATCTTTTGAGCGACACTTTGTGTGCTTGCCATACATATCCCGATACACAGTCCCCAAAAAGCGTTTCTTGTCATACTTAGTCTTTTAAAAGTTAAATGGCCTTCATTTTGCGGCTCTTATAGGTAATGACGTTTATAGATCGAATTTGTAACCATTGGATTTGTTCTTATTTTTATAAAGCGGTTCGATGTCTTCTTGTTTGTCTGTAAAGGGAAGAAAAAGGTTGTTTTTATAGGAGTTAAACCAAAATATGCTGTATATTTGAAGGCGAAATAATCAAATACCTATGAAAAAGTATATTATAACTCTGCTGTTTTGCACGTTGTTCTGTCATCCGGGCATTGCTCAAGGTTTGAAATCCGTTTCTATTCTGGGGGATTCTTATTCCACTTTTGAAGGCTATGTTCAGCCCGATACTAATTTTGTATGGTATCTGAAGACGCCTCCTAAAGGACGGAAGACAGATATGGTTTCTGTACGTAATACCTGGTGGCATCAGTTTATTAAGGAGAACAACTACCGTCTTTGTGTGAATAATTCGTTTTCCGGTGCTACTATTTGCCATACCGGTTACCGTTCGGAGGATTATAGCGACCGTTCTTTCATCACCCGGATGAAGGCGTTGGGCTGTCCTGATATTATTTTTATTTTTGGCGCGACTAATGATTATTGGGCAAAATCTCCTTTAGGAGAGTATAAGTATGCGGATTGGTCTAAAAAAGATTTGTATTCTTTCCGCCCTGCCATGGCTTATATGCTGGATACAATGATTGATTACTATCCTAATGTGGAGATTTATTTTTTGTTGAATGATGGTTTGGAAAACGAGATAACTGAATCAGTCAGAACAATTTGCAAACATTATCAGATCGATTGCATCGAATTGAAAGGGCTTGATAAGATGAGCGGCCATCCTTCGGTGAAAGGGATGAAACAGATTAGTGAACAGGTGAAGGCGTATATGGCTGTGCACGGAAAGTGACATGATCGTTTTTAAAGCCTGTTTAAATTTTTGTTTTCATTTCAGAATGACAACGCTGATGAAAATTTAAACAGGCTAAAAGGAATATAATTCTTTTGATAAACTTAGTCAATGGTTTTATGAATCCTGGCTTTTGATGGGCGACTGATAACAAGTATCTTTGTGGCTTGATGAATGTCGTATCCAGACATTAGACCTCATCATTCACTATCCAACGTCCCGATTTATTGCTTCCTTCGCGTCTTATGTAACCGGCATCACGCAGTTCCTTGATTTTCTTTTCAATCGAGCGACGGGTGACGGAGAGTGCAGCTGCGATTTCATCAAGGGTGACAGCCGGATTACGCTGGATTTGTTCAATGATTTGTCCCGAACTTATCCCGAATTTATCCCGAATTTTATCCCGAACTTCCATCACATTGTGCTGAGATATAAGACTGCCTTGATGTCTCTTGAGGGTGTTTAAAATCTCTTGAAGCATAAATTCAATGAAAGGTCCTGAATCAGCTGTTGCAGTGCTGTGCTGTATTGCATTATAATAAGCTTCTTGATTGGCATAGACCATATTTTCTACGGGCAGATATTCAAAAAGCGGATGCAGTCTGCCTAAAATTAGTGATTGCCAAAGACGGCCCATACGCCCATTACCATCACTGAATGGATGAATAAATTCAAATTCATAATGGAACACACAACTGCGAATGAGTAAATGGTCTTTGGCCTGTTTGAGCCACTCGAATAAATCATCTATCAAAAAAGGAACGCGATCGGCAGGAGGAGCCATGTGTACCAATCTTTCTTCTGAGAAAACACCGACTCCACCACGGCGGAATTTGCCAGCATCGTCGGTCAGTGCCATCATCATTGTACCGTGTGCCTTTAATAAGTCATTTACATCAAACGGATTTAATTTTTCGTAAAGCTCATAGGTCTTTATAGCGTTTTTAACCTCTTGAATCTGCCGCAAAGGTGCCATAACCGTTTTACCATCAATAATGTCTTTCACTTCGTCTTCCGACAGCATGTTCCCTTCAATGGCCAATGAACTATGGATTGTTCTTACTCGATTGGCTTTTCGCAATCTCAGCCCATCGCTTTGCTCTAAACGAATGGCGTATCGCTCAATCTGTGCAGATATTTCTGCAATCAAGTTGATAGCGTTGGTTGATATGGTAAATGGTGGTATATACATGGTATAAACAATTATTTATCGTTGTACTTATCTGTCACTTTATGTAAGATAAGCTTAGGCTAAAGTACAAAAAAGAAACGAATAAGTGGATGCAAACTGGGCAAAAGTGCGATTCGAATTTCTGTATTCTAAATATAGTTGCAAGGAACGGATTTAATTAATATTGATAAATTGTCAGACATATTCCCATAACTTCCGGTTGATTTTAGTGTTAGATATAAAAAAAATCGGAAATTATGGGAAAGGGGGATTAAACTTACAATTATTCTTCCTTATATTCAAACCATTGGTATGATGCTTTATTTATCGATTGTCAAACGGATTTCATTCTTTCCTTTCAGTAATGAATAATAGCCTTTAAACTGTACGATACAGAACCAAGCCCGCCCGTTCGTTCGCCTGACAGGTAGAGAAAGTCATTGTCGTGATGGCAGAAAAATTATGAGAATGTACACGGTGCAGAAGCATGGAGGGACATACCAGACTGTCCGCGATCTCAGGTCGGAGAGACAAAAACAAGTTGCCATCGGCAAAATGATGGAAAGGTTGCTCAGGGATACGCATTGTAGCCCATTCCGGTGATAAAGCAGAACTTTCAAAATCATTCTGTTTATCTGTCTTCGACACCGGCGTCCATGGTAAAAGTGGACGTTTCAATCGGTTTCCGATAACACCAATGCCGGGATTGAAGATAGGTTCACCGTTTTGAAAACTCACCTCACAAAGAAAGGTTTCGCGTCCTAAAGGCACCAGTCCTCCTTCCACAATTCGTTTACCGAGAAACACAGCATACCAATCTCCGGTCGGTGTCTGTACCAGATCGGCATGTCCGAGAGACTGCACAGGGTAGTCCTTGCCAAGATGGCGGTGTGTCAATACGGGATTGACGGTACAAGGTACATACGGTCCCCAGAGGGATTTAGCAGTGAGGGCGGTAACAGCATGGTTATAATCCGATCCTCCTTCAGCCATCAACAATAGATAGTGGTTCCCTATTTTGTATAAATGAGGCCTTTCGGCGTACTTTGCATTAGCCGCATGACCATAGGCCAATGTTTTTCGTTCTCCGACCAGACATCTTTTTTGGAGGTCCAGTTCCTGCATCCATACGGCACACTGGGCAGGCCATGCGCTCTTAAAATCCCAGCGATTGCCTGTATAATAACAGCGTCCGTCCTCATCAAAAAAAAGAGAAGGGTCAATGCCGGGAGCATCTTTCAGCCACACCGGATCCGACTAGGGACCGGCCGGATTCTTGGCTGTCATGTAGAAATTGCCACCGCAGCCATGAGCTGTGGTAATAAGATAGAATGTTCCATTATGATAACGCAAAGTGGGTGCCCAGATGCCATCATTATCCGTCATACCGTTAATTAGTCAGGTCACGGCTATGATAAATGGGAAGTCCGGGAAACCATGTGAATGATGAAGTGACTAAATAATAATCTTCTCCTACCCGGCAGATAGAAGGATCTGGATGGAATCCCGTGCAAATGGGATTGGAAATGGAATCCGGAATAATCGTTTCTCCCATCATTCTAACACACAAAAAAAAGTAACTAACAGTAAAAGTAATCTTCTTATTTTTCTGTTTAGAAATATGAAATTGCGCATTATTATAATATTTCTCATCGTTATTAATATATTAGCAATTATTATACTTCAAATTTTCCAGTGTTACATTTCTTCTGTCTTTTGCATGGTTCATTCTATATCTCAGCCCTTTTGCATAAGATATGGAATAGCTCAAAAGTGATAGACATTGTCTATCGTTACGAAAGTGCCATCACTTCCATAGATTGTTTTTGTTTTGTCTGTCCATACCGGTCGTACCCCTGTTATCTCAACCTGTAAGGTATAATTTGCCTTCGGCATTTTCGGTGTTATAATTCGAATTGCTTTTTCCGGATACTTGCTGTAGAAATCTACCAATGAAGAATATACAGTATCTTTCTCGGCATTTAATACACTTACTTTGGCATATCCGCCATGAGGGTTTGTTTCTCCAACAATAGCAGCATGAGTTCCTTTGAACGCTATCTCCAACACGTCTCCTTTTTGATTGGACTTCCATGCTCCGTACAACTTTTTCCCTTTGTTCAGAGCGTCCGCCGGTTTTAGCTTCCTGATGTCCCATGCCTGCCAATATTCAGGGATGGATATTTTTGTTCCATCCACTTGTAAAGGCATCCATACATATGTGGCGGCTGAGGCCTGATGCGGATAAGACCAACGATCTCCCATAAACATAGGTATGGTATCATTACCGCATTTCAGCGGGAATACAAATGTACTTTGCGAATTGTAGGTCAGCTTGCCTTCCGGGCAGAACAGCCCTTGTTTCGTCCAAGGGCCTTCTATCTGGGGAGCCGTGAAATAGAAGTTATCATTTTTTTCCCAACTGGTCAGGTTTGAGGTAAGCATGAAATAGACACCGTTCTTTTTGAACATGGCCGGTGATTCGCCCATGCCTTTAATGTGGGCCACTTCAGCCTCTATCGAACGGTAATCATCGCTTAACCGATAAACAGGACCATGATGAATCAGTAAATATCCTTTTCCATCGGTGTCCTGAAAAGTTCCCATATCCCAGCGTTTTACCGGTTGTCCCTTATAGAGCAACGGTCCCTGCAACTGATAGTCACCTGCAATCGTTTTGCAGGTGGCTAAACCGATATAAGGGTCCTTGTATCCCATATCATCGGCATGCATCAGCATGATATACTCGCCCGTCTTAGGGCATTTCATCACTTTTACACGCTCACCTACGCGGTTGGGACCGAGGATGCCTTCGGGTTGGACTCTAAGGACAATGTTCTCGAATTTCCAGTTTACAAGGTCATCCGAAGAATAACATGAGAAGCCGGGGAAAGCGTTACTTTTGTCCGATTTCCATTCTCCGAAAAGATAATATCTTCCGTTTTCTTCCACAATACAAGCACCATGTGCATTGACAATATTTCCCTTGTCATCAAACCATGGAATACCGTTGACTACTAAATTGTTTTGGGCTGTAGCTGTTCCTGCTTTCAATAAGAGGAACAACAAGAATGGTAAATATTTCATCATGTCCTTTTATCTTTTTGTTGTGCAAATATCTGAATTATAAATAATTTCTAACATGGATTTTAGTCTCAAATCCTGTATTATCGTACAAAAAAACGCGTGAAGTGTTATTGTTCTTTGTTGAAAGTATGGGTGTCAAGTTCTCATAGTAGGCTTTATCTTAAAGGTTTTCACTTGATTTTAATCTTGAGGGGGGGGGAAGTATTGTGCTTCTCTTATGTCAACATTTATATTGGCTAATAAGAATCTCATTGTTATCAGTGAAAATAGTTTTTTTAGTGTTCAACAGAATTCTATTTAAAAATGGATGTATAAAAATGTTTGTATATATTTTTGCTAATAAAATTATTTGTAGTTATATGTAGAACGAGGACTGCATTAGCCCTCGTTCTACATATAGACTTCAGAATTGTTCTCCTGGTTGAGGCCAATTGGGGGTAGGAATATGCATTCTTTGCATTTCTTCATCGAACTCCTTTACTCGTCTAGGGTATTTTTTTGCGAGATTATTTGTCTCTTCTGGATCTTCTTTCAAGTTATACAATTCTAGAGGTTGATTAGGATGGATGGTTACACACTTCCAATCTCCTTTTCTGGCTGCACGTTGTTTCCCTGGAAATTCCCAATATAATAAGCGGTTGTCTGTATCAACTTGCTTTCCATAGAAAAGCGGTAAGATGTTTATACCGTTAATTTGTTTTGGCAAATGCTTCGTTCCTTTAGCCAATGCTGCTAATGTGGGCATCATATCTGGAAAGTAGATAAGATTGTCTAGTGTTTGTATAGGTACCATTCCTGGTTGATTGACAATGAAAGGTACTCGGATCCCACCTTCGTAAAGCGTTCCTTTTCGACCTTTGAATCCAGCATTGCAATTTAATATTTTAATAGGAGCTTGGATAGCGGCCCCATTGTCTGAGGCAAAAATAATTAATGTATTCTTTCGTAAATTAAGTTGTTCTAGTTCGTTTAATAAACGTCCGATAGCAGCATCCATGTGAGTAATCAATGAAGCATAGCGTTTGGTATTAGGCTCCCATGTTTCTTGTCCTTCATACCATGCTGTTTGATCTATATTATAGGGTTCATGAGGGGCGTCAAAAGCTAAATAAAGAAAAAAAGGATTGTCTTTATTCCTTTTTATAAAAGCGATGGCATCGTTTGTGCTCAAGTCGTTGTTATGAATACCATGTTTTCCATTTGCATTTTCTGGGATGTGGATGAGTGAGTCACCGTGGAAACGATAATAGGGATAATAATAAGGAGAGTTACTGTGTACCGTAGAGATAGTCCATCCATAAAATTCGTCAAATCCGCGATGATTAGGAGAGGCTCCTTTATCGTAGCCATCTAAATGCCATTTGTTTACTAAGCAAGTTCGGTAACCCGCTGCGCTTAATATGGTGGCAATGGTTGTATCTTGTGGTAATAGATTAGCTCTCCTGACAATGGTGGAATCACCATTGGGATTTATTTTGATTCCGGCAATACCTCCGGCTGTACACATGTTATCCCGTATACGGGTATTTCCTGTATTTTTACCAGTCAGCAATGCACATCTGGATGGTGAACTAATACCGCTTCCTGCATAACATTGATTGAACCGGGTACCGGTTTCGGCTAGTTGGTCAATATTAGGTGTTTTTACATATTGATTGCCGTAACAGGATAAATCTCCATATCCCATATCGTCTGCTAAAATAAAGATGATGTTCGGTCTGTCTGGACTTACTTTGTCATTTTGAATCTCTGCAAAGGTAATTTGGGGTAGAAGGATACCGGCAGTATATAAACTGCCGGTTAAGATATTATTTTTCATATTTTATGGATAAAGGATTAATATAACTCATTTTGCTCCCAATTGTTTGAAAGCTGAATTTGGTCGTAAGGGATTCCAAACAGAACAGCAGCGGATGTTCCCGTCCACTTCCATGTTGTAGGTGTGCCGGTGATGTCGGATGGACTACTTACATTCATTCCATTATTACTGGACTGAAATGTAGGGTTGAGTCCTTGTGTACGGTGGCTAAAATGTTTTTCCATTACTTCTGTAATTCTTCCCCGACGGATTAAGTCATACCATCTATGTCCTTCAAAACATAGTTCCAACATTCTTTCATTTTCGATGGCTATACTCATTTCCTTTTGTGTTGTAGCAGTTGTATTTGATAGTCCGGCACGAGTCCTTACCATATTTAGATAGTTGGCGGCAGATGGGGTATTGCCGGTTTCGTTTAAACATTCGGCATACATTAACAATACATCTGCATATCGATAAATGATATTGTCGTTACCACAAGCACAAGTTGTCATACCCTCATTACCAAAGTCGAAATATTTTAATGTGACAGGAAGGTAAGTGTATCCTTCTTCTGTGATGTCTACCTCGTTGCTGGCTACTGATATGTCATCTGTATAAATTCCATTGTATATTAATTTTTGAAAGCGTTGGTCATTACTGTTGGCTTTGAATGTATTGTAAAGTTCCCATGTCATTAACAGACAACTGGTGCCTTGTGAAACAGTGATGGTAGAACTGGTTCCGTCTGGATAAATGTAAGCGGGCTGAGTAGATGGTCGAGCTGCTGGTATGCAACGTCCCATAAGTGGGTTAGCCACTACTGTTGCACCGTTGTTGTATTGAGCAGCAAAAATGATTTCTTTTCCCATTGGGTTGTCTGAAGCATAAATCTGTAAGACATCATTTTCTAAATCTAATTTTTCCTTATTTTGATTGGCATAATCCAGAATGTTTTCTAAAGAATTTTTAGCTGAATTAAAATCCTGCAATGTCATAAAAACGTCTGCTTGCATGGTATAAGCTGCTATTTTTGTCGCTCGTCCTTGCATGTTATTGGCGGAATAGTAGTTTGGCAGATTGGCTATGGCTGTTTTCAAGTCGTCTTTTATCAAGCTGTAGACTTCGTTCACACTGCTCCGTCCATAATCATAAAGGGTTGAGTAATCATCTATTGGATCTGTAGTGATAGGTACTGCTCCAAAAAGTCTTACAAGCGTGAAATAGGCATACGCCCTGAGAAACTTAGCTTCACCTTCATATTGTGTTCTGTTCGTTTCCGAGGCATTATCTAGTTTTTGAAGAACATTGTTGCAGCGGTTTATCATATTGAAACAATGTTCCCATATTTCACTAGTGATTCCTAAAGTCGCATCCCATGTACTTTCGTTCAGACTGATGTGATCAAGGGAGTTATTTTTTTTATAGTCGTATCCTTCATCTGTAGCCAAACTATTAACATAATTCACATTTAGTGTGATGTCCTGTAGGTGATAATAACCATTGAGAAGTATGTTTTGCAGTTCTGCATCATTTTTCAGATAGGTTTCCATTTGCATGGAATCGGTAGGGTAACGGTCAAAAAATCCGTCACTACAAGCGGTATAGGTAAGGCTTGTCATGGAAATGATCGCAAATGAAATTAATTTATTGAAAGTTTTCATATTGTATCGTTGTTAAAAGTTAAAATTAAGACCGAAAGTAAATGTGCGGGAGATGGGATATCCACCAAAGTCCACCCCGTTGTTTGTGGCGGAGTTCCCTTCATAATTTGCTTCAACGGAATAACCTGGATATTTGTCAAAAGTCCATAGGTTTTGTACATTAGCACTGATGCGCATATTTTCTATGCCTATTATTTTACAGAATTTTTTCGGTAATGTATATCCAAGGGATACGTTACGGATACGTAGAAAGTCTGCATCATAAAGATATCTTGTGGAGGGGCCAATATTGCTGCCTAGGTTATTTGTCCCAGCTTTGTGTGACCTTCCGTTTCCGGGATCGGTTGATGACTTCCAGCGTCCTAATCCAGATTCAGCTAGTACATTGTCATCGTATCGGTTTAAAGAAAAAGCACGTGCGGCTGCATAAATTACATTACCTCCGCATTGTCCGTCAATAGTGACCGCCAAATCGAAATCTTTATAAATAAAAGTATTATTCCATCCAAAGGTAAAATCCGGTTGATAGTTCCCTACCAATTGATAATCGTTGACGTCAATAGTGCCGTCTTTATTATAATCTTCAAATATTAAATCTCCAATATCCTGAGTTCCGTTTTTAGCATATTGGGCTAAATCTTTTTCTGTATTAAATGTGCCTATAACTTTTAGCATATACATGTCACCCATCGGACGTCCTACATAGTTTCTCATTACATTTCCCCATTTGGTTCCTGCACTTGCATTGGCAAGTTGATTTTGATTGTTGGCAAGTGAAAGAATTTTATTATTGTTTTTGGACCAACTAAGAGTCGTTTCCCAGGAAAAATCTCCTTTAAACGGAGTGGCGGAAACTTGGATTTCTATACCTTTATTTTCAATTTGTCCGGCATTCATATAAACGCTGCCTGCTATACCATTGAAATTAGGAATATTGGCTGGCATCACAATGTCACTAGTCCTCTTGTAGAGATCTACTACTATATTCAAGGCATTGAATACGCCAATATCAAACCCTAAGTCCATTTGTTTGTTTTTCTCCCATCCTAATTGTCGGTTTGAATAACCGCTAGGATAATAAGTAGGTATGGCTGTTGTACCAAACACCACATTTTGGTCTGAACTGATAGTAGATATCCATGCATAATCATTTCCTATCTGATCATTACCTGTTATTCCATAACTGGCACGTAATTTAGCGATGTCGAGCCAGTGTATATCTTTCATAAAGTCTTCTTCGGTTATATTCCATGCCAATGACCCCGAATAAAACCATCCTGCGCGTTTGTCCGGTCCGAATTTGCTGGAACGGTCGCGACGGACAGAACCTGAAAGGACATATTTATAATTATAATCATACACTAGACGGGCAAACATGGCGTCAAATACATAGTTGGAGTATTCGGAAGAACCTGTCCACAGTTTCGCTCCATTTACGTTGGTAATAGATGTATTGTTATAGGCAATGGGATTATCAGAATCAGTCCGATCGTCTTGTTGTACTTCAAAATCACTATTGTATTCGAAGTCATATCCGATCATGGTGTTCAAATGATGTTTTTCATTAAATGTAACATCATAAGTTGCTGTAGTGGACCAATAGGCATTATAACCAAATCCAGACAGACGGTAACCGTCTATGCTAGTCAAATCCGGTGTGGATTTGTTACCTGTATAACTTTTACCTAGTAAAAAGGCAGATTGGTAATAATCTTGTTTTGCTGCATTAGTCGTAAAGTTTACCGATGTGCGTAATGTCAGTCCTTTAATGGGTTTTACTTCAAAATAGGCATTGGACATTGTGCGGATAGACCATTTGTCATTTCGATTTTCTAGTAAATTCGAAACAGGATTGCGAAGTTGGTTATTAAGTCCTAAGTCTGCATAATGTTGAGCTATTTGAGTATAATCTCCGTTATTCTGGTAAACAGGAAGTATAGGTGGCATAGACAATGCCTGGGCAATTACGCCTGTTACGTCTTCAGTATTTCCACCGGTTGGTTGTTGGAGGCGTCTTTTGCTATAGGTTGTACTGAAATTGACTCCTAGTTTTATTTTCTTTGATAAATTTGCTTCAAATCCTCCTTTGATTCCGACTCTTTTGTAAAAAGAGTTTAACAGGATGCCATCCTCGTTTTGATAGTTGGCAGAGAAGTTGTATTTTAAAATTTCTGTACCTCCTGTAATGGTTGCTGTTCCTCTATAATTCAGTGCATTACGGAATATGGCATCTTGCCAGTTCGTGTTTTCGTAATTCCCACTCTCTCTCATCTGAATCAACTTGGGAAAATTTTGAATACTTCCGTTGTTTGTACGTGCTTCAATGATCATGTCCATATAATCATCAGCTTCTAGTACGTCCACATAATTTTGGGCTTCACTCCATCCTACTTGTGTGGAAAAACTAACTTTAGGTTTTCCTGTTTGTCCTTGTTTAGTAGTGACAATAATTACACCGTTTCCTGCTTTGGAACCATAAATGGCAGAGGAGGCTGCATCTTTTAGTATTTGAATGTCAGCAATGTCTGCAGGGTTGATATTATTAAAAAGTTCTGCGTCTGTTGTGGGGTAACCGTCGATTACAAATAAGGGGTCATTTCCGCTATTGATGGAGCCTGCTCCTCGGACCCGGATTGCCGGAGCGGCTCCCGGCTCTCCACTGATTTGTTGTAAGGTGATACCTGACGACATACCCACAAGGCTTTGTGATATATTTGATGTCGGCATCTCTGAGATTTTTCCTCCCTTTACAGTTGAGATGGCGGTGGATACCGAACGTTTTTGTATGGCACCATAGCCTACCACCACTACTTCGTCCAATGTTTCTGTATCTTCTTCTAATGTTATAATAAGCTTATCATTTTTATCGACTTTAATTTCTTGTGTAATATAACCGATGTAAGAAATGAGTATTGTTCCTTGACTGTTCATTTGAAGACTAAAGTTTCCGTCAAGATCAGAAACTGTGCCGTTTGTACTTCCTTTTTCCATAATCGTTGCACCGACGATGGGAATACCCGCATTATCTTTCACAATACCTGTCACCTTATTTTGTTCTTGCTGTATTCCTTGCACAATCTCAGTAGAAAGAATGATTTTCTTTTCAAGCACCGAATACTTCACATTCGTTCCTGCGAAAATCTGATCCAATATCTTGAAGATATTATTGTTGTTTGCCGAAACTGATACAATACGTTTCAGATCTACGTGTTTATTGTTGAAGAAGAAATCAAACCCCGATTCTTTTTTCAGCTTTTCCAACACAGTGCCAACTGTTTCATTACGCACTTCAAGACTGATCATGGTCTTTTGCGCATACGACTCTGCCGCATAAGTCATACTTAGCGAACAGATTAAAAAGAGTACACTCAGTTTCATAGGTAATGGAGTTTTATTTAAGATTAACCTACACGACTTTATCATCCATAATAATTGGACGCTAAAATAAATTTTCATAATTTTGTAATTGAGATAAAGTGAATAAAATGTTGTCTTTGCTTGTCGCCAAACAAGCATGGAAAGATGATTTTTTCATACGGGGTGATACGCCAATATCCTCCCGTATGTTTTTGTTTAGGGAGCCTGTTGTCTGTTCATTTTTCTAGTATTTAAATTAAGGGTTAAACGTATATTAGTACACTTCTATTTTCAGCTTTTCCGTCTTTATATCTGCACTGTCAATGTAACGCCAGCGTATGTGGGAAGAAATCCGGAAATATTCCATAATACGCTCCAGACGCTGATGGGTGAATGTTCCTGTGAACGAACAGCCTTTCAGCCCCTTGTTGGACAATACGAATTCCACATTGAACCGCTTTCCAAGCATGTGCAGCACTTCATCCAGCGGAGTGTCATTAAAGATAAGCTTGCCGTCTTTCCATGAAATCTCCGATTCGCCCGAGGTAGCGTAGCACTTGATATCTCCGGTTTGTGGAGAATAAACCAGCTTCTGTCTGGGGGAGAGCATACTCTTTTGAAATTTTCCTTTGCTATTCTTATAAATAAACCCTACGCTGCCTTCGATAAGCGTGGTGGAAATGGGAGTTTCATTACCGTATGCTTCCACATTAAAACTTGTTCCGTACACTTCCACCTGCGAATGGTGAGGGGTGGAAACGATGAATCGTTTCCGGGGGTGTTGGGTCACATCGAAATAAGCTTCACCGTTTAATTCCACTTGGCGTACATCGCCGGCAAAAAAGGTGGGATAGCGGAGGGAGGATTCCGAATTGAGGTGAACTACCGTGCTGTCCGGTAACAGGACGGAGGTAGTCATGCCTGCATTGGTTTTTATTTCCACCATCAGAGCGGTGACTACCGGCTGCTGTCTGTCCGGATACAGAGCCAATACACCTATCAGGAGGGGAACGGACAGGATGGCCGCAATGCGTTGTGTCCATCCCCACCAGGACAGGTTTCTAACTTTTGTTCTGCTTTTTACCTTGTCTAATGCCTTTTCCGTATCTATCTTCTTTGTGATGTGCTGTGTGTCTACAGCCAGATAGAGCGTATTCAGCTGCTTGGCTATACGCAAATGCTCCTCATCGGCATTCAGCCAGGCTTCTATCTGTTCGTTCTCCGGCGGAGTGGTGTTTCCTTCGAAATACTTGGTCAACAAAGTTTCTATATCGGTATGGTTTTCCATGAATTATACTTTAATGTTTTCCTTTATATTATTAAGACAAGCGAGAATGAAAGGTATCTAAACGAAAAATGCTTTTTTTTAAAAAAAAGTTTTTTCCGATAAAAACAACTATCTTTGTACACAAGGAAAACAGTTATTATACTATGAATCATACCGTGGAAGACTTGTCTTTGTTTAATGCTCTCCGACAGGGGGATGGTAATTCTTTTGACCATTTATTCAGAAGGTACTATCCTATGCTGTGTGCCTATGCTCACCGCTTGGTGTCGCTGGAAGATGCCGAAGAGATTGTTCAGGAGGTGATGTTATGGCTGTGGGAGAATCGTGGGGATTTGATAATCGAGTCTTCATTGAATCAGTATTTGTTCAAAATGACTTATCGGAGGGTCTTGAACCACTTGACGCGGGAACAGGTGAAAACCAAGGCGGAAGCTGCCTTTTATGAGCGGACACAGGCGGCATTGTGTGAAGTGGACTATGGTCGTTTTGAGGAATTGGACCGGAAAATAAAAGAGGCGATGGCTGCTCTTCCCGACAGTTATCGGGAAGCCTTTGTGATGCATCGCTTTAAGGAACTGAGTTATAAAGAAATTGCTGAAGTGCTGGATGTGTCGCCACAGACGGTGGCTTACCGCATCCAGCAGGCATTGAAGCTGCTTCGTGTTTCCTTAAAGGATTACTTGCCCATGCTGGTATGGCTGGTGGGCTGAAAAGTACCTCTCCCTGAGGTTTCCCTTGTTTTTTCCTTCAAATCCTTCAGCCCCTTCGCAAACGCCCGTCAATAAAGAAAAGCGGCTGAAGGATTTCCTCCCGGAATTCCTTCAGCCTAGTGTAGAAGTTTCAGCTCTTTATGGTTTGAGCTTCGTTTGTAGAAGTTTTCTATTATATTGTTTCGTTGTATATTTACTTTATTGTCAGGTCCGTGTCGTTTGTTGCCGATACGTTTTCCGTTTCGTTCTCCGGTTCGGGCAATTTCTCTTTTCCGTAGAATCCCGGCATCGGTTCATAGATGGGGTTGCGCGGAATGGAGATATTGCGCAGTTTTTTATCTTTCGCCAACTGAGCGATATAACGTCCCGCGGTAGCTCGTGTCAGTCCGCATAACGATTCAAACTTCCGGCGTGTCAGCACGCTGTTTGTCAGGAAGTATTCCGTCAGTGCCTCGTCTATACTCTCTTTGGTTACCGGCATGGAGTGCGGCTTGTATTTCGAACGCTCGGTCTTGACGTCGCTCAACTGATGCTTCAGGTATTTGTCCGCACGGAATGTCACCGATTTGAATTTCACCTTGTTGGCACGTGTGGAGCTTGGTGTCCGTGTCTCGGGGCAGGTAAGCGATATATGGAAATATCCTATCCCTTCGATATGTACCCGGGCACCGTCCTTCAAGTAGTAGGCCAGTTTCTCGCTGAGCGAGATAATGGTTGCCTTGATGTCCGCCACGGTGAGCGAGGAGCCGTACTGTATTTCCCGCGCCAGATAGTCGGTGTTGATGCGCTGCCAGTTTACTACACGGGCGTGATAGCGCTTCTTGCGCGTACCTATCGTATTGGGTGATTCATAAAATTCAAATTTGATAGCCATTCGCTTATTTGTTTTTATCCGGTTGTTTATGCTTTCTTGTACGGAAGAGTTTGCTGCAACTTCCTTTCAAGTTAATCGTTTCACTTTAGTGATGAAATAATATCACTTGAGTGATGAAGTTGTATCACTTAGGTGATGAAACTTCATCATTCTAGTGAAACGATTAACTTGACGGTGCAAAAGTATGAAATAGTCTTGATAAAAACGAATAATTTCCCAGTTATTTTCGCTTAGTTACTTTTTTGCGGTAGTGTGGGGTAAATGCTTGTAAAAGGGAATTTTGAGTGTTATCTTTGTGATATTACACAACCCCAAATAATGAAAAAGGATGAAAAAATTAGTGGAAAATTTACTGAGTTGGTGCAAAAAGAGTATGAAAATGAGGAGATGCGTGGGAAAAAGCACGGCTCCGGTTACCGGGCAGTCGGTGGGGCAAACCGAAAATGCGGAAGGGGTGTTGCCTTCAACGGCTACGGAAACGGTGGATGATATTGTTCTTCCAGCGGCTGTCGAAACAGCTGGTATGGCAGAAACTATCGATGAAAAGGCGGCTTTTGGCAAATCGGGGCGCAAGAAGCCGGAGAATATGCTGGTGGCCTTGCAGTGCTTTTTGACCGCACGGTATGATTTCCGTTACAATCTTCTCACCGAACAGACGGAGTATCGTGGGAAAGAGGTGCCGGATGAAGAGTATGCCATGGTGGCTCAACGTGATTTGAATACATTCTGCCTGGAGGCGCGTTCCGGTGGCATCAACTGCTGGGATAAGGATGTGAGCCGTCTGCTCCATTCCAGAAAGGTGGAAAACTATCATCCTTTTCTGCATTATATGAGCCACTTGCCTCAATGGGACGGGGTGGATCGTGTTACTTCGCTGGCTGTGCGTATATCGCGTAAGCCGATGTGGGTAAAAGGGTTTCACCGTTGGATGCTGGGTGTTGCCGCCCAATGGCTGGGGCAGGCACAGGATTGCGCCAATGCGGTGGCGCCTATGTTGGTGAGTCGTGAGCAGGGGAAGCGCAAGTCTTCTTTTTGCAAGATTTTGATGCCCAAGGAACTTACACCTTATTATATAGACAAGTTCGACCTGACGAGCGAGAGTGGATGTGAACAGAAACTTTCGCTTTTCGGACTGATCAATATGGATGAGTTCGACAAGTACCGTGCCGGGCAGATGCCTGCCTTGAAGAATCTGATGCAGATGACCACACTGACTTTCCGCAGGGCACATCGTCCGGCATTCAGTCATCTGCCCCGTATCGCCTCTTTCATCGGTACGTCCAATATGACGGACCTGCTGACTGATCCCACAGGAAGCCGCCGTTTCCTTTGTGCGGAAGTGGACGGCAAGATTGACTGCACACCGCCCGATCATGCGCAGCTGTTCGCCCAGCTGAAAGCGGAGCTGGCCGGAGGAGAGCGTTACTGGTTCTCGGAAGAGGAAGAAAAGGAGATACAGCACAGCAACCGGAATTTTTATAAAATGCCTGCCGAACAGGAATTGTTTTTGCGTTGTTTCCGGATGCCGCAGGAAGGGGAGTTGTCCAAGCCCTATACCACGACGGATTTGTTCAATTATTTGCAGAAACATTATCCGGCGGCCATGCGTGGGGTGACTCCGAACCGGTTGGGCAGGATGATGGTTGCATTAGGGATACAGCGTGTTCATACCGAGTATGGCAATGTGTACCGGCTGGTGAAGCTGAAGGATTCTTCCGCGGCCTGATACTTTTTCCCGGTGTGATCCTTCAGCTGGAACGCCCTTCTGCAAAGGGTTTGCGGGAGGGCTGAAGCTTTTGAAGGATTTTTCAGGGGGAATCGTATAAGGGGAAATAAATGAAAAAGATTGCTTAGCGATTTATTTGTTCGACTTTTTTAGTGGTGGCGTTTTTATCTATAAAAACATGGAAGTGACAGTTTACATATTTATTGCATTGTTTCTTCTTGGGATTGTCCGGAAACGAGATACTCCAAGTTTCATGCTGCTCCGGGAGATACTTTGCAGTTGAAAGTTTCCTTCCGGTCGGACAGTATAGGGGTGTTTGTCCGTGAATTTCATATCTATGGCAACTTTTCCTTTTTGCCACTTGGTCTGACGGTGGAGGGCGATTGCATATAAGGCAAGCTCATAGCATATAAGAGAAAGAATTAACAGGATAATTTTGTTTTTATCGAAGGTTTATTGCTAACTTTGCTCTACCATCGTAATATGGATGAAAAGCACAACCGATATACAAATGAGCAAAATGCCTGGAAATTCTTTTAATGATATCTATACCTCTTATTATAAGAAGTCTTTTTTCTTTGCCAAATCATACGTTCATAATGATTTGGCGGCAGAAGATATTGCCTCCGAGGCATTAATAAAGTTGTGGGAAAAGTTGAAGGCCGAGCCTGTTGAAGAGAAATATATCTTACCATTGTTACTGACAATTTTGAAGAACAAGGCTTTGGACTATCTAAAGCACGAGGAGGTAAAACGCAGTGCTTTTGAAGTGATGGCCGACTGGCAACAACAGGAATTGTCTATCCGTATGTCTGCCTTGGAAGCGTGCAATCCTGATGAGATTTTTTCGGAAGAAGTGGAAAAAATCATCAGTGCTACTTTAAGTACCTTGTCGGAACAGACGCGACGGGCATTTATTTTGAGCCGTTTTGAAAATAAATCCAATAAAGAGATTGCCGAAGAGATGGAAATCTCTATAAAGGGGGTGGAATATCATATATCAAAAGCATTGAAAGTACTGCGGGTGACTTTAAAAGATTATCTTCCTTTATTTTATTTCTTCTTTTATTATTAAGCCTGACCGGATGGGGATACGGATGTTTTTGAGGACAAAAATGATTTTTTTATATTTTTCTTCATTTTCTTTTAGGGTAGTTTCTTCTTGAGTCGTTTCTAATAAAACAGCATAGAATATGAATCCTGAATTATTGCAAAAATATATAGCCGGAAATGCTACTGAAGCCGAAAAGCAGCGTGTGACCGAATGGATACAGGAAAATCCTGAGAACATGCGTGAATATATGGCACAACGGAGGTTGCATGACATGGCATTGTGGCGTACGGAACCTGTGGCGGAGGAGAATAGCCGGGAAAGGAAACATTTCTCGTTACGCGGAGTATGTATGGAAGCTGCCAAGATAGCAGCGGTATTGGCGATCGTCTTGTTGGGTACACATTATTGGATAGGAAAACATCAGGTACCGGAAGACAAAACATGGCAGTCTATTTATGTGCCGGCGGGTCAACGGGCGGAATTGATGTTGGCGGATGGTACGAAGGTTTGGTTGAACTCACGCAGTACCTTGACTTTCCCGGGAAGTTTCAAAGGGAATATCCGAAATGTGAAATTGGATGGTGAGGGTTACTTTGCGGTGACAAAGAATGTGGAACAGCCTTTTATTGTAGAGACGAACAAATGTAATGTGAAGGTGCTGGGTACAGAGTTCAATGTAATGGCTTATGCAGCGGATAGCGTATGGGAAACTTCTTTGTTGGAAGGTGCTGTAGAAATTTTAGTGCCCGGTTCGAATAACAGTGGAATGAGGCTGGAACCGAACATGATGGCCAGCTTGAAAGGCAACAGACTGGTGAAAGGACGCATCAAGGAGGTTGATTATTTTTTGTGGCGTGAGGGCTTGCTTTGTTTCAATGATATATCCGTACGTGATATGATAGAGAAACTGAAACTGTATTATGGGGTGGATATTGTAGTAAATAATACCCGGATTCTAAAGAACCGTTATACAGGTAAATTCCGCACGAAAGATGGGGTGGAACACGTACTGAAAGTTTTGAAACTCAATAATAAGTTTACTTATACAAAGGATGATGAGACAAATGTGATAACAATTAATTAACCCTTAAAAAAGAATATGCCTATGAAATAACACACCTGGTCTAAAAAGGAAATGGGATAGTGCTGCAACACCATCCCATGGAATGTCAATGACTCATTGACAATTTTTTCTCAAATAATCTTAAGTTGAACCTAAAATTAGTAATGCAAATATATGAAAAATATTTTGTATCAGGAATCTATTGTAGAAATTAAACATTTATTCCGTATGATGAGAAACACACTCTTAGCTCTGTTTGTCTTTGCCGGAACAGCCTTTGCCACTGAGTCTTATTCTCAGACAATGAAGGTGACTGTTGTGGCGGATAACGTGTCAACAGGCAAGGTAATCAGTGAAATAGAAAAACAGACAGATTATCTGTTTGTGTATAATGTGAACGAGGTGAATCTGAAGCGCAATGTGAAGGTGAATGCGCAGAACAAATCTGTAGCCGAAGTGCTGAATAAGGTTTTTGAAGGTACTGATATTTATTATGCCATGGAGGGTAAGAATATCATGCTGATGAGTAAGGCGAAAGACGGGGAAGCTGTCCAACAGGCAAATAAAGTGACAGGTATTGTGAAAGATGCGAATGGCGAGCCGGTAATCGGTGCCAATGTAATGGTTAAAGGTCAGTCAATAGGTACGATAACAGATATAGATGGGCGGTTTGTGTTGGATGCCCCGAAAGAAGCCGTTTTACAGATTACGTATATCGGGTATGTTTCTCAAGAAGTGAAAGTTTCTGGGAAGAGAGAAATTAATGTAGTATTGAAGGAAGATACAGAAACTCTTGATGAAGTGGTGGTGGTTGGATTTGGTACGCAAAAGAAAGTGAATCTGACAGGAGCTGTAGGACTTGCTACTGCTAAAGAATTAGAATCTCGTCCTGTGACTTCAGCTACACAAGCCTTACAAGGATTGGTACCTGGTTTGCAGATATCAACAAGTACGGGTGAACTGGACAAGACCGCAGATATCAGTATCCGTGGTACAGGAACTATTGGTGAGGGTTCCAGCGGTGCACCTCTTATTCTAATTGATGGAATGGAAGGAGATTTGAATACAGTCAATCCTCAAGACATAGAAAATATTTCTGTATTGAAAGATGCTGCCGCATCATCCATCTATGGTTCCCGTGCTCCCTTTGGGGTCATTTTGGTAACAACCAAATCGGGTAAAAAAGGAAAGACCAACATAAATTATAATAACAGTTTCCGTATATCTACTCCAATAAATATGCCGGAAATGATGGACTCTTATACATTTGCCAATTTCATGAACAGTGGTTCTCTTAACCAAGGTGGCGGACTTATCTTTACCGAAGATCTGATGCGGGAAATGTTGAATTGGCAAGCTGCTGGTGGAGGCAGTACGGGAGGAGTCAAGGCTTCATCCAACGGTCAATGGGGCAAGCCTGAATATGATCCGTTTACAACAGCTTGGGCAAACACTAACTGGTATGATGAAGTTTATAAATCTTCAACCTTTTCTCAAGAACATAATGTCAGCCTTAACGGAGGAAGTGATATTGTTGCCTATTATGCTTCCTTCAATTATTTAGATCAAGGAGGTTTGTTAAAAGCCGGCGATGACGGACTTCAACGTTATAATGTGACAGCTAAAATCAATGCCAATCTGACTCCATGGTTAAAATTCAATTACAGTACCCGTTTTACTCGTAATGATGTATGGCGTCCTACCAGTTTTAACAGTTCTTTTTATGATCAGTTAGGAAGAGCTACTTGGCCCAATTTACCGGTTAAAGATCCCAATGGATATTATCTTGACAATGGTTGGACCAATCCTGTTCAAAACCTGTCTGAAGGAGGAAAACGTAATGCGCAAACAGATCGTCTTTACCAGCAGGCTTCTTTAATCATTGAACCAATAAAGAATTGGACTACCCATGTAGAATTCAACTATAGTATAAAAAACTCTTCAGTAAAAGAAACTTCTCTTCCTGTTTATAACCATGATATAGAAGGAAATGTGATAAATACGAATAAAGATTCTTACCTTTATCAAGACCAGACAAAAGAGAATTATTTGAATTTGAATATTTATAGCGAGTACTTCCATTCTTTTAACAACGTTCATAACACGAAAATTATGCTTGGTTTCCAAACCGAGAGTATGCAACAAGAATTTTCATCCACACAAAAATATGGTGTCATGATAGGGGACATGCCTTATTTTGATATCACAACCGGATTGGACGGGAAAGGTAATGTCAAGGCAACTAAAGCCAACGGAAATGGTAAGAGGTGGAAAACAGCTGGTTTCTTCGGCCGTTTAAACTACGATTATATGGGTCGCTATCTAGCAGAAATCAACATGCGTTACGACGGTTCTTCCCGTTTCCGTCGAGGAAGTCGCTGGCAATGGTCTCCTTCATTCTCTTTAGGCTGGAACATCGCTCAGGAAAAATTCTGGGAGTCGCTGACAGATATAGCCAATACATTAAAATTGCGTGTCTCTTACGGTGAATTGGGCAACCAGAATACTACAGCATGGTATCCTACCTATCGTGACATGATACTAAAATCATCTAATGGAACATGGTTGCAAGACAGCCAAAAACCTAATACGGCAGAACCAGGTGATTTAGTCAGCAACTCTTTAACATGGGAAAAAGTCCGTACTTGGGATATCGGTTTTGACTATGGTTTCTTCAACAACCGTCTGACAGGTAGTTTTGATTACTACATTCGTTATACAGACGGTATGGTGGGACCTGCCCCTGAACTTCCTTCTACACTAGGTACCTCTGCCCCTAAAACCAATAACTGTAATTTGAGAACAAACGGTTGGGAATTATCTATCGGTTGGAGAGACCGTTTAAATAACGGATTGGGATATAGTGCCACTTTCACCCTTTCAGATGCTAAAACTATTGTCACCAGCTATCCAAGCAATGCCACTAACACTATTGGTTTGAACAAATATGTTGAAGGACGAGAAATAGGTGAAATCTGGGGATTGCAAACAATAGGAATAGCTAAATCAGAAGAAGAGATGCAAGCTCATCTATCTTCATTACCCAAAGGAGGACAAGAAGCGATTGGCTCCAAATGGTCTGCCGGTGATATTATGTATCGTGATTTGAACGGTGACGGAAAAATATCTAAAGGTGCCAGCACACTAGACGATCACGGTGATCTGAAAGTCATTGGTAACAGCACTCCCCGATATTTCTTTGGTATTGATCTGAATGCAGATTGGAAAGGCTTTGATGTTCGTCTTTTCTTCCAAGGAGTAATGAAACGGGATTATTGGGGAAAAGATAATTTCTGCGGTTATCTATTTGGTGCAAGAGGAGATAAAGACATATGGCATGCCCGTGGCTTGGTAGAACATCAAGATTATTTCCGCGCTCAGGCAATAGGTATCGATGGACACGAACTTCCGGCAAACCTAGATGCTTATTATCCACGACCTGTATTCAAGGAAGGAGCTAAAAACCAAGAAATCCAAAGCCGTTATTTACAAGATGCATCCTATATTCGTTTAAAGAATTTCCAGTTGGGTTATACTCTCCCAGCCAAATGGATGAAAAATATAGGATTGACCAGATGTCGTGTGTTTGTTTCCGGAGAAAATCTTTGGACTGGAACGTCATTGTCTTCTTTGTTTGATCCGGAAACAATTAGTGGCGGCAATGGTGGTAATGCTTATCCGTTATCAAGCACCTGGTCTTTTGGCTTAAGTTTAACACTTTAATAATACCATATACAATGAAAACAAAACATATATTCTTATCTGTACTAATCGCTTCATCAGGATTTGCATTTACTGCTTGCGATGACTATTTGGATGAAGTACCCGAGGCATCTATTTCCCCGGAAGTATATTTTACGGAGGCAACCCACATTCAAGCCTCTGCAGATAATCTGTACTCTGATATTCTTCCCTCTCACGGAACTGGAAATACATACGGCATCTACAAAGATGATGCAACAACGGACAATCAAATAGAGGTTACAGCTCCCAATCGTTTTACTTCCACTTTGTGGAAAGTGGACAATGCGGAAACCAGTAATTGGAACTTCGATAAAATATACAAGATCAATTTTGTATTATCGAATGTGTTGCCTAAATTTGGGGATAATAATGCTGATGGAAACGACTTGAGCGGCAATGCCAATACCATCAATGGTGACCTTAACAGCATAAAACACTATATCGGTGAATTATTTTTCCTACGTGCTTGTGAATACTTTAAACGTTATCAGCTGTTTGGAGATTTTCCCATAATAACCCACCCATTGCCGGATCACAAAGAAGCATTGAGTGAAGCCAGTAAACGGTTTCCACGCAATGAAGTGGCTCGCTTTATTCTGAGTGATTTGGATAAAGCTATTATTTTATTAAATGCCAAAAGTATGCCGACAACAAGAATTAATACAGACGCCGCCATATTATTAAAATCACGCGTAGCTTTGTTTGAAGGTACTTGGTTGAAATATTTCAAAAATACGGCTTTTGTGCCCAATGGTGACGGCTGGCCAGGTAAATCTAAAGATTATAATTCCGCTTATCAGTATCCGAGTGGAAACATTGACAACGAGATAGATTATTTTCTAGAAATCGCCATGGATACATCTAAAGATATTGCAGAACGGTATAAAAACAAGCTTACGGAAAATACGGGTGTCCTGCAGCAGTCAACCGATGAATCGGCTAATCCATATTTTGATATGTTTGCCCAGGAAGATCTGTCTTCTGTAGATGAGGTGCTATTATGGCGCAAATATGCCTATAATCTGGTGCAACATAATGTGAATGTTTGCGCTAGTTGGGGAAACAATGGAGTGGGGGTCACTCGGAGCTTTGTGAATAACTTTTTGATGGCTGATGGCACACCGGTCTATACACACGGTAATTATACAGATGGAGACGGATATTATATGGGAGATAAAACTATACACGACGTTCGTCAGAACAGAGACAGCCGATTGGTGATTTTCTTGAAAGAACCCGGACAGCATAATATATTGATTAAAGATGTGATTGGTGAAACTGCTAATATTGAAGAAACTTATCCGTTGATTACAATTACAGATGGTGCCCGCCGTTATGTGACAGGATATGCTATACGTAAAGGAGGTCCTTTTCACCAGAAATATTATTCAAACTCAAAAGGATATACAGCCTCTATTGCTTATCGTGCGACAGAAGCCTTGTTGAATTACATGGAAGCCAGTTATGAAAAGAATGGTACCTTGGACGGAACAGCAACCGAATATTGGAAAATTATTCGCCGTCGTTCTCATGTAGATGAGGATTTTCAAAAGACTATTGCTTTAACGGATATGAGTAAAGAGGCTGAAAATGATTGGGGAGCGTATTCCGGTGGTAAGTTAATAGACGCAACTCTCTATAATATACGTCGTGAGCGCCGATGTGAATTTATGGCGGATGGGCTTCGTTATATGGACTTATGCCGTTGGCGTGCTATGGACCAGTTGATTGAACATCCTTATATACCGGAAGGTTTCCATTTATGGAACACCCCCATGCAGGCTTGGTATACAGATTTACTGTATGATGGATCAGACGCATCCAATGTTTCTTCACCTAATGTCAGCGAATACTTGCGCCCTTACCAGAAGAATTCTAAACAGACCTGTTATAATGGTTTTACTTGGCGTATGGCTCATTATCTGCACCCCATTATGGTTAAGCAGTTTTTGATCACCGCCCCCGATAACAAAACAGTAGAGAATTCTCCTCTCTATCAAAATCCATATTGGCCTATAGTACCGGATATGCCTGCTGAAAAATAAGTTTCAGGGCATTCCAATCATAAAATATTTGGAATGCCCTAATAACAATTCGATATTATACGATTGATAAGAAAAGAGTAACCATCGTATTTTTGTACGATAATACAGGTTTTGCAACTAAATTCTATGTCTGCAACTCTTTATAATTCCGATATTTGCGTAATAAACAAGCCGACACAAATCGGTGTTCATTCTTTATAATAATGTATCAAATGAAAAACATCATTATCGCTTTCTTCTTGATGCTTGCTCCTGTCGGAGTAACAGCCCAATATCAGAAAGCACAGGAAAAAGCTCCTCTGGTCAATGTACCTTTGGAAAATTTTGCATCACAGCAGAAAGTCCTTTTTAACTTTGGCTGGAAATTCCAGTTGGTTACAAACGAGAATAAAAATACCGATTTCGCCTCACCTATCTTGGATGACTCTTCCTGGCGTACACTGGACCTTCCTCATGATTTCCAGTTCGAACAACCCTGGACTGAAAATGGTGGAGGTGCACGCGGATTTAAACCCATGTGCGAAGGATGGTACCGCAAGTCTTTCCCTACCGATCCGTCGTGGAAAGGGAAACGGGTGGTCCTGGATTTCGGAGGTATCATTTATCTGGGCGATGTCTATCTGAACGGTACAAAAATAGCCTCGACAGATTATGGATATGTGGGGCTTGAAGCGGACCTTACCCCTTTTCTACGTCACGACGGAGAAAACGTGGTAGCCGTTTATGCCTCCACCGGTCCCAAGAAAGGCTCACGCTGGTACACGGGAGGCGGTCTGTTCCGTGATGTGTATCTGCAGGTGCAGAATCCCACACACATCGCCCGCCACGGGGTGTATATCACCACCCCCGAGGTTTCCTCTTCCCGGGCAACGGTAGCCGTACAGGTTGAGGTGGACGGCTGGCAGAAGCATGATGTACGGATACAGACCACCCTCCGTAATCCGGAAGGTGTCATAGTGGGCTCCGTGCAATCCAGTATGCCCAAACATACGCACCAGACCTGCACGGAAGTGAAGTTACCGACGCTTACTCTGGAGAATCCACAACTTTGGTCATGTGAGTTTCCGCAGCTCTACAGTGCTGAAGTGGTGGTGACGGCAGACGGTATGGTGGTGGACAGCCTGACCGAACAGTTCGGTATCCGCAGTCTGGAATTCTCACCAGAATTCGGCTTCAAACTCAACGGGAAGAAGGTATTCCTGCAGGGCAATGCCAACCATCATGATCTGGGTGCACTGGGAGCCGCCTGTTACGACAGGGCCATCGAACGCATGATGCTGCAACTCAAATCCTTCGGTTACAACTGTATCCGCTGCTCACATAATCCGTACAGTGACAGTTTTGCCCGCATTGCAGACCGTGTGGGGATGCTGGTGGTGGACGAACTGACGGACAAATGGAGTGACAATGACTATTGGGGCGGACGCCAGCCGTTCACCCATATCTGGCACAAACTGATTACAGAATGGATCAAACGCGACCGTAACCGTCCGTCCATCATTTTGTGGAGCTTGGGAAACGAACTTCAGATTCGTGAAGGATGGGCAGGTTTCGAAGGAACCAACGACTGGGGAATCACTACCTATAACATATTCAACCAGCTGGTAAAGAGATGGGATCATACACGTCTCACCACTGTAGCCATGTTCCCCGCCCGTGCGGGAGCTATAACCCGGCACGACAAGGAGTTCAACGACTATTTAGTACCGCCTGAACTGGCTTGTGCCACAGAAGTGGCATCGTTCAATTACCAGTCGGACAAATATGACGCTTATTTGAAATACCGGCCGGACCTTATCCTGTTCCAGAGTGAGGCTGAAACCAGCAATCTGTTACAGCCTTATTATAATATGGACAGAAAACGGACGGTGGGCATGGCCTATTGGGGTTCGGTCGAGTATTGGGGGGAATCCAATAAATGGCCTAAGAAAGGGTGGAACTACTCCTTTTTTGATCATACCATGCGCCCCTATCCCCAGGCATATCTTATTAAAACGGCTTTCATGCCGGAGATTCCTGAAGTACATATCGGAGTGGTCGATGCGGCGGGAGCGGAAAGCGTCAGTTGGAATGATGTGATAGTGGGGCGCATGGCGCTGAACGAGTGCTGGAATCATACTCCGGGCAGCAGACAGTCACTCTTCACCTTCACTAATGCACATTCTGTAGAGTTGTTGGTAAACGGTCAGAGCATGGGAGTCCAAGAAAACGATACGACACAGGCAAACCTACATAATATGATTTATTGGAAGGATGTTCCTTATGGCAACGGTGGCTCTGTGATGGCAATAGCCCGTGACAAGTCGGGCAAAGAAGTGGCGCGTCATCGTATCGAAACTGCCGGAAAAGCCGTGGCACTCCGGATTGAGGCGGAAACACCGACGGACTGGAAGGCAGACGGTATGGACTTGCAATATATAAACGTGACGGCCATAGACAAAAAAGGTCGTCCGGTATGGGACTACAACGAGCCACTTACTTTACAAATGGAAGGTGCGGCACGATTGGTAGCACTGGATAACGGGGATCATTATACGGACGAACTCTTTCATGGCATAACTTCCAAACGAATGTATCAGGGAAGGATGCAAATCATTCTCCGAAGCGATCAGGGGGCTGGGAATGTTACGGTCAAAGCATCCTCAGCTGGATTGAAAGGCACACTTCGGTTGAAAACGATAAACGAATGAAAGGAAATATGAAAAAAATACGTATTTTATTAATACTTATACTATTAATCAAGTCTGCCTTCGTTACATACGGGCAGATCTGGAATTTTGATATGACTAAACCGCAACCTAAATATAATGATGAAGTGGGGTATGGTTATGATCGGAATACTTCTGCTGTATCTGAAAAGCAAAAACACCCTATGTTTTTTTCTGTCAAAGTACCCGAAGGGGACTATAAAGTAACAGTGACAATAGGAAACAAACAATATGCAGGTTTAACAGTTTTAAGGGCTGAAACCCGACGTTTGGTGGTGGAACGTATGATAACAAAGAAAGGTGAGCTTCATGATGTAACATTCAATGTTAATGTACGGACTCCATACATTGATGGAAAAAATACAGTAGGATTACAAATGCGGGAGAGAAAAGATTGGGGTTGGGACAATCGTTTAACGTTGGAATTCAATGGAAATTCTCCTGCTGTGAGTCATATCCGAATAGAATCCAATCATCCTAAAATGAAAATTTGGCTTTGTGGCAATTCCACCGTAACTGATCAGGATAATGAGCCTTATACCAGTTGGGGACAAATACTTCCCTATTGGTTCGATGAAAATGTTGCTGTTGAGAATATGGCCATGAGTGGTTTGCGTACCTCCTCGTTTATCGAACAAAACAGATTGGCAAAAATTGTACAAGAAGTGAAATGTGGTGATTATGTTCTGATAGAGTTCGGTCACAATGATGAAAAGGACGATATTCCAGGTAGTGGAGCATGGTATAATTTTACATATAATCTAAAGAAATTTATAGATTATCTGCGACCTAAAGGTGCACATATTATATTGGCTACTCCTACAGAACGTCGTAATTTTATAAATGGAAAAATTTGTGGCACTCATGGTGAATATCCGGTGGCTATCCGTACACTTGCAGAGCGTGAATGTTTGCCACTTATAGATCTTACAAAATCTACTACTGAACTATATAATGCAATGGGAGATTCACTTAGTAAAAGACTTTTCGTGCATTTCCCGGCCAATTCTTATTCAGGACAAGACAAAGAACTTAAGGATGATACACACAGCAATGCTTTTGGAGCGTATGAAATATGTAAACTGGTCGTTATGGGGTTAAAATCTAACAATGTTGAACTTGTGAAATACCTTCGTTCAAATTGGCGAGATTTTCACTATTATAATTATGATGATTGGCAAAAATTTTATTGGCCTATGACACCAATAAATAAGTTGGAAAAGCCCGCTGGCAATTAATTTGTAGGAAAGTATTATCTTTTAAAAATTTGTAAAGTTGTAGGTCTGGAGGATATTCTAGAACTAAGATTTCAGACGAAATTAAGGTGATTTTGAAATAACCTATGTTTTGTAACAATAGAAAAATCTATTGTTTTTGAATCATTCCAAAACGATAGATAGAAATTTTATTGATGGGTTTTCCTGTTTGTTGTTAGAAAGACTGATAGGGAATTAAGGACAAATAAAATCAAGTTAAAAAAGAACATGAAAAAAGGATATCTGATTAATATAGCAATGGTCTTATCCATTGTTGTTTTGTTCACATCGTGCGATTTTCGTTCGGCTGACTATCGAATAATTTCAGTGGAAGCACCTTTTCCTATGGAACCTATTTGTGAATATATTTTCCCTGAACGTGATTATGTAATCACAGACTTTGGTGCTGTGGCTGATACAATGCATGTAAATACAGAGGCTATCAAGCAAGCTGTTCAGGCTTGTTCCAAGGCAGGTGGAGGACGGGTGGTTATTCCTGCCGGTGAGTGGGTGACAGGTCCTATTCACTTGGCCAATAATGTAAACTTGCATTTGAAAAAAGATGCGTTAGTACGTTTTACCGATAACCCGAAAGACTATTTACCTGCTGTGATGACCACGTGGGAAGGTATGGAATGTTACAACTATTCTCCACTTGTCTATGCGTACAATTGCAAAAATGTGGCAATTACAGGAGAAGGAACACTTGCTCCGAAAATGGAAACATGGAAGAAATGGTTTAAGCGTCCGATTGCTCATATGAATGCTTTAAAAAAACTTTATACAATGGCATCAACTGATGTTCCTGTGCAGCAACGGCAGATGGCGGTATCAGAGAATAATTTACGTCCTCATTTAATTCAGTTTAATCGGTGTAGAAATGTATTACTTGATGGTTTTAAAATCCGGCAGAGTCCTTTTTGGACTATTCATTTCTATTTATGTGATGGGGGGATTGCCCGTAATCTTGATGTTTATGCACATGGACATAATAATGATGGAATAGATTTGGAAATGAGTCGTAATATCTTGATTGAAAAGTGTAAATTTGATCAGGGGGATGATGGTGTGGTTATTAAATCGGGACGTAATCAGGATGCTTGGAGATTAAATACACCAACAGAGAATGTAGTAATTCGTGATTGTCATATAGTTAATGCGCATACTCTTTTGGGGATTGGAAGTGAAATGTCAGGAGGGGTTCGTAATATTTATATGCATCATTGTGAGGCTCAAGATTCAGTATTTCGTTTGTTCTTTGCCAAAACAAACCATCGTAGAGGTGGATTTATTGAAAATATTTGGATGAAAAATGTTCGGGCTGGTCGTATGCAGCGAATCCTGGAAGTAGATACAGATGTGCTCTATCAATGGCGCGATTTAGTACCTACTTATAAGGATAGTGTTACAACTATCCGTGATCTTTATATGGATAGTGTTTGTGTTAATCGTGCTGAGGTTATTCTTGATTTGAAAGGTGATGAACGATTACCTATTAATAATGTATCAGTTAAAAATATTTATGTAAAAGAATTAACAGATAGCGTGAAGTATGTAAAAAATGCGAGAAATATTATATTGGAAGGACTGAAGTATAATAATTGATAATCTATTTACAATGAGAGGGCGTTTGGGTAAATAGTTTACTTAAAAATGATATATTTTTGAAGGTAATAGGCTGTAGAATATAAAGGCTATATCAGAGAAACAAGTTATTTTAAAGGTGTTTATTTAAACTGACAAGTTGCAAGTTCTTGAATTTCTTCCTAGCTTTGTATTCGCTTGTTTTTAACAGGAGTACTTGCGTGAAGAATATGAAAAACATAGGAAGGATAGTATTACCAATCATTATTTTGTTATTGACTGTGCGGATAAATGCCGTTCCGGTCAAAGCATTTGATATGATAGTAAGAAACCTTCCTAATTCGGAACAGTTGCCGACCAAAGAATTGCTTTGTATCTTCCAGGATTCGGAAGGATATATGTGGTATGGCACTGAGGGGGGAGGTTTGTGTCGTGATGATGGATATACGGTGAAAGTATTCCGTTCTGATTTCAAGAACCCGGGAGTCTTGGAAAACAACAGTGTGACGTGTATTACTGAAGACGGTGAAGGGAAAATATGGTTTGGAACGAAGCGTGGCGTCTATATTTTGTCAAAAACAGATTATGAGATAAGGGCGCTTGCTGATGAAACGATAAAGGGTTGGACTATAACTACAATGACAGCGACGTCTGATGGTACGATCTGGATTTCGACTAACAGGCATTTGTTTCGATACAATGCGTCAGGGGAAAGAACTGGAAAATACATTCTTAAATGGAAAGGACAGGAGAATACCGTCAATTCTATTTATGAGGATAAGAAAAAGAAAGTTTGGGTAACTCAAGCAAAAGGCGGGCTTTTTTGCTATGATAAGGTAAAGGACTCTTTTATTTCATATCCTTGGCCCTATGATGAGTATCCCACAAGCATGACGGAAGATCATAACACTCCGTATTATTGGGTTACTACTTGGGGAAAAGGAATTGTACGTTTTGACCCCAAGGCACAGGATACGGACAAAATGTTTGGATTGCAAACAGTGGATAATGAGCCTTTTAACTCCGATACCCGAAAGCTTCATCATATCATACAAGATTCTGTTAAGGGATATTTGTGGGTGACTGCCGCCGATAACTTATATGCCTATAATATAACGGCCGATGCATCCTTGGATAAGGTCGATCTCTCCCGTTTATTATCAGCTGACAGGAAAATCCTCACAAAGATTCTTTCCGATCAATCCGGAAATTTATGGGTGACAGGTTATTATCCTTCTTCTTTTATTATTTCTTTTCTTCCTAATGAAGTGCTTCCTTTGTCTATGGAAGGGGTAAAGCAAAATTTGGGGGTAATCGCGTCTCCTATGCAGTTTTCTCAAGAGAAGAATTATTATTGGATCAGACAAAAGAAATTGGGGCTGTATGCTTATGATCCCCAAAGAGATCGTATGTCTGTTGTTAAGAATGACAGGGAGCTTTCTTTTTTCTTTGAGAGGCCATCGGATAGAGAGGGAATCTATATGGTAAGGGATCATTCGGTAATATTAATTCGGTATAAGGAGGACCGGCTTTTTGAATCCATCGTATGTACCATACCCATTAAACAAGGTGAGCGTATCCGTGCTTTGCATGATGACCGTCGTGGGAATCTTTGGATAGGGACTACTTACCATTTATTCCGGTATAGCTTGGAGGAAGGCCGATTGACTACAGTTTGTGATGATGTTGGTTTTATAAATGCTATCGTTTCGTCTAATGAAGGAGTTGTTTATTTTGCAACTGAAAGTAGAGGGTTGTGGAGAATTTCCGGAGAAAGCCGGTTGCAAATAAAGGATACAGGAGAAAATTATTCGGTATTGACTGTTGCACCGGACAACAATCTTTGGGTGGGTACTAAACAGGGCAATGTGTATAGTTATTCTCCGGATACGAATGATTTTATTTCCCGGACAAAAGATTGTGGATTGACAGGGGATGCTGTGTTGGATATAAAGTCGGATGACGATGGGAATCTTTGGATTCTTACATCACAGCGGGTGATGGTCTATCATCCCGGAACACATATCTTTACTATGATGTCTTGTACTGATTCTTGGATAAATCTGGAAGATTTCCAGTCATTGTATAAAGATCCTCGGGGAGAAATGAGTGTGGGTGGACGAGGTGGAATTGTGACTTTTCCTCACTATAATGAAAAAAAGAGGAGGATACCTGAACCAACGGTGCATTTGACATCCGTCGAAATGAATAACACCTCTGAAATCGGGGTGGGTAATCAAGAGAGAATAAGCCTGTTTCCTCATGAGAGAAATGTGAAATTGTTTTTTTCTACTTTTGACCATTTGAATACGGATAAGGTAAGATATGCTTATCGTTATAAACAAAGAAACGATAATTGGGTGGCCTTGCCGACAGGGGAAAATAGTATCGGATTGTCAGATTTGTCAAAGGGGGAATTTGAACTGGAAGTCCGTGCTACAGATGAGAATGGGCTGTGGAGTAAGAGTACATTAACGGTCATGATCCAGTGTTTGCCTGCTTGGTATGAAACAGGTTGGGCGTATTTGTTTTATGTGCTTGTTGTTTTATCGGTTGTTTGGGGATTGGACCGGATGTATATGAAATTACGGGAGTCCATTGTTGCACAGACTGTTCTGCCACTGGAACAAAATCCGGAGCAAAGGCATGAGATAGATCCATTGCCGGAAGAAGGAAAAGTAGAAGCGAATTCTATTTCAGCATCTGATGAGCAATTAATAAAGAAGGCATTGGATATGGTTGAGAAGAACCTTGGTAATCCTGAATATTCCATAGAAGATTTAAGTAGGGATATGTGCATGAGCCGTGCTACTCTTTATCGTAAGATTACATCTATCACCGGAAGCTCGCCTTCTGATTTTGTGAAGAATGTACGTCTTCGTAAAGCTGCCGAATTATTGAAAGAAGGAGGGCTTTCCATTGCTGAGATAGCTGATCAGGTTGGTTTTAATACGCCTAGTTATTTCACAAAATCATTCAAGAAACTGTTTGGGGTATTGCCTACACAATATAATAAATGATGTTTTAGTGATAAGAAGGAGATAGCTTTTGTGGCAGTTGATGGAGGAATAATTATAAATATGATTCATAAAGTTCAATTAAAGTGTATAAATTTCCATGTTAATGAACAAAAATACATTTTGGGGCTTTATAAATAACGATATATTTGTAAAATGCTGCTTGAATATTTCAGATTGAAAGAAATAAGGTACTCATTTTACATTTAAGACCATGAAAGAACTAAAGATGTACATCGATGGGCGATTCATCGAAAACCAATCCGATAAGTGGATTGATGTATTGAACCCTTCTACGGAAGAAGTGATATCTAAAATGCCTGATGGCACACCGGAAGATGCACGTGCTGCTATAAATGCTGCCGTGAAGGCACAGCTTTCTTGGGAGAGTCTTACCTCTATTGAACGTGCCGGCTATTTAACTCGGATTGCACAAGGTATCCGCAAGCGGGAACAGGAATTGACTGATATTATTATCCGGGAGGGTGGAAAAACAAGAGGATTAGCTAATGTAGAGGTGTTATTTACGGCTGATTACCTTGATTATATGGCCGGATGGGCCCGTCGCTATGAAGGGGAAATCATTCCTAGTGACCGTCCTCACGAAAATATATTTGTCTTTAAGAAACCTATTGGGGTGACAACAGGCATCCTGCCTTGGAATTTTCCTTTTTTCTTGATTGCCCGTAAGGCCGCTCCTGCTCTGTTGACGGGGAATACAATTGTGGTAAAGCCGAGTCAGCTGACACCGGAAAACGCGTATGTTTTCGCACAGATTGTAGATGAAGTTGGGTTGCCTAAAGGTGTATTCAATCTGGTGAACGGTCGTGGTTCGGTGATTGGACATGAATTGGCTGCTAACCCTAAAGTAGGTATGGTTAGTCTGACCGGAAGTGTGGAGGCTGGAATACAGACTATGGCAGCCGCTTCTACCAATGTGACAAAGGTTTCTTTGGAATTGGGAGGGAAGGCTCCCGGTATTGTAATGCCGGATGCAGATTTGGATTTAGCTGTAAAATCCATTATTGCTTCGCGTGTTATTAATACAGGACAGGTATGTAATTGCTGTGAGCGCGTGTATGTACATTCTAGTATAAAAGAGGCTTTCCTTGAAAAACTGTTGGCAGGATTCAAGCAGGTGAAAGTGGGTGATCCGAATCAGTATACAGACCTCGATATGGGTCCGTTGATTGATGCCAATGCACTGAAATCAGTAGAAGAGAAAGTGAAAAAAGCTATTGAGCAGGGAGCTGAGTTGCTATGCGGTGGTCATCGTATCGGTACTAAAGGATATTTCTTTGAACCGACGATTTTGATTAATTGTACCCAAAAGATGGATATTATTCAGGAAGAAACTTTTGGACCGGTACTTCCGGTTGTTGAGTTTACAGAGGTGGAAGACGCCATTGCCTGGGCTAATGATTGTGAATATGGGCTGACTTCTTCTATTTATACCCAGAACCTGGATATGACATTCAAATTGATTCGTGCGTTGAAATTTGGTGAAACTTATGTGAATCGTGAGAATTTTGAGGCGATGCAGGGATTCCATGCTGGATGGCGTAAATCTGGTATCGGCGGCGCGGATGGTAAACATGGGCTGGAAGAGTATTTACAGACGCAGTTGGTTTATTTGGAAACTAAAGAGTGATTTATATGCTTTTCTGAATAGTTAGGAGGGATAAACTGAAAATCCGATTGATTGATCATATAGTTTGTCATTCTAAAAAATGCAGTGAAGAATCGGTCAACACAAAACGGATGTGTGCAGATTCTTCACTGCTGTTTTAATGTGAGTGGCAAATTGACGGTTTACTACACTTCTTTTATCAACTTCTTATTTTGTAACCAATACCTTTAAAATTCTTGTCCGTCCACTCCAAATATAGGTCTTAATGCATTTTGCTTTGTGATATAAAATTGTACGGCACTATCGTTCATTTTGGGGTAATATTTATTTAGTAAATTAATCATTTCAGCTCCTGCCAACAAAACTGGTCCATATCCATGTGCTGCATATACATTTACCGGACGATGATAGTAAAATGCTGGGTCAAAAGCCATGCCGGTACCGACACAGGTATTTTCAACTTGTCCTTTTTCATTGATTTGAGTGGATATGGCACTCCATCCCAATTGTGCTACAGGACCGTATGATACTGCATCCAGCCAGCCATTGTTGATACCACGTGCAATGCAATATACGTAAATGGCTGTAGCAGATGTTTCCAAATATGAGTCGTTTCTATCTAGTAATTGATGCCAGAATCCATTGCCCGACTGGCAGGCGGCAATTCCTGCTACATGTGCTTTATAAAGTTTTAGGATATTTTTCCATTCGGTATGTTCTTGAGGAAGTGCTTCAAGTACCTCGGTCAATGTTAGTAATGCCCATCCATTGGCACGTCCCCAATGGAAAGTCGGATGAGTGCTTGCGCCTTCTACCCATCCGTGCATGTAGAGTCCTTTCTCTTCTACAAACATACGTTTGGAAAACTGAAGAATCTGACGGACCGCTTCATCGAAGTAATGCTTTTCCCCGGTGTAAATCCCCATTTGTGCAAGTGCGGGAATTCCCATATACATATCGTCTAGCCAAAGTGTATTGGCTTGTGGACGCATCCGGGCGAAAGTTCCGTCTTGCAGTCTGTATTCTTTATGTTCTATAAAATCCATGTAGTTATTAATTATGGATTTACAGTTTAAATCGGGAAGGATACGTTGCATCTTTATCATGGCTGTACACATAGCTCCGGCATCGTCCAAGGTACTGGGTTGTATGATTTGTCGCATCTGTCCGTCTACTACATTATATTCTTGAGTGAGACGGGTGAAGTAAGGAACCATTTCTGATAAGAAACGAAATCGTTTTGATACATATTCTTGATATTTGGAGTCACTTGTAGCATGTGCCACTTCCATCATACCTGAATAGGTAACTCCCCATTCATAACTAGCCAGTCGAAAGTTTCCTCTTTCCAGTTGTGAATATTGGTTGATTTGTGTATAGTCTGTTATTTCTTTTCCGGATTTTCGGTCAATAACGCGAGGTGGAGTTGTCTGGTCAAGATAAGAGAATATACGATCAAGGCATTGTTTGATTTCAGTTATATTCCATTCTTTGTAGGGGATGGAATAGTCTGGAGTTAGTAAATGTAACGGGGTGTTGGTATCGTTTGCCGAAGCAACTGATTGTGAAGCTTGTTGACATGAAGATACTCCTAGTACGGTTATTATTCCTAGTGTTAAATAGATTCTTTTCATAAGCTGGATAAAGTAACGGAAACTCACCTTTGGTTACTTCAGATGAGTTTCCGTTGATTTTATAATTAATAGCCAGGATTCTGCATAGCACTCTTTTCTTCAGTTGTCAGCGCATGACCATCTTTTTGGATGATATCAAGGAAAGTTTGTGGTATCGGACGCAGATAATGCTTGTTTGGATTAAAGTTTGGAGCTGCATTCTTGTTGTAGGCCTTTACACGAGCTTCCAATGTTTTTGTGCGTGCCAAGTCTTCCCAACGGACAAATTCACCCATCATTTCACGACTTTTTTCGTTTAAGAGAAAGCACATGGCCACATCATAAGCACTACTGTAACCCAACTTCTCACAGATAGCCTGATCTTCTGCTGGTAAAGAAGCAATGGAAGTGATATCTGTTACTTCTAGATTGGATGGAATAGCATCCAGTGAGCCTGGTTGCAGATTGTTTGATTCATAATAGGAACTGCGATTACAGTAAGTAGAAATTTCAGCATCAGCACCCCAAATACCCCATCCCAAAGAACCTTCATGGAAGGCGGCCCCACCATCTACGTGTTCCTGGCGGTCTTCACCTGCTTTCCATTCAGCACGGCGACGAATGACATTCAGATATTCTGCCGCTTTAGAGTAGTCTCCTTGGCGGATATAGGCTTCAGCAAGGAAGAAATAGTCTTCTGCTGATCGCGCCAAAATACCATCGCGATTACCTTGTTCTTCGGAAATGGATTTACGTGAGCCATCGGCATATTTGCTGCAAGTGGCATAGTATTTAATGTAAGCATCGTCTTCCAGAACTTTATCTGTAGCAGTAGTTCCAGCTGGATAGAGTGCGAAGACAGTGGAAACGGGTTTCTTTGTTTCAGCATCAGCCAAGGTGGCATTGCTTTGGGGGGCGGTAACACGACTGTCACCGGGTTTGTTCAGTAAGAACATGACAGAGCGGTCGCCGGCTACATAGTCCACGCCTCCGGCATTCCAAGCAGAACGGTTACCGTTTTGTTTGGTACGGAAGGTTTTCCAAAGGCGGGAATCGTTCAGATGGTTATATACATTATAAGAATAGTATGTGGTACGCAGACGGTTGTATTCACGCCCACCGGCAATATCACGGGCCATACCTGGTAAGTCGCGGTATTGGCTGCAAAAATAAAGGTGTTGCTCATTACCGTACTGCCCTTTGGTGGCATCGGCAGAAGTGCGTTGGGCTGCTAGTATGATTTCATTCAGTTGCTCATTAGGACCATCGACTTCTGTATAATTCCATAAATCTTTGAAGTTGGGAGCTAGCGGGTGTTTACTGATGACTTCTGTCGCATACTTGACAACATTGGTCAAATCACTGCTTTTTGTACTGGAATTCCAATTGTCATTGAGTTCACTGGCACGCCATAGATATGCTTTGGCAAGGAAATGGGCAGCTGCGTACTTGGTAAGACGGCCTTCTTCTGCTTCATTTTCAGGAAGTTCACCATAAGCGGCTGTCAGGTCACTGAATACCTGTTCCATAACTTCCTGCACTGAGGCGCGGGAAAATTCGCGTTCCACTGTATTGGAAGAAGCCAGTTTGATAGGTACACCACCGTATTGGCTGACTAGCTTAAAGTAGTTGAATCCACGGATAAAGTGGGCTACGCCGGACAGTTCGTTCTTATTGCTTCCCGAATAATTCTCCAGTTTCTCTAGCAAAAGATTGGCGGAAGAGATGCCGGAATACATATTATCCCATACATCGTAGGCATGTGTGGTGTTGATATTTACTGTGGCGATGTCTGAACTGAGATTGGCTATATAACTATCCCACATGGCGTTGCTGCCATCGTTTCCTACTATGAACTCGTCTGTTCCATAATTTGTAGTAGAGAATGCCCATTCGAAAGAATGATGGAAACGAAGGTTATAGTAAATAGCGGTTGCCAGTGACTGTACGCCTTCATTGGTGTCAAAAAAATCGGTATTGCGTTCAGTTGTTAGATTTTCATCTAAGAAATCTGAACAGGAAGTGAGGGCTGGTGTGGCTAGTGCGCCTACCAATACACTTGCTAATATGTGTTTATTTAATTTCATAATAATTTTTTTTATTAGTTTGATTTAGAAACTCAAGTTTAAGCCAAAAGTAAAGCCGCTGTTGTAGGTATTACTATATGTGTCCAGATCTAATGTCTTGCAGCCGCTGAAAATATACCCCGGATTCTTAATCTGAGCATACATGCGTAAAGCGCTAAGACCTGTATGGGTTAACAGTCTGTTCGGGAAAGTATAACCTAACGAAATGTTACGAATCTTTAGATAAGAACCGTTTTTTAAATAAGTTTCGTTGTAGTACGCATCTTTTCCGCCTTCATCGTAAATAGGTTTAGGATGAGCTGCATTTTTGTTGTTTTCATTATAATAGTCATAGTCACGAACATTATAGCGTCCGCCTACCCATACGGAGGAATCATAATATTTGAATCCCATACGCCCGTAGAGCTGTATGCCTAAATCCCATCCTTTATAAGTGAAGTTCGTATTTAAGCCAAGTGTCCATCGAGGATCGTAATGGCCTACAATAGTACGGTCATTGTTGGCGTCGATTTTGTAATCGCCATTTTGGTCTACAGGGCGTGCCATACCAATTTGGAAGTCATGTCCATTGGCATTGAATTTTTCCATATCTGCACGATCTTCTTCTTTCCATAGACCTGCGGATTCATATGTATAGATACTGTTAGTACTTTCACCGATAAACCAGCCATTAGCCGGATCATCTTCTTTGCCATTAGCTAGTGAAACGATTTCATTGCGGGAGTAAGCGGCATTTACTCCGATATTCCATTCAAAATCTTTGGTGCGGACAGGAACAAAATTAAACGTCAGATCGTAACCAAAGTTTTTGGTTTTGCCCACGTTAGCATAAGTGCGGGCATAACCTGTCAGGGTAGGAATACTTTGAGCCATTAACAAGTCAGTGGTTTTAGACGTATAAACATCTACGATACCATTAATGCGACCGTTAAAGAAATTAAAATCCACACCAATGTTCCATTGGGCCGTTTTTTCCCAACCTAAATTTTGGTTAGCTAATGTGTTGGTAATACCTGCTTCGTTTTCGTATGCTATATAACCTTGTGTAGGATTTGGGCCAAAAGGATAATATAAACTAGAGATGCCTCCTTTGGTTTGATAAGGAGTGATAGCTGAATTACCTGTAACACCATAACCCAGACGAAGTTTCAATTGGCTGATCCAAGAAATTTCTTTCAGAAATTCTTCTTGATCTATGCGCCATCCAAGAGCTACAGAAGGGAAAGTAGCCCATTTATGACCATCTGCTAATTGAGAAGCACCGTCACGACGGACAGAAGCTGTTAGCATATAGCGCCCTTTATAGGTGTAATTCATACGAGCCATGTAGGAAAGCAATTGCTTTTCAGTCAGTGAGGATTCCCAACTTTTTAATGAACTTAGTGATTTGAAAGCATTCCATAAGGAACTTTCCAAAGGAATACCTTCACCACTCATATTATTGGCTTCATATTCATATTTTGTAGCAGTTTGTAAGAAGGTAAAGCCGAAGTCATGTTTGCCAATGGTACGGTTGTAGTATATAAGATTATCCAGTGTCCATGAGAAGTCTGTGCTTTTGGTCAGTGAAGCATAGTTTAAACCTTCACGGTTTGTACTTTCTGCAGAATTGAACATTCCACGGCGATAGTAACGGAAATCCGGACCAAAATTAAGTTTATAAGAAAGACCTTCTAAAGGTTTCCATATTTTGCCGAAATTTAACTGTGCATAGAAGCTTCCTAATGCACGGAATACTTTACGTTCATCGGTTGAATAATTCCATTCATCTATTACAGTTTTAATTTTTGAGTCAGCACCTGGATAGTCAATTCGTTTTCCTTCATCGTCATAAGCTACGGCATAAGGTAGGTTACGCATGGCGGCTGCATATGCACTTCTCGGTCCACTGGTAGTACCACCGTCATTCGACATACCATAATTTTGTACGCTGTAAGTGGCATTTATGCTGGCAGCCAAGGTTAGCCATTCTGTCAGTTTCATGTCATTATTTATTTTAGCGGTGTAACGGGTATAATCTTGACCTTTGATTGTTCCTTCGTTTTTCAACCAGCCAAAAGATACATACGAATGATTTTTTTCGCTACCGCCTGAGCCACTGATAGTATGTTCGGTGGTAATACCTGTTTGAGTTACATAATCGGCCCAGTCTGTGGTTTGTACTTTTGAACCGTCCCAAGTATTGCCAGACCATCCACGTTCAATATTTGCCCAGGCATATGGATCACTGGCTGCGTTGAATATTTGTTTGTCATTTTCAATGGTCGGTTCATCGCCACGCGGATATTTGTTTGGATCGGAATAATAATAGGCCCAACGACGCCAAGTCAGATAATCACCGGCGCTCATCCAAGTAGTACGGTCTTTGATGTTATCTGTGGAAACAGAGCCTGCATAACTGAAAGTAAATTTACCTTCCTTGCCTCTTTTGGTGGTAATTAAAATGACACCATTGGCACCACGTGAACCATAGATAGCTGTAGCAGAAGCATCTTTCAGCACTTCGACGGATTCAATATCAGAAGGATTCAAACTTTCCAGTGTACCACCACGGGGGCTTACGTTGTCTAAATTTTCTTCATGAGTTTTTCCTACGGTACCATTTAGAGGTACACCGTCTACAACATAGAGAGGCTGACTGGAAGCAGACAGAGAGCGGGAACCACGGATAAATATATCTCCAACTTCTCCCGGACGGTCACTGGTGCGTATATCCACACCAGCGGCTTTACCTTGCATGGCTTCAAATACATTGGCTGTTGGGCGGGATTTCAGTTCTTTGGCTCCTACGCTGACCATTGACCCTGTTACATCACTTTTTTTCTGTGTGCCATAGCCTACTACCACTACTTCATCCAGTGTTTCTGTATCTTCTGCCAAAGTTACTTTCAATGTACTTTTTCCAGCTACTGGAATGTCTTGTCCTTTATATCCTATATAAGTTATAGTGATAATCCCTTTTTCGGGAACATTAGAGAGGGTGAACTTTCCATCAAAATCTGTTATAGTACCATTGGTTGTACCTTTTACAACAACACTGGCACCGATAATAGGTTCACCATTTGGATCGGTAACCATGCCCTGTACATTTTTTTGTTGAGCATTCGCTACATACATAAAGGAGGATAAGACCAGCATGAACAGCCAAATCGTTCCTTTAAATGAATAATTAGAACTTAATGTTTTGTCTTTCATAACGATTAGAGATTTATGTTACACAAAAGTGATTTTTCACAAAAGTAAACCGAAGCATTGTCGTAAAAAATGCAAACGAGTCCAAAAAACAGTAATTACGTACGTGAACGCAATTCCATGTTTTTATAACCTGTTGTAAAATAGATTATTGTGGCGAAAATGTGTTGCAGGGAACACAAAGCTTCGAGGGATAATATTGTATTATTTTCCTGTTTATATTACCTTTGTATCCTAATACTATAAAAACATATTGTATGAAAAAGGCTATATCATTGCTTTTGCTTAGTTTGTGCCTGTCTGTTCTTCATGCACGCGATATTAACTTTTCTCAAATAAGTTCGAAGAACGGATTGTCACAAAACACAGTACGGGCTATTGCCGAAGATAAGAATGGTTTTATTTGGGCGGGGACTCTTGATGGACTTAACAGATATGACGGTTATAATATCCGATCTTATCAATTGCGAACCGGTGATCAGCATATATTGCATGACCATAGAATTAGAAATCTATATGCCACGCGTGATGGTAACCTTTGGGTACAGACCTATCAGCAGGAATACAGTTGTTATAATCCGATTAGTGATCAGTTTGTTCACATAAGAGATAAGAATGGCAAATTGCTTGCTCATGAAAATTTCTATGAATCCTCCGGTGGTGATGTATGGTTGTGGGGAAAAGGAACTGGGACAATTCGTTTGCACAAAAAAGAAGATGGAAATTTTGATCAGCAGAGTTATTTACAGGCAGAGGATGCCTGTAATTTTTTGCTAGAAGATAGTTCAGGGAAAATATGGATAGGTGGAAAGAATGGGTTGAAAAGTATTTCTGAGCAAGGAGAGGTTAAAGAGTTTTATACCTATGAATATTATTTCACTCATGCAATAGAGGTAGAGGGAATGATTTATTTCTCCACAATGGAATCTGAATTGTTGATCTATGATATGAAGCGTGGTATTTTTGAGGAGGTAACTCCGGCTTTTAATGATGCCATGACTCATTTGTTCCGTCTGTCATCTCACGAACTGCTTGTTTTCTTTGACTCCAAAGGTGTATGGATATATGATATCTCATATGGCACTTTTCATCAGTCTGGACTAAATTGTGAAAAAGAACATCTCACTTCGGACGTGGAGATTATTTATGATAAGAAGAAAGGTGTATGGTTTTATTCTAAATCGGGTAGATTATGGTATTGCAATGGAGAGGATTCCAGAATCCGAAGGATAAATATAGACTTGAATAAGGATCTTGCGATGATGGGTACAGGGCAGACCGCGTTATCCATAGATGCTGTTCTAGCCGGTTCTGACGGGCTTTACTGGATAGTGACCTACGGGTTTGGCTTATTTTGTTATAATCCGGTCGATGAGACGTTGGTGAATTACACTAACCAGCCGGATCCTAGCAGTCTTGCTTCCAACTATCTATTGTCTATAACTGAAGACCGCTTGGGAAATATATGGATTGGAAGTGAGTATGCCGGAATTATACGGGTGGTGAAAAGTCCTGAATATGTACATGTGGTACATCCGGAGGCAGGGACTATTATCGGCAAGACGAATAATGTACGTTCCATTTATGAGGATTCAAAGGAAAATATCTGGGTCGGTTTGAAAAATGGGGAACTGTATGTCTATGATTCTGCTATGAACTTGAAAAAACATATTGATTGGGTTATAAACCCTTATGCACTGGTGGAAGATAATCAAAGGCGTATGTGGGTAGGTACCAAGGGGTATGGTATTTATTTATTTGATATTGAGAATTATAACGAATTGGCTCATCTGACACATAAAAAAAATAAGCCAGAGTCGTTGTGCAGTGATGCTGTCTTTCATATTTTGAAGGATAATAAGAATAGAATTTGGGTTGCCTCCTTTGAGAACGGGGGGATAGGATTGGCACAAGAAACAAAAGAAGGTATTACTTTTAAAAATTTTATCACAGGTAAAGGAAATAAGAGTATGATTCGATATCTTTATCAAGATAATAAAGAGCGTATTTGGGGTGGAACTTCTGACGGACTTGTTAGGTTTAATCCGGGAGAACTGATACGGAATCCAAATGCTTATGTCTTTTATAATATGGATTTAACTTCACCTTATTCGTTAAGCAGCAATGATATCAAGACTATTTATCAGGATACGAATGGAGATATTTGGATTGGAACTGCCGGAGGTGGACTGGACAAGTATATAGAAGCGCGTGAAGGGACTTCTGATCAGTTTCTCTCTTTTACAATTGGCGAAGGAATGCCGGATAATTATGTCTTGGGTATTTTGGAACATGGGGATTATCTTTGGCTAAGCAGTGAGAATGGTTTGTCGCGTTTTTGTAAGAATGATTATTCGGTAATCAGCTATCAGTTTGCCCAGAAAGCTTATGCGAATATCTTTAATGAGGGGGCACGTTTTAAATGTAAGAATGGTATTATGTTATGGGGAACTTTGGATGGGCTGATGATATTTGATCCTGAAAAATTTGAACCGAATACGAACCCTTTTCCAGTACTGGTTACTAGCTTGCAGATTGACGGAGTAGATTGGAATGAAGTCGAGTCTTCCGTAGAAAAGAAATCTATTACCTATACTGAAGAAATTCAACTTACTTATGAACAAAATGTATTCACAATAGAATTTGCGACATTGGACTTGCAGAATCCCGAACAGAATCAATACACTTATATTTTAGAAAACTATGATAAGTCATGGAGTATTCCTGCTTCTTTGAATACGGTTACATATAAAAATCTGCCACCTGGAAAATATACTTTTAAAGTAAAGGGAGCCAATTCCTATGGGATCTGGAATGATGAAGTGACTTCTTTGAAAATTACAATCACTCCACCATTTTGGAAGTCCAATATGGCTTATACAGTGTATGTATCGCTGTTTATTTTCATATTGTTTGTCTTTTATCGGTTGATTGCAAAATTCAACCGATTAAATAATGCTGTAGAGATTGAGAAACAATTGACGAATCACAAACTGCGTTTTTTTACAAATATTTCGCATGAGTTTCGTACACCGCTTACTTTGATTCAGGGTGCGGTGGAGAGATTGAATGAACTGGGGGACCTTCCTGTCCCTGCTTATAAGCAATTAAGCGTGTTGAATCGGAATTCTATGAATCTCAGACGACTGATAGATCAGTTGTTAGAGTTTAGAAAACTTCAAAATGATGTATTGAAGCTAGATCTTGAAGAAATAGATATGGTAAGTTTTACGCAGGATATTTATGGTGGCTTTCAAGAGATAGCTGTACAGAAAAACATAAATTATCAGTTTGATTGTTCGATGAAGTCACTTATTTTGTTTATTGATAGAAAGAAGATTGATAAAGTTTTGTATAATTTGCTTTCCAATGCGTTTAAGTTCACACCTAAAGGAGGTTGTATAATTTTGTCCTTGGCGGAAGATGAAAAAAGACGGAAATGTATCCTGTCGGTAAAAGACAGTGGAATTGGAATACCTAAGGAGAAACAACATTTATTGTTCAGCAGATTCAGTCAGATTCACTTTTCTAAATCTGGTACCGGAGTCGGGCTTTCTTTAGTGAAAGAATTTGTGGATGTTCATAAAGGGAAAATTTATTTTGAAGATAACCCCAGTGGGGGGGCTATTTTCAAGGTGGAATTATCTACTTCAAAAGAAACTTATGTAGGGGAGAATTTTGTTACTGTACGTCCACATATGGATATCATAGAGGATAGTCCGGTTGTAAAATCTGTACAGGTAGAACAAGAGAAAGTCTTTCCTTCTGTAGAAAGCAATATTTTGGCAGAATATAGGCTTTTGGTAATAGACGATAATGATGATATACGTGATTTTTTAATGGATGGTTTCAGCGGCAGTATGATTGTAGATACTGCTGCTGATGGTAAGGAAGGTCTTCAAAAGGCAATTGATACAAATCCGGATATTATAATTTGTGATGTTATGATGCCAGAAATGAACGGGTTTGAAGTGACGCGTCAGTTGAAGAAGGATTTTCAAACTTGTCATATTCCTATTATTTTGCTTACAGCACACTCTTCTCTTGAGCATGAGTTGGAAGGTATAGACAGTGGAGCGGATGCATATATCATAAAGCCTTTCAGTTTGAAATACGTCCAAAAACGTGTGATGAAGTTGGTGGAACAGCGGGAGTTGTTGAAAAAACTTTTCTCCAAAGAGTTTACTATTGACGAAAGAGTGACTAATACAACTGATAAAGAGTTTTTTGATAAAATAGAGAAAATTTTGGATGATAATTATGAAGATAGTACGTTTACCATCGATAGGTTTATTGAATTATCGGGTATCCGCCGAACTATTTTTTTTAAGAAGGTAAAAGGTATAACAGGTTTTTCGCCGAATGAATTGATAAAGATGAAACGATTGAATAAGGCTGCTGTTTTACTAAGGCAGGGTGAATTTACGGTTTCCGAGGTTTCTTATAAGGTGGGATTTGAAGATCCTTTTTATTTCAGTAAATGTTTTAAGGCTCATTTTGACTGTACGCCTAAAAATTACAAAAAATCAATATAGTTCCTTTTTTCTTGATTCAGTATGTTTTATTGTGATTTTTTTGAGGGATAGAGTACAGTTAGTTCTTTTTTCCGTCTTATTTTAAAATATTGAATCATCATAAAACAGCATGCTATGAAATTGTTTTTTTCCTTCGTTTTTGCCTTATTGGCTTTTACAGCTTGTACAAAACCCGAAAAGGAAGTCTATATCTTCACTTCTCATCGTGAGCCGGCATTGGACGGGTTACATTATCTTTACAGCTATGACGGCTATCATTGGGATAGTATCGCAGGTTCATGGTTGAAACCGGAAATAGGAAATAAGACTCCTTATTATAATTATTTCACTAAACAGACCGAAGAACAGAAATATGCTCCCAATTCGATGATGCGTGATCCGTCCATGACCCAAGGCCCGGATGGAACTTTCCATTTAGTGTGGACAATCAGTTGGAATGGAGAACAGGGATTTGGTTATGCCAGTTCTAAAGACTTGATTCATTGGAGTGAACAACGCGAAATTAAAGTGATGAAAGACTCTTTGACTAACAATGTGTGGGCACCGGAAGTTTTCTATGATGATGAAAAGGAACAGTTCATCGTTGCCTGGTCTTCTGCCATTCCTGTAGAAAGATATACGGCAGCCGATAGTTTGGGAGCTAATAAAAGTCACCGTGCCTATTATACCACGACCAAGGATTTCCAAACGTTTACTCCTGCAAAGGCGTTTTATGATCCGGGATTTAATTCTATTGACGGATTTATAGTAAAGCGTGATAAAAACGACTATGTATTAATTATAAAAGACAATCGCAAGCCTGGTTACAGTGATTTGTTCTGTGTATCCGGGCCATCGGCAGAAGGACCTTATGCTGATCCGTCAGTAAAATTTGCACCGACTTACTCTGAAGGTCCGTGTGCCGTGAAAGTAGGTGATGAATGGTTGATTTATTTTGATGTTTATCGGGAAGGACGGTTTGGAGCCGTGTCTACAAAAGACTTCAAGAACTTTACTCCCATTGACGATCAGATTTCTATTCCGCAAGGACATAAGCATGGTACTATCATAAAAGTTCCCGAATCAGTTTTGCTCAACCTGAAAGCGGAGGAAGCTAAAAGATTCCCTCAAAAAGACTAGTTATTACCCAGAATTGTCTGCTTGAATAAGTTACTTTGGGCTTTTGAAATTTATAAGATGAATGCACAAATGAAAAACAAGAATCTAGTATTATTATTCCTTCTTCTGATGGTGGAAGGATGGCTGCTTTCGGCAGCAGCACAGAGCAAATCGTCGGTTTATAAGCCTTGGAGTCATGGACAACTGAAAGTAAGTAAAGAGAACCGCTATCTGATGAATGCGGACGGAACTCCTTTTTTCTGGTTGGGGGATACAGGATGGCTGTTACCCGAGAAACTGAATAGAGATGAGGCTGCTTATTATCTGGAACATTGTCGTCAGGCAGGTTTCAATGTGGTGCAGGTACAGACTATAAATGGAGTTCCTGCCATGAATTTCTATGGCCAGTATTCCATGATAGATGGTTTCAATTTTAAGAATATAGACAGAAAAGGAGTTTACGGGTATTGGGACCACATGGATTATATTATTCAGAAAGCTGAGCAGAACGGCATTTACATAGCGATGGTATGTATCTGGGGAGGGCTTGTGCGCTCCGGAAAGATGAATGTTGAAGAGGCCAAAGCGTATGGTAGATTTTTAGGTGAACGATATAAAGATGCCCCTAATATTATTTGGGTAATCGGTGGAGATACTTATGCTGACCGGAATACTGAGATTTGGGAGGCGTTGGCGAATAGTATTCTTGCTGTGGACGAGAATCATATAATGACCTTTCATCCGTTTGGTCGTACATCCAGTGCTACCCATCTGAATAATAAGGAGTGGATGGATATGAATATGTTCCAAAGTGGACACAGGCGTTATGGCCAGAAAAAAGGAGATGGTGATACTTCTGTTACGGGATTGGAGGAAGACAATTGGCGTTATGTAGAAGAGGCTTTGTCCATGACTCCACTGAAGCCTGTTCTGGATGCAGAACCCAGCTATGAAGGTATTCCTCAGGGATTGCATGATCCTGCCCAGCCACGCTGGCGTGACTGTGATGTGAGACGCTATGGATATTGGTCTGTTTTTGCGGGCTCTTGCGGACATACATACGGACATAATAATATCATGCAGTTCTTGAAACCAGGTACACCCGGTGGGTATGGAGCTGATGGAATAGAGAAACCTTGGTATAAAGCAATGCAGGATCCCGGCTTCAATCAGATGAAATATCTGAAGAATCTGATGTTAACTTTCCCTTATTTTGAACGTGTACCGGATCAAAGTGTAATTGCCGGTACGAATGGGAGTCGTTATGACAGAGCCATTGCGACTCGCGGAAAGGATTATTTGTTAGTATACAATTACTCCGGAAATCCGATGTCTGTTGACTTGACTAAAATCAGTGGCGCAAAAAAGAAAGTATGGTGGTATAGTCCTAAAGATGGAAAACTTTCTTTTATAGGAGAATTTGATAGTAAAATTACTCCTTTTACCTATGACGGCAGTTATAATCGGGATAATGACCAGGTATTAATTGCTATAGATTCAAGTAAGAATTATATTTCTACCGAATGGCTGGAACTTCCTATGGTAAATCAATAGCATTTTTGAGGAATACAGCCAAAAAGTCTTATTAAGTCTTAATGAAACGGGAAAAGTCAATGCGGAAATTGTAATTTTGAAAAAACACATTTACAAATGAAACGCATTGGCTTGTTCTTATTCTTTTGTATTCTTTCCTTGCATGGCATAGCTCAGGTTGAAAATGACAAGGATACGCTCATCATCCGGCAAGATAAAATCAATGAGTTTATCAATGAGATGAATGAGGCTGATAAAAGTATGGATTTTATAAACGAACCTCCTACGTTGACACCTCCCGTTTTATCTGATACGTTGCGGATGCCAAAATTTGATTTTACTCTCCGTGAAGAAATGCCTAAGATATCCCCTTATACTTTTTCCGGAAATCCTTTCGGACATGATTATATAGATGGACGTGCTTATCAGATTAATAGTACAGGGATTCTGAGTGGTTATCATTCCTTTCAAGGGTTGCCTTCTATAGGTGAGGCACGTAATGCCGGAGTGATGTACACACAGCATCTCAATGATTTTATAACCGTGACGGGGGGAGTATATGCTGCTAAATACAATGTATATGGAGTCCGCTTTAATGATTTAGGTGCTAAGGGAAAGTTGTCTTTTCGCATTAATGACAGAATGAAGATCAATATGTTCGGCACATACTCGGTGTATAACGGATATGGTATGACTCCCGCTTCACAGCTTTTTATGAACCAGAATTCATACGGAGGCACTTTGGAATTTAAAATATCGGATAGTTTCGGAATTGAAGCGGGAGCAGAGAGGGAATTTAATCCGATGACCCGTAAATGGGAAACCCATCCTATTATTATGCCGGTATTCTATAAATAATAATTTGTGTATCTTTACGGCATGAATGAAGAGATAGAAGAGTATTACGAAGAGTTATACAGGCTTTATATAGATGAAAACCAGCCATTGGAACGCCGTTACAGGCAATTGCGTGAATCATTGGAGCGTGTGGTGCGTGAAAAGATACAAGGGAATAGTTTGCAGACCACTGATTTGGCCGCCCGTATTAATTATGTAGCCACTCAATATGGGCTGGATCTGAAAGAACAGAATCAGTTACATACCTTTCGTCTGACTTCCAATGATATTTTGAACCATCGTAAGTCTCCTGTAAAAGAAGAGTTCCTGCGTGATTTGCGTGCAGTGGCATACGCATATAGGAAGATGTTTGCACAGGATATTCCATTGAAGTTGTTCTCAGTTCTTCCCAAGCAGGAAATAGCATCTTCAGGGAAAAAAGAAAAGATGGAATACATCCGCCGCATCCGTGTATGCTTTGATTATGCCGATGATACCTATTTGTATGTACATCCTGTAGATGTAATAGCCGATGAACCTATACGGGTTGTTTATAATAAACCCGGTATAAATCATGAATTTGAAGAAACCATAAAGGAACTTTGGCGATATGCCCAGCTTAATCTGCTGGATGTTTCTGTAGATAGGGATGGAATTTATACCCCTTCTTTTATCGTATTGGAACCGGATTATTTGATAGATATCAGTTCACTGGCGGAATGTTACAAGGATTATGGCAGCCATCCGGCAAACTATTTTTTGAGCCGGCTGGTGCCGATTGATAATGCCCGCCCTTTGCTGTTGGGAAATATAGCCAATCTGTTTCTGGATGAATGGATACATGCAGGTGAGGAGGAGCCGGACTATATAGACTGTATGAAGAAGGCATTCCGGCAGTATCCCATTGAACTGGCTGCTTGTGCCGAACTTCGTGACCCGTCCAAAGAGAAAGAGTTTGCCAAGGATTGCCGGATGCATTTTGAGCATATACGGGACGTTGTACAACACACTTTTTTGGAGCCGGGGTATAATCTGGATAAAAAGGAGGCTGTGCTGGAACCGTCCTATATTTGCGAGGCGTTGGGCATTCAGGGACGTCTGGACTATATGCAGCGGGATATGAGCAGCTTTATAGAAATGAAATCGGGCAAAGCGGATGAATTTTCCATGCAGGGAAAAGTGGAACCCAAGGAAAATAATAAGGTTCAGATGCTGCTATATATGGCAGTGTTGGAATATAGCATGGGACAGGACCGGCGGCGTATGCATCCCTATTTGCTTTATACCCGTTATCCTTTATTGTATCCGGCCAGAGCATCGTGGGCTCAGGTAAGGCGGGTTATCAATTTGCGTAACCGTATTGTTGCTGCCGAGTATGGGGTACAATTCCATAATCATCCTGATTTTACACGCAACTTGTTGGCACAAATCAATCCGGAGGTGGTGAATGAAAGAAAACTGAGCGGCAGATTCTGGGAACAGTATTTGAAGCCCTCTATCTCGCGTTTCCGGGAGAAGCTGTCGGCGTTGGAACCTTTGGAGCAGGCCTATTTTTATACGCTTTATAATTTCATTACAAAAGAACTTTATACCTCCAAATCGGGAGATGTGGATTATGAAGGACGTGCAGGGGCTTCAGCTCTTTGGCTGAGTACACTGGATGAGAAACGTGAGGCGGGAGAGATATTATATGATTTGCAGATAATGGAAAATAGGGCATCACAGGCTCATAAGGCTTATATACTTTTGTCTATTCCGCAATATGATGAAATGTTTCTTCCCAATTTCCGTACAGGAGATGTGGTTGTGTTGTATGAGCGTAATAATGACTTGGATAATGCGACCAATAAAATGGTTTTTAAGGGTAATATTGAGCAGATTACAGATACAGAATTGCGTATTCGTTTACGTGCTACCCAACGTAATGCTTCCGTTTTTTCTCCGGACAGTCGTTATGCTATAGAACATGATACGATGGATACTACATTTCGCAGTATGTATTTGGGACTCTCCGCTTTTCTGGATGCGAATACGGAAAGACGGGAATTATTGCTGGGACAACGGCCTCCCCGCTTTGATTCGTCTTTTGATGAAGCTATAGCGCTGACCGGTGATGATTTTGAGAGGGTGGCGTTGAAAGCTGAGTCGGCCCGTGATTATTTTCTTCTGGTGGGACCTCCCGGAACAGGAAAGACTTCGAGGGCGTTGCGTAGAATGGTGGAACATTTCTATGCAGCATCATCTATGCAGATATTGTTACTGGCTTATACCAACCGGGCTGTTGATGAAATTTGTCAGTCACTGTCCTCTATCACTCCCTGTATAGATTATATACGGGTGGGAAGTGAGCTTTCCTGTGATGTACGCTTTAGAGGACATCTGTTAGAGAATATATTGGCGGAATGCAACAGTAGGAGAGAGGTGAATATCCGTATGGCAGATTGCAGAGTATATGTTGGAACCGTGGCCTCTATTGCGGCTAAAGCTGAACTTTTTAAATTAAAACGTTTTGATGTAGCCATAGTGGATGAAGCCACCCAAATATTAGAACCCCAATTGTTGGGTATTCTGTGTGCCAAGTTTGCCGATGAAAGAAATGCAGTGGGTAAATTTATCCTGATAGGTGATCATAAACAGTTGCCTGCCGTTATTTTGCAGAATAGCGGACATTCTGAAGTGCATGATGAGGGACTTAGGGAAGCCGGACTTTTTAATTTAAAAGATTCTCTGTTTGAGCGGCTTTATCGTTTTCATTTAAAAGAAGAATCTCCTAAAGCGATAGATATGCTTTGCCGTCAGGGGCGTATGCATCCGGGAGTGGCTTTTTTTCCCAATAAAGCATTTTATGCCGGAAAATTGGAGGCTTTGGGATTACCTCATCAGTTGGAGCACATAGAGGCTCCGGTACGTTTTATCCCTTCGAAGCAAGATTTGGAGAGCGTTTCCGGAAAAACAAACAGATATGAGGCACAGATTGTCGCCGGTTTAGCCAAAGAGGTGTATCTGGCTCATGAAGAGGAATTTGATCCGAATCGAACGTTAGGGGTCATTACTCCTTATCGAAGTCAGATTGCTTTGATACGTAAAGAGCTTCAGGCATTGGCTATTCCTGCTTTGAGTAGGATTTCCATTGACACTGTGGAACGGTATCAGGGCAGCGAACGTGATGTCATTATTTATTCTTTTTGTGTGAATCACCTCTATCAATTAAGGTTTCTGCCCAACCTGACAGAAGAGGACGGTGTACAGATTGACCGTAAGTTGAATGTCGCTTTAACGCGTGCACGCAAGCAGCTTTTTATCACAGGAGTCCCTGAAATATTAAGTCATAATTCTATCTATCAATATCTTCTGAAAACTATTTATTAGGGAAAAAAATACCACAGGCTACTTAGGTGTGTAGTCTGTGGTGAATTCTTTAATTAGGCATCAACCGGTTTGTATTTGGGGACTAATGCTTTCATGATAATCCAACCAACCAAATAAGCTACGGCACATACACAGAATATGATGAAGTAGCCGGCAGGTTTTCCTTCGAATCCCATAAAAGTCATATTCGTTTCTGCTGCATAGTCAAACAGTCTGCCAGATCCCATATTAATACAGAATGAACCTATACCACCTGCCATACCACCAATACCTACGATAGTAGCGATGGTGCTTTTGGGGAACATATCACCTACTACAGAATAAATATTGGCAGACCATGATTGGTGTGCCGCACCTGCAATACCGATAATAATGATAGGATACCAATATGAATAATTGCCTAAAGGTTGGGCAAACAATGCCAGCAGTGGGAACAAGGCAAAGATAAGCATAGCCTGCATACGGGCTGCATATGGATTCTTACCTGTTTTATTAATGATAATAGTAGGTAACTTACCACCATAAATAGATAACATGGTAATAGCATATAATACGAAAATCAACATTTGTGCGGTACCCGTATCTGAAGCGAAACCGTATACATCCGAAATATATGCCGGAGTCCAGAACAGGAAGAACCACCATACGCCATCAGTCATGAACTTACCGACAAATACAGCCCATGTTTGGGGAAATTTGAAACATTGCAAGAATGAAATCTTCTTGTTGTCGAAGTCGTTGGCAGCAGCTTGTTGTTCTGCTGATTCTTCAGGATTGTTGTTGTCTTGTTCAATATATTCCAGTTCGGCAGCATTCACGCGAGGGTTGACATTGGGTTTCTTATAGAGGAACATCCAAAGTCCCATCCAAATGAATCCTAAACCACCGATAACGATGAAAGCCATTTCCCATCCGTTGCCCACACCAATACTTTGGAAATAACGTGCCAAAGGAGGGATAGTGATCGGAGCGGCTAAAGCACCTACTGTAGAACCTGCATTAAAGATGGAAGTGGAATATGCACGGTCCTTTTTCGGAAAATATTCGGCTGTTACCTTAATAGCTGCTGGGAAGTTTCCTGCCTCACCTACACCTAATACGATTCGGGCAGCGATAAAGTAATAAACGCTGGTAATGGCGATAGTTGAAGCGACGGCTCCTGTTGCAGAAAGCATCTCTTCTGCGTTATGAATACCTAATGTTTCTTCGGTTGCCCAACCGCACAATGCATGAAGACAAGCTCCTAAGGACCAGACAAAGATAGCCCAGAGATAACCTTTTTTAGTTCCCATCCAGTCAATGAAACGACCGGCGAACAGGTTGGCAATGGCATACACTATAGAGAAAATAGCTGTGATATCTCCGTAATTCGAATCCGTCCAGTGAAATTCCGGAGCAATGAAGTCTTTCCAGGTTAGTGAAAGCACCTGACGGTCGAGGTAATTGACTGTAGTGGCAAAGAATAGCAGACCACAGATTATCCATCTGAAGTTTGTCATCTTCTCACCTACTTTTTGAAATGTACTCATGATAATAGATTTAATTATGTTTTTCTTATTAGACGCAAAAATAACCATTCTGTACCTATTCTCTATGCAAAAATTGGTGGAAAGCCTGTATAAATCGGTACAATGGTAAGATTTCTAAAAAAATCATTCTGAATGTCGCAAAAAAAACTGAAAACGAGTTGATTTCTTGCAACATTCAGAATGACAAGAGTTAATGAGTAATGGTGTGTACCATTCTACTTATCTCATATCTGTGTATTTTATTTCATCCTTGTCACTGTATTTCAGGTTTTCACCTCCCATACCCCAAATAAAGGTATAGTTGCTGGTACCTGCAGCGGCATGGATAGACCATTCGGGAGAAGTGATGGCTTGTTCATTGTGTAACCATACCAGACGCTCTTCTTGCGGTTCGCCCATCAGGTGGCAAATGGCATTTCCTTCAGGCAGGTTGAAATAGAAGTAGGCTTCCATACGACGGGTATGTGTATGGGCCGGCATGGTGTTCCATACAGAACCCGGAGCCAGTTCAGTAAGTCCCATCTGTAATTGGTTTGTACCACCGTTTTTCACTCTTTCCAATACATCTTTTACAATTAACTGGTTTACAATACGGTCGTTGCTATCTTCCATTTTTCCATAATGATCTGAGATAGCTAAAGCATACTGTTTAGGATTTGCTTTTTGAAGCTTGGCGTCGGTAGTGATCAATTGAGTAACGTATGGCTTGTAAGCCGGTGCCGAATTGATATAGAATTTAGCCGGTTTGGCAGCGTCATTACTTTTAAAAGTAACTTCTTTATTCCCGCAACCTACATAGAGGGCTTCCTTGTATTTCATAGGATATTCTTTACCGTCTACAGTAACTACGCCGTCACCGCCTACATTGATGACTCCTAGTTCACGCCGTTCAAGGAAGTAAGTGATTTCCGAACCCAGTTCACGGAAAGTTTCCAGCTTCAAAATTTTGTTTACCGGCATAGCTCCTCCGTAAATAAGACGGTCGTAAAGGGTGTATGTAACATTGATTTCATCCGGCGCCATCACCTTTTCCATCATAAATGAACTACGCAGACGTTCTGTATCATAGTGTTTCACATCTTGCGGATGGCAAGCGGTCTGTACTTTGTAATTTACTTGAGCTGAAGCTGCCAAAGCAGAAACACTCAGCATCATTGCAATTGCTAATTTTTTCATAATCATTATCTTTAAATTTTAATTTTTCATTGTTTTCTGGTATTTAATGATGGAACGACGGTTCAGTATCATTAAGAATAGTGTTATCAGTACTAAAATTCCGGAACCAATCCATTTGAATGAATAAGTCAAATGGAAAATAGCCCATGAGAAAGGACTTGAAGCAAAATCCAATGCCCCACCTTCAAAACCAGACGGGATGTTTACGGCAGCATCTTGTGTCTTGGCGTATACATCATGTGCTGCTTTGGTGAAATAAGGAGCCAGATCTGTTACAAAATACAGACCGATGGCCAGCACAACAAAACCAATGATGAAAGTCTTTACTACATTTCCTTTTGTGATAGGTAATATCAATGGGAATACATAGAACATGCCAGCTAATGAAGCCAATGGCAAGAATTCATTGCCCGGAAGCACCACTGCCAATAAGATAGTAACAGGGATTAATAGTAATGATACAACCAACGTGGCCGGATGTCCGATCACCAAGGCAGGACTCATACCGATATTTAAGCCTACAGCACCCTTAAACTTCTTGGCGATCAGTTCGCGGGTAGCGTCCGAAATGGGTTTCAACCCTTCGATGAACAGGCTGGTAATACGGGGAATCAACTCCATTACCGCTCCCATCTTGATACCTAAACCTAGAATATAAGGAATCTTGTCTACTATTTCTTGTCCGTTCTTGCAAGATAATGCACCGATGCCACATCCTACCAGGATACCCAAGAAGAGAGGTTCGCCTAATAAACCGAATTTCTTTTTCATACCTTCCGCATCAATGTTCAGCTTTTCAAATCCGGGAATTTTGTCCAATACCTTATTTATAATGAGAGCGAATGGTACGAAACCTGCACAGAAGGGCTGCGGAATAGAAATACCTTCCATTTTATCATAGAAACCTTGAAATTTGTCTGCTGTGTAATCTGCTAAGATTAATGTGATGATATAACAGATAACAGCTGCGAAGAATCCCCACAAAATACTATCTGTTGCAAAATAAACTACGGCTCCGATAAAAGCGAAATGCCAATAGTTCCATAAATCAATATTAACCGTACGGGTGGTTTTAGTCAATAACATTAAGATGTTAACGGCCAGACATACCGGAATGATGAATGCCCCTACGGAAGTGTTATAAGCTACGGCTGCAGCAGCAGGCCATCCCATATCGAATACTTTCAGTTGCAGGCCATATATTTCGACCACTTTGCTTAAGGCCGGACCCAGACTGCTGGTCAGAAGTGCGGTAACCACTGATAGACCAACGAAACCAACACCTACCAACAAACCGCTTTTTAATGCTTTGCTGAATTTGATTCCGATACAAACGCCTAAGATTGTAAAAATTATAGGCATCATCACCGCTGCTCCTAAACCGATGATATAACTAAAAACTTGTTCCATTCTCTTGTGAATTAATAGTAAATGACTGTGTTTTCTACAATAGTATAAATTAAAAACTGCCCCAAAAATAAAACCTTTTCTCAACTTATCAAACCTGAAAGGCATAATAATTAGTAAAAAGACAATTTTTGAACGATTTTTATCGTTATCGTGCACAAAAATAACCGTTTTCGCACACGAATACCAAATAATACACTTAGTAGGTTGAAAAGTGCACACTGCTTTTCGAGGAAAATACTACTTTTGTTTCATGAAATAAATAGGTCTAATACTAAAAATAAATGTCTTCATGAAAAAGAATTCTATTTGTAAAATTATTGTGTCCGGTTTGCTTGCGGCTGTTCCTTTGATGGGCATGGCTCAGCAGGTTTGTGGTAATAAGCCTTGGTCTGTACGTATGGCGGAATCAGAAATGGTGCGTTGTCCCGAATCTTGGCAATTGGATTTTCAGACCCGTTTGAAGTGGGATTACTGTCATGGTCTGGAACTTCAAGCTATGCTGGATGTATATGATGCATACGGTGATAAAAAGTTTTTTGATTATGCTGTGGCTTATGCTGATACAATGATTCATCAGGATGGCTCTATCGAAACTTATAAACTGGAGGAATATAATATTGACCGTTTGAATTCCGGCAAGATGCTTTTCCGTATTTATGAGCAGACTAAGGACGAGAAATACAAGAAAGCATTGGATTTGTTGCGCAGTCAGTTGGATACGCATCCTCGTAATGCCGATGGCGGTTTCTGGCACAAGAAGATTTATGAGAATCAGATGTGGCTGGATGGGCTTTATATGGGGCAACCATTTTATGCGGAGTATGCTTACCGTAACAACCGCGTGAATGATTATGCTGATATTATCAATCAGTTTGTCACAGTGGCCCGCCATAATTATGATCCGAAGACTGATCTATACCGTCATGCATGTGATGTGAGCAAGCGTGAAAAGTGGGCGGATAAAACTACCGGGTGGTCGCAACACTGTTGGGGACGCGCTATGGGATGGTATGCAATGGCTTGTGTGGATGTACTCGATTTTATACCGGAACACGAAGCCGGACGTGAATCTGTTATTGAAATATTGAATAAACTGGCTGCCCAGATTAAACGTACTCAAGATCCAGCAACAGGGGTATGGTATCAGGTGATTGACAGAAGCGGGGATGAGGGGAATTATCTGGAATCCTCTTGTTCTACCATGTTTGTATATACTCTGTTGAAAGCGTTACGTAAGGGATATATTTGTCCCTCGTACATGGAAGTGGCTAAAAAGGGATATGAAGGGCTTTTGACCCAATTTATAGAAGTGGATGATAAAGGTGTGGTTTCTATTACTAAAGGTTGTGCTGTTGCAGGTTTGGGAGGCAAGCCGGTGTATCGTACCGGAGATTATAATTATTATATAACTGAAAAAATACGTTCTAATGATGCGAAGGCAGTAGGTCCGTTTATTATGGCCAGTCTGGAATGGGAACGTTTGTTTCAGAAAAACAGTTGTGGAACTGCATGTGAATAATAGGAGGTGATACGATGAGGAAAGTTTTAGGATTATTGTTGCTATTGTCTGTTGTAAGCGCAGCATGGGCTCAGGAACGTCAGGATACAATTGTAGTCTCACGTGATGGAACGGGGAATTTTCGTACTTTGCAGGAGGCTATAGAGAGTGCGCGGGCTTTCATGGATTATACTGTTACGATCTATGTGAAGAACGGAGTATACAAGGAGAAAGTGATTGTTCCTTCATGGGTGGAAAATATAGATATTATAGGTGAAGATCGTGATAAGACGATTATTACTTATGATGATCATGCGAATATAAATAAAATGGGTACTTTCCGCACTTATACGGTGAAGGTAGAGGGCAGTGATATCACTTTTAAAAATTTGACTATTGAGAACAATGCGGCTCAGTTGGGACAGGCGGTAGCTTTACATACGGAAGGTGACCGTTTGAAATTTATCAATTGTCGTATCTTGGGCAATCAGGACACTATTTATACCGGTGCTAAATTTACCCGTCTTTATTTCAAGGATTGTTATATTGATGGTACTACCGACTTTATTTTCGGTCCTTCTACCGCTTTATTTGAAGATTGTATTATTCACAGTAAACGCAATTCGTATGTAACGGCTGCTTCCACTCCGAAAGAGGCTAAATATGGATATGTCTTTAAGCACTGTAAGCTGACGGCAGAACCGGGAGTGGATAAAGTGTATTTAGGTCGTCCTTGGCGTCCATATGCTTATACTTTATTTATAGAATGTGAATTGGGGAAACATATTGTTCTTGCCGGATGGCACAATTGGGGTAAGCAGTCTAATGAAGAAACCGCCCGTTATATGGAATATAAAAATACCGGTGAGGGCGCAAATACTTCGGAAAGGGTGGCGTGGAGCAAACAGTTAACAAAGAAAGAAGCTGAGGCGGTGACGGTCGATGCTATTTTTCGTACTCAAAGTGATTGGAACCCAATAGACTAGATTGATTTTGTAATTGCTTGAAAAGGAGACTTCTACGTTGGTGGAGGTTTCCTTTTTTTGTTGTGTTGAATAATTGGAACCCGTAAAAAACACCTAATAAATCCACATAAAAAGATAAAAACTACACATCAAGGTAATGTTATATCCATAATTTTGCAACAGTGAAACTAAGGTCAAAACCTTAAAAAACATTTTAATAACTATAAAAACACATCTTATGAATCTAAAAGAATTAGCTAGAAAAGCTGTCTCAACTCTCTTTTTGAGTATGCTTTGTTTGGTTGCTTTTGCTCAAACCGCAACAGGTTTGGTGAAAGACAAAACAGGCGAACCTATGATTGGTGTGAATGTACTGGTAAAAGGAACAACCAATGGTACAATCACGGATTTCGATGGTAAGTTTTCAATTCCGGATGTTCCGAGTAATGCTACTTTGGTGGTTTCTTATATTGGGTATCTTACCAAAGAGGTAAAATCTGGAAAAGATTTGATAATTGTATTGGAAGAAGATAACAAGACTTTGGATGAAGTCGTTGTTATTGGTTATGGCACGGTGAAAAGACGTGATTTGACTGGTTCTGTCGCTTCTGTTACTGGAGAAAAATTAGCGGCTAATCCAGTTGCCAATGTCGCACAGGCTTTACAAGGACAATTGCCTGGTGTAAGTGTGACTTCTCAAGACGGTCGTCCGGGTGCAGGTATGTCTATTCGTATTCGTGGTGGTGGCTCTATCACCCAGTCTAATGATCCTTTATTCATTGTAGATGGTGTTCAAGTTAGTGGCATTGATGATATTCCTGCTGACAATATCGAAAGTATTGATGTGTTAAAGGATGCTGCTTCTACGGCTATTTATGGTGCCCGTGGTGCTAACGGTGTAATATTGGTTACTACTAAGGGAGGCAAGGATGGCCGGGTTTCCGTCAAGTATAATATGTATTATCAGATGAAGGAGAATCCAAAATTATTGGAAACTATGGATCCTTATGATTATGTATATAATACATGGGCATATATGAAGAGTCTGGGGGATTCTTATGGGGATGGAGTTGCCAGATATTTTGGATTAGGATCCAAGTATGGAAATCATTTGAATGAATATAAAAATATGACCACTCATAATTATATAAATGATTTGATGCAGACTGCGTCTTCTTGGAATCATGATGTATCTTTATCTGGTGGCACAGACAAAACTAAGTTTTATTCATCAGTTAACTATATGGATGATGAAGGTATCCGTGTGAAGTCTGGTTTCCAACGTTGGAATGCGAATTTCAAATTGACGCAAAAGATTAATAAAAAGTTAACTGCGGACTTTGATTTACGTTATAGTGAAATAGAAATTAATGGTTCTGGTTTTGGTAATGCAACCTCTGCTTACACTTATCGTCCTGTGGATAATCCTTTGGGGGATGCTTCTTTTACCGCTGGATTTGGTCAAGGTGATACAAATATGGAAGAAACTAGTAATCCTTTGTATTACTTGAATACTGTAGATTATATAAAAAACATGTACCGTATCCGTGCAAAAGGTGCTTTAACTTGGAATGTTATTAAAGGTTTGACGGCAAAGACGGAGCTATCGTTAAATCGTAATTGGAACCAGGAAAAGACATGGAATGCAGGACAGACAGAAAAAGATAATAGTTCTGCTAAATTGAAGAAAAGTGATGGTTACGGTGTGCGTTGGGCAACTACTTTGAATTATGAAGTACAGGGGCTTGGAGATAATCATAATTTGTCTTTCTTGGTTGGTAATGAAGTCTTGGCTTCAAAGTCAGATTACACTGAAATATATGGTGTAGGGTATCCTGAAGGATTTACAATGGATGATGCGTTTGGTATGATTAATATGACTACTCCTTCATTGGGACAAGATTATTTTAAAGGTGAGATAGGTACTCCTAATCATACTTTATCTTGGTTTGGTCGTGCTAATTATTCTTATAAAGGTAAGTATCTTTTGACAGCTACATTCCGTGCTGATGGTTCTTCTAAATTTGCACCTAGTCATCAGTGGGGGTATTTCCCGGCAGCAGCTGCAGCATGGAGAATTTCAGATGAAGCTTTCATGGAAAATACAAGAGATTGGTTGGATAATCTGAAACTTCGTGTATCGTATGGTACTTCTGGTTCTGATAATATTGATGCTTCTTTATGGAGAGAAACATGGAAAACAGAACAAATTACAGTGGATGGTGAAAAGGTTACCACTTATGTGCCTGGTGATATGAAAGGAAATCCTGATTTGAAATGGGAAACTACTATTAGTCGTAATTTAGGTGTTGATTTTGGTTTCTTTAATAATTGGGTTCGTGGTAGTTTGGACTATTATTGGAATACGACAAAGAATATTTTAATGAAAGTGCCTATTGATGCAGCGTCTGGTTATAGCTATCAGTTCCAAAATGTAGGTAAAACCTCAAATAAGGGAGTTGAATTGGCTTTAGGCTTTGACATTGTTCGTGGTAAAGATTTTAATTTAGGTGTAAACTTGACTTATAATTATAATAAGAATAATATTGACGAACTGATGGATGGGGTCTTGGCAGATACGAGAGCTATGAATGATTGGGGTTCATCTATGGCTAAGCCTGCTTATGATTATATTATCCGTGAGGGGCATCCTGTAGGTACGATCCAAGGTTTTAAATCTGAAGGATATTATACGATTGATGATTTTACTTATGCGGATGGTAAATACACATTGAAACCAGGCATTCCGGATATTCAAGGTATTGTGAATTATCCGGATGGAGTTAAAGTACTGGCAGCAGATGGACAAACCGCCGTACCGGGTATGCCTAAATTTGCAGATACAACAGGTAATGGTGTTGTGGACGAGGATGACAAAACGATTATCGGCGAAGCTATGCCACAACATACAGGTGGTTTTACAATTAACGGTAATTGGAAGGCAATCGATTTTTCTGTAGGCTTTACTTATCAGATTGGTGGTGATGTGTATAATGCCAATGCAATGCATTCCTTGATGGGAAATAAAGACAATTCCGCTGGTCAGAATCGTTTGAAGTTCGTTTCTGAAACTTTCAAATATTATGATGTCGATACAAACGGTGACTTGATGCTGGTGAAAGATCCTACAGCTTTGGCGGCTCTTAACGCGAATACAAACTACAGTTCTTTCTTCTCTGAATATGGAATCGTAAGTTCTAAATTTATTGAAGATGCGTCTTATTTGCGTTTGAATACATTGACAGTAGGTTATACTTTCCCGAAAAATTGGATGAATAAGATTGGATTACAGAATGCACGTGTATACTTTACAGGAAGTAATTTGTTCTGTATTGATGGATATTCTGGTATAGATCCGGATGTAAACACGAAGACTGATGGTAAGGATGGTTTCCCTACACCTTATTTTGATTACCAGTCTTATCCTAAGGCTAGAACTTATACCTTTGGTGTTAATTTAACTTTCTAATTAATGGAGATGAATCGTATGAAAAAAATAGTATATTCGACCCTTTTCTTTGCTGGAATGTTTTTGACTACAGCATGTAGTGATTATTTGGAGGTTGGCTCTCCTTCTATTGTAGATTCGGATTTTGTCTTTTCTAATCCGACAACAGCACGTGCCGCATTAGACGGTGCTTATGAACAGTGGAGGGATTGTGCGCAGAATAAGGTTTTTGGTGATGGATTGTTTTATGCTGCTGATATTGCCGGGTCTGATATAGAACGGCACCCGGAGTCTTTCTCTAATCAGTTGGGGCGCCATTATCCGGAATGTCTTTATCAAAACGGTACATATGCAAGTAGTTATGGATTGACTTCGTATTTGAAGGAGAATGATATTTATGCTAGCTTGTATGCGGTTGTAAGCAAGGCCAATGCGGTGATAACATCCATGGAAAATGCGGAAAATTTTGAATCGATCATCAATGGTGGACAATCAGAGATGGGGCAAATGTATGGTGAGGCGGTAGCTATGCGTGCTACGGCTTACCGTGAACTGTGTAAAAATTTTGGAGATGTTCCTTACGTTGGCGTTTATGGTGTTGTGCCTAAAGGTTTGGTTTCCCGTGATTCTATTTATGATGTATGCATTGAAGATTTGCAGAAAGTGGAGCCTTTGATGTACACCATCGGTTCCATTCCCGGCATTGCTGCTGCTAATAAAAATTATTTTTCTAAAACCTATGTGCAGGCTTTGATTGGAAGAATGTGTTTGGATGCAGCTGGATATCAGACTCGTCGTGGCGATATCAAACGTGTGAACGGAAAAGGGGAAAGCATGACATTTGAAACCAAAGGGAAAGAAAATAATGGAGCTACTTATGGACGTCGTTCTGACTGGCAAGACTTGTACTCAATAGCTAAAAAATACTACGAGGCTTTGTTGGCTGATCCGGGTAATGCACTGTTTCATTTGACTGATCCACGGGGTGCCTCGGATAAATCCGGACGTACTTTTAATAATCCGTACCAGTATTTCTTTGAACAGATGCATATGGATGATGCTATTTATGCGGATGAGTCTATTTATGAATATCCCATGCAGCAAGGTGGTGGAAATGATGGTCGCCCCTATTCTTTCGGTCGTCCTTCGTCTGGTGGCTCAAAGGCTGCGTATCCATGTAAGAGCTATGGACAGGGACGTATAAATCCTGCTTATTTTTATGGAGTCTTTGATCCGAATGATATGCGTCGTGATGTGAGCATTACTATGACCGGCAGTAATGGTAAAGGGGTTGAGAAGTTAATTCCTTTTGTCCCCAACTCAAAAGCTGAAGGCGGTGGCTTGACATTGAATAAATGGGATGAGAATCGTCAGGCTAATCCATGGGTGGCAGCACAACGTAAATCAGGTATCAATGGTCCGTATATGCGTATGTCTGAAGTTTATTTGGGCTATGCGGAAGTATGTGCGGCATTAGGTGATGTAGTTACAGGTAAACAATATTTAAAAACGGTTCGTGAACGTTCGTTCCCGCAAGGTTTGGCTAACACAGATGCTTTTATTGCATCTTTTGGTAATGACTTAGTTCGTGCGATTATTGAAGAACGGGGGTTTGAATATGCAGGTGAAGGTGATCGTCGTTGGACATTGATTCGTTCTGGTTATCTTCCGGAAGATATAAAAAGAATCAAAGATATGACTAAAGCTATGATGGATGGTTTGGCAACTAAAGGTTATTATGAGTTTGAAAATGGTAATATCATTTCTGCTTATATATGGACAAAATTAGTTGATGCAAAAACTATATATGGTCATCGTTTGACAGCACAGTGTCCGACAGACAAGGTCAATGATCCGGTGCTTTATCCGGGATGGCGCGGACAAAAGGATAATTGGGAAGAAATGGGATTGAATTATGGAAGTTCGACTCCAGCTACCAATTTAGCAATAAAAGGGTTGTTTGAAATAGTGTCTGAAGAAGAGGCGGCATCTCTTGAAAGCCAAGGATATACCAAAGTTAATTGGGGTATTGATTTGGTTGATAATAGAGATGAATATGATAAGTATCTGTTTTGGGATTATGATTACGTTTCGGCTCCTATCTATTTGTGGCCGTTTACTCCTAATGTAATGGCAGCCGGTGGCTTTACGAATGGTTATGGCTTTAAACAGGAATAATAATTCATTCGTTAAACGAAAATAAATGTATGGGGAGAGGGCGTATTGTGAATGCTCTCTCCTTTTTTGTGTTTCTTAAGAATGTATTTCTAAACAGGCATTCCTGTTATTATCGCATTGACAATTTGAACTTAAGGTTTGCTTTCTTAAAGCTTGTAATTTCTGCTACCATAGCTGTCACCATTTTACCGAATCACCTATGGATAGGTAGATGTAGAGGGCAGCAGTTTGTTGTAGGAAGTTACAATAAGAAAGGTAGAAATCTTTTTTGTGATAGGTTTGTTCGCCTGTTGCAAAATTGTGCACATAAAAGACCAATTTTTACTTTGTTCTTCTTTGATAGCCTGTTACTTTTGTATCAAGACATAATTTTAATCAGATACGAAATGAAATTAAAGGTTTTAGTAAGTACAATAGTTAGCATCATGATATGGCCGGCAAGTATTGTGGCACAAGGTGAATTGATTCCAATGATAGAAATACCCGCAGGAAATTTCTATATGGGAACTTTGGGTGAAGATGAGAATTATGATGAAGCACCTATGCATAAGGTGTACATATCCAAACCGTTTAAAATGGGACTGACCGAAGTGACTAATGCGCAATATGAATTGTTCTGCCCTGAACATAAGTCGCTGCGTGGTAAAAATGGTTTCTCAAGTGAAGATGACGAAGCGGTGGTGTTCGTAACTTATCAAGATGCCGTTGCCTTTTGTGACTGGTTGACCCGGAAAGAAGGAAAAACTTATCGTCTGCCTACCGAAGCTGAATGGGAATATGCATGTAAGGCAGGCCGTTACTGGAATTTCTATATGGATGACAAGCTTCCTGCCGCTTGGCAAAAGAATCAAGTGATAGCGGCTACTCCCAAACCCTTGTCTTTGAAAGTGGCACAAACTCCTCCTAACGAATGGGGGCTATATGATATGTGCGGAAATGTGGAGGAATGGTGTTTGGACTGGTATGGGCCCTATATAGACAAGGAACAGACTGATCCTGTCGGCTATTCGGACGGTATAGCACGTGTGACCAGAGGAGGCAGTCATAATACACCGGTGAAATATCTCCGTTCGGCAAACCGTATGGCTATGTTGCCGGAGGATAAACATACAATGACGGGCTTTCGGGTGGTACAGGCAGAGTATCCGCAAACTGCTCCGCTTTCTCAGCCAAAAGATGAGTATGTTGTGTCTCAGATAAAATGGGATTGGGACTCTCAATGTGTCACGGAACCTGTCTTCGCTGCTCCTTTGGTTTATGTGCATGAACCGGATGTGCATAGTGGAACGCCTTTTTTCAAGCATAATCATCAGCCGGCATTGACTTGGTGTGATAATGGAGACTTGTTAGCAGTGTGGTTTTCTACCAATGAAGAAAAAGGCCGTGAGATGGTGGTGCTCTCTTCGCGTTTGCGTGCCGGAAGCTGTGAATGGGAAAAGCCCCGTATGTTTTATCAGATAGCTGATCGTAACTTGACCGGAACTGCATTGTTGAACGACCGTCAAGGGACTCTTTATCATATCAATGGAGTGGAAGCGGCCGGACATTGGCAGAATTTGATGATGACTTTGCGTACAAGTACAGATAATGGACAAACTTGGAGTAAACCTCGTATGATTGCTCCCGAGCATACGAAACGCCATCAAGTGATAGCCGGAACCTCTATTACAAAGGAAGGCTGGTTTGTCCAGGCTTGTGATGCCGGACCCGGTGGAAGAGACGGGGCTGCTGTTCATATCAGTAAGGATAAGGGAAAAACTTGGACGGACCCATGGGATGGAGCACCCTTGCCTGATTTTAAAGAAGGGAGAACAGGTACCACTATCGCTGGAATCCATGCCGGAGTGGTGCAATTGAAGGATGGCAGATTGATGGCATTGGGACGTAACAATAGCATTCGTGATAAAGAAGGACGTTTACGTATGCCCATGAGTGTATCTGATGATATGGGCAAGACTTGGCATTATTCCGCTTCGGAATTTCCACCCATTGATGGAGGACAACGGCTGGTATTGATGCGTTTGAATGAAGGTCCTATTTTACTGATATCTTTTACTGAACATCCTTATCGTACTCCGAAAGAGGAGCGTGGAATGATGTTTACTAATCAATCAGGAAAGCCTTTTAAAGGATATGGCATGTATGCTGCTTTGTCATACGATGAAGGTAAGACCTGGCCTGTAAAACGCTTGTTGACTGATGGCATTTATCGTTTTCTTAATGGTGGGGCTTGGACCCAGTTTTTTGAAATGGATGAGAATCACGCTGAGCCTCGTGGCTACCTGGCCGGAACACAAACACCTGATAATATGATTCATTTGATAACAAGCCGCTTCTATTATAAATTTAATTTAGCTTGGTTGAAAGGAAACGAAAGTGCTATATCTCCTCATTCTTTGTCTGACTAAAGGGTGTAGAACACATATGTCCAATACTTTATATCGTTTTTTTTCGTTTTTAGCTTGTGTTGTTTATTATAAATGAAAGTAAACGAAATAAAATAAAGAAAAAAAGTGCAAAATTACTTTTGTTTTCCGAAAATATTTCTACTTTTGCAATGTGTGATTTAAGATACTATGATTATGGAGCACGCTTAAAGAGAACACAAAAAGAATTATTAAATCTAAAATGATTATTTGTTAACCCAGGAAAGTATGGAAAATGTTCAGAAAACAAGGCGTTTGTTTGCAAGCGCATACGGTTGTAAAGCCAGCCGTTCTTTTCTTATTTGGGGCTTGTCGGCCGCAATGTTCATAAGTGTTATACCGATGATGGCTGAGGTTTCTGTCGGTGGAAAAAACATTGGTGTTCAAATTGTTAGTCAGACAAAGAATATTACCGGAACCATTATTGATGAAACAGGTGAACCTATGATTGGTGTGTCGGTTTTAGTTCAAGGGACTACTACTGGAACTGTTACAGATTTGGATGGTAAATTTACATTGGAAGTTCCTGCAAACGCTACATTAGTTGTTTCCTATATCGGATACAAAACTCAGAATGTAAAAGTCGGTAGCCAAAATACGTTTGCCATTAAGATGGAGAGTGATAATGAGGTGCTTGATGAAGTTGTAGTGATTGGTTATCAGACTATTAAACGTAAGGACTTAACTGGTTCTGTTGCTTCTGTTAGTGGTAAAACCGTGTCTGTTATGCCTGTTTCTAATGTAGCACAGGCTATGCAAGGTAAACTTCCTGGTGTGAACATTACCTCACAAGATGGACGTCCTGATGCGGCGATTTCTATTCGTGTGCGAGGAGGAGGTTCCATTTCGCAAAGTAATGAACCTTTGATTCTGGTAGATGGTGTAACTGTGAATTCTTTAAATGATATTCCGTCTGATCAAGTGGAAAGTATTGATGTGTTGAAGGATGCATCTTCTACTGCTATTTATGGTGCACGTGGTGCCAATGGAGTAATTCTTGTAACTACAAAGGGAGCAAAAGAAGGGAAAGTTTCTGTTTCTTATAATGGTTATGTTAAATTTAATACACCGACTAAATATTTGGCAACATTGGATCCTTATGATTATTTATCGTTTGTTTGGGGAAATGCAGCTGCTAGTGGCGATGCATATCGTCTACCATTCGAAAAATTGTATGGCATCGGTGATTATTCTGGTAGTAATACAGGAGGTATAGAAAGTTATCGTAACACCAGGAATTATAACATCCAAAAAGATGTGTATAATAGTTCTGTATCTCATAACCATGATTTGTCGGTTAGTGGAGGCACTGAAAAAACAAAAGTTTTGTTTGCGATGAATTATATGGATGAGCAAGGTATGAAACTTAATTCTTATGCAAAGCGTGGAGGTGTTTCGTTGAAAATTAATCAGAAATTACGTGATAATTTGGATATTAATTTAGATACCCGTTATAGTGATATGCGTACTATGGGAGATGAAGGAACAACTAATGGTTCCGGCTCATTGCTTTCATCTTCTTATCGTTTTCGTCCGATTGCTACTCGTGATATTTTGGGGGACTTGAATGCTTTGCGTGAAGGGAATATGGAGATGTATGGTCGTCAGTCTGCCTGGGATACTTATAGTCCTGTGGCTCGTATCGGAGATTATGATCCACTATATATTAAACAAAGACTTCGTGGTACTTTATCTTTAAATTGGAGATTGTTTGACGGCTTTGCATATCATACTGATTTTACTTTAAACCAATCATGGGAACAAGATAAGATTTGGGGGGGAGCTATTTATAATAATTATTTGGATGACGAAACAGGAGCCAAACTATATGCAGGAAATGTGGAATATACAAAGCGTGACAGTTGGGGACTGCGTTGGACGAATACAATCAGTTATGACTTCAATTTTTTACCTAAACAGCATCGTTTGAATATTCTGTTGGGACATGAAGTTACAGACTCCGGAGGTAGTAAAATGTCAATTTCAGCTAGTCACTTTCCCTCTAATTTTACAAAGGATAATGCATTTGCCATGATTAACCAATATGATGCGGAGCATGGAACAAGTAAATTTTCTTCTGGAGTAGATATTCCTGGACGTATTCTCTCATTCTTTGGTCGTGCTAATTATACATTGATGGATCGTTATTTGTTTACTGTGACATTCCGTGCCGATGGTTCTTCTAAGTTTTCCCCCGAACACCGTTGGGGATATTTTCCTGCTGCGGCTTTTGGATGGCGCCTTTCTGAAGAAACTTTCATGGAAGGGACGAAAGATTGGTTAGATAACTTGAAAGTTCGTTTGTCTTATGGTACGGTAGGTAATGATGGTATCAGCTCAGATTTATGGTCACAAACGTGGACTTCTGAAACAGATTTACGATATCAATATATACTAAATAACCAGTATTCATCTTCTTATGACCTTTCAACGGAACAAATGGCAAATAAAAATCTAAAATGGGAAACAACTATTACACGTAATTTTGGTTTTGATTTCGGATTTTTAAAGAACCGTTTGTGGGGATCTTTGGATTTATATTGGAATACAACAAAGGATTTGCTGATGTTGACTTCGCTTCCGGGGATTACCGGATTCACATCTACGTATGATAACATTGGTCAGACTAGTAATAAGGGAATTGAGTTTTCTTTGTCAGGTGTGATTTTTGAAAATAAAGATTGGAATATTACGGCTGGTATGAATATAAATTTCAATAAGGGTAAGGTCGATAAGTTGGCAGAAAATGTAACAGGTTTATATGGCTCTAGTTGGTGTGGCAGTAGCAGTTTCCCGGGTGAGGATTATATTTTACAGGAAGGTAAACCTGTGGGTATGGTCAGAGGTTTTATATATGATGGCTTTTATACTACAGATGACTTTAATTATGTAAACGGACAATATATATTGAAAGAGGGCGTGGCAGATTTAGGTTCTTTTATTAATCCTGTACATGGGGTAGACCGTCCGTCCGGACAAAATGCCTATCCGGGTCTTCCGAAATTTAGGGATATGGATAATAGCGGCAGCATTGATGAGAAAGATGTTACCATTATTGGTGATATGAATCCTGTTCATACAGGTGGTTTCAATATCAATACAACTTATAAAAATTTTGATTTAGGATTGTATTTTAATTGGAGTTATGGTAATGATGTGTATAATGTGAATAAAATCGCTTCCTTGTACGGTGCAAAAGAAAAAGGAGTATATGAGAATAAACTTGGCTTTATGAAAGACTCCTATAAGATTTATGACGTGGTAGATGGGAAATTAGTTCGTCTCACTACTCCTGAGCAATTAAATGCAGCTAATGTAAATGCTAATTTACCATTACCTTATAGTGAAAATGGGGTTACTTCCAGTATTGCTATTGAAGATGGTTCTTATTTGCGTCTGAACACGTTGACATTGGGGTATTCATTGCCCGATAAGGTTTTGCATAAGGCTGGTTTGAGTAAATTGCGTATTTATGGAACAATCTATAATTTGTTTACCTTAACCGGTTACTCAGGTCTGGATCCTGAAGTTAGTGCTAATACCTCTCAGAATAAGGCGAAATACCCTACAGTAGGATTGGACTGGGGTACTTATCCTAGAGCACGTTCGTTTGTGGTTGGTTTAAATCTTGCTTTCTAATCAAAAAAACAAATCATTAAATTAATTATTATGAATAAATTAGCAACATATATATCTGCATTGGCACTATGCTGTTCCTTTGCTCAATGTAGTGATTATCTGAATACTTCTTCACCGGAGAACACTGGAGATGAGTTTGTAACCTCTTCTACTTCCGAAACTTTTAAAATCCTGTCTTGGTGTTATGCTAATTATCGGCAGAATTGTATTATGGGAGCTTATCGTTGGAATGATCCCATTGGCTCAGACTCTGAAATATATCCGGAAATAGGCTCTTTAAATAATGCCAACGCTAGACTATTACCGGAATTGTTAAGTGTAAATGCTGGTGGTTCAGGCTTCAACGGGCTTTATACTACGATTGCACGTGCATCTAAGGTAGCGGAATTGGTAGCTGATAAACCTGCATTTCAAGATGCTGTGGCAGCAGGAAAAGTAAATGATTGGACTCAACTTTATGGTGAGGCTTTAACAATGAAGGCTTTCTGCTATTTTGATTTGGTAAAACATTATGGTGATGTACCTTATGGATATGAAAATAACAATGTGGAAGATTATTCATTGACTTCCCGTTTTGAAATTTATGATAATCTTATTGAGATATTGAAGGAGGCAGAAGCATTGATGTATCCACTGGGAGAAGGTGGCATTACTGCTGAACGTTTTTCCAAGGGGTTTGCTGACGCGTTGTTAGGACAGATAGCTCTTTATTCCGGTGGATATCAGACAATTCGTACAGATGTTCCCGGTTTGTATGGTGACGTACAGTTTACGACAAAAGGAAAAGAAGAACTAGGATGTGTCTATGCTCGGCGCAATGATTATCTAGATTATTATAAGATTGCCGAGAAGTATTTTCAGGCTGCTTTGAATAATAAAGGAACGGCTGCTTTAGTTACGGTTGATGACCGGAGTTATGCGAATAATCCGTTTCAGCGTCATTTCCAATACACTCATGATCTGGCTCTTAGTCCGGAATCTATTTTTGAAGTAGGTAATATACAAGGGGGACAAAGTGGGCAGACTACTACCAGTGAATATTCTTATGCTTTTGGACGCCCGTCTAGTGGTGGTAGTAATCAGGCTGCGCCTTGCAAGTCGTTTGGAGCGTTACGTATTATTCCCTCTTTCTATTATGGTGAGTTTGAAGCGGGTGATATGCGTAGAGATGCTAGTGTGACTGTTACTGGCAGTAAAGGTGATGGCAATGAAGCTCTGTTGTCTTTTGCTCCGGGTAGCAAGTTGGATGGGGGAATTGCTATTAATAAATGGGATGAGAATCGTATGAATCCTCCTTATACTACATCTCAACGTACTTCGGGAATGAATTGGCCGGTGTTGAGGCTTGCTGACCTTATTTTGATGCAAGCGGAGGTTAAAGCAGAATTAGGAGCAGAAGGAGAAGCAATCCAATTACTTAACCAAATTCGTCAACGTGCATTCGGGAATGCTGAACATGATATTTCAGCTTCAGGTGAAGTTTTGAAGGAAGCTATTTTGCAGGAGCGCAAATTAGAACTTTTAGGTGAAGGCACTCGTCGCTGGGATTTGATTCGTTCGGGTAAGTTTGTGGAAAAAGCTTTAGCTGTTCGTGCAGAAATGACGGAGATGGTTAATGATTTGCAAACAAAAGGATACCATGAATTTGCTAATGGGAATGTGATCTCGAATTATATATATACTAAAAAAGTGCATTTAAGTTCACCATTGACTTTTGATCCTGACGAGTCAAATCCAGCTCTGTATCCAGGATGCAGAGGACAATACGATTATAGTACCACTCCGGTAAAAGTTACTGGAACAGACCACAACTTGGCTATTGAGGGGTTGTTTAATTATATAGATCCCAATGGTACTGAAGCAAAGAAATTGTTTGACGAGGGATATTCGAAGGTTGATTGGGGAGTGACATTAGTGAAATATGCTGATCATTATACAAATAGTAATTTGTTGCCGGGAGTAAAGGAAGGTAATGTTCCTCCCAGATATTATTGGCCTATTCCATTCGAAACGTTGAGCAAGTCTAAAGGAAAGATAACGAATGGATATGGTTTGGCACAAGAATAAAGATTATATATGAAAAACATTTTATCTGTTTGCGCATTTTTGCTAGCCTTTGGGGCGCTCCCTTTATGGGGGCAGTCCCAAGATCCTTTGAATGAGGATCAAACAACTGTACGTATTTTAGAAGGTGATAATTCGGATCCTTCTATTGTCCGTTATGGAAAATCTTATTATCTAGTTCATTCTTCTTTTGTTTATACTCCAGGATTGGTAGTTTACAAATCAGATGATTTGGTGAACTGGGTTCCATGTTCCACGGCTTTAACTACTTTTACTGGAGATATCTGGGCTCCGGACATCGTATTTCATAACAAGCGTTTTTATATCTATTTTCCGACTTTGAATGGGAAAGGAAAGAAAACCAATATGGTAACTTGGGCGGATACTCCGGAAGGTCCGTGGAGTACTCCGGTAGATTTGAAAATAGGAGGAATTGATCCGGAACATGTGGTTGGTGAGGATGGAAAACGCTATCTGTTGCTCAGTTCCGGTGCTTTATATCCATTGTCGGATGACGGATGCTCTATTACAGGAGAACCGGTTCGGATTTATAAGGAATGGGAAATACCGGAGGAATGGGATATAGAAGGAGTTTCCATGGAAGGCTTGAACGTGAAAAAAGTAGGAGAGTACTATTATTTGTTCGTGGCCGAAGGAGGTACGGCAGGTCCTCCCACCAGTCATATGGTAGTACAGGCACGTAGTAAAAATATAATGGGTCCTTGGGAGAATGCTCCTTTCAATCCGCTTCTTCGTACGGAATCCCGTAATGAAAAATGGTGGAGTAAAGGGCATGGCTCTATTGTTGATACGGAAGATGGACGGTTATTTATGATTTTCCATGCTTATGAAAACGGATTCCAGACATTGGGGCGTCAGACCCTTTTACGTGAACTGGTCCAAAAAGAAGATGGATGGTTACATTTGAAAGAAGGAGCCATTTCTTTACCTGCACCGGAACGTTTGCAATTATCTGGTATAGAAGATTTTGTATGGCAGACGTGCCGGGAACATAACTTAAATGATCGGTTCCGGATTACTTCTGATAAAATCAGTGTAGAGGCAAAGGGGAATACTCCAAAAGAAGGATCTCCCTTATTAGCACGTACCAGTGCTCATAAATATGAAGTGGAGGCTTGTTTTGAACTGAAAGGTGAAAATACATCTGCCGGATTGGTGGCTTATTATGATGAGAATTATCATTTTGGATTTGGTTTTAATCATAAGCAGATGCTTCGTTATCGGCGTGGGCAAGTAAGTCGTACGGAATCAAAACTTCCTCAAGCAAACCAATGTGGAAAGATGTGGTTACGTTTGCGGAATGATGCTAATGTATTGTCGGCCTGGTACAGTGCCGATGGTAAAAAATGGCATAAGTATCCATGGGGATTTGAGATATCGGGAGTACATCATAATACGGTATATGGTTTCTTGTTTGTCCGCCCAGGTATTTTTGCCGGTGGTGACGGGCAGGTGGAAGTAACAGATTTTGTTTTGAGAAATCTTGATTGATGCGTTGTTTAGCTGGAATTTAATGATTGAATTGCTTATGAAATATTGCTGCTCTTTTTTATTGTTATTGCTTTTGGGGATTTCCGGTGGATTTGCCCAGGATAAGGTGGAGTGTTGGGGACGTTATGAAATCTCCCTGCCTGCCAAAGTAAAGGGGAACCCTTTTGATATTGAGCTTACGGCAACGTTTAGCGGACCGGATACTACATTGACTGTACGTGGATTCTATGACGGAAATGATACCTTCAAAATTCGCTTTATGCCTGTGAGCCAGGGAGTATGGTCGTACGTGACGCAGAGTGAGATTCCCGTGCTGAATAAGGTGAAAGGGCGGATAGAATGTATTGCTCCGGGTAAAGGAAATCATGGCCCAGTTAAAGTGGATGGAACTTATAATTTTAAATATGCTGACGGAACGCGTTATTATCCAGTTGGAACTACTTCTTATGATTGGATGCATGTGGCAGGTAACCAGCCTGATCAGACAGTGAAATCATTGGAACTATCCAAGTTCAATAAAATCAGGATGCTGTTTTTTGTGCAAAACTTTGATCCGGATTATCCTGAACCCTCCATGTTTCCTTTTGAGATAAAGAAGATAGTAAAGGATGAAAAGGGAAAACCTGTGTATGAATGGGATTTCACCCGCTTCAATCCTGCTTATTTTGCTCATGTGGAAGCATGTGTGGATAAATTGGCCGGAATAGGAGTAGAGGCTGATTTGATTCTTTTCCACCCTTATGATGGTGGTCGTTGGGGATTTGACAGAATGCCTTTGGAAGCCGGTGTCCGATACTTGAAGTATCTGATAGCCCGTATGAGTTCATTTCGCAATATTTGGTGGTCATTGGCCAATGAATATGATTTTTTGAGAGAATTAAAACCGGAATATTGGGATACTTTTACACATACGGTAGCAGAGAATGATCCTTATTCCCATTTATGCTCCATTCATACTTATACAGCTAAGTATTATAAATATTGGGAACCTGAATACACTCATGCCAGTATACAGGACCAGGCACCTGTAGAAGGTTTTGGAAGAGCGGCTACGGTGAAGAATATTTATAAGAAACCGATTATTTTTGATGAGGTATGTTATGAGGGTAATATGGATAACCGATGGGGAAGCTTGAGCGGTCAGGAATATCTTTATCGCTTGTGGCAAGGGCTGATTGTGGGAACTTACGTAACTCACGGAGAATGTTATATGGATAATTCAAAAGATTATTCTCGTGATTTTCTGGCTGTAGGAGGAACTTTTCAAGGGGAGTCCTGGAAGCGCATCGGCTTTACAAGACAGATTTTGGACGCACTTCCTAATCCTCTGCATTTATGTGATAGTAGTTGGGACCCTTATACTTCGACTGCCGGAGAAAATTATTATATGATTTATCTGGGCAAGGAAATAAAACCGGAATGGGCATTTGATTTACCGGTAAAAAACGCTTTTTATCCACGTTTGAAAGAAGGAGTACGTTTTAAAGTGGAAGTCATTGATACTTGGAACATGACGATAGCCGAATGGCCTGCCGTTTTTGAAACAACTGCTCCTGTAAAGGATAGGGTGTATGATAAAAATCAAGGGAGAGTAAGACTGCCTGCAAGTCCTTATCTGCTGCTAAGGATAACTGAAGTAGAATAATTTATGAATGTGTTAATTTGCTAATAGGCTAATTTGCCGTTTGGTTCCGCTATGTTCGCATGTCAATTAGTCTATTAGCAAATTGGCAAATTAGCACATTCTTCAAAATTTGCACATAATAGACCAATTTTTACCTTTCTGTCCCCTGTCTCTCGTTTACTTTTGTAGTAGAACAAATCTTAATCTATACAAAATGAAACATTTACATTTCCTCGCTTTTGCCTTGTGCTGGCTTGTATGGGGACATCTGTTAAAAGCACAAAGTATTGATCATTATAGTTCGTTAGATCCTTCGCAACCTATAGAATTAAAAGGGAACTGCCTTCGTTATGCAGATAAAGAAATTATTTTAGGTCCGAAAACATTTTTTGTTGATGGACAGTTATCTGATGAGGAAGTGGCGGGTAATCCTTATGTTTTTAATAGTTTCAATAAAGCTGCTGCTAATTTTTCAGCTGGTACGGAAACGGAACCGATGAAAGTCTATCTGGCTCCATACGTTTATTGGATTGATGATCCTGATGATCCTGCTATTCGCGTTGGAAAAGACGGCCGTGAACCGTTCGGTTTGGTTGTTAAATGCCCTTATCTCCATATTATTGGATTGAATACCCATCCTGAAAATATAGTCCTGGCATCCAGCCGTGGACAGACACAGGGAGCTGTCGGTAATTTCACCATGTTTGATTTTTGGGGAGACGGTCTGTTGGTAAAGGACTTGACCATGGGGAATTTCTGTAATGTCGATTTGGAATATCCTCTGAAGAAAGAATTAAGCAGGAAAAAACGAATGTCTGCCATCACTCAGGCACACGTTGCTTATTGTCATGGCGACAAGATTGTGGCGGATAATGTACATTTCATCAGCCGATTGAACATGAATCCGTTGAATGGCGCCAAACGGATACTTTTTAATAAATGCCACATGGAAAGTACGGATGATGCGCTGACCGGAACAGGGGTTTATCTGGATTGTACACTTCATTTTTATGGCCAAAAACCTTTTTGGAGAAGTGATATGGGCGGAGCTGTATTTTTGAACTGTGACTTTTATGTATGTCATGAGGAAGACCGGCAATATTTTTGTAAATCGGTCGGGCCATTAAGTATTGTTGATTGCCGTTATCATTCGAAGAAGCCGGTTTATGCAGGCTGGACACATGATCCCACAGATTGGTTGCGTTGTTATCAATATAATGTGAAGCTGAACGGGCAACCTTATGTAATAGGGGCTGACAAGCCTTATAATACGGTTTGCATGGATCAGTTGAATCAATTGAGAGCTTTTCGGCTGGAAGAGCATGGAGAGGTGCTTTATAATACTTATAATTTATTGAGAGGAGAGGATGATTGGGATCCCCTTCAGGTGAAAGACCGTGTTATTGCTATAGGTAAACGAGACGGAAAGGATTATACCCGGATGCCCTCCTGTCTTTCTGTAGAGCCTTTAACGGCTTCTATCCAGACAGGTGGCCGGACGGTTAGATTGACAGCAACAGTAAAAAGGCATTGCAACTATGTGTTGAATAATGTTCCTGTGAAGTGGAAAGTACAACAAGGTTATGAAAAGAATGTGAAATTATCCACTTCCGAGGGATATGAATGTGTTGTCGAGGCAACTAATGTGGAGGATGAAACAAAGCATTTTACAGTGATAGCCTATACAGAGGATGGTTTGGAATGTGCCACAGAACTTACGGTTGCACCGGACTATGTATCGGCTCCTTCGTTTACGGAAAATCCAAAGCTGAATATTACTAAAGGAGTAGCTACTGTCAGTTATGCTTTGGATTTGAATGGGCGCAAAGATGAATCATTGATAACCTGGTATAGATGTACGGACAGGAACGGGACTAATAGACTTCCGGTTTCGGTATCCCGCTTGAATGAACCGGAATATTCCTATACTTTGGTAAAAGAAGATGTTGGTTATTATCTGATGGCAGTTATCGCTCCCAAGCATCTGCGTTGTTTGCCGGGGGAAGAACGAATTGTTGTTTCCAACTCTCCGATAAAAAAAGGGCAAGTGAACATCACTCATATATTTGAAACGGATTTTCAGAACTTTCCATGTAAGAATCAACCACAACTTTTACCGGGATTCTGGACGATTGGTGGATATAAGCCTTTGGATACGGCAGCATACGATTGGCAGGTAGTTCCGGATAAAGATTATTGGATTTATGGGCCGGGAATGAATGGTTCCCATGGAACCGGTTTGTTACAAGATCAGAAAGGAGCTCGTTTGCTTTATACTCCATTGGATGGCAGTTATGGAGATATGGCAATAACATTGAATGTGGATGCCAGTAAAACAGCAGGACAAGGTTTTGGTAGTGCAACAGGACAGTATTTGGATTTGTATATCAAGTTTGATACCCGTACTTTAACAGGATATGCATTACGTATCATTCGTACGACCAAGTATAGTAATGCAGTTGATTTTATCTTGATGAAATATGAGAACGGGGTGGCTGAGGCTATCAGTCAACCGGTATCTTCTACCTGCTATCGTACAGATTGTACCATAACATTGACTGTTAAAGAAGGAAAATTGACAGCACATGCTTCAACAACAACTCCGCTTCCGGCGCCTGTAACTGATCCGAACTTGAAACTTTCGGTAGATTTGGAGGCGGATATAGCTTCGAATACTTTTGGGGGCACCGGAATCCAGCATACGGGCAGCTGTGGTGAAAGTACAACGATGCTGCACTATATGAAGGTGGAATGGGAATAGAATGATTATTGAATTTAATAAAAGAAAGTAATAGATAATTATGAAGAAGAGTATTATTGCCATAGCATTTTTGTTGTTATGTCCATTTTATGGGGTGAGAGCACAGGAGAGACCATTTTTTGATTTGTCAGGAAAAGGATGGCATTTATGGCAGGATAAAAATGCAGCTTGGCAGACAGAGGATATTTATTTGACATTGGAAGAGGCACGGAAAAGTCCTGTAATTGTTCCTACAGCGGGATGGGATATATTGACTTCTGCCCAGACTCTTTCGGTACAGGTTCCTGGAACAGCTGAAGAATATCTTCAAACTCAGTCCGGACCCGAAGGAGATATTACAGGAGTTACATGGTGGAGTCGTACAATGGATATTCCGGTATTGAAGAAAGGACAAAAAGTCTTTTTGAATTTTGGCTCTATACGTTCACGGGCGGAAATTTTTATTAATCAGAGATTAGTGGATTATCAGATTGTGGACAATGTTCCTTTTGAAACGGATATTACTCCTTATATAAAATCAGGAGAACAGGTACAATTGGCTGTACGTATAACGGATGCGGGTGGTAACCATGATTGGCGTGACTCCAGAACTATTCCGTGGGGAGATAAAATGTTGCCTCCCGGTCATGGCTTTGGAGGAATAACAGGAAAAGTTAGTATGAAGGTATGTAATTCTGTTTATGTGGCAGATATTTATATGCAGAATACTCCTCAGATAACTACCGCCAACGCTATTCTGACATTACAGAATGAAAAAGGAAAGACTGCGAAGCAGGATCTTCGTATAACGGTGTACGAGTGGAAAAATAAAGAAAAAATAGTTTATTCTAAAGAGATAAAGGGTATCTCATTAAATAAAGGTATGAATGAGCTGAAGATTCCTGTATCAGCTCCGGATGCGAAATTATGGAGTGTGGATGATCCTAATCTGTATGTATGTGAGGTGGAGTTGTCCGAAGGACAGAACTGGGTGGATAAAGATTCCCGCCGTTTTGGATTCCGTTGGTTCGAGGCTTCCGGTATAGGTGATGATGCTGTTTTTCGTTTAAATGGAAAACGTATCATGCTTCGCTCGGCCATCAGTTGGAGTTTTTGGCCAGTCAATGGTATTTTTCCGTCGGAAGAATTGGCTGAAAGGCAAATTCGCATAGCTAAGGAGTTAGGATTGAATATGCTGAATTTTCATCGTTTTATCGGTAATACTGACGTAATGAATTATGCTGATGAGTTGGGACTGCTCTATTTTGAAGAGCCTGGCGGTTTTCGTCTGGACGTAAGACAGCCGTTTATGAATGCTGTTTTGCATGAAAAGGTCATCCGTATGGTAAAGAGGGATCGCAGTCATCCCTGTCTGGTTATCTATAATATGATGAATGAATCGGGAAATGCTGCTCCTGAAAAGTTAGAATTGGAAATTCAAGCGATGAAGGATATGCGTGTATTGGATCCTTCCCGGTTGATTCTTCGTACCTCGGCTTGGGCTAAGGGAGATGATATAGAAGATCAGGCTAAAATTCATATTCGTCCTTACGATGAAAAAGTGTATTGGAGTGGCTGGTATGATTATCATCGTGCCGGAGGACCTGCTGTTTGGAATGAAGGTTTGTACAAAGGCCCTGAAGATTATTATAATGATACAAAGAATAAGCGTGAAATTGTATTCTTTGGTGAGGAAGGGGCTTTATCATCACCTCCTCGTTTGGAAAAGAATAAAGAAGATTTGGAAAAATATAGCTATAAAGGATGGGATGGTATAGAGTTTTTACGTTGGTATGATGAATTCAATAAATTTCTGGATGCTAAACAGTTAAGGACAGTTTATCCTACAGTGGATGATTTGTGTGTGGCTATGGGAACTGTATCCTATGAACATCAAGGACGTAAAATAGAATCGGCCAGAATGAATAATTTGACGGATGCATACGTTGTTAATGGATGGGAATCGGAATTGACGGAGAATTATTCGGGAATTGTCGATTGTTTTCGTTATCCCAAATCGAATCCGGCTATCATAGCTCGTTATAATCAGCCTTTGTATGTAGCGGTAAAGACCAGGCAACAGGTTGCTGCCGCAGGGGGAGAGGTGACCGTTGATTTTTATCTGATTAATGAGAAGAATGTCCGGGGAAACCATCAATTGAAAATCTCGGTGACAGACTCTCAAGGAAAAGTGATGGAGGTAGGAACTTATGAAACGGAAGCCGCCGGAGGTGAGGTTTATGGTCAGTTGTTGGTGAAAGATGTAAAAATACCTGTTCCTACAGCTGGAGGACTTTGTAGGATTGAAGCAAAACTGTGTAAGGAAAATTCTGTTGTTACAACTGGGTATGATGATATATTGTCTGTAAATCTGGCATCCAATATGTTGGATGGTAAAGGGGCCGTTTGGGAAGATGGGAGTGCTTTACAGAATTTCTTGAAGGGAAAAACGAAAGAAGCGGTTGCAGCTTACGAGGATAATTTAGGAAAGTTGGATTGGATTATGGTGGCCCGTCCTCCTAGGAAAGATCAGTTGACAATGGTGCCGATGGAAGCGTTACGCTCTGCCGATGGCAAACCGGGATTGGATGTGGTCTATTATGAGGATATGGAATTTCAGAAGGAAGTTTATCATGAAGTGGCCAAGGTGGTTAATCTGAGTGCTATTGAGGGAGCTACACCAAGTCCTTTTGTGTATATGCTTGATGGTTATGGTATTAAATGGAGTGGTAAAGTACTTCCTTCTGTCAGTGGTGAATATACGATTATTCCTCAGAGTAATGATCGTAGTATGATTGAAGTCTTTGTCAATGGTAAGAAAATATATGAAATTACCAGGAAGAAAGAGCATTTGGGCGATGGAAAAGTCTATTTGGAAGAAGGCAAGTCTGCCGATATAGAGATCCGTTTCAGACATCCTCGTAGTAACGCTCGTTGTCGTTTGGATTGGGCTGTTCCTAATGATAAGATGCCGGATGCACAGCGTTTAATGGAACGTGCCGTAAATGATGGAACCAAAATCTTCATTATTCAGAGTGCTGATGAGTGGTCGGAATTTATAGCAGCTAATAGTAAAGCGGTGTTTAAGGACAAATTCTTTGTTGGAACCAATTGGTTGGGTGGAGTGATGTTTAATAAGCCGCATGATATTTTCAAGGAACTTCCTGTCGGAAATGCTCTCAACTGGCCTTATCAGGCATTGATACATACAGGGGTGGAGCGTATGGGATTAGTGATGGAAGGTGAGGAATTGCTGGTCGGAGCCTATCATACTTATCCTATGGCTATCGGAACTGCTATGGGGATTGTACCTATGGGTAAGGGTAGTGTTTTGTTCTCTACATTGGATATCTATGGGAACATCATTAATGATTCGGCTGCCGGACTTGTAGCCAAAAAACTGATTTTCAATATGATTGATTTTAAATAAAATAACAGATACCATGAAAAAACGATTCCTATGCTTTTGTTTATGCCTGTATTGTATAGGACTATGGGCGGCCAATACTTCTTTTAAGAAGACAGGAAATGATTTGTTGTTTCTTTTGCCTCAGAGAAATGTGAAATTGGAATTTTGTACAGATGATATGTTCCGTGTACGTCATTCTCAAGGTACCGTGTTCGCTGAAAATGAGCAGTGGATGGTTCGTAAATATGATTTTACTCCTGTACACTATACAGTGGAAGATAAAGGAACTGCATGGTTGATTACGACCGGAAAACTGATTATAGAGGCTACCAAGAATCCGTTCTGTCTGACAGTTTCTGATAAAAACGGCAAACTGCTTTATACGGAACTTGCGGAACAACGTTTTTATAAGGATTCTGTCAAGACGAAAGCTGTTCTACAACCGGATGAGCATTTCTTTGGTTTTGGGGAACGTATGGATTTCATGGATCAGCGAGGGCGTAAGGTCTATCTGAATGTAGAGTTGGGAAGAGGGATAAAACCGGCTGTAGGAGGAAAAGATATTTTACGTGCCAATTATTGTCCCGTACCTTTTATGATGAGTACCAAAGGATATGGTTTGTTCTTTCATACTCCGTTTGCTACCGAATGGAATATGGGATGGGACAGTAGTGACTATTATTCATTCAAAGCTTTTGGCGGTGATTTGGACTATTATTTTATTTATGGTCCCGATTTTTATACCATGGTTGACCGATATACGGAATTGACCGGAAAATCCCCCATGCTTCCTCGTTTTGCAATGGGGTTGCATGTCGGTACTTATTCCGGTGGAACCTGGAAGAATGAAGAGATGACTTCCGATAAATATCCGCCTGCTTTATGTAAACGTTTGCGTGAGGAAGGAGTGCCTTTTGATTTGCTTTGGCTAGATTCTACCTGGAGACTGTTTAATACCACTTACGGAAATGGTGGTTGCTGTTTTGAATGGCGCAATACGTTCAAAGATCCGAAAGCTATGTTTGACAGTTGCTATGCGCAAAATGTAAAAATGGTGGGGCTTCATATCCGTTCTATATTAGATAATGGTCCTGAATATCATCTATTGGATAAGGCGCGTGAACAGGGAAACGTGCTGTATCCAGGAGCCAAGACAGAAGGGGTAGTGAATTTCTTTGATCCGAAAGCAGTAGATTGGTGGTGGGAGAACGGAGTAATGAAAGTCGCTTCTATCGGGGCTAAGTTTGTGAAAACGGATGTCGGAGGAACGATGGACCTGAAAGGACTTCATAATATTTTTCCTTTAGCTTATGCGGAGGCTCCCTATCGTAAATTTCAGGAATATAATAATATGAGGGGGTTGACACATACTCGTGAAGGTTATGCGGGAATTCAGCGTTATCCTTATATCTGGGCCGGAGATTGGGGGAGTGAATGGCAGTGGTTTGAACCGGTGATACGTGCAGGACTTAATATTGGTATGAGTGGTGTGGGTAACTGGACTCATTGCATGGGAGGATTTGAACAATATTCTCCTTACGATACAGAATTATATACTCGTTGGGTACAGTTCGGTATGTTTTCACCTATCGCCATGGTGTTCGGTATGGACCATCCCCGTTACCATGAACCTTGGACTTATGGTCCGGAGGCTTTGGCCAATTTCATCAAATATGATAGTTTGCGTTATACATTGATTCCTTATATTTATAGTAATGCCTATCAACTTTATAAAACGGCACGTCCCATGATGACTCCTTTAGTGATGGACTATCCTCAGGATGAGAATACTTATCAGCTGACACGTCAGTATATGTTCGGGCCATGGATGATGGTTTGTCCTGTCACTACCAAAGGTGCACTGAGCCAACATGTTTATTTTCCCGGTGGAGAATGGTTTGATTATGAAACCGGTGAGCGTTACGAGGGCCGTCAATATAAATCTTTTCTTACTCCGTTGGATGTGTTGCCTATCTATATAAAAGCCGGAGCTATTATTCCCATGCAACCTGTTATGCAGTGGGTAGATCAGCACCCTGTAGAGATGATAATATTGGATGTCTATCCGTCAGGCATTTCTTCTTATGAGATGTATGAAGATGATGGTATATCAATGGATTATCAAAAAGGGATTGGTTCATTGACCCGTTTTACCAGCAGGCTTGCTGATGATAGTTGGACGTTTACTGCAGATAAACCGGTAGGGAAGTACAAACCTGCCAAGCACACTTATCTAGTAAAGGCTTATTTGCAGAACGTTCCGCAATCTGTGATAGAAAATGGTAAATCGTTGCCCGTTCTTTCATCAGTTACAGATGCAGAGCGGAATACAGGCTGGTTTTATGATATAGAGCATAAACGTTTGTATGTGAAGACAGCCGGAGATAACCGTCAGAAAATTGAAATTGTGGTACAATAACTTAAAGGGATGATTCTATGAGAAAAATTATCGGTTTTCGCACTTTATGTGTAGGTTTGGGAATATGGGTGGGGACTGTTGTGGTTTCTGCTCAGGGGGAGTTCAAGGCATTACCTTGGAGTCAAAGTACTGCTTATAATTCTTATCTGATGCGTGATGTACATCGGCAGTTTGCATCCCGGCAGTTAGCCATTCAGCAAGCATTTACTTCTCCTGCCGGGATGCAGGAGTACCTGGAGGGTTGCCGTGAACGATATAAACAAATAGTAGGTACTTTTTCTGAAAAAGAGAATTTAAATGTTCAGGTGGTGGGGAAGATACAAGGTACCGGCTATCATATAGAGAAAATAATTTTTGAAAGCAAGCCCGGCCGCTATGTCACAGCACATCTTTATATGCCGGAGAACACGACTGTTCCTGTTCCGGCAACATTGGAACTTTGCGGACATGGATTGAATGGTAAAGGGTCTTCGTCTCATGCCGCTATGTTGATGGCATCCAATGGCATTGCTGTACTGGTGGTAGATCCCATAGGGCAGGGAGAACGGTTGCAACTTATTGACAGGGAAGGAAAGCCGCTGACACGGGGGGCTACCACGGAACATACCTTACTGAATGCGGGCTTTAACTTGCTTGGTACTAGTTTGGCGGCACAGGAATATTGGGATAATCATCGGGCTTTGGACTATTTATTGACTCGTAAGGATATTGATCCGGAGCGTATCGGAGTATATGGATCTTCTGGTGGTGGTACTCAGACCGCTTATTATATAGGTTTGGATCCCCGTGTAAAGGTGGCGGCCATTTGTAGTTTCTTTTCTACCCGAGAACGTACTATGGAGTTGCAAGGTCCTTCCGATGGTTGCCAACATATACCCTACGAGGGGCGTGAACAACTGGAAGTACCTGATTTTGCTTTAATGATGGCTCCACGGCCTTTATTGATTTTAAGCGGTAAATATGATTTTGTCGATTTATGGGGTGCGCAGCAAGGATTTGCTGAATTACAACAGTGCTATAAAGTATTGGGAGTTCCCGAAAAGGTGGATATGCTGACAGTAGAAACAGGTCATGGACTTGGAGTTGAAAAAAGGCAAAAGTTGGTCAGTTGGTTCAAACGTTGGTTGAAAGATGATCAATCTTCGGTGAAGAAAGCGGCACAAGACCGTTTCCTGTTATCAGATATGTTTTGTACGACTCGAGGACAGGTGAATGTATCTATGCCTGGAGCACTCAGTATTATGCAGGAAAATGTGAATCAGCTGGATGAGTGGGCTTCCAAGCGTGAGGCGTTTCTTTCGAAAGGAAAGAAAACTGTCCAAGCAAAGATGCTGGATTTGTTAGGTCTTAAAGGTCTTCCTGACCATAAAATAAGAATTGAGGCAACCGGACATGATTCAATGCGTGAATATGAACAATATAAGTTTCAGCTTATAAGGGAAGGGGAGATGCCTGTTCCTTGTATTCTTATCATGCCGTCCAGAGCGAATGCTGATTCTCCTGTTGAGTTAAGGTTACAGGAAGAGGGAAAAGGAACTTATTTGAGTGAATATGCGAATTTTGCTGCTGCCTTGACGGAAGGAAAAATCTTGTTGTTGGCAGATTTGCGCGGATTTGGGGAAACAACGGATCCTGCATTCTATACGGATGCTAAATATTGGAACCGTGAGTATCGCAATGCAATGGTCAGTATGCATATAGGGCGTCCTATAATGGGACAACGTGTTGTCGATATTTTGACTTTGCTTGATTTTTGTTCAGAACACGAATTTCTGAAAGGACACCCCGTCAAGGTATTTGCTAATGGTATTTATGGTCCGGTTGCAATTCATGCTGCTTATTTGGATGAAAGAATCAACAGTGTGGAGATAAAACATAGCGTGAAGACTTGGAAGGAATACATTGAGAGGCCTATGCAGTGGGATATGTATTCTAATGTGTTGTATGGTGCTTTGAAATATTATGATTTACCGGATTTGATAAGGTTAAGCAATTGTCCCATTTGTTTTGCAGATTAAAAAATAGAATTCATTTCCACTGTAGGAGCATATTAAATGCCCAAAGGAGGGCACAGCAATCTGCTCCTGCAGTGGATGGAATATATGGCTTGTCTATTTCTTTTCCAGGAAATCAGCACGCATCGGGCTGAAACAATCTATCAGCATACCCGGTTCCAGACATACACAACCATGCACAGCATCTGGTTCCTTATACAGACAGTCGCCGGCTGATACAATTTTCTTTACGCCATTGATGGTGAACTCAAACTTTCCGCTTTCCACATAAGTCACTTGTGAATGGATATGATGGTGGACAGCTCCTACAGCTCCCTTTTCAAATTTTACTTTAACAACCATGATGTCATCATTGTAACCCATGATCTGGCGCACTACACCTTCGCCTGCAGGTTCCCATTCTTTGCCTTCTGCAAAAATGAAGTTTTCACTACCTGTTTTCATAACCTTTTTTTCAGTGTTTTTGTTTGTTTCTTCAGTACACTCTTTGTTGCTCTCTTTTTTTTCACTTTGTGCATTGCAGCTCTGCAATATTAGTGGTGCCATCAAGGCGCAAGCATACAATGCGGTTCTTACCTTACGATTCATGATCTTGCATTTAATATAAAATGAATAACTAAAACTTTTCTTCAAATATACTTATAATATGGGGAGGGTAGTTCGTCGTGATTAAAATATACGAGGAAAAGACCAAATATTACAAATCCAAGCTCCGGAAAATGGCTTATTTTGCTTCATAATGATATTTAAACTTGAATCAAAACACTAAAACAACAATGAAAAGCACATTAAAGAAAAACTGGGAAAGAATTGTCCTTTGCCTGTGCATGGCAAATTTTGCTTGTGTAGGTATAGCCCAAACTAATAAAAAATTAGATGACCAAGTTATAAATACGATGAAAACCGCCACTCGGTTTATGATGGACAAAGTGAGTTATAATGGTGGCTTCGTATGGAATTATTTGCCGGATATGTCCCGCTCATGGGGAGAAATGGAAGCCAAGAGGACAATGGTATGGATTCAGCCGCCGGGAACTCCTTCTGTCGGTCATTTGTTGCTTGACGCTTATCATGCTACAGGAGATGAGTATTATTATGAAGCTGCGAAAAAAGTGGCTAACACCTTGATTTGGGGACAGCTTGAATGTGGCGGATGGAATTATGTGTTCGATTTTGCAGGAGAGAACTCCTTAAAGTCCTGGTATGATACCGTTGGTAAAAATGGCTGGCGTCTGGAAGAATTTCAACATTATTATGGAAATGCGACTTACGATGATGCGGGTACTATGGAGGCTGCCAAATTTCTACTTCGTATGTATGTGGAAAAAAATGATCCTGCTTTCCGTCCGGCTTTGGAGAAAACCATTGATTTTGTCTTGAAAAGTCAATATCCGGTGGGTGGATGGCCTCAACGGTATCCTTTGATGTATGATCACCCTTTTCAAGGTAAGAAAGATTATTCGTCTTTTATTACTCTGAATGATGATGTGATTCCTGATGCGACCGAGTTTTTGATTCAATGCTATCAGGCAATGGGGTTGCAAGGGGTAAAGGAGCCTATTATGCGTGCTATGTACTTGATGATTTCCCTTCAACAAGGGGAACCTTATGCAGGCTGGGCGGACCAATATACAGTAGATGATTTGAAACCGGCTCATGCCCGTTCTTATGAACCGCGCAGTGTGAACACCGGTACTACCGTCCGTCTTGTTAATTTAATGATGGATTACTATAAACTTACAGCTGATACTCGTTTCCTGTCGGGGATTCCTGCTGCAATTCGTTTTTTGGAATCAATGAAATTACCGGAATCGGATGTGAAGAAATGGAAGAGTCAGTCGACTAATCCGGAAGCTATTTTGGTTCCTCGTTTTGTAGATCCTGATACTGGTAAACCACTGTATGTCCATCGTAAGGGAAGTAATGTGAAAAACGGTACTTATTATATAGATCAGAATATAGAAAATACAATAGCTCATTATAATTCGGCAACTTTTGTGAATCCTGGTGAACTGCGTCGTCGTTATGAGGAAGTGAAAAAACTTCCTGTATCCGAATTGGCGAAGAATTCACCTTTGCTGCAGGATCATTTGGTTCCTTTACCTAAATATTATACTCGTTTACGTGGAAAAGCTACGGAAGAAGTTGCCCGGAAATTGGTGAAATCACTGACTAAGGACGGTTGCTGGCTCTCTCCTTTAAAGTCAACCTCGAACCCGTATAAGCCATATACTGTTTCAGGACCTAGTGAGGAAACGAAATATATAGCTACCTTTGTAGGGGACGAGCACGATACATCACCTTATCCGTGTACCACCGGAGAATTGTGCATCTCTGTTGGGGATTATATTGATAATATGATAAAATTAATTAGTTACCTTGAAAAGTAAAGTTTGTTAGGTATAGGTTTATGAAGAATACTGTAATTTGTTTATTGTTGTTTGGGATAAGTCTGACGGCTTCTGCTCAAGAAAAGGTGGAAACAGTCTCTATGCGTTATGAAACGCAGAATGATATGCCGCTGTTCTATCAGAAGATGAAAGAAAACCTGACTTATCCTATGGCATGGGGGAACTCTGCTATCCGAAATTTCGAAAAGTGGCGTGAGGAAGCTCGAAAAACGTTATTGGATTGCATGTTGCCTGCTCCTCCTGCTACGGCTTTTGATAAGGAAGTGATAGATACCGAGCAACGGAATGGATATAGGGCGGAGAAGATTTTGTTCAGTGTTTCGGAATATTCTCGTGTTCCTGCTTATCTGTTGGTTCCTGCCGGGAATGGCCCGTTCCCGGCAGTATTGCTGCTTCACGATCACGGTGCACATTTTTCGATAGGGAAAGAGAAGATGGTACGTCCGTTCGGTGTGGAAGCATCTGTACTGGCCGATGCGGACGATTGGGCGGAAAAATGTTATGACAAACAGTATGTAGGTGATTATCTGGCAAGTCACGGATATGTAGTGCTTGCTGTGGATGCCTTGTTTTGGGGGGAACGGGGACGTAAGGAAGGAGTACGCTATGACTCACAGCAAGCGTTGGCGGCCAATATGTTACAGATGGGAATGTCTTGGGGAGCCTTGATAGCCTGGGATGATATTCGTAGCGCGGAATTTCTGGCCTCATTGCCAATGGTTCATAAGGACAAGATAGGAACGATGGGTTTTTCCATGGGAGCACATCGTGCCTGGATGGTCAGTGCCGCTACAGATGTGGTGAAGGCAGGCGCTGCTGTGTGCTGGATGAATACTACAGATAGCTTAATGACACTTACCAATAATCAGAACAAAGGTGGGTCTGCTTATTCCATGATTATTCCCGGAATACGGAATTGGATGGATTATCCTCATGTGGCATCTATCGCCTGTCCCAAACCGATGTTGTTCATCAATGGCTTGCGGGACAAACTTTTTCCTGTAAAGGGCGTTGAAAGCGCTTTCTCTACCATGCAGGATGTATGGAAGAGTCAATCGGTAGAAAATCTGTTGACCACCAAGTTCTATGATTTGCCCCATTTTTGCAGTAAGGAGATACAGGATGATATACTTGAGTTCTTTAATCAAAATTTAAAATAGAAAGCGATGAAAATTAAGATGTTGATGGCATTTGTTGCCTTGTTATTGTTTTCTGCTTTTACGGCAGACCGCACAATTACTATCTTTATGATAGGTGACTCGACTATGGCCAACAAACCCTTAGAGGGAGGTAATCAGGAACGTGGATGGGGCCATGTGCTGGGAGGATATTTCAGTGAGAATATTCGTGTGGAAAACCATGCTAGAAATGGTCGGAGTTCTAAAAGTTTTATTGATGAAGGATTGTGGGAGGTAGTAATTAATAAAGTAAAGCCGGGTGATTATGTTTTTATTCAGTTTGGGCATAATGATGAGAAGGCCGATGAGAAACGTCATACTGATCCCGGATCTACTTTTGATGCCAATCTACGCCGTTTTGTAAAAGAAACACGTGCTAAAGGGGGAATTCCCGTGTTGTTCAATGCCATTGTCCGTCGTAATTTCCGGAATAATAAAAATGCGGTAGCCGAAGATGATGTGCGCAAGGATTTGTCAAAGGGGAGTGTTTCTCAAGATGGAGAAGTGTTGATTGATACTCATGGAAAATATTTGGAGTCTCCGCGTAACGTGGCAAAAGAGTTGGATGTGCCTTTTGTGGATATGAACAAGATAACGCATGATTTGGTGCAGGAGATGGGGCCGGAGGCTTCAAAAAAATTGTTCATGTGGATTCCTGAAGGTGTGTGTGCAGCTTGTCCGAAAGGGCGTGAGGATAATACGCACCTGAATGTATATGGGGCGCGTACTATTGCTGGTTTGACGGTGGATGCTATAGCTAAAGAGGTTCCTGCATTGGCACCTTTTGTACGTCATTATGATTTTGTAGTGGCAAAAGATGGCAGTGGTGATTTCTTTACCATTCAGGAAGCGATTCATGCTGTCCCCGATTTTCGTAAAGCAGGACGCACTACTATTCTAGTCCGTAAAGGGGTATATAAAGAAAAAGTGGTTATTCCTGAAAGCAAGATTAGTGTTTCTTTGATAGGTGAGGACGGAGCAATTCTGACAAATGATGATTTTGCTTCTAAAAAGAACTATTTCGGAGAAGAAATGTCTACCTCCGGTTCATCAACCTGTTATATCTATGCTCCCGATTTCTATGCTGAGAATATCACTTTCGAGAATAGTGCCGGCAGAGTGGGGCAGGCAGTGGCCTGTTTTGTTAGTGGAGATCGCGCTTATTTCAAAAACTGTCGTTTTTGGGGAAATCAGGATACTTTGTACACTTATGGCAAAGACAGTCGTCAGTTTTATGACCATTGTTATATAGAGGGTACGGTGGATTTTATTTTTGGCTGGTCTACGGCATTGTTTAAGGATTGCACCATCCATAGTTTGGGTGATGGGTATGTTACCGCTCCTTCTACAGATCAAGGCAAAAAATATGGCTATGTTTTTATAGGCTGTAAATTGACGGGTGTGGCTGAGGCTCAGAAGGTGTATTTGTCCCGTCCTTGGCGTCCTTATGCACAGGCTGTTTATATTCATTGTGATTTGGGAAAGCATATTCTTCCGGTGGGTTGGAACAACTGGGGCAAAAAAGAAAATGAGGAAACCGTATTCTATGCTGAATACCGGAATACGGGAGAAGGGGCGGCTACCGCTTCGCGTGCTTCGTTTGGAAAGCAGCTGAACGATATCAGTAATTATAATGAAGCACAGATTTTGGCAGGTGATGACGGGTGGAATCCGGTGGAAAATGGAAATGTATTGTTGCAGAATTTAAAGAGATAAGCTGTTCTTTCTACCAGTAATAATACTTTGTCACTGTAGGGAGGAATTCTATTTGTTCCTATGGAAAGTGTCAGGGAAGAGTAGAATGATAAAGGGGGGGATTTAACTTTTCCCCTTTTGTTTTTTTAGGAGCTTGTATATCAGTATCTCTCGTTTTTTATGTATTTTTGCCTATTATATATGAAAATCTACGAAATGAAAAGACACATTCTGTTTATACTTACTTTGCTGCTCTTTTTTCATGCAAAAAGTCAGCCTAATTGTATCTTTACTCATTATTCTTCGGAAAACGGCTTGTCTCAGAACTCCATCATGAGCATGGTACAAGACCATAATGGAGTTTTATGGTTCTCTACTTGGGATGGAATCAACCGGTTCAACGGTTATGACTTCAAAGTTTATAAAGCCAGACAAGGGAATAAAATTACTATGACTAACAACCGGGTAGACTTATTGGAAGTAGACCCTTATAATTATATTTGGCTGCAAACGTATGATTATCGTGTGTATCGTTTTGACCAAAGAACAGAGAAGTTCGAACAAATTCCTGCCGAAGGTGAAGAGGAGGGCATGCGTTTCTCTTCTATTAAAATATTGCCCGACAGTGTCATTTGGCTACTTTCTGAAAATGAGGGGGCTGTCCGTGTGAAAACAAACCCTAAAGATTACAGTATAACTACCCAAGTATATGCTACTCATAGTCGTGGAGGAAATGCCGTTCATATTAATCAGGTTTTTAGCGATGCTTACAATCAAGAGTGGTTGCTTACTGATAACGGTCTGCTGAAGATTACGAATGATAAAGAAGAGCCTGTCTCTTATTTTGTGAATATCCAGTCAGGCAAAGATGAACCCGTACAGGCCTTCTACTCTTTTTGCAGTTATGGTGACGAACTTTATTTTGGATCAGACAGAGGACGGATATGGTGCTATTCTTTGCAGAATGAAATCTTTCGTCTTTGGGAATTGCCGGTAAAGGATAAAGTGATTGCTATAAATGAAATAAAAGGTACGGGGCTGTTGATAACAACTGCCCATGAAGGATTGATATTGTACCATTCGGATACAAAAGAGTGTAAAGTCTATAATAAGTCCAATTGTCCCGAATTCCCGGCAGACGCTTTCCGTTCTGTTTATGTTGACAGTAAGCAGGAAGCATGGTTTGAGATGACCGAATGGGGAAAGGTTTGTCATTTCAATCCTTTGACAGAAGTATTTAAGCAAGAAAAGATGCAAGTGGAGCCTCGTGGTGCCGATCGTTCCTATCCCAGTTTTCATATTTGTGAAGACTTGAACGGTAATTTGTGGGTACATCCGCAAGGAGGAGGGCTTTCTTGGTATGACAGAGAGGCAAATCGGCTGTTACCTTTCTATAATGACCCCGATTCACCCGATTGGCACTTTTCCAATAAATTACATTCCATGTTATCCGATAAGCAAGGCAATCTTTGGTTATGTACTCATTCTAAGGGGTTGGAGAAGATTACTTTTTTAGGAAGCCAGTTCCATATTTATCCCCGCATGGGTCACAGTTATGACTTGAATTCCAATACGGTACGTGCGTTGTTTGAAGATAGCGAACATCGCATCTGGATGGGAAAACGGGATGGTCAGATTGAAATTTATTCTTCTGATTTAGATTTTCAGGGTATTCTGACTGAAGAGGGGGATATAGCCAAATCTGGCAGGCCGTTACGGGGAGTTCCTTATCATATCATGCAAGATTCTCACGGAAACATTTGGATTGCGACCAAAGGGGATGGTATTATTCTGGCAGAAAAGGAGGGGACCCATTTTAAGTTTACTCGATTCAAATATGATGAAGATGATATTTATAGCCTGAGTCATAATAGTGTTTACTGGTTACATGAAGACAAGCATGGACGCATTTGGGTGGCAACTTTCGGTGGAGGGTTGAATTATATTCAGAAAACTCCTGAAGGGAAATATGTGTTTATTAGTTCTAGAAATAACCTGAAAGGTTTTCCGTATGACCGTTGTTACCGTGTACGCCATATCACTTCTGACAAGAAGGGGAATATATGGGTGGGGAGCAGTGATGGCGCGCTTAGTTTTAAAGAGGATTTTAAAGATCCGGAGTCGATTGTGTTCCATCTTTATGCACGTATCCCCGATGATATGAATTGTCTGAGCAACAATAACGTATATCGGATTGTAACCACTTCTCAAGGAGAAGTTTATTTGGCTACATTTGGGGGTGGTCTTAACCGGCTTGTTTCCATGAACGGAGAAGGGGGAGCTATATTTAAATCTTATACAGTGAAGAATGGCCTGCCTTCAGATATCCTGTTGTCTGTAGAAGAGGATGGCGCAGGAAACTTGTGGATAAGTACGGAAAACGGATTGAGTAAATTTATTCCGTCCGAACAACGTTTTGAGAATTATAATGAAAGGGATTTTGGTGGTAAGATACGTTTTGAGGAAGGAACATCGTTGAAGCTTGGTCCCGACACTATTTTGTTTGGCACCAGTCGTGGCGTGCTTTATTTTGAACCGGAGCACATTAAGAAGAGTAATTATGTTCCATCCATTATTTTAGGTACTTTGAAGATATCCAATCAGGAGGTAGTTCCAGGCGTACCGGGAAGCTTGTTGCGGCAGTCACTCAATAATACAGAACATCTGGTGCTTTCACATAAGGAGAATATTGTAACCTTATCGTTTGCTGCGTTGGATATGATTTATCCTGAAAATATCCGTTATGCTTATCGTTTACGCGGATTTGATAAAGAATGGAATTATGTAGACAGACAGCGTACCGCTACATATACTAATCTTCCGAAAGGAGAGTATGTCTTTCAGGTTAAATCGACCAATAGTGATGGGGTTTGGGTAGAGAATGAGCGTAGTTTGAGAATCACCATTCAGCCTTCGTTTTGGGAAACGGCTTGGGCTATGGCAATTTATATTCTTGCTTTTCTGTTGATTCTGTTTTCAGGAGTATATATATTGTTTACTATTTATCGTCTGAAACATGAAGTGTCTGTGGAACAGCAGGTTTCTGATATAAAGCTTCGCTTTTTTACAAATATTTCTCACGAACTTCGCACTCCGCTGACATTGATTGCAGGTCCTGTGGAATATGTTCTGAAAAACAAGACTTTGCCGGATGATGTACGTGAGCAATTGCATGTAGTAGAACGTAATACCGACCGTATGCTTCGCTTGGTGAACCAAATTCTTGATTTCCGCAAAATACAGAAAAATAAGATGAAGTTGCGTATAGAGCAGATAGATATTGTTCCTTTTGTACGCCATATCATGGATAATTTTGAATCGCTGGCCGAAGAGCATCATATTGATTTTGTATTCGAAAGTGAAATGCCTTCCTTGAAACTGTGGGTAGATACGGATAAGTTGGAAAAGATTGTCTTCAATCTGCTTTCCAATGCTTTCAAGTATACTCCACAGGGTAAGATGATTACGCTTTTCATTCATGAAAATGAACATAATGTGGCGATTGGTGTGCAGGATCAAGGTATAGGAATTTCTGAAAGCAAGAAAGCTTCCCTTTTTGTCCGTTTTGAAAATCTGTTGGACAAGAATTTGTTTAATCAGCAAAGTTCTGGTATCGGTCTTTCTTTGGTTAAGGAATTGGTGGAACTGCACAAAGCGACTATCCGTGTGGATAGTAAAGAGGGGGAGGGCAGTTGTTTCACGGTTGAGTTTTTGAAAGGCAAGGAGCACTATACGGAGAATGTAGAGTTCATTCTCTCTGATTCTGTCGAAATGAGGCCGGAAGAGGTGGAAGAATCTGTTCAGGGACATGAAGAGAAGAGGAATGAAAGCAAAACGATGTTGCTGGTTGAAGATAATTTGGAACTTCGTTTCTTTTTGCGTAGTATCTTTATCTCAAATTTCAACGTCATAGAGGCTGTCAATGGGGCTGAAGGTTTGGATAAGGCTTTGAAGTTTGTTCCGGATATTATTATTAGTGATATCATGATGCCGGAAAAGGATGGTATTACCATGACAGAAGATTTGCGTGCTAATATGGCGACCAGTCACATTCCAGTCGTTTTACTGACGGCTAAAACGGATATGGACAGTAAGTTGGAAGGTATGGAACTGGGAGTTGAGGATTATATAACGAAACCGTTCAGTGCTACTTACCTGAAGGCCAGGGTGGAGAATATTCTGACACAACGTGTCAAGTTGCAACAGTTGTATTGTGCGAATCTGATGAATATTCAGCCTGTTGCGGAGGAAGAACAGCAAACACAGCCTGAGATGTCTTCCCATGACCGTAAGTTTATGGAGAAACTGACGGAATTAATGGAGAAGAATATGGATAATGGCGATTTGATCGTGGATGATTTGGTACAGGAGCTTGCGGTGAGCCGTTCTGTCTTTTTCAAGAAACTGAAGACCCTGACAGGACTTGCCCCCATTGAGTTTATTAAAGAGATGCGTGTGAAACGTGCCGCACAATTGATAGAGAGTGGTGATTATAATATGACGCAGATTGCTTATATGGTAGGTATTAATGATCCTCGTTATTTCAGCAAATGTTTTAAACAACGTTTTGGTATGACACCTACCGAATATAAAGAGAATGCGAAAAATAAGCGATAACTTTTGCTGCTATTGGTTGGTTTTTGCAGCGTTTGTTTTTTTTGATTTCTTGAACGGTATGTTTAAATGTAGGGTGTTTCTTTTGTTATGTGAGTGAGTTGCTCATGTTATTTTATTATTTTTCCGGATATGCAATGGGGGTTTTTCTGAATTTTTAGTCTTTTACATAGATAATGAACTAAAAAGAAGAAAAAGATGAAAAAAGTAATTTTATTTATGGCAGGTATTTTGGCGAGTATGATGTTGAACGCTCAGTCTCGTTGGAGTGTTACGCCGGAAGCCGGCTTGGTAGTGAATAAGGAAAATGAAGGGACATCAGTTACATTAGGTTTTAAAGCCGGTGCCGGTGTGTTGTATCAGTTAAAGGAAGGGGTGGGAAAGAAGCCTTCTTTTGGCTTGAAGTCCGGGGTTTATATCTTAATGCAGAAAGGTGGGTATCATCCTATGAGCTGGGGAAACATATCAACAGGGGGAGGATTTAGCATGGATTATGAAAAAACGAATGTTGAGTCCACGCGTTATTATTTGCAATTGCCTGTTATGGCTCATTGGGGTTTTAAACTTTGTGATGATGTGCGTCTTAAATTAGCAGTAGGACCTTATGTAGCTGTAGGAATTGGTGGACGTACTAATGCTTATGTTTCTTCCTCAAAATATAATATAGATGAAGAAACAGGTGTTGGACAGTACGAATACCGGAATGATTATTACCGGTTTGGCACATTTAAAGGAAAAACAGTAAATGAGGAATTTGGTTTTGAAGCGTCCCCTCGTTTGGATTGGGGAGGAACGGCTTCTGTCGGGATTGCTGTTAAACGGATTTCATTTACTGTCGGGTATGATTTGGCTTGGGGAAAATATAATAAGGAGCAGAATGATTTAAGGATACGGAATCATATGGTTAGTTTTACTTCAGGGTATAGTTTCTGATAAGAAAAGGATAAATGAAACAAACATACACAAAATTCTTTGTTTAAGATTGTTAAATGAAGAATTTTGTGTATGTTTGTTTTTTATAAACACGATAAAAGTTCAATCTATGAGGAAAATGCTATTCATTACCCTTTTAATGGGCGGTTTGTGTACGACAGTTTCTGTTGCAAAAGCGCAGGAACGCTTGCCGGAATATCTGCAGGCAGAGAAATACACACAAGAAAAATTGAACACCATGTTGTTTTCTACTGTGGTGGATCCGCATTGGTTCCAGAAAGGTAATAATTTCTGGTTCGAGTACAAAACAAGTGAAGGAACCTTTTGGTATGTGGTTGATCCGGCTGCCCGGACAAAGAAGCTTTTGTTTGATAGGGATGAATTAGCTTCCCAGCTTACCGAAATTGTAAAAGATCCCTTTGAGGCACGCCATTTGCCAATCACAAATCTGAAAGCGGAAGAAGATGGGCGTACCTTTACTTTTGAAGTAAAGTCAACAAAAGATGCGACACCAAAGAAAGATGGCAAGGATAAGAAGGACAAGAAGAATGAGAAGGAAATCTTTTATTTTTCTTATGACTATCCTACCCGTAAATTGACCCATCTGAAAGATAAAGAAGACGACCTGAAGAAAATCTATTGGGGATCGGTCTCTCCTGATGGTAAAACGGTGATTTATGCCAAGGATTTGAATTTGTATCGCATGAGTCGTGAAGATTATGAAAAGGCGAAAAAAAATGAAAAGGATAGTACGATCGTGGAAATCCAGCTTACTACAGATGGCATGAAGGATTTTGGCTATGGTATTCCCTATAGTATGTTGAATACAGATACTTTATGTAATGGCAAGCGTCGTCGTGTAGGTGGAGTGTGGTCTCCGGATTCACGTTATTTTGCTATGACAGTTTCTGACGATCGCGCTGTGAAAGAGTTATGGGTAATAAATTCGATGGCCCGTCCACGTCCCACGTTGGAAACTTATAAATACCAGATGCCGGGAGAAAAGGAAGCTCCCATAGAACACCTGTACTTGTTTGACTTGGTTGATAATAAACGTAAGGAAATTAAAGTAGCAGCTTATAAAGATCAAAGCATTGGCCTGGAATACAAACCAATGATGCAAAAACAGCGTGGTATGGAAGATCAGGCTGCCGTTTGGCAGGGTGATAACAACCGTTTCTTCCTGACCCGCAGCAGCCGTGATTTACATCGGATTGATGTTTGTTCCTATACGATAGGACAGGATTCTGTTGTACCAGTAATAAAGGAACGGATGAATACCTATCAGGAAACTCGTCCTTTAAGAGTCTTGAATGGTGGAAAGGAAATTATTCAATGGAGTGAGCGTGATGGTTGGGCACACCTTTATTTATATGATGATCAGGGTAATTTGAAAAATCGTATCACAAAAGGTCCCTGGCACGTGGAGGAAATCTTGAAAGTAGATGACAAGGCGCGTGTGATTTATTTTACTGCCAATGGAATGAATGCGAAAGAACATCCTTATTATGAACATTTGTATCGTGTGAATCTGGATGGCAGCGGTTTGAAATTACTGACCAAAGGGGATTATTTCCATCGTGTGGAAGTGGATGATGATGCTCGTTTTGTGGTGGATAACTATTCGCGTGTAAATACGGTGCCCTGCGCCATCCTGCTGGATACTAATGGCAATAAGGTAATGGATATTCAGGAGAGTGATTTTTCACAGCTTTTTGCTGCCGGTTATAAATTTCCGGAAATATTTAAGGTAAAGGCGGCTGATGGCGTGACAGATCTGTATGGTGTGATGTATAAACCTTTTAATTTTGACTCAACTAAGGTTTATCCTATTGTGGATTATGTTTATCCTGGGCCACAGGTGGAAGGTGTTTATTATCCGTTTACCCGTATGAGCCCCCGTACCGACCGTTTGGCACAGGCCGGATTTATTGTTATTTCTGTGGGACAACGCGGCGGGCATCCTAGCCGCTCTAAATGGTATCATAATTATGGATATGGAAATATGCGTGATTATCCGCTGGCCGATCATAAATATGCTATCGAGCAATTGGCGCAGCGTCATCATTTTATAGATATAGATAAGGTTGGTATTCATGGACATTCGGGAGGTGGATTTATGAGTACGGCGGCTATGTGCCAATACCCGGATTTCTTCAAAGTGGCTGTTTCTTGTGCCGGAAATCATGATAACAATATCTATAACCGTTGGTGGAGTGAAACGCATCACGGCGTAAAAGAGGTGGTGAGTGAGAAAGGGGATACAACTTTCGTTTATAAGATTGCTACTAATCCTGAAATAGCGAAGCAATTGAAAGGAAATTTGTTACTGATTCATGGTGATATTGATAATAATGTGCATCCGGGCAATACCTTACGGGTAGTTGACGCCTTGATTCGTGCCGGGAAGCGTTTTGATATGCTGATTCTTCCTCAACAGCGTCATGGATTCGGTGATATGAATGAATATTTCTATTGGAAACTGGTTGATTACTTTTCCGAACATCTGAAAGGGAAAAGTGAAAAATCGGTAGATATACCGAAACGGTAGATTTAGGATCATTGCCGGACGAATATGAAAGGAGCACAGAGGTTCGTGTCATTAAGATACCTTTGTGCTCCTTGTTGTTTTTATATTATAGCAGACTGTTGATATAAGCCTTCATGTCCGGTGTAGCGGATTTTGCTTCCAGATACAGTTTATACTGCGCTTTGGTGCGTACCAGATTATGGTCTTTATACCGGGTTTGATAATACGTGTCTCCGTTTATATAATCTGCTAAAAAGCGTACAGCTTGCATATAGGGGAACAGGGTGGCAGCGTAAGGTAGCATTTCTATTTCGAGAGGAGTCAGGAAAGTCCGGGCCGATTCAATATAACCTTTGGTAAATGCTTTGAAGATTTCCATGTTGAACTTCACCTTATTTAAATCAGCCTCATCCTCCTTGCCGGTATTGGCTGCCGAACGGAGGAAATCACCGAAATCGGAGAAAATGAAACTGGGCATTACCGTGTCCAGGTCAATGACACACAACACTTTTCCGTTTTCATCAAATAACATGTTGCTTACTTTTGTGTCACAGTGGCAGATGCGTTTGGGCAATTTGCCTTCACGGTAAAAACGTTCAGCGCTGCACATCGTATCAGCATCTTTTTCTATAGCGTCCACTATGTCCTGTACTTCTGCCAAACGGCCGGATATGTTGGCGGATACGGCTTCACGTAATTGTTTTAAGCGGAATTCCATATTGTGGAAATCGGGGATGATTTCTCCGAGTTGTTCGGGCACATCAGCCAGCATGGCCTGGAATTCACCAAACTTCAGTCCTGCCAGATAGGAAGATTCCGGTGTAACTGTTTCCAATGTTTGTGAACGCGGAATAAATATTGAAATTCGCCAATAACCTTCTCCATCATAGAAATAGGTCTTGCCATTGGTGGAAGGTAGAAAATGGAGTACCTTACGTTCAATGTCCTCTTCGTGTCTGGCTTCCAGCTTTTGGCGGATGTGTCTGGTCACTACTTCTATATTGTGTTGCAGCATTTCAATATTGGTAAATATTAAATGGTTGATTCGTTGCAATACATAGTCAGGCTCTTCAGGAGATACCGATTTTACCAGATAAGTCTGATTGATGAGGCCGGATGTCAAAGCTTTGATTTCTTTCACTTCACCCACTTTGGGGAACTGTTTGATAATTTTTTTGAGGTTTTCCATAGGTTTGTTTAAATAATGTCTATATATACGAAACAAAGATAACTTCTTTCCTTCAATTGGAGGAAAGAAGTTATCTTAAAAAACATATAATAGGAATATAAATCTTTTTATTTTTTCAAATCAGTCTGGAACATACGGTCGGCGCGTAACAGATGACGCCAGTAGGAAACCAATTCTTGTGATTCCTGCAATACATTGAGGTACACCATGGAAGCTTTTACATTGACATCCCGTTCTTGTATGCGGTCCATCTGTTCTTTGCGCAAGGTAGAGATCTTGCCTTTCAGAAGGGCGCCTTCACGTAGCAAGGCATCAGTCTGATCGTAGGCCTTGTTGGCAAGTACTTCAGTAGCCTTGGTCATTAATGCGGTCATCTCATCGCGGATAGGGATGAACTCGTTAGTGGCACGTTCCGATAATGGGGTGAACTTATTGTCCACATGTTCTTTACAAGGATCGCAGATACGTTTCAGACAGTAAAGCATTTGTTCACAACTGTTGCTTCCCAAGTGGAACCAAGTGTTTTTCTCGATAGCAGTAAAGTTGTCTATACGGCGCAGACCTAGTATTTCTTTACGGCGTATCTTTTTTAACATTTCTTTCTGATTGTCGGTATTGTTCACGGCCTTGCGCAGAGCTTTCAGATTTTCGTTGATGAAACCGTCGGTTATCTGCCGGTAGGTTTCATTGGTGAATGCCATTTCGGCTACCAATGTGTTATTTACATGCTGGCGGAGTAATCTCCAACGCTCTTCTTTGTCTTTACTGGCAATGAGGCGGGAGAATATGTCGTCTTTGCCTTTATCCTTCTGTTTCTTGCTGTAGTGTATGTTGCTGCGAACCAATAGGAAGATGGCAAGTGCAATAAGGGCCAACATGGCGAATGTGCCTCCATAATACATGATGAGCGTAACCACAAAACAGATCGTGAAAGCGGCTCCGGCAGTGATGAACCATCCACCGATAACAGAAAGCACACCGGTGATACGGTATACGGCACTGTCACGGCTCCAGGCACGGTCGGCTAATGAACTACCCATAGCTACCATGAAAGTTACGTAAGTGGTAGAAAGAGGGAGTTTCAAAGAGGTTCCCAAAGCTATGAGCAGACCGGCCAGTACCAAATTGACAGAAGCGCGTATCAAATCAAATGCTGCCCCGTTCTCCATAATCATTACATCTTTGTTAAAACGGCTGTCGGCCCATCGTTTCAGATTGTCGGGCAATATTTTGGCTATACTTTCCGAAGCGCTCATGGTAGAACGGACAATACTGCGTGCTACAGCGGAAGAACCAAACATTTCGTCACCTTCATCCTGACGCGAGAGATCTACCGAAGTCTTCACTACATTTTGCGCTTTTTTTGAAGTAATCAGCGCATATACCATAATGACGCCTGCTAAAAATAAAAAAAGAAATGGGGTTTTAGCCGGACCATTCAGTGAGTTCATCAAGTATCCCATTGGTTCACCGTTTCCATTAGCCATGAAGTCTGTATAAGCTGAGAAGCCTGCCAAGGGCACACCGATGAAGTTTACTAAGTCATTGCCTGCAAAAGCCATAGCTAAGGCAAAAGTACCTAACATTACCACCACCTTGAATATATTTATCTTGCACCAATGCAATATTTGCATCAGAATGGTGAAGAACACAAAACTGCAACTTACTAACATCAAGGTGTTTTCCTGAATCCAATGTTTGTTTTCGGTGGTCATGAAGGCGGAATCTTTCAGACCTTTTATCAACATGAAGTAGATAATGGCCGTAACAGCAATACCGCCGAACAGTCCGATAGTGTATTTCAGTTTCTTTGTATAATTAAATGTGAAGAGAAGACGGGAGAGATATTGTACTAATGTGCCGAAGAAGAAAGCTACTGCTACTGAGAGGAAGATACCTAAAATGACGGACAATGCCTTTTCCGTATTCAGCAGATCAGCAAATCCTAGCATTCCGGTTTCGTCTCCTGCTATTTTGATAAGAGCTAGAACGAAAGTACCTCCCAATAGTTCGAATACCATGGATACGGTAGTGGAGGTAGGCATTCCTAAGGAATTGAAAATATCCAATAGGACTACGTCTGTTACCATAACTGCTAGAAAGATACACATTAACTCCTGAAAATAAAATTGTTCAGGCCTGAAAATACCGTGCCGTGCGATTTCCATCATACCGTTGCTCAGTGTGGCGCCGATGAAGATACCGAAAGCGGCAATGGCGATGATGGTCTTGAATGACGCGGCTTTAGCACCGATGGCGGAATTCATAAAGTTCACTGCGTCGTTGCTGACGCCTACTACCAAATCGAATATGGCTAGCAGAAAAAGGAATACGACGATTCCCAAAAACATTGTTTCCATATAATTTTGTCTCTCTATTTTATTGGGCGCAAAGGTACGGGAGGTATATTATGATAAAATGTCATATATGTTACATTTGTGTTACAGGCGTTTTTTTTGTTCGCCACGGATTGCACGGATTCACACAACTTGATTTTTAATTTATTATTATCCATATTTAGTGGCGGATCTCTTCTTTTTTGAAACAAATATGAGTGGATAAATAATATTTCACGTTTATGTGTGGAATTTATAGAGTGAAAATTTATACCTTTGTAGCCCAAATACTTAATCTATAAAAAATGTCAGAGGCTAAGAGAATTAAAACCGCATTGGTGTCGGTTTATCACAAAGAAGGTTTGGACGAGATTATAACCAAACTACACGAAGAAGGAGTAGAGTTCCTGTCAACAGGAGGTACAAGACAGTTTATCGAATCTTTAGGTTTCCCTTGCAAAGCGGTGGAGGATCTTACTACTTATCCCTCTATTTTGGGCGGACGTGTGAAGACACTGCATCCTAAAGTCTTTGGAGGTATTTTATGCCGTCGTGGTTTGGAACAAGATATGCAACAGATAGAAAAATATGAAATACCCGAAATAGATTTGGTCATCGTTGACCTGTATCCGTTTGAGGCAACTGTGGCTTCGGGGGCCGAAGAACAAGCTATCATCGAAAAAATTGATATAGGTGGTATTTCTTTGATTCGTGCTGCTGCTAAGAACTTTAATGATGTGGTGATTATCGCTAGTCAGGCACAATATAAGCCGTTCCGTGATATGTTGCTGGAACATGGCGCTACTACTTCACGCGAGGAACGCCGTTGGTTCGCAAAAGAAGCGTTTGCTGTTTCTTCTCATTATGATTCTGCTATCTTTAACTATTTTGATGGTGGTGAAGGTTCGGCTTTCCGTTGCGCGGTGGAAGAACAAAAACAACTTCGTTATGGTGAAAATCCTCATCAGAAAGGTTATTTCTATGGAAATCTGGATGCGATGTTCGACCAGATTCATGGAAAAGAAATTTCCTATAACAATTTGTTGGATATCAATGCGGCCGTTGATTTGATTGATGAATTTGATGAAGTGACATTTGCCATTCTGAAGCATAATAATGCCTGTGGATTAGCTTCGCGCCCTACTGTGCTGGAAGCATGGAAAGATGCGTTGGCAGGCGATCCGGTGTCGGCTTTCGGCGGTGTGTTGGTTACTAATGCCGTGATTGATAAAGAAACAGCGGAAGAAATCAATAAACTGTTCTTTGAGGTAATTATTGCTCCGGATTATGATGTAGATGCATTAGAGATTCTGGGACAGAAGAAGAACCGTATTATTTTGGTTCGTAAGGAAGCTAAATTGCCGAAGAAACAATTCCGTTCTTTGTTGAATGGGGTTTTGGTTCAGGAAAGAGACCTGGATGTGGAAACTCCTGCCGACTTGAAGCAGGTTACTGAAAAAGCTCCTACGGCGACTGAAATAGAAGATATGTTATTTGCAAATAAGATTGTGAAGAATAGTAAAAGTAATGCTATTGTACTGGCCAAGAACAAACAACTGCTGGCTAGCGGTGTAGGTCAGACTTCACGTGTGGATGCATTGAAACAAGCCATTGAAAAAGCAAAATCATTTGAGTTTGATTTGAATGGCGCAGTGATGGCCAGTGATGCTTTCTTCCCTTTCCCCGATTGTGTAGAGATAGCGGATAAGGAGGGTGTGAAAGCTGTTATCCAGCCGGGAGGCTCTGTAAAAGACGAGTTGACTTTCCAATACTGCAATGAACATGGTGTAGCTATGGTCATTACAGGGATTCGTCACTTTAAACACTAAGATCATTGCAATTTACCATTTGCGGCTACAATCGGACTGTTTATACAGCATTGTTCAGGTAAATGGTAAATTGCAAATGTCAATTGTAAATTGCTAAATTGTAAATGAATTTATGGGATTATTCTCCTTTACACAAGAGATTGCGATGGACCTTGGCACTGCCAATACCATCATTTTAAATAACGGGAAGATTGTAGTGGACGAACCTTCAGTCGTTGCGCTTGATCGCCGTACCGACAAGATGATTGCCGTAGGCGAACGGGCTAAAATGATGTACGAGAAGGAAAATCCGAATATTCGTACTGTACGTCCGCTACGCGACGGGGTTATTGCCGACTTTAATGCCTGTGAACAGATGATGCGCGGTTTAATAAAGAAAGTGAACATGGGTAATCGTTTCTTTTCTCCTTCTTTGCGTATGGTAATCGGAGTTCCCTCGGGTAGCACTGAAGTAGAGCTTCGTGCGGTACGTGACAGTGCTGAGCATGCGGGAGGACGGGATGTTTATTTGATTTTTGAACCTATGGCCGCGGCTATTGGTATCGGTATTGATGTAGAGGCTCCTGAAGGTAATATGATTGTTGATATAGGTGGTGGTTCTACAGAAATTGCCGTGATTTCATTGGGTGGTATTGTTTCCAACAATTCGATACGTATTGCCGGTGACGATCTTACAGCCGATATTCAGGAATATATGAGCCGTCAGCACAATGTGAAGGTGAGTGAACGTATGGCCGAACGTATCAAGATACATGTAGGCGCTGCCTTGACTGATTTGGGAGATGATGCTCCCGAAGATTACATTGTACGCGGGCCTAACCGTATCACTGCTCTTCCCATGGAAGTTCCGGTGTGTTATCAGGAGGTGGCGCATTGTTTGGAAAAGAGTATTGCAAAAATTGAAACAGCTATCCTTAGTGCATTGGAACAGACTCCGCCTGAACTTTATGCTGATATTGTTTTGAACGGTATTTATTTGGCTGGTGGTGGTGCTTTGCTGCGCGGTTTGGACAAGCGTCTGACAGACAAAATCAATATTCCGTTCCATATAGCCGAAGATCCTTTGCTGAGTGTGGCGAAAGGTACCGGTATTGCACTGAAGAATGTAGATCGTTTCTCTTTTTTGATGCGGTAAATGATTTGCTAATGAGGCAGTTTGCTAATTTGCTAATGCCATGCGGTATGGATAGCGCAGTACATTGGCACATTGGCAAATTAGCACATTGAACAATTGGTATTAATGAAAAATCTGCTGAATTTCTTTTTAAAGTATAACTACTGGTTTCTCTTTGTTCTTTTGGAGATAATCAGTTTTGCTTTATTATTCCGCTTCAACAGTTATCAGGGGAGTGCGTTCTTTACATCTGCTAATTTTGTTTCGGGAGCTATGTATGATGCAGCCAATAATGTTACCGGATATTTTCATCTGAAAACGATCAACGATGAGTTGGTACAGAAAAATGTGGAACTGGAATTGCAGTTGGAGAGTATCCGTAAAGCTTTGATTGAAGCGACGGAAGACAGCAGTGGTGTAGAACAGCTTAAGCAGGAAGCACTGGCAGGATATGATATATTCAAGGCTAGCGTGATAAATAACAGTGTGACTCATGCTGATAACTATATTACACTTGACAAAGGAGAAGCGGATGGCATTCGTAGTGAGATGGGAGTGGTAAATGGAAGCGGTGTGGTTGGTATTGTTTATCTCACCTCTCCACATTACTCCATTGTCATTCCGGTATTGAATTCCAAAAGCAGTATTAGCTGTAAGATAAAACGGAGTGATTATTTCGGCTTCTTGAAATGGGATGGCGGTTCATCCGAATTTGCTTTTATAAAGGATATGCCCCGTCATTCATTATTTTCTTTAGGTGACACCATTGTAACCAGTGGACACAGTGCTGTTTTCCCTTCCGGCATTCCGGTGGGTACGGTAGATGATATCGCCGATAGTCACGATGGCTTGTCTTATTTGCTGCGGGTGAAACTATTTACGGACTTCGCCCGTTTGAATGATGTGCGCGTAATTGCCCAAAAAGGGCAGGAGGAACAATTGGAGTTGGAAAAGCAGGTAAAAACGACTAAGTAAGAAGGTTGATGTTGACTTATCTACAAAGAATAGAGTGGTTTATCGGACTGGTACTGTTGCAAGTGCTGGTGCTGAATCATATGCATATCAACGGGTATGCCACTCCTTTCTTTTTTATCTATTTTATTTTGAAGTACAATTCGGGAGTTAGCCGTAATGTCCTTATGATATGGGCATTCCTGTTGGGATTGACAGTCGATATATTAGGCAACACTCCGGGGATGAATGCGGCTGCGGCCACTGTACTGGCTTTTATGCGTGAACCTGTATTACGATTAGTCACGCTCCGCGATAGCGTCGAGGATTTTGAACCGGGTATCAAGAGTATGGGATTCTCGCCTTTCTTCCGGTATATCTTATTGTGTACTTTCTTATTTTGTACCATTTTACTTGTCATAGATACTTTTTCATTCTTCAACCTGCCTGTCTTATTGTTGAAAATATTGACAGATGCCTCAATAACCATCATTTGTATATTGTGTGCTGAGGCAATCAGGAGGAAAAAATAGTGGAAAGAGATTATAATCTGGAGAAGCGGAAATATGTAATCGGTGCATCGGTGATCGTTATTGTGCTGATTTACCTGATACGTCTTTTTACCTTGCAGATTATGAGTGAGGATTATAAAAAGAACGCCGATAGCAACGCTTTTCTGAACAAGACACAATACCCTAGCCGTGGGGTGATGTACGATCGGAACGGTAACCTGCTGGTGTATAACCAACCTGCCTATGACGTTACGATGGTGATGAAAGAGGTGCACAACCTTGATACGCTTGATTTATGTAAAACATTGAATATTACCCCCGACTATTTTAAAAAGCGTATCCGCGAGATAAAGGACAGACGTTCCAATCCGGGCTACTCTCCATATACTCATCAGGTATTTATGACCCAGCTTTCGGCAGAAGAGTGCGGAGTCTTCCAAGAAAAACTGTTCAAGTTTCCCGGTTTCTATATTCAGCGGCGTACTATCCGCCAGTATAATTACAATGCGGCTGCTCATGTTCTGGGAGATATTGCAGAAGTGTCCAAGGGGGATATTGAAGCCGATGATTACTATGTACGCGGTGACTTCATAGGGAAACAGGGGGTGGAACGCTCATACGAAAAACAGTTGAGGGGCGAGAAAGGAGTGGAGATATTACTGCGCGATGCCCGTGGACGTATTCAGGGACGGTATATGGACGGGAAATATGACAAGACTCCCGTTCCGGGGAAGAATCTGAAACTAGGTATAGACATAGAGCTTCAGATGTTGGGAGAGCGTCTGTTGGAAGGGAAGATAGGTAGTATAGTGGCTATCGAGCCATCCACAGGAGAAATACTTTGTATGGTATCTGCTCCCACTTTTGACCCAAGATTGATGGTGGGGCGCCAACGGGGTAAAAATCATCTGGAACTGGCGCGTGACAGTTGGAAACCATTGCTGAACCGTTCTATTATGGGGCAATTCCCACCGGGATCTACTTTCAAGACTACTCAGGCGTTGACTTTCCTGCAAGAGGGGATTATTACTCCTCAGACAGCCTATTCTTGCTATCATGGCTTTGTGTATGCCGGTCTTAGGGTGGGCTGCCACTCTCATGGGTCGCCCCTGCCTTTGGTGCCTGCCATTGCAACTTCCTGTAACGGTTATTTCTGTTGGGGGTTGTTTCACATGATAGGGGCGAAGAAGAAGTATGGTTCTGTACAGACTGCCATGAATACATGGCGTGATTATATGGTTTCTATGGGATTTGGTTATCCTTTGGGAGTAGACCTTCCGGGTGAGAAGCGTGGGATGATCCCGAATGCTGCTTATTATGATAAGAACTATCGGGGATCATGGAACGGACTGACGATTATTTCTATTTCCATCGGCCAGGGGGAAGTGACGGCTACTCCGTTGCAGATTGCTAACCTTGGGGCTACTATTGCTAACCGGGGCTATTATATTACTCCGCATGTAGTGAAAGAAGTGGAAGACGAGCCGTTGGATACCCTGTATACGACCAAACGTTATACTAAAGTAAGCCGTGAACATTATCAGACGGTAGTCGAAGGTATGCGTTCGGCAGTATTGGGAGGAACTTGCCGTAATGCGAATATTCCGGGAATTGAAGTGTGTGGCAAGACAGGTACGGCGCAAAACCGTGGAAAGGACCATTCTGCTTTTATGGGGTTTGCACCAATGAATGATCCTAAGATTGCCGTGGTAGTCTATGTAGAGAATGGAGGTTGGGGAGCAACCTATGGTGTACCTATCGGTGCATTGATGATGGAGAAATATTTAAAAGGCGAACTTTCACCGGAAAGTGAGGCGAAAGCGGCGGAAATACAAAACAGACGAATAGATTATGGCATACACGAACGATAGTATATGGAAATCAGTGGACTGGATGACTATCTGCATTTATCTGATGCTGGTTATCTTTGGATGGTTCAGCGTATGTGGAGCCAGCTATGATTATGGTGAGATTGATTTTTTTAGTTTCGACACTAGGGCAGGAAAACAGTTTGTATGGATCTGTTGCTCTTTGGGGCTCGGATTTATCCTGATGATGTTGGAGGATAAGTTGTATGATATGTTTGCTTACATTTTATATGGAGGCATGATGCTGCTGTTGTTGATAACACCTTTTCTGGCAGAGGATACTAAGGGATCTTACTCATGGATAAAATTCGGACCTGTAAGTTTGCAACCGGCGGAATTTGCTAAATTTGCCACGGCGCTGGCTTTGGCTAAATTTATGAATGTCTACGGGTTTACAATGAGTAAGTTAAAGTATTCATTGCCTGTGGTAGGGATGGTGTTGCTGCCCATGCTGCTTATTATTTTGCAACGGGAAACGGGGTCGGCTTTGGTTTATCTGGCTTTCTTTTTTATGCTGTACCGGGAGGGAATGCCGGGTTCTATTTTGTTTGCCGGGATTTGCGCCGTGGTCTATTTTGTAGTTGGAATCCGTTTTGGCAATGAATTGATGGCGGATGACTGTACTTCCATCGGTGAATTTTCTGTGTTGCTGCTGATAGTCATCCTTTCTGCTTTATTAGTTAATAGTTATTGCAAAAAAGCATCGGTAGTGTGGTATATCGGAGGGATTGGTGTTGGTGGTACCTTGCTGGCTTTATTATTTTCGTATTATGTTATCCCTTTTGACATTACTTGGTTCCAATATGGATTGTGCGTAGTTTTATTGTTCTATTTGATCTTCCTTTCTATGCATGAACGTATGCGTAATTATTTTTATATTGCTCTATTTGCGATAGGTTCGGTGGGATTTCTTTTTTCTGCCGATTATGTTTTCAATAATGTGCTGGAGCCACATCAGCAGATACGTATTAAAGTGGTGCTTGGTATGGAGGAAGACTTGGCGGGGGCAGGATACAATGTGAATCAGAGTAAGATTGCTATTGGTTCGGGAGGTTTATGGGGGAAAGGCTTTTTGAATGGTACACAGACTAAACTGAAGTATGTGCCTGAACAGGATACAGACTTTATCTTCTGTACGGTAGGGGAAGAAGAAGGCTTTATAGGTTCGGCGGCTGTATTGTTTCTTTTTACCGGACTTATTTTGCGTCTTATTGTGGTGGCGGAGCGTCAGCATACTCGTTTTGCCCGTGTTTATGGATATTCGGTATTAAGCATTTTCTTATTCCATCTGTTTATTAATATAGGTATGGTTTTAGGACTGACCCCCGTTATAGGCATACCACTGCCTTTTTTCAGTTATGGGGGATCTTCTTTGTGGGGATTTACGATCTTGCTTTTTGTATTCTTGCGTATTGATGCAGGGCGGGGAAAACGTTAGAGCTTATTGGTTTTCCGGTTTGCGCAACCGGATACCTATATCGCTGATTCCCGTCAACGGGTTGTCCGTCATGATATGGACGATGCGGAAAGTACGTGCGCTTCCTTCTGTACGGATAGGAATAGATGCTTTATAAGGCAGGTCACATTGATATAATCCACAAAGACCATTTCCTGTTTTATTTCCAGCTTCGTCAACCAGAAAAAGTTGTAAAGTGTCTGTGACGTAAGTCAAAGTATCCTTTGTGTTATGGCTGACTTCTAGCCAAATATCTCTGTAAGGATAAGATTCTTGATAACGGATACCGATTTCTGCTTCGTAATTTCCGGCAGGGATAGAATTGGGCAGGGTATAAACAAGAGTATCACTTTTATCCCATCCGTCAAGGGGGACGGGGGCGTAAGAGTGATAGATGATATTGTTTTGACAGGCTGCCAATATGAGTATTGGCAGCCATGTCAGTTTATTCTTTAGTTGATACAGGAGTTTGTGGCTTTTCATTCGGGATTTGGCTATTGTTTCCGTTGTTCTTGTTGTCATTTTCCTTTCCTCCTCCGTTATTCCGGTTTTCACTGCCTCCTTCATTATTACCATTATTGGGGCGGCGTTTATTGCGGTTCCGGTTTCCGTCTTCCCGATTTTCACGACTGCGTTCTTCCCGGTTGCGACTTTCCCTGTTGCGATTTTCTTCTTTAGGGCGGTTTCCGTTCTCTTCGCGTGGCTGCTGAGCCTTGTTTTCTTTAGGCTCTCTAGGTTGTTTGGGACGTCCTTCTCTAGGTGGCCGGTTTTCTTTGGGTTGTTGTGACCGGTTCTCTTTAGGTTGTTGCGGACGTCTGTTTTCATTGGGAGTACCTTCTCCGTTATTACCGTTATTTTCCGGCTTACGTTTTTTCTTTCGGTTGCTGTTGTTGCCTTTTCGTTTGTCGAATCGGGTTAAGCTTTCTTGTTCTACTAAATCAACGGGCTTTTGAGGTTCGTTCTTTTTGACAGATTCGGTTAAGCTTTCCGGTTTCTCACCCCGTCGGTTCATATTAATAATTTCAAAAGCACGGCGTGCGGTGATGGTTACAGCATTAGCTATGAAGTTTTTGTCAGTAGAGTACATGATAGTTCCCTTCAAAATATCCGCTTTGAAAAAATAGAATGTACTATCCGTCGTTTCTAAAGTCATTTCTTTGCTTGGAAGGCGTTTTTGGGACTCTACATAAGCGTCTACTTCATAGTTTAGGCAGCATTTCAGCTTGGCACATTGTCCGGCTAACTTTTGGGGATTCAGAGAAATATCTTGATAACGTGCCGCACTGGTAGATACAGATACAAAATTTGTCATCCAGGTAGCGCAGCACAATTCACGTCCGCAAGGTCCGATACCGCCAATGCGTCCGGCTTCCTGACGGGCGCCAATTTGTTTCATTTCTATACGTACACGGAAAGCTTCGGCCAGTACTTTGATCAGTTGGCGGAAGTCTACACGTTCGTCCGCGATGTAATAAAAGATAGCTTTGTTGCCATCGCCTTGATATTCCACATCACCGATCTTCATGTCCAGGTTCAGATTCTTGGCTATCTGGCGGGACCGGATCATTGTGTCATGTTCTTTGGCTTTTGCCTCCTCGTATTTTTCCATATCTACAGGTTTTGCCTTGCGGTAGATACGCTTGATTTCGGCATCGGGTTTGATGTTTGCCTTACGCATTTGCAAAGGTACCAATCTTCCCGTCAGGGTTACTGTACCGATATCGTGTCCGGGGCTTGCTTCTACAGCTACTATATCCCCTTTTTCCAGCTTCAGTTTGTTGCTGTTCTTATAATACCCTTTGCGGGTATTCTTGAATTGAACTTCAACCATTTCCTGTTCCTCGGTGTTGCCGGGAATATCAGCCAGCCAGTCGTAGGTGTTCAGCTGCTTATCCTGTCGTCCGCAGCCTTTGCAACACAAACAGCCGCTTCCGTTCTTTAATTTGAATTCATTGTCCATAATTCTGTTTTAATTGAGAATTGAAAATTGAGAACTAAGAAATAAATGCCATGCGGTTCTGTTATTTTTTAATGCCCAATTCTCAACTTTTAATTTTTCAATAGCACAATCATTTTTAAAGAGAAATCAAAGAACACCATTTTGGGATTCACATTCTGTCCTATATGTAATTGTGCTTCACTAAGTTCGTCCATTATGCCCATCACATTCCGCTCGTTGACAAACGGTGCGAAACGGGTGGAAAAATTTTGTTCTTCGGGATTCATATACACTAAATCACGTTGATGAAAGTTGTATATGAAGTTTTCTCGTATCATACGTTGGCAGTAGGCCAGAAAATTCTTCTGACGTTCACGCCCCATGGAGGCTACCGCATCGCTCCATTGTCTCATTTCGCGTATCTTCCGTTGATAGGAAAGGCGCATCAAATTTATAAAGAGTTCAAAGAACAGTTTGTTTTCCTCGCTCAGATGTATGGTTTCCAGTGCTTTCAGAAAATTGCCTTCTGAGCGGTGTGCTATATCGTCAGCATCTTCCGGTTGTAGTCCGTATTTGGTTTGCAATACTTTTGAGATCTCAGGTTCTTTGATCCCATGAATATTAAATCGTTGGGTACGGCTTTGGATCGTTTGCAAAATGGCATCAGGCTCTTCGGATACTAATAAAAAGACAGTCATGGCAGGAGGCTCTTCCAGTAACTTCAGCAGTTTGTTGCTGCATTCCACGTTCATCTTTTCGGGAAGCCATATAATCATGATTTTGTAACCGCCTTGACTGGATTTCAAGCTGAGCTTTCGTACAATCTCATCGCTCTCTTTTACAAAGATTTGCGCCTGTTGGTTTTCTGCTCCCATCTCTTTCAGCCAATGGTTCAGATTAAAATATGGGTTCTGCAGGACAAAGTTGCGCCAGTCTGCTATGAAATCATCGCATACGGTATCCTTTCCGGCTTTTTTCTTGATAACAGGAAAAACGAAATGCAGGTCGGGATGTATCAGCTTATTGAATTTCACACAAGTGGGGCAAATTCCGCAGGCATCTTGTTCACCACGGTTTTCACAGCAGATGTAACGGGCATAAGCTATTGCCAAAGGCAACTTTCCTGTACCTTCGGGACCGCAAATCAGTTGTGCATGAGGGATTCTTCCTTCTTTTACCTCGGCTATGAGCCGCTGTTTTGCTTCCTCTTGTCCTATTACATCTTTAAATAACATTGCTTTTTATAGTCATTTATTTACTGTTTAATAAATTGCTTTTGCAACTTCCTTTACACTGTTCACGGCACTTACGGTATAGAAATGAATGCTGGGAACCCCACAGGCTATTAATTCACGGCACTGGTGTATGCACCATTCTATGCCAAGACTTTCCGCTTCTTCATCTGTTTGACATTTCATCGCTTCGCTTGCCAGTTCTTGCGGCAAGTCTATCTTGAACGTCTTGGGTATCATGTTCAGCTGGGATAATTTGCGGAAAGGCTTGATACCCGGAATAATAGGTACATTGATTCCTTCTTTTCTTACCCTTTCTACAAATTCGAAATATTTGCGGTTGTCATAGAACATCTGTGTCACAGCATATTCAGCTCCTGCTTCAATCTTTTTCTTCAGCCAATAAATATCTTGTTCCATATTGGGTGATTCCTCGTGTTTTTCAGGATAGCAGGCTACTCCATAACTGAACGGAGTTCCTGTTACCTTGATGGGGGAACCGTCTACAAATACGCCTTTATTGAAATCATTGATCTGCTCTTCCAGTTCTATGGCGTGGTTGTAACCGTTGTTTTCGGGTACGAAAGCTGATTCGTGCTTTGCCTTGTCACCACGCAGTACCAACAAGTCGGTGATGCCCAGGAATTGTAGATCTAACAATACATATTCTGTATCTTCGCGGGAAAAACCGCTGCACAGGATATGTGGCACTGTCGTTATATTGTATTTGTTCTGCAAAGCGGCGGCAACAGCAACTGTTCCGGGACGGCGGCGCTGGCGTGTACGTTGGTACAGCCCGTTTCCCAGCTCCTTGTACACATATTCGCTGCGGTGGGTTGTAATATTGATATATTTAGGGTCGAATTCGCGTAGCGTATCAACCGTTTTATACAGTTTTTCAATACCCGTTCCTTTCAGCGGAGGGAGAATTTCAAAAGAAAAAGCCGTATTGTCCGTGCTTTTTATTAAATCAACTACTCTCATCGTTCTGTCTCGTTCTCTTATGCCTTCTCGGGCGGAATTACATATTTGGGCAAAAATAAGAAAAATATCGTAGTTTATGGGGATGAAAAAGCGATTTATTTTATCTTTGTTCTATAATAAAGTGAAACATACGGAGAGAAAAGCATTTCCTTGCAGCTAAGCCGTGGTTTTCCACACTTGTCAGGGATACCGTCCGTGATGGTGGAGTAACCTTTCTCCTGCTTACAGGCATTGCTCTCTTTGATGATGACCTGTCAAGCTTTACTGCATGGAGAATACTTGCGGATGGGATAAGCCCCGTCCTTGCAGGAAATGAAACAATCTGTAAACCTTTGTTTGGGGAAGTGGCAGAGGTTTATAGGAACGGAGTGAACAGATTGGCGAACCAACCGACGAAGCGTTTCCATCCGGAGCGTTTTTTATATTCTTCCTTGGTAAACAGGGTACTGTCCAGCTTGTCATGCTCGAACATGGTGCTCAGTTCATGTGTGGTTTCTTTGTCAAAAATGAAAGCGTTGACCTCATAGTCATAGCGTAGGCTGCGGCTGTTCAGATTCGTACTTCCCACAGTGCAGAACAGGCTGTCCACCATCATGATCTTAGAGTGGTGGAACCCGCCATTGTACACATAAATCTTTGCTCCTTTCTTACGCAGCTTGTTTGCTGTATAGAACGCGGCATCGGGGGTAAAAGGAATATCCGATTTGCCCGGTATCATGATTTCTACTTCAACGCCTCGCTTCAACGCACGTTTTATGGCTTTTTTAATGCTTGGAATGGGAGTGAAATAGGGATTCACTATTTGTATTTTATCCTGTGCGGCATCAATGGACTTGATATAAGTCTGCCTCATCAGTCTGGGTTCTTTTTTCGGAATGCGGTCTACAATAGCTACATTCTTATTTCCCTTGAAAGTAGAATCGTTTCGTAGGGGATAGTATTGGCTTCCGCTTACGTGTTGTTTAGTGCTTTTGTTCCACATGGTCAGGAAGATGTCCTGCAATTCGTTTACGGCATTTCCCTCTATACGGATATGCATGTCGCGCCAGTCGCCTATTTCCGGCAGACCCTTTATATAGTAATTGGCTATGTTCATGCCACCGGTATATCCTATTTTTCCGTCTATGACTACAATCTTGCGATGGTCTCTGTGCAGAGCATGATTGATATAAGGGAATTTGAAAGGGTCGAACTTGACAATTTCGATTCCTTTGTCACGGATTGCTTGTATGTGTTTCTTTTTCAATGGCTTGTTGTTTGACAAATTGCCGAAGGCATCAAACAAAGCTCTGACTTCCACTCCTTCTTTCACTTTTTCTCCCAATAAATCAAATAGTGCGTTCGCTATGGAATCGTTACGAAAATTGAAGTATTCTAAGTGGATATGATGTTTGGCATGCCGTATTTCTTCAAAGAGATCGATGAATTTGGCCCGACCGCTTTTTAATAATTTCAGTTTGCTGTTTTGGGTGATAGGAATGCCGGCATCCTTTAAGAAATTGATAACGGCAGAGTCGCTGGTATAGGTTGGCACCGTATCTGTCGCTGCTATATGGATGTTGGTAACTTCTTGTGACTGAGCTGTCTCTACAGTGAAAGATAAGATGAATAAAAGTATTAAATAAATATGTTTTTTTATATCAAACTTCATTGCTTTTTTTATTAAGGCTGCAAAGGTATTTATTATTCTAGGAATGAACAAGCCATCGGTATTATTTATGTTTAAAAGGGAGAAATAGAACAGTGTGGCCATTTGTTTGAACAGTTGGTAAATTGAGGTGGTAGAAATTTAATGAAGGCTGTTTTTATTGTTCCATTCATCTCTTTTTTCAGGCTCGGTATAAACATCTGTAGTGTGTGTGAAAGAAGTTTGTCGGTCCGGTTTTTCTGCTGTTGTGACATTCAAGAGGAGGAGATACGGAAAAAATAATAATCCGTCGGCGGGATTAAAAGAATGCATATCGCATCCAGCCCTGTTGCATAAGCCTTTTCTATCTCCAGATTAATCCTTTTTATGCGGATGTATTCTATCTCCATAGCCTTTGGAGTTAACTCCATAGCCTTGGGAGATAACTCCAAAGCTTATGGAGATAACTCCAAAGGCTTGCGGAGATAAAACAGACGGGAAGAAAACCCTTAATCATACGGCGGGAAAGGTTTGGGGATACAGGTAAAATCTTTTAGTGATGAATCCGGTGTATGTACAGGGTTATACATATATTATATTCATTCTTATATGTATGTATATGAACTTCCATACGTTCAGAATGAAAATCCACATCAGGGCAGGGGTGTTTTTTATCTCTGCCGATGGATCGTAAGCCGTCATTCCTTGGAGGTACAAATCTTTTATGGTGCTTTTTCATTGAAAAAGACTTGGAATGCTCTACTTTGTGTCAAGCTGGAATAGTTTATAAAAAAGAGAGTATATGATTGATAAACAGTATGCTATGTGAAATTTTCCTTGAAAATGTAGTGAGGGCATGAGGGTATGAGTGAGAGCAAGTATTTTTACCATTGGCGTATAAATGGTTTATAGTTAGCTTGTTATGTTTGCAGTGAGGGCATGAGGGCATAAATGCTTCGAACTTTCTAGTGGGAGCTGAAGGGAAAGGCTGATACGCCAAGAATATTTTGGAAAACTGATCCGGAAAATCCATTCTTGGTTTAACTCTCGGTTTAACTGAACCACGTAAACCGGCGCGTTTAAGGCATAAAAAAAGAGAGTTACTTTGGTGTAACTCTCTGATTCTTTGGTGATCCGCTTGGGGCTCGAACCCAAGACCCCAACATTAAAAGTGTTGTGCTCTACCTGCTGAGCTAGCGAATCAATCCTTTGTTATTGCTATTCTTCCGAATTGCGAGTGCAAAGGTAGACGTTTTAGATGAAATATGCAAATATACTACTTGATTTTTTTGAATTATTTTTCGTGTGAATTCTCTTTGTGCTGAAAATCAGTATGTTCTATCCCTCCGGAAAATTCTTTTTCTTTTATTCGTATGTATCTTTGATAGTAAGAAAGCATCAAGCTGGTACAAGGCAAAGCGATAATCATACCTACAATTCCCATTAATGCCCCCCAGACGGAGAGGGATAATAAAATGATAGCAGGATTCAATCCTGTGATTTTTCCCATAACTTTCGGTACAATCAGACCGTCTTGTATAATTTGTACGATGCAGAACACAAGGAAGGCGCAAAATAATATCCACCAGAAATTCTCTCCTGTATCCGCAGCCTTCAGTAAGGCTAATAAGACTGTGGGAATAAAAGCGATAAGCTGAAGATAGGGAACCATATTGAGAAGCCCGATAAACAATCCGAAACCGATGGCTAACGGGAAATCAATAATAAGAAACCCTATGCTGAACAGAATCCCTACACAAAAAGCGACAAACGCCTGCCCGCGGAAATATTTGTTCATGCCGTCCTGTACATCCGTGACAATATGTACTGTCATTTCACGGTGTCTGGCAGGGATCAGTTTTATCCATCCCCGTGCAATGGCTTCATAATCTAATAGAATGAAGAAAGTGTACAGCAGGATGATGAATGAGGTGAATACACTGAATACAATATTGACAGATTGGGTCAGCAATGCCCATACTTGGGGAAGAACATTACGCATGGTATTCGCAAAATTGCTTTCGTTCAGCGCTTCGTGTATTTTCAACATATCTATGTGCTCTTTTATGAAATTGGCCACTGTGCCGGGAATGGCTGCTTGCTTGGATCCTTCGATAAAATAGGCGGTGAGCAATTCTTTCAGTTTGCCGAATTCTTCAATGATTGGTGGTACAAGTCCTACAAATGCTAAAGTGATAATGGACAGTAATACCAGCAAAACAACCAATATGGAGATTACCCGGTTCCTCAGACGCAATTTGTTCTGAAAGAAAATGACCATCGGATAAATAAGATAGGCTATCAGCCATGCTATGAAGAAAGGAAGCAGCACTCCGCTGAGTCGGTTGACCAGATATAGAATGCCGATAATGACCATCGCTGTCAATATTCCGCGGATAAAACTATCGAATGTTATTTTTTTCTGTATCATAAAGTGTGTGTTATTTATTTTCAGTTTCCTCTTTCAAAGCTTCCATATAGCAGGTCCGGCAAAGAGGCTCATAGTCTGCCTTTTCCCCTAATAGGACCCGTTTTTCGCTTTTGGTGATTCGGTGGGTGGCATAGGCCAAGTTCCCACATTTCACACAAATGGCATGAACTTTGGTTACTTCGTCTGCAATAGCCAGCAAGGCAGGTATAGGTCCGAAAGGAACTCTCCTGAAATCCATGTCCAATCCGGCGACAATGACTCTTATCCCGTTGTCAGCCAGTTTGTTGCAGACATCAACCAAACCTTCGTCAAAAAATTGCGCTTCGTCTATACCCACTACATCCTTGTCTGAGGAGAAAAGCAAGATGCTGGCAGAAGAATCAATAGGGGTGGAGGCAATAGAGTTGCTGTCATGTGATACAACTTCTTCTTCCGAATAGCGTGTATCTATGGCCGGTTTGAATATTTCAACCCGTTGACGGGCAAACTTCGCTCTTTTCAAACGGCGGATTAGTTCCTCGGTTTTACCTGAGAACATTGAGCCGCATATTACTTCTATTCTTCCTCTTCTACGTGTTTCCTGGATGTGGTCTTCTGAAAAAACTACCATAATTTAGTTATAACAATTAGATTAATTCTGAGTGCAAATGTACGACTTGTACCCCGAAAAAGGATTATTTTCACTTGGAAATTTATTAATAAAAGATATAATGTTAAACAAAAGTGCAACATCTGTTAAATAATTGGGACAATTAACTTTATGCATTTAAATTCTTTCTACATTTGTTCCAGTATAACAGAATGCAATTGTTTTATGGGAAAACTGTATGTCGTACCTACTCCAGTAGGAAATTTAGAGGATATGACTTTCCGTGCCATCCGTGTGTTGAAAGAGGCTGATTTGATATTGGCGGAAGACACGCGTACTTCGGGTATTCTTTTGAAACATTTTGAAATTAAAAACGCCATGCAGTCTCATCATAAGTTTAATGAGCATAAAACAGTGGAAGGTATTGTGAATCGCATCAAAGCGGGCGAAACTGTTGCTTTAATATCTGATGCCGGAACTCCTGGTATTTCTGATCCCGGATTTTTAATAGTGCGTGAGTGTGTGAAGAGTGGCATTGAGGTGCAATGTTTGCCTGGAGCTACTGCTTTTGTACCTGCGCTGGTGGCGTCGGGATTGCCTGATGAACGTTTCTGCTTTGAAGGATTCCTGCCACAAAAAAAAGGAAGAGTGACCCGTTTGACCTCTTTGCAAGAAGAAAAACGGACGATGATATTTTATGAATCACCCTACCGTTTGGTGAAAACCTTAACTCAATTTGCCGAGTTTTTCGGTGCCGAAAGGCCTGTTTCCGTATGTCGTGAGATTTCAAAAATTCACGAAGAAAGTGTTCGGGGCACATTAACTGAAGTTATAGCGCATTTCACTCAAAACGAGCCGCGAGGTGAAATCGTAATCGTACTCGGTGGGAAAGAGGACTAAAAATGAATAAACTTAAAATGTAAAGCAAATGAAAAAACTAGTATTTTTATCGTTGTTATCTGTGGCTTTATTGACTTCATGCGGTAATGGAGCTCAGAAAGATGCCTTGAAGGCTCAAAATGATTCTTTGATGGTGGAACTGTCAAACAGAAATGCTGAATTGGACGATATCATGGGTGCTTTCAATGAAGTACAGGAAGGTTTTCGTCAGATAAATGAAGCTGAGAATCGTGTAGACTTACAGAGTGGTTCTATTCGTGAGAATAGTGCTGATAAGATAAAAGAAGATATTCGCTTCATCAGTGAAAAATTACAGTCAAACCGTGAGCAGATTGCGAAACTGGAGAAGCAATTGAAGAATAGTCAGTATAATTCCGCTCAGTTGAAGAAAGCTGTAGCCAACCTGACGAAGGAGTTGGAAGCTAAACAGCAGCAGATTGAGACTTTGCAGGCTGAATTGGCTTCAAAAAATATTCGTATCGCTGAGCTGGATGATGCTGTGGCTGGTTTAAGCCAGAATGTAAGTGAACTGACCGCTGAAAATGAGGCGAAGGCTGCAACTGTAGCCAGCCAGGATAAAGCTTTGAATGCTGCCTGGTTTGTTTTTGGTACAAAATCTGAATTGAAGGACCAGAAAATTCTTGAAAAAGGTGATGTCCTGAAAAGTGCGGATTTTAATAAGGATTATTTTACTCAGATTGATATTCGTACTGATAAGGAAATCAAGTTGTATTCTAAACGCGCCGAATTGCTGACTACACATCCGGCTGGTTCATATGAACTGGTGAAAGATGCGAAAGGCCAGCTGACTTTGAAGATTACAAATCCTACTGAATTCTGGAGCGTATCACGCTATCTTGTTATTCAGGTGAAATAAGGAATTTAAATTATTGTTCTGTGAAAGGGTTGTGCCGTGAGTGACGCAACCCTTTTTTAATCTGCTTTATGTTGTATGTATAGAAGTATATTTATTGATTTGGATGATACGGTATGGGCTTTTACTGAAAACGCTCGTGATACATTCCAAGACATGTATGATAAATATCATTTTGATCGTTATTTTCGTTCTTTTTCGCATTTTTATACTTTGTATAGCGGGAAGAATGAGGAGTTGTGGAATGAATATGGTGCTGGTAGGATTACAAAAGATGAGTTGAATGAGCAAAGATTTGCCTATCCGTTGTTGCAGGTAGGCGTTGCAGATAAAGCGTTGGTAAAAGCCTATTCGGATAATTTTTTTGATGATATAGTTTACAAGAAGAAACTGATGCCTCATGCAAGAGAGGCTTTGGAATATTTGGCATCCGCTTATAATCTGTATATTTTGTCCAATGGATTTAGGGAATTGCAAGAGCAGAAGATGCGTTCTGCCGGTGTGGAAGGATATTTTAAGAAAATAGTTTTGTCAGAGGATATAGGAGTACATAAACCGTTTCCGGAGATTTTTTATTTTGCCATGTCGGCTACGCAGTCCGAGCTGCATACTTCTTTAATGATTGGAGATAATTGGAAGAATGACGTTGAAGGTGCAAAAAACGTAGGGATGGGAAATGTTTATTATAATATAAAAGGTGAGAAGAGCTTGCCTTTTAAACCTGGTTTTGATATGAGGGATTGGCGGGAAATCGCTTCTTTCTTATAAAATTGAATGGAAGATGTTGATGGATAAGTCTGTTGGCACAAACAATGTATTTGCATAAGGAATGCCCGATATTTGTTTTCAAGGGATGCTCCTGTGTATGGGGGCATCCCTTGAAAAGCATTTTTCTTTCAAAATAAAAAATGTGATTATTTATTTTGGAAGAGTATTTGTCCAATTGTTCTGAGTTACTCCGAATCCAGCGTTGATTTCTGCACTAGGAATAGGAAATACTAAATTTGATATTTCGTAATTAGTATAAGTAAATTTGATGGCTGGAGCACTGTTGGCATATACACTGACTCTTTCATTCCAGCGACGCAAATCATATAGACGCATACCTTCTTGGAATAACTCACGAGCACGTTCGTCTTTTATAAAACTCATAAGATTTTCTTTTTCGCTCGGTAAATCGTTTGTTGATTTTATATCTAAATTACGCTTGGCTACTACTAATAAAGCTTCTTTGGCTTCATTCAATTTGTTTAATTGTACATTTGCTTCAGCCTTAATTAAATACATTTCCGGAGCATTTACAATATAATTAGTTCCACGAGCAGGGTTACCTGACGAAAAGTGAGCAATTTTACCACCTGTGTAAACAGGTTCAGATTCTGTAGAAGTTTTATCTCTTCCATCAATAAGAATTTTACGGCAATCGTTAGTTGCATACATTGAAATTAGTTTAGGACTAGGACTAAAGTTGTATGTAGACCACAAAGTTCCATATGAATTAGCTGACCAGTTTGTTGTATTAGTAATAGCTAAAGCAAACATACTTTCGGAATTTGATATTTCACTATTATAAAGAGCTTTGTATGCATTAGCATCGTTGGTTAAAGTAGTAATACCCGCTGTTTTTAGTGCTTGTTCTGCATAGTTTCTTGCTTCATCCCAATTTTCTAAATATAGGTAGGTACGGGCCAATAAACCATTAGTAGCAGCTTTTCCTAAATATTGGAGTTCTCCTCTGTCTTTACCAGCTGCTTCAAAATGGGATAATGCATTTTTTAGGTCATTGATGATGGCTTCATAGCTTTCGCCAACAGTAGAACGGCTGATTTTAGTCAATGCTTCTTTGGGTTGGTCAATTATGACGATTCCTAGTTCGGAAGAAAAATCTTGTCCATTCACTTTTATTTGGTGCCCATAAATATTAGTAAGCAATAATTGTGCGTAACCTCTTAGAGCATAAGCTTCAGCCATATACATATTAAGTTCTGTTTTTTCATCATCGCTTGCATTGTTATATAGTGCTTGAGAAGCTTGAATTACACGTGCTGCATTATCAGCTGTTTTATAACCATACTCCCAAATACTTTTTAAATAAGTATCTGTATCTGTAAAAGTATAGGTATAAATACCATCAAAATGTCCGGTTTTAGTATTCCAATAAGTAATATCTGTAGGAATATCACCAATAGCTAAAGCATAGTTACCAGCAAATGCATAATAAAATAATTGATAATAAGTTCCATTTAATGCTGTACTAACGTTAGTTACAGTGTTGAGCCCTCCTTCTAGGTCCACTCCTTTATAGTTGTCAGTTTCAAGAAAACTGTCACCACATGAGGAAAGTCCTGTTGCAAATGTAAAAATGGCAATTGCATTTAAAATATATTTTTTCATATCTTTCCTTTATTAAATTTTACCTTATTTAAAAACTTAATTGAATACCTCCGATGAATGTACGGGTTACTGGATATTGCCACGCAATTACACCATTGGAATAGGTTTCAGGATTATATCCAACAAAATCATTGGATGTAAATGTATATAAATTATCAATGGATATATAAGCTCGTAATTTTTGAATGAATATTTTCTTTGTTAGATTTACGGGCACAGTGTAACCTAAGGTCATGTTACTGATACGTAAGAAATTACTGCTATATAAGAATCTAGAAGAAGTTTGAGTTGCTTTATTGGGATCTCCATAAATATATTGTGGATATTTGGCATCTTTATTTTCTTCTGTCCATGAATTTAATGCAACGTCTTTCAACGGAGTACGATTGGCCATACCAAATCCGGTGAATGAAGCTCCGGAATCGAAAACTTTTCCTCCTAATCTATAGGTAAAGTTCATGTTAAAGTCAAATCCTTTCCAGCTTAAATTTGTACCGAATCCACCTAAAACTTTGGGGTCAGCATCGCCTACATAACGTTTGGCTGCTGCATTGTAGTCGGAGGTCGTTTCGTTGCCTTCTTCATTCAGATACCATAATGGTTTACCATTTTCGCGGTCAACGCCTGCATATTCTTTCATATAGAATTGGCGATAGGGGCGTCCTTCTTCAATAATTTGATAAGTATATTCTATGGGTTCATCTGTAGATAGTTTGATGATCTTATTTTTGTTCCATGTCATATTTGCATAAATATTCCATGTAAGATTATTGTTGTTGATAACAGATGCATTGATAGATGCTTCAATACCACGGTTGCGGATTGCACCAATATTTTGGTATACTGTAGACATACCTGTAGTCATGGACAATGGTACTTCAAACAATGCGTCACTCGTCTCTTCATTATAATAATCGAAAGTAAGATGGATACGATTAATTAAAGATAAATCAAAACCTATATCAAATTTTTTTGAAGTTTCCCATGTCAAATCTGAATTAGAGATGCTAGTGGGAGTCATACCAGGCTTTTCGTTATAATTGTATCCGGAAGAATAGAAACCACGTGCTGCATACCAATCGATATCTTGATTACCTACGGTTCCGTAAGAGGCCCGAAGAGTGGCATTGGTAATAATAGAATTATCTTTAAGAAATTCTTCTCCACTTACACGCCATTTTCCACCAACAGACCAAAAGTTACCCCAACGATGATTTGAACCGAAAACAGAGGAACCGTCACGGCGGAATGAACCAGATACATAATATTTATCCTCGTAAGAGTAGTGTGCATCCATAAAATATGATGCCAATCGAGCTTCTTTCTTATAATATTCCGATCCTTGAGGAGTTCCAGCAGTAGAAAGGTCGGTTTTTCCATCAGCTGCAAATGGGAAATCAGAGCCTGAATAATATTCATAGAAATAATTCTTTCGTTGCATCTCTTGACCTAATAACAAGTTAATATTGTGTTTGTCAAAAGTATAGTTCCAACCTAATACATTGTTCCACGTAATTGTTGTATAACGAGAATTGTACTGTTGACCTAATCCATTATAATCAACAGCTTGTGGATTATATAATGCACTCCAATATTGATATTGACGTAAATCAGCAATATTTACACCTAAGGTAGTTTTTGCATAAATACCTTTTCCGAGATCAATCTGCAAATATGGGTTGAAGTTCAATGTTTGATTATTGTTTTCATTGATTTCACCAGCTTTTTCATCATATAAAGCTAGAGGATTATAATTACTGATATTGGCATAACTTCCATCTTCATTATAGAAAGGCATCATAGGATTCATAGAACTTATAGCTGCTACAGTAGCGCTGGACATAGAGCCACTTGTAGCTTGTGAAAAGCCGTTTTGGGTAGAATTACTGTATGAAGCGTTGACACCGATAGTAAAGCAACTGAACTTAGAGTCTAGGTTCAAACGTCCTGAATAACGTTTCATGTCAGAACCAATAATCAATCCTTCAGTATCTAAATAACCTAAACTAACATAATAACCAGTAGAACCAGAACGTCCTTGGAGGTTTACATTGTAGTCTTGGTAGTATCCTTTACGGGTGATAGCATCCATCCAATCGTAGGATGAAACCCCATCCCAACCATAACCTTGATATACTTTTTTCAAATAATCATAGCTCTCATCATAGGTGTTACCATAAGCAACAGAACGTCCGTGAGCAAATAGATTCATAGATTCTTGAGCATTGGCGTAATCCATATTATGATTTCCCATTGAAACAAATCCTTGTTTAATGTCTAAGTTGATGCTCATTTTTCCCTCTTTTCCTTTTTTAGTAGTGATTACAATAACGCCATTAGCTGCGCGTGAACCATAAATGGCTGTAGCCGCAGCATCTTTTAGAACTGTAACACTTTCAATATCAGAAGGGTTGATTGCGGCCATAGGATCAAAATTATTATTTGTAGTCGTACTCATACCATCTGTTTCAGAGTTGACAGGCATTCCATCTATTACATATAATGGCTGTGTGCCTGAATTCAAAGAACCACGTCCACGAACATAAATCTCGCTCCAAACACCAGGCATACTGGTAGAGTTGCTCATTTGTACGCCTGGTACAGCTCCTTCTAGTGCTTTCACAAAATTAGCATCAGATTTTTTGGCTATAACATCTTCACCAATAATAGCAGCAGCACCAGTAAATGAAGCTTTGCGTTGAACTCCATATCCTGTTACTACCACTTCTTCAAGCACTTCGGCATCCGACTTCAAAGTGATATTAACAGTCTGTTTTATAGCTACTTCTTGTGTAGCCATTCCGATAAAGGAAACTACCAAAGTCTTTGCGGAACTAA
>OCAD01000014.1_pt1 | contig 196856 bp, 151 predicted proteins | sample 1538261 | NCBI WGS metagenome assembly OCAD01 (sample SAMEA2580261, study PRJEB22360) | human gut metagenome | biome: human gut; feature: human-associated habitat; material: faeces | place: Denmark | collected 2008/2010
TTAAATGACCTCGGTTAAACTTATAAATCACAGCAGTTCAACTGCTGATTGGAATTATTTATATATAAATATATTGATATAAGTGAGTACTAGAGTTTGAATTCTTCGTTAATCGGAGTTGCCATCGAAATTGTTTGTGCAATCTCACAATTCAGGTATTTTTCGGAACAGTAATTTTTAACTATATAATAGTTGCCCTTGACGGCATCCTTATTTCGCTGCAAGGTACACAGGCATTTTAGCCATTTCACAGCTTCACGCTCCTCTTTAATAGGTTTCATCCCCATTTGTTCGAAAATGACATTTAAATGCTCCTGAATATCTAAAGAGCACCACTTTGTTTCTGGCTTAAAGCTCGCTTTGATAACTTGTTTGAATGGGTGATTCTCTGCCAGTGCATTGAAGATAACCGCATTGTGATACCATTTGTACCAAGCGTTGCTTTTGTCCCTCATATCCGAAAGCCTTTGTACCAGATTTTCAAATGGGACATACTGCGATAATTTCTCATAACGCTCGACAAATCCGCGTTGAGTTCGATTGCATTTACGCTTGAGATTCTCCATAGAAACCGGGATACAGTCTGTTCTCTGTTCATGCATCTCCCTGATTGCCTCAACAACCTCATCGACACTCTGGTACTGCAGCTCTTTTAAATCCTTATTTGTTGCCGCAACAACTTTTTGAGTAGCCTCACCGTTTTCATGCCACATTTTTTTCCAGTCAACGATACGGCATGTTTTTCCCAATGCTTCAACCAAACCGTCTGGTATCAGGTAAATCGCTTCTCGCAATCGTACGAATTCAACAAGAGCATCGATATTGAAGTAGGATATCACATAATTTCCATGAATACTCTTCCGAATCAGACTGACAGGCGTACTTCCGTAGAATGTTTGCTTGGATTGACGAATCAACGACTGCATTGAACTCAAGAAACTGTACGTCAATACGCCATTAAAATTTTCATATATTTTAACAGTCGCATTATACATATTACATAGTTCATCAGCCAAACACAACAGCTTATTTTTATTGTATACAGTATAGCGTTCATTCAATTTTGAAGAGGAGTTGTAGATAATCGTTTCATCATATAGACCTTGGGGATGCCTGCATCGGCCTGCAATCTGCAACATTTTTTCCGGTGAAAGAATCGTATATATCTGCTTGATATCTGACACGGATAATAGGTGAAATCGCTCGTCAATATCAACTCCAACGAAGTAGGTACACGTTATAAATGTAATTGGCTTGGGAAGACACGTCCCCTCTAAATTCGCATAATAAGCTCCTGCTTCACTTTGGCTTTGCGCACTGCACAAGATTGCGCATTCCGTCCTTAATTCTTCCGGCAGCAGATTGATGACAGCCCGAATAGCCGATATCCTGTTATATGCGACCGCAATTTTATGCCCTGCTCCGTACATGTCACGCAAGCGGATTATCGTTTGGGCCGTTGTCAAATGGACGTCGTTTGTATATAACAGCTTCACCTCGCGCTTAATCAATCGCCTGAAATTCACTTCGATAACGGGCATTTTCAATATCTCCGGATTGGAAAACGGGCGCATTGTCGCAGATACCAGACAGCGTTGGCGTTCCGGAAATTTGAAGAAATAGTCCATTACCCAGCCCAAAGCACGATTCCGATAAGTACTATCCGATTGATAAGAATCAATCTCATCCACCATTATATACCAATCCCGAAGCCTCGGCTCGATTTTCTCCATTACTTTCCGAAGACTGTCTGCTACGACCAAAATCTTTTTATAGCGTATCGTCTTATTTGATAAATACTTATTGATAGCTTTCGAGGAAGGGGATTGTTTAATATCCCCAAATCCGCCGCCCACATATAAATATGAATTTCTCCCCGTTTGAGGGTCTATGCCCGTCAGATATTTCTCATATGCCAAAGCTTTGGTGGGACACACAACGATACAGTTGTTCGGCGAACGCAGCGCCAGCGTTGTAGCACCAATGCCGGGAACGTTCTTCTTAATTACTCCGTAGGGCAACTGCATGAAAACATCCCCTAACTTCTTGCTTTCATCATTGATAATAATTTGGAGTGCATCTATCTTGTCCGGATAATCCGGATTTATGCTCAACTCATAATCGATTCCGGGTACATCCTTTATCTCCGCATTATTGACGATACAACTGACTACCTCTCCGTTTTTCTCTTCGGTCAGGAATTCATAACGCGGGTCATTCATTTTATGACGCCCAAGCGTTATGGCAGACAATGATTGGAAAACTCTTTTTGTTACCATATCAATATGTATTATCCCCATACTTCTCCTATGGGGTGTTAAACGAGGGAAGCCCATGCATACACACGGGCTATCCCCAAACTATACTTGCTTCCGATTGCATCGGGCAATGTAAAGACCTGACTATAAGTCTTTAACTGTATTAACAATATACGAAAAATATTCGAGATTTCCAAATAATTCAACAACTATTTTGCTGGTTATCAGCACTTTTATTACATATCAAGCACCTTTTCCAACCGCCCGATATGATTGCTGATATTCTTATTTAGAACCTGCGCATAGGAGCGCTGGGTAACTGAAATATCGGAGTGACCAAGTAATTTGCTCACAACTTCAATAGGCACATCGTTATAGAGCAAAATCGTCGTTGCAAAGGTTTTACGGGCTGTATGGTGGGTCAGTTTTTTGTCGATACCCACAACCTCCGCTATTTCCCGCAAATAGGAATTGACCTTTTGATTAGAGATGCGCGGTTGCACATACTCATTTACCTTACAAAACTTTTCAAACCAAATTATTAATTTTTCGGCCTGAGGAAGCAGTGGAACAGCAATCTCCCGGTCTGTTTTCTGACGTACCAGATTAATCCAGTTTCGCCCATCGAAACCCTTGACAATATGTTTCGGTTGCAGGGCTTGCGCTTCATGATAAGCCAATCCAGTATAGACGGAGAAAAGATAGATATTCTTCACCTCTTCCAACCGTTGTTGGGCAAAATGATAATCTTCCAACAATTTCAATTCTTCCTGCGTAAGGAATACCAGCCGTTTTCGCTCTTTTAAAGGTCTATATTCAACAAATGGGTCTTGTTGGATATAGTTACACTTGAACGCATATACGACCATCTGACGCAGCCGCTGCATGATTTTATTTATAGTAATCGCTTTCAGTCCTTGAGATAATAGGGTGTCCTCGAACTGCTTTACGAAAAAATAATCCACACGGCGTATCGGAATGTCCGTACTCTTATATAAATTCTGGATATATCGCTCCACGTGGGCGAATACCTCTCGGAATTTTTGCAACGTAGAAGGTGAATATTCTTTGCCTACGAGAGATTCCATCCGCTTTATACGTTCCCGGAAAATTCCACACAATGTATGCTCATTGGCAGTCTTATTCTTATAAAGAGAATAAATTTCATCGAGTGAAACATTTCCATCTGCTTCGTATAATTTACGCTCGATGCTTTTCAGCTCGACGGTGATGTCCTGTAACCGACGGTTAATCAATACGGCATCTTCCGAGGTTCCACGGACACATTGAGCGTCTTTGTCCCAAATTTCAGGTCTGATATACAACCGGGTAGAGAATTGCTGACGGTTAATCCCGTCAGTAGTCAGCTTGCAATAGATAGGTACCTCTCCTTGCTTTGTACGCTTAAATTCATAGAGATAGTAAGTGATTCGTAATATTTCAATCATAGTCAGCAGATTGTTTTATAACCTGCTGGAATACTTTTCATTACAAGTCTGGAATACCGAGATTTTCAGATTTTGCCCGGTATTCCAAAGAACCCCTAAAATGCCCCGATTTTGGTTAATTACTAAAATATCTTAAAATATAGCAATTTTACTTATTCACTGATTATAAGACACTTAACTACTTTGCAGAGCATAAAATTAGGGGCCAAACATTGCTGTTTAGCCCCTTTGGTAGCGGGAGGAGGACTCGAACCTCCGACCTTCGGGTTATGAGCCCGACGAGCTGCCAACTGCTCCATCCCGCGATATGTCTTTAGTGATGTACTATCGCTTTTGCGTGTGCAAAGATAAGACAAAAATTCGGATTCTACAAATTTTTTCGCATACAATGCGGCAATTACGATCTATCATGCTATTTATCAGCCGCTAACAATTATTTTTTCGCTTCTCGGCATCCAGCACAACCCGGAAGTTCTCCAACAGCTCCCGGAATCCGAATCTACCGGCCCCAAGCCCGCGCTTGCCGGGCCTCAATCCTCAAACTCCCGGAACATCGTCGTGCTGAGGTACTTTTCGGCACGGTCGGGAAATACGACGACGATATTCCCCGACTCGATACGCGCTGCGGTACGTACGGCGGCCAGCATGGCGGCGCCGCTGCTCATCCCGGCGAAGATACCCTCGGCGGAGATGATCCTGCGGGCCATGTCGATCGCCTCCTCGCTCTCGACCAATTCCTGCACGTCGATCTTCGAAGGGTCGTAAATATCGGGCACGATCGCCTCCTCCATATTCTTGAGACCCTGAATATAGTGCCCCTTGGTCGGCTGGGCGCAAACCACCTTGATCGCGGGATTCATCACTTTCAGAAAGCGCGACAGCCCCATCAGGGTCCCCGACGTTCCGATCGCGCAGACAAGATAGTCGATCTGTCCGCCCGTCTGCTGCCAGATCTCCAGCGCCGTGTTTTCATAATGCGCCAAGTAATTGGCGGCATTGGCGAACTGGTCGGGCATAAAATATTTGTCGGGATTCTCCGCGACGAGTTTGCGGGCCAGACGGATCGCGCCATCCGTCCCTTCGGCGGCAGGCGTCAGACGCACCGTGCCGCCGTAAGCGCGGATGATCTTGCGGCGTTCGATCGACACGGCCTCGCTCATCACGATCTCCACGGGATAGCCTTTGACGATGCCGACAATAGCCAGTCCGATGCCGGTATTTCCCGACGTGGGTTCGATGATCGTCTTCCCTTTGGTCAGGCGGCCTTCGCGTTCGGCGGTTTCGATCATCTTGACCGCAATGCGGTCCTTGATGCTGCCCGTCGGATTGAACCCTTCGAGCTTGGCGAATATCTTCACTTTCGGATTGGGCGACAGCGCATTGATCCGAACCATCGGCGTAGAACCGATGGTGTCCAAAATCGTTTTCTTTGCTTTCATCTTATACTCACTAACCTAACTCAGTCTTATCTCAGCCCGGCGGCGACGATCTCCGCCAAGTCGCGCACCTCGCCCCTCGTGCCGCGGCCGATGGCCTTCTTGCAGAGCGGGCAGGCCGTCACGATCACCTCGGCGCCCGTGGCCTCCAGCTCTTCGGCCACCGCCTGCGCAAGACGCACCTGCTGACCGTCGGAAATGGCCGTATTGGCGACCGAGGAACCGCAGCAGGGTGCGTTTTCGCGCGTCTGCGCGGGTTCGAGCAGTTCGCCCACCGCTTCGATCACGGCACGCGGCTCGTCGTAAATGCCGCTTCCGCGCCCCAATTCGCAGGGATCGTGGTAGGTGAAGCGCGTCGGGCCGTGCACGACATCCAACCGTCCGGCCCGGATCAGACGCAGGATATATTCCGAATGGTGCAGCACCTCGATTCCGGCCAGTTCGTAATCCTCGCGGAAAACCTTCTGGCAGATCGGACACGAGGTCACGAGCGTCGTGATGCCGTGTTTGCGGAACAGATCGGTATTGTAGCGCATCATCCTGCGCGCCGAATCGGTCTCGCCGGCCAGTTTCAGCGGACGGCCGCAGCAGACGCCGCCTTCGCGGTCGGCCCACCACACCTCTTCGCCCGCGGCGCGGAACACCTTGTCCATCGCCGACATCGTACGGGGCGTAAGCAGGGTCATGCACCCCGCGAAATAGCCCACCTTGCCCTCTCCCGAAGAGCGGTCCAACCCTTTGAAATAGTCGTAGCGCTTCTCGTCGGGCACGTTGCGCATCGTATCGCGCGAATTGAGCCGCAGCGTATTGAGGTCTATGTCCACGGGGCACTTCTCGGCGCAGCGGCCGCACATCAGGCAGTTGTCGGCCGTCGCCAGCCGCAGCATCCGGTAACGGCGGTCGCGCAGGAAATAGACCGACTGCACGTCATTGATTCCCAGCACGCTCTGCAACTGACAGGGATCGATGCAGATACCGCAGCGCGAGCATGCTTCGACCTGAAAATGATCGAACGCCCCCTCCTTTTCGGTCGAGCGAAGTTCGTAATGCCGCAGGAAGATCAGGGGAATCTCGGTAAAGATATGCATATACCGCGAGAAAGGCAACGCCACGAAGAAAATACCGAGGCATGCGGAATAGGCCCACCATGCCGCGCTTTCGAGATTCATCAGTGCGAGCGTGCTGACGTGCTCCGCCATCCACGCGCCGACCGATCCCGTCAGGAATCCCCCGCCGCCGTAAAGGGCGCAGGTCGTGCTCTCGGCAATCAGGCGCACCGGGAAGACGAACCACAACGCCGAGAGGGCCACGCGGTCGCCCAGCACGTGTCTGGTCGTACGCCGCATGCCCATCGCCCGCGAGTAAACGCGCTTGCCCCAAGCCAGCGCCACGCCCGAAAGGACGAAGAGCAGCAGCAGGTCCATCAGGAAGTCGAACACGGGCTTATGTTCCAGCCCCGTGGCGAAATATTTGAAAAAGACGTGTCCCTGCAGCGGCACATACCGGAATCCGAGGTAAGCGATGGTCTCGATCCACCCCACGGCGATCAGCAGGAACCAGCCGAAAGCCAGACTCATGTGCATGTAGCCCAGCAGCGGATTGACCTTGAAGATGCGGCGGTGCAGCAGCGATTCGCTGATCACCTCCCACACGGCCGCCAGCGTGCGGCGCGTCGGCAGTCCGAACAGAATCCGTTTCTTGTCGGCGCGGGGCAGTCGGCAGAGCCACGAACCCCACTTCCAGAGCAGTACGACGAACATCACGGCCGCGCCGACCATGAATGGTATGCAGAATGGTGCGAAAAAAGTCATCGTCAGAAGTCTCCCAGTTTACGTTTGATAAGCATGACCACGCCGCGCGTATTGATACCGCGCGGACACACCAGCCGGCATTTGCCGCAGAGCATGCATTTGTTCATCTCCTCGTAGGCACCCTGATACTCGCCGCGGCGGACGAGCGTGTGAACCTTGCGGAAATTGAACTCCGTGAGGTTTCCGGCCGTGCAGACCGCCGTGCAGGCCCCGCAACCGATGCAGGCCTGCAGCTCCGGCATTTCGTGCAGGATTTCGTCGCTCTTGCGCAGGTTGTTGCGGTCGATGTCGATCGCCCGCGGCTTGGAGATGGTATATCCGAAATTGATCGCCGCCATACGCTATGCCCCCAGATAACGGGCCGCGGCGTCGGCAGCGGCCGTTGCTTCGTTCAACGATTCGCCGATATTCTTCGGCGCCGTGACGGTTCCGGCGTAAAAAATGCCCTCCACGTTGCTCTTCACGTTGCCCAAGAACATGTCGCGCGGCGCCATGAAACCGCTCGGCGCACGGTGCAGGCCCGCGCCTTCGGCCAGCACGGCGTTGTCGTCGTTGGCCCGCATGCCGACAATCAGAATCAGCATGTCGACGCTCATGCGCAGCGGACGTCCCGTCAGCGTATCCTCGGCCTTGATCTGCACGCGGCCGTCAATCGTCGGGCTGGCTTCCGAAATACGTCCCCGGATAAAGTGGATGTTGTATTTCTGCTGCGCCTCACGGTACATCTCTTCGTATCCGGGGCCGAACATGCGGATGTCCATGTAGAAATTGAAGACGTCGGCGTCGGGAAACAGCTGTTTCATCTCCATCGCCTGCTTCACGCCCGTAATGCAGCACACCTTGGAACAGTGCTGCTGGCAGACCTTTTCGTCGCGCGAACCTACGCAGTGCAGGAAAGCGATGCGCTTGGGACGCGAGCCGTCGGCCTTGGCCACACGGCCTTCGTTGAGCATCCGCTCGATGTCCACCGTCGTAAAGACGTTGTCGTAGATGCCGTAGCCGTACTCCTCCTTGATCGACGCGTCGAACAGCGTGAATCCCGAACACATCACGACCGAGTCGCACGCGATCGTACGCCCGTCGGTCAGCCGCACGCCCTCGCGGGTAAACCCGGCGGCTTCGGTCTGCGTCAGCACCTCGATACCGCGCTCCGCGACGCGGCGGCGCAGTTCGGTGAGAATCTCCGACGCCGGGGTAAACGACGGGAACAGCACGTGCCAGCCCCGGAGTTTGCCGCCCAGTTCGGCCTCCTTATCGATGATTACAGGTTCGATGCCCTGTTCTGCCAGACGCAGGGCCGTTTGCATGCCCGCAACGCCGCCGCCTATGACTGCCACTCGTTTCATTACTCTCTGATGTCGTATATTGTGTCCGTCGGGCAGCAGTTCACCACCGCCGACGCAGGTTTACCGATATATTTTCCGTTGCGGCCGAGGTATTTGGCCGCGGGGTCGTACTCGACGCCCATCTTGTCCAGCAGGGGTTCGACGTCGACCTGATGCATCTGCATGCCCAGCACCCAAGGATCGTAACCGAGCACCAGCCCGGCCATCTCCTCGTAGGTCAGGACGGGAATCCCGTGGCCGTTCTGGCCGTAAGTCGTCCCCTCCATCTCGGCGATCGTGTACTGCCACTTGTCGAGGAACATCGCGCACCCCGGACAGTTGGCCACGATGAAATCGGGCTTGTAAGGGGCCATGCTCTCCAGTTTCTTGTGCGAATTGGCGATCGAATAGCCGCGGTTGGCCTGCACCAGATAGTTGCGGAACCCGAAGCCGCAGCAATGCCGCCGTTCGGGATAGTCCACGCACTCGCCGCCCCACGACTCGACCATGCCGGCCAGCACGTAGGGAAATTCCGATCCGCCGATACCCGATTTGGGGAATATTTTGGCATAGTGGCAGCCGATATGCTCCACGACCTTCAGCGGTTCGCCCGTCTGGGCATTGACCAGCCGGTGTTTGGCCCGTGCGGCGATCTGCTCGCGGAAGTGGAAGACGACGTCCGACGTGTGGGCCAGACTCGCAGGCTTTTTGAATTCGCGCCCCGTGGCCTTGTAAAGGTTCTCGCGGGTCTTCGCCTCGGTCTCCGGGAACTCGTGCCATGTGGCCAGAATCTCCGTGTAGACGCCGAACGAAGTGATGCACGACGAAACGAGGTTTTCATACCCGGCTTCGGTCATCAGCGCGAACTGCCGCGCCACGACCGTCATGATCGTTTCGAGCGGCACGATGTCCGAGTGGTAGCCGATGCCCGTGCAGGACGAGTGCAGCGGATCGTCCGTCAGGTCCTTGCCCAGATCGTTGCGCAGCATGTCGATGAACAGCTTCTCGCTGCCGGGAAAGAAATTCTGGCGGATACAGCTGCGGGCGTAATAGTAGTGGTCGTCGGCAATCTCCTTCTGGTAATCCTGCCAACTCTTTCGTTTTATCATCTGCTAATAGTGTTCGTTGCTGTTATTGAGGAAGACGTCCATCATGTACTTCTGATCGGCTCCCTCTTCGTAACCCAGTTCGCGGGCCTTGCGGTCGGAGTGCTCCTCGATGGCGTCGAACATCTCCTTGCCGCCGCTGACCTCGAAAATCCGGTGAATCTCGTCGAGCGACTTCTCGTCCAGACGGCGCAGCGCGCCCGCGCCGTGGCGCATGTAGACCGGCGTGAACTGACCGTAAATCTCCTTGTCGTTATCGTAAATCCACTGCCACACGGTTCCTTGTTCGGGGTGCAGTTCGGGTTTGACGAGCCGCGGGACGATGCAGTAACCCGTGCGGAGGATATTCTCGCCAATGATACGCTTGAGCGCCAGCTGCTGACGGCCCTTTTCGCTCTCGACGAAGAACCCCAGCTTCTGCGAAAGGGTCCGCAGCGCCTGAATCACATAACCCGGCGTGTTGCCGCGCGGACAGCGCGGACGGCACGACATGCACTCGCCGCAGTACCAGATCGTATCGCTCTTCAGAAGCTCCTCGATGGCGTCGTCGTCGCGTGTCTGCACGATGTTCACGATCTGACGGGGATCGTAATTGTAGAACTCGGCAGCCGGACAGACGCCCGTGCAGACGCCGCAGTTCATGCACGACTGAAGGCCCTCCTTCATCCGCACGTCCTCCATCAGCATGTCGAAATATTTTGCCATTTTTCTCTTTTCTTTGTTCGTTCGCCCTTCCGCCGGCACCGAATCGCCGCATGCGGTCCGGACTGCCCGACGGATTTGCACCGCTTCCCGCATCCGGTCCGGCAGTCGCCTGCATCCGCCGCGCAGTGCGAAAAAAAGCGTCCGGCATGTGCATAAAAAAACCTTTGCGTCTGCAAAGGTAGGGATTACGGCCGAGCCGCGCAGTGGTATAAATACCTAATTTCGCCGCCGTTCGTAGGTCTCGAACGCAAAGGGATAGGGATAATTCGCGCCCGAAGCGAACGACTCGGACGACACGAGCCGCCACTCGGCGTCGTTCCATGCGGGAAAATGCGTATCGCCCTCGTAGGCATGGAAAACCCGCGTCAGGTAGAAGCGGCCGGCCAGCGGAAGGGCCTGCGCATAAATCTGCGCGCCGCCGATGACGAAGACCTCCTCTTCGGCCGGGAACAGCGCCACCGCCTCTTCGAGCGAATGGGCCACCCTGCATCCCGGAATCTCCATCTCCTGCCGCGTGACGACCACATTGGTCCGGTTGGGCAGCGGCCGTCCGAGCGACTCGTAGGTCTTGCGCCCCATGACGACGGGATGGCCCGACGTAACGGACTTGAAGTATTTCAGGTCTTCGGAAATATGCCACAACAAGGCGTTCTTATCGCCGATCACGCCGTTTTCGGCGACGGCTACGATGATGCTTACCATATATATTTATTAATGCGATCCGCCGCCGCAGTCCGCCTGAGACGTCCGGCCGCCCTGCAAAGATAGCAATAATTCGGTTCGGCGCAATGGCTCCGCCTGCGAACCGAAACCCCGCCCGCCCCACGCATCCGGCAACTCCGCAACCGCTCCCGGCAATCGCAATCGTTCCCGAAATCGTTCCCGAAGATTTTATTCGCCGATCGTGCGGAATATCTTCCGGCAAATTCTATTTTTGTTCGTAAACTACAACCTGAGCTATGGAAATTCTGGACTACATAACCATCGCCGTCTTTGCGGCGGGCATCATGTTCGTCGGTTCGCTGTTCTCCTCGACCGGCAAAAACATGAAGAGTTTTTTCGCCGGAGGCGGCAACGTCCCTTGGTGGATCAGCGGGCTGTCGCTGTTCATGGGCTTCTTCTCGGCCGGAACGTTCGTGGTATGGGGGTCGATCGCCTACTCGATGGGCTTCGTCGCCGTCACCATACAGCTCACGATGGCCGCAGCCGGATTCGCCGTCGGCCTGCTTATCGCCCCGCGCTGGAACAAAACGGGCTGTCTCACCGCCGCGGAATACATCACACGCCGCTACGGAGCCTCGACGCAGAAGCTTTACACCTACATCTTCCTTTTCATCTCGATCTTCACCACCGGCTCCTTCCTCTATCCGATCGCCAAAATCATCGAAGTGGCCGCCGGGATTCCGCTCTCGTCCAGCATCCTGATACTCGGCGTGTTCTGCATGATATACGTCTCGCTCGGCGGCCTTCGCGCCGTGGTCGTGACCGACGTGCTGCAATTCATCATCCTCTTCGCCGCGGTCATCATCGTCATTCCGCTCGCATTCGGCGAAGTGGGCGGCGTCCCGGAGTTCCTCGCACGGGTTCCGGAGGGATTCTTCACGCTCTTCGCGGGAGAATACAACTGGGTGTTCATCGTCGCGTTCATGCTCTACAACCTCTTCTTTCTGGGCGGAAACTGGGCTTATGTCCAGCGATATACGAGCGTGCGCACGCCCAGAGACGCGAAAAAGGTCGGCGTGCTGTTCGGCATGCTGTATACCTTCAGTCCGATCCTGTGGATGCTGCCGCCGATGATCTACCGCGTCTTCGAACCCGGACTTTCGGGGCTTGAAAACGAAAACGCCTACCTGCTGATGTGCAAGCAGACGATGCCCGCCGGCATGCTCGGACTCATGCTCGGCGGCATGATCTTCGCGACCGCAAGTTCGCTGAACGCCACGCTGAACATCTCGGCAGGCGTCTTCACCAACGATATCTTCAAACGCCTCCGCCCCGCCGCCGGAGAGACGACGCTGATGAAAGTCGCCCGCATCTCCACGCTCGGCTTCGGGGTGCTGGCCATCGCCGTGGCGCTGCTCATCCCCAACATGGGCGGCATCGTCAACGTCGTCATCAGCGTGGCGGCACTCACCGGAGTGCCCCTCTACCTGCCGCTGATCTGGAGCCTCTTCTCCAAGAACCTGAACGGCAGGGTGATCCTCAGCACGACCGTCACCAGTCTGACCGTCAACGCCGTTCTCAAATTCATCACGCCTGCGGCCGTCGGCTTCTCGCTCAGCCGGGCCGAAGAGATGCTGGTCGGGGTGCTCTTCCCCGCGCTGCTGCTGACCGGCTATGAAATCTATCACAAACTCTCCGGCTCGCGCGTCTGCGTTCCGATGCCTGCGGCAGAGAACGCAGCGGCGCCCGCCGCCGAGGACGCCGGCACGGATAACAACAACAGCATCCGCATCATCGGCGCCGGAGCGGCGATTTCGGGCTGCTTCATCTCCCTGATCGCGCTCCTGTCCGGCGGGGAGACCCTCGTTCCCCTCACGACGGGTATCGTCCTGACGGTATTGGGCGGCCTGATTTTCCTCACGACAAAAAACAAATAAACATATGTTTATCGGAGAATTCGAAAAAAGCCGCAAACCGGCGGAAGTACACAGCCGTCACAGTCTGGTGATCGTCGGCGGCGGGCTTACCGGCGTATGCTGCGCCATTGCCGCGGCCCGTGCGGGCACGGACGTCGCGCTGATTCAGGACCGTCCCGTGCTGGGCGGCAACGCTTCGAGCGAAGTCCGCCTGTGGGCGCTGGGAGCGACCTCGCACATGGGCAACAACAACCGCTGGTCGCGCGAAGGGGGCGTCATCGACGAAATACTGGTCGAGAACACTTTCCGCAACCGGGAAGGCAATCCCGTGCTGTTCGACATGGTGCTCATCGACAAGGTGCTCTCCGAACCGAACATCACGCTTTACCTCAACACGTGCGTATACGACGCCGAAATGTCCGGCCGCACCGTCAGATCGGTCACGGCGTTCAATCCGCAGACCGGAACGCACCACACGATCGAAGGCGATCTTTTCGCCGACTGTTCGGGCGACGGCGCGCTCGCCTACATGGCGGGAGCCGAATACCGCATGGGCGCCGAGGACCGCGAAGAATACGGCGAGAAGTTCGCGCCCGACAAGACCCGATACGGCGAACTGCTGGGGCACAGCATCCTGTTCTACATCAAGGACACGGGGCGCCCCGTACGCTTCGAGGCTCCCGAATTCGCCCTGAAGGAGGTCGAGGAGCTGATTCCCCGGCTCCGGAATCCGGAGTATTTCAACACCTCGCAGCACGGCTGCAAATACTGGTGGCTGGAGTACGGCGGACGGCTGGACACGATCCGGGATACCGAAAAAATCAAATTCGAACTCTGGAAAATCGTCTACGGCGTCTGGAATCACATCAAAAATTCGGGCAAGTACCCGGAAATGGAGAACTACACGCTCGAATGGGTCGGGCTTTTCCCCGGCAAACGCGAAAGCCGGCGGTTCAAGGGCTACTACATGCTGACCCAGCAGGACATCATCGAACAGCACGAACACTACGACGCCGTTTCGTTCGGCGGCTGGTCGATCGACCTGCACCCCGCCGACGGCGTTTACGGCGCAGGGCGGGCCTGCAACCAGTGGCACAGCAAGGGCATCTACCAGATTCCCTACCGCTGTCTGGTGACGCCCGATGCGGACAACCTCTTCATCGGGGGCCGTATCATCAGCGTCAGCCATGTGGCCAACGGCTCCACGCGCGTCATGTGCACCGCCGCACACGGCGGGCAGGCGATCGGCACGGCGGCCGCAATCGCCCTGCGCGACCACCTCAAACCGGCCGACCTTATCGGCCGGGAGCGTATCGGCCAGCTGCAGTCCGCACTGCTCCGCACCGGACACTTCCTGCCGGGCGAACGGTTCGGCCGCGGCATGCTGCCCCCGAAGGCCCGGATCAGCGCATCCAGCGAATTTGCGCTCGAACGGCTGCGCCCCGACGGCACCCGCTTCCGGCTGGAATGCTCCGCCGCCGAGCTTATCCCGGTCGGCGGCCCGGTTCCGGCCGTCGGTCTCACCGTGCAAGCGGACAAGGCGACCCGGCTGACGGTCGAACTGCGCAGTTCGTCGCGCAGGGGCAACTACACTCCTGACACGACCGACAAGCGGCTCGTTTTCGACCTCCGGAAGGGAGAAAACAGACTGACCGTCGATTTCGGAATGCGCTACAACGCGCCGCAGTACGTCTTCATCTGCTTCATGGCCAATCCCGACGTAAGCATTCCGATGAGTTCGGAGATCGTCTCCGGCCTGACTTCGGTATTCAACACCGTCAATCCCGCGGTCTCCAATTTCGGCAGGCAGACTCCGCCGGAGGACATCGGGGTCGATGCGTTCGAATTCTGGTGCCCAAAGCGCCGTCCCGAAGGGAAAAACATCGCGCTCGAATTCTCCGCGCCGCTGACCTGCTTCGGAGCCGAAAACCTCCTCAACGGCTACTTCCGGCCCTACATACAGCCCAACGGCTGGATCCCGGCCCCCGACGACCGAACGCCGTCGGTCCGCATCGACTTGGGCGAAGAGCGGACCGTCCGGCAAATCAGGCTGTTCTTCGACACTGATTTCGACCACGCACTGGAGAACGTGCAAATGGAGCATTTCGATTCGGTGATGCCCCAGTGCATCCGCAACTACCGCATTACCGACGGCGACGGGAACCTCCTGTTCCGCACGGAAGGCAACCACCAGAGCTGCAATACGATTGCATTGGACGCCCCGCACACGCTGCGCTCGATACGCTTCTGGCCGGAAGACTCCGAACCCGGAAGGCACAAGGCCCTGATGGGGATCATTGTCGAATAAATTGCATAACTTCGAACCGGAAACCGCAACCATGAAACCGCACTTCAAAATATTCTCCGCATTCGTCCTGCTGCTGTCGGCCGCCTGCACGCCCTCCGACGAACTGGCCGTCAGAAACAAAGGGCTGGAAATCCGCTGGGAGCAGACCGCGGAAGGATGGAAAATCTCACGTATCGCCGACCGCAAAGGCCGCTGCTGGGGAGTGCCCGATGGGGCGTATACGATACTCTTCAGCAGCGAAAAGCCCTCGGCGGAGCCGGAAACGATCACCAACCGCGGCGGCGACACCATGAACTTCGACATCGCGCGGTTCCACTACATCGCCAAGGATTTCAACAGGGCGGTCTCTTCCGTGCCGATGAACCGCGCGGGCGAAGCGCTGCGCTTCTACCCCGAAAAAGGCTGGAAAGAGGGGCGCGCCGTCTGCTTCGAAGCCCGAAACGAACTGGGCCGCCTGCGCACGACATGGAGTCCCGACCCGGATTATCCGGCGGACATACGCATCGAAAGCGTGTTCTACCCGGCGCGCAAGGGCTACTATTCGGTAAGCACGCCCACGCTGGCCGTACTCCCCGAAGAGCGGCTCGGCTGGAGCGTCGTGCCGGGCTTTTTCCAAGGCGACTACATCCAGCCCGTATTCCACCTCGCCTACATGTACGGACAGGGACTGCCCCACCTGCCGGTCATATGCAACGACAATACGGTCACCACGATGATCACGTCCATGACCGAAAAAGCGGGCAATACACTGGCGCTGATCCCCGACAGCGGCTACTCCCGCTCCGAATACAGCGGCGGCAAGCGCACGCACGGCATCTCGTGGCGGTGCGGCCTTTCGCACATGAACCGGCAGGGAGAACTCTCCCCGACGCTCTACTATCCGGTGCTCGGACAGGAGGGGTCCGAAAAGCAGGCGGGAGACTCCGTCCGGTTCGGATTCCGCGTCAGCATGACGGACAAGGGGTGGTACGAAGCGCACAAACACGCCGTTTACGACATTTACAGTCTGGGCAACTTCCTCGCGCTCAAACATACGACCCTTCCGCTCTACAAGCGCATGGAAGCGATCTGGGACTACATTCTCGACGACTCGCTCTCCTTCTGGCGGACCGCCGCCTACAAGGGGGCTGACCATCGGAGCGCAGGACTATCTGGGCGGAGTCGTCGAAGCCGACCGCGACGCCATGAAGAATTCCGACATCGGCGCATCGTGGATGCTCGCCTCGATGACCGGCGATCCGCGGCTTACCGAGGATCGGCTTCCCTACATGCGCAACTTCAAACTGATGCAGCAGGCCCCGGCCGGCGATCCCAACCACGGCGCGGCCATGGGACAGTATTACCTGTGGAAAAAGCAAAAATTCGTCGAAGAGTGGGGCGACCATATCGAACCGATCGGCATCACGTACTATACGCTCATGGACTTGGGCAACATCCTGCTCTTCGAAAGGGACGACTCGCTGCTGCGCAGCAGTTTCCGGGCCGGAGCCGAACGGCTGCTGTCACTGCAGCAGGCCGACGGCGGTTTTGCCGTGGCCTACGGCAAACACGACGGGAAACCGCTGTTCACCGACCTGAAAGACCTCCGGCCCACGTTTTACGGGTTCGTCGTCGCCTATAAGCTGCTCGGCGAACGCAAATACCTCGACGCCGCGGTGCGGGGCGCCGACTGGTTCGCCCGCAACGCCGTGGACAAGGGGGCTTTCACCGGGGTCTGCGGCGACGCGCGCCTTATCAACGACTTCGCCACGGGACAGGCCGTACAGGCCCTGCTCGACATGCACGGCCTGACCGGAGAGGCCCGATACCGCGACGCCGCGCTCCGCACGGCCCGGATGTACGCCACGTCGATCTACACGCATCCGACGCCGGGCGACCGTGAAATCGAGTACAAAGGGCGGAAGATGCAGGAGTGGCAGATCAGTCAGGTCGGTCTCTGCTTCGAACACGGCGGCTGCGCCGGGTCGGCGGTCAAGAGCGGCCCGATCCTGCTCACCAGCCACTGCGGCATGTTCGTAAGGCTGTACGAAGAGACCGCAGACCGGCTCTTCCTCGACCTCGCACGGGCCGCGGCTACGGCGCGCGAAGCGCACCTCGCTCCCGACACACACATGGCGACCTATTACTGGAGCCAGTTCGACCGGGGTCCCGGTCCCTTCCCGCATCATGCGTGGTGGCAGCTGGGGTGGATCGCCGATTACGTCTTCGCCGAAGCCGAAATGCGGAGCGGCCGCCGAATCTCGTTCCCCCGCGGTTTCATGACCCCGAAAGTCGGTCCGCAGCGCATCTTCGGATTCGAACCGGGAACCGTATACGACGAGCAGGCGAATCCAATCATGGTCAAAGGGCTGTTCGACGCCGACAACACCGACATCGAAATTCTGTCGGCCCTGACGACGGACCGGAACAGGCTATTCCTGATCCTGATGAACAGCACGCCACGGCCCCAGCATACGGCGCTGACGGTGCACCCCGCGGCCATCGCCGGCAGGCGCATCGGCACCGCTTCGGCCGACGATCCCGCAACCGGACGCAAAATCACGCCCGGCGGCGACGGAGCGTTCGGCATCACCCTGCCGGGCTACGGAATACAGACCCTGAAATTCGACCTCGAACAATGACCAAGACCGGCCGCATACTGCTGATCATACTGGCCGCGGCGGGAGCGTGCCGCCCGGCGCAGGCGCAGGAATTCAGGGTGAAACCCGACCATACGGTCGTGTTCAGCGGGCAGCACCTCCTGCCCGACTATCTGCCGGAATTCACGGTCCTCTTTTCGGCTGCGGACCCGCAGCTGAGAATGCGTCCGGCGGGCATCCCCGACGTTCAGTACAACGTGGCTACATGGCTCAGCGACCGCCCGGAACTGAACCGTACGGACCGCAGGGCCGATCAGTCGGGCGACGGCTTCGACGATGAAATCCTCGAAGGCTCCGTCGAATCGCGGACAGCCGACCTCTTCAACGCAGGGCGCATCATCGTCGTCCGCCCCGTCTCCCACCGTGCGGAAGGAACGGACAAGGTCACTTTCGGCTACCCCGAAAACGACCTTTTCAGCATCGCGGCGGAGCTGACGGCCGACACCGCGACGGGCCGGCCCCTGCTCACCTACCGCCTCACGGCGAAGACCGGGGGCTGGTATTCGGTCGGATTCACCGGTTTTGCGGGGAGAGCCCCGAAACGGACCGACGAAATCTGGCAGCCGCTGATCTGGCAGGAGAAACGGTTCCCCGACAAAAGTTACCTCACGCTCGCGTTCCGGTGTCCCGTCCCTTCGGCGTTCGTCACCTACCGCAACGCGACATACGGCATTCTGGCCCACCCCGCCGAATTCCCGTTCGATCCGCTGCCGACGGCCGCCAACAGCCGTTTCGGCGTCGCCGTGCGCGACCGGCAGGGATTGGCCTCGCCGATGCTGTTCGCCCCGGTTCCGAGCGGCATCGGCTCCGAAACGGCTCCGGGCGGGGAACTCGTCTTTTCCGCACTGCTCTGCGGAGAGCGGGGCGACACCACGGATGCGCTCCAAAATGTCGCAGAGCGTCTGTTCGGCTTCACAGGCAACCGGAACAATGCGCTCGGTTCGCTCAACGGGACGATCGAAAACATGATCTCCTACGTACTCGGTCCCTACAGCCGTTTTCTGGACAAGGAAAAGGGCTGCACCTATGCGACGGACGTTCCGGGCGCGGTGAAAAACGTTTCGAGTCTCAATCCGCTGGAAATCGCCGTCCTGAACGACAACCGAACGATGCTTCTCGAAAGGGCGCTTCCGGTATACGAATACGTGCTTTCGCGCGAGAAGCTGCTCTTCTGCGCCGATTCGACGCAGGACATCCAGTACCCTTCGCGGCGCATGAACGGCCCCTGCTGCCCGGTCTCGGAACTGACGGCGCTCAACAGCATCCTCAAGGACAATGCGCCTTACCTGCTCTCCTTCGCCGGAAAAGAGTACCACTCCACGCGCGTCCGCAATCTGGACGTCGTCGAGCAGGGCGGCACATGGAGAAACGCCATGCACCTTTACCGGGCCACCGGAAAGCCCGGATACCTGAAAAAAGCCGTCGCGGGGGCCGACCTTTACATCCGTCGGCGCATCGACACGCCGGCTGCCGCGGGGCGAAACTCTACACGCAGTACGTCTGGTACTCCCCCGCCGTCCCGGACCGGGATATTTTGGTCAATCCCGACGGGAAAGCCCCGCACTACCAATACCTCAAGTCGAAAGGACATGCGCAGATGGACGCTCCCGCCGAACGGGTTCCGGCATGGCGGCTTTCGGAGATCGGGCTTACCCCGGAATCCTCCGGCACGAGCACCGGACACCGGGGTATCTTCATGGCCAACTACGCTGCGTGGACGCTGCGGCTGGCGCATTACACGGGCGACGAGTTTCTGGCACGCACGGCGGACCACGCCGTCATAGGCCGCTACCGCAATTTTCCGGGCTACCACATCAACACGGCCCGCACGACCGTATACGAAAAGGCGGACTATCCGCTCCGGGGCCACATGGAACTGGGCGCCAACTCCTTCCACTACAACCACATCATGCCGCACATATCGCTGCTTTACGATTTTCTCGTCACGCAGGCCCTCTTCCGGAGCGGCGGGAAGGTGGATTTTCCGGGTGAATTCATCGAAGGATACGCCTACCTGCAAAGCAAGTTCTACGGTCACCTCCCCGGCACAATCTACGGCCGCGAAGCCCGGTTGTGGATGCCGACGGGGCTGGCGACGCCGGCCGACCGGCAGCTCAACTACATTTCGGCCGTCGACGACGACGCGCTGTATATCGTTTTCATGAACCAGTCTGCTGAAACCGTCGAAACGGACGTCGCGCTGGACTACGCCCTGAGCGGACATTCCGACGGAGGGCACTACAGGACGCAGGTCATAGGCGGCAGCGGCGCATCGGGCCAGCTCGCCGACGGACGTTTCACGGTCCGCGTCGCCGGAAACGGAATCGCCGCGGTCAGGATCGAAACCCCGACCCCGGTCCGGCCGCAGCTCGCCGCACTCTTCACCGCAGAGACGCGCTGGCAAACCCCTTACGCCGCAACGCAGGACGACGCCGTACGCTGCATGCGGGTCGGTTTCGGCCGGGCCGCAAACAACGTATTCGTCTATCTCACCCAAGACGACACGCAGTTGCGGAAAGTCTGGTTCACCGTAGACGGACGAACGACCGAAGACACCGACTATCCGTTCGAACATACGGCACCCATCGACGGGGAGCGGACGGAAATAACGGTAAAAGCCCTCACCCGGCAGGGCCGAATCATCGAATGGGAAACTCTGGAACTTAAAAAATAACGCAACGTGAGAACAACAGCATTTTTCGCCTTCATGGCCCTTCTGTCCGCAGGCTGCGGCGGCACCGCACAAAAAAGCCCTTCGGGCAACATCCGGGCAGAGGTATTCGCCGGCAAGGAGGGGTTGTACTACACCGTAACCCACGACGGCCGCACGGTCATCGACACCTCGGCCTTGGGCATAACCATCGACGACACGGAGCTGTTCCGCGATGCGGCCCTGCGCCCGGCAGGCACACGGAAAATCGACGAGACCTACTCCGTCACGGGACGCAAAGCCGTATCGGAGGGGCGGTGCAACGAATACCTCTTCGACGTGACGCACCGTCCTTCGGGCTATAAATACCGGCTCCAGACGCGTCTCTACGACGACGGCTTCGCCTACCGGTTCGTCCTGCCGGGAGACGGCACGCGGACCGTCAACGGGGAAGCGGCCCAATGGCGGCCGCCCCACCAGAGCAGGGTCTGGTTCGCCGAGCGGAATTCCGGGTGGAAACTGCTCACCTATGCCGGAGAGTGGATATCCACGACGGCCGACAGCCTGCACATCGTCTCCCGACAGGGACCGGTGCAGACCATGCCGCTGCTCTACCGCCCCCCCGACGAATACGTGATGATAGCCGAAGCCGCGCTGTACGACTACAGCGGCATGCGTTTGCGCGCGGAACCCGGAGCCAGCCTGCGGGCCGACTTCACCGAACAGGAGGGATTCGAGCTGTCAGGCGACATCGTCACCCCGTGGCGCGTCACGATCATCGCCCGCGACCTCGACGCACTGGTAAATACCGACATCATCACCAGTCTCAACCCGGCTCCCGACCCGGAACTGTTCGCCGACACGTCGTGGATCGTCCCCGGACGCTCGCTGTGGAGCTGGTGGAGCGGCATCGACGGCGGCTTCATGACCCTCGAAGGCGAAAAGCGGGTGATCGACACCGCAGCATCGCTGGGCATCGAGTACAGCACCGTCGACGACGGGTGGGAAGAGCGTCCCGACAAATGGAAATTCCTGCACGAGCTGGCCGGATACGCCCAATCCCGCGGCGTGGGGCTGTTCGTATGGCGCCATTGGGAGAAGCTCAACGATCCGGCGGACGACTACCGCCAGATGCGCGGCTTTCTGGACTCGGTCGCGGCGGTCGGCATAAAGGGCGTCAAGGTGGACTTCATGAACGGCGAAGGCATACGCCAGATCGACTTCAACACCCACCTGCTCAAAAACGCGGCGCGGCGCAGGCTGCTGGTCAATCTCCACGGCTGCCAGAAGCCGACGGGCGAAATCCGCACCTACCCCAACGAAATCACCCGCGAGGGCGTGCGTGGCATCGAACTCAACCGCATCACGGCCAACTACGAAAAGCGGATGCGGGACGAAAGCCGCACCCCCGATCCGGACCGCTACGTCCCCGGCGACGAAAACCAGAACATTCCGGCCAGCCACAATGCGGCCCTGCCCTTCACGCGCGGCGTACTGGGCGCCGCGGACTACACTCCGGTCGCATTCACCATGCCCGGCGGCACGACGGCCGCCCACCAGCTGGCGTTCGCGCTGCTGCTCGACTCGCCGCTGCTGACGATCGCCGAAAATCCGTTCGTCCTCTCCGGCGACGAGCGTTACCGCCCGGCGCTCGACATCATCCGCCGCCTGCCGACGGTATGGGACGAAACGGTCGTCCTGCCGCAAAGCGAGATCGGGCGGCTGGCCGTCATCGCCCGCCGCAAGGGCGGCACGTGGTACATAGCCGGTGTGAACACCGCTCCCGCAGAGGTGACGATTCCCGCCGGATTGATCCCCGCGACGGCCCGAAAGGCGCAGATCGCCCGCGACGCGGCGGACGGTTCGCTGCAGACGACCGAGGTCGCACTGCCGGCGCCGGAACCCCTCAGCGTGCAGTTGCCGGAGAATGGGGGATTTATCGCCGTGCTCGAATAATCTTCCGGAAAGCGGGAATCTTTTATTTTTTGTAAACTGTAAAAAAAAATACTATTTTGCGTGAAAAAGCTGGAAATGATAAAACATGCCACGATAAAGGATCTCGCCCAAGCTCTGGGCATATCCAAATCCACTGTTTCACGCGCTTTGGCCGATCACTCCGACGTCAAGCCGGAGACCAAACGGCTGGTGCTCGAAATGGCCGAAAAGATGAACTACCGGCCTAATCCGTACGCCCAGAACCTGATACGCAGACGCTCGAAGGTCATCGGCGTCGTCGTACCCGAATTCGTCAATTCGTTTTTCCCGCGCATCATCATCCAGATACAGAAGGTCTTCGAGAAGGAGGGATTCAACGTCCTGATCACCCAGTCGGGCGAATCCGCAGAGATCGAGCTCAAGAATCTGCATCTGCTGGAAAACAGCATGGTGGAGGGCATCATCCTTTCCGTCACCGAAAAGGGCCGCAACGACGAATATTACCGGCGACTGATCGACAACGGAATCCCGATCGTCTTCTTCAACCGTCCGAGCAACGAGGTCGAAGCCAGCAAAGTTGTCATCGACGATTTCCGGATGGCGTTCTTCGCCGTGGAGCACGTTCTCTACGCCAACGGAACAAAGCGCACCCGGCCGCTGCACCTGATGGGACCGAAAGGGATTTTCAATTCGGCCACCCGCCACCAAGGTTACAAGGAGGCGCTCAGCAAACACGGCATCGACCCCGCGCCCGATACCTTCGTCCAATGCAGGGACATCTCCCGCGAATGCGGCTTCGAAACCATGAACGCGATACTCGACGGCGACCGCATTCCCGACGCGGTGTTCTGTTTCAACGACCAGCTCGCAATCGGGGCGCTCAAGGCGATCAAAAAACGGGGTTACCGCATTCCGGAACAGATCGCCGTGATGGGCTTCTCGGAGTCGCAGTCGGCCCTGCTGACCGAACCGCAGCTGAGTTCCGTGGCCCAGCCCCTCGACCTGATCGGCGAAACGGCGGCTAACCTGCTGCTGGAAAAGATCAAGAATCCCGACGCTCCGGACCGCACGGTGGTACTCGACGCACGGATCAACATCCGCGAATCCACCGACGTAAGGCCGCAGCAATAGCGGCACGCACATTCGGCGAAGCGGGAGAAGCATCCCCAGAATAGCAGAATCAGCCTCAATTCCGTCCTGAAAAAGTTTTTTCAGGGCGGTTTTCTTCCTTTTTGGGACTTTTTCGGGAACGCTCCCGGCCAATCAAACCGTTCCCGAAACCGTTCCCGCTAATTTATTTCACGACACGGGGGCCAAAAAATATTCATCCTGATAATTTTGCTTACAGGATCAGGCGATTTATCCGCCGCATGCAACCAACAAACAAACCCTAAAATATGAAAAAACTTCTTTACGCTTTTCTGATCGCCGCCGTCGCTGCCGTCCACTCCGGCTGCAAAGACGACGAGGAGACATTCGTCCATGTCGAGAAAGTAAGCATCGACGTTCGGGAACTGCACCTCAACCCCGGCAAGACGTACCAGCTTTCGGTCACGATCGAACCGGCGGACGCCACCAACCGGAGAATCGCTTGGTACAGCTCCAATACCAACGTGGCCACCGTCGACAAGAGCGGTCTGGTCACGGCGCTGGCTTTCGGCGAAGTGACGCTCACGGCCGAAGCCAACGACATGCACGTCAACGACGCGATCCGTCTCACGATCGACGACGTGGACAACAGCATTCCCATCGAAAGCCTGACGCTCGACGCCACGTCCAAGACATTCGACTTCGCGGCCGATCCGGGTGTCGGAGCCTTCCGGTTCGCCCCGGCGATCCTGCCGGAGAACGCCACGAACAAAAAGCTCAAGTGGACCTCCGACGATCCGCTCGTCGCCGGAATCGACGACAACGGCCTGCTGGTCCCCGTATCGCACGGCAAAACGACCATCCGCGTCTCGACCACCGACGGCGGAAATAAAACCGCCCGGTGCGAAGTGACCGTGATCGGCGTAAAGGACCGCAACTACGATTCGGCCGACGACTATTACAAGATCATCTATTTCCCCGTGAACATCACCGTCAAGGACGAGAACGGGCAGGATACGGAACAGACATGGCTCGACCGCAATCTCGGCGCAAAGGGCATCGCCGCCGCATCCAACGACCACACGGCCTTCGGATCGCTCTTCCAGTGGTCGCGCAAAGCCGACGGACACGAAAAGACCAAATGGACATCGGCCACGGCAGGTTCGTTCGTCAACGCCCTCGCACCGCTGAACACCCCCACCGCCGACCGCCGGGAGTCGGGCCGGGAAGGTTTCATGCCGACCAACAAGGAACCCCACGACTGGGCGCGCGACGACACGTCGAACCGGGACGGACTCTGGGGCGGCCGCTTCGAGGACAAGACGTATGCGGCGCCGCTCGATGCCGCCACGCAGGACAACAACCCCTGCCCTCCGGGCTACCGCGTACCGACGGTGAACGAATTCATCGAGATGGCCAAAGCCGTCACCGGACTCGAAACGATGGTCTACGGCGACACCTCCTACAAGGTGACCGATCTGGCCGCCGTATTCGCCCGAAGCCCGCTCAAGATGCCGTGGGCAGGACAGGCCGTCGTCGGAGGAACCGTATCGGGAGGCCGCGGCGTCTACTGGACGAACATGCCCATCATCGCCGGCGCAGGCAACATCTTCACCAATGCGGCGCGTTTCATCATGCTCAACGGCACCAGCGTATACCTGAACAACTACCAGCGCACCAACGCCTACTCGGTGCGGTGCATCCGCCACACTCCGCTCGACAAGGCGTCCGCCGAAATGAGATAATTCCGTGTCCGGCATCTCCCGGAGCCGTCCCGGACACGGGCGGCTCCGGGGCTACGGACCCACGACATACCATCCAGTAAAAACCAACCCGAATATAACCATGAAGAAAAGTGTACTACTTTTACTATTATCGGCCCTGTTTACGTGCGGCAGCGTCTATGCCCAGCTTCGAGTAACGGGCACCGTGCTGGACGCCGCGACCGGCGAACCGATGGCCGGCGCGAGCGTGATCGAGCAGGGAACCACCAGCGGAACCACGACCGACACCCAAGGCCGCTTCGCCATAAGCGTCAAAAACCACCAGTCCGTCCTGACCTTCTCGTTTATCGGCATGGCACCGCAGAACATCATGGTCGGCAGCAACACCGATCTGCGGGTCGAACTGCAGCAGGATGTGACCCAGATCGAGAACGTCGTCGTGCAGATCGGCTACGGCGACGCCCAGAAGAAAAACGTCGCTGGCTCGCTGGGCGTGCTGAGCACGTCCGAGATCACCAAATCGAAGGGCACGAGCTTTATGGATGCGCTCCAAGGCCGCATGGCAGGCGTGCAGGTCAGCTCCAGTTCGGGCGAACCCGGTGCGGGCATCGACATTACGATCCGCGGCGGTAACTCGATCAACGCAGGAACGCAGCCGCTGTATATCATCGACGACGTGCAGATCGACGTCAACGCCGACGAAGTAGCCACGAGCAGCTACACTTCGGCCAACGTGCGCTACAATCCGCTGGCGGGCATCAACCCGTCGGACATCGAGTCGATCACCGTCCTCAAGGATGCGTCGGCGACGGCCATTTACGGATCGCGCGGAGCCAACGGCGTCGTGATCATCACGACCAAAAGCGGGCGCGGCGAAAAGGCCTCCGTCGATTTCGACATGAGCGTCGGTCTGGCCCGGATGTCGAATACGATCGACGTGCTTCAGGGACAGGAGTTCGCGGACTACCGTTTCGCCAAGTTCCCGACCAGCGATGCGTGGGGTATCGACACCAACGGCGACGGTCTGCCCGACCGGGTGAGGGACTTCTCCGACTACCGCAGCCGCAACTGGCAGGAGGAGGTCATGCGCACGGGCATCATCCAGAGCTACAACATCGGCGTCGCTTCAGGCGGCAGCGCGAAGACCAAGGTGGCCGCTTCGGCAGGCTACCTCAATCAGGAGGGCATCGTCAAGAAGAACCAGATGGAACGTTTCACGGGTCGCATCCGTTTCGACAGCGACCTCAGCAAGCGGTTCACCATCGGCGGCACGATCAACTTCTCCCACATCGTGACCAAGGGAGCCGTCACCAATGCGGGCGCCAACTCGTACAACGGACTGGTGCAGAGCTTCGTCCTCTACAAGCCGATCTTCCTGAGCGAGGACGATGACGAAGCGTCCAACCCCGAAAACTACAATCTGACCAACCCCATCACCTTCATCAACGACTCCTACAAGGCTTCCACCCAGAACCGTACGATCGGAGACCTCTACCTCAAATACAAGATCCTCAAGAACCTGACGCTGCGTATCAGCGGCGGCGGCACGATCCTGAATTCGAAGACCGAGGAGTGGTATCCCTCGACGACATCGTGGGGGTACTCCAAGAACGGCATGGCCGTCGTCGCGGAGAGCGGCGCCGAATCGTGGCAGACCTCCAACACGCTGACCTACGCCATTTCGCGCGGCAAGCACTATCTCAACGCCGTACTGGGATTCGAACTGCGCGGCTACACCGCCACGCGTCTCAGCACCCGCGCCGAAGGATTCGAAAACCAGAGCTTCAACGGGGCGTTCGACATCGGTCAGGGTTCCGTATTCCCCGAAAACGTACAGACCAACCGCGAACGCAACACCTCCGAATCGGAATTCCTGCGCCTGAATTACACCCTTGCCGAAAAGTATATCTTCACGGCTTCGATCCGCCGCGACGGTTCGTCCAAATTCGGCAAGAACAACAAGTACGGCTACTTCCCCTCGGCCGCCTTCGCATGGAGCATCGGCAAGGAGGAGTTCATGAAGCAGCAGAAGATTTTCAGCGACATGAAACTGCGGCTCAGCTACGGCGTGACGGGTAACGACCGCATTCCGGCCTATCAGTCGCTGAGCCGTACCGACAAGACCTACTATTCGGGCGACAACAACTCCGTGCAGTTGGGCCTGTCGCCTTCGGAGATATCGAATCCCGACCTCAAGTGGGAGACGACCTACCAGCTCAACGGAGGTCTGGACATCAGCATGTTCCGCAACCGTCTGAGCATCGAGGCCGACGTTTACTACAAAAAGACCAAGGACATGCTCCTGCATGCCGACGTTCCCAGCCAGATCGGCTCCTACCGTCAGTGGCAGAACATCGGGCAGGTGGACAACAAGGGTTTCGAACTTACGATCAACACGGTCAATATCCAGAAACGCAACTTCACATGGTCTACGAGCCTGAACTTCAACCTCAACCGCAACAAGGTCGTATCGCTGGGCGACGTCAGCTCGATCCCGGTCAAGGTCGCCGGCGGACACATCACCGAAGTAGGCCGCGTCATGGTGGGACACCCGATCGGTTCGGGCTGGGGATACGTCTTCGACGGCATTTACCAGCAATCCGACTTCGACGAGCAGGGCAACCTGAAAGAGGGCGTGCCGTCGTTCGCGGGAATCACCGTGAAGCCGGGCGACATGAAGTTCAAGGACATCGCGGGCAACGACAACGTCATCGACCCGAACAACGACAAAACGGTCATTGCGAACAGCGACCCGAAGCACTTCGGCGGCATGACCAACAGCTTTACGTTCAAGAATTTCGACCTCAGCTTCATGTTCCAGTGGTCCTACGGCAACGACATCATCAACATCGGCCGCTACCGCTACGAGGGTTTCGTGGGCTACAACAACGTCTCGACGGACTACTGGCGCAACCGCTGGACGGAGGAGCGTCCGGGCAACAGGTATCCGTCGCTCAACGGCGAGGGCAAGACCGAAATGTCGAGCTACTACGTCGAGGACGGCTCCTACCTCCGCCTGAAAAACCTGACGGTGGGCTATACGCTGCCCACGCACATCACGCGCAAAATAGGACTCTCCCACCTGCGGGTCTACGTCACGGCCGAAAACCTCTTCACCTGCACGGGCTATTCGGGCTATGACCCGGAAGTGTCGTTCTGGAACCGCCTGATTCCCGGACTGGACTACACCAACTACCCGCGCGCACGGTCCGTATTCTTCGGAGTTTCAATCAAATACTAAAACAGCGATATGAATATGAAAACGTTCTATTCGAAAGCACTAAAATACACGGCTGCGCTCCTGCTCTGCACGGCGACGGCGGGCTGCACCAGTTTCCTCGACGAGAAGACCTATTCGTTCGTTTCGGGCGACGACCTCTACACCACCGCCGCGAATGCGGAGCTGGCCCTCACGGGCGTATACGACATACTCAACGCAGGTGCGATTCAGGGAACCGGCAACCAGCCCCTCTGGGGACGCGGCATGCACTATCTGATGATGCTCGGCGACGAGATCGCCCCCAACGGCATCAGCGACCCGCACCATCAGATCATCGCCAGCTGCGGTTACAACGAAGAGGCCGATTTCGTCTCGATGGCATGGTTCGGACTCTTCGTCGGCATCGACCGGGCCAACCACATCATCCAGAAAGTGCCGGCCATCGACATGGATCCCAAACGCCGCGACGAGATCGTCAACGAAGCGAAGCTGCTGCGCGGCCTTTACCGGCTCTATCAGGCGTGGCTCTGGGGCGAAGTGCCCCTGCCCAATACGCCCAACTCGTCGGCCGAGGCTCCGCGCGAACCGCTCGACAAGGTTTACGCCTGCATCGAGGAAGACCTCGACAAAGCCTACAAGGAGCTTCCCGACCGCAATTCGAACGTAAACGGCCGCGTCAACAAATGGACCGCGGGCGGCTATCTGCTCAAGATGTATACCTATCTGGCCTCCTGCAAGGAGAACCGCGTAGGGCAGGAACTCGGCTCGCCGACCAACAGTTTCGACTGGGTCGATGCCGAAGCGTGCTGGAAAAAAGCCGCGGCCATCGCCGAAGATATTTACGCACACAGCGGCTACAAGCTCATCAAGCCCTACCACTACAACTTTCTGGCCGACACCAAAAGCAGTCAGAAAGAGGAGTGCATGATGGTCGTACAGACCGGAGCGGGCGGCTCGAACGAATATTTCCTCTTCGCCTACTGGGCCGGACCGCAGGGCAACGTCGGTACCAACGGAGGCGGTTACGGCTGGATACGCCCGACGGGCGAGCTGTCTGACAAATACGTGACCGAGGACAGCCGCATGGGCTGGAACCTCTGCGGCAGTCTGGGCAACAACGTCACCGACTACACGACGATCAACGGAACCAAATACTTCAGTCCCGTGGCGCTTTACGCATCGGGCGCCAACCTCTGCCACGGCAAATTCCGCCAATCGGACCCCGCGGTCAGAACGTCACAGGGCATTCCGACGTGGGCAAGCAACATCGACTTCCCGATGCTCCGCTTCGCCGACATCGTTCTGCTGTACGCCGAAGCGCTTTACAAGACGGGCGACGAATCCCTTGCGCGCGAACTGGTCGAGGAGGTGCGCGAACGCGCCTGCACCGATACGGACGGCAAACTGAACGAATCGGCGCTCAACGCCATGAATTCGGCCTACTACAAGACCGACTTCATGGAAGAGCTGCTCGACGAACGTTCGCGCGAACTCTGCGTCGAGGGGTGGCGACGCATCGACCTGATCCGCACGGGCAAAATGACGGAAGTCATCGGCAACATGAAAACCGTCAACGACGCCGGCAACAAATACTACTACTTCGCCCCGCAGATGGAGCCGATCAAGAACAACTACAAACCGTACAAGATCTGGATGCCGGTGCCCAAGCGCGAACGCGAAGTGAACAAAAACCTGAGCCAGAATCCGGGGTACACGCAGACGATCTGACGATTCCTGCGGACGAACTCCGACAACGAACCCTGTTGAGATGAAAAAACTGACTGTTTTCTGTGCCGCCGCATGTCTCGCGGCATCCGCGGCGGCGCAGAATCATCCCGATCTTCACGAGGTCCTCGACCGGCAGAAAGGCCGGAACCTCATCGAAATACCCAAAGGCACCTACACGCTCGACGTGCGCAGCAACGGGCCGTACAAGTTCCACAACCTGACCGACGTCCACATCAACGGCAACGGATCGACGGTCATCTGCAACAATCAGGAGCAGGCGTTCAGCTTTTACAACTGCGTGCGGGTGGAGCTGCGCGACCTGACCATCGACTACGATCCGCTCTGCTTTACGCAGGGCGAAATTACGGCCGTGGCCGAAGACGGAAGCTGGTTCGACGTCCGGATCGACGAGGGGTATCCCGTAACCGGTCTGGCCGCCAACCGCGTGCAGTTCTACGATCCGCAGACACGTCTGCTCAAGCGCAACAGCATCACCACCTACACGAGCAACTACTCCGCGCTCAAACAGCTCGGTCACAACCTCTTCCGGGCCGTCAAGAACGGAACGTGGAGCGCAGGCGAGCAGGTCGGGGATCTGGTGGTCATGGACGTCAAGACCGACAAGCCGAACGCCGGCGTCCATACCGTCATGCTCAACAAGTGCTACAACACCAAACTCGAAAACGTCACGGTATACGGGTCCAACACCTTCTCGTTTTTCGAGAAAGAGGGCTACGCCAACGAATACAGAAACTGCGTCGTAGACCGCGGCCCCATGCCGCAGGGCATCAGGCCCCGCCTGCGTTCGGGCAACGCCGACGGCATCCACAGCAGTCAGGCACGGAAAGGTCCGACCGTCACGGGGTGCAAGGTAGGCCACAACGGCGACGACTGCATCATCGTCTGCGGACGCTCGTTCCCGGTCGGATCGGCCGACGCCGCGAAGGGTACGATCGACTTGGTGACGCGCGAAACCCACCCCGTATTCCGGCGCGGCGACAGACTGGTCGTGGTCGGTTACGACGGGAAGCGCAAAGGCGAACTCCGGCTGGTTTCGGTCGGCCGCTTCGACCCGACCGAAGAGCAGCGCAACGCCGTGACGACGGGTTATCCCTCGCTGCTGTCGAAACCCTCCTACAAACTCGGATTCCGGCTCAAGGTGAAGCAGATGCCGTTCGAAATCGGCCCCGGCGACGTGGTTTTCAACGCCGACGCCGTCGGCAGCGGATTCCTCGTCAAAGACAACGAAGTGGGCCACGTACGCTCGCGCGGAATCCTGATCAAGGGCATCGACGGAGTGGTGGCGTCGAACAGGATAACCGGATGCGCCATGCAGGGAATCCTCATGTCGCCCGAAATCGAATGGATGGGAGGAGGCTTCTCCTCGAACGTGCAGATCGTCGGCAATACGATCGAGGAATGCATGTTCGAACGCGGCAATCCGCGCATACCTCCCGGAGCATTGTCGCTCTTCTACATCACGGGCGACGCGAAAGTCGCGGATCCGGGCGCATTCATGAACATCACCGTCCAGAAGAACAAGGTGACCGGCTGCCCCTGCCCGGCAATCGTCGTCACGTCGGTCGACGGGCTGAAAATGTCGGACAACGAGGTCGAAAACTCAAAAGAGCTGACGCGCAGCCACGGAGAGCGGTACGGCGCCGACACGGGTGCACCGGTCTGGGAAAAGAACAACATAAAGAAATAGCCATGCGCATGAAACCACGCTTGGGAACGGTCATACTCCTCGTGAGTATGGTCTGCGGTACGGCATCCGCCCGAACCGGGGTAATCGACATCGCGGACTACAAAGGCCGGTACGACACACGGGACATGACCCCGTTCATCTACACCCTGCTCGAAAGCATCCCGGCAGACAAACCGGTAAAACTGGTATTCCCCCAAGGCACCTACCATTTCCGGCCGGAATTCGCCGCCGGAAAATACCACTGCATCACCAACCACGACAACGGATACCGGCATTTCGCATTCCCGCTGACGGGACGGCGGAATATCGAGATCGACGGCGGCGGCGCGGAATTCATTTTCCACGGTCGGATCATCCCGTTTCTGATCGAGGACTCGCACGGCGTGACGCTGCGCAATTTCACCGTAGACTGGGAGGTTCCCTTCACGCTGGAGGCGAAGGTGACGGCCGCGGATGCGGAGACGCAGCGTATCGAGATCGAGATTCCGGACGAGTTCGGCCATGCGGTCGAGAACGGCAAGCTCATCATGCGGGCGGAAGGCTGGGAAGAGCGTATTCCGGGCGAGAACATCGTTTTCGATCCCGGTACCATGGCCACCGCCTACCGCAGCGACGATTACTACATCCCCAAGCCGGACAACTTCGACATACGGGTTACGCCGACGGCTCCCGGCCGCTATGAACTCCACACCCGGTTCGTGCGCGCCCTGCCGCCCGTCGGAACGATCCTGACGTTCAAAGGCGTCTTTACCCAGAACCGGCATTCGCCCGCCATCCACGCGACCGCGTCGTCCGGCGTTCTGGTCGAGGACGTAACCATCCACCACTGCGGCGGCATGGGGCTGATCGCCGAAAAGACCGACAACGTCACCGTCCGCAGGCTGCAAGTCGTCCTGCGGAAGGGAAGCCCCCGGATGATAACGACCACGGCGGACGCCACCCACTTCTGCAACTGCCGGGGAACCGTCCTGATCGAAGAGTGCGTTTTCGAGAACATGCTCGACGATGCGACCAACGTACACGGCTCCTACGTCCGCGTGACCGGCATCACGGCGCCCGATCAGGTCATCGCCCGCATCAACCACCCCCAGCAGGCCGGGTATGAGTTTGCCGGAAAGGGCGACGAAATCGACGTCGTGGACGCGGAGACCCTGCTTGCGAAACACACCCTGCGGGTGAAAAAATCGGAACGCATCAACGCCCATTACATCCGGCTGACGTTCACCGCTCCCGTCGAAGGCCGACTCACGGTCGGCGACGGGCTGGAAAACATGTCGTGGTACCCGGAACTGATCTTCCGGAACAACGTCGTGCGCAACAACCGGGCGAGAAGCATTCTGGTCAGCACGCCCCGGAAAGTCGTCGTCGAGGGCAACACCTTCTCGTCCATGATGTCCGCCATTCTGTTCGAGGGGGACATGGACCACTGGTACGAATCGGGAGCCGTGCGCGACGTGACGATCCGCAACAACAGGTTTCTCGACGGCACATACGGCGGCGCCGATTTCCCGACGATCTTCATCAACCCGCACCAGAAAAAAGAGGTTCCGGGCCATCCCTACGAACGCAACATCACCATCGAAGGCAATCTGTTCCGGACCTTCAACGAGCAGCTGCTCCGGGCGAAATCCGTCGGAGGACTGATTTTCAGAGACAACACCATCGAATTATCGAAGAAGTACAAGCCTTACAACGACCTCCCGACGATCGACATCCGCAGCTCGCAGCAGGTTGTCATCGAAAACAACCGCTACAAGAAGCCGGGGAAAATCAGCATCGTCCGGAAATAACGGTCAGCGAAACAGTCAGCGAAAACAGGCGTCCCTGCAAAGGGGACGCCTGTTGTTTTTCGGTTCCGGCGGATCAGCACGAAAGTGATTCGCCGCCCCTGCCGGGAGCGAAACGATTCAGAACGACATCGGCGCCTTGATCGCCGGCCACGGATCGTAGCCTTCGAGCGTGAAATCCCCGTAACGGAAGTCGAAGAGCGACTTCACGGCAGGATTGAGCCGCATTACGGGCAGCGGACGGGGTTCGCGCGCAAGCTGCTCGTCCACCTGCTCCAGATGGTTCAGATAGAGGTGCGTGTCGCCGAGCGTATGGACGAATTCACCGGGCTGCAGGCCGCAGACCTGCGCCGTCATCAACGTCAGCAGGGCATAGGAGGCGATATTGAACGGCACGCCCAGAAACGTATCGGCACTGCGCTGGTAAAGCTGGCACGAGAGTTTTCCTTCGGCTACGTAGAACTGGAACAGCACATGGCACGGCGGCAGGGCCATATCCTCCACCTCGGCGACGTTCCATGCGGAGACGAGGATGCGCCGCGATTCGGGATTGCTCCTGATAAGCCCGACCGCCTGCGCGATCTGATCGACGACGGTGCCGTCGGGCTTGGGCCAGCTGCGCCACTGATAGCCGTAAACGTGGTTCAGATCGCCGAATTTATACCCTTCGACCGGCGATTCGACACCCTCCTGCGCCGCCCGCAGAAACGTGTCGCGGTCGACAGGCAACACGCCGTGGCGCACGCAAAGCTCGTTGTAATAGCGGAATGCGTCGTTATCCCAGATATGCACCCTGTTGTCCACGAGGTATTTTATATTGGTATCGCCGGCCAAGAACCAGAGCAGTTCGTGGATCACGCCCTTCAGAAATACTTTTTTGGTCGTCAGCAGAGGAAAGCCCTCCGCCAGATCGAAGCGCATCTGATGTCCGAAGACGCCTTTGGTACCGGTGCCGGTACGGTCGCCGCGCACGACGCCTTCGGTCTTGATCCTGCGCAGCAGATCGAGGTATTGTTTCATCGTTCTTCTTTAATAGACATTTTTTTCCGCTCAAATAGACATTTCTTCCGCGCGGAGCAGCGGGCCGCCCCGCGCCCCCGCACTAACGGAACGCTTCGAGCCTCCTCAACGTCATTTCGCCCGACGCGTCCAAAACGGCATAAGAGGGATACTGTTCCCAGCAGCCGAGGTTTATCACATGCAGATTCCCTTCGCGGAAGTCGCGCGGGAAGTGCATATGCCCGAAAACGAAATGATCGACATCGTGCATGGCGGCATATTCGCGGGCGTATTGGATCAGCGGCTCGGTAAGCGAGACGTCGAGGGTGTCGGCGGCGTGCGACTTGCGCGACTTGCCGCTCCACCAATGGCCGAAGCGCATCGCCCAGTCGGGATGCAGCAGCCACGAAAAGAGCCAGCGCAGCGTCCGCGAACGAAATACGGTGTTGAGCAGTTTGAGCACCGGCTGTCCGTCGATCTTCATGTTGTCGCCGTGGGCGATAAAGAGATGTTTGCCGTTCAGGCAGAGCCGCTGCGGCGAAGTGTAGACTTCGACGCCGCATTCGCGGGCGAGGTAGTCGCCGACCCACATATCATGGTTTCCGGTAAAAAAGACGACCCGCACGCCCCGGTCGGTCAGCTCGGCCAGCTTGCCCAGCGTCCGCACGAAGCCCTTCGGCACGACCTCGCGGTATTCGAACCAGAAGTCGAAAAGGTCGCCGACCAGAAATATCGACTCCGCATCCTTCGCCGCATCGTCGAGCCAAGCCACGAAACGGCGTTCGGTTTCCCCGGCGAACGCCTCGCCGCCTGCGCCCAGATGGATGTCGGATGCGAAATAATGGTTCATAAATCGTTCTAAACAATTGACCGAATCCCCGTTGCCGGGGACTCGCACGGCAAAACGCCGCATTTTCCGAGGTTTGTCCGAGCGCAGCCGGAAAGCATCCGGGATTCGGACACGCCCCTATTTCGTCAGTTCGTCGAGCTTCCGCTCAAGACTCTTGCCGTAAATATCCTTGGCCACGATCGTGCCCTCCCGGTCGATCAGGAAATTGGCCGGAAGTTTCTGCACGTTGTAGAGCCGGGGCGCCGTCGAAGCCTGACCGCGCAGATCGCTCACCGAGATCCAAGGCAGCTGCTGTTCCTGCACGGCGGTGATCCAAAGGGGTTTCGACGAATCGACGGCCACCTGATAGACCTCGAACGGCGTCGGAGCGTCGGCGTATTTCTTGTAGACCTCCTTCAGCTCGGCATTGAGCGTATTGCTGTTGCCCAGTTCGGCCGACCAGAAGTCCAGCAGCACGACCTTGCCCATCAGCGACGAGAGCCGCACCTTCTTGCCGTAAATGTCCGAGAGTTCCAGATCGGGATACCCCGCTTCGGAGATGCGCGACGTCAGGCTGATGCGGGCGTCCATGCGCGTAATCTCGGCCAGCAGCGACTGCAGGTAAGGCGAATCGGGATAGGATTGTTCGAGCGCTTCGGCCACCGTGCGGTAATAGACCACATCGCTGTCACCGTTGAACAGATAGGTGTCGCCCGGCAACCGCTGGTACAGGGCGTAAACCGCCGCCAGCGAAGACTTGTTTTCGATGATGAAGCGCAGCTGTTCGCGGCGGATGCGGTAGTATTCGTCGGTATACTCCTTCACCAGCGTCTTGCGCTCCTCTTCGGAGAGGTTCGTCCGGGCGAACTGGCCGGCGATGTTGTCGAGCCGCTGGGCGCCGCCGACGAAAGCCTGATAGAACTGCCGCAGCAGCTCGGTCTCCTTCGACCCTTCGACCGTATAGTTGCGGATGAAACTGCCCACGGAATTCACGGACAAGCGGTCGCCGCCCGCCAGAAAAAGCGGAATACGTTCGCCGTTGTAAATTATATTGTAAAGCGAAGGCGTCCGGGTCACGCCCTTCAGCTCGAAACGGTAATTACCCTCCTTGTCGAGCACGGCCGAGTCGATGACCGACTGCGACAGGGGAGACACCTGCTCCAAGTAAACATTTTTGGCGTCGTTGCCGACGATGCGGCCCGAAATCTTCACCTTCGACGACTGGCAGGCACACAACATGACGGCCGCGGTCAGGGAGACGAAAAGCGTTTGTGTGTTCATTAATCTCACGTTTCTGCAGTAAAATGCTCACAAATATAGCAAATTTCCGAAAATACGCACCTCTTATTTCGACGAATTGCGGTGCGGACCGTTGTTTTTCGAAAAATTGCGGTTGTGCTGCTGATTGCGGTTTTTCTGCTGACGCTGCTGATTGCGCTGCTGGGGACCTTTCTGGGGACGTGCCGTAAAGTGCTGTTTATAGTCGCTTCGGAGATTGTTTAAAGCAACTTCATCTATTTCGATAGCACCCCCGGACATGCGTTTGATGTCTTTAACGATCACTTCGTTGTTGGGATGCTCCTGATTGTATTCGTAGCTCTTCGAACGCATGTACCGGGCCAGATTGTCCACCGTGCGCGACACCTCCCTGCGGTCCTTGTCGCCGCCCAGACTCCGGATCATCCGCTCGACGTATTTGCCGTAGTGCTTGAAGGAGATGCGTCCCTGCGAATAGGCCATGCGACGCGGCGTGATAGTCAGTTCCTGACGGGTCGGCTGCGGATAGGGGGAATCCACATCGAGCTGAAAATCAGACATGATAAAGAGGTGGTCCCACAGCTTATGGGTGAAATCGGCGGTATCGCGCAGCAGCGGGTTGAGATTGCCCATCACGGCGATCACGGCACGGGCCTGACGGTTGCGCTCGCGGCGGTCCTCGATCAGCTGCAGCGAGTCGATCATCTCCTGAATATGCCGTCCGTATTCGGGCAGGTACAACTTGCGTCGTGTGTAATTGTAATTCTTTTTCATATTGTAATTGTGGTCCTCGGCACTGTTGCAAAACGGCCGCCGGAGCGTCCGGCAGGGTTGTCGCGATGGACCGATTCAAGACGTTTTATCCGACTCTCCGCCCTGTTCGGCAAGGCCCCTCAAGATTGGTTTTGCACCGCAGAAAGTCATAACTTTGGGACAAAAGTAGGTAAAATTTCAGTAAAAACAAGCTATGGCAAAGGTTTTAATTCTGGACCAATCAAAAAGTATGCGAAACACGCTCCGCGAGCGTCTCGAATTCGAAGGCTTCTCGACCGAAGCCGCCGAAGATGAGGAGGCTGCATCGACGATGTGCGAGAAAATACCGTTCGACGTCATCCTTTCGGACCGGGGCTGCAAGATTCCCGACGCCGGAATCCCGTTCATCGTTCTTTCGGCGGAAGCGTCGATCGACTCGGCGGTCGAAGCCGTGCGCAACGGTGCGCAGGATTACCTCACCAAGCCCATCGACATGAACCGCCTGCTGCAGTCCATACACCGCACCATCGACAACCCTGCCCCCGCACCTGCCTGCGCACCTGCGGCCGCGCCCGCACGCCGCTCGCGCAATATGCATACGGAACAAATCATCGGCACCTCGCCGCAGATGGAACACGTCCGCCAGCTGATCGACAAGGTGGCGCCGTGCGAGGCGCGCGTGCTGATCACGGGCGAAAACGGCACCGGCAAAGAGCTCGTCGCCCGCTGGCTGCACGCCAAGAGCTCGCGCGCCGCGGCGCCGTTCGTCGAGGTGAACTGCGCGGCCATCCCCTCGGAGCTGATCGAAAGCGAACTCTTCGGACACGAGAAGGGCGCCTTCACCTCGGCGATCAAACAACGCAAAGGCAAATTCGAGCAGGCCGACGGCGGCACGCTCTTCATGGACGAGATCGGCGACATGTCGCTGGCGGCGCAGGCCAAGGTGCTGCGCGCGCTGCAGGAGAACAAGATCTGCCGCGTGGGCAGCGACAAGGACATCGACGTGGACGTGCGGGTGATCGCCGCCACGAACAAGAACCTGCGCGACGAGATCACGAAGGGCAACTTCCGCGAAGACCTCTACCACCGTATCGGTGTGATCGTGGTGCGCGTTCCGGCGCTGCGCGACCACGCGCAGGACGTTCCGCTGCTGGCCGACCATTTCATCCGCACGATCTGCGCCGAATACGGCATTCCGCCCAAACGCATCGAGAGCAACGCCCTGCGCGAACTGCAGGCGATGCGGTGGAGCGGCAACATCCGCGAACTGCGCAACGTCATAGAGCGGCTCATCATCCTCAGCGAAGAGCGCATCACGCTCGACGACGTGAAGACCTACTGCTGAAAAAGCGACAACCGGCCCTTACGGACCGGTTGTCGCTTTTTCGAACCGAACTGCCCGATTACAGCAGATCGAGGATTTCCGCAGGTTTATCGACGATATGAGCGGCTCCGGATTCGACAAGCTCTTCCCGATCCCGAAATCCCCACATGACGCCCACCGAGCGTACGCCCGCAGCCGCGGCGGTCTGCATGTCCACGCCCGAATCGCCGACGTAGAGCACCCGCTCCTTCGCCGCGCCCGTCAGCGAGAGAATCTCCTCCACCACAGCCGGGTCCGGCTTCAGAGGCACCCCTTCGCGCTGGCCGAAGACCGCGGCGAAAGGAACGTCGGGAAAAAACAGCCGGACGAGCTTCTCGGTTCCCGCCTGAAATTTGTTCGACGCCACGGCGATACGCACGCCGCGCCGCACAAGCCCCGCGACCAGCTCCGGAATCCCGTCGTAAGGCTTGGTGTAGGCGTCGATATGCTCGGTATAGTATTTCACGAAATCGGCGCGCACGGCCGCTACGGTATAGGGCGTACGAAGCTCTTCGGGCAGGGCGCGCTCCACGAGCCGCATGATGCCGTTGCCGACGAAATGGCAGTACTCCTCGTAGGAGTGCTGCGGAAGGCCACGCAGGGCCAGAACGGCGTTGCAGGCGACGGCCAGATCGCCGATCGTATCGAGCAGCGTGCCGTCGAGGTCGAAGATGACCAGATCGGTATTTACAGTCGTTTCCATAATCATTGTCTGCGGCCGGCAGAAGATGCGGCCTTTTTGATTTTCCAGCCGAGAGCCGCCACGCACAGCGACATCAGCGGACTGACGATATTGAAGATACAGTAAGGCATGTAGACGAACGTCGAGACGCCCAGCACCGTGGCCTGCGTCATGCCGCACGAGTTCCACGGCACGAGCACCGAACAGACCGTCGCCGAATCCTCGACCGAGCGGCTCAGCAGACGGGATTCCAGCCCCCGTTCGGCATAGAGTTCCCGGAACAGACGGCCCGAAAGGATGATCGAGATATACTGGTCGGCGGTGCAGAGGTTGAAGAAGATTCCGGCCCCCACCGTCGAAGCCACGGCCGAGAAGCTATGACGGACGAATTTCAGGAAAACGGCCGTCAGCGAACCCAGCATGCCGCTGCCGGTCATCACGCCGCCGAAGCACATGGCGCAGATGATGAGCCATACGGTATTGAGCATGCCGGCCATGCCGCGCGTGGCCACCAGTTCGTCGAGCTGCGGGCTTCCGGTCTCCAGCGCCGTAGGCCCGAAACAGCTCATCAGCAAGCCTTTGAATCCCGACATGAAGTCCAGCCCTTCGACTCCGGCCACCCTCGCCACCAGTTCGGGCTGCGCCAGCAGCATGGCGACGCAGGCGAAGACCGCGGCGCAGAAAAGCGTCACGATGGCCGGAAGTTTCCGCACGATCAGCACGCCCGTCGCCACGGGCACCAGCAGCAGCCACGGCGTAATGCGGAAAGCGCCGCGCAGCGAATCGGCGTAAAGTTCGGCGTGCGCGCCGCCGGTATGGCTCAGCGTCAGTCCCGCGACGACGAAGACCGCCAGCGCGACGACGAACGACGGAACGGTCGTGTAGAGCATGTAGCGGATATGCGTGAAGATCGGCACGCCGACGGTGGACGAAGCGAGCACCGTCGTATCGGAGAGCAGCGAAATCTTGTCGCCGAAATAGGCCCCCGAAATGATCGCGCCCGCGATCCACCCTTCGGGAAAGCCCATCGCCTGCCCGATACCCATCAGCGCCACGCCGATCGTGGCTATCGTCGTCCACGAGCTGCCGGTCATCAGCGACACGCCGGCGCAGATGACGCACGAGGCGACGAGAAAAAACGAGGGGTGCAGGATTTTCAGCCCGTAATAGATCATCGTCGGCACCACGCCGCTCACCATCCACGATCCGGCGATGGCGCCGATCAGCAGCAGAATGATGATGGCCGACGCCGAGGCGCGTATGTTGTCGATGATCGCATCCTCAAGCACCGACCACTTGCAGCGGTAGATGCCGATCGAGAGCATCACGCAGACCGACGTGGCCGAGAGCAGCGCGATCTGGCTTCCGCCGTTTATCGCATCGCCCCCGAAACAGCGGATGACCACATATAAAAGGAGTGTCAGCACTGCGAGCGGCAGCGCCGACACCCATGCCGAGGGCAATTTGTTCTTGTGAGATTCCATAATTCGCTACTCCGTTCCTAACCGGGGACAAAAGTAGCAAAAAGCCGCGATACGGCCAAACGCCTACTCGACCGGTTTGATCTCCGCCTCCCATCCCGTCAGCGTCGAAACGTAGGGGATCAGCAGCATCGCCATCTTGCGCTGGCCGGCGTAATTGGGATGGGCCGACGATCCGAGCTCGCTTCCGTCGTTGCAGTAGCCGGGCAGGATGGCCGCGAAATGGAGGTTCGGCACGACGGCGGACTGACACAGGTCGCGGATATAGGTGAAGGCCGGTTCGCTGACGCGCGGCGCCACGCAGAGGATCGGCATTTCGTCGCCGTAGGCGCCGCGCAGAGTCTGCAGGATGCGGGTGTAGGCGGCCGCAAACTCATCGCGCGAAGGATGCGGCAGGGTCGAGAAGTCGTTCGATCCCAGATTGATGACGACCAGATCGGGACGGTACGGCGACGCCGCGAAGTCCCACGCCGGTTCCGCCGCCTCGTCGAACGTATTGGCGATGCGGTCGGCCATCGTATTCTGCGAAGTGGTGTTCTTATCGCCGTAATTGCGCGCCGCGCCGCGTCCCGAATGGGCGATCAGCGTATAGTCGGCGCCGAAATAACGGGCGATGATGCAGGCGTACGCCTTGTTGCAGTTCTCGGTCTGGGGTTTGAACGGCTCGTCCTTCGAAAGCCCCTCGGTCCCGTAACCGCAGGTCAGCGAGTTGCCGATAAATTCGATATGCCGTCCGGGCGCGGGCGACGCAGGCAGCAGACGTCCTCCCCTGTCGAGCAGGAAGGCATGGATCGTCGTACGCCCCTGCTCGCCCTCGGTGCGCTTCTGCATCCGCACGGTATGTTCGCCGCGGCCCAGCTTTTCGGCCAGCACCACGACCGAATCCGTCCCGAACGTCGTAACGACGCCGGCGTCGCGGCCGTCGACGGTCAGGTTGTAGTAGTTCTTTTTCGTATCCGAAACGCGCATGGCCAGCGAACCGCCCGTAAAACGGCACTCGAAGCTGGTTCCGCTCCAGTCGAAACTCACGTCGCCGCCCTTCGTCTGCGTACGTCCGACATAGCGCACTTCGGACGACGCGGCGGGCGCCTCCGTCCGCTTCTGGGCGGAAACGGCGCCGGCGCACAACAGCGCCAGCGCTGCAAAAATCAGCCGTCTGCTCATTGCTTCGCCTCCGCTTCATAGGCGCTGACGGCCCGCTGCAGCGGTCCCCACCAGTCGCGGTTGATGATATGCACGATGTCGAACACCATCAGTCCGTCCGATTCGCGGAGATTCATCTCCACGGCCCGCTTGAACTGGGTCGTATCGCGTTTGTAGTCCTCGACGTACATCCCGCCGAAGAAGGGTCTGCCGCCCAGCAGACGGCGCGAATAGCGGCACCCGCCCTCGACGCTGAGGTGGTCGCCCTTCGACATTTCGCTGTCGGTCTCGTTCTTATGCAGGCCGTTGCTGCGACGGTACTCGTCGACGGTCACGTTCCAGTAATAATTGCCGTTGGTGAAGATGTCCAGCAGTTCGGCATATCCGTAATTCTTATAATCGGGCGTGGCCCATGCGAAATCCTGCGAAGGATCGTACGTATTGCTGGCCCAATTGACGCCCACTTCGAAATAGGAGGGGTACCACGCACCCGTATAAGCGCCGAACTTCAGGCCGGGCTTCACGGCTTTCAGCTCCTCTTTGGTGCGTTTGAAGAAGTCGTAGATCACCGACGCGCGCCACTCGATCCACTGCTTGAAATAAGGGCCGTCGATGCGTTTCCAGCCGCCGTCGCCGTCCTCCTCCCACGTATAGATATCCTCCGGGAACCGCTCCAGCTTTTTCCCGATATAAGCCTCGAATTTCCCGCGCGAGAAATCCGAGAAGTCGGACTGGATATTGTCGTAACGGCCGCGGTCAAGCAGCAGACCGTCGAAATCGTACTTCTGCGCCACCTCCTTGAAAATGGCGATTTCGTGATCCTGAACGGCCGGGAGCGCGGGATTGGCGAACAGCACCTTCTTCTCCGGAATCTCCAGCTGGGGGACCAATCCCCTGCCGGGAATATAGTTCACGGCCTGCCATTCGGGATGCCCGTCGTAGATCAGTCCGCGGCGGAATACGCCGTTGCCTTCGGCAAAAGTGTTGAACGAACCGTAAATCTCCAGTCCGGCATCGTGCGCAGCTTCGACGAAAGTACCCACGAAATCGAAATCGGGGCGGGCAAACCCTTTCCACTCCCGGACTTGGGGCGCATGTTCGCTGGGATATACCACTTCGCTCGAAGTGCCCTTGACGTCGAGCACCAGCGCCGTCATGCCGGCCTCCCGGCACTTGTTCACATAATAACGGATCGAATCGGGGTAACTGAAGCGCACCCAGTTGGCCGAACAGTCGAGCCACATCAGTTTGGGTTTCACCCCCTCGGCGGCACTCCGGCAGCCGGTCGCACCTGCCGCGGCAAAGGCCAGCAGGCATACAGTCAGCAGTTTTTTCATGAAAAATTAAAAGCTATTTTCGTTTGTAGTTTCCGTAAATATCGACTTCGTCCGCATGGAAAGGATCGGCCACCGCGTCGATCAGCAGCGCGCATTCGAGCCGCGTGAGCGGACGCGCCGGATCGTAACCGGACAGCAGTCCGGCGGCGGCACGCTCCGTCCGCGCCGCAACATCCCCGGCCGGCTTGCCGAGCGCTTCGGCCAGCATCGCCGTCAGGAGCGCCCCGTCGACCGGCGTTTCCAGAACGGAGGGCCGGACCGACGGATAGACTTCGCGCAGCCCTTCGCGCAGTTCGGATTCCGCGATCGTCCGATCGGCGTCGAACCAAGTCTGGTTCTCCCAGCCGACGTTGGCTCCGCGCCCCTTGAGGATTCCGGTCACGCCGATCCGCTGCATCGCCCCGAAGCGCGGATCGTCGGCCGGCAGGTCGAGGTACGGCAGCAGGTAGCCGCCCGCATCGAGCACCGCCTCCTGCACCCTGCGCACCGCGACTTCGGACGGATCGACGCCCGCCGCCGCGGCCAACGCCGCCAAGGCTCCCGTTGCCTGCCCGATCTGCAACACGACGGGTTGCAGGCGCGTGGAGCCGTTGACGAGGTTGGTTACCGAGACCGATTTTTCGGCTACGAGCAACCCCGGAAATCCTGCGGGGATCACGATGCCCAGCGGAAAACCGTACGAGGGGATGGGATGGAAATAGAGGTCGGGCAGGTCGTCCCAGCCCGAATAGCGGGTATGGTGCTGATCGACCGGATAATCGCCCACGCCGACCGCCGTACGATAAAGCGTTCCTGCGTAGGGGTCGGTAATGTCGTTGAGCGTAAACCGCACGACCCCGTGAATGCGCCGCGATTCGCGGTGATAGGGAATGAACGGCAGCCGGTCCTCCGTAGGGAACTCGTCGTCGGCCAACCCCAACGTATTGAATCCCAGCTCATGCTGGAGGAAATAGACGAATGACAGCGTATGATTCTTGGCCCTGCGGACGGCGTCGGCCCGCTCTTCGGGCGTCATGTCGATCATGTCCACGTAGTAATCGTTGCCCTCGATCGGCCAGTTGATCATGTATTTGCCGTCGGGCAGTTTTCCGTAGGTAATCATCATCTCGCGGGACCACATGCGATGCGGTTCCTTCGGAGCGATGCAGAGGTCGTTCACGCAGCAGCAGGCGAAAAGCGACGGATCGTACCCGTCGGGCCGCGGAATCGTGACGTCGCGGCCGTAATCCTTCAGTACGGCGACGTAGGTCAGGTCCTGCACGATGCCGTTGGCTTCGGCCGGGGCGATATCCTCGTGCGTGACGGCTGACGAATCCATGCCGACGTCATAGGGGACGCCCGCCATCCGGGCGACGTCGCCCAGCTCCGTCGCATCGACGAGCACGCCGGCTTCGACCTGCCGGAGCCGGCCGTCACGCCGGACACCCAGCCGCCATACATCCTTCCCGCGTTCGGCCGTCTCGGCCGCCGAACGGTACCACACGGTGAGGTTCGGTTCGCGGGCGACGAGCCGTTTGAAAATACTGTCGCCCACCGAAGGTTCGAACATCACGTTGCTGACCCACCCCGTTATCAGGGCCGAATCGCAGCCGTAATGCCGGGCCAGCTCCGTCCGGAACTCGTCCCAGATGCCGCCGCGCAGGCGGTAATTGCCGTCGGTGGCGCTCACGCCCGCCGAGGTGAGCATGCCGCCGAGCCAGTCGAACTCCTCGACGATCAAGGTTCGCGCCCCCATGCGGGCCGCCTGCAGTCCGGCCGCCGTTCCGCTCGCTCCCCCGCCGACGATCACCACGTCGTAACGCTCGGCGGAACCGCACGCAAACAGTCCCAAGCACGCCAGCAGCTGCAAATATTTCAGTCCGGTAAATCTCATATTCGGTCGTTTATTTCAAATCGGCTGCGGCCCGACTGATCCGCCCGAAGCGGTCCGTAGCCGACACCTCGACGCGCTTCGCCCCTTCGGGCAGCGCGACGCGGTAATAGTGGTCCGAAATCGAAGGGTAAATCCATTTGTGGTCCATCTGACTGGTATCGGAGTACATCTGTTTCGCGGCGGGATCGTAAGCCTGAAACCGCTCGGCGGGACCGCACGGCACGCCGTCGATCGTAAACTGAACCTCCCACGCCGGGTCGCTGGCCCAGATGTTGGCCACGGCATACCCTTCGAACTGGGGATATTCGCGACCGCTGTAAATTTTCATCTGGTAGTCGGCCGGATAACCCGTCGATTTGTAATACCAGTCGATCCGGTCGCCGTTCACCTCATAGACGCCGTACCCGGCGGGCGTGCCGTCGGTGCAGAGCGGGCCCTGCCACCATGCGCCGCTCAGGGCGGGTGTCACATGCTCGTAGAGGCCGGGCGCGATCGGCTGGTTGAAGGTCGTATGGGTATGGCCCGAAATGATATGCGCCCGGTAGGGTTTCAGAATTTCGTAAAGCCCCCTGTGGTTGGTCATCGTCGATCCGGCGCGGTCGTAGCGGAACTGCTTGCGGTCCTGCTCCTCGCAGGTCGAAGGGATATGCAGGCAGACGACCACCGTCGAACCGGGCTGCACGCGGGCAAGGTCCTTTTCGAGCCAGCGCATCTGCCGCTCTTCGAGATAGCCGATGTAAAAATAGTCGCGCCCGATGAAGAAGTTGTCGTCGAGCACCACATAATGGATGCGTCCGACGTCGAACGAATAGTAGACCGGACCGTACATCTGCTCGAACTTCGAGAAGGAGGTTTCGTAAGAGCGTCCGTAGACCTTCATGTCATGGTTGCCCATCGCGTTGCGGAACGTGATTCCCGTACGCTCCATCACTTCGTTGTACCGGCCGTAAAGCGAATGGTCGTGCGACACGATGTCGCCGCAGCAGATGCCGTGGAAAGGCATGCCGCCGTAACTGCGGACCGTAGCGGCGATGTCGTCGGCCGCCGCCGCGAGTTTCGCAAACTCCTTCGGCGCCCATATCTGCGGATCGGCGATGGCGATGAACCCGTAACGCGAATCGTCGCCCGCACGGCGGAGCAGCGTAAAATCGCAGGATTTGCCGTCGGCCGGCAGCGGGTGGAAATAGCGCACCACGCCCTTTTCCACCGGAGCGTCGTAGCCCGCAGGCACGCAAACGAAGACGAAGCGGTTGTCGGCACCGGCCTGCAGTCTGTAATTTCCTCTTTTGTCGGTGCACGCGAACTCTTCGCCGTCGGAGACCCAGACGCCTTCCACGCCCCGGCCGCCGCAAAGGACGCGCCCCTTGACCGTGACGCTGCCCGCGGCCCATGCGCAGGCGCACCACAACGACAACAGAATTGTCAGTAAATATCTTTTCATCGTTCCGTATTTTAGTTCTATTTGCATTGTTCGAGAATCTGCCAGCACTGGAACAGTCCGCGCGGCACATGGAAACATCCCTTCCACTTCCCGCCCTTGAGCGGCAGCAGCACCTCGCCGCGGCGGTTCAGGTAACCGAACCATTCGGGATGCTCCGTGTCCTTGAAATGCGCCCACGTATATTCGTGCAGTTTCCCGAACCACTCCAGACACTCCTTCGATCCGGTCAGCTGATAGCCCTTGATCATCGCGATCGTCGATTCGATATGCACCCACCAGAGCTTCTGGTCCCATTCCAGCTCCACGCGGGGCGCGCCCTTGCGGTCCAGAAAATAGAAAATGCCGCCGTACTCCTTGTCCCAGCCGTATTCGGCGGTATTGAGCGCGATTTTCACCGCTTTGTCGATCAGCGCACGGTCGTCGAGACGCACGCCGAGGTTCATGATAAACCACATCGCTTCGAGCGAATGTCCGGGATTCATCTGACGGCCCTCGAACGTATCGGAAAGCCGTCCGTCCTCCGTGACGTTCTCGACGATCAGCCCCAGCTCTTCCCGGTAAAACACCTCCATCACTTCGTGCAGGCACTCCCCGATGGTGTCGGCCAACAGTTGTTTGTCGATCATCGGCTCGATCTCCAGCGCCATGTTGCAGAGGATCATCGGCAGGGCGAAGCTCTTGAGCGAACGCGTTCCGGGATAGGCCTTGCACCACTCGCCCTTGGGATTGGCGCGTTTCTCCAGAATCCGGTCGAAAGTCCGCTTGGCGATCATGGCGTACTCGTCGCTGCCCGTCGCAACGGCGACCTGCGCAAAGGCCATCGCCGCGAACGTATAGGAGAAAATATTGTAGGGCTGCACCAACGGGCGACCTTCGCGCGTCAGCGCAAAATACCAGTTGTAGTTGCCGTCGTGGCCGTATTTGCGCAGGAACTCAGCCCCCTGCACGGCGCATTCGAGCCATTCGGGGCGACGCTCCACCTTGTTATAGAGCATGGCGAACATCCACACTTCGCGCCCCTGCAGCCAGATGAATTTGTCGGTATCGTAGACGCTTCCGTCACGATCGAGACACGTAAAATAGCCGCCGAATTCCCTATCTTGCGATTTTTCGAGCCAGAAAGGCAGTACGCCATCCAGCAATTCGGTTTTGTACTGTTCCGCTAATCTTTTGAAGTCCATAATCTTATCTGATTTATATTGTTATCTTGTCCAGTATCGTTCGATCTCTTCGAGCGTGCGGCCCGACGTTTCCGGCACCGCCTTCCATATCAGCAGCATATCGGGCACGCACATCGCGACGAAGAGGAAAAAGGTCCCCGCCGGCGTCAGGTTCGCGAGCATCCACGGCGTAAGCTGCCCGACCAGATAGGTCCCCACCCAAAGTGCGAAACCCGCGATCGACATCGCCACGCCGCGCACACGAATCGGATACATCTCCGACAAAAGCACCCATACCACGGCGCAGACGGAGATGGCGCAGCAGAAAATATAACACAGGAACGCCGCCAGCAGCACGCCGTCCGGCATCCCCGACCGCTCACCGGTCAGGAAACAGGTCCCGATAAGCAGCAGCGACAGCACCATGCCCGACACGCCCCAGTAAACCAGCTTCTTGCGCCCTACGCGGTCGATGATCGCCAGCGCCAGCACCGTCGTAAGCATATTGACCGCTCCGACCAGTATCTGGGCGAACAGCGAGTCGCTGCCCGACCATCCGGCCCGCTCGAAAATCGACGGCCCGTAGTAAAGCACGGCATTGACGCCCATGAACTGTCCGAGAATGGCGATCGCCGTGCCGACAAGCACCGCCGTCCGGATGCCTTTCGACAGCAGGAGCCGCCACTGCGGGGCCTGCCCGCCGCCGACGGCCGTTTCGATGGCCGCAAGCTCCGCGGCGGCTTCCGTCCGGTCGCCGTTGATGCGGCCGAGCACACGCAGGGCGCGGTCCGTATGTCCGCGCAGCGCCAGCCAGCGCGGACTTTCGGGAATAAAGAAGATGATGACGAAGAAAACCAGCGCCGGAAGGGTTTCGGCTCCCAGCATGCCCCGCCACACTTCATCGACGAAGATCCGCTGCATCCACGCCGTTTCGAAACCGGCGGTCTGTCCCATGCGGAGCAGCAGGTAATTGACCGTATAGGCCGCCAGAAATCCCATCGTGACGGCCAGCTGGTAAAACGAGACCAGCATGCCCCGGCGGCACGCCGCCGACACCTCGGAGATGTAAAGCGGCGAAACGACCGAAACGACGCCGATGCCCAGCCCGCCCACGATCCGGTAGATGACCAGCTGCATGAAATCGGCGCAAAGGGCGCACCCAGCGGCCGACACCGTGAACAGCACGGCCGAGACGAGCATCGTCCGCCTGCGCCCCAGCCGGTCGCTCAGCACGCCCGCACAGAGTACGCCGGCGATCGAGCCGGCCAGCGCGCACCCCACATACCACCCCTGCTGCAGGCTGTCCAGCCCGAAGCGGGCCGTCACCAGCTCGACGGTGCCGGAAATCACGGCAGTGTCGTACCCGAACAGGAGTCCGCCCACGGCCGCCGTGACCGCAAGAAAAAGCATGTAAGATATGTTGCCGCGCCGTTTCATGGAGTATATTTACCGTTTCCGGTAAGGGTTGTCGATTTTAAAATAATCGCAGTAGCGATCGTAAAGATGTCCCGCCTGCGGATAGGCCGAATTGGGACTCATGAAGTGCGAGAATTCGAACGTGATGACGTTCCGCATCCCGGCCCGCCGTGCGGCGTCCAGCTTCAGCAGCAGCTTCTCCCACTTGATCGGCAGGAAGCGGATCGGCATGTCGCGGTCGAACGACTCGATGTTGGTCCAGCACTCCATGCCGTACTTGTCGGCCAGCGCCTTGTTCACCACCAGATAGTCGTACAGCTCGTGGTAATCGACCTGCCCGTCCTGAAACGCGAGGATGTCCACCGCTCCGGCGACATTGCCCAGTATCTCGTTCCACTCGCGGCGGTGCTCTTCGACCGAAAGGGCCTTGTCGCCCGCCATCACCTGATCGGTCTTGACGCCGTGGATGTAGGGTGAGATCATCGTTTTCAGACCGCCCGAAACCGCCTTGGCATGGCGGCCCACTTCCGCATAGATGCGCGACATGTTCTTGGTCCGGCGGCTGATCTCCTGCGACAGATACCACCCCTGAAACGACTCGTGGTGGCCGTATCTGGCCCACACCTCGTCGATCAGTTTCAGGTTCAGGTCTATCTCGCGCTGGAAGAGTCCCTCCTGCCAGTATTTGCCCGAATCGTACATGCCGAAATAGAACGCCATATCGTATTTGTCGGCCAGCGTAAGGAACATCTCCACCAGATCGACCGGGGGATAGTACACCTCTTCGCTTTCGAGCAGGCACTCGAACGGCGCGGCGATCCACCGTCCCAGCCCGGCGCGGATCAGCACCACGGTGTTGATCCCCATGTTTTTCATCGCCCGGAAATCGGCGTCCCACTCCCTGACGCCCCAGTTCTGGTGGGGAATGTCCCAGCTCACCTCGTCGAGGAACGTCGCACGAACGGGAATCGCTTGGAGAATGCCTTCTGTTCTGAAATCGTCGTCCGACAGGCCGCAGGCCGCGTCGCCGCCCGCCGCACCCTTCGGGGAGCAGGCCGCCAGCACGACTGCGATCAGCACGGCCAACGCCGCCGCCAAACCGCCCGGTTTAGGGTAATGTCCGTTCATCGGTCTCTATTCCAAGGTTTTCAGATACTCCATATAACGGTCGTACAGGTGCCCCGCCTGCAGGTAGGCCGACTGCGGACTCATGAAGTGCGAGAACTCGAACGTAATGGCGTTCTGGTAACCGGCCTGAGCCGCCAGCCCCATCTTGAGCCGCAGTTTCTCCCACTTGATCGGCAGGAACTTGATCGGCATGTCGCGGTCGAAGGTCTCGGAATTGGTCCAGCACTCCAGCCCGTAACGGTCGGCCAGTTTCTTGTTGACTTTCAGAAAATCGACCAGCTCGTCATACTCCACATGGCCGTCCTGAAAGGCGACGATATCCACGGCGCCCTTGATTCCGGCGAAGATGGCGTCCCACTCGCGTTCATGGCTTTCGAGCGTCACGACGTTCTGCTTCGAAGTCGAAGCATTGTACTGGCTGACGTTCTTGCTGCCGTCGATATAAGGGGAAATCATGGTCGGCAGACCGCCGGAAACCTCCTTGCAATAGCGTCCCAGACTCGCATACAGATCGACGATCTTGCCGGTATTGCGGCTGCATTCCTGCGAAATATACCAGCCCGCAAAGGATTTGTAATGTCCGTAACGGCTCCACACCTCGTCGATCACGCGTTTGTTCAGCGCAACCTCCTGTTCGTATTCGCCGCGGTCCCAGTACTTGCCCGAATCGTAGAGTCCGAACCAGAAGTTCATGCCCCACTTGTCGCTCAGGCGCAGGAACATATCGACCAGATCGACGGGCGGTTCGTAACACCCCTCCTCGGCCGTGAGCACCCGCGAGGGAAAAGTCTGCCAGCGGCGGGAGGCGCCGGGGGGCAGGGTCGCCGTGCCGAGCTAGGCTTCGCGCATGTAGCCGAAGTCACGGTCCCATTCGGCTTCGCCCCAGTTCTGATGGGGAATATCATGACTGATTTCGTCGAGAAAAGTTCCTTTTATTCGCATAACTCATTTATTTAAATTTCAAATCAGGTTCTCCAAAAAAGCCTGCGGTTCGTAAAAAAGACCGTAACGGCCATGACCGCGGCCGTGACCAGCACGCCCCGCACCACGCCCATCCACGGGCATAGCTCGGCAAAGGTCTGTAAATAAGGCGCCAGATGCAGCAGCGTCAGCAGGGGCATGATGAGGAATCCGGCCGCCGTATAGGCTACCATCGGATTCTGCCCGCATTTGACCAGCGCCGAGAAACGCACATTCAGCCGCCGCATCGCGATTCCGGCGGCGATCAGGACAAACGAAGCCAGCCCGGAGGTGACGAAAAAATAGCTGAACGTCGCGTAATCCTTCTTGATGCCCCCTTCGAACGCCTCCAGCGCCAGTCCCAGCATCAGCCAGAAAAAGCCCCAGCCGAAAAGCGAACGGTGCAGTCTTCCGGTCGCGGAGCCGTCCCCGCGCAACAGACGGCGGAGCAGGAGACAGATCAGGACGCCCGCCGCGAGATTCACGACCAGCTGCCGCGCGAAAAGCCCCCACATATTCAGGCATATCAGCGTCACGAGCAGAACGAGTATCCAGACCTCCCGCCGCCGGGACGCCCCCGGCGCATCTTCGCCGCTCTGCGTCATCCATTCGTAGATACGGTCTCCCGCAATCGTGCCGGGAATGATGATACAAAGGTATTTCAGGTAGTCGAAGCGGAAAAGCCACGGCGCAGGCGACCAGTCCCACAACGCCTCGTTCCACGAACCTTCGACGCCGCTGCCCAGACGCAGTGCCGCCAGCAGCGCCAGCACACCCAACCGCGCCAGCAGATTGTTCCGCGTATAGAGCCACACCAGACTGCCGAACAGCGCCATATTCGCAAGGATCAGAATGATGACGTCGCTCCGCTCCGCCGAGACGGGCAGTCCCCAGATCCACCGGGCGGCCGCCAGCAGGGCGGCGATGCCGGCGACGCCGGCCAGACAGACCATGCGGTTCTGCCGGTCCGAAAGCCGGCCGAAGCGCATGAAAAGCGCACAGAAACAGCCCCAGCCCGCCAGTTGCAACAGCGAGGAGCCCCATCCCGGCAGCGTTCCCGTCACTCCGGAACGCAGGTTGGCAAGGGCAATGGCGAAAAGCGCCAGCAACGCCCACCTGCGCGCCACGACCGTCAGGATCAGCGCCACCGATTCGCCCCGCTGTTCCAGCCGCCGGCGCAGGGCCAGCGGGAAAGCGGCTCCCATCGAGAAGAGGAAAAACGGGAAGACCAGATCGACCCATGTAATTCCCGGCACCGACGGGTCGAAGCGGAACGACGGCGGCGGCACCTGCGCATGAAACAGCCACGCAGGAAGTTCGGCGTGCCACAGGATCTGCCCCGACAGCACCATTTCCACGATAGCCAGCCCCCGCAGCAAATCGACCGTATAAGCTCGTTTTTCCATCTGCAAGGCGTGTTATTTCAGGTATTTCTGTTTCTTGAGGTAATCGGTCCAGATCACATATCCCGCGGGATGGAGGTGGATTCCGTCCTTCGTCAGGTCGATGCGCAGCTCGCCGTCGGCATCGGAAAGCAGCGGCGCAAGATCGACGAACGTACACCACGGCTTGGCGTCGCACAACCGCACCAGCCGCGCATTGAGCGCCCGCACCTGCGGATTGTGCCCCTTGAGTCCGGGATAGGCCAACCGCCGGGTGTTGACCGGCAGCACGCTCTGGATATAGAGCCGGCAGCCGGGAACGGCTTCGTGCACCATGTCCGCCATGCGGGTAATGTTCATCACGATCGTATCGACGGGCTGCCCGCCCGTCAGGTCGTTGATACCAGCCATCAGGAAGATTTTGCGGGGCTTGCTTTTCAGGATATCGGGCAGGCGGTCGATCATGCCGAAGGTGTTGTCGCCGCCGATGCCGCGGTTCTCGACGTCGCCGCGTTTGAGCAGCAGGCTCCACCACCCCTGTTCGGTGATGCTGTTGCCGAGGAAGACGATCGCCCCCTGCTGCAGTCCCTCTTCGTCGTGGGCCGCACGGCGGGTATCGTAGTAGGCATTATGGAATTTCTGCGCCGAAGCGCCGGATGCCGCGAAAAGGGCGGCCAGAAACAATATGACGATGCGTTTCATAATCAGTCTTTTTTAATTACGCCGTCGATACCGGTCTTGACATAAGACCACTGATCGGCTTTTTTCAGGTGAATCATATCGAACAGGAAATAACCGTCGCAGGCATTGATGCAGGCGGCGACCGAAGCGGTGATGGCCCGGTTCTCCTCCTCCTGCGGCACCTTGTCCTCGGCATCCCAGTTTCCCACGTCGGGACCGCCTGCCACCATCGGGCAGGCCCCCATCGTACGCTCTTTGGCCAGCAGGCAGAATCCCTGCATGGTCCATTCGGTCGTGCCGTAAACGCGCGTCGGGGAGGCGTAGGCGCCGATGAGCATCTGGTCCATCAGGTCGGCATAGCCGTAGTTCATGTATTTCTTGGTAGCCCATGAGAATTTGGACGAGGTATCGTAATTGGGGCTGGCCCAGTTGACGCCCACGTCGTAATAGCTGGCATACCAGCCTCCGACGTATACGCCGAACTTGACCGACGGATTGACCGACTTGACGGCGGCGCGCGCCTTCTCCATAAAGTCGTGGATCACCTTCGCCCGGAATTCGAGCCACTGCTTCATATGCACGGGCACCGGCGAGGGTATGCCCGAAGTATGGCCGGCAGGCAGAATGTCGGCAGGGAAACCGGCAACCGACTGGCCGATATACTTCTCGAACTCCTTGCGCGTATAATTCGAGAAATCGCTGGTAAATCCGTCGAAGCGCCCCCGGTCGAGGAAGATTCCCGCCAGTCCGTCATAGGCCGCGAGGTCCCTGAGCATCGAACAGAGATACTCCTGCACTTCGGGCAATACCGGATTGAAGAACTTGGCGGACTGCGAGGTTGACATGATGTTCGTGATGCCGCCCGCCAGATTCAGATCGGTCGTCCACGCCCGCTTGGCCTCATCCCGGAAAACGACTCCGGCGCCGCCCAGCAAGGTCTGGTTGCCGCCCGTAAAGGTATTGATCGCGGCGTGAATGCGCAGATCGAGCGACTTTCCGGCGTCGATAAACGCCTGCAGGTAGTCCCACGTGGCCGTGCGTTCGACCTTGGAATATCCGCCCGGCAGCCATGCGCCGAGCCATTCCACCTGATCGACCACCGACGTACGGAAAAGCACGTCGCCGGTAGTAGGCCGCACATCGACCACGATATCGGTGAATCCGGCCTCCTTGGCCTTGGTCAGATCGCGCAGTATATTCTCCTTGCTGTTGGCGAAATCGGGGAAGTTGGCGGCGGCATCGACCCAGATGAACCGGGGTTTCTCCACTCCCGGTTGCGGATCGGGATCGGGGTCGGGATCGGGCCACTCCCATTCGGGCTCCTTCGAATCCGAGCCGCACGAAACAGCCCCGTATCCCAGCGTCAGCGCCACCAAAGCCGCCGCAAACCATTTGATATTCTTTTTCATCTTCAAAATTATGTTTGTTTTAGGACCTGCATCCCCGGTCAGAGGGATGCAGGCAAAAGGGGTGTTACTTGTCGATACAGTCGAACTCCCAAGCGACCAGCGCATTGGTATTGGCGTCCGTATAGTAGAGATTCATCTTGTATCCGTCGGCCGATGCCGTCATCAGCACGTCGCCGGCCGCATTGACCACCGCCCCGGCAGGCTTGTATTCGTTCGATACGAAAACCTTCGACGGCGACGTGTCGCACGCACCCGTCATCTGATCGGGCGTCGTCACATCGAACATGTAGGCCTTGAACTCTCCGTAGGTGAAATGCGCGCCCTCATAAATCGCCGCATATTTGGCGTTATTGAACGTACATACATCCACACAGTTGTAGTTGGAGTTGGCACCCCATGTCGCAGTGGCGATCTTGTGGGTTACAGCGCCCGTCGCATCGACACGATACAGCGCATTGGCACTGTAGTAGGCAAGGAAGTAAGGATCGTCGGGATTGGCCGAATAAGCCTCCACGTCGGCGTGGCCGTTGCCGTTCCAGCCGGCGGTCGCCCCCGTAACCGAGATCATCTGCGGTTTGGCCGGCACGCCTCCGGTAATCACCCAGCGGAGGAACTTGCAAACGGCACCGTTCCACGTATAGATCACGGCCGTAACGATCGCATCGCCCTTCACGTTGCCCTGCACCGAAATGTGCTTGCCCATCGAAGCGCCCGTAGCGTTCGTATAGGAGAGCAGCTCGGCAGGCATTTCATCCGTCGATGCCGCCGCATAAACCTTGAATTCGGCATTGGGATTAGCCAAGTTCGCATAGAGGATGTTGCCCGCGTCGTCCGAGGTCATACCGCCGTCGGCCGCTACGCCCTTCATGTCGTGTGCACCCAAGAAATCACCCGTCGCGCGGTTGAACAGGAACTTGTCCGCACCGGTCGAAAGCACGAGCTTGTTGCCCGACGCCGCCAGCGAATAGATCTTACCGCCGGCATTGACGATTCCGAGTTTGTCGAGCGATACGTTCTGCCAAACCTCCGTCTCGCTGCCCGCACGCCAACCGTATTTGATCTTGGGCGGAATCTCCTTGCTCACGGAATAAACCCGCTTGGTCACGCCGTCATGCGCCGTAACCGTAAATTTCACGCCCTCGCCCTCGTAATTGGCCGCAACGGCGGGATCGGGCGAGATCGTGGCGTGGGGAGAAAGAATCACCTGCGCCGTCACCGACGAAAGGTCATCGACCGTAATGAGTGAAATCGTGTTCCGGTCGTTATCGATCACACCCTGAATAGCCGGTTCGTCGGTGGCGAAAGAGATGATCTCGCATTTATCCGATTTCTTGATATTGCCCGTCACGCAGAAATTGCGCTTCGAACCGTCGACACGCGTCAGCGTAAACCAGTTTTCCTTCGTCAGATCCAATACCCCAAGCATCGGCGTGATGAAACAGTTGTCATCCAGATTAGCCGTGACGCGCATCTGGGTAATCGAAGTGGTATTCGACGAATTTTCGGGATAATAGTAAGGAACATCGATCACGATACGCTCCTGTCCCTCGGTCACCGCCGCGGTGAATTTTGCCAGCGGGTCGTTTTTATACTCCCCGGTAGCGAACTGCGCCGAGATGGTGTTCAGCCCCTGATCCACGACCGACGGGGTCAGCTCATCCGGCTCATGGCAGCCGCCTAAGCCGAGCAGAGCCGCCAATGCAAATAATTTAATGCTATTTTTCATGGTTTCGGTTTCTTTTAGAGATTATAACCACTCAGGGAACTGCTTGACGGCCGAATTGTTGCTCAGCTCGGTTTCAGGCAGCGGAATACGGTAAAGCTTCTCTTCGAAAAGGCGGTCCTTACGGTCGCAGTCGACGTAGGTATAAATAAACTCGGCACCCTGCTTTTCGATTTTGAGACCGTGTACGCGGCTGTTCTGACCGGAATAAGCCGTATGCGCGAGTTTCCAGCGGCGCATGTCCCAATAATGATGTCCTTCGCAGTAAAGTTCGATCTTCCGCTCCTGCCGGATCGCCGCCATCAGCGCCTCGCCGGACTTATTGGAGTAAGGCAGGCCTACGCGCTCCCGAATCTGGCGCAGGTCGTCGTTCGCACCGTCGGCCCCCAGCATGTAGCACGCCTCGGCGTGATTCAGAATGACTTCAGCCAGACGAATGGCAATCCAAGGCTGCGTACAGGCTTTCGAATAGTCGGTATAACCTTCGTTCAGCATTTTGCGCAGATAATAACCCGTGGTCGTACGGCCGTTGAGCGCCGAACCGTCGTCGTAAACGGCATAGCCGTCTTTACCGCTCACATAAGGTTCGAGAGCACGGCCTTTCCATTCGCACCCGTTGTAAAGCACGGAAGCATGGAAACGGGGTTCCAATTGAGCATAAGGCGGCGTATCGGTCGTACCGGTCGTCGTATTGTGCCACGGTGTCCAGTCGGGATAACCGCCCGTCGTCGCCAGTTCGTACGACTCGACCATCTCCTGCGTCGGAGTGGCCCGTCCGCCCATGGTCGTATTGTCGCCGCCCGGCATAAAGAGCTTGTCCCAGCTATGGTTCGGGCCGCCGACCAGATAGTTGTATTCCAGAATCGACTCCGTATTACCGTCGCGCATCGAGGTAAACGCCTTGGCGTAATCGGCAGCCGTTTTGCCCGGCATCAGCACATAACCGAGTTTGAATACCTCTTCAGCCGCGGTTTTGGCCGACTGCCAGCGTTTGGCATAGAGCATCGCACGCGACAGCATCGCATACGCGGCACCGGAAGTAATGCGCCCCGCTTCGTTGTCCCATTTGGCCGGAAGGGTCTTGGCGGCATAGGAAAGGTCGCCTTCGACCATATTCCACCCCTCCTCCTCGGTCGAGAGGGCCTTATTCTCGGTAATCGCCAGCAAATCCTCGTTATAGAGAATCACCTCCGGAGTGCGCTTCAGCAACTGGAAATAGAGGAATCCGCGGAAGAACCGGGCCTCGGCCTCGAAACGCTTGTAAGTGTCGCCGTCGAAATTGCTTCCGTATTTTTTCAGTCCGTAAAGGAACTCGTTGACGCGACGGATACGAGTGTAGGTATCATCCCATGCTCCGAAATGGAAAGCGGCCGTCGATGCGGCAAGTCCGCCCTCGGCGAAAGCGATGATATTGGCAAACCCCACGTTCGTGCCCGGCGTGGCGGATCCGAACTTGAGCGTCTCGGTCAGGCCGTCCGTCAGGCCGACCTGACTGTCGCCGGTCTCAAACGCCCCGTACCGGGAGATGTAGGGATAAAACCCATTGACATACTGAGTCACATAATTGACGTCGCTCCATACGATCTTTTCCGACACCTTGTTGGTCGGACTCATGTCGAGCCAATCGTTACAGCCCGTCATGGCGACCGTAGCAGCCAGCAAAACGATATTTATGATTTTCTTTTTCATGATTTTGAATTTTGTCGGTTAGAACGAAACTTCGAGACCGCCCACAACCGTACGCTGCTGCGGATAGTAACCGTTGGTCACGCCCGGCCATTCGGGATCGACGCCTTCGGGCAGACCCGACCATGTGCAGAGGTTGTTGCCTTCGATATAAACCTTCACCTTCTGGATGCGCAGTTTGTTGGTCCAGTTTTTGGGCAGCGTATAGCCCAGATGAACCGATTTCAGACGCAGATACTTTCCGTCGCGGTACCAGAACGACGAAGCATAGGAGTTGTTCGTGTTAGGCGGATTGAGCGACAGACGGGGATACTCCGCATTGGGATTTTCGGGCGTCCATGCCTTTTCTACGAGATAACGCGGCGAGTTGGCGCCGGCCTTGAACGGACGGGTGAAAATCGTATTGTCCTCATTCCAGTTGTAATAAGTACCCGTCAGCGAAACGTCGCAAACGGCAGCCCCGACAAACAGAATATCGAATTCAAGTCCTTTCCACGAAGCATTGAGATTGACACTGCCGTTGAACTGCGGACGCTGGCCGCGACCGAGATAGGCGCGGTCCTGATCGTACGTAATGGCGCCGTCGCCGTTGAGATCCTTGTATTTGATATCGCCCACACGGGGACGCGAGCCGGAGATCCACGGCGAATTGTCGATCTCCTCTTCGCTCTGGAACAGGCCGTCGGCCATAAAGCCCATCGTCATGTAGCGGCTCTTGCCGGTGCGCTTGGCGTAATCGGGCGTATTGGGGCTGTCCTGATAACGGAGCCAGCGATCTTTCGCCCAAGTCATATTGACGGTCACGCCATACTGGAAATCTTTGCCGATGTGATTACGATGAGTCAGTTTGACGTCGATACCCTTTACATCCTGCGCATTGTTATTTATGTAAGTGGGGTAATAGCCGCCCATCGAAGCGGGTTTTCCGGTGTTCGATCCCAGAATATCGAAAATATAGTTGTAGAAAGCATCGAACTCCACTCCGAGTTTTCCGCTCCACATCGCCAGATCGAAACCTACGTTGTAGGAATAATTACGCTCCCAAGTCAGAAGTTCGTTCGCAACCAGCGACGTCATGATACCGTTCTGCCCCACGCCGCCGAGAACGACGCTCGGTGCCGTACTGACATTGGAGAACGTGCTCAGGAAAGCATAGGCCGCCGAGCCGGAGTCGTCGCCCAAGGAACCGAACGATGCACGGAGTTTGAAGTTGTCGACCGCGTTGCGCAGGGGAGCGAAGAAGTTCTCCTCCGACATGCGCCATCCGAGCGATACCGAAGGGAAGAATCCCCAGCGGCGTCCCGAAACGTTGCCGATAAACTTATAAGATCCGTCATAACGTCCTGAGAATTCGAACAGATATTTATCGGCATAATTGTACTGTCCGCGGAAAACCAGTCCGACCTTACGCGAAGCGTCGCTGGAACCGCCTATCGGCTTATCTGCCGGAGTCGTCGCTTGGTCCAGTTCGGGCAGTTGCGGGAACGGAATGTCCTTACCCGAAGCCGAGAATTTATTGGTCTTGTAATCGCGGGTTTCGATCAGCGCCAACAGATCGACTTTGTGTTTCTCCGCAAAGGTATTTTTATAGCTGATGCTGGCCTGAGAGGTAATTCGGCGCCACTGCGAGAATCCTTCGGTCAGGTTATTGGTTTTCTTGCCGGTCGTGACGTTCGCATCGTTGCGCGGATCCGACGCCTTGGAATAAGTGATATCCTGACTGGTCGAATTCGGCGTGCTGGCCAACATGAGGAAGTAAGGCGTACTCAGGATTTTGGATGTCGTAGAGCTGCGGTCGTACGCACCCATAACCTTCAGGCTGAGACCCTTTACCCACGGAAGATCCCATTGCAGGGCAGCGTTGGTCTGTACGGCTACGGTCTGTGATTTCGAATAGCCCGACAGTTCGGTAGCGGCAATCGGATTGATCGTATTCCCGTAATTATTCTGGCTCGCGGTCGGAAGTCCGTCATAGGTCTTCGGCAGATAAGGATGCGCATAGGCGGCCTGCTCGGCAATCGAGAGCCACGGGGCCGTCGAAACGCTGGTGCCGGAAGTTCCTCCGGCAGGGAATCCGGGTTCCTTCCGATCTCCTATCTGACCTGCCACTCCAAACGTAAAGGTCAAACTCTTGGCAATCTTGGCTTCGATATTCGTACGCAGGTTGTAGCGGTCGTAATCGAAATTCTTGACATTACCGGTCTGATTCATATAGCCCAGCGAAGCGAAATAACTGATCCGGTCGCTGCCGCCCGTCGAAGTGACGCTGTGCTGCTGAATCGTACCGGTTCCGAAAATTTCGTCGATCCAGTTGGTGTTGCCCCAGCCGTTCGTGCCTTCGCGCATCATCTGTACATGCTTGGCCGTGAAGATCGGCTCCTGACCGTCGAGTTCGAGCGCCTTGTTGTACCAGTAAGCATAACCCGGACCGTCGAGGAATTCGGGATACGAGGTATTGAACGACGCACCGTAGGACCCCTTGTAAGTCAGATTCATCGCACCCTGTCTGCCCTTCTTGGTCGTTACGATCATCACACCGCCGGCTGCTTCGAGACCGTAAACCGCTACGGCGGCGCCGTCCTTCAGCAGCGATACCGACTCCACATCGTTGGGGTCGATGTCATTGATCGAACGCTGCACGCCGTCGACGATATAGAGAATACCCGACTTCGCGCCGCGAATGGTCATGCTGGCTTGGTCCTGACCGGGCTGTCCGGAATTCTGCACGGAGATAAGCCCCGGCAGACGGCCGGCCAGTCCCTGCGAGATATTGGACATCGGCATCTTCTGAAGTTCCTTGCCGTCGATCTGCGACACGGCCGCCGTCACGTCGGCGCGGCGCTGCGAGCCGTAACCGAGGATGACGACCTCGTCCAAACGGGCGGCATCCTCTTTCATCGTAACGTCAAGGTTGGAAATCCCCCCCCCACAAGTTATTCTCTGTGAGAACATTCCGATATACGTAAATTCCAGTATACCGCCTTTGGGAACCGCAATGGAATACTGTCCGTTTATGTCGGTCGTCGTACCCTTGTTCGAGTCCACGACCACCACGGTCACACCGACGAGCGGATTGCCCTGTTCATCGGTAACCGTACCCCCGACGGTAGGCTGCGCAAAGGCCGTCCCGGCCCCCGCCAACAGCAGGAACAATGTCCACAGACACGTCCTCGCCGCCAGAGAATCTCTGAATCTAGAGAAGAACTCTTTCATAGAATTACATTTAAGGTTAAGTTTTTAGTGTTTTATATTGGTTGCAGATCAGTTGCTCCCTTCGGCGATTCCGGCCGCCAGCTCCGACCACCAGCCGCGGTTGATGATATGGACGATATCGAAGATCATCAGTCCGTCGGTGTCGCGGAGCGCCTGCGCCACGGCGCGGGTGAATTGCGCTGCGTCGCCCTCGTACTGCTCGACGTAGATCGAACCCGTCACGGGAACCACGCCGCAGGTGATTTTCTTCGCCCATTCGGCGCCGCCCTCGATGCAGTACCAGTAATTCTGCTCGTCGGACATTCCCGCTTCCGTACGCTGCCCGACGACTCCGTTTGCCTTGTCGACTTCGGCTTTGGTAACCAGCGTATAGTAAAGCCCGGTCATATAGATGTCGAGCAGGTCGGCATAACCCGTATTCCTGTATTCGGGCGTCGCCCAATCGAAATAGCGGGCGGGATCGAACTGTTCGCTGGCCCAGTTGACGCCCACGTAATAATAGGTCGGGTACCATGCGCCCGTATAGTCCCCGATCAGCAGCCGGGGATTGATCTCCTTGAGCTGCCTGTGGGCTTCGGTCACGAAGTCCTTGATAACCGATGCGCGCCATTCGATCCACTTGCGGAACAGCGGGCCCTGCGACCAGTCCCACTTGCCGTCGGCATCCTGCGTCCAGCGGAGAATGTCATCGGGATAATCGGCGACTTTCGTTCCGGCATAGGCTTCGAAAAGCTCCTTCGACAGCGGACTGAAATCGGAGGTGATATTGTCGAAACGCACCCGGTCGAAGACGATGCCGTCCACGTCGGGATACTTCTCGGCGAACTCCCTCAGAATCGCCAGCTCGTACTCCTGCACTTCGGGATTAGCCGGGTTGAGCATGCCGTTGTAGTTGCTCTTTATTTCGCTGATCGGCACGATCTTCCCTTCGGTGTAGACCTGCGACTGCCAGTCGGCATGATCGCCGTAGATGATTCCCCGGTCGAAGAAGTTGTGACCGCCGGCGAACACGTTGAGCGAACCGTGCACGCGCATGCCCAGCTTGTGTCCCTCCTCGATGAAATAGCCCAGCAGATCGTAGTTCTCAGGACGGGTCACGCCGTCCCATTCGCCCATGTAAGGCGCAATATCGCTCTTGTAGAGCGTTTCGCCCATGATCGACTTCACGTCTACCACCACATCGGTAAAGCCCATGTCGTGGATTTTGGACACGTAATAACGGATCGAATCGGGATGACTCAGCGTAGCGTAATTGCCTTCGCAGTCGAACCACATGTAAAGCGGTTTCGACTGCTGTTTTTCCTGCGTGCAGGAGGCGGCTGCAAAGGCCGCGAGACAGATAAGGAGAAGTTTCTTCATATGATTCTTTATGGATTAGTTCACTTCGGAGATGACGACCGCCGTCGAAATCTTGCGCTCGACGATCACCTCGGCGCTGCCCGTGTCGCTGGGACGGTTGAGCACCTTGCCGTCGCTGCCGACCATGGTCGAAGATCCGCCGCCGTCGAGATTGACCGCATCGACGGCACCCAGCTCGATCAGTTTGTCGGCCAGTTCGGCCAGCGTAAACCCGGCGCTGCCCCGCATATTGCGTCCGTCGCACACCAACAGGATCAGTTTTCCGTCGGCCGTGGCGCCGACCGCCGTACGCGGCTGACGCGAGGTCCCGGCGATGCCGCCGCCGTCGAACACCTCTTTCCAATAATTCTCCACGGCGACATTCTTCCCCTCCTTGACCAGCATCGGACCGCCTCCGACCGCCTCCTGCGGCGTCCAGAGCACGGCGCCGGGCGTCTTCGAAGTCGGTGGCGCGGACATATACGTATTCGTACGTTCGTCGTTGTCGAGTGCGGACGGGAAGGCATAAGGCTTGTTGCCGTCGTCGAGAACGCAGTAAATCCAGTGCGTCTCGAACCCTCCGGACGCCATCTGCCCGAACGAAGAACGCACGGGATAAACCGTCTGATTGTTACGTGTCACCGTCTGATTCTCGATCGACTTGACGGTACCGCCGGTAACAAGCAGGCTCAGCGAGTTCCCGGCCCACCAATACCCGGCATTGATCGTCACACAAGCCGTTCCCCGGTTGGCCGAAGCGAATTCGGCATGAATGCGCGACGGGGTTTTCTGCTGCGGCAGATGCACGGCGTTGAAGCGCAGTTTGGGATTGGCTTTCAGGTCGGCCACGGCCACGAATCCGAGACATTGTTTTCCTCCGCCCAGATCGTCCGTAAACTCGGTTACGGTCAGGCCGGCAGGATAATCGCCCGGCTGCGGGTCGGGATCGGGTCCGTCGGGAAATTCATAGTCGGGCGTTTTCGAATCGCTGCCGCACATACAGCACACGGCGCAGACACAGACAGCAAGCAGGGCGAAGCCAAGAAATTTTAGTTTCATATTTCAGTCAGCATTGGGTTTTGGTTCGGTTCGGATACCTTATATATATTCTGAACAGATTTATTATATGTTCGCCAACAAATGTAATAATTAAAATTATTACACAAAACTTTTATAATAATATTTTTTACTTTAAAATAAACATAAATAAAATATTTTTATAGAGTACAATCACACAAACATATTGAATATCTGACGATTAACCCAAAACACCACCCCAAAATGCTTAGTAAATAAATTTTCTTTCAACCGAAGATATAGAAAATATTTATCGTTTTTCAGAATCAATTCGGGTGCCCAGCAAATACGACACTCCCCGCAGACGGGCGAAAGAGCGCCTGCGGCATGACCGGCAATAAGCATTTCCGGCCGGATAATATACGGATGCGGCTTTTCGGGGCGGCATTCTTTTTTATTTCCGATTTTTTATCTATTTTTGATTAAATATGCAGACACAATGGCAGTTCAGACTCTCAGAAAAGTGTTTCGGTTCTATGTGGACGGCTTCCGCAGCATGACTGTAGGCAAGACGCTCTGGGCCATCATTCTGGTCAAGCTGTTCATCATGTTCGCCGTCCTCAAACTCTTTTTCTTTCCCGATTTTCTGGCCGGCCAAAGCCCCGAAGAGCGCAGTCGCTCGGTGATGAAGGAACTAACCCCCGAAAAATAACTCCGTATCTATGCTATCCGATTACTTGCAAACAGTCGATTGGTCGCGTGCGCAGTTCGCCATGACGGCCATCTACCACTGGCTTTTCGTGCCGCTCACGCTGGGACTGGGCTTCATCCTCGCCATCATGGAGACCCTCTACGTCCGCACGGGCGACGAATTCTGGAAACGGACCACCAAATTCTGGATGCGCCTGTTCGGCATCAACTTCGCCATCGGCGTGGCGACGGGCATCATCCTCGAATTCGAATTCGGCACCAACTGGTCCAACTACTCGCATTTCGTGGGCGACATTTTCGGCGCCCCGCTGGCAGTCGAGGGCATCATGGCCTTCTTCATGGAGAGCACCTTCATCGCCATCATGTTCTTCGGCTGGAACAAGGTCTCGAAGGGCTTCCACCTCACGGCGACATGGCTCACGGCCATCGGGGCCAACCTCTCGGCCCTGTGGATTCTGGTCGCCAACGCATGGATGCAGTATCCCGTAGGCTGTACGTTCAACCTCGAAACGGTGCGCAACGAGATGACCTCGTTCTGGGACGTGCTCTTTTCGCCCGTGGCGATGAACAAGTTCTTCCACACCGTCACCTCGTCGTTCGTGCTGGCGTCTCTGTTCGTCGTGGGCGTCAGCGCATGGTACCTGCTCAGGCGGCGCGAGCAGAAGATGGCCCGCAAGAGCATCGCCATCGCTTCGGCCTTCGGCTTCATCTTCGCGCTGGTCACGGCCACGACCGGCGACCGGTCCGGCGCGGTCATCGCCCGCGTGCAGCCGATGAAACTCGCGGCCATGGAGGCCCTCTACGACGGTTCGCAAGGCGCCCCCCTGACAGCGATCGGCATCGTGAAGCCCGAAGCCGAACGCACGTCGAACGAAGATGCGTTCTACTTCAAAATCGACATTCCGAAGCTGCTCTCCATCATGAGTTTCCGCGATGCGGACGCCTATGTGGCGGGCATCAACGATCTGGTGAACGGCAACGAGCGGTACGGCGTCATGTCGGCGGGCGAGAAAATCGAACGCGGCCGCGTAGCCGTCGGCGAGCTGGCCCGCTACCGCAAGGCGCTCGACGAGGGCGACCAAGCCACGATCGACGAAGTAACCGCCAAATTCGATCCCGCGACGCCCCAAGGCGAGGAGTTCCTGCGCGAATACTTCGCCTACTTCGGCTACGGCTACCTCGACGCACCGCAGGACATCGTTCCCGACGTGCCGCTGCTGTTCTACTCGTTCCGCGTGATGGTGGGCGCCGGATGCTTCTTCATCCTGCTGCTGGGAGTCGTCTGGTGGTTAAACCGCAAGGACCGGCTGGCGGACAAACGCTGGCTGCTATGGATCGCCGTATGGTCCGTACCGCTGGCCTACCTCGCGTCGCAGGCGGGCTGGGTGCTGGCCGAAGTCGGCCGGCAGCCGTGGGCCATTCAGGACCTGATGCCTGTGGGCATCGCCGCGTCGAAGATCGGCAGCACGTCGGTCACGGCGACCTTCTTCATCTTCCTCGCGCTCTTCACGGCGCTGCTGATCGCCGAACTGAGCATTCTGTTCCGTCAGATTAAAATCGGTCCCGAACAAGAAAAAGAATAAACTACTATGGAAACTATAACACTCTTGCAACATTATTGGTGGCTGATCATCTCCCTGCTGGGAGCGCTGCTGGTCTTCCTGCTCTTCGTGCAGGGCGGACAGGGACTGCTTTACTGCCTCGGCAGGACCGAGGAGGAACGCAACATGCTGGTCAATTCGCTGGGCCGCAAATGGGAGTTCACCTTCACGACGCTCGTGACGTTCGGCGGCGCGTTCTTCGCCTCGTTCCCGCTCTTCTACTCCACCTCGTTCGGCGGCGCCTACTATGTCTGGATGACCATTCTGCTGAGTTTCGTCATACAGCCCGTCGCCTACCAGTTCCGCCGCAAGGCGGGCAACGTTTTCGGCGAAAAGACGTTCGACGTCTTCCTGATGATCAACGGCATCGCAGGTCCCCTGCTGCTGGGCACGGCCGTCGGGACGCTCTTCACGGGTGCAAACTTCACGGTGGACCGCCTCAACTTGGCCAACGGCGCAGGCAGCGGCAGCGCAACGGTCATCTCGCAGTGGACCACGCCGTGGCACGGTCTCGAAGCGCTCGGAGACATGCGCAACGTGGCGCTGGGGCTGGCCGTGATGTTCCTCGCCGGGATGCTGGCCTGCCAGTATTTCATGAACAACATCGCCGACGAGACGCTCTTCGCCCGCGCCCGCAGGCGCATGCTGACGCTCGCCGCCCCGTTCCTCGTCTTCTTCCTGACGTTCTTCGTCTGGCTGCTCTTTTCCGACGGCTTGGCGGTCGATGCCGCAGGCCGCATTTCGGCCGAACCTTATAAATACCTGCACAACATGCTCGAAATGCCCTACGTGGCCGCAGCGCTGCTGATCGGCGTGGTATCGGTGCTGTGGAGCATCTATTCGGGCTGGCGCGGGAAGCGCAACGCCGTCTGGTTCGGCGGCGCGGGCACCGTGCTGACGGTACTGGCCCTGCTGCTGTGCGCCGGATGGAACAACACGGCCTACTACCCGTCGCTGGCGGAGATGCAGTCGTCGCTGACGATTTACAACTCGTCGTCGAGCGAATTCACGCTCAAAGTGATGAGCGTCGTCTCGCTGATGATCCCGTTCGTCGCAGCCTATATCTGGTACGCATGGCGGGCCATGAACCGCAAACCGATCACCCGCGAAGAGATACGCGGGAACGACCATATGTATTGACACGAAAAAGGGGGAAAGTTCGAGACTTTCCCCCCTTTTTTTATTCCAATCTTTTCCGCCGGTTATTTTTCGCCATCGCCGAACGGATACTGATTCTGGTGCACGTCGTCGAAACGAAGTCCCTTCTCGTAGGTCTTCATGGCGCGGCGGCTCATACCCATCGACGAGAAACCGCCGTCGTGGTAGAGGTTCTGCATCGTCACCTTGCGCGTGAGGTCCGAGAAGAGCGTCAGCACATAGTCGGCGCAGTCCTCCGCCGAAGCGTTGCCCAGCGGCGACATGTTCTCGGCGAACTCCATCAGGTCGCCCAGTCCCAGCACGCCGCTTCCGGCGGTCGTCGGGGTCGGCGACTGCGATACGGTATTGATGCGCACGTGCTTCTCACGGCCGTAGATATAGCCGAAACTGCGCGCGATCGACTCCAGCAACGCCTTGGCGTCCGCCATGTCGTTGTAGCCGTAAAGCGTACGCTGCGCGGCGATATAGCTCAGCGCCACGATCGAACCCCAGTCGTTGATGGCGTCCTTGCGGCGTGCCACCTGAATCGCCTTGTGGAACGAAATGGCCGAAATATCGAGCGTCTTCGAGAGATAATCGTAATCCAGATCGTCGTACGTGCGGCCCTTGCGGACGTTGGGCGACATGCCGATCGAGTGGAGCATGAAGTCGAACTTGCCCCCGAAATGTTCCATCGTCTTGTCGATCAGATTCTCCAGATCCTCGACGCTCGTGGCGTCGGCCGGAACGACGATCGTATTGCATTTTTCAGCCAGCCGGCCGATTGTACCCATGCGAATAGATACGGCAGTATTCGTGAGGACGATTTCGGCACCCTCTTCAACGGCGCGTTCCGCCACTTTCCATGCGATCGACTGCTCGTTGAGTGCTCCGAAAATAAGGCCCTTCTTGCCTTTCAATAAATTGTATGCCATCCTATTTAGATTAAAAATTCGGGCAAATATAACAAAAATATTTCAATCGACCGCGCCGACCGCCCGGATCGGGTATAAATCGGCTGTATCCCGGCAAACGCCCGCCGCCGGACTTTCATCTTTTTTCGCGCGCCGCAGTATCTATCTGCTTTATTTATCGTACCTTTGCCCCCCGATTAAAATATGCACATGACCATTACAGACGATTTCAGCGCACTGGGGCTTTCCGAGCAGATGCTCACCGCAGTCCGCGCCAAGGGATTCGAGACGCCCACCGCAATCCAGAAGCTCACAATCCCCCACCTGCTTACCAAAACCAACGACATCATAGCCCAGTCGCAGACCGGTACGGGTAAAACCGCGGCCTACGGCCTGCCGATACTCCAGTCACTCGAACCCGCCCGCGGACCGGTTCAGGCCATTATCCTCGTGCCGACGCGCGAACTGGCGCTGCAGGCCGCCGAGGAGTTGCTCTCCTACAACCGCGAAAAACGGCTCTCGATCACCGCCATCTACGGCGGCGCCGCGATGAGCGAACAGCTGCGCCGGCTCGCCAAAGGCGTCGATATCGTCGTCGGCACGCCGGGCCGCGTGCTGGACCACATCCGCCGCGGCACGCTGAAACTCGAAAACGTCCGTTACCTCGTATTGGACGAAGCCGACGAAATGCTCAACATGGGCTTCGTGGAGGACGTCGAGGAGATCATGAGCCACACCAGCGAGGAGCGGCGCGTGCTGCTCTTCTCGGCGACGATGCCCGAACGCATCATCCGGCTCTCGAAAACCTACATGCGCGACACGGAGATCGTGCGCGTCGAGAACAAGCAGCTCACGACCGACCTCACCGAGCAGATCTACTTCGAGGTGCGCGAAGCCGACAAGTTCGACGCCCTGACCCGCATCATCGACGTCGAGCCCGAATTCTACGGCATCATCTTCGCCCGCACCAAGATCGGGGCCGACGAAACCGCATCGCGGCTCGCCGCCCGCGGCTATGCCGCCGAGGTGCTGCACGGCGACGTCTCGCAGGCCCAGCGCGAAAAGATACTCCGCAAGTTCCGCGACCGCTCGGTCAATATCCTCGTCGCCACCGACGTGGCGGCGCGCGGCATCGACGTGGGCAATCTGACCCACGTCATCAACTACTCGCTGCCGCAGGACTCCGAGAGCTACGTGCACCGCATCGGCCGCACGGGCCGCGCCGGCAAGCAGGGCACAGCCATCACCTTCGTCTCGCCCTCCGAATTCCGGGGACTGAACAACCTGATGCGCGACATCAAGGTCGAGATCAAGCGCGAAACCCTCCCCTCGCCGCAAGACATCGTCGAGATGAAACGGCTGAAGATCAAGGATGAGATGCAGGAGATCGTCGAAAACGAAAGTTACGACGGATACCGGGAGTTCGCCGAAGAACTGCTGGCCGAATACACGCCCGACGTGGCGCTGGGCGCCCTATTGCGTCTGGCGTTCCGCAGCGAACTCGACCAGAGCAACTACCCCGAAATCCGTTCGTTCTCGGTGGACCGCAAAGGCACGGCGCGGCTGTTCCTCGCCGTGGGCAGACGCGACGGCTACACGGCGCGCAAGCTGGTCGATATGCTCAAGTTCAAGTGCGGCCTGCGCGACAAATACATCAACGACGTCCAGATCTCGGACAACTTCTCGTTCGTGAGCGTGCCGTTCCACGATGCCGAAGAGATCGTCCGCAAGCTCAACCGCCTGAACCGGGGCCGCCGGCCGATAGCCGAAATCGCCCGCGACGGCGAGGAAGCCGCAGCCCGCAAACCCCGGCGCGCGAAAACGGCCGACGCCGGCGGAGAGGAATACGCCCCGGCCCCGAAAAAATCCGTCCGCAGGGAGAAACCGGCCGCCCCGGCACAAACCGCCCCGGCCGCCGGCGACGAATCCGCCGCGCCGCGCCGCAAGCTCAAAACCAAGATCCAAACCGAACCCCGTCCGGAAATCCCCGATTTCAGCAAAATGTCGAACGAAGGCTTCGACTGGTCGGCCTTCATGAAATTCGACGACGGCACGGCATGGGGCCGCGACGAGAACGGCAAAGGCAAGGGCGCCAAAAGCGTCCGCAAGACACCCAAACGGACCGTCACGGCCGCCCAGCGAATCGCCGCCAAAGGCAAGAAACGCAAATAACCACAATAGAACAAGCCCCGAAAAATCGGGGCTTGTTCCCCCCCCCTCCGAATTGAAACATATAAAAAAGAGTGCAACCTAAATTGTCGCACTCTTCCTTGGCGGAAAGAGAGGGAACGGAACCTTTCTCGGAATCCACCGTATATCAGCCTGTTATAAAACAGTCTTTCTTTCAGTACACCGAATAGACCACAGCCGATTTACATCGTTTTACCCTGTGCTGCACTTGGTTAAGACAAAAGTATATTTCTAATTTAAAATATCAAATTCCCGTTCAATTTATTTTTTCTTTTGACGATAGCCAATATCAGAAAATATTGAATCAAGATAATTAACACGAGTCACATATTGTATCATTTTTTTAGCGCAAGGAAGAGCACTTTTAAAGGCCCATATTTCAGATTCCCAGCCTAATTCATTACAAATTTCCAGTAGTGGAATAAAATCACTATCTCCTGACAATAAAATCAATACGCCTTTATTTGGATGTGTGCATATCATTTTTGTCCCTTGAGCAACGATTTGTGCATCCACGGCTTTTTCTTTTCCTTGAGTATTTCTATCAAAAACACTAACTTGAAAGCCCTGTTTCTTTGCGGAAGTCCACAAACTATCATTTTTGGGGGGACGAGAACCAACTAATAAAGTACTTACAACTTTTTTGCCCTCTGATACTTTGTTCAATAAATTTCCAAAACTTAACCTCCAAGAATAATCACATGGTTCTTTTTCTTCTATAGGTGATGACTTAATGCCTTCTTTCAGTGCAGACAATTTCATACCTTCAATCCAGACATTAGAATTGTCAATAATGACAATACACTCTTTTTCTTCATTCATAAAAGTAAATTTATTTTGTTTGGGTATTTAAATATAAGAATAATTCTTTTAATTTATTCTGCATCACATTTTTTTCTTACCTTTGCTTCTGCGAACATTATTTTCAGTAATACCTTTTTAGGATTCTCAATATGGGAAGCCACGAAAAAAGTATGCGCAGAGCCGTTGGGGAGCAATCCCGCGAACGGCACCTGTATTGAGCCCGTAAAAAGGTGAAGATAGTGTTCGCAGCTGCGCACACTTTTTTTGTATTATGCGAACACTATCTTCCGTCCGTACTCCGGTACAGACACGCCGCAAGGCCAGCCGCAGGCGGTTTCCGCCGTGCAACCACTCGTTTCGGCCCCCACCCGATTAGCAAACGACTGCTAACCAAATTGTTATTCTCTTTGTTGTGCCTCGTCGCACGATAAGGACAGCCCTTTTTATGCCCATCGTATTCGCTGCCATCGGCAGCGGCAGACCGAAGCCGTCCCCGGCGGAGGTCTGCAAACACGCTGCGCATGTTTTCAAACCCCGCAGGCTTCGTCTGCAATCTAAAAAAATCGAACAAAAATGGAAACGAATCAAAATCCCGCGCACGAAAATCCTGCGCAACCCATAGTCCCCGAAACGTCCGCAACCGTTCAGCCCGGACAACAACTCGTTCCGGGACAACCGAACGCGCAATCCGCCTCAGAACAGCCCGCCACCACTCCGGAACAATCTGTCCCTGAACCTCAACCCGATCACCCCGCCCCCGCCGGACAACTTTACGACCCCAATGAAGCGGCGCAGATTGTCCTCCACCTGACCGACGGCTATTTCGACCCCGAATACATCCTGCTTTTCGGCAAACTGGTCGGCGGCACGCCCCACAGCGACGCGATGGCTTACGACCTATTGATGGTCGTGCGCGAAACACCCGAATACGATTGGATTCGGGCCAAACGCATCCTGCGGTACCGCATGCCCTACCGCCACCGCAAGATCACCTACATCAATCTCTATATCCTGCCGCTGAACTATGTCGAATCGAATTGGACGCCGTTCCTCTACTTCGCCCGCAGCGAGGGTGAGTTACTCTATTGCAGCGACCGCCACCATTTCCGCCGCCCGAAGCACCCCTGCAATTTCGCCGCGTCCTACGCCGATGCCAGATTCCATTTCGACACCTTCCGCACGCTGGGCAACGACCTATTGGAACAGGCGCAGGATGCGTTTGTCGAGAGCCGCAACGTGCGTCTGGCGGCGCAGTTCACGGCGCAGGCCGTAGTCTATTTCTACCATACGCTCTATTACGTCTATCACGGGATGGAGTTCGACATCCACGATCCGGTGGTGATGCACGACCGGATGCGGACACTTTCAACGAAGCTAATGCTGGTATTCGCCGACAACCATATTGAAAACATCTTTACGCTGCCGTGTCTGAAACAAATACTGATGAAAACACCTTACAGCGCCGAGTTTTACATGGCTCCGCAGGAGTTGGAGATGCACATGGATCGTGTTCAAAAGGCGGCCGAAATAATCGAAAACTACTGCGAACTGCGGCTGGAACGCTATAAGGAGCTGAGCGAGCGATAGCTGCATCCAAAAACGGGTGACAATCACAACCAAAAGATAAGAGGGGCTGCTGAATAGCCCCTCTTACTGTCGATTCGTAGTACTTTGGCGGAAAGAGAGGGATTCGAACCCCCGGAGCCTCGCAGCTCAACGGTTTTCAAGACCGCCGCAATCGACCACTCTGCCATCTTTCCGGGGACAAAAGTAGCACGGATTTTCCATTCTGCCAAATCTTTATCCCGTTTATTCCCGACGGAGGGCGGCAAAGTTCCAATTCCGCACTATAATTTTTGACTTTTAGGAAAATTGCATATCTTTGCCAATAGGTTAGGAAGAGACGCAACTTTTCACACGCAAATAATATGAACAAAGCGCAGTTGGTCGAGGCTATCGCTCTCGATGCGAACATTTCGAAAATCGACGCGCGCAAAGCCGTCGATGCCATTATCCGGGTGACCGTACAGTCGCTCCGCGAAGGGGAGCGTCTTACCCTCACGGGTCTCGGAACGTTCAGCGTGCAGCAGAAAGCCGCGCGCGTAGGCCGCAATCCCCGCACGGGTGCGGCCGTGAAGATCCCACCCCGCAAGGCCGTCAAATTCCGTCCGACGATCGAGCTTGAATAGTCTGCTGCGCCATTCAAAACCTTTTTACGCATGCCCGAAATCTCACAACGCGCCGAGCTGATGCCGGCATCTCCGATACGCAAACTCGTTCCGCTGGCGGAAGCCGCCCGGTCGCGGGGAATCAGAATCTACCACCTCAACATCGGCCAGCCCGATCTGCCGTCGCCCCAGACGGGACTCGCAGCGTTGAAGAAGATCGACCGCAAAGTACTCGAATACAGCCCCAGCGACGGTTACCGGTCGCTCCGCGAAAAGCTGGCGGGCTACTACCAACAATACCAGATCAAACTTTCGCCCGAAGAGATCATCGTCACCACGGGAGGTTCCGAAGCGGTGTTGTTCGCCTTCATGTCGTGCCTGAACCCCGGCGACGAAATCATCGTGCCCGAACCGGCCTACGCCAACTACATGGCTTTCGCCATCTCGGCGGGCGCCGTGATCCGTCCGGTCGTCTCGTCGATCGAACAGGGTTTTGCGCTGCCCGACGTCGCGGAGTTCGAAAAACTGATCAACGAGCGCACGCGCGGCATCCTGATCTGCAACCCCAACAACCCCACGGGCTACCTCTACACCCGCAAGGAGATGGAGCGCATCCGCGATCTGGTGAAGAAATACGATCTTTTCCTCTTCTCCGACGAGGTTTACCGCGAGTTCATCTATACCGGTTCGCCCTATATTTCGGCCTGCCACCTCGAAGGCGTCGAACAGAACGTCGTGCTGATCGACTCGGTGTCGAAACGCTACTCCGAATGCGGCATCCGCATCGGCGCGCTCATCACCAAGAACAAAAAACTGCGCGACGCGGTGATGAAATTCTGTCAGGCGCGGCTCTCGCCGCCGCTGATCGGCCAGATCGTCGCCGAAGCTTCGATCGACGCTCCGCGCTCCTACAGCACCGAAGTCTACGAAGAGTATATCGAACGCCGCAAATGCCTGATCGACGGTCTCAACCGCATTCCGGGCGTTTATTCGCCGATTCCGATGGGCGCCTTCTACACCGTGGCGCGGCTCCCGGTCGAAGACAGCGACGACTTCTGCGCATGGTGTCTTTCGGATTTCGAATACGAGGGAGAGACCGTCATGCTCGCCCCGGCTTCGGGCTTCTACTCCGACCCGACCCGCGGCCGCAACGAGGTCCGCATCGCCTATGTCCTCAAGAAAGAGGACCTCGAACGCTCGCTGCTCATTCTGGGCAAGGCGCTCGAAGCGTACAACAACCGGAAATAATCCGGCATGGAACGAAGACTCAGGTGCGGCATGTTTCATGCCGCACTTTTTTCATGCGGCAGCGCATCCCCCGCCCCACCCGTCCTTTCGGCCAATCCTATACCATTCAGGTCAATTTTCAGGAAATTTAGGCCAAAAAGTTTGGGCGGCGGGAATAGTTTTTATACTTTTGCCCTCGATTTTTCGCACTCCGCAGTGCGGACAGTATAAACCAAACCAATACGTTATGAAAAAAATCTTCCTACTTCTGGCCGCCGCTGCCGCCGCCTCCGGAGCATACGCCGAAGGATATCAGGTGAACAACCTCTCCTCGAAGCAGAACGGTATGGGCCATGTGGGTACAGCCATGAAACTCAACTCCGAATCGATCTGGTTCAACCCCGCCGCCGCTTCGTTTCAGGACTCCGAGTTCGACATTTCGGTCGGCATCACGGGTATCGCTTCGAAGGCTACCTATACGTCGCTCCCCGACTATACGGGCAAGACCAAACCGCAGCACTACACCTCGGACAACAGCATAGCCACTCCGCTTTACGCCTACTTCAACTACAAACCCCTCGACTGGATGTCGGTCGGTCTGGCCTTCAACACGCCGTTCGGCTCCTCGATGGACTGGGGCAACAACTGGCCGGGAGCACAGCTCGTGCAGTCGATCAATCTCAAGGCATACAACGTCCAGCCGACCGTCTCGTTCAAACTCTGCGAGCACCTCTCCGTCGGCGGCGGTCTGATGATGACGTGGGGTAAATTCGACCTTTCGCGTTCGCTGCTGCCTATCGGTCCGGACAACGCACAGAACAAGGCGCTCATGGGCGCATTGCAAATGCTCAATCCGCAAATGCCCAACCTCTTCGAAATGGCCGGGGACAAAAATCTGATGTCGCTGGGCCTCGAAGGCAAAGCCAAGATGGCCGTCGGCGTCAACCTCGGCATGATGTGGGACATCAACGAACAGTGGTCGCTGGGCTTCACCTACCGTTCGAAACTCAAAATGAAGGTGGATTCGGGTTCGATCGACCTGCGTATGATCGACAACGCCCAGATCGCTCAGGCAATCGGCCAGCTCCTGCCCCAGCTGGGTCTCGACCCCGCCAAACTCACGTCGGCCGTCGTGAAGACCGAACTGCCCCTGCCGGCGTCGCTGACGTGGGGCGTCAGCTTCCGCCCCGTTCCGAAGTGGGAATTCGCCGTCGATCTGCAATATGTGCTCTGGAGCGCCTACGACCAGCTCGACGTCCGGATTCTCGACCCCGACAGCAATACGCCCGTGCTGAACATTCCGGTCAGCGACAAGAAATACTCCAATACGCTGGCGTTCCGTTTCGGCGGCCAGTACCACGCTCTCGACTGGCTGACGGCCCGCATGGGTATGTACGTGGACGAAAGCCCCGTGCGCAGCGACTACCTCAATCCCGAAACCCCGTCGATGACCAAGCTCGCCTATACGACCGGCGTCACCTTCCGCCCGATCAAATGGATGAACATCGACATCGCCTACGGCTATGTCAATTCGGCCGATCCGGAGCGCACGGGTTCCTATCCCTACACCAATTCGGTGCTGGGCATCGTGAACGAAAAACTGACGGCGGCAGGCGTTCCCGAAAGCCAGCTCACCAGCCCGATCGCCGATTTTTCGGGTAATTACACCGCCCGCGCCCACACGTTCTCGATCGGCGTAGGTTTCAGTTTCTAAAAACGGGAAAAATTATTATCTTTGCGGTGCGCTTCATCGGAGGTGCACCGCTTTTTTCAGGGTCTCATAGTTCAAGGGATAGAACGAGGGTTTCCTAAACCCTAGATTCGCGTTCGAGTCGCGGTGAGACTACAAGGAGAGAAACCTCGGTTTCTCTCCTGTTTTATAAACCCGCCGGGCAGGCCTCCGATCTCTTCAAATCTCTTTCGGGAAGAGAAAATTCCGACATTTACATTATCTTTGCGGCGGATAAACCTCCGCTCAGACAGGCGGCGTCCCGGCACGGTTCGAATAAATTCGTCTCTGCCCCCGGCCTGCACTGTCTTTGCCCCGAAAACAACGATACGATGGAATCACTCAAGGAGTTGTACAAAATAGGCAACGGCCCGTCGAGCAGCCACACGATGGGGCCCAAGAAAGCCGCCGAACGTTTCGCCGAACGCTGTCACGATGCGGACGCCTACCGCGTGACGCTGTACGGGTCGTTGGCTGCCACCGGCAAAGGCCACCTTACCGACACCGCGATCCTCTCGGTGCTGGAACCTCTCGCTCCAACCGAAATCGTCTGGAAACCGGAGGTCGTGCTGCCCTTCCACCCCAACGGCATGCTGTTCGAAGGGCTGAAGGCAGGCAATGTCACGGACAGCTGGACCATCTACAGCATCGGCGGAGGTGCGCTGGCAAACGAGACGTCGCGTCTCGAAACGCCGCACAGCATCTATCCGCTGACTACCGTCAGCGAGATCAAAGCGTGGTGCAGCCACGAAGGCAAGACTTACTGGGAATACGTAACCGACTGCGAAGGTCGCGAAATCTGGGATTACCTCGACGAGATATGGACCGTGATGTGCGAGACGATCCAGCGCGGCCTGAACAACGACGGCGTACTGCCCGGAGGGCTTAAAGTCGCCCGCAAAGCCAGCACCTACTGGGTCAAATCGAAGAGCTACACCGATTCGCTGAAATCCCGCGCCCAGATTTACGCCTATGCGCTGGCGACTTCGGAGGAGAACGCTTCCGGCGGCACCGTCGTAACGGCCCCGACGTGCGGCTCGTGCGGCGTCGTCCCGGCGGTGCTCTACCATCTGGCCAATTCGCGCAACTTCCTGCGCATCCGCATCCTGCGGGCGCTGGCCACGGCGGGACTCTTCGGCAACGTCGCCAAGACCAACGCTTCGATTTCGGGCGCCGAAGTCGGCTGTCAGGGCGAGGTCGGCGTGGCCTGCGCCATGGCTGCCGCCGCGGCCTGCCAGTTGTTCGGCGGCACGCCTGCGCAGATCGAATACGCCGCGGAGATGGGACTCGAACACCATCTGGGATTGACCTGCGACCCCGTCTGCGGACTTGTGCAGGTCCCCTGCATCGAACGCAACGCGATCGCCGCGGCCAGAGCCTTCGACGCCAACGCCTACGCCACGCTCTCCGACGGTTCGCATATGGTCAGTTTCGACAAGGTCGTGGAGGTGATGAACGAAACCGGCCACAACCTGCCGAGTCTCTACCGCGAAACATCGACCGGAGGTCTCGCCAAGCGTTACAACGACAAAAAATAACCCGGACAGGCTCTCCCCGGCAGGAACCCGCAGTTTTTGCGGGCCGGGATTCGCATGGGTCCGCGTCAGCCGCCCGGCGTCATCGTATGAAAATTCGGCAGGCCGCTCGCCGTCCCCCACCGCATCGCCCCCGTATTCGAGCCTCTGCGCAACGATCCGGCCTGCGGTATCACAGGTCAGCACTGCCGACATCCCGGCCTGCGCATCCCCTCCACTCCTCGCACTTTTTTTCGGCTGTTCCGGTCTGCCAGCTTCTGCTTGGCAGGTTTTCACCGGTCCCGTAAGTTCGAACAGCGCCAAGCACGCTTCGCTGCAGCGTACAGGATTTTCAGCCATCCGCAGCAACTCCGTCAGCGGTCATCTCCGCTTGCGCCGCAACACCCGGTTTGAGGCGGCCAACGCATCCGACCGATAAGAAAACGGCTAGCCAAGCCGCCGGGAGTATGAACCATTTCGATTTACGCATAATTATCGGGACAGTGACGTGATAAAGACAATGAAATAATCCGGACACGGTAAAAAAGAAGCCGTTCCCAAAGGAACGGCTTCTTTCGAATCGTATAGGTAACGTCGGCTTACTGCGCCTGCTGAAGCGATTCCAGCTCGGCTTTCGAACCGACCACGAGGTTGTCGTACTCGCGCAGACCCGTACCGCCGGGGATCAGATGACCGCAGATGACGTTCTCCTTGAGGTTCTCCAGCGGATCGACCTTCGCTTGGATGGCAGCTTCGTTGAGCACCTTGGTGGTCTCTTGGAACGATGCGGCCGAGATGAAGCTCGAAGTCTGCAGCGCGGCGCGGGTAATACCCTGCAGCACCTGCGTCGAGGTTGCGGGAATAATATCGCGCACCTGCACGGGCTTCATGTCGCGGCGCTTGAGGCTCGAATTCTCGTCGCGGAGCTTGCGCAGCGAAACGATCTGTCCGGGCTGCAGCGACGTCGAATCGCCGGCATCGGTAACGACCACCTTGTCGTAAAGTTCGTCGTTGACGTCCATGAACTCCCACTTGTCGACGGTCTGGTCCTCGAAGAAACGGGTGTCTCCCGGATCCTCGATCCGCACCTTGTTCATCATCTGGCGGACGATGACCTCGAAGTGCTTGTCGTTGATCTTCACACCCTGCATGCGGTACACCTCCTGCACCTCGTTGACGATGTACTCCTGCACCTTCGTCGGGCCGAGGATATTGAGGATGTCGCTCGGAGTGATGGCGCCGTCCGACAGCGGGCTTCCGGCCTTCACGTAGTCGTTCTCCTGCACGATGATCTGACGCGACAGGGGCACGAGGTAACGCTTCATATCGCCCTGTTTCGAGGTGATGATGATCTCACGATTACCGCGCTTGATCTTGCCGAACGACACCTCGCCGTCGATTTCCGAAACGATGGCGGGGTTCGACGGGTTGCGGGCTTCGAACAGCTCGGTAACACGCGGCAGACCGCCGGTGATGTCACCGCCCGACTTGCCGACGGCACGCGGAATCTTGATGAGGATATCGCCGGCCTTGATCTTGGCGTTGTCCTTCACCACGACGTGGGCCGAAACGGGCAGGTTGTACTGCTTGACCTCCTCGCCCTCCTTGTTGACGATCTTGATGACGGGGTTCTTGGTCTTGTCTTTCGACTCGGTGACCACCTTCTCCGAAAGTCCGGTCTGCTCGTCGCGCTCATCGCGGTAGGTAACGCCCTCGATGATGTTTTCGTAAACGGCGCGGCCCTCGTACTCCGAAATAATAACGGCGTTGTAGGGGTCCCACTCGCAGATCATGTCGCCCTTCTTGACTTCGGCGCCGTCCGCCATGAAGAGCGTCGCGCCGTAAGGCAGGTTGTGCGTATAGAGAACGATTTCGGTCTTGGGATCGACGATGCGGAACTCCGACTGACGCGAAATGACGATGTCGATCGCCTCGTCCATGGCGTTCTTGCCCTTGACGGTGCGCAGTTCGTCGATTTCCAGACGGCCTTCGTATTTCGAAACGACATTGGTCTCGACGGCCGTACCGCCGGCCACACCGCCGACGTGGAACGTACGGAGCGTAAGCTGCGTACCCGGCTCGCCGATCGACTGGGCGGCGATCACGCCGACCACTTCGCCCTTCTGCACCATGCGGGCAGTGGCAAGGTTGCGGCCGTAGCATTTGGCGCATACGCCGCGGCGCGCCTCGCAGGTCAGCACCGAGCGGATCTCGACCGACTCCAGCGGCGACTTCTCGATCGCTTCGGCGATCGACTCGGTAATCTCCTCGCCGGCCTTGCAGATCACTTCGCCCGTAAGCGGATGGATCACGTCGTTCAGTGCCGTACGGCCGAGAATACGGTCGTAGAGTGTCTGCACAACGTCGTCGTTGCGCTTGATGGCCGTAGCCGTCAAGCCGCGGAGCGTACCGCAGTCCTCTTCGTTGATAATCACGTCCTGCGCAACGTCCACCAGACGACGGGTCAGATAACCTGCGTCGGCGGTCTTAAGCGCGGTATCGGCAAGACCCTTACGGGCACCGTGCGTCGAAATGAAGTACTCCAGCACCGAAAGTCCCTCCTTGAAGTTCGAGAGGATCGGGTTCTCGATGACCTGCTGACCGCCCTCGACGCCCGACTTCTGCGGCTTGGCCATAAGACCGCGCATACCGCTCAGCTGACGAATCTGCTCCTTCGAACCGCGGGCGCCGGAGTCGAGCATCATGTATACCGGGTTGAAACCGTCGTCGTCCTTGATCAGCGTGTCGATCACGACCTTCGTGAGTTTGGTATTGATGTTCGTCCAGACGTCGATGATCTGGTTGTAACGTTCGTTGTTGGTGATAAGACCCATGTTGTAGTCCTCCATGATGGAGTCCGAACGCTCGTAACCCTCCTGCACGAGTTTCTCCTTCTCTTCGGGGATAATCACGGCGTCGAGGTTGAACGACAGACCGCCGCGGAAGGCCATCTGGTAACCCATGTGCTTGATATCGTCGAGGAAAGCGGCCACCTTGTCGGCACCGGCCTTCTTCATCACCACGGCGATGATGTCGCGCAGCGAACGCTTCGTGAGGATTTCGTTGATATAACCGACCTCCTTGGGCACCACCTGATTGAAGAGGATGCGGCCGATGGTCGTCTCCTTCAATTCGGTAATCGGATTGCCGTTCTCGTCGATGTCGTCCACCAGACACTTCACGATGGCGTGCAGGTCCGCCTGACGCTCGTTGTAGGCGATAATAGCCTCCTCAGGACCGTAAAATACGCGGCCTTCGCCCTTCACGCCCTTGCGGGGTTTGGTGATGTAGTACAGACCGAGGACCATGTCCTGCGACGGCACGGTGATAGGCGCGCCGTTGGCGGGGTTAAGGACGTTGTGCGAACCGAGCATCAGCAGCTGGGCCTCCAGAATGGCGGCATTTCCCAGCGGCAGGTGCACGGCCATCTGGTCGCCGTCGAAGTCGGCGTTGAACGCCGTACATGCCAGCGGGTGGAGCTGCATTGCCTTGCCCTCGATCAGCTTGGGCTGGAACGCCTGAATACCCAGACGGTGCAGGGTCGGGGCGCGGTTCATCAGCACGGGGTGTCCCTTTATGACATTCTCCAGAATACCCCAGATCACGGGGTCTTTCCGGTCGATGATTTTCTTCGCGGATTTCACCGTCTTCACGATGCCGCGCTCGATGAGCTTGCGGATCACGAACGGCTTGTAAAGCTCGGCCGCCATGTCCTTCGGAATACCCATCTCGTGCATCTTCAGCTCAGGGCCGACGACGATGACCGAACGGGCCGAATAATCGACACGCTTACCCAGCAGGTTCTGACGGAAACGTCCCTGCTTGCCCTTGAGCGAATCCGACAGCGACTTGAGCGGACGGTTCGACTCGTTCTTCACGGCGTTGCTCTTGCGCGAGTTGTCGAACAGCGAATCGACAGCCTCCTGCAGCATGCGCTTCTCGTTGCGCAGAATCACCTCCGGAGCCTTGATCTCGATGAGCCGCTTCAGACGGTTGTTGCGGATGATGACACGACGGTAAAGGTCGTTCAGGTCCGACGTGGCGAAACGGCCGCCGTCCAGCGGCACCAGCGGACGCAGTTCGGGCGGAATGACCGGGATGACGTTCAGCACCATCCATTCGGGCTTGTTCTTACCCTCCGACGCGCGGAACGACTCGATGACGTTCAGGCACTTGAGGGCTTCGCTCTTACGCTGCTGCGAAGTCTCGGTCGAAGCCTTGTGACGCAGCGCGTAGGACATCGAATCGAGGTCCACGGTCTTCAGAAGCGTGTAGATCGCCTCGGCGCCCATCTGCGCGACAAACTTGTTGGGATCGCTGTCATCCAGCGCCTGATTGCCCTTCGGCAGCGCGGCCAGCACGTCGAGATACTCCTTCTCCGAAAGCGTGGCCAGACGCTCGATGCCCTGCTCGGCGGCGGCGCCGGCGTTGATCACGACATAACGCTCGTAATAGATGATCGCCTCCAGCTTCTTCGACGGAATACCCAGCAGGTAACCGATCTTCGAGGGCAGCGAACGGAAGTACCAGATGTGAACCACGGGCACGACCAGCGAAATGTGGCCCATACGCTCGCGGCGCACCTTCTTCTCGGTCACCTCCACACCGCAGCGGTCGCAGACGATACCCTTGTAGCGGATACGCTTGTACTTGCCGCAATGGCATTCGTAGTCCTTGACGGGACCGAAAATGCGTTCGCAGAACAGACCGTCGCGCTCAGGCTTGTAGGTACGATAGTTAATGGTTTCGGGCTTGAGCACCTCGCCGCTCGACTGGGCCAGAATCTCCTCAGGGGAGGCCAAGCCAATCGAAATGCGGCTGTAACCATTGTTCGTCTTATTGTCTTTGGAAATTGACATATTTGTTCTTCGTTTTTCTTATCCTCAAATTATACCTTATTCGAGTTTGACCGACAGGGCCAGACCGCGAAGCTCGTGCAGCAGCACGTTCATAGCCTCCGGAATACCCGGTTTGGGCAGGTTCTCGCCCTTGACGATCGCCTCGTAAGCCTTGGCGCGGCCCATCACGTCGTCGGACTTGATGGTCAGGATCTCCTGCAGGATGTTGGCGGCGCCGAAGCCTTCGAGCGCCCAAACCTCCATCTCACCGAAACGCTGGCCGCCGAACTGGGCCTTACCGCCGAGCGGCTGCTGCGTGATGAGCGAGTAGGGACCGATCGAACGGGCGTGCATCTTGTCATCGATCATGTGGCCGAGCTTGAGCATGTAGATCACGCCCACCGTCGCCGGCTGGTCGAACATTTCGCCCGTGCCGCCGTCGTAGAGGTACGTACGGCCGCTGTGCGGAATACCCGCCTTGGCCGTGTACTCGTTGATCTGGTCGAGCGACGCACCGTCGAAGATCGGCGTTGCGAACTTCAGGCCCAGTTCACGGCCCGCCCATCCGAGCACGGTCTCGTAAATCTGTCCGAGGTTCATTCGCGAAGGCACGCCCAGCGGGTTCAGACAGATATCGACGATCGTACCGTCTTCGAGGAACGGCATGTCCTCGTCGCGCACGATACGGGCTACGATACCCTTGTTGCCGTGGCGTCCTGCCATCTTGTCGCCCACCTTGAGCTTGCGCTTCTTGGCGATGTAGACCTTGGCCATCTGAATGACGCCCGTCTGCGGAAGCTCGTCGCCGTTGGTGATGTTGTACTTCTCACGCTTGATGGCGGCGTCGGCCTTCTTCCATTCGATGGTATAATTGTTAATGGTAGCTTCGATCAGCGCGTCGGTGTGGGCGTCACCCGTCCACTTGCAGGTGCCGAGATTCAGATAACCCATCACCACGCCGGTCTTCTCGTCCGTGGTCTTGCGGGCGATCTCCTCCAGCATCTTCTGCGAGAATTTCGTGCCTGCGGGATAGAGTTCCACGCCGAAGTAGTCGGTGACGCCGGTCGTGGTCTTGCCCTGAAGCAGGGTCCACAACTTGGCCACCAGCCGTTTGGTCAGCTCCGCAATCTCGGCTGCGAACTTCTCGTCGAGTTTCTCGATCTGCACCTTCTCGGCGCTCTTGCCCTTCTTGCCCTCCTTGTTGGCGCGGCTGTAGAGCTTCGTGTCGATCACCACGCCGTGCAGCGAAGGCTGCGCCTTGAGCGAGGCGTCCTTCACGTCGCCGGCCTTGTCGCCGAAGATGGCGCGGAGCAGCTTCTCCTCAGGCGAAGGATCGCTTTCGCCCTTCGGGGTGATCTTGCCGATCAGGATGTCGCCCGGATGCACGTTGGCGCCGATACGGATGATACCGTTCGCGTCGAGGTCCTTGGTAGCGTCCTCGCTCACGTTCGGAATGTCCGAAGTCAGCTCCTCGACACCGCGCTTGGTGTCGCGCACCTCCATGATGTACTCGTCAACGTGCACCGACGTGAAGATGTCCTCACGCTGGATACGCTCCGAAATCACGATGGCGTCCTCGAAGTTGTAACCCTTCCAAGGCATGAACGCCACCTTCAGGTTGCGGCCCAGAGCCAGCTCACCGTGCTGCGTCGAATAGCCTTCGGTAAGGATCTGTCCCTTCACGACCTTGTCGCCCGTCAGTACGATGGGCTTCAGGGTGATGGAAGTATTCTGGTTGGTACGGCGGTAGCGCGGAAGCTCGTATGTGGTCACTTCCGGCTCGAACGACGCCAGAATCTCGTCTTCCGTACGCTCGTACCTGATCTGTATCTTCGTCGCGTCGGCGAAAGTCACTTCGCCGTCGCCTTCGGCCACAATCTGGATGCGGCTGTCAGAGATCATGTCCTTCTCGATGCCCGTGCCGACGATAGGAGCGTCCGTAGTCACCAGAGGCACGGCCTGACGCATCATGTTCGAACCCATCAGGGCGCGGTTGGCGTCATCGTGTTCGAGGAACGGGATAAGGCTCGCGGCGATCGAAGCGATCTGGTTCGGAGCCACGTCCATCAGATTCACCTCCTCGGCGGTAACCACCGGGAAGTCGGCGCCTTCGCGCGCCTTGATACGGTCGGGCTGCAGGAAGTGGCCTTCGTCGTCGATCGGCATGTTCGCCTGCGCGACGATCTTGCCCTCCTCCTCTTCGGCCGAGTAGTAGCGGATGTCGTCGTTGTTCATGTCGATCTGTCCGTTCTCGACCTTCCGGTAGGGAGTCTCGATGAATCCCATCGGCGAAATCTTCGCATAAACGCAGAGCGACGAAATCAGACCGATGTTCGGGCCTTCCGGCGACTCGATCGGGCAGAGACGGCCGTAATGCGTGTAGTGTACGTCTCGCACCTCGAAACCGGCGCGGTCACGCGACAGACCGCCGGGGCCGAGGGCCGACAGACGGCGCTTGTGCGTAATTTCGGCCAGCGGGTTGATCTGGTCCATGAACTGCGAGAGCTGCGAAGTGCCGAAGAACGAGTTGATCACCGAAGACAACGTCTTGGCGTTGATCAGGTCCACCGGCGTAAACACCTCGTTGTCACGCACGTTCATACGCTCGCGGATCGTACGCGCCATACGCACGAAACCTACCGAGAACTGATTCGACAGCTGTTCGCCCACGGTGCGCACGCGGCGGTTCGACAAGTGGTCGATATCGTCCACGTCGGCCTTGGAGTTGATCAGCTGGATCAGGTATTTGATAATGGCGATGATGTCCTCGCGCGTCAACGTGCGAATGGCCGGATCGGTATCCAGATCCAGCTTCTTGTTGATGCGGTAGCGGCCCACGTCGCCCAAGTCGTAGCGCTTGTCCGAGAAGAACAGCTTCTCGATGACGTCGCGCGCCGTCGCCTCATCGGGCGGCTCCGAAGCGCGCAGCTGCCTGTAGATGTAAACGACAGCCTCCTTCTCGGAGTTGCAGGGGTCTTTCTGCAGGGTATTGTATATGATCGAGAAGTCGATGCCCGACAGGCTCTCCTTATGCAGGAGGATCGTCTTGGCGCCGCTTTCGAGAATCTGGTCCACATGTTCCTCTTCGAGGACCGTCTCGCGGTCCACGATAACGTTGTTGCGCTCGATGGAAACCACCTCGCCCGTGTCTTCGTCCACGAAGTCCTCGACCCACGTCGAAAGCACGCGTGCGGCGAGCTTGCGGCCCACAGCCTTCTTGAGGTTGGCCTTCGTGACCTTCACTTCGTCCGCCAGATCGAAGATTTCGAGAATCTGCTGGTCCGCCTCGTAGCCGATGGCGCGCAGCAGCGTGGTGACGGGAAGCTTCTTCTTACGGTCGATGTAGGCATACATCACGTTGTTGATGTCCGTTGCAAATTCGATCCACGAACCCTTGAAAGGAATGATACGCGCCGAATAGAGCTTCGTGCCGTTGGTGTGCATGCTCTGTCCGAAGAACACGCCCGGCGAACGGTGCAGCTGGGATACGATGACACGCTCCGCACCGTTGATGACGAACGTACCGCGTTCGGTCATATAGGGAATCGTACCGAAGTACACATCCTGAACGACGACACCGAAATCTTCGTGCTCGTCGTCCGTGCAGTAAAGCTTGAGTTTGGCTTTCAGGGGAACGCTGTACGTCAGCCCGCGCTCCAGACACTCCTCGATCGAGTAGCGCGGCGGGTCGATATAGTAGTCGATGAACTCCAGAACGAAATTGTTCCGGGTATCCGTAATGGGGAAATTCTCCTGAAACACCTTGTACAGCCCCTCGTTTTTACGATTTTCGGCCGTGGTGTCCATCTGGAAAAAGTCCCGGAATGATTTAAGCTGTACCTCCAGCAGATCGGGATAAGGCACCCGGTTCTTGACTGTAGAAAAGCTAATTCTTTGTTGTGTTTTTGCTGTGGACATCGTAAAATCCAAATTATGTTGAAGTGTAATTCTGGTGGGTTACGCTCCCCCGCGTTGCCGGGTATTTATTATCCCGCCAATGCCCCCGTTTGCAGGCGTATTTCGCCCCGGGAGCATCCTTTCTTCCAAAGAGTGGACACAGCTCCTGCTCGGCACTTCCAGTCTTTAGACCAAGAAAAGGCATAGAGCTTACACGCCGGTAAGCCCTATACCTGAATCGTCTGAAACGACTTAAGCAGCAATGCTACTTAAGCTCAACTTCAGCACCAGCCTCCTCAAGCTGAGCCTTGATCGACTCGGCCTCTTCCTTGGAGACACCCTCTTTAACAGCCTTGGGAGCGCCGTCAACGAGAGCTTTAGCGTCGCCCAGCGAAAGACCAGCGAGGTCCTTAACGACCTTGATAACCTGAAGTTTTGCCTGACCGGCGGTCTTCAGAATCACGTCGAAAGTCGACTTCTCGGCGGCAGCAGCCTCGCCTGCGCCAGCAGCGGGAGCTGCAACGGCAACAGCGGCAGCAGCCGGTTCAATGCCATACTCCTCCTTGAGGATGGTAGCCAATTCGTTTACCTCGGTAACCTTGAGGTTTACCAGTTCTTCAGCAAGTTTCTTTACGTCTGCCATAGTTGTAAGCTTATTAAATTTTGTTTAATTCTTGATTGTGATTAGTTGTTTCTCGATTCGAGCGTCTTCACGATGCCCGCAATCTTTTGGCCTGCATTAGCCTGCAATGCAGAAATAACATTCTTCGCAGGAGACTGGAGCAGTGCGATGATATCGCCGATAAGCTCCTCCTTCGACTTGATGTTACACAGAGCGTCCAGCTGATCGTCGCCCACGTAAACGCATCCCTCGGCGAAAGCCGCTTTCAGAACGGGTTTGTCGGACTTCTTGCGGAATTCCTTGATCAGGACCGCAGGAGCCTTCGCAACGTTGGCGAACATAATCGAGGTCGGACCCTCCAATACTTTTACCAGATCAGCGTCAGCCTTCTCCACCTTCTCCAGCGCCTTGCCCAGCAGCGTGTTCTTCACGACTACCAGTTTGACGTCGTTTTCGAAGCACTTGCGGCGCAGGGCAGCGGTCTGCTCTGCGTCAAGCGCCGCGATGTCGGCGATATAGAAGTGAGGATAAGCTTGGAGCTGCTCGGCAATGGCGTTAATAACGACCAGTTTTTCTTCCTTTGTCATCTCTTCTCTCCTCCTTCTTATTTGGTTTCTACTGATTTGGAATCAATCTGCAAGCCGGGACTCATCGTGGTCGAGAGATAAATACTCTTCACATAAGAACCTTTCGCAGCAGCCGGTTTCAGTTTGAGAATCATGTTCAGCACCTCTTTCGCGTTGTCCACGATCTGATCGGCCGAGAACGAAACCTTACCTACCGAAGTGTGAATGATACCGAATTTGTCGACCTTGAAGTCGATCTTACCCGATTTCACTTCCTGAACGGCTTTGCCCACCTCCATCGTAACCGTACCGGTCTTGGGGTTAGGCATCAGGCCGCGGGGACCCAGAATACGGCCCAGCGCACCAACCTTGCCCATTACGTTCGGCGTGCAGATGATAACGTCAACGTCGGTCCAGCCGCCCTTGATCTTATCAACAAACTCGTCCAAACCTACGTAATCGGCGCCGGCAGCCTGAGCCTCAGCCTCCTTCTCAGGAGTACAGAGCACCAGCACGCGCACCTGCTTACCCGTACCGTGGGGCAGCGTCACAACGCCGCGGACCATCTGATTGGCCTTGCGGGGATCGACTCCCAGACGCACGTCGATATCAACCGAAGCGTCGAATTTCGTGAACGTAATCTCCTTCAGAAGAGCGGCAGCCTCCGAGAGCTTGTAAGCCTTATTGGCTTCCACCTTGGCGTAGGCGATCTTTTGATTTTTTGTCAACTTACTCATCTTCGATTACATATTAGGAAATTCACCGACGACGTTGATACCCATACTGCGAGCGGTACCAGCGATCATACGCATAGCAGCCTCTAAGGTAAAGCAGTTCATGTCAGGCATTTTGTCCTGAGCGATCTCGCGCACCTGATCCCACGTCACCTGACCGACCTTGTCGCGGTTAGGCTGTGCGGAACCCTTCTGCACTTTGGCTGCTTCCTTGAGCTGAATAGCTACAGGCGGCTGTTTTACAACAAAGTCGAACGACTTATCGCTGTAAACCGTGATGATGACCGGGAGAACCTTCCCTGCCTTGTCCTGGGTACGCGCATTGAACTGCTTACAGAAGTCCATGATATTGACTCCCTTAGAACCCAATGCGGGACCAACCGGGGGCGAAGGATTGGCGGCACCACCTTTGATCTGCAATTTAATAAATGCAGCAACCTCTTTTGCCATAGTTTTCCTTGGTTAATTATTCTTTTTCTACTTGTGTGAAACCCAACTCCATAGGAGTCTTGCGCCCGAATATCTTCACCGATACCGTGAGTTTCTTGCGCTCGTTGTCGACGGCCTCGATGGTACCCTGGAAGCTTGAGAAAGGGCCATCGGTGACCTTGACGGTCTCGCCGACAAAGAATGGTATTTCGTTCTCCTCCTCCATGGCGTTCATCTCATCGACGCGGCCGAGGATGCGGGCCACCTCCTGCGGACGCAGCGGCGTGGCATTCATCTTGCGACTGTCTTCCTTGGTATCGCCGAGGAAACCCAGCACATTGGGAGTGTTACGAATTATAATCGGAATCTGACCTACAAACGCGGCCTCCACCAATACGTAGCCCGGATAAGAAACCTTCTCCTTGGAGACTTTCTTTCCGTTGCGGATGGTGTATACCTTTTCGGTGGGAATCAGCACCTGAGATATGTACTCCTCCAGATTATTATGGCGGATTTCGGCCTCGATATACTCTTTGACCTTGTTTTCCTTACCGCCGATAGCCCGGACGACATACCACTGCTTCTTAATCTCGCTCATCGTTTCAGCAACAATTAACGGCCAAGATTACCCAGTGTCTTGTAAATGACGGCCATCAGGTTCTCGAACGTCAGGTCCATAGCCAGCACGACAATGGCGAAAATGACCGAAGCCACCATCACGACGATCGTAGAGCTCTGGAGCTGCGGAAACGTGGGCCACGTCACCTTGTTTACAAGCTCGTTGTAGGATTCTTTAACGTAATTGAACATACTTTTTTCTTTTACTCTTTGGCAGGAGCAGAGAGATTCGAACTCCCATCAACGGTTTTGGAGACCGCTATTCTACCCTTGAACTATGCTCCTAAAAGCGGGAAGCGGTGCGGAACACCGCTTCCCTATAGGTTGTGAAAATTATTTCACGATCTTCAGGATCTGACCTGCACCTACCGTACGGCCACCCTCGCGGATTGCGAAACGCAGACCTTCGTTGATAGCTACCGGGTAGATCAGCTTCACGGTGATGGTCACGTGGTCGCCGGGCATAACCATGTCTACGCCTGCGGGCAGGTGAACCTCACCGGTCACGTCCATCGTACGCAGATAGAACTGGGGACGATAGTTGTTGTGGAACGGCGTGTGACGGCCACCCTCTTCCTTCTTCAGGATGTAGACCTCAGCCTCGAACTCGGTGTGCGGGGTGATCGAGCCGGGTTTAGCGACTACCATACCGCGCTTAACCTCTTTCTTGTCGATACCGCGGAGCAGCAGACCTACGTTGTCGCCGGCCTCGCCCTCGTCGAGCAGCTTGCGGAACATCTCGACACCCGTACAGGTCGAAGTCAGGGTCTTCTCCTCAAGACCTACGATCTCGACGGGATCGCCTACGTGGATGATACCGGTCTCGATACGGCCCGTTACAACGGTACCGCGGCCGGTGATCGAGAACACGTCCTCGACAGGCATCAGGAACGGCTTCTCGTTCTCACGCTGCGGGATCGGAATATACTCGTCAACAGCGTTCATCAGCTCCATGATCTTGTCCTCCCATGCCGGCTCGCCGTTCAGGCCGCCGAGTGCGGAACCGCGGATAACGGGAGCGTTGTCGCCGTCATATTCGTATTTCGAAAGCAGGTCGCGAACCTCCATCTCGACGAGGTCGAGCATTTCGGGGTCGTCCACCATGTCGCACTTGTTCAGGAAAACAACGATGCGGGGAACGTTCACCTGACGGGCGAGCAGCACGTGCTCGTTGGTCTGGGGCATCGGGCCGTCCGTTGCGGCAACTACCAGAATGGCACCGTCCATCTGAGCGGCACCGGTAACCATGTTCTTCACATAGTCGGCGTGTCCGGGGCAGTCTACGTGAGCATAGTGGCGGTTGGCCGTCTGGTACTCAACGTGCGAGGTGTTGATCGTGATACCACGCTCTTTCTCCTCAGGAGCGTTGTCGATGGAGTCGAACGAACGAAGCTCCGACAGACCTTTCTTAGCCAGAACGGTCGTGATAGCAGCGGTAAGGGTGGTCTTACCGTGGTCAACGTGTCCGATGGTACCGATGTTCACATGCGGTTTCGAACGGTCGAATTTTTCTTTTGCCATAGTATTAAGTATTTAAAGTATTGTTAAAAATTGCTTTAAAGTTTTAAAAATTCATTTCGCAGAACGAGCGGGCGACACAAACTCCCCTATCAACCGATAGGAGACGTCCGTATCACACGCTTCTGCGTCTTGAGCGGAAGACGAGGCTCAAACTCGCGACCCTCAGCTTGGAAGGCTGATGCTCTATCAACTGAGCTACTTCCGCAAAAATATACCGTATCAGAGTCTACCCTTTCCTCCGCGCCGTCCGTCGATCGGACACCGCCGAAGATCTTGCAACTCCAACCGGCACTCTTTCTTAGTGGGAAGTGATGGATTCGAACCACCGAAGGCGTAAGCCAGCAGATTTACAGTCTGCCCCATTTGGCCACTCTGGTAACTTCCCAAGTTGTCTGCCCCTGAAAGATCGGCTCGCTTTTTGCGCGGGTCTTCCCCGTGAGGCTTTCGTTGCGCCGCTGCTCGTGTTCCGGAAGACCTTCGTCTTTCCGCTTCTCTCGCATCGGCTGTCCGAGCCGATGGAGGGATTCGAACCCCCGACCAGCTGATTACAAATCAGCTGCTCTGGCCAACTGAGCTACATCGGCAAAATCAACCGTTTTGGATTGCAAAAGTAGGCATAAAAAATTTACCGGCCAAATTATTTCCAATAAATTTTTCACTTTTTTACTCTTCTCAAAGAACGTCGGTCTACCGCCTTTTTTACAGGGGTGAAATCGGGTGCAAAGATAGGAAAAGTTTTATATTTTACAACAGCTTCTGCAAAAAATATCACCCTCCGCACCCAAGGTTATTACCGTTCCGCCCCTGCACGCTCCGAAACCACAGGAATTGCAGGTGCAAAAACGCTCCGACACCTATTTAATATATAAAAAAACAGCATCCCAGATTTTTCATTACCTTTGCTCCCAAAACCGGCATATACCATGAAAACGATTCCGCTTTTCGACGACTTCTCGCTGCGTTCGCTGCGCAGCGGGGACGCCCCTGCGATTTTCGGCGCCATAGACACCCAGCGCGAACACCTCGGGCGCTGGCTCCCGTTCGTGGCGGCGACGCACCGCGTGGAGCAAACACAGGAGGTCGTCGCAGGGATGCTGAACGACACGGCAAACCCGGTCTTCACGATCCGGAGCGGAGATGCGTTCGCAGGACTGATCGGCTTCAAATCGGCGGACAGCACGACGCGCACCATCGAAATCGGCTACTGGCTCCGCAGCGAGTTTCAGGGCCGGGGGATCATGACGTCCGCCGTGCAGGCGCTCTGCCGGCTCGCTTTCGAAGAGATGGGCATGGAACGCATCGAAATACGCTGCGCACTGGGCAACTACCGTAGCAACCGCATTCCCCAGCGGCTCGGATTCGCGCTCGACCGGGTGGAAGTCCGGGGAGAACGACTTGCCGACGGGGAGTTCGTCGATCTGAACGTCTACCTGCTGGAGCGCTGAAAAAGAAGCGGAGAAGCCCACAGCCTCTCCGTTTCCACAATCCGACAACAAACCCAAGCTGCCGGCATATGCTCTCCGTCTGCGGACGGTACGGGACAAATCCCCTACTACCCCTCCTTTATGGATGCGATCAGCTGCGCGGGCGTCGCCTGCAGGTAATTCTTGCAGAACCGGCTGAACTGCGTATAATGGCGGAATCCATACTTGTTCATCAGCACCTTCGTGCTGTCCTCGCCGTCGCGGATATCCGTAAAGATCTTCAGCGCCTTCTGGCGCATCATCCAATGATAGACGCTGTCGTTGAAGTGCTCGGCGAAGCGGCGCTTGAAGACCGAAAGGCTCATGCCCGCAAGCGCGGCCAGCTCCGCCACGCCCTGCGCCTTGTCGTAATTGTTGCACACGAACACGCGGAAGTTATCCTGCGGCTGAATCATCGACTGGAAGAAATAAGCATGCTCCGTCGGGGTATACAGCACCTTGATCATCATGAAAAGCTCCGTAGCCTTCATTTTGTGGTAACGGGCGCACTCGCTCAGCTCCGGAACGGCGAACAGATCGCAGAGCAGGCGTTCGATCGTAGGATGCATCGAAAGCCGCGGCACTGCTTCGGTCGGGATGACCGTATCGTAGGGCATCACCTTATCGAAGATATCCTGTTCGCAGAACTCGATGCGGTGAATCAGCGATAGCACGACGACATGGGCGTCGTCCTGCGCCGTGGTGACGAAACGTTCGCCCCTCGCCAGACATACGTATTGTTTCGACGTCACAAGCCGCACCGTATCCCCATGCTCCATCATCAGCGAACCCGACATCACGAAAAGAATGCGCACCATGCGGTCTGCGGGAAAAGTCACCCCTTCTCCTGCTGAAAAAGAAATTTGCGCGAAACGGCAGTAATTCGAATCGCCTATGCGGCGAAACGGCGCAGGAAACGTAGGACAACTACTACAATCCGCAGGGCAATTCTCTTTCAAACCGGCCTCCACAAACTGCGGTTTGATTTGATAATCCATATTACAACTATGTATATTTTTTATTGTCCAAATGTACGTAAAAAAAATAAAAATGACAAAACAGAACACCGCGCATCGCAAATAACGGTTCGTCTCCATTCCGATCCGAATCAAAAAACGTGTCCGGCATGCCATACACCGCCCGTCTCTGACAAAATACATCCATTATCCGCCCCATCTCGGTTTCCTTGCTGAACTCACTCGCTCGCCAAACGAGAGAGGCATCCCGGAATATTCCGGGATGCCTCTCTCATTGCCGCGCGGCGCCGGATCATCCGGCCCGCCGCCCGTTATTTATAGCTTATGATCAGAATCTTCGACGACTCCCAAAAACGGACGGGATCGGTGATGAGCAGTTTCAACACGACCTTGTCGGCATCCGTCACCAACTCGTACGACTCTTCGGGATGCGTCGTCACGACCGAAACCTTTTTCTGCCCGATCGGCACCTCCGACAGCAGCCGCGAATCGGTCTTGGTGAAGCTGTCCAGATTATTGGTCTTATTGACCGTCAGCGTACGCCCGATGAAACCCTGCTTGTTGATGATCTGCGCCTCACGCAGCTCTTTCTCGGTCCCGACGATGTAATACACCGTATTCAGCTGGTTCTCCAGCTCGACCTTCTCGGTATTCAGGGTTTCGACCTGCTCGCTCCGCACAGCCACCTGCTCGGTCAGGGTCTCCACCTCGCCCCCCATCTGGGTGAGATTCTCCCGCAGCCGGGCAATTTCGTTTTTCTTCTCGGCAAGCTGCGCGCTCATGTCCCGAATCATCTTCTCCAGTCCGTCGAGGCGCAGATTGGCTTTGCGCAACTGCGCGACAGCGCTTTGCAGCGAAGCGATCTTGACTTTGTTTTCCCGCAGCAGCCGGTCGATGGCGGCGATATCGTTGTTGATCTCCTCCACGGGACGGCGGCCGCCTTCGGCGTCGCCCGCCACCGAGAGCAGATTCTCACGCGTCCTGATCAGCGCAAGATTCTCGGAAATAGAACTGATGTCCTCGAAAACAGCACTGATCAGCGAATCCTTCGCGCTGACGACCACCGAAAGCGAATCGCGCTGCTCCTCGACCTTGACGACCGTCCCTTTGCTCACACACGACGCCAGAGCCAGCGCAGCCCCCAGCGCCATGACAATTACATGCTTCATAACTTTCTAACGTTTAAGTCATTGTTTGCCTTACGGCGGCAAATATATACATAAAAACGATATCGTGTACAAAAAAATCGGCCCCAGAACGAAAATTCCGGCCGCACCGCCGGTCCTTCCCCGGCATATCCGCACCCCGGCCGCAGAAACGTTCCTACAACCGCCAAACACGCCCTCGACCGCAGGACCGTTCCTCCACGCAGAACACTCCCTCGACCGCAAAATAGCTCTCTCTGCAACAAAACGCACCAAAAACAAACGGGCCGCACACAAGTGCAGCCCGTTGTCTCTCAATGCGGAAAGCGCCTATTTCGCGCCTTTCTTATCGTAGCGTTTTGCGTAACGGCTCATAAACTTATCGACGCGACCGGCGGTGTCTACCAACTTCATCTTACCGGTGTAAAACGGGTGCGACGTGTTGGAAATTTCCATCTTATACACGGGATAGGTTTCGCCGTTCACTTCGATGGTCTCTTTTGTCGAAACGGCGGACCGACACAAAAACACGTGGTCGTTGGACATGTCCTTGAACGCCACCAAACGATAATTCTCCGGATGAATACCCTTTTTCATTTCGTTGTTTTTGTTTTAATTGATTGCTTAAGCGGGACAAAGGTACGAATTTATTTGCAACAAACAATACTCCGCCCGATTTTCCGCGAAACTTTTTATCTCCGCACTGCTTCCGCAGCGAGAACGCCTCGCGCCGAAAACCGCGCCGGACGGATAAAAACAGCCCGCAGAAAGGCTCCCAAAGGCCCGCGACAAAATATCCCGAAAATTTCCCGCCGCCGGATAGGTGTTTCGTCCCGCAGCACGGTATTATATTATGACAAATGTCCGCGCCGCGCATGGGCCGGAAAGAAAAAACAACAAAACACCTTAAAACATGAAGAGACTCCTTCTCATCGCGGCCTTCGCCGCACTGACGTCCGCTCAGGGCGCCTTCGCATGGGGCAGGCTGGGACACGCCGCCGTCGCCCGTCTGGCCGAGCAACACCTGACGAAAAAGGCCAAAGCCAATCTGGACAAACTGCTCGACGGCCGCTCGATCGTCTATTACGCTTCGTGGATGGACGATTACAAGCCCCAAATGCTCGTCGATCTGGGCTATACGCCCACCAACGGTCCCCGCATGCACATGCTGCCCCACACCTTCTCGGTGGACGAAAGCGGCGAGGTAATCCGCGGCAACCGGCTGCCCGGCGACAAATATCTGGCCAACTGCCTCTATTACGTCGAGCGGGCTGCCGACCGGCTGAAAAACCGCATGCACGAGATGAACGACTCCACGCGGCTGGCCTGCATTCAGGTCATCGTCCACTGTCTGGGGGACATGCACTGCCCCGGACACGTCCGCTGGCCGGACAACCAGGAAATCGGCTATTTCAACGTCGTCCTCAAGGGCAGCGAAATCCGCTACCACACGATCTGGGACACCCCGATCGTAGCGACGACCCACCCTTGGAGCTTCTCCGATCTGGCCTTCCAGCTCGACCGCTACACCGAAGAACAGCAGCGGGCGGCGATCGCCGGCGACATCTACGACTGGGGCCGCGAGTCGGCCGCAAACTCGAAATGCATCTACGACGTGAAGCCGGGCGACAAACTGGGACACGACTTCATCCTGAAATACAAACCGCTGGCCGAAGAGCAGCTCGCCAAAGCCGGCTACCGGCTGGCCAAGGTCCTCAACGACATTTTCGACCGTCAGTAATCCCCCGCCGCGACCTGCCCGGACCTAAAAAATCTCCGCGTCATATTGGGAATTCGGATTTGTTTTGCTATATTTGTGCCCGCGGTTTGGGCACACAGCCGCCGGACGGACCCATAGCTCAGTCGGTTAGAGCAGCGGACTCATAATCCGAAGGTCGTGGGATCATGCCCCTCTGGGTCCACTGAAAATCAAAGATCTGCAGAAATGCAGGTCTTTTTTTCTTATTTGCAGGGCACATCCGACCGAACAGCCAATCGGCACGTGTGGAATCCCCGATTTCGGCATCCATAGAATTCTCCGGGCACACGCCTGCGCAGTTTTTCCCGTCCGGCGACGCAAAACACAAAAAAAATCGCGGCGCCCCGAAGCTCCCCGGCCGAGAAATTTGCGCGGGAATTTTGCCGGCGGGTGCAGGGATTCTCCCGATTTTTTGTTACCTTTGCGGAAAAATAAGATTATTAATCCATTCACAGCATCACCATGGAATTCGAAGGAACAGTTTACAAAATAATGCCCGTGACAAAAGGAACGTCGGCACGCGGCGAATGGCAGCGTCAGGACGTGGTCTTCGAGATGAACGAAGGTTCGTTCGCCCGCAAGATCTGCGTCACGTTTTTCAACAAGCCCGACGACGTGGCCCGTCTGAAAGAGGGTGCGGCCTACACCGTCTCGGTCAATATCGAGTCGCGCGAATACAACGGCCGCTGGTATACCGACATCCGCGCATGGCGTCTCCAGCCCAAACAGGCCGAAGTTCCCGGCGCAGGCCCGATGCCCGACATGCCGCCCATCGCCGAGGAGCCCTCTTATGCATCGTCGCCCGCCGAGGTGGACGACCTGCCGTTCTAAAGCGGACGGAAAACATACAAGGCGGCTGGGATCTCCAGCCGCCTTTTTCATTTCAAAATCACCGCCATGCAACCGATCGTTCCCGACACGACACCCCCGCCTGCAACCGACATCCGACCGCTCCGCAAAGCGGAAATCCCGGCGGCTTCCGCGCTCGTCCGCCGCGTTTTCGCAGAATTCGAAGCCCCCGATTACGCGCAGGAAGGCATCGACGTCTTTCACCGGTTCATTGCCCCGGAAGCCATGACGGAACAGTTTCGCACCGGCGCGCTGATGCTATGGGGAGCATTCCGGCAGGATACGCTGGCCGGCGTCGCCGCGGTCAGAAACCATAGCCACATCAGCCTGCTCTTCGTGGACGCATCCTGTCACCGGCAGGGCATCGCACGCGCCTTGTTCAGCGCAGTACGCGACTTCTGCAGCACCGATCCGGCGGTTTCCCGCATCACCGTCAACTCGTCGCCCTATGCCGTCGAAATATACCGCAGACTGGGATTCACCGCAACCGACGCCGAACGCGTCACGGACGGAATCCGTTTTACTCCGATGACATACCTATTATAACAGCGGCCGCAGCGGACGCCCCCTCCCGATGCCGGCACAATGACAAACAGGGCGGACCCCGCACCGGGTCCGCCCTGTCATATTCGGAATCACACCTGCTTATTTCGCGGGAGCTGCCTCAGGAGTCTCGGCCGTGGCCGTCGAATCCGCCGGAGCGGGTTCCTCGAAAGGAACGACGTCGATCAGCTCCACCTCGAACTCAAGCGCCTCGTTGGGGCCGATGTCGCGGCCGGCGCCACGCGGGCCGTAAGCCAGATCGGCGGGAATCCAGAGCATAATCGTGCCGCCCTTGCCTACCAGCTGCAGACCCTCGGTCCAGCCTTTGATCACACGGTTGAGCGGGAATTCAGCCTCCGTATCGGCCTCTTTCGGCGTGCCGTCCTCGTTGAAACCGTCGGGATTCTGCTTGCGCATCATCTCCTGCTGCTCTTTCGAGCGGTTTGCGAACTTCGAAGTATCGAAGACCTTGCCTTCACGCGTGCGGCCCGTGTAATGCACTTTCACCACGTCGCGCGGATCCTTCGGCATCATCGAAGCGTCGCCCTGCTTGGTAACCTTGTAAAGCAGGCCCGACTCGGTCTTCTTCACGCCCGACTTCTTCTCGATCTTCTCCAGCCATGCCTTCGAAGCCTCGGCGTTCTCGGCCGGACGCTTCACCATGAAGTAGTACTGCAGATACTGGTTCACGGCATCCTCGGCCATCTTCGCCTTGCCGTCGCGCACGTCCTGCATGGCCTGACCGATCCATACGAGCTGAATGGGCATGCCGCTCTGGCTGATGTTGTAACCGATGTCGTTACCGAACGCATACGAAATCTCGGCACGCTCCTCCTCGCTCTCGAACATGGCGGGATCGGCTGCGGGATACTCGACCTTGGTCGTGTCGCCGCCAGCCAGACGGATGCTGTCCTGCTCGGCACGCTTGGTCGCGATCTCCTGCGCACGCTCGCCGCGCTTGCTCATGAAATACTCACGCAGCATGTCGAGCGACTTGTCATGCTCCTGCGTGGCCTTACCCATGGCGCCCTCCTTGATACCTTTGTCGATGGCCTTGAAATCAAAGGGAATGTCCCTCATCTCGTGATTCATGCCGTAGCCGATATTGGCGCCCAGCGAATACGAAAGCGAGTCGAAATCCGAAAGGCTGCCCATACGAACGCCGCCGTCCTTGCCGCCGCAGGCAGTCATGAACGCAGCACCTGCAAGTGCCGCTGCAAAAAGAATTTTTTTCATTGTTTTGTTTTTCAAATATGTTTAATCGTTTGTGCCTGTTAGGGGTTTACCTGCGCAAAGTTATAAAATATTTGGAATAATGGTTTAAAATTAACGGCGTAAATTGCTGCGCCGCGACCAATTCGCATATTTATCGACATCGACAAGCTCGATTTCGTAGTACAGCGTGGTATTCGGCTGAATTCCCAGCTCTTTGTCGCCCTGCGTTCCGTAAGCCGCCGAGGAGGGAATCCACGCGTTGATCTTTCCGCCCCTGCCGACCAGTTTGACGCTCTCCTTCATGCCCTTGAGCAGGCCGCCGAGCGTCGTGCGCAGCGTATCGCCCCGCTCGTAGGATGAGTAGACTTCCTGTCCGTCGGCAGTGCGGATCAGGTAGCGGAGCGCGATGCTGTCGCGGTCCGAAGCGGGTATCTGCTCCTGATCGCCCAGCACCTCGACCGTATAGGTCACGCCCGATGCGGTGCGGGCGTAGTTGCGGTTGGCCTTGAGAATATCCTGCAGGAACTGCTCCTCGTAGGCGCGGGCTTTCTCCGGCAGCGCGTAATTCATATAGCGCAGGTAGAAAACCTCGGCGTCGGCAGCCGAGAATCTGGTCCCTTGGCGGAACACGTCGCGGATGCCTTCGCATACGGCGTTCACGTTGATCGTCGAATCCATCTTCATCAGGTTCATGCCCACGTTCATGCCGATCACATAGGCCACCGAATCGGTGTCGGTCTTGAGCTTCACGCCCCCGCCCGTCTTTTTGGAGCAGGCCCCGGCCAGCAACGCCGCAGCCATGAGGACAACTAATGTCTTACGCATATCAGGTTCGTTTTTTCGAAAAAATCAGTATCAGCAGGCTGCCCGCGACGGCGGCGGCCGTCGAGCCCATCAGGATCGCGATTTTACCCCGGTCGATCAGGTCGGGTTCGGTGTAGGCCAGCGCATCGACGAACAGCGACATCGTGAACCCGATACCGCCCAGACACCCCACGGCGAAGAGCATGCGCCACGTCGCCCCTTCGGGCAGCTCGGCCAGCCCCGACTTCACGGCGCCCCAGCTCGCAAGAAATATGCCCAGCGGCTTTCCCACGAGCAGTCCGAAGAAGACGCCCATCCCCACCGATCCGATATCGGGCGACATATGGAAAATATTGAGGTATTCGAGCGACGATATCTCGACCCCGGCGTTCGCCAGCGCGAAAATCGGCATCACGAGGAAGGTCACTGAAGGCGCCAGCGCATGCTCCAGCCGGTAGCTCATGCCCACCGAGTCGGCCGCGAGATTACGCATGCGGCGCAGGTAGAACCGGTGGTTTTCGTTGGGGAAATCGTCGCCCGAAGTGCCGGCGGCGAGCATCAGCGCCTTCAGATGGCGCATCTTGTGCACGAAATACTCTTTGCTGTAGCGTGGCGTCATCGGAATCAGCATGGCCATCGCCACGCCCGAAATGGTCGAGTGGACGCCCGAATAGTAGAACAGCCCCCACACCACCACGGCCGGCACCAGATAGAAGAACATGCGCTTCTCGCCCATCTCCTTCATGAAGTAGACGCCGAGCATGATGACCAGCGCCGCCAGCAGGCATCCGATCTGCACCTGCCCGCCGTAGAAGAGCGCGATGACCAGAATGGCTCCGAGGTCGTCGGCGATAGCCAGCGCCGTGAGGAATATCTTGAGTGACACGGGGACCCGGTCGCCGAGCATCGAGAGAATGCCGATGGCGAAGGCAATGTCGGTGGCGGTCGGAATACCCCAGCCGTTGGCGGCCATCGTACCGTGGTTGAAGGCGGTGAAGATGATCGCCGGGAAGAGCATGCCGCCCGCCGCGGCCAGCACCGGAAGGAGCGCCTTTTTGGCCGACGAAAGCTGTCCGCAGACGATCTCGCGTTTTATCTCAAGCCCCACGGCGAAGAAGAAAATCACCATCAGGCCGTCGTTGATCAGTTTCTCGACGGTCATCCCGCGCGGGAACACCCAGTCGATCAGCCCGTCGGGGCTATGCACCATCAGCGAGAGGTCGGTCTCCAGCAGATGACGGTAATAGAGCGAAGTCGCAGGCAGATTGGCCAGCAGCATGGCAATGATCACGCATCCGAGCAGCACGATGCCCCCGGCCCAAGGGGCCTCCATGAAATTACGGCCGCGTATACCGATCATGTGGCGCTCGCGCACCCAGCGGTACATCGAAAATAGTCGCATTTATCGAACGTTTGATTTTAAAGTTAAATTACACAACTTCCACAATACCCGTGCGCCCGTTATGGCGTCGATCCGCTCCTCGCGGGCCGGAGTGACCTCCACCACGTCGAACCCGACGATGCGGCGGCCCGAACGCACGAGGGTGTCCAGCAGCCAGACGGCTTGGTTGAAACCCAGTCCGCCCGCAACGGGAGTCCCCGTGTGGGGACAGTTCTCGTAGGAGAGTCCGTCGATGTCGAAACTCACGTAGACCTCCTGCGGAAGCGTTTCGACGATACGCAGACACTGCGCATCCCACGTTTCGCCGCGAAACCCGGCGGCCGCCAGCGACAGATCGTCGAACAGGACGACACGGCCCGACGACGCGGCCAGCGCCGCCTCCCGCTCGCTGAAGTCGCGCACGGCGACTTGGGCGATCTTCGTCACCGCAGGCACGTCGCGCAGCACGTTGAACATGATCGAAGCGTGCGAAAACTCGAACCCCTCGTAGGCGTCCCGCAGGTCGCAGTGGGCGTCGATATGCAGGAGTCCGAACTCCGCATGCCGCTCGCCGAGGGCGCGGATCAGGCCGTAAGGCGTCGAATGGTCGCCGCCGACCAGCCCGACGAGTTTTCCCGCATCGAGCCAGCGCGCGGCCTGCGCCCCGATGTTGGCGTTCATGGCCCCACACCCTTCGTTCACGCGGCAGATTTTGCGCACCACATAGTCGTCCTCAGGACTGCCGCCCCCTTCGAGGTGGTCGATCACCTTCGCCGCATCGCCGCGCAGGCGCTGCGACTCGTCCAGCAGCGAATAGTCCACGTCGGCCGTGGCGATGCCGCGGCGCCATGCGCCGGGAGCCAGCGGTTCGTGGAAATCGAGCTGCGTCGAGGCCTCGATAATGGCATCGGGGGCGTAAGCCGTCCCCGCTCCGTAGGACACCGTCACGTCCCAAGGCGCCGAGACGATCACCAGCTCGGCCGTCTCCGGTTCGAAAGGCAGCCCGAAATAGGTCCCGTTATCCACACCGACCCCGTCGGGATCGAACGTTTTCTGTTCCATAAGATCCGTTTTAAATGTCAAAGATACAAAAATTTTAATTTTTCCCTATATTTGCTTCCCGTAAAGAGTAGAAATCAGGAAAAAGCCATCAGCCATGAAAATCATCGCCGACAGCGCCATACCCTTTTTGCAGGGGGTCCTCGAACCTTGGGCCGAGGTGCGTTATCTTCCGGGGTCGGAAATCGCGCCGGAGGAGGTGCGCGATGCCGACGCCCTCCTTATCCGCACGCGCACCCGTTGCGACGAGCGGCTGCTCGGCGGCTCCCGCGTCCGTCTGATCGCCACGGCGACCATCGGTTTCGACCACATCGACACGGCGTGGTGCGCGGCGCACGGCATCCGCGTCTGCACGGCCGCCGGCTGCAACGCCAGAGGCGTACTCCAATGGGCGGGGGCGGTGCTGGCCCACCTCGCCCGCACGCAGGGCTGGCAGCCCGCCGGGCGTACGCTGGGCGTCGTCGGCGTGGGACACGTCGGATCGCTCGTGAAGGAGTATGCCGAAACATGGGGTTTCCGGGTCCTCTGCTGCGACCCGCCGCGCGAGGCGCGCGAACACTGCGGCTTCCTGCCGCTGGAGGAGGTCGCCCGCCAAGCCGACATCCTGACGTTCCACACGCCGCTCGACGACACGACGCGCCGCATGGCCGGCGACGCCCTTTTTGCACGGATGAAACCCGGCGCCGTAATCCTGAACTCCTCGCGCGGCGAGGTCGTGGACGGCGCGGCCCTGCTGCGAAGCGGCCTTGCCTGCGTACTCGACGTCTGGGAGCACGAACCCGCCATCGACCGCCGGCTGCTCGCCCGCACACTGCTCGCCACGCCGCACATCGCGGGCTATTCCGAGCAGGGCAAAGCCAATGCCACGGCCATGTCGGTCGATACGCTGGCCCGTTTCTTCGGCCTGCCCCTCGCCGGATGGTACCCGCCTCAGGCCGCCCCTTCGACGCCCCGGCCGATCTCGTGGCAGGAGCTTTGCACCACCATCGGGGGCGCGTTCGACATCGAGGCCCAGAGCCGCAGCCTGAAGGCCCGGCCGGAGGATTTCGAGCCGATGCGCGACCATTACCGCTACCGCCGCGAATACTTTTAGCGAAATCAATTCTTTTTTAGTACCTTTGCGGCCATAAGCGAAACCGCCACTTGAGACCATGTACCGTAGCATCATAAAGCCCATCCTCTTCTCGCTCACCATCGAGCGGGCGCACCGCGCCGTACTGATACTGCTGCGCGCCATCGGGCTGATTCCCGGCGGACGGTGGCTGCTCCGCAAGTGTTACGCCGTGAAACACCCCGCGCTCGAACGCGAGGTCTTCGGCATCAAATTCGCCAACCCCGTCGGGCTGGCCGCAGGTTTCGACCGCAACGGCGAGGCGTTCCGCGAACTGGCGGCCCTTGGTTTCGGATTCGTCGAAGTCGGCACCGTGACGCCGCGCCCGCAGGCGGGCAACCCCCGCCCCCGCGTCTTCCGGCTCCCGAAGGACGAGGCGATCATCAACCGCATCGGGCTTTCGAACCGCGGTCTCGAAAAGACCATCCAGCACCTGCGCCGGCCCCACGAAGGATTCATCGTCGGCTGCAACATCGGCCGCAACACCGCGACCCTCGCCGAAAACGCCGCGGCCGACTACCTCAAACTCTTCCGCAACCTCTACCAGTACGCGGATTACTTCACTGTGAACATCAGCTGCGACAACTCGTGCCGCGAAGGCGCGACGCATACGCGCGAACATATCCTGCGGATTCTCGACCCGCTGTTCGACTTCCGCCGGGGACAGAACCAATACCGCCCGATCATGCTCAAGGTATCGCCCGACATGCCGGACGCCGTGATCGACGAAATCAGCGACATTCTGCTCGAAACGCCCCTCGACGGCATCGTGGCGACCAACGGCACGCACAACCGCGAAGGGCTGCACACCAGCCGCACGACGCTCGACAAGATCGGCAGCGGCCGGCTGAGCGGCGCACCGCTCACGCAGCGGGCCGTGGAGGTCGTGCGCCGCATCCACACCCGTTCGGGCGGCAATTTTCCGATCATCGGCGTGGGCGGCATCATGACCCCCGACGACGCGAAAGCGATGCTCGACGCCGGAGCCGACCTGCTGCAGCTCTACACCGGCTATATCTACAACGGTCCCGGACTGGTGCGCGACATCTGCCGCGCCCTCGTCGCCGACGCCGAAGCGAAAGCCGCGGAGGAAAAGGCCGCAGCGGCGCAGGCGACAGCAGAACAGCCCGCAGTGCAGCAGGCAGCGGCGGAACAACCCGCAAAAGAACAGCCCGCGCCGCAATCTGCCGAAACACAGCCGGAAGCCGAAAACGCCGAACCGGCGCCTGCGGAATCCCGGACTCCGGCGCAATCCGGTCCCGACTCCGAACAGCCGGAGTCCTGAGTCAAAAACACCGCTTATGAAAGCAACGATCATCACTATCGGCGATGAAATCCTCATCGGTCAGATCGTGGATACCAATTCCGTATCCATCGCCCGCCACCTCAACGCCGCGGGCATCGTCGTGCATGAAAAAGTCTCGATCGGCGATGACAGCGCGCAGATCGTCGGGTGCGTGGAACGCGCCCTCGGCCAGTCGGACATCGCAATCATCACCGGCGGACTCGGCCCCACCAAGGACGACATCACCAAAAAGACGCTGGCCGAAATGTTCGGCAGCGAACTCATCCCGAACCAAACCGTCTCCGACCATGTAAAACGGATGCTCGAAGAGCGGGGCATCGAATTCAACGACCTCAACCGCGGACAGGCTCTGGTTCCGGCCTGCTGCACGGTGTTGTTCAACGCGCACGGCACGGCGCCGGGCATGTGGTTCGAACGCGGCGGCAAAGTGGTCGTTTCGCTGCCGGGCGTACCCTACGAAATGGAGCATCTGATGCAGGACGAGGTCATGCCGCGGCTCAAGGCGCACTTCGAACTGCGCCAGATCGTACACCGCACGATGATCACCGCCGGACTGCCCGAATCGATGCTCGCCAAAGCGATCGAAGCGTGGGAAAACGCCCTGCCGCCCTACCTGAAGCTGGCCTACCTGCCCAATCCGGGCGCCGTGCGGCTCCGGCTGTCGGCCTACGAGGTCGAGGGAGAAAGCGTATCGAAGGAGATCGAACGGCAGTTCGAAGCGCTGCGCAGGATCATTCCCCACAACATCATCGGCTACGAAACGGCCACCATGCAGGAGCTGATACACCAGCTGCTCACCGAACGGCGACAAACCCTCGCCACGGCCGAGAGCTGCACGGGCGGCACCATCGCCGCGCGCTTTACGGCCATGCCGGGCGCTTCGGCCTACTTCCTCTGCGGCGTGGTTTCGTACAGCAACGCGTCGAAGCAGGCTGTGCTGGGCGTCGATCCCGACACGATCGCCCGTTACGGCGCCGTCAGCGAACAGGTCGCCCGACAGATGGCCGAAGGGGCGCGACGCATCAGCGGCGCCGACTACGCCGTCTCGACCACCGGCATCGCAGGCCCCGCGGGCGGTACGGCCGAAAAGCCCGTCGGCACGGTATGTATCGCCGTCGCAGGCCCCCGCCGCACGGTCGCCCTGCTCAAACAGTGCGGCTCCGACCGCGGACAGATCATCGACCGCGCCGGCGCCTTCGCCCTCGGCCTGTTGCGCGACGAACTCAACGGAAAATAAAACGACGCCCCGATGAATAAAATCCTGCTCTCAACCGCAACCGCATTCATTCTCTCGCTGACCGCCTGCAGCAGCCACGCTCCGGAAAAGCGGGTGCACCGCATCCTGACCGACCGCATCCAGACGCTGGCCGTCGCCGAGAGTTGTACGGGCGGCACGATCGCCGCGCGCTTCACGGCCCTGCCCGGCGCTTCGGCCTACTTCAAATGCGGCGTCGTGGCATACAGCCTCGACACCAAGCAGGAGATCCTGCAAATCAGCTGCGACACGATCGCCCGCTACGGCGCCGTCAGCGAGCAGGTCGTCCGTCAGATGGCCGAAGGCGTACGCCGGGCTTCGAATTCGCACTATGCCGTCGCCACTACCGGCATCGCAGGCCCTACGGGCGGAACGCCCGAATATCCCGTCGGCTCGGTATGGATCGCCGTCAGCTCCCCGCTGCGCACCACAACCCGCCTGATCCGCGCCGGCGGCAGCCGAAACGCCGTCATCCGGAAAGCCGGAACGGCGGCCATCGAACTGCTCGAAGAAGAATTGCGGGCGGCAAATCAGGCTAATTAATCCTATCAATAGACTGAATAGTTTGCTTCATAGCATATATTTACATATCTTTGCAACTATTCAGCCCAAAAACTAATGAAAAAAGCCCTGCTTTTATTGATGCTGTTTACCCGGATTCCGTCCGGCCACGCGCAGACCGAAACCTACAAAAACGTAGACAGCACGCTTTACGCCTATTACCGCTGGTGCAACAACAACATCCGCGATTCGGTCGTCCTGCTCAAGGCCGACACGCTGTTCCGGCTGGCGGGCGAAAAAAACGACATCCGCATGCAGGCCGTCGCCCTCTCGTTCAAGGCCGACCACTATTACTTCAACAACGAACTGGATTCCCTCAAGGCGTGGATTCCCCGCGTGCAGGCCTTCGCGCGCGCCAACGAGCAGCCGACCTACTATTTTTTCACTTGGTCGCGGCTTATTCTCTACTACACGAAGCACGGGCAATACACGCTGGCGCAGTACGAGCTGGAACGCTACATGGCGCAGGCCGAACAGGACGACTACAAGCCCGCCATCGCCGAAGCCTACAAGCAGTTAGGCCACATCTACCGGACCCGCGGACTCAAGGAGACCGCCGCCGACTACTACCGCAAGGCGATCGGCTTCATCGAAGAGAACAACCTCAACAAATTCTCGCTGCCGATTCTCTATTCCGAACTGGCCACCGTCCTCATCGACACCGAACGGTACGAAGAAGCCGCCGAAGAACTCGAAAAAGGCAAGGCGCGGCTCACCCTGCCCGAATACATCTGGCCGCTGAAACTCAAACAGGTGATCCTCTACAGCCGGACCGGCCGGAGCGCCGAAGCCCGCACGCTGTTCGACCAAATCCGGCAGGGACACGACGGATACCTTACGACGGCCAGCCTCACCGAAGCGCAGCTTGCCATCGACCTCGCCGAGCACGAATTCGGCAGGGCGCTGACCACGCTCGACAAACTGATCGGCCTGTTCAAAGAGACCGGGCACAGCGAAACCTATTTCTACAAACTGTTCCAAACCCGTGCGGAAACCTATGCCGAAACCGGCAATTACGAAGCCGCCTACAAAAGTCAGAAACACTACCTCGACCTCTACCGGAAAAAGGTCGGCGACGACAACGAAAGAAACCTCGGCGAATTCGCCACGCTGCTCGACGTCAGCCGTCTCGACGTCGAAAAGGCGGAGCTGCAGCGGCAGACGCAGGAAGTGCGCCTGCACCGCACGCAACTGGGCATCGCGGCGCTGAGCGTCATCCTGCTGCTGACGGTCCTCTTTCTTGTCTTCACGGCGCGCATGAACCGTCGTCTGGCGCATGCCAAACGGGCCGCGGAAGCGAGCAACCGGATGAAAGGCGTCTTCATCCGCAACATCACGCACGAGATCAACACCCCGCTCAATTCCATCGTAGGTTTCGCCGAGCTGGCCGCGGCTCCGGACGCGGACGACGAAGAGCGTCAGTCCTACATCGAAATCATCCGGGAAAACAGCGGCTACCTCCAGAAACTCGTGGACGACGTGCTCTATATCGCGGGCCTCGAATCCTCCGACACCCCGCCCGCATTGGGTCCGGTGGACATCAACGTCTGCTGCATGCAGTGCATTCAGACCGTCAGGGACTACAGCCTCCGCAAACTCGACATCCGCTTCGAACCCGAATGCGCACAACTTCCGGTCAACACCTCCTGTCTGCTGCTCTCCAAGGCCCTGACCGAACTGCTGCGCAACGCCGCACGCTTCGCCCCCGACGGCCGGATCACGCTCGCCTACACCCTGATCTCGTACAAAAAGCGGATCGCCTTCACGGTCACGGACCGTGGCCCCGGCATCCCCACCGCAGAAGCCGGGCGCATCTTCGACCGTTTCGTCAAACTCGCCCCGTTCTCGCAGGGCATGGGACTGGGCTTGGCCGTCTGCCGGCTGATCGCCGGCGCATTGGGCGGCGGGGTCGAACTCGACACTTCCTACACGGAAGGGGCGCGTTTCACGCTCACAATTCCAATCGTTTAAACATTGACTATCAACACAATAACATTCAGCATTAAAAATTAATCGGGCAACTTAATCTTTAGTTCTCATTTTTTCCTTATATTTGCACTCCCTTACGGGAATAATATTAATATTATCGAAAACAAAAATGAAAGTTTGCGAAATCACAGGCAAGGTGGCGATCGTGGGAAACAACGTCTCGCACTCGCACCACAAGACCAAACGCAAATTCAGTCCCAATCTGAAAACCAAGCGTTTCTGGTCTGAGCAGGAGGGCCGCTGGATTACCCTGAAAGTATCGGCTGCCGGCATGAAAACAATCAACAAGAAGGGTCTTGCAGTCGCTCTGCGCGAGGCTGCCGCACCTAAGTCCGTTTACTAAAACACCGAAGTAACAAATGGCAAAGAAAGGCAACAGAGTTCAGGTCATCCTCGAATGCACCGAACAGAAAGAGAGCGGAGTTCCGGGAATGTCCCGTTACATCACGACAAAAAACAAGAAGAACACCCCCGACCGTCTGGAGCGCAAGAAATACAACCCGTTTCTGAAAAAGGTCACCGTTCACCGTGAAATTAAATAGTTTTGAAGCTCTATGGCAAAGAAAGTAGTCGCAACACTGAAAACCGGCACGGGTAAGAACTTTACGAAGTGCATCAAGATGGTCAAGTCGGACAAAACCGGTGCTTACATGTTCAAGGAAGGCATCATCCCCAACGACCAAGTCAAAGAATTCTTCGAGGAGAAGAAATAAGTATTTTAAGAGCGATCTTAAATACAAAGGGTATCCGACAGGGTGCCCTTTGTGTTTATACTCTCCGAAGAAAAGCACAAATTCGGATGTCCGTTTGCTATTTCAGGGCGAAAAGAGTAACTTTGGTCAAAAATACACGACAATGCAACTGCAAACCATCGCTTTCTTCAATTGGCTTTATCCATACGGGGGAGCGGAAACGGTAACGCACAATCTCGCCTCCTTCTTTCACAAACAGGGTTACCGCATAATTCTGTATATCGAGAAGTTGAACCGCGAATTATTATGTGATGAAGAGCGGGCAATATTTCAATTCAGGGAGCTGCCGGCCGGACCCGATCCGAAAAACCGGCGAACGTCGATTTCCTTTGCCGGTCTCTCCAAGAGGAGAGCGTAGATTGCATCATCGTCCAAGGCATAGATGCCATTCCGTTCGCAGAGATCAAACGCAGGACCCGGTGCCGGATGATTTTCTGTCTGCACAACATTCCCTTCTGGGAAGAGTACGCATGGCGCGAACTCAAATCCACGGAAATCCCCAATCCGACATTTCTGCGCCGGCTGGAATTTCTGTTCCTGCGCCGGCCGCTCGACCGCATTACCCGCAAACGCCTGCACCGGACAGAGAAAATGTACGCCGGCATGATGCCCCATCTGGATCGCATGCTGCTCCTCTGCGACCAATACAAAGAGGACTTCATGCAGGCGCTCAAGGCTTCAGGCCATCCCGGAAGCGACGCTCCCGCATCGAAATACGGAGCCATACTCAATCCGCTCCTGCCTGCGGCGGCCGCCCCCGTATCGCCCAAAGAAAAGATCGTCCTGTACGTAGGACGCTTCCACAGAGCTCACAAACGGGTCGATCGCCTGCTGAAAATATGGAAAACCGTCGAACGCAGGAATCCAGACTGGAAGCTGATTCTGGTCGGATGCGGCGAGGAAGACGAGAACCTGCGCAAATTAGCCGTAAGACTACGGTTGCAGCGGGCCGAATTCGCCGGCTATCATGCCGATGTAACGCCATTCTACCGCAGGGCGACATTCATGTGCCTGACCTCTAATTTCGAAGGGCTGCCCATGAGTCTGATGGAAGGCCAGCAATACGGCGTCATTCCGGTATCGTTCGACTCCTATGCCGGAATTAGGGAAATCACCTGCGACGGAGCGTGCGGAATCATGGTTCCCTCCTACAGCCTGCGCAAATACGCCGCGCTGCTGAATGCGGCGCTTGCGGACACGGAACTTCAGGAACGTATGCGGACGCGCGCGCTGGAAGCTTCCCGCAGATACGATCTGGAAAATATCGGCAACCAATGGCTCAGCCTTTTCAACGAAATGTAAACCCATGAAAAAAATAGCATTTATCAACGTGCGCTACGGAGCCGGCATCAACGGCGGATCGGAAGTGCATTGCCGGATGCTTGCAGAAAGACTGCGGGATAAATATGACGTCGAGGTATTGACCACGACGCTCAAGGACTTCAACAACCCCTCGGACCAATATCCTGCAGGCGAAAGCCATGAAAGCGGAATAACCATCCGGCGGTTTGTACCGCATCCCGGCTTCAACGGCAGGGAAAGCCGCCGGCTGCTTCAGAAATCCAAACCTGTCCGCAGACTCCGCTATTGGTTGTCGCAAGCCGGCGTGTTGCGTCTCCTTGCGGCAATTCACCCGGTCTGGAATCTCGGCTTCGACAAGGAAACCGCCTACCAGCATTCGACGGTCTCCTACGCCCCCGACCTGCTGCGCTACATCGAAGAACATCGGGACGATTATGCGGCATTCATTCCCATGTGCTATTTCCATGCACAGACCATTTTCGCAGGGCTGCAGGTTCCCCAAAAAAGCATACTGATTCCGATGGCACACCCGGAAAAATGGCTTTTCCCGGCCATTTACACCCGGTTGTTCACGCAGGTTCGCCATATTGCGTTCAACACCGAAGCCGAACGCAGGCTATGCCTGCGCATTTTCGGGCCGCGATTGGCGCCGAGCAGCATCGTAGGCACCGGCATAGAACTCGCGCCCGCCGCAGCGTGGGAGCATGTCAAAGCGAAATTCAATCTTCCGGATAAATATGCGCTTTATCTCGGACGGGTCACAACCGGCAAGATAAACACATTGCTGCCCGATTTTCAGACTTACAACCGGACATACAAGCAGCAGTCGAAACTGGTTTTGGTCGGGAGTCTGTCTCCGGAAATCAAATATCCCGACGATCCGAATATCATTTTGACGGGATTCGTTTCCGAAGAAGAAAAAAGCGCGATTATCCGGCACGCAACTCTGATGATCAATCCATCGCGTTTCGAAAGTCTCTCCCTGCTGCTGCTCGAAGCCATGCAAAACCGCGTTCCCGTATTGGTAAACGGAGCCAGCGAAGTGCTGAAGGACCATTGCCTGCAAAGCGGCGCGGCACTTTACTACAAAGGACGCAGGGACTTCTGCCGCCAGCTTCACAAACTCTTTACGGATGAGCGGCTGCGACGCGAAATAAGCGAAAAAGGACCGGCTTATGTCGAACAGAATTACAGTTGGGAAGTCATCGTCCGTAAACTGAGCGCCCTGATCGAAAGCATCTGATTGCCGGTAAAGCAAAAAAGGAGTACCCATCGAGGATACTCCTTTTCTTTAATTGACGAAAGCTAAAACTTCCGCACCGCCCGCACGAGGAATTTGTTGTACTTGGGAATCTCGATCACATAGGGAGGTTCGATGCCCGTATGGGTCGTATAGGCTTCCTTCTCGTCCTTCTCGGTCGAGGAGAAATAGTAGACCAGACGGTCCATGCGCTTGCCGCCGTTATCCTTGAGCGCGTCGTTGAAACGGTTGCGGGCCTGACGGTTGGAATGTATGCGCGTGCCGCCGTTGTAGTTGTGTCCGATGGTCAGCAGTTCGTCGATGGCCGGCAGGTACCAGCCCTCGCCCTTGTCGCGGCACCACTTGAAAGCCGGAAAATCATCCCACGCAAGGTTGTTTTCGGCGATATAGGCGGCTACCTTCTCCATATTTCCCATGCCGTCGATCCGGTCGTCGGCGCCCGCAACCCGCAGGTCGGGCTTCCGGAATTCGCTCCACGGCAGGTATATTTCGTCGAGCGAAATAATCAGTCCGTGCCGGCGGTCCTCCGTCAGCATGCAGACCACGCCCTTGACGCCGTTCTGGTCGTAGAACTCGCCGATCTGATACTCTTTGGCGACATACTGCACCGGCGCAGCCTGCTGTACAGGCGCCTGCGCAGCGGGAGCCGCTGCGACCGGAGCCTCACCGACCGGCGTCGCAGGGGTCAGCGGCGTCGCAGGCACGGTTTCGGCAGCCCGGAAACGCTCCTTTTCGCCGTTGGCATACTGAATGTAGTCGATATCGGCGACAGGCAGCACATAGGTCGGTCCGTCGGGATTGGAGAAACGCTTATACCGTACCGCATCGGGTGTTATTTCGGTTACTTTGGCCTCGACCTTCGTCGCATCGGTCTTGACGATCAGGTCCTGAGCCGCGGCCGTCAATACGCCGCAAAGCGCTGCCACAAGCAGCAGAATCGTTTTTTTCATCATCGTTGAAAATGTATATAGTGCAAATATAACATTTTTTTCCAAACATTCTTATTATCTTTGTACGGATATAGAGATATTAGACATGGCATTTTTCGATATTTTCAAAAAGAAGCAGGACAACTCCGCCGCGCAGGCTTCCGAAGAGCGCAAACAGCAGCAGGAAGAGCTTAACGCCGGGCTGGAAAAGACCAAGACGGGACTTTTCTCGAAGCTCGCCCGCGCCGTTGCAGGCCGTTCGACGGTCGATGCCGACGTACTGGACGACTTGGAAGAGGTGCTGATCTCGTCGGACGTAGGCGTGGAAACCACCGTCAAAATCATCCGGGGCATCGAAGAGCGCGTGGCGCGCGACAAGTATATGGGCACCTCCGAGCTGCAGTCCATTCTGCGCGAAGAGGTAACCGCGCTGATGGAGGAGTCGCACGGCTCCGAAAAGCATTTCGGACTCGACGCCAAAGAGGGCGAACCTTACGTGGTGATGGTCGTGGGCGTCAACGGCGCCGGAAAGACCACGACCATCGGCAAACTCGCGGCCCAGCTCACCAAAGCCGGACAAAAGGTCTGGATCGGCGCCGCCGACACGTTCCGCGCCGCCGCCATCGACCAGCTCAAGGTCTGGGCCGACCGTGCGGGAGCCACGATGATCCGTCAGGAGATGGGTTCTGACCCGGCATCGGTGGCGTTCGACACGCTGACCTCGGCCAAGGCCAACGGCGCCGACGTGGTGCTGATCGACACGGCGGGCCGTCTGCACAACAAGATCAACCTGATGAACGAGCTGACCAAAATCCGCAACGTCATGGGCAAGGTGATCCCCGGCGCGCCGCACGAGGTGATGCTCGTGCTGGACGGCTCGACCGGACAGAACGCTTTCGAGCAGGCCCGGCAGTTCACGCAGGCGACGCAGGTCACTTCGCTCACCATCACCAAACTCGACGGCACGGCCAAAGGCGGCGTGGTAATCGGCATCAGCGACCAGTTCCACATCCCGGTCCGTTACATCGGCATTGGAGAAGGCATCGACCAGCTGCGCATATTCGACCGCAAAGAGTTCGTCAAGGCGCTCTTCGGCGACGGCTCCGGCCAAAGCTGACGGGCCGCCGGCGGTTCCGCACAATAGGCGGACGGCCATATCGGAACGACACCTATATATTAAAAGCACAAACATCGCGCTCCGGACTCCCCGACAGAGTCCGGAGCTTTTTTGTATATATGTATCGTCCGGTTTTTTCCGGCGCGGCAGTCAATTATACGCAATTTGAGGATTCAAATACGCAAACCACGCCCACCAACAATTTACAGATACATAATTTTGAATATCGATTTTGCACATACTGCAAATCGACACCAAAACCGCGCCTATTTTTAAAATATTTAAATAAATATCTGCCAAAACCGAGAATTACCGAGCCTCTCTACACAATTACTATTAATATTAACCTTAACTCTATGAAAATGAATTTGACAACTTCGGAGAAGAACAGGGGCTTCGTCCGCTTTCTTCTGATGAGTCTGCTGCTGAGCATACTCATTCTTCCGGCCCATGCGCAGGATCGGGTCACGGTGTCCGGACAGCTGACCGACAGCAGCCAGACTCCGCTCATCGGCGCTTCGGTCATAGAAAAGGGCACGACCAACGGCGTCACCACCGATGCCGACGGCCGCTACCAGATTTCCGTGAAACCGGACGGCGTGATCGACTTTTCGTTCATCGGCTACAAACCGCAGTCGCTGGCCGTCATGAACCGCACGGAAATCAACGTCACGATGGAAGAAGACGCCACGATGATCGGCGAAGTCGTTGCCATCGGTTACGGCTCGCAGCGTAAAGAGGACCTCTCGATGGCCGTCTCCACCGTCAAAGTGGACGACGCGGCCCGCAGCCGCGCCGCCGACCTCGGAACCCTCCTGCAGGGCCGCATGCCGGGCGTTACGATCCAGCAGTCGGGCGACCCGCTGCAGAAAGCGTCGTTCACCGTCCGCGGTCGCGGCTCGAAGGGCAACGACGACGGCACGGACAAGAGCGCCGCATACAGCCGCGACAACGTCGGCCCGACTTCGGGCGACGGCGTGCTGGTCGTTGTGGACGGTGTCCCCGGCGCTCCCTACATGGCCGAAGATATCGAGACGATCACCATCCTGAAAGACGCCGCCTCGGCCGCCATCTACGGTGCTTCGGTAGGTTCGAGCGGTGTAATTCTGATCACCACACGTCAGGCGCAGGCCGGCAAAACCCGCGTCAACGTCAACGTATCGGTCGGCTTCGAACGCGCCATGAACCTCCCGACGATGCTCAACGCACAGCAGTTCTGCGACGTCTGGGGCAAGGCCGTCGAGAACTCGCCGGGCAGCTCGCTGCCCAATCTGGCCAACCCGCAGGTCTATGCAGGCGCCAACGTCACCCGCACCGACTGGCTCGACGAAATCTTCCGCACGGGTCTGACGCAGCACTATGCCGTGTCGATTACCGGCGGCAGCGAGACGCTCTCGTCGATCCTCTCGGTAACCTACGACAAAAAGGAAGGCACCCTGCTCAACACATGGAGCCAAGCGCTGGGTGCGAAACTCCATACGGAATTCAAGCCGGTCAAATGGCTGAAATTGTCGGAGCGCGTAAACTTCGAATACTCCAACGGACAGGGCAACATCAGCACCTCGCACACGGGCCCCATCTACGGCGCCATGTGGTTCCCCGCTTCCGCATCGGTTTATGACCGCGACGCAAACGGCAACATCGTCTACGGAAACGACGGCAAACCGAAATGGGGCGGTATCGCTTCGTCGGCCGACATGGCCAGCGGCGTCGAGGGTCCCAACATCGTGAATCCCGTCGCCCAGCTCGAAACCATGCACCGCCGCTACCCGCGCACCAAGATATTCTCGACCACCTCGCTGGAAATCAAGCCGATCACGTCGCTGACCCTGAAATCGGAGTTCACGGCCGACCTCGACATGCGCGAGGAGGACGAATTCTCGCCCGTCATCGACGTGCCGGGCGGATCGAGCACTTCGAGCCGCGAGCAGTTCAACTACAACAACTTCCACTATCTTTGGGAAACGACGGCGACCTACGCGCAAGTCTTCGGACGCCACCACATCAGCGCCATGGCGGGTTTCACCACCGACTACAAGAAACTACATTTCCGCGACTTCCGCACGCAGGGCTACGGCTCCAACGACGACCACAATCTGGTATGGGGCGCCGCAGGCTCATGGACCAAGAACCCGAACGAAGATATAGTAGATTACTCGATGGTTTCGTTCCTCGCCCGTCTCGGCTATTCGTTCGACGACCGCTATTTCCTCACCGGAAGCATCCGCCGCGACGCATCGTCGAAACTGCCTGCAGCAAAGAACTACGACTGGTTCCCGGCCATTTCGGGATCGTGGAAACTCTCCTCGGAGAAATTCTTCCAGAATGCAGGTCTCAACAAGGTCTTCGACCTCGTGAAATTCCGTGCAGGCTGGGGTAAGGTCGGCAACGTAGACCTCTACAACCTGCCCAACCCGACCAGCATTCCGCTCTCCATCTACCCGGACGGTTCGCTTATCGGCGGCACGACCCATTACGGAACCTATCTGGCGACCATCCCCAATACGGACGCACGCTGGGAGACCACCGTCCAGACCAGTGCCGGTCTGGACCTGACAATGCTCCACAACACGCTCGAAGTCAGCGTCGATTATTACAACAAGGAAACGAAGGACCTCGTCGATTACCTCACGATTCCGCCGCAGATGGGTGTAGAGAATGCGCCGCTGGGTAATATGGGCCACGTAATCAACAAGGGATGGGAGTTCTCCGTATCCTATCGGAACAGCGCCGCACAAGGCAAGTTCAACTACAATGTCTGGGGCACTTTCTCGACCAACAAGGGTTATGTAGAGGACTACGGCCCCCAGCCCCTCGTAAGACACAAGAACCCCACGATCAACAGCACCGAGATTCTCTACTCCGGCAAAGGCCACCCGTGGTATTCCTACTATATCTACCGCACGGACGGCATCTTCCGCTCGCAGGACGAGATCGACCGTCATATCAGTAAGGATCCCGACACCGGCGAGGTCAAGATGCTGCAGCCCGATGCCAAGGTCGGCGACCTGCGTTTCATCGACACCAACGGCGACGGCGTAATCAACGACAACGACCGCGTATTATCCCGCTCCTATACTCCGAAACAAACCTACTCTTTTGGAGGATCGCTCGATTGGAAAGGTTTTGACTTCAGTTTTATGTTTCAGGGCGTCGCAGGCAATTATGTCTACAACGGCACGAAACAGTTGGGAATGAACGGTCGTCAAGACTTGGGTAACCTAACAACCGATGTTTACAATACATGGGATTTCAAACCCATGACCAGCAAATATCCGCGACTCGGCCTCAGTGACGACATGAACGGCAACTACCTCAAGGTTTCGGACATCTTCCTCGAAAAGGGCGACTACCTGCGTCTGAAGAACATCACGCTGGGTTACACGCTGCCCAAGCATATCAGCCGCCACATCGGCATGGAGAAGGGTTCGGTCCGCGTCTATCTGAGCATCGACAACGTGGCCACCATCACCGGCTACTCCGGCACCGACCCCGAAGTAGGCAACTACGGTCTGGACAGCGGTATCTATCCCACGTCGCGCTTCTTTAACTTCGGTGTAAACATCAACTTCTAACAACTACGACCATGAAAAAAACCATATTCAGCCTCTGTCTGGCCATAAGCGCTTTCTGCCTTTCGGGTTGTTCCGATTTCCTCGACAGGGAGCCTTACGGCAAAGACGCTACTTGGAAGACCAAAGAGGATGTAGACCAAGCTATCTACGCCCTTTACCACTTCGTCTCGCCCTATTGGAGCGAGGAGATCTGCGGCCGCGGCCATATGTGGCTCGAATGCGCCAGCGACAACATACTGATCGGCCGCGCCCGTCCGTCGGTCGATGAAATCCGCGAATTCCGCATGTCGCCGTCCAACGACAACGACGTCTCGCGTGTTTGGGAGGTGATGTACCAGAATGTCGCCAAGGCCAACAACATCATCAAGATGGTCCCCGACATGAAGCTGGACCAGGGATACAAAAACCAGGCTGTAGGCACCGCCTATTTCTTCCGCGGTTTCTCGATGCTCTGGATGGTTCCCTATTACGGCGACGACACCAACGGCGGTATTCCGATTATCCTCGACACGACTCCCGCCGCCGAAATCGACTCCCCGCGCCCGGCGCACGTACTGCAGAACTACGACCAGATCATCTCCGACATGCGCACGGCAGGCGAGATGCTTCCCTACCTTTCGCAGCTCGACGCCTCGCAGATAGGACTTCCGCACAAGGCCGCAGCTTGGGGATACGCAGCCCGCGCAGCCCTCTATGCAGCGCAGTACGACGCGAAATACTACGACATCGTACTGGAGATGTGCAACAAGATCATGGCGCTTACCGGTTCGGACAAACGCGAACTCTACATCGATCCGTCTAACAAGCTCAACTCGTACGCCAACCTCTGGCGCAAGGAGCAGAACCACTCCAAGGAGTACATCTTCTCGCTGGAAGGCGACTATACCAACGGTGCCCGCTACCACGGCGTAACTTTCGTCAACGCAGGCTGGGGCCTCTACAACACGTGGGGGTATTTCACGCCGAGCAAGAATTTGTGGGATGCGTTCGAAGAGGGCGACCAGCGCCGCGACGTAACGATCCTCTATCCGGGCCAGCACGTCAAATTCGTAGGCCGCGACATCACCTTCGGCGGTTACAACACCGACGGAAGCGTCTCGGACTACACGACCGGTCACGTATCGGCAGGTCTGATCTGCCGCAAGTTCATCTCCCCGTGGGAAGGCGCCGACTGCAAGGGCAAAGAGGTGTCCGCGCTGCGCGACAAACTCTGGAACTCGCTCAACTGCTGCCTGCTGCGCTATGCCGACGTGATGCTGATGAAGGCCGAAGCCCTGATCTGGACCAAAGGCGAGGGCGACGCCGAGGCCAAGCAGCTGCTCAACCAGATCCGCGACCGCGCAGGTCTGCCGCAGAACAGTCAGGCCACCAAGGCCCAGCTGATGAACGAGCGCCGCTGCGAGCTGGCCTTCGAGTTCCAGCCCAGCCGCCATATCGACGTAGTCCGCTGGGGCATCGCCACGACGACCTACGCCAAGCCGCTGTACAGCGTCATTTCGAAGAAGGTCAACGGCCAGATCGTTGCCGAAGAGGTGGAAGTTTATCCGGGCCGCACCTTCAATCCGACTTACAACAAGGTGTTCCCCATTCCGCAGCGGGCATTCACCGGCACGGTCTACCTGAAGCAGAACAAGGGTTATTAAACCATATTTAAGAACAGAAACGATTATGAAAATCAACAAATATATCCTCGGAGCAGGCGCACTGCTCTGCATGATGCTCCCGGCCGCGTCGGCACAGGCACAGGACGTCAAGCTGAAGTGCATGGAGTGGAACATCAAGTCGTTCGAATACGACGACAACTCCAATGCAGTCTATTTCGAAATCGCCGAGGCCATGGAAAAGATCAAGGCTGAAAACCCCGACATCGTCTGCTTCAACGAGTTCGAAACCGCGACCGGACGCATGAGTTCGGTCGAGAAGCTGACCGAATGCGCACAGTCGCTCGGCATGTTCCCGTTCTTCGTCTTCTCCTACAACAAGGACAACGGCGCCTACGGCAACGGCATTCTGTCGAAATACCCGATCGTCAATTCGGCTTCGGTACTGCTGGGCATGTACACCGGCGCCGACCAGCGTTCGGCGGGCTGGGCAGACATTCTGGTTCCGACCGACTCCAAACCCGAAGGGGTGAAGGTGCGCATCGTCTGCACCCACCTCGACGCTTTCGGCGGCGACGAGACCTGCTTGGGTCAGGCCAAAGAGGTCATCGAACACGCGATCGCTCCGGCCGTTGCCGAAAACATCCCCGTGCTGATCATGGGCGATATGAACTGCGGTCCCAGCTCCAGCGCAATCCGCGAGTATGAGAAGACGGGCACCCGGCTCTGCAACAACGACGGCACGTTCGGCGGTTACAGCAAGTTGGACTACTTCGTCAGCTTCCCGCAGGGCAAATGGAGCTGCAGCGACTACAAAGTCGTCAAGGGCGACCGGCTCAATGTCATTTCGGACCACTACCCCATCGCAGGCACGGCCGTACTGAAGAATTAAGCGCGTATCAAACAGCTAAAAAAGTACAGAGATGAAAAACACGAAGAGATATTTATCCATTTTTCTGGCGCTCGCCCTTGCCGCCCCGGTCTTCACGGGCTGCGACAACGGTCTGGACGAGTACAAGTCGGGAGAGACGATCGCTCCCCCTTCGGACAAGTTCAAAGCCGAAATCCAGTTCGTATCGCGTCTGACCGACGGAGCGCTGGCCGGCAGCGATGCGGATTACGCCGCCATCGACAACTACATGGTCAATACGCTCGAAGGCCGCGGCAAGTCGTGGCTGACGGTGCTGGACCGCGCCGACGGCGCCAACCTGCCCAAAACGATGCAGACGGCCCTCAACACCAAGCGTTGGACGGCGTTCGCATTCAACCGTATCGCCAACAAGAGCTCCTATCAGGGCAGCATGCTCTATTTCAACGGTCCCACGACCGAGGTCAAGGGCACTCCCTCCGGTTCGGGATGCTACGTCACCGGTTTCGCACCGACGCTCAACGGCACCCGCACCGACAAGGACGAGGACGGCAACGTCACGGGAACGACCAACGTATCGTTCGCCATCAGCTTCAACACGGCGCGTTTCGAAAATGCCGACCAGATCAACGCTTTCGGCGGCAAGAACGGCGTGCTGAGCGGACTGCACTACAAGAAGCAGAACCTGCTGATGATCGGCACCGTGAAAAACGACCTGCTCGGCGCGCTGCAGTCCGCAGCCGCGAATACGAACGAGGCGATTCAGGTCCGCGAAATCGTGAAAGGCCCGGCCTATACGATCTTCATGCTGGCCGACTCGCGCTTCTGGGGCTATGTCGACGTCGCTTCGACCTCGCTCGGCAACGGCATCGAAGCCTACGGCATCCATGTGATGTGGTAGTCCCCCACCGACTCCCTGCAGCAGCGGCGCACCGAAAGTGCGCCGCTCTTTTTGCGATAAATCCGGGAATAATCCATACCTTTGCGGAGGAAACACGAAACGCATGAAAAAAATCAACGTCATAACGCTGGGCTGTTCGAAAAACACCGTGGACAGCGAGCACCTGATGGCCCGGCTCGCCGCGGCGGGTTACGAGGTGCTCTTCGACAGCGACCGCACCGACGCCAAGGTCGTCGTGATCAACACCTGCGGTTTCATCGGCGACGCCAAGCAGGAGTCGATCGACATGATCCTGCGGGCGGCCGCGGCCAAAAACGCCGGAAAGATCGAACGGCTGTTCGTCGTCGGCTGTCTCTCGGAACGCTATGCCGACGAGCTGCGTGCCGAACTGCCCGAAGTGGACGAATTCTTCGGCGCCCGCACGTGGGACGGCATCGTCCGGGCGCTGGGCGCGGCCGAAGACCCGGCGCTGGAGACCGAGCGGCACCTGACCACGCCGAAGCATTACGCCTACCTGAAAATCTCCGAGGGCTGCAACTGGAAATGCGGCTACTGCGCCATTCCGCTCATCCGCGGAGGACATGTCTCCGTCCCGATGGAGAGGCTCGAAGAGGAAGCCCGCAAACTCGCGGCCGGCGGCGTGAAGGAGCTGATCGTGATCGCGCAGGATACGACCTACTACGGACTCGACCTCTACGGCCGGCGGATGCTGGCCGAACTGCTTCGCCGGCTCTGCCGCATCGGAGGCATCGAGTGGATACGCCTGCACTACGCCTATCCCACGGCATTCCCCGACGAGGTGATCGAAGTCATGGCCTCGGAACCCAAAATCTGCAAGTACCTCGACATTCCGTTCCAGCACATCTCCGACGCCCAGCTTTCGGCCATGCAGCGGCGCCACACCAAAGCCGACGCCTATGCGCTGATCGGCCGCCTGCGCGGAGCCATCCCCGATCTGGCGTTGCGCACCACGCTCTTGGTCGGCTATCCCGGCGAGACGCAGGCTGATTTCGCCGAGCTGGAAGAGTTCGTGCGCGACGTACGCTTCGAGCGGCTGGGGGTCTTCGCCTATTCGGAGGAGGAAGGCACCTATTCGGCACAGAAATTGCAGGACAACGTTCCGGAAGAGGTCAAACAGCAGCGCGTCGAACGGATCATGGCGCTTCAGAACGTAATATCGCTCGAAAACAACCTGCGTCGCGTCGGCCGGACCGAGCGGGTGCTGATCGACTCGCGGCAGGGCGATTACTACGTGGGACGCACGCAGTACGACTCGCCCGAAGTGGATCAGGAGATCCTGATTCCGGCATCGGAAAAGCGGCTTCTGCGCGGTCGTTTCTACGACGTTCGCATCGATTCCGCCGCCGACTACGACCTCTACGGCCGGGCCGCCGGGAAATAAAATTTGCTTTTTAGCGTTCCTTTTCATACCTTTGAGATGTAAAACGGACTTTACCCGTGACCCGATGGCCGAAAAAAGTGTGATAACAAATATCGAGAACCGCATCCGGCAGCTCATGGACGACCACAAACGGTTGTCGGATCAATGTGCGGAACTGACGGCGCAGCGCGACAGCCTGAAAGCCGAAAACCGCACCCTGCAGGAGCGGATCCGCGAACTCGACGGAGAATTGTCACGCATGCAACTGACAGAAGGGCTGGCGGGCGGAAGCCGTAACCGGGACAAAGCGCGGGCCCGCGTCAACCGTCTTATGCGGGAGGTGGACAAGTGCATCGCGCTGCTCGGAAGGCCCGAATAGCAAAGCCGCAGCGGGAGGGGACCCCACCGTTACGGCAGAGGCTCCGGAAGGCCGCAGGACGCACAGGAGGCAGCAAGAAAAACGAAACGAGAACAATGGCACAACAGGCGATAACACTCAAACTGGCAGGCAAAAGCTATTCGCTCAATATCGACAGCGAAAAAGAGGAGATGTACCGTCTGGCCGAACGGGAGGTGAACAGTTACCTCGCCGCGATAAAGCAAAACAACTTCAAGAACTGGACGGATCAGGACTATCTGTCTATGGCGGCGCTGAAATTCGCCATTGCGAACGTCGATATGCGGCAAAGCCGCGAACTGAGCGACGAAGACCTGAAACGGCTGGGACACTTAGGGGAAGAGATAGACGCCTACCTCAACGCCCTGAAAGGATAGACAACATGCAGGAGCGCGTAACGGCGCCCTGAAACCGGAACAGCGTTCTTTAACATACGAAGGAAAAAATCTACCCGCATAGATTCCTTACAGCTTTGCGAAACTGAACACTTTTTAAATTGGGGCAACTCACGGCGCTTCAAAATCAGGCCTTGACCCTTCGGGGTGTATGCTGCGGCGTACCGTTGGACGATTGCGATTGTCGGAGCCCCCACACGTGACTTATCTTGCAGATTCGTCAAACAAGACTAAGGAATCCTATGCGGTTTTTTATGCAACAACAAACCCTTTATAATAACAACTCAAAACAGCAACAAAATCATGTATACCACTATTTTAGTTGCCTGCATCTCAGCCATTGCGGCGATCGGGATCTACGTGGTCGTTACGAACCTCGTGACCAAGAACTCGATCCGCAAGCGCCGCGAAGCCGCCCTGAAGGAGGCCGAGGCCGAAGGCGAGATGATCAAGAAGGAGCGGATCCTGCAGGCAAAAGAGAAGTTCATACAGCTTAAGAGCGAATACGACCGGCAGGTCAACGAACGCAACCAGAAAATCGCGCAGAGCGAACAGCGGGCCAAGCAGATCGAGAACAACCTGCAGAACCAACAGCGCGATCTGGAGAACAAACTCCGCGAAAACGACCGGCTGAAGGAGCAGATGCAGAACCAGCTGCAGATCCTCGAACACAAGAAAGAGGAGGTCGATCAGATGATGCGCGAGCAGAACGTCCGTCTGGAGCAGATTTCGGGCCTGAGCTCGGAGGAGGCCAAGAACATCCTGATCGAGAACATGAAGGCCGAGGCCAAGACCGAAGCCGCCGGCTACATAAACGAGACCATCGAAGAGGCGAAGATGACCGCCACCAAAGAGGCCAAGCGCATCATCGTAGCGTCGATCCAGCGCGTGGCGACCGAGACGGCGATCGAAAACGCCGTGACGGTATTCAACATCGAAAGCGACGAGGTCAAGGGCCGCATCATCGGCCGCGAAGGCCGCAACATCCGTGCGCTGGAAGCCGCAACCGGCATCGAAATCATCGTGGACGACACGCCCGAAGCCATTATCCTGAGCGGTTTCGACCCCGTGCGCCGCGAAATCGCACGTCTGGCGCTCCATCAGCTGGTGACCGACGGTCGCATCCACCCTGCCCGTATCGAAGAGGTGGTGGCCAAAGTCCAGAAACAGATCGAGGAGGAGATCGTCGAGGTCGGCAAACGCACCACGATCGACTTGGGCATCCACGGCCTGCATCCCGAACTGATCCGCATGATCGGCAAAATGAAATACCGCTCGTCCTACGGCCAGAACCTGCTGCAGCACGCCCGCGAAACGGCGAACCTCGCAGGCATCATGGCCGCGGAGCTGGGTCTGAATCCCAAGACGGCGCGCCGCGCAGGTCTGCTGCACGACATCGGCAAGGTGCCCGACGACGAACCGGAACTGCCGCACGCAATCATCGGCATGAAACTCGCCGAGAAATACAAGGAGAAACCCGAAGTCTGCAACGCCATCGGCGCCCACCACGACGAGGTGGAGATGACCTCGCTGATCGCACCGATCATTCAGGTCTGCGACGCCATTTCGGGCGCACGCCCCGGCGCACGCCGCGAGGTAGTCGAGAGCTACATCAAGCGTCTGAAAGAGATGGAGGACATCGCCCTGTCGTACCCCGGCGTCGTCAAGACCTATGCCATTCAGGCCGGCCGCGAACTGCGCGTGATCGTCGGCGCCGACAAACTTTCGGATCAGGAATCGGAAGGGCTCTCGCACGATATCGCCAAGAAGATTCAGGACGAAATGACCTATCCCGGTCAGGTGAAGATCACCGTCATCCGCGAAACCCGCGCCGTCTCGTACGCGAAATAACCGGATGTCGGCGGGACAGCTCCTACCGGCCATTTCGACACTCCTCCCCAAATCCCTCCTTACCAAAGGAGGGATTTTTTTATCCCCGGTCCGGTGAAGACGTCCGGGCGGCCGGCATTATCCGGCCATTCCGGCGAGCTGCTGCCAGATGGTCGCGGCGAAAAAGACGCCGAGTCCCGAACACATCGCCAGAAGCAGCATATTCATCACCCGCAGATCGGGTTTGGTGTTGCGGCGGAAATTGACGTCGATATACTCCTTGAAAAAGAGATAAAGCGCCGGCACCAGCGCGCTCGCCAAAAGCAGGTCTTCGGGAATGCCGAAAAAGTAAACCTTCGAAAAGCCGATCAGCGACCAATGGCACAGAAACAGCACGACGAACAGATTGATCCGCTTCGAGAACGAGAGCATCAGTCCGATGGTAAAGATCGCCACCGTGCAGGGCATGACGGGCGAGGTGGTCATCGGGAAATCCAGTCCCCGCAGATGGGATATCAGCGGATAGAGGAACGGCATCAGGTAGAGCGCAAAAGCGAATTTGTCGTGTTTGTACGTCCGTTCGAACGTCGTGTAACCGACGACCGCGTCATAAATCCACACGGCGGCCATGACGCCCCAGAAAAACGCCATGACTCCGCTGTAAGCCCGCGCATCGCACGACACGAGGTAATAGGCGACGGCGATCCACGCATTGAGAAACGCCAGAAAACATTTCATTGCGGTTTTCATCCGGTGCGTCGGGCGCAGATAGAGACGCGCCGTCAGGACGACGGCCGCCAGCACGATGAGCGCCTGCACGGGCCAAGTCATCGTATTGTAGTCTGCGATAGTTTGCCAAAAGAGTTCCATAATCAGCTGCGAATCTGTTTTTTATTGCGTGTCAGCGAATGTGCGCGTTTGTTGAAGAGGAAAATCGGCGCGGCGGCTCCCGCAGCCAGCATGAAAATCACGCTGAAGGTAACGAATCCGTTGCGGACGATGGCCGCCAGATACCCCGCGGCGGAGGGATCGTCGAGATTCTGCATGAACATAATCATCGAAAAGACCGTCTTGTAGGCATACATGCCGGGGATCATCGGCAGCAGCGCGGGGATGAACAGCACCGTCATCGGGCAGTGGATGCGGCCTCCCAGCAGCAGGCTTCCGATACCGATCGCCACCGAAGCGCACAGCGACGCCGAAGCGATATCCACGCCTGTGTCCATCAGGCAGAAACGCAAGGCGTGCCCCATGGCGGCCAGCAGGGCGATCGCCGGAAAGGCCCGCATCGGAGGATCGGACACGGCTCCGAATCCGACAGCCGCCACCGCGGCGAAAAATCCGTCCGAAAGAATGGCGAGCAGCGTCATAGCAATCCGTTTTTAACGATCATCAGGGTACATGACAATCCGACGGCGATGCATACGATCAGCATCAGCGCCGACGTCAGGCGGGCGATACCGTTCAGCACATGCCCCTCGACGATGTCGATCACGCCGTTGATAAGCGGCACCCCCGGAATCAGGTAAAGCACGCTCGTGGCGATGGCGACCTCCGAAGTCGTATCGAAAATCATCGCCACCGAAGCGTACATCGAAGCCGCGAAGGCCGACGCGATAAAGATGACATAGTGATTGAATCCCTTGGCCTGCATCCGCTGCTTGAGGTAGAATCCGAGCAGCGTGGCGGTAAAGACGATGCCTACCGCACACCACTCCCCGCCGAAAAGCCGGCAGAAGGATGCGTTGGCCAGTCCGACGAGAATCAGTGTGAAAATCGGGTCCAGACGAGGCCGGGCGACGATCTCGTCATAGCGGCGCCGAATCTCGGCAAGGGGCAGGCTGAGGTCGCAGGCGTCCCAGCTCAGGGCGCTTAGCTCCGAGTTCAGCTCGAAGCTGATCGGCAGCGGCGGAATGTCCGCCACCTCGCTGTAAACCCGTCCGCTCTCGTCGTCATAAACCGAGAAAGTAACCACTTTCTGAAAGGCCGACACCATGACGCGCACGCCGAGCGCCTCGCCCAGACGCTTCGTATTGCGCACCACGCGCGAGGTATGCACTCCGGACCCCATCAGCCGGGTGGCATACTCCGCAACGAACTGCGTGACAGCTTTCAATTCCGCTTCCGACTTCATTTTCCCTAACTTTACCGGTGCAAAGATAGTGAAAAGCCCGAACAAAACTAAAAATTTTAATATCTTTCCGATGCCGCACTTCCCGCCAAATGCTTATTTTTGCACCATGCAACCATCCGAAGAGCTGAGAATCTATATCGAAACGGAGATCATCCCCCGTTACGAATCCTTCGACGCGGCGCACGGCACGGACCACGTCCGCACGGTCATCGCCCATAGTCTCGATCTGGCGCGGCATTACGACGTCGATGCGGACATGATCTACGCCGTCGCCGCCTATCACGACACGGGGCTGGCCCGCGGCCGGGAGTTGCACCACATCCATTCGGGCGAAATCCTGCTCGCCGACACGGAGCTGCGGCGCTGGTTCACCGCAGAGCAGCTGGCCGTCATGCGCGACGCCGTCGAGGACCACCGGGCCTCGTCCGACCATGCACCCCGCACGATCTACGGACGCATCGTCGCCGAGGCCGACCGCTGCATCGACCCCGCGACCGTGCTCCGCCGTACGGTGCAGTACGGTCTGTCCCACTGCCCCGCACTCGACCGCGAGGGACACTTCGAACGCTGTCTTGCGCACCTGCGGAAAAAGTACGCCGAAGGCGGTTACCTCCGGCTCTGGATTCCCGAATCGGACAACGCCCGCAAACAGGAGGAGCTGCGGGCGCTGATCCGCGACGAAGCCCGTCTGCGCGCGGCCTTCGATGCGGTCTTCGACCAAGAGACCGCCCGATAAACCGCCCCGCACTGCGCACTCCCGCGGCCCTTTATATATAAAAATAGGTATCTTCGGGGAATTGTTGCAGCCCCGTTAAAATTCGGCGACCGGGGTGTTAATTCCCCGGATTGCCGCTTGTTTTTCGAAAGATTATGCTTATCTTCGTCATAGCATCTTCCGCACCCACCCTCTTTTTTCAGAGCAGATCCGAGTGCTGCAGGGAAAGGCATGCTGTTTCCGGAACGTAGTCCCGATAATGAAAGAATCCGTTTATAACACCTTCGTCAATTGCGATCCGCAAGAGCAGGACCTGCTCAGGCAGCTCATCCGCGGCGACATCGCGGGTTACGAGGTGCTGTTCCACAAATACTACCCGACGTTCTTCGCCTTCATCAAGGGCATGACCAAAGAGACCGCCGTTGCGGAGGACATCGCGCAGAATATCTTCATGAAAGTTTGGCTGAACCGCGAAAAGCTGGATGCGGCCAAATCCATCCGCAACTACCTTTTCGTGCTGGCCAAACACGAGATATACAACTACTTCCGCACCAAGAGCCGCACGTTCACGACCCTAAAGGAGGCTATCGCGCAGACCGAAAGCAAGGGGGGGGGAAACCTGCCTTCGCGGAACGAGATCGAGGAGAAGCTCGATCTGGCGGAGACTGCCGAGCAGGTCGAGACCATCGTCGGAAAGATGCCCCCGCAGCGGCAGCAGATTTTCCGCATGTCGCGTTTCGAGCACATGCCGAGCAGGGAGATCGCCGAACAACTGAACCTGTCGGTACGCACCGTGGACAAGCATCTTGAGCTGGCGCTGAAGGAGCTGCGCAAATACCTCAACATCATTCCGGCCATCATCGTCTTTCTGGACATCCTGCCCTGAAATTTCCCCGATAAATCTTCCGGCCCCGTTACGTAGTGCGGGGCTTTCGTTTGTTCTTTATGTAGTAACCGGCAGCATCGGGCTGCCGATAAAACGCATGAAGAGATGAACAAACCGACATTAGATAAAGTCCGGGACTACTTCTACGGCCGCTGCAACGACGGCGAGGAGGTCCGCATCCAGCAATGGTTCGCCGACAACGGCAATTCGTCCGAAGCCGACCGGCTGCTCGGCGCCCTGCTCGACGAGGTGCGGAGCGAAAACCCCGCGCTGGCGCAGGCTGCGTTCGAAGAGTTCTGCCGCCGCATCGGCCATTCCGTTCCGGCGCGCACCGCACCGCGCCGTCTGACGACCGTCGTCCGGTGGACGCAGCGGATCGCCGCCGTGCTGATCGTCCCGCTGCTGATCGCCGTCTCGCTCCTCTACACCAAGACCGCGCACACTCCCGAATGGGAGGAGGTGCTCGTGCCGGCGGGCCAGCGCAGCGAGCTGCGCCTTGCCGACGGAACGCTCCTGTGGCTCAATTCGGGCACCCGCGTAACCTATCCGACCCACTTCAACGGCCGCCAGCGCAAAATCTTCGTGGACGGCGAGGTCTACGCCGAAGTCATGCACGACAAGCGGCATCCCTTCGTCATCTCGGCCGGCGACGTCGAGGTCGAAGTCCTCGGCACCAAATTCAACATGCGGGCCTACAACAGCGACCAGCTGGTCGAAGTGGCGCTGGTCGAGGGCAGCGTGCGTTTCGACGTGAACAGCGACAAATGCGACGACGAGGTCGTCATGGTCCGCAACGACGTCGCGCAGTACGACCGCCTGACGGGAGCGCTGGAAATGACCTCTTTCCAGAGCGAAAACTATAAATCGCGCGCCACGGGCGGCGGCTTCTACTTCTTCAACGAGTCGCTCGACGGCATCACCGCACAGCTGGCCCGCTGCTTCGACCAGAAAATCATCATCACCGATCCCGAACTGGCCGGCGTGCGCTTCTACGCCTTCTTCACCAACAACGAGTCGCTGCTCAAGATCCTCGGCACGCTCAACACCGACAAATCGATGTCCATCCGCGAACGCAACGACGTGATCTACATATCCCGAAAGAAATAACCGCGAAACAGCAACAAAAAACTACAACATTAAAACTTCAACCTATGAAAAAACTTTACAATCGAACCGCACTTTTCCATGCGCGTGCGATCGTGGGTTTGTTCGCACTCTGCCTGCTGGCGCTTCCCAGCCCGGCTCTGGCGCAGGCGATCGACCTCAAACTCACGAATGTAACGGTCAAGGAGGCCATCGAAGCCCTCAATCAGCGGGAGAACTACTCCGTGGCCATCAAATCGGCCGGCGTCGACATGCAGCGCCGCGTCAGCATCTCGGCGCAGAACGCGTCGATCGACGAGGTTCTGGCCCAGATCTTCGCCGATCAGGACATCACCTACACGATTACGGGCAAAAGCATCTCCGTAACCAAGGCAGCTCCGAAGAGCCTCGCCGCGGATAAGAACCAGCTCAAAGGCGTGGTGAAAGACAATCTGGGGCTGCCCGTTCCGGGTGCCACGATCATCGTGGACGGCACCAACAACGGCACCACCACGATGAGCAACGGCGACTTCTCGCTGGAGAACGTCAAGCTTCCGGCGAAGCTCGTCATCTCGTTCATCGGCTACCAGCCCCGGACGGTCGAAGTCAACTCCTACGCCGCCATCGACATTACCCTCGTGGAAAGCTCGGCGGCCATCGACGAGGTGGTCGTGGTCGGCTACGGCCAGCAGAAGCGCGTGAACGTCACGGGCGCCGTGGGCACCATCAGCGGCAAGGACCTCAACAACCGTCCCGTGACCAATACGGCCGCAGCCCTGCAGGGCGCCGATCCGTCGCTGCTGCTGACGCTCGGCAGCGGCTCGATCGAAGGCAAGAACTACGACGTCAAGATCCGCGGCGCAGTATCGCTCAACAGTGGCAGCCCGCTGGTGCTCGTCGACGGCATCGAAGCGTCGCTGGCGCAGGTCAACCCCAACGACATCGAATCGGTATCGGTGCTCAAGGACGCTTCGGCCTGCTCGATCTACGGCGCCAAGGCTTCGGCCGGCGTGGTGCTCATCACCACCAAGAGCGGTAAGGCCGGCACGCTGAAAGTCAATTACAACGGCCGCTACGGCGTGTCGTGGAACACCACCTCGACCGACTTCATCACGTCGGGATACGACTACGTGAAACTCACCAACGAATTCTGCTACCCATCGAAAGGCTATGTGGGCTGGAACTACACGGACGAGGAGATGCAGATGCTCTACGACCGCCGCAACGACAAGACCGAGCATCCCGACCGCCCGTGGGTCATCACCGACAGCAACGGCAAATACCGCTATCTGGGCAACTTCGACTGGTACGACTACATGTTCAAGCGCAGCCGTCCCGAAACCGAGCACAACATTTCGCTCACGGGCGGCAACGACAAGATCAACTACTACGTCAGCGGCCGCTACCTCTACCGTGAAGGCCTGTTCAACCATGGCGCCGAGGATATCTACAACGGCTACTCGTTCCGCACGAAGATCGCCGCCGAAGTAACGCCGTGGATGCACTACTCGAACAACATCAGCATGGAGGTGACCGACTACAAATACGGCGGTTACTGGGAGCAGGACGGTTCCGAAGAGCTCAACTCCAACGGCATCCTCTTCAACGTGGCCAACAACATCAGCCCGACGTTCGTTCCGGTCAACCCCGACGGCACCACGTTCGTTTATTCCAACGGCATCCAGTTCGCCAACTCGCCGATCGCCAGCGGACGCGGCGGCGTATTCGCCGACGGACGCAACAAGAACTCGCGCAAGAACAACTACTACATCATCACCAACCGGGTGACGTTCGACCTCACGCGCAACAAGGATCTGAAACTCAACGCCGACTACACCTACCGCCGCCGCGACAACCTCGGAGCCTACCGCTCCTATCCGACGGCCAACACATGGAACGCGACGCAGACCGCCGTGGTCGATTTCACCAACGGTTCGATCTACGACTTCTATCAGGAGGACCGCTACTACTATAACGGCCATGTGGTCAACGCCTACCTCGATTACGGCCACTCGTGGGGCAAGCACAACTTCTCGGCCGTAGCCGGCGGCAACTTCGAGGACTTCCGCTCGTCGAAACTGAGCGTCCGCCAGAAAGGGTCGCTGAGCGAGAAGCTGAGCTTCATCAACATGGCGCAGGGCGAGATCGAACGCTGCGTCGAGTCGAATACGGCCTACCGGACGCTGGGTTATTTCGCCCGTGCGAACTACGACTACGCCGGCAAGTACCTTTTCGAAGTATCGGCACGCTACGACGGTTCGTCGCGCTTCGCCGCCAACGACCGCTGGGGCTTCTTCCCCTCGGCATCGGCCGGATGGCGCATCTCGGAGGAGAAATTCTGGGAGCCGATGCGCAACTGGTGGGACAACGCCAAGGTGCGCTTCTCGTACGGCTCGCTCGGCAACCAGCAGGTGTCGAACTACTACTACATCGAAACGATCTCGACCGGCCAGCTGGGCTACACCTTCAACGGCACAGAAAAGGCCAATTACGCCTCGGCGTCGAACCCCATCAGCGACGGACTTACGTGGGAGACGGTCGTAACCTACAACCTCGGTTTCGATCTGGGCTTCCTCAAAAACCGCCTCAACGTCACGGCCGACCTCTACATCCGCGACACCAAGGACATGCTCACCACGTCGCTCACGCTGCCCGACGTCTTCGGAGCGCCCTCGCCCAAGGAGAACTGCGCCGACCTGCGCACCAAGGGCTACGAAATCACCGTCAGCTGGCGCGACCGCCACATGGTGGCCGGCAAACCCTTCTCCTACGGCATTTCGGCATCGCTGGGCGACTACAAGTCCAAGATCACCAAGTATAAGAACGACGACATGCTGCTCACCGACCATTACGTGGGCGAGACGCTCGGCGAACTCTGGGGCTACCGCACCGACGGACTGTTCAAGACCGACGAGGAGGCGGCACGCTATCAGGCGCAGATCAACGACAAGGCGGTCAACAACCGCGTCTACACCAGCTCCGACGCTTCGGCGGCGCACCTCATGGCGGGCGACGTCCGTTTCCGCGACCTCGACGGCAACAACATCATCAACAACGGCGACGGTACGGTCAAGAATCCGGGCGACATGCGCGTCATCGGCAACAGCCTGCCGCGTTACACCTACTCGATCCGCGGCGACTTGAACTGGAACGGCTTCGACTTCGCGGTCTTCTTCCAAGGCGTCGGCAAGATCGACTGGATGCCCAGCGCCAACTGCTACTACTTCTGGGGACCCTACAGCTTCCCGACCACCACGTTCATCGCCAAGGACTTCGAGCGGCTGGCGTGGAGCGAGGACAACCGCAACACCTACTTCCCCCGCCGGCGCAGCTACCAGACTTCGAGCGCAGGTTCGATGAACGTCAAAACCGACCGCTACCTGCAGGACGCCTCGTACATCCGCCTGAAGAACATCACGCTGGGTTACACCATCCCGATCAACAAGCGCATCCTCGAAAAGGTCCGCGTATACGTATCGGGCGAGAACCTCGCCTACTGGTCGCCCCTGAAGCGCTACAGCAAGACGGTCGATCCCGAAGTAGCCACGACCAGCGCCACCAACGACTGTCTGTATCCCTATTCGCGGACCTTCTCCGTAGGCGTGGACATCACCTTCTAAACTAACCGGAAAGCATTATTTCGATCAACCATGAAAACTATCAGCAAAATATTGATATTCGTTTCGATGAGTCTGGCGCTGTCGGGCTGCGACGACTTCCTGACCAAGGAGCCGGAAACGAACCTTTCGCCCAATACGTTCTTTTCGAGCGAAGCGGAGCTGGAGCTTTGGACCAACCGCTTCTACAGTCTCTTCGCAGGTCCCGACACCGATGCCATTCAGGTCTCCGACATCCAGATCGCCAAGAACCTCAGCTCCGTACAGCAGGGCACGCGCTCCCCGGCCACCGAAAACTGGGGCACAAGCGCATGGGCCTACCTGCGTTACATCAACTACTACCTCGAACGTTCGGGCAACTGCTCTGACGAGACTGTCCGCCAGCGCTACGACGGCGTGGCCTATTTCTTCCGCGCGCTGTTCTACTTCGAAAAGGTGCGCAAATACGGCGACATCCCCTATTACGACTTCGTGATTCCGTCGAACGACTGGGCTTCGCTCAAACGGCCGCGCGACAGCCGCGGATTCGTGATGAAGAAGGTCATGGAGGACCTCGACCGCGCCATCACGGACCTGCCCGACAACTGGCCGAGCGACGCGCTCTACCGCCTGAGCAAAAACGCCGCCCGCGCCATGAAGGCCCGCGCCGCGCTCTACGAAGGCACCTTCCGCAAATACCACGGCATCGCCGACGAGACGATCGACGGGGTGACCATCTCGGCCGACTATTTCCTCCAACTGGCCGCCGACGCCGCATGGGCCGTCATGGAGCAAAACAAATATTCGCTCTACAAAGGCAATACGCTCAAACTCGACGCCCCCTACCGCGAATATTTCATCCTCGAAGACGGCGACGCCAAGGAGACAATCCTCTCGATGCGCTTCAACGCCGACATCCTCGTGCGCCACGGCATCCAGTTCACGTTCCGCAACATGCGCCACAGCGCCACCCAGCGGCTGGTGAACCACTACCTGATGGCCGACGGCTCGAAGATTCAGGACCAGCCCGGATACGAGACCATGACCTACAACCAGCAGTTCCAGAACCGCGACCCGCGCATGGCGCAGACGCTCATGGCTCCGGGATATGTCGATCTGAACGGCATCGACGAGGTGATCGAGGACTGCAAGAGCTACGACATGACGGGTTACCGCTTCATCAAGTTCGTGAGCGACGACACGCATAACGGCGCCACCACCTCGACCACCGACTGGCCGGTATTCCGCTATCCGGAAATCCTGCTGACCTACGCCGAGGCCAAGGCCGAGCTGGGCACGCTGACCCCGGAAGACATCGCCCTGACCGTGGACGTCGTCCGCGACCGCGTGGGCATGCCGGTCCTCGACATGGCGGCCGCCAACAACAATCCCGATCCCCTGATGGCCAGCTACTACCCCAACGTCAATTCCGGAGCGAACAAAGGCGTGATCCTCGAAATCCGCCGCGAACGCACCGTCGAACTTCCCTGCGAAGGCCTGCGCCAGTGGGATATGCTCCGCTGGAAGGAGGGCGCCCAGCTGGTTCCCTCGTCGAACGGACTCGATGGCTTCCTCGGCTGCTACTTCCCCTCGCTGGGCGAATACGACATGAACGGCGACGGCAAGATGGACCTCTGCCTCTGGAGCGGCACCAAGCCCGCCACGACCTGCGACGCGATGCTCGAAATCGGCGAAGGCAAGGACGCCCAGCTGACCGACGGCACGAGCGGCTATATCGTCTGCTTCCGGGGCCGCACCTACAAATGGGAGGAGGGCCGCGACTATCTGTGGCCGATTCCGACCGACCAGCGCGTGGCCACGGGCGGCGCACTGAGCCAGAATCCGGGCTACGAAGACGGACTGAGCTTCTGACGCCCCTTTGCTCCGCGACACAAAGAAGAGGTATTCCGGTGACCGGGATACCTCTTCTTCGAAAAAACAGACTCACCAAAACCATCGAGACCATGAAAAAACTGCTTTTGCTGCTCTTTGCGGCAGCTCTCTCCCTCTCCGCTTCCGAACCTGCGCGGGCGTGGGGCCGCGAAGGCCACGAAACGATCGCCAAGATCGCCGAACGCAACCTCACCAAACGGGCCAAGAAACGGATCGAGAAGTATCTCGGCGGGCACTCCGTCGTCTACTACGCCAAATGGATGGACGAATACCGCCAGACGCCCGAATACGCCTTCACCAACGACTGGCACACGGCGCCCGTGGGTGCGGACCTGCGCTACGGCGACGAACTGCTCAAGCCGGGAAAGGGCAACGCCGTTTACGGGCTTGAGCTGGCGATCCGCAACCTCAGGGATTACCGCAGCCTGACCGACTCGGCCGTAGCGGTCAATCTGAAATACGTCATCCATCTGGTCGGCGACATGCACTGCCCTGCGCATATCAAATACACGACCCACAACACGAAGTACGACGTGCTGTTCGAAGACAAGTACCACAAGCCCCACAAGTATTACGTCCACCACGTCTGGGACAACGAGATCATCACCACGACCCGTATCTGGTCCGTCACCGAGTGGGCCGACGAGCTGGACCGCGCATCGAAACGGGAGAAGGCCGCCGTGCAGGCCGGTACGCCGCGCGACTGGCTGCACGACAGCGCCGTGACCTGCGAAGTGCAGTTCGAGTGGGCCAAGCCCGACGAGCGGCTGGGACAGGACTTCCTGAACAAGCCCCTGCCGCTGGTCGAACACCAGATCCGCAATGCCGGTTACCGGCTGGCGGCCGTCCTGAACGAGCTTTTCGACTGACGCGGCCGGAGCAGCGAATAAAAGAGCCGTCACTCGCAGCGAGTGACGGCTCTTTTCATAACGGAGCGATCCCTCTTCCGAGACCCCTCCGCCGATGCGGCGGTCAGTCGTGCCGCCCCTGCGAACGCAGGTAGGAGATCAACAGCTCCGGACGGTCGGTCTGAATCATCGTCGCGCCCATGTCGAGCAGCTTGCCGTAAACCGAGCCGGGATCGCCGCTCTCCCACGCCACATCGTCGCACAAACCGCCGCAGAGCGACTCCCACAACGAATTGACCCAAAGTTTCGATCCGCTCTCCACCACCTTTTCCATGCAATCCTTCACTTCGGGCGTGTACTCGTTCCAGCAAACCTCGTAAGCCAGCGGCACGATACCCTTCGACATGTATTCGCCGAAAAGCTCCTGTCCCTGCGGTTTGAGAATGTCGATGATCGGCATATACATCATGTTGTGCTCGTATTCGCCGAATTTGGCGGCGACAGCCTCCGCCGGACGCTTGCCCTTGATGAGCATCTGCTCCGTCACGCCGAGCTCCTCGCTGATCTTCAGCGCCATGTCGTAAAACTCATATCCTTGGTCGATATTCACCACGATACGGTCCTTGCAGACCTCCAGCGCTTCGCGCAGGGTCGGCATCTTCTGGGGCGTACGCACGCCGTGCGCCGTACGCAGGAAGCAGCGCTGAATCGAATCATAGGTGATGTCGCACACACGTCCCCGCCCGGTAGTGGTCCGGTCGATGGTATGGTCGTGGCAGAGCACCAACACGCTGTCCTTCGTCAGTTTGAGGTCCAGCTCCATGATATCGACGCCCATGCGGATCACCGACTCGATGGCGGGAATCGAATTCTCCGGATAGTTGCGCCAGTCTCCGCGGTGCGAAGCCACCACGACGTATTTCGACGCGGGATCGTGAATCTCGGCCACGATTTTCGCCGCATGCGTCGGGTATTCCGGAGCGGCGGTTTTAGGTCCGGCGCATCCCCACAACAATGCGGGGATGGCCAGAATACAGCTGACAAGTCTCTTCATAAAAGTTTATGCAATTTGGTTTATCGTTCGATAAAATAGTCGCCCTCGTTACCCAGCACGATCTGCTCGGCCACCGAACGCAGGTAGGCCGCCTTGTCGGGATTCAATCCGCAGTCGGCCGGATCTGCGCCGAACCGCTCGCCGAAAAGCACCAGATAATTGACGCAGGCCTTCAGGTATGCGCCGTACTCCGACTGATGCTTGCTGTCCGAGTAGTAGAGGTTGATGCCCGAACCGCCCTCGCGCACCTGCCTGAAGGCGGGGCCGATCGGCGACACCCAAGTCCCGGCGGCCTTTGCCATGGCTTTGGCTCCGGCGTCGTTATAGGTCTCGAAGGTCGGGAAATCGGTAAAGCCGCCGTAGGACGCCGACGAGAAGGTCCACGTCTCCTCCAGAATCACCTTGCACGAAGGCGACGCGGCGCGCACCTTGTCGGCCAAGGTCGTAAGGCCCGTGAGGATCGACGCCGTGGCGTCGCGGCCATAGTTGGCGGGATTCTGGCTCTGGTCCTGCAGGAAAGCGAAATCGTAACCGCCCTGTTCGATGACGTCGGTCGAGAACCCCAGCGACAGATGCTGGGTCAGCGTCTGCGCCCCTTTGAAGTGAGCCTTGATGTTGAGAGCATGCCCTTCGCGCCATGCGATCTCCTTGAGCATCCACGCAGGATTGCTGTAATAGGAGAACGAGTTGCCCAGACACAGCACCTTCTTGGTGTCGCGGGGCGTCGCCGTGCCGAAGTTCTGCACGTAGCTGCCCGTAAATCCGTAGGGAGGAATGGAGCTGGCGGCGTTGGTCGCCGTGATGTTCTGCGTACCGCCCGCGCAGGTATAGGATCCCACGGCGCGGCAGCGGATTTTCACTTCGCCGTCGGTCACGGCGTTTTCGAAGCGCATCGTCTGCATGACGGTCGCGTGCTGATACGAGGACCCGGTGGCAGTGCCCGAACACTTGTAGGTATAGCGGACCGCCGGGTTTTCCGGAGCCGTGAGCAGATCGGCCTCGACGCTTTTCCAGACTCCGCCGTCGAGGTATTCGACGATGAAGTATTTGGGCGAATTGGCTTCGCCCGCCATCGTGGCGTTGAAATCGACGACCGATCCGGCGGCGAGATTCTCCACCGGGAAGGTATAGAGCCAGTAGTCGCCCTCGACCATCGTCGAAACCGCAGGACGGTTCGTAACGACGCTCCGCTTGAAAGCGGCCGAAGCGTTCGCATCGCCGCGCACGACCGAAATGAAGCCCGCCGCGCCCGACGTCGCGGGAATGACGTTGTCGTCGGTCCACGACGAGCCGTAAAGCGGCAGCGTCGAAGCTTGGAACACCCACTTGCTGGGGAACGCTTCGCCCCGCGCCTGCTGATCGACCTTCACCGTCGCGCTCTTCGCGCCGTCGGTCGAAGCGAACGTGACGACAGCCGACCGCGGCGCGGTCTTCGTGTTGGCATCGGCCCCGATCTTGATATACTGCACGCCGGGGTCCTTGACGCCCGAAACGACGGGTACGTCCGAGAGGTCCGTAATATGCGCCCAATCCCCATCGGCGCTCACCGTCCAGTCGTAATCGACCGACGAAAGCTGTACGACGGCGGCATTGCTGCCCTGCGCATTCAGCTCGACCGACGAAAGGTTCACGCCGAATTCCGGCTCGGCGGGCACCTGCGAACCGTTGGGATAATAGAGGATGTTCTGGCTGTTCACATGCACGGCCGTCGCATTGTGGTCGCCGATGTAGGACATGTAATTCGTGTAGTTCACGCCGACCAGCGCATAGGAGCCGTCCTCGTAAGCACCCAGATCGCCCTGCGCGATGCAATCGCTGAATCTGGCCGCCTTGTTGCACTGTCCGAAGAGCGTGCCCTTGTAATTGGCGCGGTCGGTAATCACCAGCCCGTAATTTTCGCAGCCGACGAATGCGTTGCCGTCGTCATTGACCAGACAGACGATGCCGCCCGCCGCGCCGCTCGTCTTGCAGATCACATTGCCGCGGTTGACGGTATTGGTGATCTTGCTCCCGACTGCCGTAATGCAGGTAATGTTGCCGATGCGGGCGCTATTTACCGTGGCAAAGGCATTGACGTTGTCGCCTTCGTTCAGGCAGTTCTCGATCTCGGTGTAGCGGTTCGCAGCGGCCACGATACCCGAAGCGCGGGCTACCTGCGTGTCGAGGTCTCCGTAATTGGCGCACTCGGCGATCGTCACCACGGCCGTCGTGTTGCTCTTGTTCGAGCTGAAGCCGACGATACCGCCCACGTGAATGCCCGTCGCGCCGTTCTTGGTGTTGCCGCCCGACGTGGCCGTCAGAGCGCCGTGGTTGACCAGTTTTTCGAGCCGCGCCCCGTTTTTGTCGGCAAAGGCGAGTCCCACCATGCCGATGGTCATGCGAGTTTCGTCGGGAGCCGCCCCATCGAAGGCGATCGAAGCCTTATTGACTACGTTGCGCACGGTTGCTTCGTAAACCAGACCGGCCACCACACCGCAGTCGGTGCCCGCCGTCGCCTTGTCTTCGAGCGAGCAGCTCGCGTCGAAAATTAGGTTCTCCACCACGGCCCCGAAGAATCCCCATGCCGAGGTCGCCTGCGCGGCCTTGCAGACCATCTTCAGGTTGCGGATCGTATGGCCCTGTCCGTCGAAATAACCCGTAAAAGGTCTTCCCGAAGTGATCGAAAGCGCATTGCTCGCCAGCTTGGACGTAGCCGCGCCGATCGGCGTCCACTCCGTCACCTCGGCCAGATCAATGTCGTCCAGCAGCACCACGACGCCCTTGTCATCCTGCCACGGAGCGAGCGTCCCGCCCGCATTCACGGCCGCCGCGAACTCGATCAGGTCGTCGGCCGTGCTGATGCCGCCCTGCGGCGCGAAGGCGTAAAGCGCCTTGGCCATATGCTTGGCGCGGAATACGCCGCCCTGCTCGGCATAGGAGGTGATGCCGGTCTTGTAGATATTCTTCGAATAGCTCTTCCCGTCGGCCGTATTGAGCGTAAGCCGCAGCCCCGCTTCGGACTTGAAACGCCCGACGGGGAATTTGATCGTCTGGGGCTTGGTCAGAACCACGCCCTCGGCGAAGTTGAAAATCAAGCTGTTGCCCGTACCGTTCTCGGCGGGCGTCAGCGCCAGCGTTTCGGGGTCTACCGTCCCTTCGAACGACAGAAACCCTTCGAAAGCCCCCTCGTCGGCCGGCTCGACGGTCAGCGACTGCGCCGCGCTCGCCAGCTCCCCTGCGTCGATACGCAGTTCGATAACCGAGAAGATATTGCGGAAGGTCACCTCCAGCGCGCCTTCGGCAAGATTCCCCGAAGTGGGCAGTCCCACGAGCGGCGCCCGCGCCGGATTGCTCTGCGACTCCGCGTCGAGCGCAATCGTCCGCTCGGCCTCCACGGCGACCACCCCTTCGGCAGTCGTTGCGGGATAGTAGGCCGTCAAAGGCTTCGAAGCGTCGTAGTCGGCGATGCCGGCTTCGCTCGTGAAAGCGGTCGTCGGTCCCGCTTCCGCGGCCGTGTATTCATAGGCCGCGCCGTCGTAAACGACCGTGATGCGGTCGCCCGCCTCCCAAGTCGATTTACCCTCTTCGATGTCCGTGCGGGTCGCGGGCGGGCAGGCGGCCACGATCACCAGCCCGTCGGCATTCTCATATCCGCCTCCCCGCACCGGCTCCGCCAGATCGGGAGACTGCGCGCACCCTGCCGCGAAGAAAATCGCGGCGAATAACCATGCAAATATCTGTTTCATAGGATTTCTGCTTTACTCTTTGTTCGAATCGTTTTCAAAATCGGTGTCCTCGATCCCGTTGCCGGGCGTCTGGGTGCCGGGCGACATGTCGGTCACGGCAAAGGGCGTTGCAAGGGCGTAGCGCGCCGCCTGCAGCGCAACCGGCTGATTGTCGTCGGTCACGGGCATCGTATAAGTGCCGTCCGCCGTACTCGACACGTTGTAGCGGAAGCTGTTGCCATCGAGTTTCTTGCCGCCGAACGAAGGCGAGATGATCGACTCGAAGACGGCGCAGGCCGCGGCATAGCGGCTCAGGCCGTAATCCATGTGATAGCCGTCGCGCGTGAGGTCCATGTCGTTGTTGAGCGACGAGGTGCGCAGGTTCTGCAGCACCGTCCCGGTAGGAATGATCTGCTCCACGTCGGTCTGGTTGAGCACCTTGCGGGCCTGCGCCACGATCACGTCGAACATCTCGTCCTGCGTCGTAAAATTCTTGTAGGGACGCTGCGCCGTACCGATCTTGTCCATATTGAAATAGGCCTGCGACATGATATAGACGAACTTGGGCGTATGTCCGCTCTGGTCGGCCCTGATGTCGGCGATCAGCCCCTGAATGGCATTCTTCTCGGTGTCGCTCCATATCCAGCCGCAGCTGTTGCCCGTATGTTCCTGCAGGCAGACGATATCCCACGTATCCGACTTGACGATCTGCTGAATGTTGTATCCGGTGTAGGAGAGCCAGAGCGAAGTGCCGGGGTTGTACTTGTAGCAGGTATAGTCGGACTTGGTCGCATAGCCGTCGGCATATTCGGGAATCGTACGACCGCCGTAATAGAGATGCACCATCTTCAGCGTCGGAATGTCGGCGGCCGAGACCATTTTCGGCAGGTGCTCGACGGCGTCCTTGGTAAAGCTGTTGCCGATGAAGAGGATGCGCAACGTCGGCTCCACATCGTCGTCGCCGCCCGAACCGCCCGAACTCGAACCGATCAGGTAGGTAATGTTGTCCGCATTGATCGGATCGGCGGCCTTCTGCACGCCCAGATAACGCACCTGCTCGTTCTCGCCGTACGAATCGTAAACCGTGGTTCCGCCGTTGTAAACCCCGACCTTGCCGCCCGCGATGCAGTTGATCCAGTTGGTCGCATAGGCGCTGTAGCCAAAGAACACGCCGCGGTTGGCGTCGTCGGTGACGATCTCGCCGTAATTGGCGCAGCCGCTGAACGAGTTGGTCGCATGGTTGGCCAGACTGAGCAGACCGCCGCAGCGGGCGCCGCCCGTCGAGACGAGATTGCCGTTGTTGATGCAGTCGGTCATCGAGCATCCCGTACCCGTGATGCAGGTAATGTTGCCCAGACGGCCCGTCGTACCGCACGAATTGAGCTGGTTGCCGTGGTTCACGCAGGAGTTGATCCGCGTGAAGGTATTCGCCGCGGCGACAATGCCCGAAGAGCGCGCCGAGTTAGAGGTGATATTGCCGTAATTGTCGCAGTAAGCGATGTCGTTGCAGATCTTGTTGGTCGCGTTGCCCGTCGCAAAGCCGCAGATGCCCGCCATGTGGATCGCCGCGCCGGCTCCGTTGGCCGAATTGCCGTGGGTATCGGCCTCCACCGCGCCGTAATTCTGCAGGCGTTCGAGCTTCGTGCCCTCCGTTTCGCTGAAGATGAAGCCCACCATCGCCGCCGAAACACGCGCGGCGCTGGTGCCGTCGTATTCGATCTTCGCATAATTGACGCAGTCGGAGACGTTCGCATCGCGGCATACGCCGGCGATCACGCCCACCTCGGCCGTGCCGCCCGAAGCGGTGACTTTCAATGCGCTCGCATCGCCCAAGGCGGCGCCGACCGTCAGGTTGCGCACCGTCGCGCCGTCCAGCACGCCGAACAGTCCGTAAGCCGTATTGACCGCACTGCCCCCGTAGGCGAGTTTCAGGTTTTTCAGCGCATATCCCTGCCCGTCGAAGGTGCCCTTGAAGGCGTTGCCCTCGATAGTCAGCAGGTTCTTTTCCCATTTATAGGAGGCGTTGCCGATCGGCGTCCAGCCGGCGACGTCCTTCATGTCGATATCGCCGAGCAGCGACACCACGCCGCCGGCATCCTCCCACTGCGCCGTACTTTCGCCCGCATTGACCGCGTCGCGGAAAGCCGTCAGGTCCTCGACCGTCGCAATGCCCGGCTTGGCGGGTCCGCCCGAAAAGCTGTTGTTCTCCAGCGTCGGCACGCCGCCGCCCGTGAGCGTGAAGTAGATATACTGTTCGAAATTCTGCTCCGTAATCTCCGTCGCGCCCTGCTGCCCGTCCGAGAAGGGACCGATCCGGCCCCCGACCTTGCAGTTGCGGATCGCGATGGTCTTCTTGTTGGTGTTGGCGCAGACGATGCCGATGTACTTGTTCGCCGCGGCATTGATGATGTCGGAGAGTACGGCGCCGTAGTTCTCGCAGCCGTCGATGGCCGTATTGTTGTCGTTGGTCTGGCCGGCGATGCCCGCGGCATAGCCGTGCGTCGTATCGCCCGCAACGGCGAAAGCGACCGTGCCGTTATTGACGCACGATGTGAGGTAGGTGTGGCCGCCCATGGCCGACACGATGCCTGCCACGCGGCTGTTCGAAGCCGTCACGTCGCTGCAGATCACCGCCGCATTGTTCGCGCAGTTTTCGAGCTTCGTGTATTTGTTCATCGTGGCGACGACACCCGCCGTACGGGTCGCCTGCGCATCTATCGCTCCTTCGTTGACACACCCCACGACGTTGTTGTAGCGTTCGGTGGTCGTCGAAGCGTCGGCGAAACCGACGATGCCGCCGATCGAGAAGCCCGTGGCTCCGTTCTTGGTGTTCACGCTGTTCTTCGACGTGATCTTGCCGTAATTGGTGCAGGAGAGGATATGACTGTCATTTTCGTTGGCGCAGATTGCGCCGACGATGCCGCCCGCCGATTCGCGTACGTTGTCCCCGCCGCCCTGAATGTCGATCGCCGCACGGTTCTCGCAATTCTCGATCGTGGCTTCATAGGCATATCCGGCCACGGCTCCCACGGCCGTCATCGCGGCCGCGGTCGAAACGACCGACGAGCCTTCGCCGATGGTAAGGTTCCTGACCGTGGCGCCCTTCAGCACGCCGAAGAGTCCCCAAGCCGAACCCGCCGCAGCGTCGGCCGGAACGACGATCTTCAGATTCCTGACCGCATGGCCCTGTCCGTCGAAGGTGCCCTGAAACGCCGGTCCCGTCATCGCGTTGGCCGTCGTATAGGCGCCGTTTCCGATCGGGGTCCACGCCACGTCCTTCATGTCGATATCCTGCGTCAGCACGGCTTTGGCGGCCGCCTCCTCGCCGCCGGCATTGACCGCCGCGGCGAAAGCGACCAGCTGGTCGGGCGTCGAAATGGCGACCGTACCGAGCGTCGCGGCCTTGTAGAAGAGCGGCTTCACGATCACGTTGTCGGCCAGATCGTAGGCCATGACGATAACCGTACCGCGCGAGAACGAAGCGTCGAACGAAACGGTCACCGTCTTCGCGTCGCGGTCGATCACGGCGTCGAGCCCCTCGGCCTTGGCGACGGCCACGATGGCCGTCTCCTTAGCCTCGCCCGAAAGCTCGTAGGATACCGTAATGCTCTTCGAAGGGTCTGCGACGGTGGTAACCGGCATCGCGTCCAGCTTGAGGTTGAGCGAGTTGAAAACCCGCAGGGTGATCGTGCTTCCGTCGCCGAGCGTCAGGCTGAAATTGCCGTCGCCGTCCAGCTCCGCCGAGCGGAATACCGACGTGGCGTCGGTCGTGGCCTTGATCGGGTTGCCCGAAGCGTCGAGTATCTGCACGCCGTCCACGGTCCAGCAGCCGTCGGCATCGACCGAAATCGTCGGCGTGTAACCGCTCACGGGGAACTTCTCCCCGTCGTCGTCGGTCAGCCACGTGATTTCGCCGTCGATGCACTTGGTCCAGTAATAGACGCCGTTCTCGTCGAGCTTCACGCCGATGATCGGCACGTCGACGATGTCGTCCATCGTCGCCAGCACGACCGTATGTTCGACGTCCTTGTTGTCCTTGTAGGTGACGACGTATTTCCCGTCGGCGTCCTGCGACACGGTGGTGATGACATTGCCATTGGTCAGATAGCTCAGGTCCGCGAGCTGCTTGCCGAGCGTCTCGGCCTTGGCTTTCAGGGCTTCGATCCGGTTTTTGTAGCCGTCGATCCGGCCGCGCAGCTCCGAATCGTCGAAGTCGCTGCAACCGCAGAAGACCACGGCCGCAAATAGTATGATGATATTCAGTATCTTTTTCATTGTCGTTCCGTTTTTCTGGATTACAGCCTTTTAGTTGTTTATCGTCGGATCGTAGTACTCGTCGTTCTTGTACGAGAACGCATTGTGAACGGTCGCGGCAGGCGCCGAAGTCGGATTGTCCTTGTAGGTGGTGTAGCTGCCCACGTATCCGCCCATCGTACAGCTGCTGACGTTGACCCACTCGCCGCTCGACTGTCCCGAATATCCGCAGGCCCATGCCGGACCGTGGTCGGAATTGTAGACGTCGCCCAAAATGGCGCCCTGATTCGCGCAGCCGATGATCCGGATGTTGGAGTGGCCGATGAATCCGCCCGTGCGGCAGCCGATATGGGTGAACACGTTGCCGTAGTTGGTACAGCTCTCCACGGTCGCCGTCAGCACCTTCTTCAGGTCGTCCGTACCGCCGATCAGGCCGCCCATACGCTTGCTGTTGTAGGAATTCTGCGCAGCCGCTCCCTCGAACTTGCCGACGATGTCGTCCTCGACCGTACCGCGGTTGTCCGAATTCTTCACGTTGCCGTTCATCAGCGTAGCGACCAGACCGCCCGTGCGGCCCGTCGGGCAGCTGATGTGTCCGTAATTGACGCAGAACTGAATCAGGTTGCCTTCGTCCTTGGCCATGAAGCCGCAGATACCGGCCGTCTGCATGCCGTTGCCGCCGTTGCCGTTGTTGGTGATCTTGCCCGTGCGTACGAACCCGTAATTCGCGCAGCCCAGCGACTTGGCACGGCCGCCGATGGTCGAGTTCTTCATCACGCCGACCAGACCCGAAGCCACGCAGAGCACCTCGGAACCGCTGTCTCCGGCGAAGTCGATGTTGTAGTAGTTGGTGCACGATTCGATCGTCGAGTTGACCGCATAGACGGCCAGCGACGCGACGCTCGTCGCCTTCGGGGCGTCGCCCGTGAAGGTCCACGTGATGTCGGTGTCGGGATCGCCCAGCGTCAGGTTGCGGACCGTAGCCCCGTCGAGCGAGCCGAAGAACGCGTAGCCCCACTTGCCGGTGGACATGTCGGCCGTATAGTTCAGGTTCTTGACGGCGAAGCCCTGACCGTCGAAGGTGCCCTTGAAGGGATTGACCGTCTTGTAGGGAGTCGTCGTATTGTACTCGCTGGCATCCACGCCGCCGATCGGCGTCCACGACTCGACGGCCGCCATGTCGATATCGTTCAGCAGCACGACTTCGCCCGCCTCGTTCTCCCAGCGTGCGGTGCTGGCTCCGGCATTGACCGCCGCGGCGAAGCCCATAAGGTCGGCCGCGGTCGAGATGCCGCCTCCGCCGCCTTCGGGAATCTTGGGCGACTGCTTGACGACGATTGCCGCCGAGATGTCGTAAAGCGCATTCGAGAAGCGGATTTCGCCCGTGCGGAGCGCGCCGCTCGCATCCTCGTAGTAATCGGCCGTGAAGACGTGCGTGAGGGTCGTCATCGCGCGGGTCGAGTTGTATATGAGCCACTTGGACGCCGACTCCTCGACCGTCACTTCATAGTCGATGCTGGCCGAAACCTTGACTTCGAACTGCGTCATGTCGCCTTCGAGCACGATGTCGGCCGTCGAACCGTTGTAAACCGGATCCTGAATCTCGGCCGTGCCGTAGGTGAAGAAAAGCGGTTTGAGAATCGTATTGCCCCCGGCGTGCGCCATGACGAGGATATTGCCCTCTTGGGCGCCCTCCTTGAGCGAGACGGTGATCGTCGATATGGATTCGTCGATCTCGGCGTCGACGTTATAGGCGGTGAAGATATCCACCAGCGCGCCTTCCGCCTGCGAACCGCCGACGGTGTATCTGATCTTCACTTTCGAGGCATAGTCCGGAACGGCCGTGTAGGTCGGCGAGTCGAACGAAACGGACAGCGCCTCGAACATCTGCAGGCGCAGTTCGGTGCCGTCGGCGAGAATGAAGACGGCTTCGCCGGTCTTTTCGTCCACGTAAGCCTCTTTGAAGAGGATGTTGCTGACGTCGTCGGCCAGCACCTTGTTGCCCTTGGCGTCGGTGATCGGCTTGCCGTTCACCGTCCAGAAGCCCTCGGCGTCAATGCCCACTTCGGGTTTCTCACCGCCTGCGGGAACCTTCTCGCCATCCACGAGTATCCATTCGTAGGTCTCGCCGTTGTCGGAGGTCTGGCGCCAGTACCACACGCCGTCCTCGTCCTTGGCGATGCCGACGATCGGCAGGGTGACGACCTCTTTCTGGGTGGCGAGGGTAAGCGTGCGGCTCTCCCCGCCGCGGTCGATGTAGGTGATGACGTAGTTGCCTTCGGCATCGGTCGAGATGAGCGACACGAACGAGCTGTTTATCAGCTGCGTGAGCGCGTCCATCTGCGTACGGAGTCCGTCCACGGCCTGTTCCAGTTCATCGAGAATCTGTCCCACGTCGTCGAGGTCCTTCTTGATACGGGTATCGTCGTATCCGTCGCTGCATGCCGCTGCAAACAGGAATGTAGCGAGGAAGATCGTATTCAATATCTTTTTCATCGTTCTGTTCATTTAGTCGTTTATGGGTTCCTTGCTACTTGATCCTGACATGCATGTAGTTCATGCAGCTGCGCTCGCCCTTCGAGTCGCAGGGCCTGTTGGCGATCGCGCCGGCGCCGTTCTCCCATTTCCACAACGTCGTGGAGCCGCCGCCGTCGAAACGGATCGCATTGTGAAGCCCCAGTTTCTTCATGGTCATGTAAAGCTGCCAGTAGTTCATGCCGGTGTCGATGCTCGTGCGGCCGTCCACGCAGACCAGCTTGACGGTCGTGCCGGCCTGATCGGCTCCGATGCAGGTGGCCGGCATGAGCGTCGCGTCGTTCACCGCATTCCAGTTGCCGCCGTTCAGGAAGCGGTACATGCTGGAGTTGTGCATGATAATCTGTTTGGAGACGCTGCCGATAGACACGTTGGCGTTGATCCGGACAGCGTCGCCCACCTTGAGCGCCGCAGCCAGCGCCGCAGCCTTTTCGCCCGTCACCTGAAGCACCCAGTCGGTCTTTTCGCTCACGAACGGCACCTCGACCGAGGCTCCGTTGCGGCCGTCCACGATCGCCGTGACCGTCGCGTCGAACCAGCCGTCGTTGACGGTCATCTGCTGCGAGCAGCGGCCCACGACGAAGAGCGCATCGCTGCCCACCGGATTGTAGATGCCCGGATGCGGCTCCTTTCGGAAGCGCGAAGTATAGAGATTGGCGTCGTAACCGTCGGTGTTGTTGAGCCGGACGATCGTATCGTTCACCGAGTAGTATTCATAGTCCGTATCGTTCACCTTGAGATAGCCCGTGAAGCTGCGGTTGTCGAAGCTGACGGTACGGTCCTCGAAGAAGGTGAAGCCGGGACGGTGGTTCGAAAGCGACTGGCGCACGGTCGGGTTGTTGATGAAGACCGGTTCGCCGTATTCGATGTGGAATCCGCGCGGGAAACCGTCGTGCGAATTGAAGAAGCCCGTGTTGATGCCGGCAACGATGTTGCGGCCCTCGGCGCGGCGGCGCGTACAGGTCTCGGAGAGCGTTTCGCGCAGTTTCTTGCCGTTGTTCGAGTTGTTGTTGGCATTGGGGTTGAGACAGAGTTCGTCGGCCATGACCGTTTCGAGCACCACGTTGGGATTGGTCAGGTCGGCCTCGACGACGTAGACGTTCTGGGCGAAATTCTTCATCGCGTAGTGGTAGAACTTCACACCCTCGGCCAGCTGCGTCTCCGCCTTCACCTCCCAGTCGTAGAACTCCTCGTACTGGTCGCTCAGGCCGTTGAGCGTCGGATCGAATTTTCCGTGTACGATCGCCATGGCATAGGTCGCTTCGGGAGCCGACTGCGGATTGTCCTTGTATGCGGTATAGTCGCCCACGCGGCCGCCGACCACACATTCGGTAATCAGGTCGGCGCTCTTGTTGTAGCCTGCCGCCCAACCCGAACCGTGGTAATTGGTCCCCGACAGCGTGTGGTCCGAAAGGATGACGCCCTTGTTCTCGCACTTGGTGATCTTGGCCTCGTTATGGCCGACGAAGCCGCCCGTGCGGCAGCCCAGCTGCGAGAAGACGTCGCCGTTGTTGACGCACGAAGTGAACGCGGCGTCGGCCGAAGCGCCGCCGGCGAGTCCGCCCATGCGCTTATAGCCCGGATTGGCGCCGAAAATACCGTTCACGTCGTCCTGCACCTTCCCGTTGTTGACGCATGCGGTCACTTGACCGCTGGTAGCCACGGCCACGATGCCGCCGCTGCGTCCCGACGGAGCGCTCAGAGCGCCGTTATTGGTGCATTCGGTCAGCGACGAAGTCTTCATGTAACCGACGATACCGCCCTGATGGAATCCCGAATTGGAGCCGTTGCCCGTGTTGGCGATCGTGCCGCAGGTCAGCGCGCCGTCGTTGACGCACTGCGTCAGCGTCGCGTTCTGGAGATATCCGGCGATGCCGCCCAGACATACCGAGATGTTGGCGGCGTCGCTGCCCGCGAATGCGATCGCGGCCTTATTGGTGCAGGAGGTGATTTTGCCTTCGGCATAGCCGGCGAAAGCGCCGATCGCCGCACCCTGCGGAGCCGCGCCAGTCAGACGGATGACGCCTTCGATGGTGAGGTTCTTGATTTCGCCTTCGGCGCCGAGGGCCGAGAAGAGGCCGTGGGCGACGTTGCCGTCCGCAAGGTCGAAGGTCCAATCGACGTTCTTCAGCGCGAAATTCTTGCCGTTGAACACTTTATCGAAGACATTTTCACCCATTGCATAGGTGACTGCCTTGTTCGCATCGGCGGTGCTGGGAGTTACGACTCCGCCGATCACATAATCGCTCCAGTCCGTGCCTGCCATGTCGATGTCGTTCATCAGGCAGACTTCGCCGTCGATCGTATATTTGGCCAGACTCTTGCCGGCATTGACCGCCGAGGCGAAAGCCTTGAGATCGTCGGCGTTGCGAATGCCCGTCGGCGCGCCCTCCATCGTCGTAAAGATCAGCGGCTTGATAATCACGTTGTCCGCGCCGTCGTAGAACATCACGACCAAACGGCCCTCCTCGAAGCCGTCGGGGAAGGTCACGGTAATGGTTTTGGCCTGCTCATCGAGTTTGGCCGCGAGTCCTTCGGCCTTCTCGACGGTCAGCACCGAAGTTTCGGTCTCGCCCACGAGCGTATAGGTGATCACGAGCGGCTGCGCGACGTCGGGCACTACGGTCCGGGGTTCGACGCTCAGCAGCACGTTGAAGCCGTTCTGAACCCGCGCCGTGACCTGCACGCCGTCGCCCAGCGTGAAGACCACCGTGCCGTCGTCCTTCATTTCGACCTTGGTGATCACCGAAGCGCTCTTGCCCTCGGCCTTCACCGGATTGCCCGACGCATCGGTTATCCGCTTGCCGAAGAGCGTCCAGTAGCCCTGATCGTCTACGCCGATTTCGGGCGTACGGCCCGTAACGGGAATTTTGGCGCCGTCGGTATCGAGCAGCCACGAGGTCTTGCCGCCCGTGGTGACGGTCCAATAGTAGATTTCGCCGTCGGCCTTCATGCCGATGATCGGCTGGGTATTGGCGTCGTCCATGGTCGCGATGTCGATCGTGTGCTCCACGTTGTCGGCATCCTTGTAGCTGAGGACATAGTGCCCGTCGGCATCCTGCGTGATCGAGGTGACGGCACCGCCGCTGACGACTGCGGCCAGCGCGTCGAGCTGCTGCTGCATCGTCGTGACCTGAGCCTTGAGTTCGTTGAGGCTCTTGTACATCCCGTCGATGTCCTTCCACAGGGCCGAATCGTCGAAGTTGTCGCTGCATCCGTAAGCGAAAACGGTCGCAGCGGCGAACATCAGAGTCAAGATTCTTTTCATTCGTTTTAATTTTAAGGTTTGTTGAGTTTCGGTCGGTTCAGGGGCGCCGCCGTAACGACGCCTATATTAAGAACACATATCCGGCTCCGAATACGTAACCCGCAAAAGATGTTTTTGCCTGACGAATGAAAAAATCCGCTCCGCATGCCCCGGCGGCGGGAACGGCCCGAAAAGAGACGTCCCGGAGACCGCAACGGTCTCCGGGACGCACCTCCTCAGATCGGTTCCGCGCGCCGCTATTCGGCGTCGTGCGGGAAATATTTCATGTATTGAACGCGCTGGTAGACGTCGCTTTCGGCATTGCCGTAATTCATCTTCCCGCGGAACTCGGCCAGCGACTCGAAGCCGTGGCGTTCGGCCCACAGGTCGATGAAGCGGTTGATGTCCACGATCACGCCGTAGCCCTTCTCGTGGATCGCCGAGCAGATCTGCACGGCGTTCGCGCCGCACAACAGCGCCTTCACGGCCGCTTCGCCGTCGTGCACGCCCGTCGATACGGAGACGTCGAGCTGCGGCACGGCCGTCGTGCAGAGCGCCACGCTGCGCAGTACGTTGCGCAGTTCGGCCGGCTCGCTGAACGGATCGCCGTTCACGAAGGTCATGCGCTCCACGTCGATATCGGGTTCGAAGAAGCGGTTGAACATCACCACGCCGCGGGCGCCGCGCGCCAGCAGCGAATCGGCCACGGCCAGCACGTTGGTCAGGCGCATGGGAAGCTTCACCGACACGGGAATCTTCACGGCCTCGGCCACGCGGCGGACGACGTCGGCGTACTCCTGTTCCAGCTCCTGCGCCGAACGGTGACGGTCGGTCGGCTGCAGGAAGATGTTCAGCTCCAGCGCCGCGGCGCCGGCCTGCTCCATCGAGACGGCATAGTCGGTCCACGCTTCGGCCGAAGCGATGCAGTTGATGCTGGCGATGACGGGCACGCCCGTCGTGCGCGCATCGGCGACGAGTTTGAGGAATTCACCCTTGTAGGCATCGCCGATATAACGTTCGAGGTACTCGCCCGAATCGCCCATGCCCTGCTGCGACGCATAGTCGAGGGCCGCGGCATGGCGGATGATCTGCTCCTCGAAGATCGACTTGAGGACCACGGCGCCCGCACCGTTGCGCACGCACTGTTCGATGTTGGACACCGTGGCCGTATAGGGCGAACTGCTGACCACGACGGGACTCGAAAGGTCGAGTCCGAGGTATTTTGCTTTCATAAAAAGAGCTTATTTATAGTTACTAATCGCTTTCACGGCCGGGACTGGCCCGGCTCAGGCGGCTGTTCGGCGCAGCCCCGCCGCAGCGGATTAAACGAACGGAATCTTCACCACTTCGGCGCGGAGGGGTTTCTCGCGCACGACGACGGCGATTTCCGTTCCCGCCTTGGCGTATTCGGGCGTCACGTAGCCCAGTCCGAAACCGACCTTCATGCAGGGCGACATCGTACCCGAAGTGACATGGCCGATCCGCGTGCCGTCGGGCGCGGCGATCTCGTAGCCGTGGCGCGGAATGCCGCGGTCGATCATCTTGAATCCCACCAGCCTGCGGGTCACGCCCTCGGCCTTCTGCTTCTCCAGCAGGGGGCGGTCGATGAACTCCTTGCCCTCGGCGAATTTGGTGATCCAGCCCAGTCCGCCTTCGAGCGGCGAGGTGGTGTCGTCGATGTCGTTGCCGTAGAGGCAGAAGCCCTTCTCCAGACGCAGCGTATCGCGCGCGCCCAGACCGATATTCTTGAGTCCGAACTCTTCGCCGGCCTCCCAGAGCGCTTTCCAGAGTTTGTCGCCGTCTTCATTGGCCGCGTAAATCTCGCAGCCGCCCGATCCGGTATAGCCCGTGATCGAAAGGATGGCGTCGCAGCCTGCGACCTTCATCTTTTTGAAGGTATAGTACTCCATCTCCTCGACCGGCTCGTCGCACATCTTCTGCACGATCTTCATGGCCAGAGGTCCCTGCACGGCGAGCTGGCAGATTTCGTCCGAAGCGTTGTAAAGCTCCTTGCCGTGGCCTGCCTCCATGCCGAACGCCCGGCCCTGTTCGCAGATGTGGTTCCAGTCCTTTTCGATGTTGGCGGCATTGACGCAGAGCATGTAGGTCTCGGCATCGACCCGGTAGACGAGGATGTCGTCCACGATACCGCCCCGGCCGTTGGGCATGCAGGTATACTGCACCTTGCCGTCGTAGAGTTTCGACACGTCGTTGGTCGTGATGCGCTGCAGCAGGCCGAGGGCCTTGGGTCCCTTGACCCAGATTTCGCCCATGTGGCTCACGTCGAAGACGCCGGCGCCGCCGCGGACGGCCATGTGCTCGTCGTTGATGCCCGTGAACTCGATGGGCATATTGTATCCCGCGAATTCGGCCATTTTAGCCCCCGCGGCAATGTGGTACTTGGTGAATGCAGTGGTTTTCATATCAGGATTTTAAGGTTTTATTCGCGGCGTTTGACACCCAGACGCGGACAGCGGTGGAACTCCTTCGTCCGGTCGAACAGGTAGCGGTAGGTGGTGTGCATCTTGTGGCGCGTGGCGCAGACGTAGCTTTCGATCATGCGGTTCATCACCGGATTGAAGTCGCCCACCCATGCGAACTCGATGGTCTTGTAGTGGTTGCGCGGCGTGCGCATGTATTTTTCGAGGATGAAGCGCATCATGCCCGACTCGACGCCCTTGCCGTGGAATTCGGGCGCGATGCCGAAGATGATGCCGAAAATGCGGTCGCTGGCCTTGCGGACCTTCAGGTCCCAGAGCATCCGCAGCTTCTGAATGAGTCCGAATTTGCCGTTGAACTTGCCGATGATGCGGTTCAGGTCGGGAACCATGATGAAGAAACCGATCGGCTCGTCGTTGAAATAGGCGAAGAAGATGATCTCCGGGTCGATGATCGGCTTCATCGTCTCCATGATCTTCATCGCCTCCTCCTGCGTCATGGGCTTCACGCCCGAAAAGAGCGACCACGCCTTATTATATATGATGCGGAAGTTCTCGGCCTCCTCCTCGATGCGCGACATGTCGATCTGGCGGAAACCGTAGCCCGGCGTCGAGAAGAGACGCTTGGCCCGGTCGTGGACCATGGCGTTCACGTCGTCGTCGTAGATTTTCCAGATGTAGGTGTTCTGGTTGAAGTAGTTCCGGAATCCGTAGTTCTCGAACAGCTCCTTGTAATAAGGCGGGTTGTAGGGATTCTCGTACAGCGGCTGGAACTCGTAGCCCTCGACCAGCAGGCCCCACCACGCGTCGCGCTGTCCGAAATTGACCGGGCCGTCCATCGCCTCCATGCCGCGGCTGGCCAGCCACATGCGCGAAGCGTCGAACATCAGGTCGGCGACCTGCTGGTCGTCGATCGACTCGAAGAATCCGCAGCCGCCCGTGGGCTGCTCTTCGAGTGCGGCCTTCTCGCGGTTGTAGAACGCCGCGATGCGCCCCACGACCTCGCCGGCACGGTTGCGCACCACCCAGCGGACGGCTTCGCCTTCGGCGAACTGCTCGTTGCGGGCCGGATCGAAAACCTTGCGGATATCGGTATCGAGCGGGCAGACCCAGTTGCGGTTGCCCTTGTAAATCTTCTTGGGGAGGTCGAGCCACTCGCGTTCGAGCGCGGGCGTGACGACCTCCTGAAGCACGTATTTGTCACTGTTCATTCATGGATGTTTTTTATAGACCAGAACAAAGATAGAAATAAAAAACGAAAATGGAATGAAACAGGCGGGAAAGTCGCAAAGCCGCCGCCCCGTACGCGGCGGCCGGTTCGCTTGTCCGCAAGGAAAAATTGTTTATCTTTGTGGAAACTGCGTCCGCACAATCCCCCGATCCCCATGACAACAGACTACAGCGAATTCGGCTGGAGCGATGCTCAGCCCGCATTCTACCACGAACTCCTCTGCAAATACATCGAGCGGCTGCTCCCGGCCGACGGCACCCCGATTCTGGACGTCGGCTGCGGCAACGGCTTCACCGCAAATTATCTGGCCGGCAAGGGCTACGACGTTTACGGCATCGACGCATCGCGGCAGGGCATAGCCATCGCCAATCGGACGGGGGGGGGAATCCCGGCCGTTTCTTCGTCTGCGACGTGACGACGGGCGAGCTGCCGCCCGAACTGCGGAAAATCCCCTTCTTGACCGTGATCTCGATGGAGGTCATCGAGCACCTTTACAGCCCGCGGACATTCGCCGCCTTCGTCCGCAGCATCCTCGAAGCCAACGGCGGCGGACGTTTCATACTCACCACGCCTTACCACGGGTACCTGAAAAACCTCTCGATAGCCCTCGCCGGCAAAGCGGATCGCCACTACAGCGCATTGTGGGAGGGCGGCCATATCAAATTCTGGTCCCGCAGGACGCTCGCCATCCTGCTGCGGGAAGCCGGGTTCCGCAACATGGCCTTCACCGGCGCGGGGCGCATCCCGTACCTGTGGCGGCACATGGTGTTCAGCGCCGAAACGCCGGCGGCCGCGGAAGTCCGGGCCTGCGACCCGGCTGCGGAACCGTGAAAACCCCGCCGCCGTTCCGGCCGGCGGAGCCGTATGGAAACAGATGCCGCCGAAACAGCGCGGAGACGGTACGGAAACGGCACGGAGGCAGTACAAGACACGACGCGGAAGCAGTACGGGGTACGGCACGGAAGCAGCACGGGGTACGGCAGGGAAGCAGCACGGGGTACGGCAGGGAGACGGCAGGGAGGTAAAAACGCACGGTTTCTCATTTCGCGGATTTTTTTCTATTTTTGTTAAAACAAATCAGGCGACACGATGAACAAGAATCTCGAACAATCCCTTTCGGACGGAAACAGGCCCCAGTACCGCTTCATGAAATACCGCATCCACAAAATCCTGCTGGTCTGCTGCAGCTACGACGGGTATATTCTCGAAGAAGACGGACATATCGAGTCGCAGATCAATCAGGAGTACCTCGACCTGAACATGTCGAACCCACCGTCGTTCACGCGCGTCAGCTCGACGCGCGAGGCGCTGGACCTGCTCGGACGCGACGATTCGTTCGACTTCATCCTGACGATGTACAACGTGGGGGAACTGGACGTCTTCACGTTCGCCAAGATCGTCAAGGAGCGCCATCCGCAGATTCCCGTGGCGCTGCTCACCTCCTTCTCGAAGGACATCTACCGCCGCATCGAGGAGCAGGACCGTTCGGGACTCGACTACATCTTCGGCTGGCACGGCAACACCGACCTGATCATGGCGATCATCAAGCTGGTCGAGGACAAGATGAACGCCGAGGAGGACATCGTCGAGGGCGGCGTGCAGGCCATTCTGCTGGTCGAGGACTCGATCCGCTTCTACTCGACCTACCTGCCCGAACTCTACAAGCTGATCCTGCTGCAGAACACCGAATTCCTGAAGGACGCCCTCAACGAACAGCAGCAGATCCTGCGCAAACGCGCACGCCCCAAGATCCTGCTCGCCACCAACTACGAGGAGGCCGTGGAGCTTTACGACCGTTACAAGAAGAACATGCTGGGCGTGATTTCCGACGTGGGGTTCGTACTCCACCGCAACGACCCGCCCGAAAGCGAGAAGCGCGACGCCGGCATCGACCTCTGCCGCCGCATCAAGGAGGACAACCCGCTGATGCCCGTACTGCTGCAGTCGTCGCAGACCGAATTCGAGGCTCAGGCCCGCGGGCTGGGAGCCGGATTCATCGCCAAGAATTCGAAAACGCTGCTCTCGCAGCTGCACGAATATATCGCCAAGGAGTTCGCATTCGGCGACTTCCTCTTCAAGGACCCCGATACGGGAGCCGTCATCGGCCGCGCCAAGGATCTGGCGCAGATGCAGGAGATGATCGCCACGATTCCCGACAAGGCGTTCGAATACCACACCTCGCAGAACCACCTCTCGAAGTGGCTCTACTCGCGGGGCCTCTTCCCGCTGGCCGCGGCCATCCGCCGGGGCAACAAGAGCCAGTTCGCCACCACCGAAGAACACCGCCAGCGCATCGTGAACCTCATCAAGGACTACCGCATCCTGCTCGGACAGGGCGTGGTGGCGCGCTTCGACACCGAGACCTACAGCGACGCGGTGGCTTTCGCCCGCATCGGCGAAGGCTCGCTCGGCGGCAAGGCCCGCGGTCTGGCGTTCATGAACTCGATGCTGCTCAAGCACCGCCAGTACGACAAGCACGACAGCCTGCGCATCATGATTCCCCGCTCGGTGGTGATCGCAACGGACTATTTCGACGAATTCATCCGCAACAACGGACTCAAATACATCATTTCGCAGGAGTTTTCGGACGTGGAGATTCTCTCGGAGTTCGTCAGTTCGACGATTCCCGTCAAACTGCAGCGCGAGCTGAAAGCCTACATCAAGACCGTCAGTACGCCGCTGGCCGTGCGGTCGTCGTCGAAACTGGAGGATTCGCATTACCAGCCGTTCGCCGGCATCTACTCGACCTACATGATCCCCTATGTGGACAACGAGGACCAGATGCTGCGTCTGCTGCTCAAGGCGGTCAAGAGCGTATACGCCTCGGTCTACTTCGCATCGTCGAGGGCCTATCTCTCCTCGTCGCAGAACCTGATCTCGGAGGAGAAAATGGCCGTCATCATACAGGAGGTGTGCGGCACGGAGCAGAACGGACTTTTCTTCCCGACCTTTTCGGGCGTGGCGCGTTCGATCAACTACTACCCCATCGGCGACGAAGCTCCCGAAGACGGCGTGTGCAACGTCGCCATGGGACTGGGCAAGCTGGTCGTGGACGGAGGACGCACGCTGCGCTTCTCGCCCCGCTATCCGCAGAAGGTGCTCCAGACCTCGACGCCCGAACTGGCGCTGCGCGACACGCAGAACGAAGTGCTGGCCCTGAGCCTGCAGCCCGAAGAGTTCCGCACGTCGATCGACGACGCGGTGAACCTGCGGCGGCTCGACATCGCCCAGATCGCCGAGCTGCGCAATTCGCGCTTCGTCTGCTCGGTGTGGGACCGCGAGAACGAGCGCATCTCGGACAGCCCCTTCGACCGGGGCCGCAAAGTCATAACATTCAACAACATACTGAAATACAACACCTTCCCGCTGGCGGAGATCGTCACCGACATCCTGCACATGGGCGCCGAGGAGATGCGTTGCCCCGTGGAGGTCGAATTCGCCGTCAATATGGACGTGGCGCCGGGGGAGCAGCAGATTTTCAACCTGCTGCAAATCCGCCCGATCATCGACAATCAGGACAACCGGCCGATCGACTGGAGCGAAGTGGACACCTCCGATGCGCTGGTCTACGGCGAGAACGCCCTCGGCATCGGCATGATGAGCGACATCTCGGACGTCATCTACATCAAAAGCGGCACGTTCAGTTCGCTTTCGACCGAGAAGATCGCCGACGAACTGCTGGAGCTGAACCGCCGCATGCGCGACGAAAAACGCTCCTACATACTCGTCGGTCCCGGCCGCTGGGGTTCGTCGGATCCGTTCCTCGGCGTACCCGTCAAGTGGAACCACATCTCCGAAGCCAAGGTGATCGTCGAATGCGGCATCGAGAAATTCGACGTCGAGCCGTCGCAGGGCACGCACTTCTTCCAGAACGTCACCTCGCTGGGCGTGGGTTACCTGACGATCAGCCCCTTCCGCGGCGACGGCGTATTCCGCGAAGAGACGCTCGACAAATGCGCCGCGATCTACGAAGGCAGCTTCCTGCGGCAGGTGCGTTTCGAGCGTCCGCTGTGGGTCTGCATCGACGGCCGCTCGAACAAAGGCATCGTCAAAGAGACGCCGGACGAAGCGCGGGAGGAATAGCCCGCAGCGCACCGATACGACATTTTCCGGAGAAAAGGAGAAATAAATAACGAATTTTCGGAAAAAATCATGTTGCAGTTACAATTTATAAGAAATAGTTTTATATTTGTACATAAAGAAACAACCTTTAAAACTTCAGGCAATATGAACGTAAACAAATTAATGGCGGAACTTGAGCGCAAGCATCCCGGCGAAAGCGAATACCTGCAGGCCGTGCGCGAAGTTCTCATGACGGTAGAGGAAACCTACAACCAGCATCCGGAATTCGAGGCCAACCGTATCGCAGAGCGCATCGTGGAGCCTGACCGCAGTTTTACCTTCAAGGTGGTCTGGGTAGACGACAAGGGCGAGGTGCAGGTCAATACCGGTTACCGCGTGCAGTTCAACAACGCGATCGGTCCCTACAAGGGAGGTCTGCGTTTCCACCCCTCGGTGAATCCCTCGATCCTGAAATTCCTCGGTTTCGAGCAGATTTTCAAGAATGCGCTGACGACGCTTCCGATGGGCGGCGCCAAGGGCGGCTCGGACTTCAACCCCAAAGGCAAGTCGGACCGCGAGGTAATGCGCTTCTGCCAAGCCTTCATGGTCGAACTGTGGCGTCATATCGGTCCCGAAACAGACGTTCCGGCCGGTGATATCGGCGTGGGCGGCCGCGAAATCGGCTACCTTTACGGCATGTACCGCAAGCTGGCGCGCGAGAATACGGGCGTACTGACCGGCAAGGGCATGACTTACGGCGGTTCGCTGATTCGTCCCGAAGCGACGGGCTTCGGCGCGGTTTACTTCCTGCGCCAGATGCTCGAAAAGGCCGGCATGGACATCAAAGGCCAGACCATCGCCATCTCAGGCTTCGGCAACGTGGCATGGGGTGCGGCGACCAAGGCGACCGAACTGGGCGCCAAGGTCGTGACGATTTCGGGCCCCGACGGCTACATCTACGATCCCGAAGGTCTCGACGCCGAAAAGATCGCCTACATGCTCGAACTGCGCGCCTCGAACAACGACGTGGTCGAGCCTTACGTACATAAGTTCCCGAACGCACAGTTCTTCGCCGGCAAGAAACCGTGGGAGGTCAAGGTGGATATCGCCATGCCCTGCGCCACGCAGAACGAGCTGGACGGCGAGGACGCCAAGAAACTGCTGGCCAACGGCGTGAAGATCGTGGCCGAAGTCTCGAACATGGGCTGCCGCCCCGAAGCGATCGACGCCTTCATCGCGGCGAAAATCCCCTACGGACCGGGCAAGGCCGTCAATGCGGGCGGCGTAGCGACGTCGGGACTCGAAATGAGCCAGAACTCGCAGAAATACAACTGGACGGCCGAGGAGGTCGATGCCAAGCTGCATCAGATCATGTCGTCGATCCACCACGCATGTCTGGAATACGGCACCGAGAAGGACGGCTTCATCAACTACATGAAGGGCGCCAACATCGCGGGCTTCATGAAAGTCGCCAAGTCGATGGTCGAGCAGGGTGTGCTGTAAATTAACTGCCTAATAAAAGAGACCGAAAATGAAAATCATTTTCGGTCTCTTTATTTTCCCCCTCCCGTCACTTCACGCTCCTGCCTCCCAAATATTCCGCACCGCAGTTTTCACATTCAAGCCCGGTTTTCGCCCCGGTCAATGTCCATGAAATATACCCCTTATCACACTGGCCCGGGAGAAAGGGGTATGTCATATACAATCCTGACGGATTACAGGGCTGTTTTTTCGGCGAAACGCAAAAATATCCGGAACACAAAAGCGAATCCCCAGCCGTGATTCGCGTCCATATTTTAGGGGATTCAAGATCTCAGAACATCGCACTTACGGCCATGCCCAGCGTCAGTTTGTGCATCGCTACGCAGGAAGAGGAAACGAGCGGCGGAGCGACGTCGTAGTCGGCTGTAAAGCGCACGCTCAGATTGCGATTGACCAGATAGGTGGACGAAAAGCCCGTTCCGACCGTAAATCCGCCCCGGCCTTCGATCCTGTAGCCGGAAGTAGTGTAAGGTTTATAATGCTCATAACCGCAGAGAAGCTTCGAGCCGATGCGCCAGCGCGTCGAGAGCGGATAGGAAAAATAGGGACCTGCCGTCACGGAACAGCACTCGAATTCATCGTTCTGCGGGACGCCGTTTACGTTCATTTCCAGATTCGTCACCGCAAACCGCCCACCCACGCCGACATAGGGCGAGGCGAACCATGCACCCTGCACGCCGACCGTCGGTCCGACTTTGAAATCGGTGTGCATCCCCGCATAAGGCGTATAGGAGCCGGGAATGACCGTCAGCCCGACGGAAAACCCGACGAACGACGGATGCCGGTAGCGGTCGAAAACGACGTATGTTTCGCGGACCTTAAGCCCCTTCTCCTTGAATATCAGGTCGGCGAGGAAATAGCCGAATTCGGTGGCGAGGATGCCGATACCCGCGCCTACCATGACGTCGCTCATCCAGTGGCGGTTGTTCAGTTGCCGCGTAACGCCCGTGAGGGTCGCCAGCGTATAGCCGCCGATGCTGTACCACGGACTGCGGTGCCCGTATTCCTTATGCAGCATCGTCGCCGTCATAAAGGCGGTCGCCGTATGGCCGGAAGGGAACGAATTGCGCGTGGAGCCATCGGGACGCATCACGCGGAAGGAGTACTTCAGCGAATTGACCGCCGCGGCCATCAGCCCGGCGGAGAAAGCGTCGGAGACCAGCATGCGTCCCCACGAGCTGCGGCTTTCGACGCCGCAGACCTTCATCCCGACCAGCAGGGCTGCGGGCGCATATTGCAGGTAATCGTCGTAATCGTGGTGGAACGACCTGACGTAACCGTTGCGCAGACGGCGGAAGTCGGTATCGTAAAGCGACACCACGGCTCCGCCCAGAATCAGCGGCACGGCGACGAAGGTCATGCGGTAACCTTTGGTCGAAGTCCGGCGGTCCACATACTGCGAGAAAGAACTTTCCGCCGCAGGGATCAGACACTCGTTGCCCAGACTGTCTTTAATCTGCGCCGAGACAGGACCGGAAATCAGGAACACCGCCGACAGACAAAGCAAAAAAGATCTCTTCATCCAGAGCCAGTCGTTCAACGTTTTCGCCGCAGGGCACGAATCGCTTCGCCGCCGATAGCCAGCAGCGAGGTGCAGCCGATGACGGCCGCCCATTCGCGCCACGCAAGCGGCTCGGTGCGGAACACCTCGCCGCCGAACTCGACGATGAGCACCTGTCCCGCGGCGATGGCCAGCAGGATGAGGAAAAACTCACGGCACCCGCGCAGGCAGGTAAAGACCGAATGGCGCGTCTCGAAGCCTTTGGCGTTGAACATGTTCCAGAACTGCAGGAAAACGAACGTCGAGAAGAAAAGCGTCAGCTGGCGCACGGTGAGTCCGCCTGCGGTGATCGTCCACCAGAAGAGCATGCCCAGCAGGACGGCGACCATGATGCCGCCGCAGATGAAGAGCGTGCGGGCCATGCCGGGCGTAATGATGAACTCGTCGCGCGGACGGGGTTTTTCGAGCATCACTTCGGGATTGGGCGGCAGCGAGGCCATCGCCATCGCCGCAAAGGTGTCCATGATGATATTGACCCAGAGAATCTGCACCACCGTCAGCGGCATGTCGGTGCCGAAAACCGCGCCGACGAAGCAGATCACGATCGCCGCGAAGTTGATCGTCAGCTGGAAAAGTACGAAACGCTGGATGTTGCGGTAAAGCGAGCGGCCCCACATGACGGCCGTCGCGATCGAAGCGAACGAATCGTCGAGCAGCGTGATGTCGCTGGCGTCCTTGGCAACGGAGGTGCCCGATCCCATCGAAAGCCCCACGTTGGCGAAGTTGAGCGCCGGGGCGTCGTTCGTACCGTCGCCCGTCACGGCCACCACCTCGCCGCACTGCTGCAACAGACGCACGAGCCGCTGTTTGTCGAGCGGCCGGGCGCGCGACATGATCTTCAGTTCCCGCACGCGTCCGAGCAGCTCATCGTCGCTCATCGCCGCGAACTCCGTACCGGTCATGTAGTTGCGGTCGTTGTCGCGGGCGTCGTCCCACAAGCCGATCTGGCGGGCGATCTCGCGCGCCGTAGCGGGAGTGTCGCCCGTGACGATCTTGACGTCTATCCCGGCGTTCAAGCAGCGCCGCACGGCGTCGGGGACATCCTCGCGCACCGGATCGGAGATAGCCGCCACACCCGAAAAATGCAGCTGCGACGCCGCTACGGCACGCAGACAGTCGTCCTCGGCGGTTTCGGCCCACGCCACGGCGAGCGTACGCATCGCGCGGCCCTGAAACCCGGCCAGCTGCTCGGCGACCTGCGCATCCTTGCCGTCGGGGGCGCACATGGCGCGCACGATTTCGGGCGCACCCTTGACGCAGACGATCCGGCGGCCCGAAACGCCGCTTTCGATGATCGTCGCCATATATTTGCGTTCGGTCGAGAAGGTCAGCCGGTCGACGATCTTCGCCTCCGAGCGCAGGGGTTCGTAATCCTCGCCCTGCGAGCGCATCCACTCCAGCAGGGCGCCCTCGGTCGGGTTGCCTATAACGGCGCCCGAAGCGTCGAGGAAAGCCGTGGAGTTGGCGGCCACGATCTCGGCGAAATCATGCGCCGGAAGCGCATCGTAACGCACCAGTTCCTGCACGTGCATCCGGTTCTGGGTCAACGTGCCGGTCTTGTCGGTGCAGATGACCGTCACGGCGCCCATCGTTTCGCAGGCGTGCATGCGCCGCACGAGGTTGTTGGTCTTGAGCATGCGCCGCATGGACATCGCCAGCGACAGCGTAATGCTCATCGGAAGTCCTTCGGGAACGGCCATCACGATGATGGCCACCGAGACCATGAAAATGTGCAGCACCTGCTGCGATATTTCGAGCCAGTCGCGCTCGAACAACCCACCGACGAAGACCGCCTTGCCGAGCATGACGCAGAAAATAGCGACCGCAAGCGCAATGCCGGCCCGGCCGATGAGTTTCGAGAGGCGCGTCAACTGGCGGTTGAGCGGCGTCTGCTCGTCGCTCTGGACGGTCGCCTGCTCCGTGACGCGGCCCGCTTCGGTCGCATCGCCCACGGCCGTAGCAACCAGAACGCCGTAACCGTCCGCCACGGTCGTACCGCGCAGTGCGACGTTCGAAGGATAGGTCGCTTCGGAATCGAAATGCGCCTCGTCGACGGTTTTATCCACCTCCAGTTCGCCCGTGAGGGTCGATTCGTTGATGCGCAGCGACACGGCTTCGACCAGTTCGCCGTCCGCGGGCACGGTTTCGCCGCTTTCGATATAGACCACGTCGCCCACGACCACGTCGCGGCGGGGAATCTCGCGGATCGAGCCGTCGCGCATCACCTTGACCGGAATATCGTCGTTGACCTGATTCAGCCGGCGGAAACGCCGCATGGCGTCCCACTCGAACCAGAACCCGACGCAGGTCGCCAGAATAATGGCGCATATGATGCCGATCGACTCGGTGAAATCCTTGTGAACGGACCCGATGGCAAGCGACAGCACCGCGGCCAGCAGCAGAATGCGGATGATCGGGTCCTTGAACTTCTCGACGAAAAGCTTCCATGCCGAATCGTCTTTGGGCGGCGTGATGACGTTGTCGCCATGCGTCCGCCGGCTGTCTGCGGCCTCTTGCGAGGATAAACCTTTGGGATTGTAACGGATCATTGGTATGCAGTATTTAATTCAGGGAAAACTGCCGCGTCGAAGCGTCGAGCCGCACGGCGATGAACAACAAAATGGTAAACGCAATAAGCGACGAACCGCCGTAGCTCATGAACGGCAACGGAATGCCCATCACGGGCATCAGGCCGATGGTCATGCCCACGTTCACCAGCACGTGGAACAACAGGATCGCGGCCACGCAGTAGCAGTAAATCCGGCCGAAAGGCTCCTGCTGCCGTTCGCCCATGCGCATCAGGCGCAGGATCAGCATGCAGAGCAGGGCCAGCACGACCATCGTCCCCAGAAAGCCCCACTCTTCGCCGACCGTACAGAAGATGAAGTCGGTATGCCGTTCGGGCACGAAGCCGTACTTGATCTGCGTGCCTTCGAGGAATCCCTTGCCCCAAAACCCGCCCGAACCGATGGCGATTTTCGACTGATTGACGTTGTAGTCCGTGCCGAGGGGATCGCTGATGATGCCCAGAAAACTCAGGATGCGGTCGCGCTGGTGCTGTTTGAGAATCGAATTGAAGATATAGTCGGTGGTGGGGAGGAAGATCATCGTGCAGAGAAAAAGCCCCACGGTAATCAGGGTGCTGCTCAGGTTCATGCGGAAGGCATAGACGAGCACGCCGACCAGCGACAGCAGCGTCACGGTCAGCAGGCAGGCGTGCAGGTCCATCACGCCGGGCGCGACGAGCGCCATCGTCATGCAGAGCAGGATGCTCGCCAGCGCCAGCGACGCCAGATAGATCAGGCGCGAGCGCCACTCCCCGGTCATCATCGCTTCGGAGAGCGTGCAGACCAGAATGATCGACACGAGCAGCGTCATGGGCGAAAGCAGGAACGACACGATGAACAGTGCGGCGATCAGCAGCACCGGAATGCAGAGCCACTTGTTGAGTCCCTCGCGGTAAAGCACGAAGAGGAACGAGCCGAGCACGATGCCCGAACCGGTGTCGTTCTGCAGGATGATGATGAAAAGCGGGATGCAGATCACCACGCCCACCTTGAAGAGGTCGCCCGGACGGTTGATCGAGAAGGAGTAGGCGCTCATCACGCGGGCCAGCGCGAGAGCCGTGGCGATCTTCACGAATTCGACGGGCTGCAGGCGGAACGAACCGAATTCGAACCACGCCTTGGCGCCGTTCACCTCGCGGCCGAACAGCAGCGCGCCCAGCAACAGCGCCAATCCCGCGAAATAGGCCGGATAGGCGAACATATGGTAGAACCGTTCGTCGAGCAGCAGCACCACGAGCGCCGTGGTCCACGCCACGCCGATCCACATCAACTGCTTCATGTAGAAGTGCGAGAAGGAGAAGATATCGGCCGTGCCCTCGTCGTACGACGCCGAGGTGATCGACACCCACCCCGCCAGCACGATCAGCACGTACAGCAGGACCGTCCAGAGGTCCACTCCGTAAAAGATACTATGGCGGTTAGCGGTCATACGAAGGGTAATAGATGTTCATATTCTTGATATGCTCCAGCAGGGCCGGACGGCGGATCGTGTCGGTCAGGTAGTACTCCTCCAGCAGGCTGGCGATCGGCAGGGCCGCCGAAGCGCCGAAACCGCCGTTTTCGACATAGACCGAAATGGCGATCTTCGGATTGTCCTTGGGCGCGAACGAGAGGAAGGTCGAGTGGTCGCGGCCGCGGGGATTCTCGGCCGTACCGGTCTTGCCGCAGACATCGAGTCCTTCCAGACGCGCCGCCGTGGAGGTGCCGCCGACGTTGACGCCCCGCCACATGCCGTCGACGATCGGTTCGAAGTGCTTGGGATCGACCTTGGTATAGTGGCGTTCGTAAAAACGGCGGTCGAGCGAATCCTGTCCCTCGATCTTCTTGACGATATGCGGAATGTAGTAGTAGCCCCGGTTGGCGACGATGGCCGCGAGATTGGCCAGCTGCAAGGGCGTACAGCCCAGCGCATCCTGACCGATGGCCAGCGAAATGACCGTCAGCGAATTCCACGAGCCCCTGTACTGGCGGTCGTAGTACGAGCGGTCGGGCACGTAGCCGTTGCCCTCGTCGAGGAAGTCGGAGCCGAGTTTGCGGCCGAAACCGAAACTCTCGACATACTCTTTCCAGACGTCGTAACCGTCTTTCACGCTCTCGTATTTGCGGTTGTCGAGAATGTCGCGGAAGACATAGCAGAAATAGGCGTTGCACGAGGTCGCCACGGCGAAGCGCAGGTCCAGCGGCGAAGCGTGGGCGTGGCATTTCATGCGCCGGCGGCCGACCTGATAGCCTTCGTGGCAGACGTGCAGGTCCGAGGGCCTGAGCACGCCCTCCTGCAGCCCGATCAGGCCCTGCACGAGCTTGAAGGTCGATCCCGGCGGGTATTTGGCCTTCACGGCACGGCTGAAAAGCGGATGCCGCTTGTTGTAGATCATCTTCATGTAGTTGTTGCCGCGCTCCCGGCCGACCAGTTCGTCGGGATCGTACGTCGGCGAGGAGACCATCATCAGTATCTCGCCCGTCGAAGGTTCGATCGCCACGGCCGCCCCGACCTTGCCGCGCATCAGCTCCTCGCCCAGCAGCTGCAGGCGGGCGTCGATCGTGCTGACGAGGTAGCGCCCCGGTTCGGGCAGCGAGTCGTAAACGCCGTTCATATAGGAACCCTTGATCGCCCCGTGGGTGTCGATCTCCTGAATCTTCACGCCTTTCCGGCCTTTCAGCAGGGGTTCGTAAGCCGACTCCACGCCGCTCATACCCACATAATCGCCGGACTTGTAGTCCGGGTGGCGCTTCAGGAAATCGGCGTTCACCTCGCCCACGAATCCCAGCAGGTTGCCGCCCACCTTGCGGGGATAACGGCGGACCGTACGGTAGACGGCATAGAATCCCCGGAAGTTGCATTCGTCGAAACGCAGCTTGTCTTCCTTGGAGATATAGCTCGTCACCACGCGGGGCGCACGGGGGCGCATCCGGGCATTGGCAAGCTCCTTTTCGAGCTTTTCGCGCGAAAGGCCCAGCACCTCGCACATGCGCAGGGTGTCGAAGCCCTTCTTGTCGATCTCGCTGTAGATCACCATCAGGTCATAGCACTCGCGGCTCTGGACCAGATACTCCCCGTTGCGGTCGAAGACTTCGCCGCGCGGCGGATACTGCACCACATGGCGCAGCACGTTGGCTTTGGCCAGTTCGTTGTAGCGCGAGTCGACAAGCTGGATATAGGCCAGACGGCCCCCGATCAGCAGGAAGACGAAGAGCACCACGCACTGCAGGGTGCGCATCCGGACGAAACCTTCGGAGTCTCTCATACGCGCACGGGAAGTTTTGCGGTGAAAATACGGGCGATAATCCAGATAAAGGCCACCGACACGGCGCCGCTGACGACGATACGCACCAATGTACGCACGACGTGCATCCACGAAAGGGCCTCAAGCGAGAAGAATACGGCATGGTGCAAGAGCACCAGCACGATCAGGTAATTCAGGAACACCCGTTTTCCGAGCCGCCCGGCGCAGGGGACGCCGCCTTCGCGGGCGTCGTCACGGGTATACAGCGTCCGCAGGAGCGCCGGACGCACGAAAGCGATGAGCAGCGTGGCAATGGTGTTCACGCCCGCGGCTCCCATGGCGAAATCCATCGTCACGCCCATGGCCAGTCCCGACGCAAGCAGCGCCACGGGCGGCGTATCCAGCGGCAGCAGGGCGACGAACGCCACGTAGACGAGCGGATTGAGGTAGATGCTGATCGACAGGTTGTCGAACAGAAAGACCTGCAAAAGCACTGTCACGACGAAGAGCGAAATGTATGGAAGCGTTCTGTGCATCTATTTCAGCCGGGTATGTTGTTCAACTTTTTCACTGTTCTGCAAATCGCGGATTTCGGTCAGGTCGCGGTTCTCGACCAGAATCACATCCGTCAGGCGCGACATTTCGGCCGCCAGCCGCACGCGCACCTTGAAAGCCGTGCGGGTTTCGTTCAGCTCGGCGCTTTCAACCCAGCCGATCAGCACGTCGGCGGGAAAATACTGCGAGAAGCCCGTGGTCACGACCTCTTGTCCGGGCTGCGGATCGGCGTACTTCGACAGTTCGTCCAGCACCACGGTGTGAGGGTCGGCGCCGTCCCAGTAGATCGAACCGAAATAATCGGAGCCCACCAACTTGCCGCTGGCGCGGAACGAAGTGTTGAGCACCGACATCGCCACCGAATAGCGTTCCGTGCAATCGACCACATAGCCCGCCATCGAGCCGTCGGAGGCCAGCAGCGCCATCTCCTCGGCCACTCCGTCGCGGCGGCCGCGGTTGAGAACGACGAGATTCTGCGCACGGTTGACCGTATTCGAAATCACCGACGCGGTGATGACGCGGTATTTCGAGATTCCGACGTCCTGCATGTAGCTGTCCAGCCGCGCGGCGGTCTCGGCCTCCTCGTACACGGCCAGCCGCTCTTTCATCTCGGCCACGTGCGCGAGCAGGTCGCGGTTCTCGCGTCCGAGCGAAAAGTAATGCCGGATGCCCGCGAACACGCCGTGCACGCCGCCGACCACCTGATTCGAACGCGCCAGCAGCCGGGCCTGCGTGTAGTAGGTCGAGTGGGCGTAATAGCCGACGGCTATCGCTTCGAGCACGACGAACAGCACCATGACATAGATGCTTCGGATAAACTCTAAGAGCTTGCGCACGGTTTCTCGTTAATTTAAGATTGCGGACACTATGCCCGCAATCCGTATTCATTTATTCACCTCTCACCTCCGGTCCGGCCGGAGTGCGTTACAACTATTTCATTAAGAACGAGAAGCGGTTGATGTTCTTCAGCGCGATGCCCGTACCGCGCGCAATGGCGCGCAGGGGGTCTTCGGCGATGTGGAACGGAATGCCGGTTTTCTCGTTCAGGCGCCGGTCCAGCCCCTTGATCAGGGCGCCGCCGCCGGCCAGATAGATGCCGTTCTTCACGATGTCGGCGTACAGTTCGGGCGGCATCGATTCGAGCACCTTCATCAATGCGGCGTCGATCTTCGTGAGCGACTTTTCGAGCGCATAGGCGATCTCGCTGTAACTGAGCGACACGGTCTGGGGCAGGGCCGTCAGCATGTTGGGACCCGTCACCACGAAGTCTTCGGGCTCCTCGTCCAGATCGGAGACGGCCGCACCGATCGAGCACTTGATGGCTTCGGCCGTACGTTCGCCGATACGGATATTGTGCTGCTGGCGCACGTAACTCTGAATGTCGTTGGTGAAGACGTCGCCGGCGGTGTTGATCGACTCGGAGCAGACGATGCCGCCCAGCGAGATGCAGGCGATCTCCGACGTGCCGCCGCCGATGTCGATGACCATGTTGCCTTCCGGAGCCTCGACGTCGAGACCGGCGCCCAGCGCCGCGGCCATCGGCTCGTAGATCATGTAGACCTCGCGGCCGCCGGCATGCTCGGCGGAGTCGCGCACGGCGCGGATTTCGACGTTGGTCGAACCCGACGGGATGCAGATCACCATACGCAGCGAGGGGGCGAAGAGACTGCCCGAAGTCTTGACTTTCTTGATCATGCCGCGCAGCATCAGCTCCGTGGCGTTGAAATCGGCGATCACGCCGTCCTTCAGCGGCCGGATCGTCTTGATGTTAGGGTTGGTCTTCTCGTGCATCTGGCGCGCCTGATGGCCGATGGCCACGACCTTGCCCGTATGCACGTCGAGCGCCACGATCGACGGTTCATCGACCACGACCTTGCCGTTGTAGATTATCAGCGTGTTGGCCGTACCGAGGTCGATGGCCAGCTCCTGTGTCAGTGAAAAAATTCCCATAGTGCTACACCCAACTGTTATATTTCCTTAATTATTTTATAATCAACGTTCTGTATCTCGCCCGGCCTAACCTCCCGCCGGGGCCGCCGCCGTAAGGCGACATATCCGGACAAAGGTAACAAAAAGCGAGGGATATTTTTACATTTTTTTATTATTTTTTTTGATTACATTTGTAGACCGAAACAATCGATCCGTACATGGAATACAAAATCGGAAAAGAGGCCCGCTGCGCCGTGATCGGCTACGGCAGCTGGGCGACGGCCATCGTGGGGCTGCTCGCCGCGAACGAAGCCCGCGTAGGCTGGTACGTCCGCAATCCCGAAGTGCTCGAAGGACTGCTCGGCGAAGGCCGCAACCCCCGCTATCTGAGCGACGTGGAGTTCGACCGCCGGCGCATCGCCCCCTCCGACGACCTCGACGAGGTGGTCCGCGAAGCCGACATCGTCATTCTGGCCACTCCGTCGGCCTACCTCAAGACGTTCCTCGAACCGCTGACAGTCTCACTGCAGGACAAATTCGTCGTCTCGGCCATCAAGGGCATCGTTCCCGGCGACTACAAGACCATCGTCGAATACGTTCACGACCGCTACGACCTGTCGTACAAACAGATCGGCATCATCACCGGTCCGTCGCACGCCGAGGAGGTCTCGCGCGGCAAGCTCTCCTACCTCACGGTGGTCTGCACCGACCCGGAGAACGCGCAGATGCTGGGCGAGAAATTCGCCACGGACTACATTCACCTGAGCTACTCGACCGACCTGTACGGCATCGAGTACGCCGCCATCCTGAAAAACATCTACGCCCTCTCGGTCGGCATCGCCGTCGGGCTGGGTTACGGCGACAACTTCCTCGCGGTGCTGATCGCCAACAGCGCCGGGGAGATGCGCCGCTTTCTCGAAGAGAGCTATCCGGCCGAGCGCGACACGCTGGTGTCGGGCTATCTGGGCGACCTGCTGGTGACCTGCTACTCGGTCTACAGCCGCAACCGGCGGCTGGGACTGCTCATCGGCCACGGCTGCACGGTCAAAAGCGCCCTCAACGAAATGACGATGGTCGCCGAAGGCTACTTCGCCGCCGACTGCATCCGTCACATCAACGCCCGCCACAAGATCGAAATGCCGATCGCCGAAATGGTTTACAACGTGCTCTACCAAGGGGCTTCGGCGCGCAAGTGCATGAAAGAACTGACATCCAAATTAATTTGACAATAACATGGAAACTCTGAAATTAGACATCTCCAAAACGGGCGTTGCGGTTTCGGCCGCAATGCAGGCCAAGGCGCAGGCGGCCAACGCCCTGCTCGAATCGGGCAAAGGCGCCGGCAGCGACTTCCTCGGCTGGGTGCACCTGCCCTCGTCGATCACGCCCGACCGGATCGAAGCCATCGAGAAGCAGGCCGCGAAGCTCCGCGAGAAGGCCGAAGTGATCATCTGCATCGGCATCGGCGGCTCGTATCTGGGCGCCAAGGCCGTGCTCGAAGCCATGAGCGATTCGTTCAAGTTCCTGCACAAGAAGCGAACGGAACCCGTCGTGGTGTTCGCAGGCCAGAACATCTCGGAGGATTACACCCACGAACTGCTCGAAGCCGTGAAGGAGTACTCGATCGCCACGATCGTCATCTCCAAGTCGGGAACCACGACCGAACCGGCCATCGCCTTCCGCCTGATCAAAGCCGAGATCGAAAAGCGTTACGGCAAGCAGGAAGCCGCCGAGCGCATCGTGGCCATCACCGACAAGGCGCGCGGCGCGCTGAAGACGCTCGCCGACAACGAGGGCTACCCGACGTTCGTCATTCCCGACGACGTGGGCGGACGCTTCTCGGTGCTGACTCCCGTGGGCCTGCTGCCGCTGGCGGCCGCCGGCGTGGACATCGCCGCACTGGTGCGCGGCGCGCAGGAGATGGAGCGCGCGACGGCCGACGGCACGCCGTTCGAAAAGAACCCGGCGGCAGTTTACGCAGCCGTGCGCAACGAGCTGTACGAAGGCGGCAAGAAGATCGAGATTCTCGGCTCCTACGAGCCCAAGCTCCAATACATCAACGAGTGGTGGAAACAGCTCTACGGCGAGAGCGAAGGCAAGGACGGCAAGGGCATCTTCCCGGCCAGCGTGACGCTGACGGCCGACCTGCACTCGATGGGACAGTATATTCAGGACGGCGAACGCACGCTGTTCGAAACGATCATTTCGGTCGCCGAACCCGCCGGCAAGGTAGTCGTCGAAGCCGACGGAGAGAATCTCGACGGCCTCAACTTCCTCGCAGGCAAGCGCATTTCGGAGATAAACCGCATGGCCGAGCTGGGCGTGCAGTTGGCCCACGTGGACGGCGGCGTCCCGAACATCCGCATCGAGATTCCGCAGATCGACGCGCATGCCGTCGGCTCGCTGCTCTACTTCTTCGAGCGCGCCTGCGGCATCAGCGGCTACATCCTCGGCGTCAATCCGTTCGACCAGCCCGGCGTGGAGGCGTACAAGAAAAATATGTTCGCCCTGCTGGACAAACCCGGCTACGAAGAGGCTTCGAAAGCCATCAAGGCACGGCTGTAACGCCCGCACATAAGGCAAGAAGGCGGAGTCTCCGGACTCCGCTTTTTATTTTGCCCGAATCTACCGGGGCCGTCCATGAAAAACAGCTTCCCGTTGGCACAAAAAATGCTTCCGGAAATTTATTCCACCGTCGATATGATTATGAAAGGACGTCCGTTATTGGTTCTGCTGCTGTTCGCGGCATCGGCAGTCATCCTCGCAGGGATGTACTACGCCGCAACGCGCGAGGGAACGACGACACGGCAGGACAAATGGGCCGGCGTGCTGTCGGACCTCGACGCATGCAGCCGCCGCAAGCACGTCAAATCGGCGCAGTACGACCATTTCGCGGGCATCGCCCGGCAAGAGCGGGAACACGACGCCGAACGGCTGTTCCGGGCCATGGCCCATGCCGAGCGACTTCAGGAGTACAACTGCGCCAACGCCATCGTCCGGCTCGGCGGCCGCTACGCACCGCCGGAGCACGTCACCGTTTTCCGGGGCACGACCGACGACAACCTGCGACGGAGCATCGACTTCGCACGCCGTCCGCCGGAGGGGCTGCATGCAGACGACATCGAGCGCGCCCTGCAAAGCGGCAACCGCTATGCGGCCCGCGTGCTGATCTGGGCGAGGTCCGGGGACATGCGGCATCTGGCGCTGATGGAGACCTGCCGCCGCCGGCTGGCGGCCAACGGACCTGCGGACGCACGGAATGAGATCGCCGGCAGGAGGGCAAATAATGGCACGGCAGGCGTCCCGGCGAACGGGACGGCCCGCGCTTCAGGACGCGGAACAGCAGAAGGTTCGGAAAACAGTCGGCCGGACGCTACGGCAGACAACGCCCCGAAAGGCTATCTGGTCTGTCCGACCTGCGGCAACATCTATCCGGCGGGGTGCAGCGATTCCTACTGCCCCTGCTGCCTGACCGACGGGCGGAGGTTCGTCGCGTTCGAAGAGTGACGCACCGCCGAATCCGGATTTTCACACGCCTTTCGCGAGCCGCGCGACCGAATCGGCAAGAGAGGATTCCCAGCGCGCGTCGCATCCGAACCGCCCGACATGGATCAGGGGCTTGGTTTTGCCGTGGAAATCGCTGCCGCAGGTCATCAAGGCCCCACGGCGCCGGACCAGCGGCGCGAAATAGGCGATCTGCCGATCATCGTGGTAATTATTGAAAACTTCCAATCCCTCGGCCCCGCGCTCCAGCAACTTCTCGACGATACGCTCCCGGCCCCGCAGGTTGAGTCCGGGATGCGCGACCACCGGCACGCCCCCGTTGTCGCGCACCAGCTCGACGGCGTCGCGGAAGTTCATATATTCCATCGGGACGAAAGCGGGCCTGCCCTGCGCGCCGAAGTCGAGGTAAAAGTTGATATAGGGCATATCTCCGCGCACGCCGCCCTCCCGGTAGGGAGCCAGCAGCGGCGTATCGCACGCGGCGTCGGAGAGCATCACTTCGGCGATCAGCTCCAGCGTCGGCAGCTTGCCCGCCGCGGCGGCCAGCACGGCCTGCTCATCGACGGCGAAGCCCAGCCGACGGAGCTTCCCGACCGTCTCGCCGAACGACGCCATGACCTTGGCGGCGACGGTCTCTTCCAGCGCACGGAAATCGGGAGACTTCCAGTCGATGCCATAGCCCAGCAGATGCAGGTCCGTACCCTCGAAGCTGCAATCGATCTCGATACCCGGCACAAACTCCAATCCGGCGTGCAAAGCCCCGTCGCAGGCTTCGTCCAGCCCCCGCACGGTGTTATGGTCCGTCAAGGCGAAGAGGTCAACGCCCCCGGCGGCGCATTTGCCGACGATGTCGGCGGGACGGAACTCTCCGTCGCTGCTGTATTGCGAATGAATATGTAAATCGGCACGAATCATAAGCTACAATTATTATGGGCGCCCCTTTCAGGAATGTAAAGATAAGGACAAACGGCCGCAAAACAAAATCCGCCCCGGACGGACTTGCCGTTCGGGGCGGAGCGTATCGTCCGGAAGCGGGAAGAAACTACTCCTCCTCGGCCTCCTTCATGTTGTGGTAGACGTTGGTCACGTCGTCGTCCTCTTCGAGTTTCTCGACGAGTTTCTCGATCGACTCGCGGCCCTCGGCGTCCAGCTCCTTCGTATCGGTGGGCAGGTAAACCGACTCTCCCGACACGATCTCGTACCCCTTGTCGTCGAGCCATTTCTGGATGGCGCCGAACGACTCGTAGGGGGCGTAAACCGTAACGCCGTCCTCTTCGGGATAGAACTCGTCCACGCCCAGATCGATCATCTCCAGTTCGAGCTCCTCCATATCGACGCCTTCGGCCGGACGGAACTTGAAGACGCACTTGTGGTCGAACATGAACGCCACGCTGCCGCTGTTGCCCAGCGTACCGCCGCATTTGTTGAAATACATGCGCACGTTGGCCACGGTGCGGTTGGTGTTGTCGGTCGCGGTCTCCACGAGGAATGCGATGCCGTGCGAGCCGTATCCTTCGTAGATGACCTCCTTGTAATCGGCGGCATCTTTCTCGGTGGCGCGCTTGATGGCGCGTTCGACGTTCTCCTTGGGCATGTTCTCGGCCTTGGCGTTCTGCATCAGAATACGCAGACGGGTGTTGCCCGAAGGATCGGGTCCGGCGGCCTTGACCGCGATCTCGATCTCTTTTCCCAGTTTGGTGAACGTGCGGGCCATATGTCCCCAACGCTTCATTTTACGCGCTTTGCGATACTCAAAAGCTCTTCCCATATGAATTTTTCGTTATTATTTTTCGTTCGTGGTGCAAAGGTATAAAATTAAGAATTAAAAATTAAGAATTACGGCCAAAATTTATTATGCGCGGCGCGTATGCGGATTTTGGGATATTTGTGTAATTTTGCGCAGCACTAAATCCGGTAATTATGGAAATCAAAAGCAGATTCGACCATTTCAACATCAACGTCACCGACCTCGGACGCAGTCTCGAATTTTACGACAAGGCGCTGGGCCTGAAAGAAACAGGCCGCAAGGAAGCGGGCGACGGAAGCTTCATACTGGTTTATCTGGGCGACGGGCAGACGGGATTCCGCCTCGAACTGACATGGCTGCGCGACCACGCCGGCGCCTATGAACTGGGTGAAAACGAGAGCCATCTCTGCATGCGCGTGGCGGGCGACTACGACGCCGTCCGCGAATACCACCGCGCCATGGGCTGCATCTGTTACGAGAATCACGACATGGGGCTTTATTTCATCAGCGATCCCGACGACTACTGGATCGAGGTGCTGCCCGTAAAATAAGCGGAATACCCATACGGCGTCATTCCGCGCCGCCGGCCGAAGCTGCGGCGTGCGAAACGGCGCAAAACCGCAGCGCATGCGACCCGAAGGGCGGCGGCGCGTCAAAACAAACACCTATGCAAAACAACACCGAATTGCAGCGGGAGGCCGACGAGGCGGTCCGCGTAATGAAAGCGGGAGGCATCATCCTCTACCCCACCGACACGGTCTGGGGGCTGGGCTGCGACGCGACCAACGCCGAAGCCGTGGAGCGCATCTACAAACTCAAACGGAGCGAAAACAAGAAGTCGATGCTCGTGCTGTGCGCGTCGGCCGACATGGTCGTGCGCTACGTAAACAAGGCTCCCGGCATCGCGTTCGAGGTCATGGAGCTGGCGACCAGCCCGCTGACGGCGATCCTTCCGGGAGCGGCCGGCGTCGCCGAGAACCTGATTCCCGAAGAGCGGACGCTCGGCGTGCGGATTCCCGACCACGAATTCTGCCGTCGGATACTGCGGGGGCTGGGGCGGCCCGTGGTCTCGACCTCGGCCAACATTTCGGGCGAGGCGACGCCCGCAGGACTCGCCGAAGTGTCGCGCGAGATCATCGACGGCGTCGATTTCGTCGTCAATCCCCGCTTCGAGGGCAAGCCCACGAAAAAGGCGTCGTCGATCATCGCCTTCGGCGAGGGCGGCGAAGTGAAAATCATACGCGAATAACACACATGGCAAAAACGTTGGAAACCTCCATCCAGAAGCGCTTCTCGGACGTCGATCCGTTCCAGCATGTGAACAACGTCTCGCAGCAGATGTATTTCGACGTGGGAAAAATGGAGTATTACGAAAAGATACTCGGCGACGAGGTGCTGCTCGGCGATCTGCGCATCGTCACCGTCTCCACTTCGACCTCGTACATGGATCAGATCCGCCTGCACGACAGGGTGCGTGTCACGACCACCTGCGAGAAGATCGGCAACAAAAGCCTCACGCTCTTCCAGCGGCTGCTCGCCGGCGACCGGGTGTGCAGCGAGAGCCGCTCGGTGATGGTCGCATTCGACTTCTCGCGGCAGCAAAGCATGCCCGTGCCCGACGCGTGGCGCGAACGCCTGCTAGCGGACTAGGCCCGCAGCTTCCCGTCGCTGCCCACGGGCGGCAGTCCGTGGCGGACGTAATACTTATAGCCGATCACCACCAGCACCACGCCTGCGAAGATGAAGACAAGGGCCACGACGTTGGCCGTGTCGAAGACGGCCTGCCCGCGGACGACGGCCAGAATTCCGGCGGTCACCGGCTGGATATAGCGGTAGAGGGCCGTATGTACCGAGGTGAGTTTCTCCGTACCCCGGTACAGCAGGTACATGGGCAGGACCGTGCCCAGAATCAGGATATAGGCCAGTTCGGCCTGCGCCTGAAGGGGCAGTTTCAGGAACTGCGTATGGGCGATGTATTTCCAGAAGAATGGCGCCGTCACGGCCAGTCCGATGATGTAGTACCACCCCATCACCACCAGCGTTCCCAGCCGTTCGAGCTGGGGTTTAATAATCACCGTATTGATGGCGATCGCCACCACGGCCACCAGCACCAGTGCGTTGCCGTAGGCGCGGCTGCCGTGGGTGAGCACGAACCCGTGGTCGAAGAGCAGGACGGCGGCGCCGATCAGGGCGCAGACGACGCCCACGACCCGCGCCCTGATGTATTTGTGCGGGTGCATCAGGTGGTCCGTGATCAGCGTCACGGCGGGACCGAGGGTCGAGATGATCGAAGCGTCGATGGGCGAGGTGTAGGACGATCCCCACAACAGCATGTACATCCAGCCGTAGACAATCAGCATCGTGACGATCAGGATATTGCCCGCGTCGCGCCAGCGGATGCGGAACGACTGCTTCGAGAAGAGCGCGAAGGGAATGAAGAACACCGCCGCCGAAAGGACCTGAAGCATGAATATCTGCTGGAAGTCCAGATAATTGCGCGTAAGGGAGACATAGAACGAAAAGTTCGCTCCGAAAAAGAGGTTGGCAAATACCAGATCGATATTGTAACGCGTTTTGCTCACGGGAATTCCGAGGGGCAATTATTACACCAAATTTTACCTATATTTGCCGCGTCAATCCCGCAATGACATGGACAAAGGAAAACTGAAAGGCCACGCGGCCCTCTGGGTCGCAAATCTCGTCTGGGGCCTCAACGCGCCCATCGGCAAGAGCGTGCTCTGGTCGGAGCACAACCCCGGCGGGGTCAGTCCGTTCGCGCTGAGCGTCTACCGCATGCTGGGAGCCTGCCTGCTGTTCTGGAGCGTCTCGCTTTTCCTGCCCCGCGAGAGAGTCGCACGGCGCGACATCGTGCTGCTGCTCTTCGCGTCGGTGTTCGGCATCCAGCTCAACCAGATGCTTTTCCTCTGGGGGCTGTCGCTCACCTCGCCCATCGACTCGTCGATCATCGCCACGGTGGTCCCCGTACTGACGATGGTGCTGGCGACGCTGTTCCTGCGCGAGCCGATCACATGGCTCAAGGCGGGCGGCGTGTTCCTCGGCTGCGCCGGGGCGCTGCTGCTGATTCTGGTCAGCCGGCACGGGACGGGGCACACGAGCAGCGTCAAGGGCGACGTATTGTGTCTCGTCAGCGCGGTCAGCTACGCCACCTACCTCACCGCTTTCCGCAACGTAATCGTCAAATATTCGCCCGTAACGACCATGAAGTGGATGTTCCTCTTCGCGGCCGTCGTCGCTGCCGCGGTCTATTACCGGCCGCTCGCGGCCGTGGACTACGCCGCGCTCGCGCCCCGGACATGGGCCGGAATAGGCTACGTGGTCGTCTGCTCGACCTTCCTCTCCTACTTCATGGTGCCGATCGGACAGCGTTACCTGCGGCCCACGGTGGTGTCGATGTACAACTACGTACAACCCGTCGTGGCGGTGCTTTTCTCGGTTGCAATCGGTCTCGACTCCTTCGGGTTCACCAAGGCCGCAGCGGCCCTGTGCGTCTTCGCCGGGGTCTGGCTGGTGACCAAATCCAAATCGCGGGCGCAGGTGGAGGCGGAAGCGGGCATGAAAAAAGGTTGAGTATCTGCAACTCAACCTTTTGATTTACAAATACGCCCTGAACGGACAAGACCGTTTTCAGAGGTTCTGAACCGCGGCTTTGGTCAATCCCTTCTCCGCCGCCAGCCGCTCCATCAGGGCGTAGGCCGCGTCGTAATCGTTGGGAATTTCGCCGTCGAGAATGGCGTTCTTGATCACCTCCTTGATGTCGCCGATGGCACGGCAGGGACCGATGCCGTAGGTCTGCATGATGATCTCGCCCGTGATCGGCGGCTGGAAGTTGCGGATGCGGTCGCGCTCCTCCAAATCCTTCATCTTGCGGCGCACCAGCTCGAAATTGGCCAGATAGCGTTTGACCTTGGCGTCGATGCCCGAAGTGATGTCGGCTTCGCACAGGATCATCAGCTGCTCCACGTCGTCGCCCGCCTCGAACAGCAGACGCCGCACGGCCGAGTCCGTGACCAGATCTTCGGAGAGGATGATCGGCCGCAGGTGGAGGAAAACCAGCTTCTGCACGAATTTCATATGCTCGTTGAGCGGCAGCTTCAACTGCCGGAAGATCGCCGGCACCATCTTCGAGCCGAGGACCTCGTGGCCGTGGAACGTCCAGCCGACCTTGGGATCGTAAGCCTTCGTCAGCGGCTTGGCGATGTCGTGCAGCACGGCGGCCCAGCGCAGCCACAGATCGCCGCTGCGGCGGGCGACGTTGTCCAGCACCTTGAGCGTATGGATAAAATTGTCCTTATGGGCATGCGCGCCCCGCTTCTCGACGCCCTTGAGGTTGTGCATCTCCGGGAAAATCAGCTCCAGAAGCCCCGTCAGCTCCAGCAGTTCGAAGCCCATCGAGGGTACGGGCGAAAGGACGATCTTGTTAAGTTCCGCAGCGATGCGTTCGCGCGACACGATCCGGATGCGGTGCGCATTGCGGCGGATGGCGTCGAAGGTCTCGCCTTCGATCGTGAACCCCAACTGCGACGCGAAGCGCACGGCCCGCATCATGCGCAGCGGGTCGTCCGAGAAGGTAACGTCGGGATCGCACGGCGTGCGGATGACGCACTCTTCGAGGTCGTCCATGCCGTCGAACGGGTCGACCAGCTCGCCGAACGAACCGGCGTTGAGCGACCACGCCATGGCGTTGATCGTGAAGTCGCGGCGGCGCTGGTCGTCTTCGAGCGTGCCCGCCTCGACCTGCGGTTTGCGCGAATCCTGCGTATAGGACTCACGGCGGGCGCCCACGAACTCGACCTCGACGCCCTTGTGGCGGAGCATGGCCGTGCCGAAGGTCTTGAATACCGAGACCTTGGCGTGCAGTTCGCGGCCCAGCGCTTCGGCCAGCGCGATACCGCTGCCCACGACCACCACGTCGATGTCGGTCGAGGGGCGGCGCAGGAAATGGTCGCGCACGTAACCGCCTACGACGAAAGCCCTCACGCCCTGCTCCTCGGCCAGACGCGAGATTCGCCGGAATATGGGATTCGTCAGCGGCACGCGGCTACCTCACGAATTTTTCGATCACCGTCTTCCACGCCAGATAGCCCTCGCCCATCAGGTGCAGGCCGTCGTTGGTGTACTGCTTGTCGAGCATGCCCTTCTCATCGACCAACGCGGAATAGACGTCGACATACATCACGTTCTTGCGCCCTTCGCAAAGCGTTTCGAGCAGCTTGTTGGTCTCGATGATCTCGGCGCCCTTCTTCCAGTGGTTCTTCGGCTTGGCCTTCGTATCCACGCCGTTTACGGGAAGGATGCTCTGCACGTAGATCTTCGTCCACGGCGACTCCTCGGCGAAACGGTCGAGCAGTTTTTCGACATTGGCGGCGACCTCTTCGGGCGTGATGCCGACGGCCAGATCGTTGGTGCCGATCATCAGGAACAGCTTTTTGGGATGGCCGTTGATGATCGGATCGAGCCGGTCGAGCAGCCAGCCGGAACGGTCGGCGCTGATGCCGCGGTTCTTGACATGGCGGTTGTTAAACAACTCGGCCCACTCGCCGCCGTCGGTGATGCTGTTGCCGAGGAAAACGATGTCGTTGCCGCGAATCGGCAACTGCTCGAAAAGACTGCGTTTCTGGTAGTTGTATTCGCTCTGGGCGAACGATGCGGCAGCAAGGAGAAGCGCCGCGGCAAGGAGAACGATTTTTTTCATGGTCGGCTTCTTTTTATCATTTTCTATTTATCGGAGTTCGCGTTTGTAAAGCTGGACCGTGTTTTCCAGCCCGTAATAGAGCGCGTCGCAGATCAGCGCGTGGCCGATCGAGACTTCGTCGGTCCACGGGATGCGGCTGACGAAAAAGCGCAGGTTTTCGAGATTGAGGTCGTGTCCGGCATTCAGGCCGAGTCCCTGACGGCGGGCCTCCTCGGCCGCCGCGAGATAGGGCGCCAGCGCGGCTTCGGCGCCGACGGGGTATTCGCGGGCGTAGGCCTCGGTATAAAGCTCCACGCGGTCGGCGCCGCACGCCTTCGCCCCGGCGACCATCGCCGGATCGGGATCGACGAAAACCGAGACCCGGATGCCTTTCTCATGGAACCGCGCCGTGACTTCGGTCAGGAATCCGCGGTTGGCGAGCGTGTCCCACCCGGCGTTCGACGTAATGGCGTCGTGGGCGTCGGGCACGAGGGTCACCTGCGTCGGCACGACCTCCAGCACCAGATCGACGAAGCTCGGAATCGGATTGCCCTCGATATTGAATTCGGTGGCGAGGACCCGTTTCAGGTTCCGCACGTCGTCGTAGCGGATGTGGCGGGCGTCGGGACGCGGATGGACCGTGATGCCTTCGGCGCCGAAACGCTCGATATCGAGGGCCGCACGGACCACGTCGGGAAGATTTCCGCCGCGCGAATTGCGCACCACGGCAATCTTATTGATGTTTACACTCAACTTTGTCATAAAATTCGCTATATTTGCATTCGGGAGCCGCCTGCGGCCGCTGCCGGCCGAAGCCGGAATGCGGACTGCGCCGTCCCCGATGTTGAACCAAGTTGCGCCGGGCGATCCGGACGAGGCACGAACCGGCTTCCTGTATCGTCTTGGCGTGGTAAAGTTACTTATTTTTTCGAAACTCCGCCGATGAAAATCATACTTTTTTCCCGCCGCCAGCTGCCTCACACCGCCGGGGAGATCTGCCAGCTGTTCGAAGCCTTCCGCATTTTCGGGTTCGACTACGCCGTCAACGAGGAGTTCGCGCCTCTGGCCGAAGAGCTTACGGGCATCCGCATTCCGCCGGAAAAGATCTACGGACAATGCACGGGCAAACAGCCTGCCAATTCGGTGATGGTCTGCTACGGCGGCGACGGCACGCTGCTCGAAGGCGTGCACCGTCTCTGCGGCGCGCCGATTCCCGTCATGGGCATCAACGCCGGGCATCTGGGCTTCCTGACCAGCGCCCCGTCCGCCGGCCTGAACCTGATCTTCAAGGAGATCGCGGAGGGGCGTCTCACCACCGAGGCCCGCTCGATGATCGAAGTCACGGGCGACTACGCCGAGCAGCCCGACACCACACTGGCGCTCAACGAATTCACCGTTCAGCGCCACGGCGCAGGCATGATCTCGGTCGAAACCTACGTGGACGACCAGATGGTCGCCACCTACCACGGCGACGGCGTCATCTTCTCGACGCCGACCGGCTCGACGGCCTACTCGCTCAGCGCGGGCGGCCCGGTCGTAGCCCCGACGTGCGCCTGTCTGGTGATCTCGCCGCTGGCGCCGCACAACCTGACGATGCGTCCCGTGGTCATTCCCGACACCGCCGTCATCACGCTTCACGTACACACGCGCCGCTCGGACGCATTCGTCACTCTGGACAACCGCGTCTATGCCGTCGGGCAGGAGGCGACATTCACCGTCAAACGCGCCGAACAGAAGATTTTTTTGGCCGTACCGCACAATATATCATTTTACGACACGTTACGGAATAAAATGATGTGGGGCATCGACATCCGCAGTTAAGGCCCCGCACAAAAACGGTGTAAAGTTGTTCATTTAATAGGTATTTTTCATTTTTATTCCCTATATTTGTGCCCTAATATGAGCGAGCAGAATCGCATACCGCAACACGTCGCCATCATCATGGACGGCAACGGCCGCTGGGCCGAGTTGCGCGGCAAAGAGCGTTACGAAGGCCATGTCGCCGGCGTCGAACCCGTACGGGCGTCGCTGCGCGCCGCCGCGCGCTGGGGTGTGAAGTACCTGACGCTCTATGCCTTCTCGACCGAAAACTGGGGACGTCCCGCGCAGGAGGTCGATGCGCTGATGGAACTTTTCTGCAAAAGCGTGGTCAACGAAACGCCCGAACTGATCCGTCAGGGGGTGGAGATCCGGATGATCGGCGACCGCACGCGTTTTTCGGAAAAGGTGCAGCGTTATCTGGCCGAAGCCGAGCAGCGGACCGCCGGGGGCAAGACCCTGACGCTGATACTGGCGCTCAACTACTCCTCGCGCAGCGAGATCACCCGCGCCGTACGCCAAATCGCCGCACGGGCCGCATCGGGAGAGCTGGCGCCGGAGGAGATTTCGGAAGGCACGATCAGCGCGGCGCTCGACACGGCGCCCTACCCCAACCCGGACCTGATCGTCCGCACGAGCGGCGAACACCGGCTCAGCAACTTCCTGCTCTGGCAGGCATCCTACGCCGAACTCTACTTCCCGGAGGTGCTGTGGCCCGATTTCACCGAGGAGGAGTTCGACCGTGCAATGGAGGAATACGCCCGGCGCGACCGCCGTTTCGGGCTGGTAAAATAGATGAAGTTAAGATTAGATTTAAATAGATGAATTATTTCGGTAAGATATTCACGGCAGCCGCTGCCCTCGTGCTGTGCTGCACGAATATATTCGCCCAAGAGCAGAATCCTGCTGACACCGCGGCTTCGGCCAAGCCCGCATTCCCGGTAGACGCACCCATATTGCGGCAGGACGGCGCGCAGAAACTCTATTACATCCGCGACGTCAACATTCACGGCGTGCAGTACCTCAACCCCGACATTCTCAAGTCTTCGGCCGGGCTGATCCCCGGCGATTCGATTTACCTGCCGAGCAACTTCATCGCAAACGCCATTTCGCGTCTGTGGAGCCAGCGGTTTTTCTCGGACGTGAAGATCGGAGCCGAGATCGAGGGCGACAGCCTCGATCTGGCGGTGTTCCTCAAAGAGCGGCCGCGCGTCAACAACTGGGACTTCGAAGGCATCTCGAAGGGCAAGAAGAAAGACCTGCTCGAAAAGCTCAAGCTCAAACGGGGCAGCGAGCTTTCGGATTACGTCATCGACAAGAACCAGAAACTCATCAAGGCCTACTGGTCCGAGAAGGGCTTCCGCAACACGGAGGTCTCGACGCGCATTACCAACGACACGCTGCGCCCGCAGATGGTCAACGTAACCTTCCTGATCGACCGCAAACACAAAGTCAAGATCGGCAAGATCAACTTCACGGGCAACGAGCAGTTCAAGGACAAGCGCCTGCGCCGGACCTTCAAGAAGACGCACCAGAAGAGCATCAACTTCTTCCGCGGCACCAAACTCAACGAGAGCGACTACGAGAACGACAAGGACCTGCTGATCGACTTCTACAACTCGAAAGGCTACCGCAACGCCACGATCGTCAGCGACTCGATCTATCCGATCAGCGACAAGCGGCTGGCCATCGACCTCGACATTTCGGAAGGCAACAAATACTACATCCGCAACGTGTCGTGGGTCGGCAACTCGGTGTACGAAACCGACGACCTGCAGCGCATGTTCGGCGTCAACAAGGGCGACACGTACGACAAGAAGTCGATGCACAAGCGTCTGGGCATCGGCAAGGAGACCGATCCCGAAGCGATGTCCGTATCGTCGCTCTACCAGAACAAGGGCTACCTGATGTCGCAGATCGAACCCGCCGAAACCATCATCGGGCCGGATTCGATCGACATCGAGGTCAAGGTATTCGAAGGCAAGCAGTTCACCATCAACGAAGTCGGCATCACGGGCAACCAGCGCGTGGACGACGAGGTGATCCGCCGCGAGCTTTACACCCGTCCGGGTGAGCTTTACGACCGTTCGCTGCTCATGCAGACCATCCGCACGCTCGGCTCGCTGGGACACTTCAACCCCGAAGCGATCATGCCCGACATCAAACCCGTTTCGAACGAGCTGGTGAACGTCAACTGGCCGCTCGAAGAGCAGGCCTCCGACCAGTTCAACATCGCCGGCGGCTGGGGTTCGGGAACGTTCGTCGGTTCGGTGGGCATCACGCTCAACAACCTTTCGATCAAGAACTTCTTCAAGAAGGGCGCATGGCGCCCCTACCCGATGGGCCAGAACCAGCGGCTGTCGCTGTCGGCGCAGACCAACGGCACCTACTACAAGGCGTTCGCCCTGAGTTTCACCGACCCGTGGCTGGGCGGCAAGAAGCCCAATTCGTTCACCATATCGGCCCACTTCTCCGAGCAGAACAACGCCTATTACGTATGGCAGAAGAGTACGCAGTACTTCCGCACGTACGGTCTGGCGGCAGGTCTGGGCAAGCGTCTCAACTGGCCCGACCCCTACTTCACGCTTTACGGCGAGGCGAGCTACGAACGCTTCTCGCTCAAAAACTGGAATACGTTCGGCATGACCAACGGCGCCGCCAACCTGCTCTCGCTCAAATTCGTCTTCGCACGCAACTCGGTGGACCAGCCGATCTATCCGCGCCGCGGTTCGGAGTTCAGCGCATCGGTGCAGTTCACGCCCCCCTACTCGCTCTGGGACGGCAAAGACTACAAGAAGCTGGCGGAGCTTGCCAACAGCACGGACAGCAAGGTGGCGGACAAAGCAAATCAGGAGCGTTACCGCTGGGTCGAGTTCCACAAGTGGCAGTTCAAGGCGCAGTGGTTCCAAGCGCTGACCAAGAACTCGAATCTCGTGCTGATGCTCAAGGCCGAAATGGGTTACCTCGGCAACTACAACAAATATAAGGTTTCGCCTTTCGAACGCTTCGAAGTCGGCGGCGACGGCATGTCGGGATACAACATCTACGGTATCGACATCATCTCGATGCGCGGTTACGAAGACGGCGCCCTCGATCCCACGAACGACTATTCGGTGGCATACAACAAATACACCGCCGAGATCCGCTACCCCGTCATCCTGAAACCTTCGTCGCAGATCTATGTGCTGGGATTCCTCGAAGGCGGTAACGCATTCGATTCGTGGAAGAAGTTCTCGCCCTTCAAGATCAAGCGTTCGGCCGGTTTCGGCGTACGTCTCTACCTGCCCGTGGTGGGTATGCTGGGTATCGACTGGGGTTACGGCTTCGACTCGCCGGCAGGTCAGAGCGGCAAGAGCGGAAGCCAGTTCCACTTCGTAATGGGCCAGCAGTTCTAACCGGCGCACGATTCCGCGGACAATCCCCACGTATTCGAATCTCCCTTTGAAAAGGGGGACCCGGAATTCCGGCGGAGGCGTTTGCAAAAAAAGAGAGGCTGGCAATAAATTTGAAAGAAAATAGTTATATTTATGGTATGGTTCCGGGAAACCGGCTGAATATTAACTTAAAAACATAAGATTATGAAACGTCTGATTTTAATCGCGGCATTCATTCTCACGGCCGGCACGCTGGCAGCGCAGAATTACATAATCGTCAACAGCGAAAAGGTTTTCAAATCCGTCGCGGCCTACAACAAGGCGATCTCCGATCTGGACGAACTCGCCAAGCAATATCAGGAACAGGTGGACGCCAAATTCGCTGAAGTGGAAGCGCTTTACAACGCCTATATGAATCAGAAGGCTTCGCTCTCGGCGACAACCCGCCAGACCCGCGAAAACGCCATTCTCGCCCGCGAAAAAGAGGCGCAGACCTTTCAGGAGAGTCTCTTCGGCAACGACGGCGCGCTGATGAAAAAGCGGATCGAAATGATCGAGCCGATCCAGAAGAAGGTCTTCGCGGCCATCGAAGCCTACGCCAAGCAGGCCGGCGCCGACGTGGTGCTCGACTCGGCGAACAATCCCACGCTGCTCTATACGAATCCCAGTGTGGAGCGCACGCAGCAGTTGATCGACATACTGAAGAAGTAGAAACATCAAACAATTAACTAATAATCTTTTATGAAAAAAGCAATCAAACTAACCCTTGCGGTTGTATTCGTGATGGGCGCGACATCGCTCTTCGCACAACAGAAATTCGGACGCATCAACACTCAGGAGATCATCGTGGGGATGCCCGAAACGAAGGAGATGCAGACCAACATGGAGGCTTATGCCAAGGATCTTCAGGACAATCTGGAGTCCATGACCGTCGAATACAACCAGAAACTGCAGGAGTTCCAGAAGAATTTCAACACCCTTTCGGAATCGGTACGCCAGCTCAAGGAGAACGATCTCAACGCCCTGATTCAGCGCCGCAACGAGTTCGAGCAGGCAGCCCAGCAGGACTTCCAGAAGCGTCAGAACGAGTTGCTGGCCCCGATTATCGAGAAGGCCAAGAACGCGATCGACAAAGTGGCTGCCGCAGGCGGCTATCTGGCCGTATTCGACACTTCGACGGGTTCGCTCGCCTATTTCGACGAGGCTTCCCTCACCGACATCGCCCCCGCAGTGAAGAAAGAACTCGGCATTACGGATGCTCCCGCCGCTGCGGCCGCACCCGCTGCTTCGAAATAAGTCACTCCGGGATTTCCCGATGGAACATGAAAAAGGCGCCGGCGATTCCGGCGCCTTTTTCATGCCCCTGCCGCAAGCGGCGATCAAAAGAGGCACAAAGCTGTTCATTTGGTCCGAATATAAAACTATATGAACTGAATATGAGTTTTTATCGCTATATTTCATCCAAAATCCAGAGACGAAATGAACAATACAGAGAGCCAAACACCGATCAACTCATTTACGCTGGCCGAACTTATAGACTTGGCCGGCGAACAACGTCAGGGCCTGATGCGCGAATGCATTACGGCCAGCAGCGACTCCCAAATGCAGGTCTTCCGGTTCCCGTGCCGCATCGACGCCTTCATAATCGGAGTCGGCACCGAAGGGGAGACCTCCGTATCGTTCAACCTGCATGAATTCCGGCTGAAGAAGGATTCGATGTTCATCTTTACCCCGAAAAATATCCTGCAGGTAAATTCGCAACAGTATTTCAAAGCCGACGTCATCGCCATATCGCCCGACTTCATGCGCCGCATCAACATCGACATCAAAAACATGATGCCGCTGTTCCTCAAATTCGTCGAAAATCCCACATTGGCGCTGACGCCCGAAGAGAGCCGCTCCATGCGCGGCATGATCGCCCAGATCGAACGCGAAACCCGCGGGCCGGAGACCCATTTCTCGTTCGATATCGTCAGCGGGCTGATCGCCACAACGATTTACAAGGTCGGGGATATCATGTACCACTACCTCGCGGAGCATCCCGAAGGGCAGAACAATTCGCACAACCGCGCCGAAGAGTACTTCAAGCAATTCACCCACCTGCTGGGCGAACACTTCCGCGAAGAGCGCAGCGTCGGGTTCTACGCCCGCCAGCTCTGCATCACGCCCAAATACCTCACCACGCTCATCAAGCGCATCAGCGGGCAGTCGGTTTCGGAGTGGATCGACAACTATGTGATTCTGGAGGCCAAAACCCTGCTCAAATACTCGACGATGAGCATACAGGAGATCGCCTACTACCTGAACTTCCCGAACCAGTCGTTCTTCGGCAGCTACTTCAAGCGCAACACGGGCATGTCGCCCTCGCAGTACAAGGCGCAGAACTGACAAGGGCCAGCATCCGGCGGGGCATGTCGAGGAGAGGCATATCCGGCAGTGCATATCCGACAGAGCATATCCGACAGAGCATGTCTGACAGAGCATGTCTGACAGCGCATATCCGGCAGTATGCACACCCTCCTGCATACGAAACCCCGGCCGCAGAACTGCGCCGGGGTTTGTCGTTACGAAGCCGCATCAGAAGGGATATCCGACGCCGAAGTTGAGCGCGGTATTCTTCCAGCGGAGGTTGTGGATCCACCGTTCGCCCGCCGGATTGTTGGGATTGTGGAGCTGCACGCCCCAGTCGAGCCGGAGCACAGCGAACTTGATGTCGAAACGCAGACCCAGTCCGGTGTTGAATCCCAGCTGCTTATAAAACTTGTCGAAGAAGAAGACCGCCTCGTCGGAGTACTCCGAAGGATTCCGCCGGATATACCAGATATTGCCCAGATCGAAGAAGGTCGCGCCGTGCACCATGCCCCAGATCGGAAAGCGCAGTTCGAGGTTGGCCTCCAGCTTGACATCGCCCGTCTGTATCGGGAAAGAGTCGTGCGGATTGGGCACCGACCCCTGACCGAGCGTGCGGGGCGTCCAGCCGCGCATGCCGTTGCTGCCGCCGGCATAGAACTGCCGGTCGAAGGGCACAGCCGACGAGTTGCCATAGGCCATCGCCACGCCGCCGTAGAGACGCCCCACGAGAGCCGACACCTCGCCAAGCATTATCTTGCGGCTGACGCTCAGGTCCGTACGGAAATACTGCGAATATTCGATGCCGAAGATTTTGGCAGGCTCGCCCTCCTTCGGCCGCGCATAGAACAGCCGGTCCACCGCGTCGATCAGGTTGCCCGCCGTCTCCAGATTGAAGCGGATATTGGTGGCGTTGCCGCCCAGATTCTTACGCTGGTTGTTATAGCTGTAGCCGAACGAAAGGCCGCCGATAAACTGGGTGCGGAAACTGTTTTTCAGGTATTTATTCGTCGTCTTGCCGAGGAAGGTCGAGTCCAGCCGATTCACATCGACGACATTGATATCGACGGGCCGCAGCGAGAACGAAGAGTAACGGTTGTTGGTCCACTGGTAGGTGATTCCCGCACTCGAAAGCGTACGCCGATAATAGGGGCGGTCCTGAAAATTGACCGAAAGCTCCACCTTGGTCTTCGGCTGGTTCACCGAACGAAACCGCCGCGTACGCCACGGCACCAGAAAACGCGGGAAGGTGAGTCCGGTGGTAACGCCGAATTCCGTGGCGCGCTTTTTCTTGGCGTCGGGCGCCTTCATAAACTCGTATCCCGCCGTAAACGAAACGTCCAGCGCCTCCGCTCCCCGGAAGATGTTGCGGTTCTGGTAACCGACGGTAGCCTTCAGTCCGTAGAAACTCGACGTCGTACTGCCTTCGAGATCGACCTTGAAACTCTGCTTGAGCGCCGGGGTGCACAAAATATTGCACTCCAGATAGCCCTCCTTCGTAAAGCGGGTCTGCGTGGAATCCGCCGAAGCGCCGATGAAAGAGACGTAATTGGTGACATCGACGCTCCGGGGCTGCTCGACGAAGGCGATCTTGGCGCTCTTGAAATAGCCGAGCGACATCAGGTCGGTATAGGCGCGGTTCACCTGCGCCGAATTGTAGACGTAGTTGGGATAGAGCGGCACCGACTGACGCAGAATGGCCGGACGCAGGTTCGGACGCTTCTCGTAGATGATATTCAGACCGCGGTAATAGAGCGTATCGAGCCGCGAAAGAAAGGTCGAATCGGTCCGCGCGACGGTCGGATCGTACGCCGGAAAGACGTTGATCCGGTCGATGCGGTAGACCATGTTGTTGTCCATCACGGCCTGTCCGCGTTCGTTGTAACCCGTAAGATACTGCTTGATATTGACCTGCACATCGACCTGATGGTTTCCGCCGAGCGTGTCGGCGACATAGTCGATGTTGTTGACCGTAAAGTTGTAGTAGCCGCGCTCCTTGAGGAAAGCCGTGACGCGCTCCCGCTCGCGGTCGAGCACCGCGATGTCGAAAACCCGGCCCGGACGGATCAGCGTATTGGCGGTGTCGGGCAGGATGATCTGTTCGAGGAACTTGTCCTGAAAATCGTACGAAATGCTGTCGATGCGGTAAGGCTCGCCCTGCCGGGTGCGGTAGACGACCTTGGCGCGCCTGCGGCGCGAGGTGGTATCGACTTCGAACGTCGCTTGGGAAGAGAAGAACCCGCGCGTGTCCATATAGACCTTCAGGTTCTGCGCGCTCCGCTCGGTCAGGCTCATGTCGAGCAGCACGGGTTCCTGCCCGATCTTGCGTTTCCAGTTGTTCCACCAGTTCTGCTTGCCCGGATTGGCCTGCTCGTAGAGCCAGACATAGAAATTCGTCCCCAGAAAACGCTTGTTGGGGATCTGGCGCACGTATTTTTCGAGGTCGGCAGCCGTGATGCGCTCCTTGCGGGGCGTCGATTTGTCGGACTCGATCGTCACCTTCTGCAGCAGGTACTGCCCTTCGGGAATCTTGCGCGTAACGCTGCACGCGGAGCAAAAAAAGCCCAGCACGGCGACAGCTAATATACGACTCAAGCCCCGCACGCCTCCGATCAGTTGTTAAAGAACCCCTTCTCTTTCAGCAGAGCGAAGTAGGAATTCGAGATGGAGAGGTTGTCCTCGCGCACATAACGGCGCTGCGTGAAAATCTGCGCCAGATTAGGCAGCCCGTTCTCCTCCAGCAGACGCTTGGTCAGCTCCGACTCTTCGCGCTCGGCCCACAATTCGTCGATCTCGGCGGCCGTATAGTCGGTATATTTCTCGTAATGCACGACGGCTTCCAGCGGCAGACGGTCGGTCAGTTCGGGCGATTCGTCGGGATAGCCCAGCACGATGGTCGTCACGGGAATCACCCCCTTCGGAAGTTCGAGTATCTCGGCGATCATCCCGGCCGTATAGATCGTCGTACCGAGGTAGCAGATGCCCAGCCCGTTCATTTCGGCCTCGACGCAGAGGTTCTGGGCCGCCAGCAGGGCGTCCGTCGAAGCGTTCAGGAACCATGCGAAGTTATCGTATGCGGGATCGGCGTTGCGCTGCTCGCACCACATCGAGAAGCGGTGCACGTCGGCGCAGACCGTCACCACGCAAGGCGCCTGCGTCACCATCGGCTGGTTGAAATGGCACGGGGCGAGTTTCGCGCGCAGGGCCGCATCGCGCGTCACGACCAGCGAATAGAGCTGCATGTTGCCGCAGGTCGAAGCCCGCGAAGCCGCTGCCAGTATCTCCTGCAGCAGCTCTTCGGGAACGGGTGTGGAACAGAATTTACGTATCGAACGATGCTTGAAAAGCACACTTTTCATGGATTTTTTCTTTTATCGGTTCTGTATAAAAACAATACAAGCGTCCGCCGGTCCGGGCGAATGCGCTTATTTTCCACAAAAATAGTAAAACTTTTAGAAGTTTTATTATTTTTGCGATGATATAACCACTATCCGAAATGCTGGTATCATTCGTAAAATACGAGGGCGCAGGCAACGATTTCATCCTCATCGACGACCGCGAAGAGCTGTTCAGCGCCGACGCACGGCTGATCGCGGCCTTGTGCGACCGCCACTTCGGCATCGGAGCCGACGGGCTGATGACCCTGCAGCGCAGCGTCGAGATGGACTGCTCGATGCGCTACTACAACGCCGACGGTTCGCCGGGCGAAATGTGCGGCAACGGCGCACGGTGTTTCGCGCTTTTCGCCGAGCATCTGGGCATCGGCGGCGAAACCAAGTATTTCGACGCCACGGACGGCATGCACACCGCGCGCATACGCCGCGCGAAGAACCGGACGGGCGAGATCGAGCTGGGCATGATAAATGTATCGGAAATTCGCAGCGGCAAAGGCTGGTGGTTCCTCAATACGGGCGTTCCCCACTATGTGGAATTCACGGAGGAGCTGGACGGCGTGGACGTAAAGGGTCTGGGACGGATGATCCGTCACGACACGGCGCGTTTTCCGCAGGGGACGAATGTCAATTTCGCAGAGATCGCAGGCGAGGGCGAAATCCGGATGCGGACCTACGAACGGGGCGTCGAAAACGAAACGTTGGCCTGCGGCACGGGAGCTACCGCCGCGGCGATCATAACCAATTACGCTTTGCAGCACGAAACGACCAAATACCGAATCACGGTGCCCGGAGGCGAACTGCACGTAGGCTTCTCGCATGAACCCGGCACGCAGACCTATACGGATATCCGGCTTACGGGCCCTGCGCGGCGCGTCTTCAAAGGGGTATTCGAAACCGACAATTTCTAAACCACTCATCTTTTCCCATCCATGAAAACACAAAAGGGAATTCGCGAACATGAAGCGGACGAACTTCGGAAAGCCAAACGTCTCGAACCGATGCGCAAAAGCGGCAAGGAGCGCCATTCGCTCTACCGTTCGATCGACGAAGAGGAGGAGGAAGAACTCATGCCCCGGCGCGAATCCGTACTCGACTACCTCGACGATCAGGACGAGGAGTAAGCCCTGTAATCATGACTGAAAAATTTATTATGGCCGGCTCCACGGCCCTGCACGTCTGCGACTCGCAGGCCGGAGACAAATGCGTCGTGCTGCTGCACGGCTATCTCGAATCGCTGCTCGTCTGGGAGGATTTCGTACCTTATCTATATAAGGAGGTGCGCGTGGTGACGCTCGATCTGCCGGGCCACGGCATTTCGGTGGTGACGGGCGCGGTCCACACGATGGATTTTCTGGCCGACACGGTCGCCGACGCGCTCAAAGCCCTCGGCATCGGACGCTGCACGCTCGTAGGACATTCGATGGGCGGATACGTGGCGCTGGCTTTCTGCGAACGCCATCCCGAAATGCTCGACGGCGTGGTGCTGCTCAGCTCCACGCCCAATCCCGACACGCCGGAGAAGGCCGAAAACCGCCGCAGGGAGATCGCGCTCGTCGAGGCCGGGAAGAAAGAGATGCTGGCACGGGTAGCTCCCGCCGCAGGATTCGCCGAAGAGAACCGCGCACGCATGCGGGACGAAATCGAAGACCTTACCGAGCAGGTTTTCGTCACCGAAGACGAGGGAATCGTAGCCCTGCTGGGCGGCATGATCGCCCGCAGGGACCAGAACGAAATGCTGCGCACGTCGAAGGTCCCGCAGCTTTTCATACTCGGTCGAAAAGACGGTTACATACCGCCCGAAGCCGCCGAAAAGATGGTTGCGGAGCACCCGCAGGCGCAGGTCGTATGGCTGGAAAATTCGGGACACATGGGATTCCTCGAAGAGCCGGAAGCGGCGGCTCAGGCGATACTGGATTTCGTCCACGATGAAAAAATCGAATAGCGCGAAAAAACTGTTCGGGCGATAATTTCTCCGGGGTTCAGCCGGCGCGATTCGATCCCATTCCCGGAACAAACTAAACCGATCCTCTCTGAACCGCGTCTCATCGGTTCCGGCAGGATATAAAACCTTTGAACGATGAACGAAGAGATGAAATTCTGTCAGAGCTGCGGCATGCCGATGCAGACGGCGGGCGACTTCGGCACGGAAGCCGACGGCGGCGCGAGCGTGGACTACTGCGTCTATTGCTACAAAAACGGCGCCTTTACCGAAGCGTGCACGATGGAAGAGATGATCCGGCACTGCGCCGAGTTCCACGAAGAATTCCGCGACGAGAACGGCAAAAGCTATACCCGTGAAGAGGCTGTCAGGCTGATGCGGGAGTATTTTCCGACGCTCAAGCGCTGGAGCAAATAACGAAAGCGGACCGGAAATTCCGGTCCGTTTTTGTATCCGCAGCAGAATTGCGTTATATTTGTCCCGAAAAAACCACAAACGCTAATTAAAACATACTTGAAATGAAAAAACTTTTCTTTATGGGCTTTGCCCTGCTTCTGTGCGCCATGTGGCCCGCCGACGCCGCAGCCCAGCTGAAAAGAGGCACAAAGCTGTTCATTTGGTCCGAATATAAAACTATATGATCGGCGGCCGGAAACTCAACACCGGAAAACTGCTCGAAGCGGGAAAGGACGTGGCCAAAGCCGTGACATTGAGCGACAAGGACATTGCCCAGCTGAGCCGCGAAGCGGTCGAATGGATGGATGCCAACAACCCCATCGCCGACGAAACGACCGAATACGGCGCACGTCTCAAGCGGCTGACCGAGGGGATCACCGAGATCAACGGACTGCCGCTCAACTTCAAGGTCTACCATGTCGTGGACGTCAATGCCTTCGCCTGCGGCGACGGTTCGATCCGCGTATTCAGCGCCCTGATGGACCTGATGGACGACGACGAACTGATGGCGATCATCGGCCATGAGATCGGCCATGTGGTACATGCCGACGTAAAACACGCGATGAAAAACGCCTACCTCTCATCGGCGGCGCGCAATGCCGCAGGAGCCGCCGAGGGCAGCACGCTGGCCAAGCTGAGCGACTCGTAGCTCGGCGAGGTCGTGACGGCATTCACCGGCGCCCAGTTCTCGCAGAAGCAGGAATACGAAGCCGACGAATACGGATTCGAATTCTCCGTAAAGAACGGTTTCAGCCCCTACGGCATGGGCAATTCGCTGAACAAGCTGGTCGAGCTTTCCAAGGGCGCGAAGTCCTCGACGGTACAGAAAATGTTCTCTTCGCATCCCGACAGCGAAAAACGCGCTGCGCGCATGAAAGAGAAAGCCGACGCCTACGTAGCCGCACACCAGCAGTAGGCCGTCAAGCCGCAGCGGATACCCCGCGTTCAACGGCCGAAAAGTCCGGCAACCAGCATACTCGGAATAAAACCGGTTGTCCGGAATAAAACCCGCCGCAGCACGCCAGCCTTCGCATTGGCACACTCATGCAACGGAAAAGCCGCCCCTTTTTGGGCGGCTTTTTTGCATGTCTCGCTATTTTATCAGCGGCTGACAGACAGGACAGTAATAGACGGCTCCGCCCAGATAAGCCTCCTTGACAATCACACCGCCGCAGCCCGGACAAGGCTCCGCGAAGGTGTTTTTAGAGAGCAGGGTCTTGTACCCGCCGGGCTTGCCCAGCAAATCTTTCTCCGTATCGCGTCCGCCGCGATCCGCCATATCCCTCAGGGTCGATTTCACCGATGAATACATCCGCCCCAGTTCTGCATCACCCAGCGTCGCCAGCTTGCGCTTGGGGTGAATATGCGACTTGAACAAAATATCCTGCAAAACACCGTTTCCGAGTCCGGGAATACGCTGTTCCGTCGCCAAGAACGCTTTTGCCGACAAATTGGACTTGGCATCGGAGAGAAGCCGGCCGAAACAGGCTTCATCGAAAGCGTCGTCCAGCGGAGAGGGCTTCGAGAGTGCGCCGAGATAATACGGATTGTCGAAATTCTTCCGGAATGCGATGATCCCGCCGTACATGGCGACCGTAAAAACCAGAAAACTATCGTCGTCGAAAGCGATCAGAAGCTGATATTTCGGCGGAACCTCCGCTCCGGGCGCATGATAACGCAGATTGACGCCGTCAGAAAGAGCGATATGCGCCTCATCGTCCAGAAGCAGGTCGATGAATGCTCCGTGCCCTTCAGCGGCACGAACCGTTTTACCGACGAGTCGTGCCCGGTAATCGGCCGGATCACCCAAGTACCAAGTAAATTTGTGGGGATGGGTGGCATTGAATACATCCGTGACCGTGCGGCCGGAGAGCATATCGGCAGCTTGCCGTGCAAACGAGTAAGATTCGGGAATTTCGAGCATTTTTTCAATTTCAGGTGTTGCAACAAAGATAATCAAATTTCCATACGATGCCGGTGATCGGCCTCCATTTCGGCAATTCCGATTTTTTATATATATTTGCAGAGACGAATATTAAATACCGCTGCCTATGAATTAACAACAGAAGATCTCCAATTCAGATTATTACGCCCTCGCATTCAAAAATAACAGGGCACACATATAAAAAGCGTTAGCTTTATACCTTGCTTTTCGAAACTTAGGAACTTTCTGAAGTAGTACGAGGAATGAAGTTTGACGCTCACGTTTCCAACGTGGGCTTCATTCTATATTTGTACTACATGGTTTCCTAAGACCTCGAAAAGCAGATATACGAGTTTTGTCCCACGTTTTTTATGCTACAATCCCACTTACATACGCCGAGGGACCGGCTGACTGATATTATGAATAGCTATCTACTGCTAATCTGCATCAGTTTCGTCCCGGCTACAGTCAGTATTTGCGCCACACTGCCGCTCTGGTTCTCGAAACACATGCAGAACAGAATCATCCGCTTGTCCGGACTGGTCCTACTTTCTTTGATAATGGCAGGCGGGTTGCTCCTTGCATTTGCCTGCCAAAACCCGTGGTTCGGATTGTCATGCATCGCGGTAAGCAGCATAAATATCCCCCTGTTCAGGCACTATGAACTGTTATTATCGACACTGCGCTGCTCCAAATGCCATCACATTTCATTGCACCTGCTCTCCGTCCACAAGAATACCTACGAGTTGACATGCAGCCGGTGCGGATTTCATAAAAGATGTAAGAAATAAAAAACAGCGGCTTCGTCCCGCCCCGAAGGGTCAGCGATCGTTTTTCAGAAGCTGACAGCAAAATTACAAGCACAAAAAAAGGTCAGACCTTTCGATCTGACCTTGAAGAGGCGGCTACCTACTCTCCCACGGGAAA